>ERZ827524.22-NODE-22-length-206693-cov-33.804024_pt1 | contig 206693 bp, 160 predicted proteins | sample MGYA00519702_ERZ827524 | MGnify/ENA primary metagenome ERZ827524 (study PRJEB31778, sample SAMEA3449341) | human gut metagenome | biome: human gut; feature: human-associated habitat; material: faeces | place: United Kingdom | collected 2010/2012 ...
TGCCCTCTTACGTCAGGGCCGGAATCCGAAAGTGCGCAAGAATTCGGGCGTTATCCATGTATCCTTCTATTCGTATTTACTGATTCCTAGCTAGCCCATCCCGAACTCCGCTGACCAGCCTTGCGGCTCTACTCAGCTTTCCCATAACGCTATGGTAATTGCATATTAGTTACAATAGGCTGGAAAAGTACACTTAGGTGTGTCTAGCAGATCATAATCTTATTTCTTCAAACCAGAAAGAACAGCTTTGAATGAAGAGAATCGAAAAGGACAGAAACATAGAGCAATATACCTAATCGAATTTCTCCACCCATCAACATGAATCATCACATCAAAGGAAAATGGATGTAATTGTCTGAATATTTCTCGCAGACGTGTATGGACAATTTCATCATTCCAATCAAGATACTGACGTGCACGTGCAAGATCCCATGTAATCTGATTGAATGTCATTGCATATAAATCTCGATATCGAGCATTCTGATAATACTGTAACTTTTGAATCCAAGCTTCAATACGATCAAGATTGCGGACGGAATAATCCGTGTGCATGATACTACCAAGATTCTGCACGTAATGGTATAGCTGCTGTGGAACTAAAGCTACTTTATCGCAATTATCGATAACTTTATATATGGTGCTCTCATCTTCATGCAACCGACCTATAGGGAATCGAATCGTATCCCACAACTTACCAGAATACAGTTTGTTCCAAGCCGCTACATAATCAGTACTAGAGTTACCATGCATTCGCTTTAGACAATACTTACTATTAACGAATGCCACTTCATCAGCAATACGATGATTATCAACCGATATTCTTGATTTATTATCCTCTATACAGATGGAACAAATGGCCATATTTGCTTTCCCGGAAATAATGGCCGACAGCATTGAATCAACATACCTAGAATCAAGGTAATCATCGCTATCCACGAATGCGATATATTCGCCAGACATCATCTCTAGACCAGTATTGCGTGCAGCGGATAATCCACTATTAGCTTGATGTACTACTCTGATCCGTTTATCTTGTTCCGCCCATTTATCGCACAGCAGTGGGCAGCCATCGAGAGAACCATCATCAACCAGAATAATTTCCAGCTCTTTATATTCTTGCGTGATGATACTTTTGATACATCGATTCAGGTACCTCTCAACGTTATATACTGGCACTATTATGCTCACAAGAGGGCGATCACGCATCAACGCATCTCCCTTGCTATCGTAGATAAATTTCCCATAGCCATTTCCAATTCAAGGTGATAAGTATTTTCTGCAAACGTGTCATCCATGAATGATTCAATGCTTTCATCATGCAAGGCCGCAATTGCGAATCACCGGTCATCTCCATAACGTAATCGGCTTTCTGCGAAGCGCTAATTTCTTTGCCGCCTTTAATCATGGGAATCACCCAGCCGATGTCATTGGCTATATGGAAAGACACATTCTCGCATACCCCCTTATCATTCATGTAATCCGCAAAGAACTGTATTTTCTTATGATTCGCTTGGACCACGTTCAGCGACTTCTCTCGCTTGAACACACTTGCCATACCGCTCTCCAGATGCCGGTATTCATATAACGCTTTGCTCGAGGTAAACACATTAGGCTCGGCTTCAAGAGCAGCAAGCACGAACACAAGATCTTCTTCATAGCACATCGCCGCATCAAAACGAACATGCTCCACCAACCTGTGCGCGAATAATTTGCCCCAAGGTGGGTTAAGGTAGTCAGCGCGCAATAGATAAGACAATGTAGTGTAATAATCCGATTCATCGGCAATGGCTGCCATATCGTGGTCAATCACATTGGTGCGCGATACATTTCCATACTCATCGATATAGTGTTTGCCGAATATCACCAGATCATAATCGCCAACTAACACTTGTTTAACGCTGTAACGAACTGCATCTGTCTTCAGTAGGTCATCGCTATCCACAAACATCACATAATCGCCGGTGCAGTGATCCAAGCCCACATTGCGGGCACCGGAAGCTCCCTTGCCATTGTCCAGATGAATTACGGATACCCGCTCATCACGCTCAGCCCACTCGTCACATATCCGTGGGCATTGGTCGGGTGAAGCATCGTCAACCAGAATAATTTCCAAGTTAGAGTAGGTCTGGCCAACAATACTGCGAATGCATTCGTCTAAAAAACGTTCCGCTTTATAGACCGGGACGACGATACTTACCATAGGCTGATTCGGGGAATTCTCTGGCATCATGCTCTCCCCGCTCTGTTCAGATACAGGTCTTGCAACCGTGCGGCGACATCGCGAATATCGTAGCCCGCCGCACGCACATCATCGGCATGATTCCGACGTTCGCCTGTCTTTTCAAGGGCATCGCGCATCTCATGCGCCCACTGCTCAGCTGATTCTTTCAGCGACACATAGTGCAACAAATCGGTGACCTTGGCCTCTGGAGGCACAGCATCGGCAGAAGCAAAGCATGGGAGCCCCGCACATTGCGCCTCGACATACACAATGCCTAACCCCTCATATAGCGAAGGCAGTAGAAAAGCATCCATGGCCTGGTAGTAAGGCGACACGTCGCGCTGCGACCCCATGTATAACACAGAATCTTTGATACCTAGCTGCTCGATACGCTCATCCATGAGTGAACGCAACTCACCAATGCCAACCAACATCAGCAAAGAATCAGGCACCATGCGGTGATATTCGGCGAATACGTCCAGCAGGAATAACGGATTCTTCTGTGTACGGAATCGCCCGCAAAATCCAATCACAGAGGTGCTTGGTGCAATGTGTAGCTCAGCGCGCGTGGCACTACGCACCACTTCATCATAAGCGAAATGCACGGTGTTAATACCGTTACGAACCCACGTGAATGGCTTGCCCGGGAACATATATTCTGCGGCGGCCTTTGAACAAGCACAATACAAATTCGGATACCGGCTAATTTGGTGTCTAGTCTGCCATTCCCGAAGACACCATATCAATGTATGAGCCAAATCATCATGGTCATGGCTCGCAGCGGTACCCGCGTTATGAGAGTGCAGAATACGAAGCTGCACTCCGTTCTCCGCCGCATATTTAAGAGGAAGCGCGTATGGGAAATTCGCGTTTACGTGAATGCCTTGTATTTCAGGATGGTCTCGGAAAAACGACATCAATGCAGTACGGGACTTCATCATGGATTCGTGCTGCGATACCATGACACGGAACACACGACCGCCCAAGGCAAGGATCTCATCCTCGAAGGCCAGCTTGTCCGCATCATGATCGCATAGGAAATCGAACTGCACCTTGGATCGGTCGATATGCCGGTAGATATCCATCATCAGGCAATCGACACCGCCAAGATTCGGCCCCATGCCCCACTGCAGAATGCGAACAGGCTCATTCATGGGTTACTGCTCCCCTTTCAGCACCGTCAAGCTATGATATATCCGCGGGATATGAATCATCGCCCATATTTTGGCCTTGCGCAATACAGGCACCTGCGGGCTGGATAAAACATACGACGCTCTATCGGCAAGACGGTGTCGGCAATACGCGATTGTTGCGCCATCCGCTTGCTTATTCAATACATCATAGAGCGTGTCATACCAACCCTGCATACGGCCGTAAGCCAATGCCACTTTGTCTGTGTATCCACTGTCCTCCAGATAATCACAATATCGTTCGGAGCTGATGCCTTTATCCAGGCTATGAGCATTCATTCCAGCCGTGGTTATGGACCCCGTACGAATACAATAATGGTAGAATCCGCGTGGATTGAAGTAAATTCCACGCATCCTTCGGTATATATGGGCCAGCAGATAATAATCTTCGTTATCGAGACCCTCTGGGAAAAGAATTACGGTTTTCCCTTCACCGTCCTTGAACAATGTAGCATCGAACAATTTGTTCCATACAGCACTGGCCATGCGGTTGCTCCGATACAGGAAGTTATGTAACGTCTGATCGCTTGTGAAAACCCGTTGTGGCAGGTCGCCATCAATGCACTGCTCACGCCCGTTCTCATAGTTTTTGATAGTACCGCACATCACCACATCCACAGCGGATTGTTCATCCATCCATTGATTCATCGTGGACAGCATCTCGGAATCAATCCAGTCATCGCTATCCACAAACGCAATTCGCGTACCTGTCGCGATGCCAAGTCCAGCATTGCGAGCAGAGGATAATCCCCCATTGGCCTTGTGAATAACACGAATACGATTATCCAGTCGGGACCAAGCATCACACATCTCCGAAGACTTATCCGTAGAACCATCATCAATCAAGATGATTTCCAAGTTCTTATAAGTCTGCCCCACAATGCTCGTTACACAACGATCCAGCCAACGCTCAACGTTGTATACGGGCACGATAACGCTGATTACCAAGTGACCACCTGATACATTATGCATTTGCGTACACATAATCGCACCAAACCTCAAAACACATGAGCGAGTGGGTGCCCACAATTCCACTCACAATCTTCTCTCCAGAAACTCTCATCACCGGTCAACCCCTAATACGCAATCTAATCCGATGAAGTGATGCTGAGACTGCGTTTTGACTTCGCCGATGTCCATGCGCTCTCTTGCAAGTACTTTGCGACAGATTGAAATATCGTCAGACTTAAAATTACGTAAATCCAATCTTATATCAGAGGCGAATCCAATATCATCCAAACTATGCGAGGTCTTATCGCTGTAAATGATTGGAAGCACCTTACAGCCAGCGGCAAGTCCTAGAATCGAGGCATGGAATCGTGTTCCCACGATAACTTCCGACTCCGCTATCGCACTCAGAATCCGAGATGTATCGTTATCATATGTCAAGCAGTCATGTTGAATCGACTCCTGCGCAAGGAGATGACTGATACGGGCAACCGCCACATCATCATGCTCAACGGTTGAGAATCCACACAGTTGAATATCATATCCCAAATTCGCATAGCAATTTGCAGCATTAACAATCCACGAATCATAATCCGCAGAACATGAAGATAAATCACGGAATTTCATCGTATTGCCGAGATCAACAACAGAGAACAGGACCTTTTTCTTACGTTCCACACGTGGAAATTCCGTTCCGAACAAAATATCCGGAGCGACCCTTATATGCTCATCACTCTTAAATAGTTGGAACGTGTATTGGTCACGGAAGCAGATATCGGTAACATATTTATTGAAAATGTCGCTATACAACTTCTTGTACCAGGAGTTACGATACGGTCCAAAATTCGTTCCAAGAACAAAAGTTTTATCAGCCGATGAATATAAACGTTTGCGTTGCAAAACGTCACGCAGAGAAAACACCGTAGTGAACAACGAATGTTTCCAGATCGGTTGTATATATAGAGAGCCACCGATGACCGCAAGAATGCCGCAATTCCTCACTGACTGACATTTCAAGGCAGCAAGTTCATTCGTATATGCAATCGAAGACAGTAAAGACAGCTTGCCCCTCAATGCACTCTTCTTGCGCGGAGGCCTTACGAGACTAATATTATGGTATCTTTCAAGGAGCCAATCATAGGAACCATCCGCCACGCATGTGAAATGCGTATCCGGGTAACGCCTGAGGAGAGTTTCCAAGAATAAATCGTCACCTACATTGTGCGCAAGATAGCATTCGAGGAATACGGCATTCGTGGTTGTGCTCTGCATGGCTTTCTCCCTACTTGTTTTTCTTGCCTACAACAAGCTGCAGCAAAGGCACACATCGCATACCGTGTATGCCAGTCAATACGAGAAATATCAATACGCCATAAACCCAATAATATGGAACCGCCATCGCAGTAATCATCATCTGCACGCCTAACAGCACAATGGAAATAACCAATATGCAATAGTTCACATCGATTGACACAAGGCGTCTTGAATTTATCATGCGCATTACATAAATCACCGCGTTGCATAATATGCTGGCTGCTCCTGCGCCATAGAGTCCCAGAACAGGAATCAACCCTGCTGTTGCGATGACGCATACCAGTGAGCCAACTATCGTGGTTGTCATGAGGTATTTCGTTTTCATCAGTGTGGTATAAACCGTTCCGTAGAACGTATTCATACAGCTGAAATAGAAGCCGAGCAAGACAACCGGAATCAACGTCCACGCGGAATAGAAACTCTTTTGCAGCATAAATGAAGCCAGCAACTGCGAAATCAGCATGATGAAAGATGCACCGACCGTCAAAACTGCTTGCAACGGAATCAATATCATCGAGAAGAATTTCCCGATGTCGCTCTTACGATATTCCTGGAATGTTGAGAGCTGCCATGCCTGCTGAAAAATGGAATATGCCAGATTCAACAGATTCGGAATCTTACTGGCTGCTGCATAAAGTCCTGATGCACCAATCCCCAGCATTCCAGTAATGAAGAAGCGATTGATACTTGTTCCAAGCCACCAGAAAAGCGTATTGGGAACCAATGGTAATGCATATACCAACATATTCTTAATCAACGGCACATTACCGGAAAGCGAACGAAGAGAATAATACTTATAGTGCTTACCGACAATGGTATAAATTGCAGTACCGACCAACGGACCGGCACTAACAGATATGAAATATCCCTGAATGCCGATTCCCTGTCGCACGATTAAAAGATATGCGCTGATACCTGTGATGAGTGTTGAGATCGATGCGCATATCGGTATGATTTTAATCTGGTTCAATCCGCGTGCTACATTACCCGCATAGGTCATCAATGCCGTAGACACATACATTAGCAGAAAGTACCCAGAGTAATTGCCCAGCCCGCCGAATACAGAAAGTTTGAGCACGGGAAGCAACAACGCGACAATTGCACAGCTTAAAACAATAACAATCAGCCCATATGAAACCACTGATTTCTGATCATTGCTGTCATCTATCACAAAACGTAGCACCGCATCAGATATCGACATTGACGCAATAGGCAGAACTAAGGAAATTACCGTCAAAGACATATCCGTGATGCCGAACTCTTTGGTCGACAGGTAATATGTATACAAAGGGACAAGCAAAAAAGTAATAAGTTTGGTCGCTACTGTATTAATGCCGAACAAGCCTATATTCAATAACAGAGTTTTATACTTATTCATAATCAATCAATCTCTATACGGTAATTAATTACCCAAGTACAATGACCTTTAAGGCAGCTATTGCTTCGTTTTTTTCGGATGCATTGAGAGACGACCAAGACAATGCAGGTAATGCCGTGACGATTCCTCGACGCAGCTTCCTCTTCAACTCGGTTATTGCCTTATTCTTATCAGCACCACGCAGACCTCGCAGCATAAGGCTAAAAGCATATACTCGATTATATTTGGCGCATCCCAAAAGATTCGGATGATGCGCTGCGATATACTGTTCCTGCATACGCTGGCTGCGCATCCAATCAAGCTTGGAATCTATTCCAACTCCATGCACCGAGGATTGCTCGCTTATGCTGTAATGGTAGCCTTGAATATGAGATACCGTGATTCGAGAACATCTGGAACGCACTCGCATGAGCATATCGGCGTCTTCTCCGACTTTCAGCTCCTGAAATTGCAGATTCGAATATTTTTCCGTTTTTGTCAACGTGCGCCATAACTCAAATCCGAAACGTCCCAATACATGCATCTGCATAATCTCTTCAGCATCAGATACAAGAGCGCATGCGCTATTCGACTCAACCCGCTTCTTGGACACCGCCATATCAGCGTTAGATTCAACCAGCAATTGATACAGCTCATCCAAATAGTGCTGATCAATCCAATCGTCACTATCGACCCATGCCAACAAATCGCCAGTGGCACATGCCAAACCCACATTCCGTGCTTTCGCCACTCCACCATTCTTCTGATGAACGACCTTGATGCGGGCATCTTTCACTGACCATGTATCACACATGACCGGGCAATCATCCGGCGAACCATCATCAACAAGAATGATTTCCAGATTACGGTAGGTTTGGCTTACGATACTGCCTACGCAACGATCCAGTGTTTGCTCAGCTTTGTAGACCGGCACGATCACGCTAATCAACGCATCCGGCAATTGCATTTCACCCGTCATCGCGACACCTTCGATCTTATCCGCTTCAACAGGCTAACCGCACGCATGATGATTCGCGTAGCTAAGACATTGCCGTTATGAATGAGCACGGTCATCAATCGATTTTTGGTACCGACCGCATTCACTGAGCGCGCACATTCGCGTACCACCGGATTGGTAATGATACCACGTACTATTGTTCCTCTCTTCTGCCGAATTTGCGGTCTACGATCGGCATATAGCAGAGAGAGCACAATCCACACATTCGTTATCAATCGATTATCGTGATCATTCAGATATGTCGGGTTCCATTCCTGAATGATGGGCAACAGTGCGGCATGGACGCTCACGCGTCCTTCCAGCAGACGCGGATCAAATGTGTTCATGGTGCTGCCCACACGCATCGAGTATCGATACAACGGCTCATCAATGGCAACCACCCGTTCCGCAGCCACATACAAGGGGAAGTTGAATGCGGAGTCCTCACCACCGACAACGCCTTCAGGGAAGCGGATTCCGACCTGCTTCACAAACGAAGTCAGGAACAACTTATTCCACGGCGGGCATACATATTGGCCATGGCTCAGTTCCAAAAAATGACGTTTGAATTCTTCAGCAGTCTCCGCAACGAACGCCACGGAACTTTGCTGCGCGGAATCCAGCAGTGTTCCCTCATCGTTGTAGCGGTCATTCATATTGGCGTAGAAGACTATCTGCGCATCATAACGTTGCGCGGCTCGCACAGCGGTTTCAGCCAATTGAGGTTCAACGGCGTCATCAGAATCCACAAAACACAGATAATCGCCATGGGCAGCGTCCATACCGGCATTACGTGCAGCGGAGACTCCCTCATTGGCACGATGCAAAACGACAACTCGACCATCTCGGCCTGCCCATTCATCGCATTTCTTCGAGCTTCCATCCGGCGAGCCATCATCAACGAGAATAATCTCAAGATTCTCATACGTCTGATGCACGATGCTGCTCACACAACGATCAAGCCATCGTTCAACTTTATATACCGGAACCACAACACTGACCAATGGCAAGCCGGCGTTACTGTTTTCGCTTGTTACAGCGCTCATGCGTGTACCGTCACAATCTCATCAGCGCTAAAGCGCTGAGACTTACAGGTCTTCACCTCATCGCGGAAATGGCCGACCGCAATGTACATAACGAGGAATTCGCTGTCCGGGATGTGGAGCAATTCACGCGTCGCTTCATCACGTTTCATTGGCAACATGGTGTTAAGCGGACACGCGGCAATCTGCTGTTCCTCCAGTGCGAGCAACAGCGACATACCGAACAGTCCACCATCCGTATAGCATTCGTTGCGTTCATCCTGGTTCATCATTGTTTGATTGTCACCAGTGATAAGCACCAACGCAGGCGGCATCGGGTACCCACGGAATCCGCCCTGCAATGGCATGGCCTTTTTGATGAGCTCTGCATCAGTGATGATGTGCACTCGTGTAGGCTGACGATTGCAGACCGACGGCGTGCGCATGGCGACACGTACCGCATTCATGATTTCTTCCACCGTCACCGGGGTTTCAGCGAATTCACGCACCGAATGGCGCTGTTCCATAAGTTGGGAGAACGAAAGCTCTGCGTTATCACGCTTGTCTGCACTCCGGATGATAAGGTCTCCGCCACTTCGGTCGTTCGTGAATTCAATCTCGTTCCATATCCGTTGGCTGAACAGATCTTTGGCGTAAGTCAAATCGAATTGCTTGGTCTCATGCCGCACACGATATTCGTGCAATGCGGATAGAGCGGTTCGGTAGACCTCGTTATGTGCGATGTCCGGGTCTGTGGTACGCAGAGTTTCCATCAGCGGCGCCATCTGAGCCAACACCTTTTTGCCGAAACCATATCGGAAATCAGTGTGACTCAGCCCCTTTTCAATCTGATGGGTAAAGAATACAATCCTAGTTTCCAGATGACTTTTGCGCGTGGAGCCTCGTCTTGCGTAGTTGCGGCGGAACCGCTTCATCTGGTGAAGGGTTTCACGTCGTAATTTCATATCGGATTCGCATCCGCGTAACCATGCCAATGCCGATTCAGGCAGGAGACGTTTCACCAAAGCCTTCATGATGTGCTCCTTTTACTCGTTACTCGTTCACCTGCAACGCCGATTGCAGATAATCCAGCGAACGGTTGCGTTCCACATCCAATAGCGGATACACACGCTCATAATCGATGACGTCATCGGTCCAAGCCTCGCCCTCGATGAGCTGCTGCCGCTCCAAACCACATGTGGAGAGCAATGAGCTCATACGGTCATCCATATTGACCTTACCGTTGTGCTTGCCACGTACCACATGGAACTGTTTGCCGAACAGAATGGAGAATGCCGTGCCATGGAACGAGGCGGTCAACACGTGCTCAGCGTTCTTAATCAGGCTGAGGTAATGGTTCGGTGCCGCCACCTCCAGCAGATGGAATCCATACTTCTCAAGACCATACGACTTATTGCCGGTGAACATTACATACACCGGCAACCCTGTGGCCTGAGCATACTGTTGCACAGCCTTAGCCGCGCTGTCGTTGAGTTCTATAGAGTCAATCGCGTAGTAGAAGATATACGGTTCCTCGACTAGCCGAGGAGCCGTGATTTCTTCGTAATCTTTCCGCTCAAGCAACAATGTGGGGTCAATAACCTGCGTCACCGGCTTGTCCAACAGCGGCTGGAGATAATCCTGCGCAGTCTTCTCTCGCACGGAAATGGCCTGGTAATCAGCCAGTAGTGTTCGATAATGGTTAGCAAGTGCCGTATCTCCACGTTTGTCAAGAATATGACCGCCCATGCTGGAGGCGTAAGAAACCTTAGGCTTGTGATGAACAAAGCTTAGGAAGTAAGCGTCACTATAATCCCACGCGTCCATGTTCCAGATCTGATCGCTGCCGGAGACGAATACATCGTATTGTGTCTCAAGATCACCCATCTGGGAGAGGTCCTCATAAAACTTCGGAGTGAGTTGCAGCGCCGAGTGCATAAGGTTAGTGAAATCGTTGTGACGTCGTTGAATCAGCTTGTGGTGGAACAGCGCATACAGATTCTTGGCGATGTCCTTCGGACCAGACACCTTCTTGTATACGTCATACAGATATTGCTGCCGGGGCGTCGAGAAATTGATGATATCGCAGTCATAGCCAAGCTGTTGAATCTTGCGCTGTGTGGCATACGCCTGCAAGAACGAACCATTATTGTGCGCAGCGTGATATGTAATCAGAGCTACCGAACGCGTGGGCATGTCAAGTGTCCTTTCAAGATGCAGCGCTAATACGACGCGGCTTCCCCAGGATTTGGGGGAAGCACCGGTTGGTGAATTCGACCATCGGAACGCATAGCAATACAGCAATCACTATACAAGCCCCTCCCCAAAGCAATTGCCATGGCCATGTGATGTTATTGAGAGGAATACCGCAGGCTCCCAGGATCTCTTCTCCGATAAGCAATCCCACTTGGTTCAGACTGTAGAAGATGAACGAATTTTTGCCTATGTATCGCAACAGTGAACTCACTGGCTTGGCGGCAGCGGTCCGCTCGTGGTATTCCAGCAACTGCAACAACCCCAACACCAACGCGATGCCGCCCAACGCGCCCATCATGGTGAACGGATACCATCCATACTCGTTCATATACACGTCGAGACGCTGATGGGCAATAGTTACATTCAACCACGTGCCTGCAGCCGTTACTACCAACCATAGCGGCAACCATGCCGGTCGGGTGATCGAGGCAAACCAAGTTTTACCCGGGGACTTAGCGAGGTACCCAAGCACAAAGAATCCGAAGCCCGTACATGCGGTTTCCAAACTCCACGGCACGATTTTGCCAATGAACGTGGCATAACAGTAGCCGACCACGGAGGCAATCAAAGCCAGAGACAAAAGCACACCAGCATGTTCCTTTGCCAGACCGAAAATCCAATAGGCCATAAGCTCGATGATGAATATGCTGACGAAGAACCATGGAATCACCGAGTAATCGCCGCCACGCAATTCCACGAAAACACCAATCAACAGCTTCAACGGGTTCACGGAATACGCTTCGCCTGCGATCAAGCCGTTCAGCCATTTGAAGAAGACTATGAGGAAACCGAACGTCAAGCCGGGGATAATGAGCGTGCGGACCTTATGCCAGAGGAATGGTCCGAACGAATGATATTTCCTAGTGGAAAACACATAACCAGAAAGGAAATAGAACACTGGGATATGGAAGGCATAGAACGAAGCCCTCACTGGTTCCGGGCATATGGCATGCCCCCAGAACACCAGTAATATGGCCAATCCCTTACCATAGTCCACCCAAGAGATGCGCCGGGCACCCGCAGAATGCTGTAGATTGTCGTTCATTCGTATCACTACCTTGATATCGGGCGAAGCACCATGTTCAGCAACGTCTTCCACTGGTCGATGATGGTTTCCTTGGCAAAGCGACCATCGCCGTCACCGGCATGCAGAGCATACCGCTCGCGTATTGCCCTGTCTTCAATGAGGCGATTGACGCTTTCAGCCATGCCAGAAATATCATCTGGACGCACTAAATTACCGTTGAGTGCATCTTCAATAATCTCTGACGGTCCGGTCGGGCAGTCAAAACTCACAATGGGAAGACCATACGCCTTGGCTTCCAGCAATACCATCGGCAAGCCTTCAAACCGTGAGGTCAGCACGAAAAACGCGGATTTACGGTAGTAGCTGTCCGTATCCGGTACTCGACCTTTCAGTATGAGTTGCTTACCGATGCCTGCTCGAGCTATCTTCTCTTCGAGCATTGGACGGTCTTCGCCTTCACCGAGAATAAGCCACTGCCAATCCGGGTGCCGCGGAAGCACCTGCTCCGCTACATCCACGAGCATGTCGAACCCTTTTTGATAGGTCAGACGACCGGAACTCAAAATCGTCTGAGACGCAGCAGCATATACCGGTGCCGGACTCGGTACGATCATTGGGTTCGGAATGTCGATGACCGGACATTTGGGGTTGAGATGCTGCTCATATAGGTTCTTGTCCGCTGTGGTGAGCGTCACTATGGCATCGGCCTTACGGGCCGCCCACGGCCGCGTTAGTTTACGGTAGGGCACACCGGGATTCTGCAGATAGTTGAAATGCTCCCAAGAGATGACCTTCACACCCGTGCCACGTTTCAATGGCAACGTATACATGTCGAGAATGCCGTCGATATCAATCAGCACGTCAATATGATGCTTTTTTACCAGTCCGCGCAGCTGTTTTACCGTATCAAAGTAATGCTGAATACCGTGTGTGACTGTCGAATACACAGTGTCCCGTTTGATGGCCTCGTCAATCGGGAAAAACGGTTGTGGCTGTTCCTCGAACAAACTGATGAAAAAAACCTTATAGGAGGAATCCTTCACCAACTCATTTGCCACCATAATGGAAACGTTCTCCGTGCCCCCGGATCGAGTAATGTCACCAGAGAAAAACGCGATATGCGACCTCGTCACGCGACTTCACCTTCCCATGACGATGAGTGTTTGGATTGCTTATGGAACTTGGATTTAAGGGCCGCCGCATTGGCCTTCCATGCTGAAACACATTGGTTGGAAGACATCACCAGTAAATGGAGCACCGGGAAAGTCGCTGATTCGTGCCGCACCCACGAGCCGAAATCGGGTTCGAAAATAGCTGACGCGAGGAAATAACCCAAGAAAATGGACAATGCGAGGAACTGGTTTTCATCCTCGATCTCATCGACATGAACAAACAAACTGGCCAAATATACCGTAACCGCCAGCTGGAAAAGCAAGAATGGAATATACTGCATGCCCTTCGTCAGTAATTCCACGGGAACGAGCATACGGGCCGCGTTGATACCGTAATTCACGAGGAATAGCGGAAGATTGCCGCTCGATGCGCTATCACCGCCAATCCAATTCTGAATGATGGTGACCGAGGCCTCGGTATCCGCATCACGACCAGCAAGGCTGGCATCGCGAACACTCATAATCAATTGGAATTCATCTGGCTTGGCCACACGTGCGACAAACATCACCGCGCATACCAGCACATACATACTGAGCAGAATTCCCAGTAATCGAACCACACGAGGAAGATTAACAAACCGGTGGAACAGGCGCAGAATGCAATAGACCGCAATGGCCAGCGCCGCAATCAGAATATAGTAGGCACGGAACACCGTACTTTCAAAATACAGAATCAACGATGAAATCAATAGCTTCACCGTGGTGTTGCCGATAGGCGAGATAATCACCAGATATACGGCAAAGAAGAACAGGAATTGAATGACGTCCTTGCCGATATTGAACACATAAATATTCAGCAATCCAACGCAAGCAAGAAGGAACACTAATTGAGGCAGATCCGGCTCGTCAATTCTGGTGATTACCAACAGAATGATACCCGTCATCAACAGACCGAGGAACCAGCTCCAATCAGTCATCTTGACAAAATTGAACACGTTAACGGTCTTGAAGAAATTCGCAGCCACCTCATATGAGCCGCCCCATGCCTTGACCGAATCATCGCCGTTGGCCATACCGAGAATACGGTTATTGTCAAAAAAATATTTCTTCGGCAACATCAGCGTAATGATTTTCGCAATCATCATAACGATGAATGTCAGCATTATAGCGGCGTTTTTATTATGGTTGTCACGCCAATTATGAACGACTTGGTCCGTCTCTATTTGTTCCATCAGCGGCGTTCCCTCGCTTCAGCCTTGGCTAATGCATTCACATAAAAATCCTGCAGCCATTCGGCGTTCTTCACGATGTCATATCCCGCCTTGGTTACTGATTTCGCACCGTCGGCGCGATCAGACTTCGCGGCATATTTGTCACTCTGATCGAGAATATGCTTTGCCCATTCTTCGGGAGTGGAGTCCAAAGTCATGATCTGCACATTCCCGGTTACATCGCATTGCGGCGGCACTTTATCGGAAATCATGCAAGGCAATCCGGCGGATTGTGCCTCAATCATGGTCATGGGAAAACCTTCGAACAAGGAAGGCAATATGAATAAATCCATTCCTTGCATAAGGCGGTTCACATCGGTGCGCACACCAGTAAAGACCACACTCTCATCAAGACCAAGCTCATGTACCTTGGATTTGACTTGATTCTTGAGACTGTCGTCCAGTTCTCCACCGCCTACGAGCCATAGCCTGCTATTCGGACGCATCTTATGCACTGCAGCAAAGATATCCACAAGCTGCATGTGATTTTTCTGAGGGAAGAAACGGCCCACGTGACCGAGGACGAAACAATCTTCAGGAGTCTGGAACTCCGCGCGTACCTCTTCAGCCACTGTTGGGTCGTAGCGGTACAGAGCTGTATCTACAGCATTGCGCTCCTGGATCACCTTACTGCGATTCTTCACGCCAAACAGCCAATCACCAGCTTCCTGACCACACGCGAAATAATGTGTGGCATAGGGAGGCAGACGGAAACGGAAGTACTCACGAACCACAGACTTCAAATCAAATCCCACCGGACGATTGTGTGCATGGGCGATGCGCACTGGAACACCCATCTCCTTAGCGATACGCAACGCGAAATAGCTGCGTTCCTCCAGATTGGAATGGATAATCCGATATTCGGGATGTACCTTAAGAAACCCACGAAACTGACGCTTGTACTTGTCGAAATATTGCGGATATAGCGGACACATGCGGTACACTTTTCCGCCAAGTTCCGCAATCTCGTCCTCATAGGCGGCCTTATAGTCACGGTTGACGAGAAAATCATATTGAACCTTGCTGCGGTCCATGCGCCGCAGATAATTCATCGTCATGGTCTCGGCACCGCCACGGTCCATCACCGTGTCCAGCACGAGCACGCGCACCGGCTCGCTCATCGTCTAATCTCCTCAATTACCAGTTCCGTATTCTGCCGCACAATGACGTTATCCGGAATATCCTTCACAACCACGCAGCCAGCGCCTACCACTACATTATCGCCGATGGTTACACCTTTAAGAATCGTCACACTGGAGCCAATCCAGCAATGTTTCCCGATAGAGACCGCAGCCTCGCTGTATCCTTGGTCTTTGATCGGCGTCGTCGGATCGGCAAATCGGTGGTTATGATCGTAGATGCGCACGTTCTCGCCGAAAATCGTACCGTCACCGATAGTGATGCTCTTGCGCGCATGCAATGCGCAGAAATCATTGAAGAACACGTCATCGCCAAGAACCACGCGACCACCATTCTCAATTGTCAGCTGAAATGCACGGCGCATATGGAAGCGCTTGCCATACACGAAATCACCGTGGAAAACAATACGGTACAACCACTTCAGCATTAGCCCTGTGAACCGGTACCATACCTTGATGAGTATCATGGCTTGCTGCGCTCCTTACATTCATTACTTGCCCACGGCCATGTCTGACGATTCGACCGGCATTATGGTCCCATTCGTTGGGCCTACGACTATTGTTCGTACTCTTCGGTAATTCTACGGATCATTGCCCCTTCAGTGAATCGCTGGCGGTAGGTGTCCTTCACCGCCTCGAAGGTCGGGGAATCGTCCAACAACTTTTCAACGGCCGCGGCGCCCTGTGCAACATCACCTACAGCGAACAATTCACCGTTGACACCAGGCAAAACAACCTCGTCATTGCCCGTAGTGCGGGTAGCCACAATCGGCACACCAGCACACAACGATTCCAACAACGAGTATGGCATGCCTTCATACAGAGAGGGCAGTAAGTACACATTGAATGCACGTACCAATAGGCTGGTATCCTGTCGGTAGCCAAGCAGGTGTACGAATCCTTCGAGATGATGAGAAGCAACAAAATCACGCACCTGATCTTGCAGTTCTCCTGAGCCTATATATACGAAATGCGCATTTCTGCCATCATCGTGCACACGTTCGGCGATACGCACGAATGTCATCGGATCCTTGCGAGCGTCAAGCCATGCGGCTACACCAACAATCGGCACATCCTGAGGTACCAAATCATCCAATCCCAATCGGTGTCTAGACTCGGCACGAGTGGGCAACTGCAATTCAGGGACACCGTTGTAAATCACGGCGAATTTGCTCGGCTTATCGATGTGATGCCTGAGCGCACTGCGATATTCGCCATCACTCACATTGAAAGTACGTGTGGTTGCCCAACGACTCATCACGCGCTCAGCCAATCCAAACACCGCTCTCTTCTTCGCAGAGAACTCCGGCGCGTCAAACGCATAAGCATGCGGGGTATAAAAGATTTTCGGCACATGCTCCAGTTTGGCGGCGGCACGTCCAACAAGCCCGGCAATCGAACTATGGCAGTGCACAATATCCGGCTTGATGCGGCGCAATGTAGCCCGTAGGGATTTCACCGCTTTCCAACTCGCCCGAAGGCCAGCGGAACGAACCAGATTGGAATCAAGAATCAGCGTGACGTGCTTTGCCAGCTCTTCACGCTGTGACTCGAACACGTGGTCATATCGTTCTCCGTAGATGAGCGTTAATTCATAGCGCTCCGGATCGAGATTCTTCAACAACTGGAGTACATGCGTGCGTACGCCTCCGCCTACTGTCTCCACAATAAAGACGACTCGTTGCCTCAAATCTCTGCCTTCCCCTAGAACGTGTCCACCTTACGGAGTTCTCACTCCGCGCAGTCGGTTCTCTCGATTCTCCACGTATAATCAACGACCATCGGCCGTTGTACGACGCCCACGGCGGGCATTACGGGAAGCGGAATTCTGTGATGAGTCACCCGTCGAGGCCTTCGTACGGCGATTCTTGACTTCCGACTCTTCATAGTAGTAATAGTTGCCCTTACGGCTACGCTCATGCGCAACGCGGTTGAACGCCACACCGCCAATCCTTACGTGGGCGACTTTCAGCTCGCGCACTGTATTGCGCAGAGCCTTCTTCTGTCCAACATTCTGGCTGACAACGAGCAACACCGTACCACCGGGGCGAGCAAACACCGATGCATCGTTGGAAACCTGAATAGGGGCGGTGTCGATGATTACGTGGTCATAATGACGAGTGGCCTGGTCCACCATGTCACGCATGACATTGGAACCAAGAATCACATTCGAAGTAGAAGTTTCCTCAACAGGCAACACCTGCATCTCGGGCTTCCAATACCGTTGCACGGCAGTACGTGCATCGACATCACCCGCAAGCAACTTAACCAAGCCCACTGCATTGTTCAAGCCCAACGCCTTCGCCACAGAGGGGTGACGAGCATCCGCATCAATGAGCAGTACGCTCTCACCCTTCTCTGCATATACGGCTGCGAGATTGACCGAAACCGAGGTCTTACCCTCGCCAGGCACGGCAGAGGTCACGATAATCACATTGGAATGATCATTATCAGGGCGATCCTCATTACCGTTCTCGACGAACGACAGATTAGTGCAAAGCCTGCGGAATTCCTCAGCCGCATGGCCACGCGGCTTGACGATGACCGCAGGAACATGCCCGGCGACAGTGAAGCTCTTCGGGATAGATGCGAGAATCGGCGCATTGACCGCATTGGTAATGTCGGTCTGTGCATGAATATTGTTGTCTGCAAGCTCCCGCAGGAATGCACCCAACACAGCCACCACAAGAGCTGCGACCACACCGATCGCCATATTCGCTATGATGTTAGGCGAGGAGGGCAACGTAGGTTCAACAGGCTTCTGCACAGTAGTCAGCGTCAACATGTCCGAAGCATCGGCGGAAACCTGCTTGTTGAGTTGCTTGGCCACCTCGTTAAGAATCAGCGTGGTGTCTTTGGCGTTCGGATAAGTGACCGTGATATCTAACAAAGTGGTACCGGTAACGTTCTCGGCAACAACCAGCTTCCTGAGCTGCGGCACGGTCTCGTGCAGACCCAAATTGTCGATAGTCGGCTGAAGCACGGCATCAGACTGAACCACTTCAATATAATTCGCCAACTGAGCCGCTGCCGACGACGCCGCTGCCGACGACGATTGGGCCGTACTCGCATCTGCACTGGCGGTAGCCTTTGGCATCAGTTGAATCTGAGCGGAATACATGGGGGTAGCAGTGAAGGTGAAGCCAGCTACGGCACCCACGGTAACTACAAACAGAATAATCTCAAGAATCCAGTGGCGCTTAATGGCCCGGAACAAATCCGCTACCGTCATCTTCTCCCTTTCGCTGACGTTTCACATTTCACACTGGGCATAACTCTACTCAGGGGTATGCCAAAATGCAGGACACGTCCCACAGGCGCACAATATCATCGCGGCGGAAGGATGGCGGCGCGCTATCGTTTTTGCCGTGAGTACGTCGACAAAGAAACCCCGAGCATGAGCGTTGATATTCCAACGTTCATGCTCGGGGTTTTCATATATGAGGCACTTTCTCTACAGCAGACAGCTATCTGCGAGTTACCGGATGTACCTCTTTGAACGGTGAGACCCTACCGAATCAATTCTTGAAGCTGTGAATCGGAGCGGGAATACGACCGCCACGGGTCACAAAGGCCTCGCAGCTGGTCTGGTTCACCGGAATGATCGGCGCGTAGCCCATGAGGCCGCCGAAGTTGGCCATCTCGCCCACGCCCTTGCCTTCCACCGGGATTACACGCACGGCGGTGGTCTTCTGGTTGACCATGCCGATGGCCGCCTCGTCGGCGATGATGCCGGAAATGGTGGCCGCGGTGGTGTCGCCGGGGATGGCGATCATGTCAAGGCCGACGGAGCATACGCAGGTCATGGCCTCAAGCTTTTCGATCTTCAGGCAGCCGTTGTTGGCCGCGTCGATCATGTTCTTGTCTTCGGAGACCGGAATGAACGCGCCGGACAGGCCGCCCACATAGGAGGACGCCATGATGCCGCCCTTCTTCACCTGGTCGTTGAGCATGGCGAGCGCGGCGGTGGTGCCTGGGGCGCCCACCTGTTCGAGGCCGATCTTCTCCAGCACTTCGCCGACGGAGTCGCCCATGGCGGGGGTCGGGGCGAGCGAGAGGTCGATGATGCCGAATGGCACTCCGAGTCGGCGGGAGGCCTCCTGGGCCACCAGCTGGCCGACGCGCGTGATCTTGAACGCGGTGCGCTTGATGGTTTCGCACAGGAACTCGAAGTCTTTGCCCTTGGCCTCGTCGAGCGCGCGGGAGACCACGCCCGGTCCGGAGACGCCGACGTTGATGACCGCGTCGCCTTCGGTCACGCCGTGGAAGCCGCCTGCCATGAACGGGTTGTCGTCCGGGGCGTTGCAGAACGCCACGAACTTCACGCAACCGTAGGAATCATTGTCTGCGGTGGCGTGCGCGATGTCCTTGACGATGTGGCCGAGCAGTTCGACGGAGTTCATGTCGATGCCGGTTTTGGTGGAGCCCACGTTCACGGAGGAGCAAACGATGTCGGTTTCGGACAGGGCCTGCGGCAGGGAGCGGATGAGCATTTCCTCAGCCGGGGTCATGGACTTGGACACGAGCGCGGAGTAGCCGCCAATCAGGTCGACGCCGACCTTCTTGGCCGCGCGGTCGAGCGCGTGCGCGATCTTGACGAAATCCTCGGAGCTCTTGCAGGAGCTTGCGCCGACCAGGGAAATCGGGGTGACAGTGATGCGCTTGTTGACGATCGGGATGCCGAAATCGCGTTCGATGGCCTGGCCGGTGGACACGAGGTCCTTGGCGTACATGGTGATCTTGTTGTAGATGTTCTCGCAGACCTCGTCGACGCTGTCGGCTGCGCAATCCAGCAGGCTGATGCCCATGGTGATGGTGCGCACGTCGAGCTTCTCCTGCTCGATCATCTTGTTGGTCTCGTGGACCTCCATGATATTCAGCATGGTTTTTCCTTACGATTGGTACGATTCGTGGCTTCGGTTGCTTGCATGGCTTACGTGTGCCGCGGATCAGACGCGGTGCATCTTGGTGAAGATCTCTTCGCGCTGGCAGCGGATGCGCACGCCGATCTCCTCGCCGAGCTTGTCGAGGTCGTCGACGACTGTGCCGAATTCCTCGTCCGCGTTGGAATAATCCACAATCATCATCATGTTGAAGAAACCGTCGATGATGGTCTGGGAGATGTCGAGCACGTTGACCTGGTGCGCGGAAAGATAGGTGCAGACGCGGGCGATGATGCCGACAGTGTCCTGGCCGACGACGGTGATGATTGCCTTGTTCATGGAACTCCCTAAACGTGAGGTGTGAATATCCAATACCGTCCCGGCGATTGCCGGACGTGTCCTTAAGTATAGGAAAGGCACGTGCCAAAACACGTGCCTTTTACCCGATTGCGTTACATACTGAGACGGCCGCGTCCGCAATCGTCCACCCCGCAATCGCAAGTACATATTTCATACATACTTTATATATACAAAATATATATTACTTATATATTGCGGTTGCGCCAGCCGTTGTTCCAATCAGATTTCGCGGCTGGCCGCGGCGGCTGCGTATGCCGGCAGGGCGCGCGGTGCGTTGAAGCCTTCCTGCTCAAAGCGGTCGGCGATTTTCTGCGCGATCTCGTGACCCTGGCCCTTGTTCACCAGCGCGATGATGGAGCCGCCGAAGCCGCCGCCGGTCATGCGTGCGCCGTACGCGCCGTTGACACGAGCCACATCCACGGCAATATCCAGCTCGGGCACAGTCACTTCATAATCCGCAGCGAGCGAATCATGAGACGCGTTGAACAGTCGGCCCGCCTCGTCGATCTTGCCGTTGGCGAAGGCACGCACGAAGGAGTTGACACGGGCGATTTCGGTGATGACGTGGCGCACGCGCTTCTTCATCGTGTCGTCTTCCAACTTGTCGAGCGTTTCCTTGAGCGCCTGGAACGGATCGTCGGACTTGGCGATGCTGTCGGCGACCACACGCAGGTTGGCCACGCCGAGGATTTCGGCGGCCTTCTCGCAAGTGGCGCGACGCTGGGCATACTGGCCGTCGTTGAGCTGGTGCGGAGCCTGGGTGTCAAGCACCAGCAGTTCCAGACCGTACTTGTCGAGATCGAATTCCTGCTGGGAGACGTTCTCCAGCGGGCTCAGCTCTGGACGGCAATCAAGACGCAACGCATGTCCGAAAGTGCAGCGCATGGACGCGTTCTGGTCGAGGCCACCGGTGGACGCGCCCGCCATGTCGTTTTCCGACTTGATGGCGGCGTTGATCAGCGTCACACGACCGGCATCGGATGCGCCATAACCCAAACCGTACACATCATCCAGCGCCAAAGCGGTGGAGCAGGTCATGGCTGCGGAGGAGCTCAGACCGGAACCGAGCGGCACGCAGGAGGAGAATGCCGCGTCGAAGCCCTGCACCGCATCGAAGCCGGCTTCGCGCAAAGCCCAGGCCACGCCCACCGGGTAGGCGGCCCAGCCATCCACTCCCCCAGCTTCAAGTCCGTCGAGGTCCGCTTCGGCCACCTTGTCCGGGGCCACGTCGGATACCACACGCACCTTCGTATCTTTACGCGGTTTCAATGCGATGAACGTGCGGTGCGGCAGTGCGATCGGCAGGCACAGGCCCGCGTTGTAGTCGGTGTGTTCGCCAATCAGGTTCACACGGCCCGGTGCGGCCCATACGCCAGCCGGTTCCTCACCGTAGGTGGCGCGGAACAGGTCGGTCGCGTTCTTCACACCCTCGTCATGCGAGAGCGGCTCAATGAATTCAACAGCAGTCATTGGTGTTTTGTCCTTTGGGTTTTATTGGCTTTCAGCCTTCGATGTCGATCGGTCCGAGCTCATGGAAGCGCTTGGCGATGAGTTCCGGCGTGGTGTCGGACACCCATGCGGCCATGCCTGATTCGGAGCCGGCAAGATACTTGATCTTGTTGGCGGCGCGGCGGAACGAGAAGAACTGCAGGTTGAGGCGGTAGTTCTCGCGGCGCTTGTCGTGGATCGGGGCCTGATGCCAGGCAGCGATGTACGGCAGGTCCATGCCCTTGCCATCGCCCTTGTCGAAGAACGCGTTGCCGCGCTTGAGCAGGGTGGAGTACATGACGGCCAGATCCCAGCGTTCCTGGTCGTTGAGCTCGTCGAGGGTGAGCACGTCGCGCACCGGGGCCACATGAACCTCGAGCGGCCAGCGTGCCGCGGCCGGTACATAGGCGACCCAGCTGTGGTTGCGCATAACGATGCGCTCCCCGGCCTCGATTTCGGCGTTCATGAGATCCTTGAGCAGGTTGCCGCCGGTCTTCTCATGGTAGGCTTCGGTCTGCTTGAGTTCGGCTTCCATCTTCGGTGCGATGAACGGATAGCAGTAGACCTGGCCGTGCGGGTGCGCCAGGGAGACGCCGATTTCCTGACCGTGGTTCTCGAACGGGAAGATCTGCTCGATACCCTCCATCTTGGAGATTTCGGCGGTACGGAACGCCCATGCCTCCACGACGGTGCGCAGGCGGGAGACCGGCAGGTCCGCCGGCAGGCCGTCTTCATCCGGGTCGAAGCAGATCACTTCGCAGCGGCCTGCAGCGAGCTTCTTCTCCCACAGCGGGTTACCGTTGACGTATTCCACGGCTTCGGAACGGCCCGGCACGCGAACCATCGACGGGAAGCGGTTTTCGAACACGACCACGTTGTAGTCGGTGTCCGGCACTTCGCCGTCCTGGTACGGATCGCCCGGCTTGCGCGCGGCCAGCGGATTGCCTTTGGCCGTCGCGCCCGGACCGGCGGTGATCGGACGGTTCATACGTGCGGTCGCCATCGGAATCCAATCGCCGGTCAGCGGGTCGCGGCGCATTTCCGGAGCCGCGTACGGCACTTCCTCGCCGGCCGCGTTGAGCTGGTTGGAGAAACGGTACGGAAGTTGGCGCGGATCCTTCAGTTCGCGAGTCTTGACGCCGGAGACGTATTCCGGATCGTCGTCAAGATAGAAGAAATCACGTCCGTCCGCGAGCGTGGTCGGCGTGATACGGATATGCTCCTTCGCATATTCTCCCGGAGTGTAGTTGACGAAATCACCCATGTGATTATTCACCTTCCTGAACCGGCTCGGCCTGGCGTGCCAGAACGAGCTCTTTGACCAAATCCCTTGTTTTCGACACCGAATCGGGGTCCAATCCGTCATCGGTGATGACCGTATCCACCTGGTCAAAACGTGCGAACAGCGACAGTGACGTGCAGCTCCACTTGGTGTGGTCGGTCAAAATTATCGTGCGATCGGCAATGTCCATCATCGCCATGTCGGTTGCGGCTTCCAGAGAGTTTGGCATGAGGAATCCGCGTGGAATGGACACGGAATGCGTGCCCAGAAATACGGTGTTGACGCGCAGCGAGGCGACCACTTTGTCTGCGATCGGCCCGACGAGCGAGTTGGAACGGGTGGTCACGCCGCCCGTCACGATGACTTCCACGTCTTTCGATTCGAGCGCCTGCACCAGCTCCGCCACCGGAATGGAGTTGGTGAGGATGGTGATGCCGGACGATTGCTGCGATTCGAGCAGATGCTGCGCGAACACGTACGCCGTGGTGCCGCCGCCGATGGCGATCACGTCGCCGGGGGCCACGTATTTGACGGCTTCCTGTGCGATGGCGTCCTTCAGACCGATGTCCATCTGCGACTTTACAGAGAACAGCGGTTCGCTCAGCAGTGTGCTGGTGCTGACGGCGCCACCGTGCACGCGCTTCAGCAGACCCTTGTCCGCCAGATCGGCGATGTCACGGCGGATGGTCATCGCGGAGACGCCCAATTCCTTGGACAGTGCAGTGATGCGCACCGCACCACGGGTACGCAGACGGCTCAAAATCAAATGCTGGCGTTGTGACGAAATCATATGAACATTATCGCACATGTTCACTCAAAAATACAACTGAGTTGAGCGTTTCGCACGTGTTTCGCTCAAAGCCGCACCACAATCGACTCAAATTCAGCCTAAAACGAACAAAAAACGAACGTCCTATATGCCACACCGACACACACCGGCTTTTGCCCAAAATGCCATGCGAAACCAATAAAAACGTGCGAGAATAAGGAACCATGACATACGTTTCCGAAAACTTTTGGCACGACGCAGTGAACAAAGCCACCACCGACCTTTTCACGTTCGGCTACAAGCACATCATCAAACCGCATTTCATCTTCAACCAGACGCCCGACGTGGCCCACAGCCAGATGATCGATTTCTGCAAGGTCACCCGCAACATTCCACCGCTGATGTGGCTATGCCGCGAAATGCTCGACTACACCGACCCGATACTGGAAACCAACGTGATGGGCGTCGACTTCGCCAATCCGTTCGGCCTGTCCGCCGGCCTCGACAAGGATTGCGAGATACCGGTGCTGCTCGACAACGTCGGCTTCGGTTTCGAAACGGTCGGCTCCACCACGTCGCGCCCCTGCCCCGGCAACCCGCGCCCATGGTTCCACCGCCTGCCTGAATACGATTCGATGATGGTGCACGTGGGCCTTGCCAACGAGGGTTCCGCGGTGGTGATTCCGCGCGCCGAGAACGCATGGACGAAGGCGAAGAGCATGCAGGTGTCGGTTTCGATCGCCCGCACGAACGACAGCAAGACCGGCGATCTGGACGAAGGCATCGAGGATTACTGCATTTCGATGCGCCGCGCGGCCGGACGCACCGCCATGGTCGAAGTGAACATCTCCTGCCCGAACACCATGGCCGGCGAACCGTTCAACCAAAGCCCGGAAGCGCTCGACAAGCTGTTCACCGAACTGGACAAAATCGACCGTCCGCAGCCGACGCTCGTCAAAATGCCGCTCAATAAGACGTGGCCGGAATTCAAGGATCTGCTGGACGTGCTCGCCGAGCACAACGTGCAGGGACTGTCGATCGCCAATCTGCAGAAGGACCGCACCGGCATGTCCATTCCGCGCGATTGGGAGGGCGGACTGTCCGGCTCGCCGTGCTACGCGGCCAGCAACGAACGCATCAAGCAGGTCTACCGCGAATATGGCGACCGGTTCGCAATCGCCGGCATCGGTGGCGTCTTCACCCCGCAGCAGGCGTATGAGAAGATTCGTTGCGGTTCGTCGCTGGTGATGTTCATCAGCGCGCTCATGTACCGTGGTCCGCAGCAGATCACCGTGTTGAAGCGTGGACTGGCCGAACTGCTCAGGCGCGACGGGTTCGAACATGTCAGCGAGGCGGTCGGCATCGACGCGTGAAACTTTTTAATTGCGATTTAAGTTGCGATTTAAAAAGCGGTTTTTAGGCACTATAAAGGCGATTAATAATCGCAGATAAATAGATAAATACAGAGGCGCGTCTCCGTGGGAGGGCGGGCGTCCTGTTCACGACACACTCAAGGCCGTTCGGCCAAGCTTACGGTCGTGAACAGGACGCCCGCCCTCCCACTCGTTTTTTTGTTATGTTGCGTTGGGTTGTGGCTACTTTTCGCAATAAAAAAGAGGAAGAAGGGAGGGGAAGGGTCAGCGGAAGGCGCCGCGGAGGTATGGCGGCTGGTAGGGGGCTTCCTCGACCGGCACGTCCAGTTTGTGGGCGGCACGGAGCGGCCAATACGGGTCGCGCAGGGCGGCGCGGCCGATTTCCACGGCGTCGGCGGCGCCCGACTTCAGAATCTTCTTCGCCTGCTTCGGCTTGGTGATGAGCCCGACTGCGGTGGTGGGAATGCCCGCGCGACTGCGCACCTGTTCGGCGAACGGCACTTGGTAGTCGGGCTTCACCGGAATGGTCACGTCGGGAATCAATCCGCCGGTGGACACGTCGATCAGGTCCACGCCGTGGGCCTTCAGAATCTTAGCCAGTTCGACGGTCTGGTCAAGGTCCCAACCGCCTGCGGCCCAATCGGTGGCGGAGACGCGCACCAGCACCGGCATGGTGTCGGGCACGACGGAACGAATCGCATCCACGACTTCGACCAGCATGCGGACGCGATTGTCGAACGATCCGCCGTACTCGTCGTCACGCTCGTTGATGAGCGGGTCGAGGAACTGCGACAGCAGGTAGCCATGCGCGGCATGGACTTCCACCGCGTCGAAGCCGATGTTCATGGCACGCCAGGCGGCGTCGCGGAACTGGTCCACGATGGTGTGGATCTCATCGACGCTCAGCGCGCGCGGACGAGCCAGGGAACCGTATGCGTTGGCGCTTGGGCAAACCGTCCGCCATCCGCCTTGCTCCTCCGGCACGCTCTGTCCATCGAAACCGATCGCGTGGCAGCCGGTGGAACCCTTGCGTCCGGCGTGGTTGAGCTGCACCGCCATCGTGGCACCCACTGCCTTCGCGTCGGCCACGATCCAACGCCATGCGTCCATCTGTCCGTCATCCCACAATCCCAGATCGCACGGCGAAATGCGGCCTCCCGGCGCGACGGCGGTCGCTTCCATGATGATCATGCCGAAGCCGCCCATCGCGCGCGAAACGTAATGCTGGTAGTGGAATGGCGTGGGCTTGCCGTCCTGCGCCAATGCGGAATACGTGTCCATTGGCGGCAGCCAGATGCGGTTGCGCACGGTGACGCCACGCAACGTCATCGGATCGAACGGTTTGACCGTCTTGTTCTGCTTGCCGTTCTTCTTGTCTTCGCTCATTGTCATCTCTCTTATGAATCGTTGGTATCGCCTGAATCGTCGATATCCGCACCGCGTTCCCACGCGACGGGCATGGTACCGATTGCATTGTAAGCAGAACGCCCGCCGGTTGGGGCGGGCGTTCATGGACTGTTCACTTTGCCATGCGATTTACGCTCCAGCGGCGTAAACAGTCAGCGCAGGCAGCCAGTGCGGCCAGTCGGCACGTATAGCCGACAATCGCAACTATTGATGCTGCTGGTCACTTTGCTGCTCGGCAGGCTGTTGCTGCGATTGCTGCTGCTGGCCTTGGTTGGTCTGCTGCTGGCTTTGCTGCTGGCTTTGCTGCTGACTGTTCTGCTGGCGCTGGTATTGGTACTGGTTGTATGTTCTGGTGGCACCCTTCGAAACCGTGTACTTGTCGGCACCCTTTCCGTAATCGTTGTCGATCGGCGCATTGATGGCGGCAAGATACGTGTTCATGAACTGCTTCCACGCCGGCGTTGCGATGTACATGCCGTACCAAGACGGACGGTACACGCCGTTGATGGTCTTGTTGTCGAAGGTGTTGTTGATCGGGTCCTGCGCGTCGGCGACCGCGACGAACGCCGCGACCTGGTTCGGCACGAAGCCTGCGGTGGTCATCACCGTGTTCTCGTTGGTACCGGTCTTGGCGAAGGTCTTGCGATTGTTGTCGAGCTGCGTGGTCGACGCTTCGCCGCCAGGCTGCACGACACCTTGGTTCAGCGCGTAGGACACGGTCTGCGCGATGTCCGGGTCGATGGCCTGATGGCAGTTCGCGGACGGCACTTTCACCTTGCTGCCACTGCGGTCGGTCACCTTGGTGATGGCGATCGGAGTGCATTCCACGCCGTTGGCGCCCATGGTGGCGTACACGTTGGCCATGGTCAACGGCGACGCCTGCACCGTACCGATGGTCATTGGCGGCTGGAACGAGTTAGCGGAGTAGATGTCGGACGCGTTGGAGATGGCGTTGTGGTAGCCCATCTCCTTGGCCGCGTCGGCGATCGCGCACAGACCGATGTTCGACGCCATCGAGGCCTGCGTGGTGTTGTGCGACTTGATCAGACCCTGCAGCGGGCTTTCCGGAGAGGTGGTGCCGCCGCCGGAATTCTGCACCCTCCACGGGCCGACGAAACCGTAGCCGTTGCAGTTGAACTTCGACGTGTCGTAGACGGTGGATGTGACGAGCGACTCGTTGATGGAGTGGCCTTTCTGCATCCACGCCACCATGTTGATGGGCTTCCAGGTGGAGCCGACGTTGAAGCCCATACCGCCGCCGTCCTCCTGATCGACCATGTAGTTCATGGAGGTCTTGGTCTCATCCGTTCGGGCGTCATCCGTGGCGTCGTAGGTTCGGTTGATGCCGAACGACAGGATTTCGCCGGTGCCCGGCTTCACGGCCGCTATCATCACTTCGAATCCGGACGGGTCGGTGGCCGGCACGGTGCTGTTCGCCGCCTGCATGGCCGCGTTGTTGGCGTTGCGGTCGAGCGTGGTGACGATCTTCAGACCGCCTTCCTTCAGCAGCTTCTCACGTGCCTCGTCATCCTTGCCGAACGCCTTGTTCTTCAGGATCTGGTTGACCACGTACGAGCAGAAGAAGCCGGTGTTTTCAATGGCCGACTGGCATCCGGAGCTCACGTCCTGCAGGTTCAGCGTGTCCTTCAACGGCGTGTTGATGGCGTCTTTGAATTCCTTTTCGGAGGTGATGTAGCCCTGGTCGTGCATCAGCTGCAGCACGATGTTGCGCTGGTGTTCGGCTTCCTTCTGGTTGGCTTCCACGGAAGGATCGAAGTTCTGCGGATTCTTGGTGATTGCCGCGATGGTCGCCGCCTGGGTCACGTTCAGTTCCGAAGCGGAGACGTTGAAGTAGCGTTTGGCGGCCATTTCCACGCCGCACAGGTTGTTGCGGCCGAACTGCGCGATGTTGAGGTAGCCCTGCAGGATCTCGGCTTTGGAGTATTTCTTTTCGATCTGCACCGAGATCAGCATCTCGCGCAGCTTGCGTGCCACGGTGTCTTCCGTCGCATGGTATTCGGCGATCGGATCGTCGTCTTCACGGGCTTGGGTGGACAGCACGTTCTTGACGTACTGCTGCGTCAGCGTGGAACCGCCCTGCTGGTCGCCGCCTCTGACATAGGTTTGGAAGAACGCTCGGAACACGCCCTGCACGTCCACGCCGGTATGTTCGAAGAAGCGCTTGTCTTCACGGGCCACGACGGCCTGCTGCATGGCTTTGGAGATTTTCTTCAGCGGCACGACCTCGCGGTTCTGCGTATAGAATTCCGCGAAAGCGGTCTTGCCGTCGTTGAAATACATCGTCGAGCGTTGCGGAAGCGAGGTCACATCGAAATCGATGCCTTCGACCGCAAGGGACGGAATGACGGCTTTGGCCGCGTTATTGGCGGCGAACACAGCGGGCATAAAGAAAATACTCGTCACAACGCCGCCGCCCACGCATAACGTGATGTATGCGATTACCAATGCGAGCACACGTTGAACGGTAAGGGTCTTCTTCTTGGGCATGACGCCCATTCTAAAGTGGCGGGTCTACTAAACACATGCCCGCCAACGCATGTGCCGGAAGCCGTCACGGGTTTCTCACAAAACAGACAATTTCTTAGGAAAAGTTGGAAATCAGCCGAAAACCAGCCGAATGTCATCGTCTTGATCGGCGAATCAGCATGCCCGGCTGGTAGATGATGATGGACCGGCCTTCCCTGGCAATCCATCCGCGGTTAGCGAAATCCATCAACGCCTTGTTCACCGTTTCGCGTGAGGATCCGACGAGCTGCGCCATCTCCTCCTGTGTCAGATCGTGCGGCACCTTCAGGCCGGCTTCGACCGGTTCGCCGAATCGTGATGCCAGATTGAGCAGTGTTTTGGCGAGTCGTCCGGGAACGTCCATGAACACCAGATCGCATATGCGTTCGTTGTTGCTGCGCATGCGGTGCGCCAATACCTGCAGCATGTCCACGGCCACGCGCGGATGTTCGTCGAGCCAGTCGAACAGCGCGTCATGTTCCAGCCAGACCACACGCGTGCCGTTGGTCATCGCCACCGCCGAAGCGGTACGCGGTCCGCCATGCGGATCGAACACCGGAATCTCGCCCAGCACTTCGCCGTACGCGTGGATGCTCAGCAGCTGCACACGCTTGTCGGAGGATTGTCTGGTCAGTTTGACGCGGCCTTCCTCCAGCAGATACATGCGATGGTCGGTGTCTCCCTCGCGGAAGATGAAATCGCCCTTGTCGTATTCGGCATGCTGCAGATACGGCAGCAGTTCCCGGGCTTCTTCGGACGAAACCTGCTTGAACAGCGCGGTGTGCAGCAACGTCTCACGCTCATCGTCGAAACCACCAAAACCATTGATTCCGTTGGTTCCATTCGGGGTGACCATCGACGTGCCTCCGTTCCGACGTGCTTCTGCGTTTTCCGTTGTCGACATCCATGCCAACGCTCGTTAAGTCGGGCACCATCGACCATTCGGGCTACATTGTAACTCGAACGGCGGCGTCGACCAGTCGCGCCACTACCTCGTCTCGGCCCATGCCGGTTTGAGAGCGCATGGGATCGACATGTTTTGCCGCTGATTTCACCGCTTTGTCGGACATTTTCTCTCGTGAGATGTTCAACACGCGGGTCATCTTTTCCGCGTCGATGTCGTAGGCGAGCGTGACGTGGTGCAGAATCGCGCCGGGTCCGCCGTGGGTGGGCGCGAACCGGCGTTGCGCGGCGCCGCCGAGTTTGCCGTATTGTGTGGCGATGTCGTTGAGTCCGGCGAATCGTACGTTGAGGCCGAGGGCGCGTAACGCTTCGACGAGCCAGTAGTCGCAGAGTTCGTAGGATTCCTCGACGCTCATGCCGTGGGCGAAGTCGAGTGGCGCGTACAGCGAGTAGGTGATGGTGTTGCCTGGTTCGATGAACATCGCTCCCCCGCCGGTGCAGCGGCGGACTATGTGGAATCCTTCGTCTTGCGCGGTGTGCACGTTGACTTCGTCTTCGAGCGACTGGAATCTGCCGATGACCACGGCCGGCTCGGCCCATTCCCAGAAACGCAGGGTGGGTTCGCGGGTTCCGGCAGCCACTTCGCGCGCCCATTCGACGTCGAGGTCCATTTGTTCCTGCGGTTTGCGGGGGTCGTCGTGCACGATGTTCGGTTTGAGTGCGTGCCAGCGTCGCGCGTATTCCGCCCAATTGCCGGTTTCGGCGATTTCGCCGGTTCCAACGGTTCCAGCGTTTTCGTCGCTTTCCGCGGTTCCAGCGTTTTCAATGTTTTTTGCGATTTCCGCGGTTTCTGCGGTTTCCATTGGGCTGGTATGCCGCCGAATGCGCAGGTCGTCGCGTGGTTCCACTTTCGTAACATCATTACCGCCGATACCGGCAATGCCATCGGCGCCATCGATGCCGTCAATCGCACGTTGAAAGGCGATGGCGATGCCACGCGCGCCCATGCCGACGATGCGCACGTCCGGATGGTGCAGCATCGTCCGTTCGACGGCGGCGGTCACGCCACGTTCGGAAACCATCGAACCGCTGAGGCAACGGGCCGCGCACTGTTCCAGCGCACATTCCATGGAATGCAAGAGATTCCGCGTTCCGGCATCGTCCCCGTCGAGGAAGAAATCGCCGTCGATATGGCATTCGATAACAGTCGATGATGCAGCCGGCCCAGCGTATGGAACCGTTTTCACGGCATTCGTATGAGCCGAATCAATATAGTCCGAATCGGCGTAATCCGAATCGGTACAATCCGGATCGGCATGAGAAAGCCGGACAGTCACTCCAACGAGTTTGCCGCCCGGCTGTTTGTAAAGTCCTCGAGTCATCAATCCTGCAGTTCGACGCCTTGAGCGTCACGGTGCCATTGCGAGCCGTAGTGGGAGCACAGAATCAGGATGCCTTCCACCAGTCCCCAGATGCCTGCGACGGCTGGGCCGATGATGAGAATCCAGCCGATGACGGTCAGCAGCAGCTGTGCCACGGCCTTGCCGGTGTTGCCCAAGTAGAAGTTGTGCACGCCGAAGCAGCCCAGGAAGATGCCAAGCAGACCGGCTGCCAGTTTCGACTTCTGGGCGTATCCGGCCGGTGCGACGGGCTGGCCGTATGCCGGCTGCTGCGCGTAGGCAGGCTGGGTGTAGGCGGATTGGTTGTAAGACGGGGCCGCGTAGCCCTGCTGTCCGTAGTTCGCTTGGTTGTAATCCGGCTGGGCGTAAGCGTTGTTGGGGTCATACGCCGGGGCTGCCGGCTGACCGTACGACGGCTGCGCAGATTGGGCAGGCTGGGACGGCTGGCCATACTGACCGTACTGGTTGTACGATGCGGCGTTCGGATCATATACCGGAGCAGCGGGCGTGGCCGGCTGAGCCGGCTGGGTATAGACGGGAGCCGTACCGTATGCCGGGGCCGGAGTCGCCGGCTGACCGTATGACGGCTGAGCGGCCTGGCCATACTGGCTGTATGCGGAAGCGTTCGGATCGTACGCCGGAACGGCAGGCTCGGCCGGCTGAGCGGGCTGAGTGTATGCGGCGGAGTTCTGATCGTATGCGGGGGTTTCCGGCTGCGACTCCGGATGGTTCATCTGCGCATCGTTCTGTTGTGGAATGTACGGTTGGTTGTAGTCGGCCTGGGCTGCGTTATCCGACGTTGGATTGTTGACTTGACCGGTGCCGTTGAAATCGGCGTTGTTATCACTCATGTCTCAACAATATCCCAAAGTTTGCCCATTTCCACCCGATTCCACCTTAGCTGGCCCCTGAAAAATCCCCGAATATGCGAAGACGCCCGCCGATTCGGGAAAAACCCTTTTCGGTGGGCGTCTCAAAGGATGGGACGGAAGTCGGAATCAGCCGATTTCTCGGCTTTTCGAACCGTCACATGCCGTCACATATCTTTATATGTCGTCTCACATGCGCGCCAGAATGTCGCGACCGACCTCGTCGGTGGAACGCGTGGTGGAGCCGAGCTCCTCGATGTCAGCCTCAACGGCGACGTGGATCTTCTTGGCAGCGTCGTCGAATCCGAGATGCTCGAGCAGCATGGCTGCGGACAGGATGGCTGCGGTCGGGTTGGCCTTGTTCTGGCCGGCGATGTCCGGAGCGGAACCGTGGATCGGCTCGAACATGGACGGATACTCGTTGGACGCGTTGATGCAGCCCGAAGCGGAGTAGCCGACGCCACCGACCACGGCACCGGCCTCGTCGGTGATGATGTCGCCGAAGAGGTTGTCGGTCAGGATCACGTCGAAGCGGGACGGGTTGGACACCATGAAGATGGTGGTCGCGTCGATGTGCAGGTAGTCGTGGGTGACCTCCGGGTATTCCTCGGCCACTTTGTTGACGATGCGCTGCCACATGTCGCCGGCGTTGACGAGCACGTTCTTCTTGTGCACAAGGGTCACGTGCTTCCTGCGCTTCATGGCCAGCTGGAAGGCGTAACGCACCACGCGCTCCACACCGTAGGCGGTGTTGATGGAGACTTCGGTGGCCACCTCGTTCGGGGTGCCACGGCGGACCGCTCCGCCGGCACCGCAGTACAGGCCTTCGGTGCCTTCACGCACGACGACGAAATCGATGTCACCCGGGTTGGCGAGCGGCGAGGTAACGCCCTTGTACAGCTTGGACGGACGCAGGTTCACGTACTGGTCCAGGTCGAAGCGGAGCTTGAGCAGCAGGCCGCGTTCCAGAATGCCCGCCTTGATGCGCGGATCGCCGACGGCGCCCAGCAGGATGGCGTCGGTCTTCTTGATGCGCTCCTCTTCCTCCTCGGGGAGGATCGCGCCGTCACGCAGATAGCGTTCGGCACCGAGGTCGAAATGCTCGTAATCGAATTCGGCGACGCCTTCGGCCGCCTTCTCCAGAGCCTTCTGGGCCCACGGAGTCACTTCCTTGCCAATGCCATCGCCCGGAATGACGGCGATGGTGTACTTCTTTGCAGAATCACTCATAGCACGCGACTCTAGTCAACGAATCAGCACGTGGACTTAAAACGCTCAACTAGTGGACATTCCTTGCCGCGTTCATGTGCGAATACGGTTTCACCCGGCTTCAAACGCCACGAACAACGAACGATCCAATGATCCGGACGCAACAATCCATACACCGTACATGAAAAAGGGGGCCGACCTGAAGGCCGACCCCACCCTTGGATTCCAACACTCAGCGAACGCTCTTGGGTTTCACATAATCCTCGGCGACGGAACCGAAATTCGTGCCCGAGAATTTGCCCGATTGTCTCACTATGGCATCGAACGCTGCCAACCCGTTCAATCCCGTGTAGGAATCGGAATACGCGCCGGAATAGCTCGTCGAAGATCCCGTCGAACCGGACGATTCCGGCTTCACTACCCTGTTCTCCCGCGACCACAACGCATACAGCGTGCCGTCGCGATCGATGGGCATCAACGATTTCCCGGACGAATCAAAGGAGACCACGCTGACTGCGAGCGCGTCGTCTTTCACCGTGCTCCACCCTTCGAAGGTGTAGCCGTCAAGCTGAGGCTCGTTGGCGATGTCCGCCGTGGGCGAGACCAGCGAATCACCGTCGTAGACTTTCCGCTCGGCGTACAGGGTCTTCGCATCCTTGCCGGCGGGCGCATGCCCTCCGTTCAGATCGAAGGTTATGGTCCACTGGTGCGCGGTGCGCACCCACTGCGCGGTCAGGGTGATGTCGCCGGTCACCTTCGAGCCGAAATCGTAGCTTTTGCCGTCATACTGCCAGCCGGTGAACCGGCAGTCGTCGCGTGTCGGCGACGGATCAGGCGCAACGGCCACTCCTCCATCGTCCACGGTCTGGCTGTTCACGGCACTGCCGCCGGCCGTGTCGAAGGTGACCGTCCATGTCTTGACCCACTTGGCATACAAGGTCATGTCGGCGGTTACGGCGGTGCCAGCATCATAGTCCGTCTTCCGCTGTTCGTCGCTGGTCAATCCTGCGAAACGATATCCACCGCGGGAAGGAGCGGAATCGGGGATCGTAAGCTTCTCCCCTTCCTTGACGAACAACGTCATATCCTGCGGCAGGTCCGACGAATAATCGTCGCCGTCATTCAAATGAATGGTGACGGTATGGTACGTCGCGCCCGCATCATCCCACTTGGCATACAGCGTGATACCGCCGGTGACGGGCATGCCGAAACCGTACGGCGTGGTGCCGGCCGCATCCGTGGTCCAGCCGACGAACGTGTATCCGTCACGGGTCGGTGTGGCAGGTTGCGTCGCGTAACCACCGTACGCAACCTGTTGCGCATCGACCGCGCTGCCACCTTGCGAGTCGAAGGTCACGGCGTACATGTTCGGCGTCCACTTCGCATACAAGGTCACATCATCGTTCACCGCAGCCGTGAAATCGTATTCGCTACCCGAAGTGTCGGCGCTAGTATACCATCCCGCGAACGCGTATCCCACGCGCTCAGGATTTTCCGGTCGTACGGCCGATTTCCCTGTTTGCACCTGTTGTGCGGCGATCTCGCTGCCGCCTTGGACGTCGAAGGTCACGGTTTTCGCTTCCGTCCACTGCGCATACAACGTTATCGGCGCGCTCACCGTGGTGGCGAAATCATACTCATGTTCACCGGCCACGTCCGTGGTCCACTTCGAGAACACGTAGCCGTCGCGAGTAGGCGTTTCGGGAACGCTCGCAGTGCCTCCGATGGCGACCGCCTGTGCGGGAACGCTGCTGCCGCCTTGGGTGTCGAAGGTTATTCCGGCCACGTTCACCGGATGCGTGTACACGGTCGGATCCCCGCTGACGATCCAGAATTCCGCGACGCCGTTTTCCACGTTTCCCGCGGTCATGCTGATCACGGATTCCGGAATCTCGCGATCGTTGTCGTCGCAGTCCTTGCCGGTCCATGATGAGCCACCGTTGCGAATGATGAACCATGGGTTGCGCACGCCTTTGGCTGTCTGGCTCAGCGTGTATTCCGCGACCTCGCCGAATTCGTCATGGGAGGTGAATTCCTGGGATTCGCCGCTGGTGCTTTCCGCATACCAAGACCACAGATCCCAGCCTTTCCACGCGTCGGATTCCATGCTGTATTCCTGATAATTGCCGTCGGGACGGTAATAATGCAGTTTGATGGTCAGGTTTTTCGGATTTTTGATGTCATTCGGCTGCGGTGTCGCCGAGGGAGACGCTTTTTCCGAGGATCGGTCGGAAGCGGTATCGGGTTGCGCGCCGTCCACCCACGCTTCGATGGCACCGCTCACATGCGCGTCACCGAATTTGGCGAGTTTCCACACGCTCGCCTCATATTGTTCGACGGTTCCCGCGGACGCTCCAGTCGCATCGGCACCATCCACGATTCTGAAATGCACTGTTGCCAGATCGCCGTCCAGTTCGCCGCTGGCTTTCCTGCCGTATTGCGTTGGCGTGCTTTCGAATGGAATATACGTGGCGCTTTCCATGTCGTCGCCGTTCCACACCTTCACGCCGGATGCGTTCTCACCGACGCCGGAGACGGAACGGAAGTTGACGGTCACTTTGGTTTTCGCCGCATGGTTGCGCGTGTAGGGCACGCCCGTCTGCTGCCGGTGCCCGCTGACGTTGATCATAGTGGCGCCGACCTGTGCCGTATATTCCGTTCCCCGCTTGCCCCCGTTCCAGTCCGTGGAGTCAGATTCCCCGGATTGTGTGGATGCGAAATGGTATTTCACCGCGCTTAGGTTGGCCCCTTCCGGCAGATCGGCCTTATACCAGCCTGCCGCATTCGTGGAATCGGCTACATCGACCGCGCTCATCGCAATGCTACCGCTGCCGTTGTCGGACGTGTAACGCACATACACCTGCCCGTCCCACGATTCGTCGGGCTTGTAGTAGATGGTGAGGGTTTTGTCACCTATCAGCGAACTGTTCGGCGAATCCTTGTATTGCGGAGCGTAGGTGCCGCTAGGTTCCGTGGTTTCCGTCCACGCGCCCTTGACCGCACCGGCATAGATGGCAATGGCGCTTCGTTTGCCGATGGTCGCTTTGGCGTGACCGCCGCTGACGGTCACGGTTTGCGAGCAGGTGCGGGAAGCGTACACGTTGCAGTATTCCCCGTCCGGCAACGATGTCGTATAGTCGACGTCATGCTCCTGCAGGGTGTTGTTCAATGCGAGCAGACCCTTGCTTTTCCCGTTGGCGTCAACCCTTTCGAAGGCGATGTCGTTGGATCCGGATTCCTGCCAGTTGCTTACGCTGGTGCCGTTCACGGCATTATGGAATTTGATCATGCCTCGGATTGACGTCCACCGCTGTTGGCAGTTCCAATCGCCATACTCCATCTGCGTTGGGTCCTTTTGCGTGGAGCACACGTCGTCCATGCTGATTTTCGGCACGGTGGTGTCAGTCGAATCCTTGACGCCGTCATCATATTGGGTGCTTTCATTGAATGCGTAGTCTGAAAGGATCTTCGGATGCCCGTAGTCGTACCCGAGCATGAACGCGTTGGCGAGCTCGTATCGGGCGCCGGAAACGGGTTTGAGCGTTTCCGAACCGCGTGCGGTATCCCAGTTGGACACGAATACGGTGGCATTATCGGCGTCGTCGAGCAGATCGCTGGTGATGTTCTTCAAATTGGTGATGGATCCGTTGAAATCCTTCAACAATGAGTACGCGTACGAGAATTCGGTGACCTGTCCGTTCTTTTCGTATCGTTCCGGCGCGAATTTTTCGGATTCTCCATTATGGTAGATGACTTCCTGCGACCATGGGAAGCTTTGTTCGTCCGTAATGCCCGCTTTGGTCATGAACTTGCGTTTGATGGATGCGATGTCGTTGGGATCCATATGTTTTGCGGAGTCGATGCGGAATCCGCGTACGCCGTCTTCCCATAGGTGCGCCAAGTATTCGGCTTGGATGTTTTGCACGCGGTCGCTGCCGGTGTTGATGTCCCACATGGTCGACAGTCGGCAGTTCCACACTTCGTCGGCGTTGGTGTAGTCGGAGATGTTGTCTGACACGTTCGACTTGCAGGTGTGGAAGTCGCCGCTGGGAAGGCCGTATTGGTGGTTGTTGCCGCTTTCCTCATACTGGTAGATGCCGATTCCCGGGTATCGTCCGTATGATCCGTTGTATTCGGTTCCGGCCACGCCATACTGGTCGTCAACCCATGACACGTCATGTCCGGTGGTGTGGTTGAGCACCATGTCGGCCACGATTTGCACGCCAGCCGCGTCGCATTGGCTGATCATGGTTTTGAACTCGTCTTCCGTACCGAAACGCGAGTCGAGTTTGTAGCTGACCGGCTGGTAGACGGTCCACCATTGCGTGCCTTGGATGGATTCCTGCGGCGGGGAGACCTGCACGTATTTCACGCCTTCCGGACCATAGGTTTTCGTGCATTCGTCGCCAATCGTCTTCCATGATTGCTGGAATGCGATCATGGTCACGTCAGTGGCTGCCGGATTGGTCGGATCGTCATTGCCAAAAGCCACCGATTGCGCGCTGAGCCCCGCGAGGGAAAGCGCCAGGCCAAGTGCCGCGGCCGCGATGCGGCGCACCGAACGCATGCCGGTATGTCGTGCAGCCGCGTGACGGGCCATGCGGTAATCCATCCGATTCCCCTGTTTCGCTCCGTGACGCCTCATCGCGCGTCTCCTTCCTTGTTGGTCTTGTTACGTTTGGCGATGCCGTAGCCCATGCCGATCATGCCGAGCGCCACTACCGCGAGAAGTGTGCCGTAGCACCATCGTTGCCCGCCCGTGGAGGGAAGCACGATGGAGATGGTGTTGGTGATGGTGGAGATTCCGGTTTTTCGGTCATCGCTGATGACCGGCTGGCAGTAGCCGTCCACTCCGCTGATCGCTTCGCCCTTTTCGTTGGTTTCCTTCACCGTGTACACCTTGTTTTCATCTAGGTCGGTGAACGTGTATTGCCAGTTGTTGCCGTCGCTCAACGCCACCGTCTTGCCGGTGGATTGGCCGTTCGCATACAACGTCGCATATACCGCTTTCGGACGTTTGCTGCTGTCGCCGTAGTCCTTCCACACTTTATGCACGCTGTGGCTGGTATGCCCCGGCGTGTAGGTGTTGGTCAGCGTGTACGCCCAGGATTCCGCATTCTGACCGCTTTCGCTTGTTTCATCCGCCTTGTCGGATTCGCCCGACTCGTTGGCCTTGCCCTCGGCGCCGTCAGCCGCAGCGACTTTGCCTCCGGTGAGCGTCGGCGTGTAGTTCTTCACGGCCTCTTCGGTCACCGAATACTGAATTTCCTTGCCCTTGTAGTATTTGGGCAGGTTCGTGAAGGTGTAGGTCCACGTGTTCGCGCTCACCTCTTGCGAAGTGGTCGCTTCGCTTGTTCCGTCAGCCCCGTTGACGTTGGCCGTGGTGGCCTGCGTCGCTTTGGCGTTCTCCGAGGTCAGCACCATGCAGCTCACACCCCATGGATTCGTGCCATCCGTCGCGCCGGTGTTCTTGCACTCGCTGTTGTGTTGCGGTGAGGGCCATCCGGGCAGCGTCTGGTTCTTCGCATCGGTCCACACGCTGGAAAGCACCCAGATCGTGGCCTTGTCGCCCGGCCGTTTCACATTGCTGGGCGCATCAGTGTCATCCCACGTCTTGTCCACGCTCAATGTCGTGGTTTCGGGCGTATGCGTGTTGGTCACATCGAACGCGCAGGATTTGACCGTGCTCGTCACCGCACAGCGTGTTTCCGTACCGCCGGCGAGCGTCACGTCGCTTGCCGTATAGCCATCTACGGATTCCTCGGTTACCGTATACGTGTACGGATTGTTGTACAGGTTCTGCTTGGGAAGACCTTCGAACGTCCACGATTGCGTGTTGCTGCCGTTGGTTCGCACGGTTTGCACCACCAATTGTTCGGTCACGTCTTCCGTTTCGTCGGTACTGCCGCTCTTCGGCTGTTTGCTGGTTCCCCAAATATGGAAGGTCAGCGTCTTCGGCCGTTTGCCATCGTTGTCATCCTGATCGTTCCACGTTTTGTTCACCGTGATGCTTGCCGTTTCCGGCTCCCGAATGTTCAATACCGTGAATTCGGCGCCGTCGATGTACGGACGTTTGATCACGGAAACGCGGTATTCCTTACCTGTGAGCTCTTGGGTCAGTTCCTCGTCAACCGTGTAGTTGTACCTGTTGCCGTCCGCATCATATCGGGGCAGATCGGTCCACGTGTACGTCCAGTCGCTGGTGTTCTTGTTGTCCAACGTCCGCGTGTACTTCGCATCTTGCAGCTGCTTGGAGTTGCGCAGCAGGTGGAATGTCACCGATGTCGGACGCTCCGAATAGTTATGGTCGGACCAGATTTTGCGCACGCGCACCATGGTCGTATCCACGCGATCCTCGACGCGGATGGTGTTGCCATCCACCAGCTTGCCGTCCACGTATGCTTCGCCGCGGGAAATGGTGAAGTTGACCGCGTTCGCCTTTTCATACCCGACCGGCGCCTTGGTTTCGGTGAGCTTGTAGACGCCGTCCTGCAGCTGGAATTGTTTCGGCAGTCCGCCGCCGCTGGTCCAGGTGATCTCGTCGATCGTCTTGCCTTCGAAAGTTTTGCCGGTTATGGAGAATTCCGCTCCAGCCAGCTCGGCACCGCCGCCGACCTTGGTTTTGGAGAACAGGATGCCGCTTTTGCCCGGCTTGTCTTTCATGACGACGGTATTGGAATCCTGCTTCTTACCGTCGATGGTCACGCTGCCGTCGAGCCCGACGCTGAATACGATGTCATCCGCGGTTTCATAGCCGTCCGGCGCCACCTTTTCACGCAGGGTGTAGGTGCCGGGTAGCAGGGTGAGTTCGCCGGGTTCGCCGCCTTTGCTGGTCCAGGTGATCTCGTCGATCGCCTTGCCATCCAAGGTGGTGCCGGTGATGCTCATCTGCGCGCCGTCGATATTGGTGATGCCACTGGTGAGACTGTTTTTATTGACGGTCACCTGATGCGTCCGGTACTGGTCGGTCATCACGATGGTATTGTCCTGCACGTCGGCATATGTGCCATCGGTTTGCTTGATCTGCACGCTGAGCTTGCCGGTGACGGCGTCGCTCACGACTTTGAATTCGACCGGATCCGCTACCAGATAACCATCCGGCGCCTTGGTTTCGGTCAAGGTGTAGGTGCCGGGCTTGAGCTTGATGCTCTTCGACTTATCCCGCTCACTTACCCAGGTCTGCGTTTCGAATTCGGTGCCATCATTCAGCGTACCGGTGAGGCGCATGGTGGCACCTGCGATCTCCGTACCCTTGAGGTCCTGCTTGGAGAACCACACCTCCTCGTTTTCGGGGTGGTGCGTGTTGGTGATGGCGAAACCTTGGGTTTGCGAGCCGGTGATGTGCGTGGTGTAGCCGCTCACCGTATCTTCGCGTATGGTATACACGATCTTCTTGCCATCCTCGTAGACGGGCAGATTGGTGAACGCGCTGTCGTTCCGCCAGTTTCCAACCGCATCGAGTGTCACGCTTTGATCGGTTTCCTCTCCGTTTTTCAACAGATGCACGGTTACGCTGTCAGGGCGCTTCTGGTCCTGGTTGTCGGCGTCGTCCCATGCTTTTTCAACGCCGATCGACGTGGTTTCGGGCGTGTGCGTGTTGGTGCATTGTTCGGTGGCAGCCGAACCGTCGGTGTTGTATTGCACGTCAGCGCATTGCGAGTCGTACCCGCCCAGCGTCGTGGTTTCGACGGCCATGTAGGCCGCGGTTTTGCCGTCGACTTTCACCGGCAGTCCCGTCCATTGCACGTTATCGTTCTTGTCGGGATTGAGTATGCGGCTTTGCCCGTCGACTTTCGTATAATCGGCATCGCCGTCGGTCTTGCGGTACAAATCGAAGGTGACGGATGCACGTTTGCCGTCCTGGTTGTTATTGTCGTTCCATGTTTTCGTAACAGTCAACGACGTGGTTTTCGGTGCGTCCTCCGCCTGCACGTGACCGATGCCGTCGCTACCGGTCACATTTTTGCCGTCGACGGTGATGGTGCCGTCTTCGCCGACCAGAATGATGATCGGATCCATGACTTGGTATCCGTCCGGTGCGTTGGCTTCGGTCAGCTTGTACCGTCCGGGCAGGAGTTCGAGCGTTTTCGTCTCGCTGCCGGAGGTGGTCCATGTCCAATCGGATTCCACCTGCGACGATCCGACACGAGTCAGCTGCATGGTGGCACCGTCGACGGGTACACCGGCATTCGCCGCATCCACCTTTGTGAATTGCACCTTGAACTTCGTTTTGTGGTCGTTGCTGCAGTTCCAACGGTAGTTGCCCAATGTGGTCGTCTTGCCGTCGCTGTCTTTGGCTACGGCGACGATCAATTTGCCGCTTTGCCCGTCTACGGTAACGGTTTTGTTGTCGTATCGTCCGTCGTATGCACCGGCAGCGGTCTGCGCGTCATGTCCGGGGAATATCACATAGAGCGGAGCGGATTTCTCGTATTGCGAATCAGTGCTGCCGGGCACTTTGCCGTCCGGACCTGTCAGCTCGGTGACCTTATATACGGTGTCGTAGTCCAGCTGCAGTCGGTCGGACAGTCCGTTGGATGCTCCTGTGGTCAGCTGCTTGGTGATTTCTTTGCCAACCGTACCATTGCAGGTGCCGTCGGCATCGGCCGTAGACGACACGAAGTTGCATCCGGTGACGCTTTCCACTTTGAAGGTGGCGCTGCCCGCCGGCTTGCCGAGATCGCCATCCGCGTACTTGTAGATCTGCAGTGTGCTCTGGTCGTATTTCATGCCGCCTTTGCTCTGCTGCACGGTTCCGGTGATTGTGTTCTGCGAGGTTCCGCCGTTGTTCTCATACCCGGCGAGCACGATTTTGTTGCCGCCCAGCGATCCGAAGCTTTCGCCTGGTTTGAGCTGCACCGCGGCCGTGTAGGTGATGGTGCATGCACGGGCGTCGGGAATGGAGAACACTAGTTCGCGGGTCTGCGGATTGTATGACCATGTTGCACCGTTGATGGCGGTTCCATTGTCGGAGTCCATGATCGACACGCTGTTGGCGTTGAGGTCGAGTGCCTGACCCATGGTGTCGGTCAGAGTGAGGTTGTTGCCTTTGTTAAGCGTGTCCGCATTCGGGTTGACTTTGACCGTGTAGTTCACGTTCGGCGCGGTCGTGGCATCGTATTTGCCGTTTTTGTCAAGAAGTTTCGGCTTGCTCGCGCCCACTGTGGCGGAAGCGTCGCCTCCGGCGCTGCCATCAATGTCGATGTGCGCCTTGTTCTCGTAATTTCCCCAATCAGGTGCGGTGATCGGGTCGATGCTCGTCTCATACACGATGAGCACACCAGCCGAGGTCTTCGCCTGGCTGAACGCCGGGGTACCCTTGGCTATGGTGAAGGTCACCGTGCCGTCGCCGTTGTCTTTGGCGCTCACTCCGGACAGCATTTTTGTGGTGCTGGAAGCGTCGAAGATCTTCAACGATTTCGCGTCGTACCGCGTGTGGACGGGCAACGTATCGGTCACCACGATGTTTTCGGCGTCCGACATCACGTCATGCACTTTGATGCGCCAGCGGATCACGCCTTTGGAGTTGGCGGTGTAGCCGTACCCGTATTGGTCCCAATACTGGTTGGCGTCTTCCTTGCCGAGCACGTCGCCGCGATGCTGGTGTTTCGCCGTGGAGGTTTTGTTCAATGCCGAAGCTCGGTTCCACACGGTTTCGTCGGTCACACCGTCGTTGACGGTGGACTGGTATTGCACGTACACCGTAGTGCCTTTGGGCAATGATGCGAACACGATGGTGAATCCCCTATCGGTGGCCTCTGTCGTGTATCCGCCCGCGTATTGCTGCGTCAGGGCGGCGTCGGTGTACACTTTAATGCTGTCTTTCACCAAGGTTTGCTTGGATCCCAGATCCTTGCCGCTGTCGTCCACATCCAGCTTGTCGGTCAGTTCGGCGTTGGTGAGGTCTTCCAAGGCTTTCATGCTGGTCACCCACGTCAGGTTCTTCGCTTCGGATGCCGGCGACGTGCATGTTTTCTTCAGTTCGACCGCGTCCGTGCCGAGTTGAGGTTCGGCCGTGGCTGTTTTGCCGGTTCCATCCTGAGGTTTTACGGTGACTTCGTTCTTGTATTTCTGGTGTTCGCCGCTTCCTTCGACCGGCACGTTTTTCGCTTCGGTCCAATACTGGATTTGGAAATGGTCGTAGCCGCCGGAGGGCAGGGTCACGGTGCCTGCTACGAGATCGCTCCAGCTAAGTTTGATGTAATGCTGCGGATTGTACGGGTCGTCGTCCGTATATGCGCCGGGCGAGCCGGTCGGACACACGGATTTCCAGTCGCCGCTGTTGTAGCAGCTGAGCACCAGATCTCCGGTCGGTTCCTTGAGGTTGTTCTTGTCGAGCAGATCTTTGACGGTGGCTCCGTCGACGGATTGGCCTTCGCCAGCGCCGATGGTGATGTTCCAAGTGAAGCCTTGCGTGCCATTTTCGTCTTTTGCTGCGGTTGCGCTTTTGTTCACATACCAGTCGCTGTAGTTGAACCAGATGGAGTTGCTGGTTTCCTTCTTGTTGACGTCTTCGTTGCTGGAATAGGTCACCTTGTTTTTGTTTTCGGTGGCATTGCTGCAATTGCCGGCCTCGCGGCATGCCTTGATGACGCTGTCTTTGTCGGCGTTCACCGAGTAGCGCACGTATAGTTTCTCACCGTCGCCCATGGAGCCGATGGTGACGTTGAAATTATGGTCGTCGGTTTTGGAGGATTGCCATGCGCCCGTGTATTCGTTCTTGCAGTCGGCGTCGGTGTAGATGTGCACGGATCCGTCCACGAAGGTCAGCAGGCCGCCCATGGTGTCGTCTATGGTCACGCCGGTGTTCGTGCCTGTAGAGGTCACTTCCAAAACGAAATCGTAGGTGGATGCGTCGGAAGTGGAGATTGCCGGGCGTTTGACCACGTTGACCCTGTGTTTGCCCTCCACGTTCACGGTGATGGTGCCATATCCGGGGAAGGTAAAGCTGGTATCGCCGCCAGCCGAACCACCGGTTTTGTTCGAGGTGATGGTTCCGTCAGTGGTCACGAACGCTTCGATGTTGGACCCCGCCGATTCGCCGCGGGTGTAGGTGGCCACCATTTTGTCGCCGTCGATGGTGTAGTAGCCGACCACGTCGCCACCGTTGTAGATCGGGTATTTCTCGTTCGATTTGTATTCCAGATTGCTGGGAAGGTCGTAGACGAAGGTGTCGCCCTCGTTGATTTTGACGTCGTTCGGCACTTTCCAATGCAGTTCGGTGCGGATCTGATCACCGTAGTTGACCTGCATGCCGGAAATGTACGGCTTCCACGTCTTGCCTCCGTCGGAACTGATTTCGAAGGAGGTGTCGTCCTTGTCAACCCAACCGAGATCGCTGATATTGTATCCCTCAGCATACGCGCGTTGCGGCGCTGCGATCACACTTGCGAAGATCATCGCAACGATTGCCACCAACGCGGCAATCGTTGTCATTCCATGCCGCTCACTTACGGCTTTATGCATGCCTGCCATTCTTCCCCCTGGTCGCAATGCAATCTAGTCGGTTTTACCCGTAAACCTGCTATTTCTCTGGACCCTACTAGACCACCCCACACAGACAATGAAACACTCTGAAAACAGGTGCAAGCATGACCTTATAAAAGGTTTAACATGCCGTCAAAAGTTGGAAAAAACGTTTGACGGAACACCCCTAAATCGGAGGATTATGCAAGAAACGCCGAAAACAATCACCCGAGCTGTTTCAATGTTTCATGAAACAAACTGCAAATGGAAGCGTTTGCAAAACGGGGTGCGTCATACGGTGCACCCCGTCACATAACAACAGACCGTTCCGAAACCGACCTCATCCGAACATGAAAGGTCCCACAAACCGGATCAATGCGTGATACCCATCATCGAAAGACACCAAGCATTCTCATAGGAGATCTCCTCCCACTGCTTGTACCTTCCAGACGTACCCCCATGACCAGCCTCAACCTCAATCTTCGCCACGGCATCCACGCCCGCACGCTGCAGTCGGGCCAACCATTTCATCGGCTCCACATACAGCACACGAGTGTCATTCATCGACGTGGTAATGAAAATCTTGGGAAAAACCGCAACCCGCGCATCATTTGCATCAGACGGCGCATTCTCATACGGCGTATATTCCTTCATATACCTGTACACGTCCGCATTATGCAGCGGATCGCCCCACTCATCCCACTCCGTAACCGTCAACGGCAACGACGGATCAAGAATCGACGTCAACGCATCCACAAAAGGCACATCCGCCTCAACGCCCGCGAAACATTCGGGAGCCATATTCGCCACGGCACCCATCAACAGGCCACCGGCGGAACCGCCATCGGCCACCGTGCGAGCAGGCGACGCCAAACCGGCACGCTGCAACGCACGCACGGCATCAACGAAATCCTCAAACGAATGCTTCTTATTGAGCAAATGCCCCTGCTCATACCAGGCACGACCCATCTCACCGCCGCCGCGAATGTGCGGCACCGCATAAAGCACACCACGATCAAGCATGCTGATGCGAGACACCGAGAATCCCGGATCCGAACTGATCTCATACGCGCCATACCCGGTAACGAACATCGCCGAATCACACGCGGGCACATCCCTGCGCCACACCAAGGAAACAGGAATGCGCTCGCCATCGCGGGCGGTAACCCACACCCTGCGCTCCATGTATTCGCGCGGTTCAAATCCACCAAGCACCGTGGCACGCTTCAACAGGCGATCCTCGCCGGTCGCCGGATCGATATCATGCAGTTCGCCGGGACGCGTGTAACTGGAGAACGAGTAGCGCATGCGGGGCGCATCATACGAAGGATTACCTCCCACACCAATCGAATACAAGCGCCGGGTCTCCCCCGGCATCGCATCGGCGGTCGCGCCATCCGATGAGGTCATCGCCTTGCGGGAAACCCCATGCACGGCCGACCCCTCGCCTTGCGCGGCGGCCAATTGGTCGAGCGCGCCCCACACTTCGGCACGTTCCTCGTTGATCTCGTCCACCGACTCGTCGACATCCCAATCGTCTTCCAACGCGTGGGGAACCAGCTCGGTGAACTTCCATGGACGCCCCGCAAGAAAATCCTCCGCAGCGGCATCCTTCGTCATCACCGCAATATGCGTCAGGCTTTCCGCCCGGTACTGCAGCGCCACATAATGCCGGTGAATCGAGATCCCCTCAATGCCAAGACCATGCGCACCCTGCAAAATGGCTGGATTGCAGGGATTGGAATACGGTGTGCCGATCGGCATCCCAGAAGCGCCCGGTTCGACCTCGTCGCCATACTCGCATCCGTACGGCGAACCGACGGCCACACGCACGCCCTCACCCAAACGGTACGGGGGCTCATGGGAGCGCATGTCGATCACATCGATTTCGAAATTCGGGTTCAACGCATTGTGATAGACCACGGCGAGCGGAATATCCTCACCGCGTTCGCCGGCACCTTCGAAACGGCTGAAACTCACGTCGTATTCCACGTCCTGCTCGCGCGGAATGAACGCGCGGAATTCACCTTCCGGATCGTCGGTGGAAAGCAGCAGCACTTCGGTAGTGGTTTTCGATCCGGTGCCGATCACCAGATTGCGTTCGTCGAACGACAGGCCGATGCCCACCCAGAATCGTTCGTCCTGTTCGTGATACACTTCCACATCGTCGGTGACGGGGGTGCCGACGCGGTGCCTCATCACCGCGTATGGACGCCACGCGTCGTCGAGCTTCACATAGAACACCCATTGCGCGTCCGGTGTGAAGCAGGCGCCACCGATGCCCTTGAACACTTCCGGCAGTTCCTTGCCGGTTTCCAAGCTGCGGATGCGGAAATCGTAACGTTCGTCGCCGCTGGTGTCGGTGCCGTACAGCATCCAACGTCCGTCTTTGGAAATATCCATGCCGCCGATACGGAAGAAATCATGGCCTTGCGCTTCGGCATTGGTGTCGAACACCACTTGTTCGCCGTCGATAGGCACGCCGATTTCAATGGTTGGCGGATCCCAATCGTCTGCGCTTCGAATCGGCACACGGCATTGCACCGCATACTGCTGGCCCTCCTGGGTGCGTACGAAATACCAGTAGCCATCCATGCGTGTCGGCACGGACATGTCGTTTTCCTGAACGTGCGACTTGAGCTCGTCGAACAGTGTGGAGCGTAGGGTTTTCAACGGTTCCATGCGCTGCTCGCAATACCGGTTCTGCGCGGCGACGTAATCCTGCACGTCATGCGATTCCTTGTCGCGCAGCCATTCGTACTCGTCGATGAAGGTGTCGCCGTGGAATACGCGCTCCTTCGGCACACGCTTCGCGATCGGCATCCCGCATTTGTCTTGCACGCTTTCGTCGCTTTCTCGCGCGCCCGTTGCGCCCTGTTCACCCCGAAAATCAGTCATGCACGCGATTATACCGGCATTGCATTCCCAATCCCACGCGGCACGCAACCCCTGCTCTGGGCGTACGAAAAAGTCAGACGCCCATCTGTTGTTTCAGGAACGGCAGCATGGTTTTCATGATGTTCGATCCGGTCGTTCCCGTGAATACCGGCACGTCGGTGACCGGCATCGGCTGCGTGGCCACGCGCCCGGCGACGGAACCGAAATTGCCGGTCACTTCGCGCGGTGACAGCTGCCGGATGCCGATCGCCAGCACACGCCCCGGGTAGCGGCGTGCGATCGTGGCGTATGTGGTCGGATCCTTCTGCCCGTCGTCGCCGATCAGAATGAACTTCATATCGGGAAAATCCGCCATCAGCTGCTCGGCGTATTCAAGCTTGTGCTGCACGCCCGACGGAATGAAGGTTTTCGGCCTCGGGTCAAGGTCGCGCAGCAGCAGCGGCCCTTCCGGAAAACCGTGGTTCGTAATGAAATGGCGGATCGAGCTTTCCACATTCCATGGCGAAGTGGACAGGTAGAAGAACGGCGCGTCCGGGAACATGTCCGCGATGCGGTTGAACAGCAGGTTCATGCTGGCCACCGGCACTTTTTTGCGCGGATTAAGCAGCAGCAGATTGTAGGCGGCCTTCATCAGACGCGGCGCCTGCGTGACCATGATGGTGTCGTCCACGTCGGAGATCACGCCCACTTTGGTGCCGCTGGGAATGGTGAAAAGATTGGCGTTGACCGGCTTGCGGCTGCGCACTTTGTACGAGACGTTGTGGATGCCCGGTTCGAGCGAATGCTCGGCCACGAGGTCGAGGTAGCCGGCATCGTCGGATGCCGCGAATTCGCTGGAAATATCAGGATTGCTGTCGATCGCGTCGTATACTTCCGACGCACCCACCTGCACTGTTTCGATGGGCACGTCATCGATGGCGATCCGCACTTTGGTATGCGGGGACGGCACCATCAGCATGCCACGGATGCCGCGAATCAGGCGGCCGGCCTGCCGTTTGAACGGGCCGTATACGGTACGGCAAATCAGTCGGGAGTAGTGTTCGGTGCCATAGCCGACGTAGGGTTCGACACGTGGATACCAGTCGAGCGACCGCACCAATGCGGTCGAGAATTTCAGCCAGACACTGAATGCTTTGGTGATCGTGCGGCGGAACAGCCTGGTCAGCGGCGGTTTGACTTCAAGACGCTCATGTCTGGAGGCCGCGTCGAAGGTGGTGACCACCTTGCGTGCCGGAATCGGCACGGTGGGCATGTCATCGCAAGAATCGTCCATCCGCTCCCCCATACGCTGCTGTTCGCGCTGCTGGTCGTGCTGCGGCGGGAACTGCGGCAACGGCTGAATTTCACTCATATGCCCACTATAGAGGTCGCGTTCGAACAAACAGTAACGCCACCGAGAAAATCAGGGAACTTTCAGGGCCCCGCAAGGCACTTCCCATAAAAAGGCTGCGGCCGGCGGGTGCGATGCGCGACCGTAAGCCCGGCCGAACGGCCTTGAGTGTGCCGCGCATCGCACCCGCCGGCCGCAGCCGTAATTAAAACTAGGCGTCCGTGCTATTCAGTCAGCCACAATCTTGGCATACTCGTCAGCGCTAAGCAGGTCAGGCTCGTCATCCTCAAGCTCGATCTTGAAAATCCAGCCCTCGCCGTACGGATCGTCCGTCACAATGCTCGGATCGTCCGCAGCCTCGTTGTTGACGTAGCGGATGGTGCCAGCCACCGGCGAGACCAGCGCGGTGACCGCCTTGGAGGATTCGAATTCCGCCACTTCGTCGCCAGCTTCGACCTGCGTACCGACTTCAGGCAAATCGATGTACACGAGTTCGCCGAACTGTTCGGTGGCGTATTCGGTAACGCCCACCATGGCGGGTTCAACGGAGGAATCCACCCACACGTGCTCGTCGGAGTATTCGAGGTGCTCGGGCACGTCGAGGTTCACTTTGCTATCGTTTGCTTCGCTCATGCCGCCCATTGTACGGCGTATGCGAACGCCGCGCACCCGCGCCACGCGTAACGGGTCAGCGTACCGGTCCGGATGGCATGGCGCCGACTACCTGCACGATGGTGCCTTCCGGACAGTTGTCGTAGATCCACTTGGAATCGGCTTCGTACATGTTCACGCAGCCGTGGGAGCCGTAGTGCGCCGGGTCGCCGTGGGCGATGCCGTAATTGTTCCAGCTTGCCGTGTGGAAGCCTTCGCCGCCGTAGAAGTAGCTTACCCACTTCACACCCTTGGACAGGTAGCGCGAGCCGTCGTCGTTCATGCCGGTCATGTCCTGGATCTGATACTTGAGGTAGATGTAGAAGGTGCCCAGGTCGGTTTCGTGCTTGCCGGTGGTGCCCGTGCACACCGGGAAGGTCTTGACGGCCTCGTCGTTGTGATACACGGTGGCAGTTTGCGCGGTGCGGTCCACCACGATGCGGTATTCGCTCTTCTTCTGCACGGTTTTGAAGTTCTGCACATCACCGTCCACCGGAATGGTGGCGCCTTGGCCGTTTTTGAGCGCTTCGCCGATCTTCGGTGCGAGCGCCTCCATGTTCTTGACCTTCACGCCGTTCACGCCTTTGACGATGGTGGCCAGCACTTTGCCGCTGTTGTCGACGGCGTCTTCCTGGTCGACCGCGTCCTGGTTGAGCTGGGCTGGGACCTGCTGCTGCACGTAGTTGGTGATGGCGTTGTCATCGTAGGACAGCGAAAGCGTGCCGTGTTCGAGGTCGGCGTCGGTTTTCAGCCATGAGGCCACGACTTCGGCTGGAATCTGGAAGGTCTTGCCTTGTCCGTTGTCCAGCACAATCGGCGCATTCAGTCGCGCGTTTGCCTGGTCGGCCACGTTTTGGGCTTCAGGCAGTGCGACCGGCACGTCGATGGTTTCGTACGTAATCGTCACGCTGCCGCTGTGCCCCGGGTTCGCGATGGCTTTGGCGACCGTGTCAATCACGTTGTCCACCTTCGGGGACCTGCCGCCGCGGCCTTCCACTGCGACGAAGGCGCGCGCGTTGGCATCGTACGATGCGGTGGACGGTACCGCGCGGTCGGTGTCCTGCACGAATTTGTCGGTGACGAACGTCCTGAGGGCCAGCTTGTTGGACTTGGCGTTCAGCGGCACGTTCTTCTTGACGAACGGGTTGACTTCGTTGATGTATTCGAGTGCGCCGTTGGTCTGGTGCTTGGCGGCGAGCAGTTCCGTGACCGTCTTGTCGACGTTGTAGCTCACGCCGAGGTCGCTCAGGCTGCCGGAAGCGTTGTTGCCGTTGCCGTCCTTGATGTTCACGGTGGTGTTCTTCACGGCGGCCGTCACCGTGTTTTTCAGCTGGTCGGCGGTCTGTCCGGCCACACTGGTTCCGCCGAAGGTCACGCCCGGCGCGGCCTTGTCTTGGAAGTACCAGCGTGCGGTGAAGAAGCCGGCGATCGCGGCGACCACCAGCACGGCGAGCACGATTCCGGTGATGATCAGCGGCAGTTTGCGTTTCTTGGCCACGACGGCTTCTCCTTCGACCGGCATGGTGAGCACGGGAATGGCGGGAGCGGGCGTGGATGAGGGCATGTCACCGGTAGGAATGGCACCAGTGGGAACAGCTCCGTTGGGGACAGTTCCGGCAGGCGTGGTTTCGGCGGCACCGGCCGTCGGGAATGACTGGAACGGCTGGGTCTGGTCCGATGCGAAATTCAACGGCGGCATGGTCTCGGTGGCGGCGTTGGACACGTCGTCCTGTTCGGACACATCGGCCACGTCGGCGAGATTGATCGTATCGCCGTTCTCACCAGACTGCGGCGGCACGGCATTCACCCCTTCAAACGAGATGCCGGCGAAACTGTTGTCCGCATCGTTCTGCCCACTTCTATCAGACATGTATGTGGTTTCCTCATTCACTCTCTTAACGGTACATACCATGCAGCATGATACGCAGACGAGTGCCCAAACGAATACCTAAACAAGCTCCCCCGGCAACCGCCCCGAAGACAGGCTCAGCCGATACCACCTTTTAATGGCAGGTCTTGTCACGGCAGGTCGTGGCCGAGCCATTCCTCAATCATGTAGCGTGCGATCGTGGCTTTGCCCGGAGCCTCCATACGTCCCGAAACCAGTTCGCTCATGTATTCGTCGCGTGTGACCCAACGCGCCTGCAACGTTTCCTCGCCGTCCACGTGCACGTCGGTGGTGACCGCCACGCCTTTGAACGCCATCATGAGAGACGAGGGGAACGGCCACGGCTGGGAGCCGAGGTATTTGAGTTCGCCTATTTCGATGCCAACTTCCTCTTTGGCTTCGCGCCGGCATGCGTGCTCCAGGTTTTCGCCAGCCTCCACGAATCCGGCCGAAACCGAGTACAGGCCGTTGTTGCGCCATGCGCTGTTGTGCTGCAGCAGCAGACGGTCATCATGGTCGACGATCGCGGTGATCACCGCTGGCTCGATTCGGGGGAACAGCAAACGATTGCCATCCTCATCGTTCGTGCAGTGCTGAGCCCAGCCGCCGAGCGCCGGTTCGACGGGCGCGCCGCACGTCGGGCAGTGACGCTGCCGGGCGTGCCACATGCTGAGCGAGATGGCGGAGGTTGCCTGTCCGGCTTCGCGTGCGCTGGCGTGGGGTGCGAATCCGCGCAGGTCCACCCAGTCGAATCGGGTTGCCGCGCTTTCCAGCAGCGATTTCGCGTTTTCCTGCGATTCATGCGCCGGCACTTCGGCGAACGCGTCGTCCGCTCCCCCGCTGCGAGCCGTCGCAGCCGTAATCGTCGTATCGTTCGGCTGGACGTGCGTCACGTCCACGGCGATGACGTGCTCGCTCAATCGTCCGCCGTACGAGCCGAGGAATATCGCGAGCGCCGATGGGTGCGATTCGAGTTCCGCGGCAACGTACGCGCCCGGCAGTTGGGCGAGGCGCATTTTCACGTTGGCGTAGTCGGCGATGGCGCCTTGGCCGTGCGGCACGGCCACTTTGCCGTCTTTGACGAGGATGACTTTCGTTGCCGGTTCCGCCAGGACTTTGGCGAACAGGTCGGGTTCGCCGCGTCGTGCCACTTCGTAGTCGATGTCTCCTTGGGCGAGTGGCAGGAACGGCAGGGTCTGCGTCAATGCCAGTGGTGAGAACACGCTCATGGTTGTGTTGCCTCTTTCATGCGTGTTATATACGGAATATATTCGTTATACATACGTAGTACATATTTCGTATATACGTTTTATATATTTTCTCTATATCTTGTCGATACGCCGGATGGTCTGCCACAGATAATCGTCGCAGCCGGCTCAGCCGACTCGCTTCACCAGTTCCAGCAACGCGGCGGCCACCTGGTCGGGGTGTTCGTACGCGCTGAAGTGGCCGCAGTCGTCGATCACCGTCATCGTCACGTCGGTTTTCGTCATCGCGTCGGCGACCGGCTTCATCACTGCCGGCGGGCTGGACGGGTCCTTGTCGCCGCAGATTACTGCGACTGGCACGTTGATGTTCGGCAGCACGTCGTTCAGGTCGGGACGGCCAGCGGCCATGCGTTCGCGCCAGGCGATGCCGTCGGCGGACTGTTCGTTGATCCACGTTTCGAACTGCCTGCAGTAGGCGTCCGACTGTTTCACGGTGGAATCGGCTTCCGACGGCACGGCGAATCCCATGACCGGCTCGTGTGTGCCGGTCGTTTCGCAGTCGGTGGCGATTGCGACGCGCTTCAATCGCATGTCGGCGGAGTCGGCGTCGGCTTTCGTGTCGCACAGGGCGAGCGCCGCCACCGCTTCCGGATGCAGGCGTTGGATGTCGAGAATCAGGTAGCCGCCCATCGACAGGCCCACCCAGATGGCTTTGCTGTAGCCGGCGGCGTGCAGCAGGTCCACGTACGCGTCCGCCATACGGTCCAGTCCGTATGGGAACGCGCCGTCGGCGTCCCTGCCGCCGCTGTCTTCGTCGGACGGAATCGGTCCTTCGCCGGCGCCGGGCATGTCCGGAGCCCAGATCGCAAACGGTTTCACGCCTTGTTTCACAGCTTGGTCGCGTAAAGCCGTCGCGCACTCGTCCCACATGCGGTGGTCCACCGGGAAGCCGTGCACGAGCACCACCGGCGTGGTTTCGGTATCGTTGCCGCCGTCCGTATATATGTTGTTGTTCAGTTCAATCGTCATATTTTTCTAATCCTCCCCTATCTGCCTGTTCGCCTAGTTTGACTAGCTCTTGCCTCGCGTGCGCGGCTTGTCCTACTTGCCGGTCCATGCGAGCGCCTGCCGCACGATGGTGCCGTAACCATTGGCCATCTGCCCGACGAAGGTGTCGAGCATGTCTCCGGACGGGTCGACCCATTCCACATCGAGCGTCTCGTCCTGCGGCTTGCAATCGCCGGCGATCGGCACCACGTAGCACAGCGCGATCGCATGTTGGCGTGGATCGTAATAGTCGGACAGGCCGGGTGTCGGGAAGAATTCGGCCACGGTGAACGGCTGCAGGCTGATCGGCAGCTGCGGCAGGGCGATATCGCCCAAATCTTTTGCGACGTTGCGCGCCACCGCTTCACGCAACGATTCGTGATAGAGCACACGTCCGGCGATCAATGTGCGTTCGATACCGCCGTCGTCGGTGACGCGCAGCAGCGAGCCGATTTGCGCCACCCTGCCGAGATCGTCGGTGCGCACCGGCACGACCACGACGTACGGAATCGGTATTTCGTGGCGCATGCGGTTGATTTCGTCCGATGGGAGCCATCCCGGAGGGTTGCCCATTCCGCGGATGAAATCCTCCGGCGTAATGTCGTCGAATTCCCCGCGATGGCGGTTGGCGTCGAAATCGCCCTCGTCGGGCACTTCATCATTCATCACTGGCATGGTTCCATTATCACGCACGGCATGTGAATGTCACGTGCTTCCGATTCTTCCCATAGCGCAATCGGGTGCGGCAGTGTGTTTGCGTGGCGTGCGGCTATATACTTTTCGCAAACGGTCTTTCGCAATATTGCGCAGCATTGCACGATATTGTTTTTGAAATCGGCTTATAGCGTAAGCCGGGGAATGGGGAACGCATATGGCAACGCATGCAGTCACTTCGCAGGATTTCAACCAGGTCGTCGAATCCAATGATCTAGTGTTCGTGGATTTCTGGGCCACGTGGTGCGGTCCGTGCCGTGCATTCGGCCCAACGTTCGAGAAGGCAAGCGAGGCGAATCCGGACGTCTATTTCGCGAAGGTGGATATCGATCAGAATCCCGATCTGGCCGCCGCGGCCAAGGTTCAGGCAGTGCCGACGCTGATGGTCGTCAAGAAGCAGCAGATCATCTTCCAACAGGCCGGCGCGTTGCGCGCTTCCGATTTGGATGATCTGATCAGCCAGGCCAAGGCGTTGGATATGGATGCGGCCGCTTCCGATGGGGACACCGCTTCCAGCGGAGACGCCAAAGTGAAAACGCCAAGTAGTCAGTCGGAACGATGATTCGGCCCGTCGCCTGCGCGTTGCATACGTTATCTTCAAGTTCCTTGGGGTGCGGTAGACTATATGCAGTTGCGCGCATTCCGGCGGAACCCTAGCGGTTGTGCGCCGTGCCCTAGGCACGGAATCCGCCGAGGAATTGTACCCGATGTAGGAGCAGAATGGCTAGCCATAAGAAACATGCCCAACCAACTACGTTTGCCTTGCCGGGCAAATCTCAGATGGTGAAGATTGTCGCAACGGTTGCGGCAGTGGGGCTGTTGGCCACTGGCGGCATCGTGTCGCATAATCTGTACGCCACCGCGGAGAAGTCTCCTGCCAAGCAGGTCACCGCGTATTCCGTCACCGACAGCATCGAAGCCTCCCGTGGCAACGCCCGTGAGGCGCTTTCCGGAGATACTTCGTACGTCACCGTGAAGATCAACGGCAAGACCCGCGTGGTTCCCGGCATGCATTTCACCGACGTGAAGTCCGTGCTTGACGCGGGCGACATCACCCTTGATACGGAAGACACCGTTTCCCCGTCTTTGGATACGAAGGTGAACGAGAACACCGTCATCAAGATCGAACGTGCCGGCGCTTCCGTTGAGGTGTCTGATACGGATATCGCATTCAACACGGTCAAGAAGGAGACCTCCAGCCTGCCGAAGGGCCAGGAGAAGGTCGAGACCGAAGGCGCGAACGGTGTTATGGAGACCACGAACCTCGTCACCAAGTCCGGCGGCAAGGTCATGTCTTCCAATATGATCAGCTCTTTCGTGAAGAAGGCTCCGACCGACAAGGTGATCCTCGTCGGCACCGGCTCCTCGTCCACGCCGTCCGCGGCCGCAGCGTCGATCGGCACCACCGTGCCGGCTGGCGAAATGCAGCAGTGGGCTCACGATTATCTGCTGTCCAGCGGCTATTCCGAGGCTGATTTCACCGCGACCGTGTACATCATTTCCCACGAATCCGGTTGGAATGTTTCCGCCACGAACCCGTCTTCCGGTGCCTACGGCCTGCCGCAAGCTCTGCCCGGTTCGAAGATGGTGAGCGCCGGCGCTGACTGGGCCACCAACTATCAGACCCAGCTCAAGTGGTTCTGGGGCTACTGCGCACAGCGCTACGGCTCCATCCAGGGCGCCTACACCTACTGGCTCGCCAACCACTGCTACTGAGTTTTAGTTTTTCAGACAGGAGAGGCTCCGCACACATTGTGCGGAGCCTCTCCTGTCTTATATGCCTCTTTTATATTTCATATGGAAAGATGCAGGCCATTCATGGCGTTACGGTTGTTTATGCACGCAATTCATTCATCGCTTTTATCGCGGCCCTTTTGGCCATCTTACGCGTGAGCGAACGGCCAGACGCAACGGGCTCGAAAAAGCCGTCATGCTCTTTTTCCACCGTCCATCGCCAACCAAGCACGTTATTTTGAGCGACTCGAATACTGAACGAAGATCCTACACGCCCACTACCTGCCACATTCATTCCAAGCTCCCTTTTTCAGGATTTTTGGGCTGGATGCATACGTACTCATTATTAGCGTTTATGGACGTTTCGCACAGCCTATCAAGATACTGCATATAGTACAGCACTCACATCAAGAGAACTGTACTATATGCGATTTTTCAAGCTGAGCGGAATATTGTTCACTTACTCGCCATCTTTGGCCGTATGATGCGAACCTTTGCGGGGACCGCGCTTGCCGGATACACCCTTTGCAGCATCGGCCACAGCAAAAATGACAACCTTCTCATCCGGGTAGGACTCGCCATCCATGGCGAAATAGGCGATCTGGTCGTCTGCGACCGGCGGGAAAGTGAAATACTTCTGCACCGCTACCAGCACATCGGTGGTACGCACGGTCACGGAAGAAGCCTTTCCTGCAGCGTCAGAGTCGACGCCATCGGCCTTGCTTCGCTTGGTCTTGCAGAACTTGATGGCGTTCTCGTCTTTGGCGTCGCATGCCTGGACTGCGATCTTCTTCTGCTTGTCATTCACCAGCAATTTCACGTATGCCGGGCATCCGAGCGCTTCGGTCACGCCTTTGGAAAAGCGAACGGATGATTCCATGACCGTCATGGTCATCTTATTGGTGGTGGTCTTTTCTCCCACTGCTTCAAATCCGTCAAGAACAGACATGCCAACCCCTTGAAAATATAGGATATTAATTACATGCAATATAATACAACAATTCGCATAAATACACCCTTTTTTCACTAATAAAATAGGGGGTATCTCCGCTTTCCGGCAGAAATACCCCCTGTATTTCCAAGAATATAGCAATAATTCATAGACTTCATTGAACAAGTTTTCATTGAGATGAATTCAAGGAAATCATGCACCAATAATGCCGAGAATTACCGCGCCATATTTCAATAGTTGTATTTCACATCATTGGTCATTTTGCCACACGGCGTCTGATCGAGCTTCATATCAGCCGTGGCCTTGTCAGACACGGTCACGTCGAACTCGTACGTCACGCTCTTGCCAGGTGCGATGTACGCCATACTGGCGTTCAATGGCTTGCCGTCCATGGTGGCATTGCTACGGTCACGCACATCACCGGTCACGGCGATTGATCCAATCGAACCACCTGCAGGCGCGTAAATCAGCACACGCTGCGCGGATGTGCCACTCGACGCCACGGGCACGCCACCAACGCCCTTCTGCTCACCACCGAGAATGTAACTCGTGCAGGTAGCCATTTCCGTGGAAGTCATACGGTTGGTCAGCGTGTACTTCACGTGGTAGGTCTTGTCCCCTGTCTTGGTCACTTCGCTGGTACGGTCGATATACCAACCCATCTTCGAAGGATTCTGCTCGCTGATGTAAATGCCCGTTTCCGGATTGGTCTCGCTCTCAGGCGCATTTTTGGCGAGTCCAGCACCTTGGAAGTACTTCGCTTCGTCATCGTGGAACGTGTAGGCGTAGAAGTGGCGGTTCTCGGCCAAATCACCGATGCTTTGCGCCACCTTCATCATCTTGTCCACAGTCATGTTGCCAAAAGCGCCGTCCATCACCGTTTTGGCAATGTACTCGAAGTATTCGTCCTGCTGTGCCACAGGAACGTCCTTGTAGATGGTGTTGAGCATGTATTCGGCGGTGTTCTCGCCGGTAAGCACAGTGCCGTTGGACAAGGTGACTGGTCCGTTGATCTCCACCATTTTCTGGATGAACACCGGATCCACGGAAATCAAACCGTCGATGTTGCAGGCATATTGCGAACGCTGCCATGAAGCGTTGAGCATTTCCGCGTTGCGGGAAACATCCGGCACCGCGAAGGTGTCTCGCACGTCGAAGGAGAAACCCAACGGCCTGTTGAATACCGCATGTTCCTCAGCGGTGCCGTTGTTGCCATTGACGAACTCACCATTCGGGTGGAAGTCCCCCACCGCGATTTTGCCATGATCCGCAGTCATGGTGCCGAGAGAGCCAACCAAGCCGCCGCCGGAACGTGTTTCGGATGTGGTCTGTGCCGCCAGCAAGTATGTGCGGGCACCGTTCTGGCCGAGGAAGGAAGGCAGCATGTGAGTGGCGTTGCTGACCTGCCCGACCAAATCGGCGATATTGTCAAGCTGGTCCTTGCCCTGCTGATAGGCTTTCTTCACCATGCCGATTTTCGGCTCGGCAAGACTGTTATACTGCTTGTTCTGCTGCTGCACCTGCTGGTTGAGCTTGTCGAAGTTACCTTGCGCATCGGCGATTGGCTGCAGATTAAGTTGCCCTTCCGCACCGGAAAGATTGGCATCGGCAAGCTGTTGCACCGCAGTGGTCAACGATGGCAGTGTCTGCTGTGCAAGGTTGTCCACGACTTCCGTCATGCCTTGCACAGTGGCGATGTCACTGCCGACGAACGGCATTTTCGCGGCCACGTTCCATAGTGAACCGTGCGCAATCTGCTTGGCCTGCGCCGTCTGCTGCTGAGCCTGCGCGATGGACGCCTGCGACGCGGCGGCATCCTTGAGCTTTGCAGGGTCATTGATTGCGGATAGTGAGGATATGGCTTGCGATTCGTGCGCCTTGACGCTTTTTGCCTGCTTATACAGTTGCATACCAAACACTGCGGCAATGGCAAGTAGCACGATCAGCACCGCAAGTACAATAAGCGTCACATTCCGTGCCGTATGTTTTTCCCGTATTGCTTGAGCATGTTGCCCCATGCTTTGCTCCTCAAATCATTAAGCACTCAATTTGACTATTCCAGCGCATTATTGTGCCACATGGCACCCCTTTTTTCGGCCGCCAAATGAAATTTCCCTCTGTTCCATCACAAGAACAGAGGGAAAATCACAGAAAACCCACTTATTGGCTCAGTACGATCCACGGCCAGTGAAGATTACCATCACGGTTTTGGCAAGAATCGCAAGATCTCCAGCGATGGACCAATTCTCAATGTAGGAGACGTCCAAATATTCGCTTTGCTCCTGTGAAAGATCCGACCGGCCGGACACCTGCCACGGACCGGTGATGCCCGGCTTGACCAGCAGTCGGGCGGAATATAGGGAACCATAGCGGGCCACTTCTTCCGGCAATGCCGGGCGCGGACCGACCAGAGACATATCGCCCTTGAGCACGTTGTAGAACTGCGGGAACTCATCCAAAGAAGTCTTACGGATGAAGTGACCTACCTTGGTGATACGCGGATCATCTTTCATTTTGAAGATGAACCGGTCTTCCTGCCCAGTTTCCTCAGCGAGTTTCTTCTTCAGCTCCTCAGCATTGGTGACCATGGAACGGAATTTATACATTTTGAACGGCTTGCCGTGCAGTCCGATACGGGTCTGAGAGAAGAACACCGGACCGCCATCATCAAGCTTGATGGCGATGGCGACGCCGAGAAGAATCGGAGAGGAAATAATCAGCGCGCACAGTGAGCCAATGATGTCCAGCAAACGCTTGATTACGTTCGCAGCTCCCGTGTACTGCGGCAGGGAAGCCAACAGAACCGGCTGCTCCGTGGTGTTTCGCAGATACAAACGGTGACCGCTCACATCCGCCCGAGAGACCGCCAAGGCAAGTTCCATACCCAGCGACTCCACCGCAAGAGAAAGACCATGCAGCATTTCGGAATCACGCGAAAGCACGTCAGCCACATAGACTTCCTGTACACCGAGGCTTTCGCAAATACGTGGGAATGCCGAGTTGAAAGGAATCACCTTGAGTTTGCTGGAGCCTTCGATATTGGCATCCGGTGTGTATGAGGTAACCACATAAGCGTCTTTTGAAGCTGGATCCGCTTCAATTGGGCATACAGCAACTGGTTCGTACCCCCAATTCATGCAGTTGCGCATGGTCTGCAAGGCTTTGTTGATGCCATCGGAAGATCCGATGACCACCGTTCTGTACTTGCAAGAGCCTTTGCTGCGGTGACGATGCAACGCTTGACGCATCTGCCAACGTGCGATGATATCCAAGAAGAAGGCGATGACTGGCGCGATAATCAACGCAGTACGGGGCAATGCAAGTTTGAAAATAAATGCAAGGCTGCAGTATGAGATGATGGTCAGCAACGACGCATTGATGATTTTGGCATACAGTTCATAGCCGTCCGCCATAACATGGCGGTGGTATGTGCCCGCGAATGCCAAGCACAGCAACCAAATCAGGCTGAACAGAATGAGGAAAAGCCAAAACGGCATCACATCGCCGATGGCATCGAAAGCAGCACCGTTGATTACAAGGCTGACGGTCAACGAAAGCAGCACCACTGCCAAATCGATGGCGATCAGGCTGGCGACGAAGGCGAAACGCCACCGGGGAGTCGATTCAGCCTTGCCGCGCCTATGTCCTTCCTTTTCCGCAGGAAACGGGGTATTGGAAAAAGTCATCGGCTCGAACTGCTTTTGCAGACGCTGATTCTGCATGGACACGTATGCCTGTCGATGCGCATTGGACGAGACGATATGAATCTCTTGAGTCCTCATACCTTGCTCGCCGTTTGGTGCGCCGGATTCACCGGTATTCACGCCTTGCATGTAGCTCTCTCCCCTTCAGCTGTATACGGCAAACAATTTACCACAGCCCCCCCCCCAGAAATTAAGAGGGGCCTATGGGGGTACCATTCGCTATATCCAAATCCTTCTCCGGTATGGCTTATTCGCCAGCAGTACCTGTATCTGAATCGCCGTTGCCGCCGCCGTTTGAATCGCCGTTGCCGTTGCCGTTCGAACCACCGTTACCGCCGCCGTTCGAACCACCGTTGCCGTTGCCGTTCGAACCACCATTATCGTCGTTAGAACCACCGTTACCGCCGCCGTTCGAACCACCGTTGCCGTTGCCGTTCGAACCGCCATTACCACCGGTTGAACCGCCATTGTTATTGCCGCCGTTCGAACCGCCGTTACCGCCGCTCGAACCGCCACCGTTCACACCGTTTCCAGAGCCCAGACCAAATTGCCACGTATACGTGTAGCGTCGGTTCGTAGTGCCGTTACCGGTATTCGAATTAGTGTTTGAATTGGTATTCGACTGGGCATTAGCCGCAGTTTGTTCCGCCACAGACTTGTTCACGCCGTCAGAAGTCGAGGAAATCACCTTCGAAGCGTCCTGCATGGCCGTAACATCGGTGCTTTTGCCATCGAGGAGCTTCTGGGCAGCGTCAATCGCCTTGGCAAGCGCGTCACGTGTCGACTCATCCGCAACCTGGCCTGCAGAACCGTCAAGCAACGTCTTTGCGTCGGCAATGGCCTTCTGCAATGCGGCAGTCGTCTTATTCACTTCCAAAGCTCGCTTGCTGGCGGCCACAGCTGTGGCTGCTGCGGTAACGGCCTTGGTCTGTTCTTTGATATTGCTGATCTGCTTGCTCATGCTACGGGCGTGCGCACGCAGTGTGGTTTCGGACAGCAACACCGAACATCCGCCGACCGTCTTGAGGTTTTGCGCCTTGGTCACGGCCTGAGTGAGTTGGTCGATTGTGGCGGCATCCGCCACCTGGTTTGCCGCAGTGCCCTGCAGACTGGTCGCCTGTTCGATGGCGTTTTGCAGTTTTTCGTTGGCTTTGGAGTATTTGGATTTCGCCTTCTCGCATACCGCCACTGCCGCACGCTGTTCTTTCGAATTGATACGATTGCGTACCACGATGACGCCGGCGACAGCAACCGCCACTGCCGCAATCGCAGCGACAATGGCAATAATCTTTCGCTTGTCCGCAGATGGCTCTTTCGATGCGGCCGGAATGGTTTTCAGCGGATCGTGTTCCGGATCTTCCGCGGCAAGTTCCTCTAGGTCGGTTATGCCATCTGATGTATCAAAGGCCTGAGTCGCTTCGGCGTCCTGTTCATCTGTCGAAGAGACGAGGGGTGGCAAAGTGGCGGTTTCCTCGGCATCGGCTGGTGCAACCGCATCATCGAAATCGATGGTGTCGAGCGGCATGCTGGGTATATCCGCGATTGTTGGCGCAGCCGAAACCGGCTGTTCCGTTTGCGCAGGTACGGAGGAAGCGATGGTGCGGGGCTCCGCAAGCGGAGTCTCATCCGCACCATCGGCCTCTTCCGAATCGGTAGGCTGCAATTTGGGGAAGGTCAGCGGAGGAATATCCCAGCTGGTGTCCACCACATCCCGAGATATGTTGGACAGAATACCGTTCATAGACTGGGAATCATCGTTCTCAGTTGCCATACACCCCTCATTCCGTGAAGAAGGAAAACGTCAGATCCTCTTCTTCTTGCCGTTTGCACGATGGCTGCTACGCGGAGCACCATCTTCATAGTAGTAGTAATAGTTGGAGTGGGAGTTGACCTTCTTCGGATCCGCACGGTTGAAGATGAAGCCAAGCACCGGCACCTGCGCGGTGGCGAGCGTGTCGGACGCCTCCTGCAGGGACTTCTTCTCGCACACGTTGCGGCTGACCACCAGCAGAAGGCCTTTGGCCCAACGGCCGAATACCGCGCCATCGTTGGACACCGTCAACGGGGCGGTATCAATAATCACGTAATCGTATTGGGTGAGCGCCTGCTCCACCATGAGCTTCATGGTTTCGGAGTTCAGCAGCACGCCAGCGTTCGCCGGCCTCTTGCCGCCAGGCAGAATGTGCAGGTTCGGCTTCCAGTAGCTCTGCACCACGTCCTTCGGGCCCATCTGTCCCGACAGCACGTGCGCCAGACCGGCAGCACCTTCAATGCCCAAGTGGTGAGCGACGGACGGGTGGCGAAGATCAGCATCGATAAGCAGTACTTTCGCACCATCTTCAGCAAGGGCCACCGCAGTATTAATGGACATGGTGGTCTTGCCTTCGGACGGCTGCGCAGACGTGATGACAAGCAGCTGGCCCACGCCTTCGGTGCGGTCGGTCTGCAGGAAGTCGATATTCGTGTGAATACGGCGGAATTCCTCGGCAATAGCGCCGTTAGGCTGGCTCACCAGCACCGGACGCTTATCATCAAGCGAAGCATCCATCGGAACGGAGCCCAAAGAGGATGCTCGGACGATGCCGCGCACATCGGAAGTCTCTTCGACCTTAGTGTTGAGGAGATCCTTGATGAGTGCGGCGAACACGCCGATGATGATGCCGAGCACCACACCGACAGCCAAATACAGGGCAGTCTTCGGCGAAGACTTAGACGTCGGGACCTGTGCCTTCTGCACGATGGAAAGCTTCACCGGGGACTTATCTCCGGAGTACAGGTCGCTTTCAATGACGTTCTTCAGCGATTCGGCAACGGAATTGGCGATGTCCGCGGCCTGCTTCGGATCTCCATCCACCACGGCAATGTTCACGAATGCGGTGTTGGTCGGATTGGTGACGGTGACCTGGCCGGCAAGATCCGTCACGGTTTCATCCAAGCCAAGATCATCAATAACCGGCTTGAGCACCTTCGAAGTGGTGGCAAGCGTCGGATATGAGGTGATTCGGTTGGAAATGTAGCTGCCACCAGCGGACTGCTGGTTAATGTCGACACCATTTTGAGGAGCATTGTAAGTAGCCATGGTCTGAGCCGTAGCCGTATACTTCGCCGGAGCGAGGAAGGTATAAGCGCTCACGCCTGCCACCACCACCACGAATGCGATAATCGCGGTGACCAGATGCTTACGAATGATTTTGAGCAGATCCATCAGAGTGATGCCGTCATCCGCTTCCTCAACTACCCCTTGCGGTGCGGTAGGCTGCTGCACATTAGCGTTCTCTACAGAAGTCACTGAACTTCCCCATCTCACGTTAACAATATCTTTTCCAAGAATAATCCCCCCCCCCGAACTATTCCTCATCCCTTCATACATTGAACACATTTTTTGGGAGCTCAAACAGATGGGGCTGTGAAATAAGGAACATTCCCTGTCGATATCGTGCGCGTACGAGACTTATTGGCAATATTCTGTGGCCGATTTTGGCGGCCTATTTCTGGCGACAAGAAAAAGTACCACCGGCCGACCGTGCCAAGTGAACAAGGCCGCCAACACCTGCTGTTAGCCTTTCCTACGCCCAACTTAAGGCGATTTGGGAGAACGACAAGGCAAGCTGGAAGAATACGCTGTCCCGCCAGCAAGGCGTGTACATAATAACCAATACCGATAATGGGAAACTGTATGTGGGAAGCGCCACCGGAAGGAACGGCATATATCAGCGGTGGAAAAACTACATAGATAATGGCCACGGCGGCAATACAGAACTAAGCAAACTTGTGGAGCAGCAGGAGAAGCGTACGTAGAGACGCATTTCCGTTACACGCTTTTGGAACATTACGATTCCACCGTGCCCAAAAACGTCGTCCTCGCCCGAGAAGCCTATTGGAAGCAGGCACTGGACACCCGCAAACACGGATACAACGATAATTAGGCCTTGCCAGATATAGATACCCCAAGAATTTCCTCAAATCATTGGTAGTGACCGGTACAGGCTTTCATCATCATTCCGCCACGCCCTGAAAGTGACGGAATGTATGTGCCCAGCTCCCCATTTCGCTTATATGTGGCAGATTTCAAGAGATGGAAACTCCCATTTCGCCTATACGCGGCAGATTCCGAGAGATGGAAACTCCCATTTCGCCTATATATGGCAGGTCATAACGGGCAAAAGCCACTTTGGGGGTACATTTTCCACAGTTAAAGGGTATATCTCTGCCGATTACCTGCCACAGATAAGCGAAATGACATTTTCGCGCCGCCCAAATCCGCCACTCATAAGGCAGATGACCCTCTTCACCGCCAGTCGAAGCGCCGCCCATTGGAACGTCTCCAGTCAAAACACTCCTCGTCGAAGTGCCGCTCATCGACGCAATCCATAAGAAGCACCGTCAGTCAAAGTGCCATCAGGGCGCTGCCTCAATGAGGCAGCACCCCTAATACACCATCAGTCTCGAGGAATCAGCTCTTTTGGTTGGGGACGAGCATGATCTCGCCGTCGGCTATACCCTTGAGGTGTTGGCCGTACGGGCTCTTGCCGTAACGCTCCGCGGACTCCATGAGCTGGTCGCGCGTGATCCAACCGTTCTCGAACGCGATCTCCTCCACGATCGCGATCGGCAGGCCCTGCGCCCGCCACTGAGCCTCTCGCCTCACCGTCCAAACACCAAACTTGCAGCGGACACCATGCCGCAAGAACCTGCCAAGAGATGAGGGCCCACGGAAGGAAACGACGAATTTTGTTGCACGATTCCGATTTTCGGGGCAAATTTCGAATCGTGCAACATTTAGGGACACAGAACGTGCCGAAGCGGCCGGAAGCATGCGTCCATGGCAAGAAAACGCACCCAAGGCCTAGCAACGTATGCTTTGTCATAAAGCAGAACATACGTAGCATCCGGATACCATGAGATATAGGGGGATTAACAATCTTCGCTATAAGGTTTCACGAAAGGCATAGTAATGGCCAGAGATTCTCGGAACTACGAAGCTCCCGGAAAGTTCTCCAATGTTTACAGCTTTCGGCTTGTCTGTATCCAAGTCTGCAACACATCTACATTTTGCAAGCCCATCTCGCAGCATACATAACCAATATAATCAGGGATATCCTTTTCCAAATTTACGAGTAAAGATTCAAGCTGCTGTAGGAATTCCAAATACCGTTTCTTGTCCGTGACCAGCCTCAAATCCTTAACAAGCTGGAATACAGTGATGTTCCTATCATGAGGATGTGCACAATACAATCGCTCATCATGAGCACATATATTTCGAAAATCCTTTATTCTCCGGTATATCTTGTCAAGCTGTATAGAAGTAATCTCTTCCCCATGACGGTGAGAATCCTTATATAAAGCAGTAAAGCTACGCGCAATATTTCCACGGACAACGCTACCCTGCGCCTGGAAAAACCAATAAATCTGACCAATAGTGAGATCATTACACAATACCCAAAGCGGCACTTCCCCCTCATATTCCTCGAGACAATGCCGAAGATATTCTTTCCTATCAGGGAATCTAGGATTTCTGTTTAAAGAGATGATTTTCTCTAACTTTGGAATAAGTAATACAGCTTTGTCGTGCGCTTTGCCTGTTTCCGCATAATTTGCGATATTCAGATAAGGATTTTTCTCATTTGCATTCTCTTTGGTGAATTCGTATGAGCATATTGTCTTCAGAATAGCTTCTGACAACGTAGTCATACGAAACAACAAGAATCGCAAGTTCCTATCAAAAACGAAAAGAGCATACAAGTCATTGAACGACGTGCCGGTAAGATATCGGTCTTCATGTGTTCTTTTTCCGGCTTCTTTATCGAAAAAAGGATCCTTGTACCCGTTAACAACCGAATAATAGCCTTCACGTTCCAAAATCCACGGAGTGCGCATGTCAGTCTGCAGACCACGCCTGTTAAGCTGCTGCACTTGGCTTTCTACTGCCATAAATGGTCTATACATAACGCCTCCCTAATGCACGAAAACCGTTCCCTATCTAGGGAACGGTTTTCGCGAACTAGACAACGCCTAGCTTTATCGCATCTGGTAAATCTACTCATGAATATCAGCAATGTCAATTCAGCGTGTCTCAACAGGATTTCCGTTCTGGAGAAAGCGCAGTGCATCTCACACTAACGGATTCCTGCTATGCAGGCTATTGCAGAGACATTGAAAGATGGAGAGCCGGAACACCCGGAAACAGACCCTGCGTCAGCTCTTTTGGTTGGGGACGAGCATGATCTCACCGTCGGCTATGCCCTTGAGATGCTGGCCGTAGAGGCTCTTGCCGTAACGCTCGGCGGACTCCATGAGCTGGCCGCGCATGATCCAACCGTTCTCGAAAGCGATCTCCTCCACGATCGCGATCGGCAGGCCCTGCGCACGCCACTGAGCCTCTTGCCCCACCGTCCAAACACCAAGCTTATGGCGGACACCATGCCGAGAAAACCTGCCAAGAGATAAAAGATCCCGGAAGGAAACGACGAATTTTGTTGCACGATCCCGATTTTCGGGGCAAATTTCGAATCGTGCGACATTTTTCCTGCCGAAATGCGGTTTTCCCACCTATTCCATACCCCCGAACCGGCTTTTCCTACACTTCCACGCGACTACGGGGGTGTGTGATGTAGCACGATTCCAAAAAACGGCCGAAAAATGGAATCGTGCGACATTTACGGAGTGCAGAACGTGCCGAAACAGACGAAACCATGTGACCATGGCAAGGAAAACGCATTCCAGGTTCCACTTTTCATACATTTCGACGACCCGGGCCTCCCTATCGGGAATAGGGACCAAGAGTCCCGGAAACATCACCATTTCGTATATGTCAGCAAAGAACAACTGACTTTCTACATATTTTGCTTTCAACTGCCCAAACACGCGACTAGACTACTTGAATTCAATATGCTGAAAAGACTTGAATATCTGCACGTAGTCAATGCGCATATTCCCGCACAAGGAGAATGATTCAAAATGACGGAAACCATTGCATCACTTATCGGAGCCATTGTTGGAGCAATCATCACTACATCATTCTGGTTTGTTCAGCACCGCATTGAGCAAAAAGACGTTCTCAATAACGAACGAAGGCAAGACAAAAGAGAACTCGTTAAAAATATCATGCGCAACAGGATGGATCAACGAGCACTCTGCGTTGAACTTAACCAAATTCCGCTTACTTTTTACGATGATCCACAGGCCAAAGAACTTTATAGAAAACTTCTGGAGCCACATGACGTTGCTACAAGGGATACGATTTTGGCAGATCTGGTGAATCATCTGGCTGAAACAATGAATTTCGATGGTGAAATTCGTCCTTCGGATTTCAGCAGAGGACTATACGTCGAATGACATATAACGAAAATAATTCCTGAGCATTATGCGCAAGACTCGAATAATGCCCGTGTCTTACCGCACGTTCCCGATACACTGGTTAGTAGAGCAATATATCACGTTCCTTGGGACCGAACATACGAAAAAACTTTCGCTTAGTTCCCAAGGAAAAATTCGCAGTCCTTTATCGAGGCTAAAGTTCTTTAATTAAATCCCGATAAGCTGATGCTGTAATTGATATTACATACCAAACCCAACCAGCTAAATGAGCAATGAGAAATATCACTAAAGCTGAAAACCACACGGGGAAGATACCCTTTTTATCACACAACCTAAGTGATGAGGCTAGTCCAATTACTAATGTTATGATCAAGGACAAGGCGGATGCATAGACAACTGAATAAAACATCTGGTCAATCATCTCTATAACTGCCGTTTTCTCCATTAGAGGACTAGATGCTTCTGACGCTCGTCTATGTTTTGCATCAGAATATGCCATTCGCAATTGGAAAACAAATATTGCATGAGCAAAAAGCAACCCACCAAGAACTCCAACTCCTGACACAATAATGTCAGCATTGCCCACTTGCATCTTACGTACGAAAGAAAGCACCGAACAACCTATTGGAATCAATAAGACAATAACAATTGCCAGCAAATCAGGGTGACGTTGTTTCCTTCCTTTTGGGACAAGCATATTCAAACATTGTCTAAAAACTCCCATTTCCCCTCACAATATTTGCGAAGTATTCCACCTAAATTTAAGAGAATCTTCTGACCATTCACTTTGTTCATATGCAGTAGACCATTCCAAGCCAAGACACTTATAACGACTCGCTACCAATTCTGCTGCTCTCTGCTGAAAGGCATCATCCCCGAGAGGTAAATCGCCTTTCTCAGTAAGAACTTCTCGGAAAACTGGCGCACCAACTTTGCCGAGTTCTATAGTCTTCGTTCTCCCTTCATGTTCAAGCGTAATAGTGCATTTCTTATCCAACGAATCAGACTCTTTATCTTCAGACTCTTTATCTTCAGACGTTTTGTCTGGCGAATCAGACACTTCAAAAAGCTCAACGACATCAATCTGTCTGTTGAGAATCTTCTTTTTAATCCAAGGTTCGAATTTGTGCTCCCCTTTAGGAGGGGTAAGCGTTTGACTCAAATTTGCAATAATAGGTTTGTCCTCGAGACCAGCGCGATGTGACAAGCTCTTCTTATAAGCAACCACATTAATCTTGACTAAATCGCTGACTTGTGCCCAATCATCAGCCTCATAAATATTGCTTGACTGATACGTATATGAATCATCATATTGTTTCATTGCTGCAACAAAACTATTAAGCAAGAAATAGCCTTTGGAGTCTCCGACTTTTTCAACAGCGAATATAGCCATGGGCGCCGATGGCGGCTGATACATGACCACCCTGCTACTGATAGTCATGGAATCCGTATACGCCTTTGGATATTTCATAGCACCAGTTTCTACATCATAAACTTTTCCATCATCCCCAAATGCGCCAGATTCGATTGTCACACATACAGAACTACCCGCACATTTGACACTGGTAACCCGCATATAAAGATCAGATTCATCACTCTTCAGCCCACTCTCGGGGATGCTCATGATGAACGCATGAAAGTGTTCCAGTAAAGATCGTCCTTGAATGGTGGGGCAACCGGCTTGCTCGCTTGATCTCCGATGCTTTGCTGTCAAACCTTTTAGTTCCAGCGTAGTCTTCTGCATTCACAGTCCCCTTTGCCGAAAAAGAACGATGATATTACTTATCATTCTATGACTTTAACAAGATACACTTTTGACGTTTCAGAAAACTAAACGCACATTATTTCAATATTTCTTAAGCGATTTCCTCATAATTTTAGCGATACAGGTTATTGGTTCTCAGCGGAAATTACACCGTATAGCCGTTAAAACGATAATATACACGGAGTTTACCGTGCCCATACACCCCGAAACGCAACCAGAAAAGCAAGTACCATCAATCCCAACCGCCGGCGCTTGGGAATACCAACACCCCAACAACAAGATATCAAATAGCTAGACCGTTGGTGAGTGCCAAAGTCAGAAAATGCGAAAAAGCCGGGCGCGGACTACGTCATGGCAATTACACGAATTAAAATTAGAATATCGCATATTTTATACAAAAATTAAAGAAAATAACGACAAAACCACCATTCTTCACATACGCAATTACCATAAAACGGGCGGCAAAAAACGACCGACGACAACGGAACAGTGCCACGACCGCACAATCGACGGAAGCGACATGGCAGCATGGCAACACGGAATCGCGACCTATGACACGACTCCGACTACCGCACTTCGAGGGTGGCGAGGAGTGCGCGGTGGTCGGAGCCGGGGATGTATGCGGTTTTGAGGTTGCCTACGGTCACGCCTTTGTCGTGCACGATATGGTCGATTTCGGCGATCGGCATCATGGCCGGGTACGTCATGTGCAGGCCTTCGCCCGCCTGCTGGCCGGAATCCAGGAAGCGGCTGCCGAGCAGGTATCGGAAGCTGGCGTGGTCCCATGTGGAGTTGAAATCGCCCATCAGCACGTACAGATTGTCGTAATGCTGCAGTTGGGCGAGCGAGTCGAGACTACGGTTCCACAGACCTTGGTTGCGGGGGCGCGGCGAGAACGGGTGGACGGAGCCGAAGCGCACCTTGCTGCCGCCGAAATCGATCGTCGCGGCGGAAACGCTGCTTGATTCCACGGGAATGAGGTTCTGTTTGGCGTTTTCCATCGGCGCGGCGCTGTACAGCACGTTCACACCGCCGTTGTCATGCCACGTTTGCTGCGCGGCCACGGAATACGGCAGATAATTGGCGATTCCGGCGCCGTTGAGCCGGTTGAGCAGGTCCCATGACACTTCCTGCAGCGCGAGCACTTCCACATGCTCGTTTTTGACGATTTCGACGATCCGATTGGCGTCGGCATGCCCTTCCTTGGTGTTGAAGGTCATGATGCGGGCGTACCGGTCGGACGTGTTGGGCAAGCCGTCGGACGAGACCTGCGTGGCTGCGGTGCTGGCCGCGTCGGAAATCGTTTGCTGCGGCCTGATATAACCCCAATGCCAGCCGATTTGCACAACCACGCACACCACGCTGACGGTGGCGAGCAGGACGCGTCCGCCTATTGCACGGACGGCTATCGCGGTGATCGCAATAATCAAAGACAGCATGCCCAGCCACGGCATCAGCGCGACGATAAGCGGCACGTACCGTTTGCCGTCGAGGTTGTTGGGCAGCATGCGCAGCAGCATGGCCAGCAGGATGACGGCGGTGGCCAGCCAGAGCACCGCGGTCAGAAGGTGTGTCGCTGCGGTACGGCGGGTCATGCCATGTTGCGCGCGGTCGAGGGGACGACTGGCGCATGCTTTGTCGAGCCGCGCGCCCAGATCCTCGATTTCGCTTTCGCTTGTGCGTTCGCGTTCGGCATCGTTATTGCCGCCGCTCTCACGCTCGCTTTCGCCGGTTTGCCGCATGGTTGCCTTTCATTACGCTCCCGTTCACCATACGCAACACGGCACGGGTGCGCCACCTCCTTCCCGCGAGGTTCACAGTGCTTTTACGTGCACCCGTACCGCATGCCACTATGCGGACATTTCTCTCTCATTTCCTGCTGCGGGGAATGGCGGCACTTGAGCGAACCACGCTCAGGACATGCCTACGGGACGGCGAAAATACGGGTATGGGCGAGTAGGTCAGGCTAGGCGGCGTGGGGGTGGACGCGATTGAGTGCACGCTGGACGGTGTCGCGGGTGGAGCCGGCGCCGTTGCCGCGGACGCCGAAGAAGACCATGACCACCATGATGAAGCAGATGGTGGCGCTCACGCGCAGCGCCCACTGGATGCCGAACACGTTCGCCACGGCATACATGCCTTTCGAGCCGCCGAGCGCGGCCCAACGCACAGACGTGAACGTTTCCATCAGAATCACCAGCACGGGAGCGCCAATGGCACCGGCGATCTGGCGGACCGTATTCGTCACGGCCGAACCGGCGCTCACCTCCTCGGGCTCCAGGCAGTTCAGCGACCATGTGGTGATCGGCATAAGCACGAATCCCATACCGATCTGGCGCACGAACTGCCAGATGGACACCCACCAGATCCATGAGGTCATGGAAATCAGACTCATCATGATGGTGCCGAACAGCAGGGTGATCGAGCCGATCAGCGCCACCGGACGCGCGCCGAAACGGTCGAGTGCCTTGCCTCCGAAGAACTGCGCGATGCACTGGCCGAACGCGCCGGGCAGCATCACCAGACCGCTGATCGTGGCGGAATAGCCGCGGCAATCCTGAATGTAGAGCGGCATGATCACCATGATCGAGCTGAAGGCGAAGAACGACAGCGCGGCGGTGACGGTGCCGACGGTGAAGCTCTTGTTTTTCAGCACGCTCAGGTTGAGCAGCGGAGGCTGCTTGGACGGGTCGGCCGACTGCCGGCGAGCGCCGTGGATCTGGCGCAGCACGAACCAGACGATGCCGACCACACCGATGAGCATGGCAAGCCACACCATCGGATGCGTGAACGGATACGATTCGATGTTCGTGAAGCCGAACATAAGGCCGCCGAAGCCGAAAATCGACAGGCCGACGGAGAAGAAGTCGGCTTTTGCGGACGCGTCGCGCGTGCCGAAATTACGCAAGCCGAAAATCGCCAAAAACAGTGAAATCACGCCGATGACCGTCAGCGTGAGGAAGATCGATCGCCAACCGTTCAAATCGGTTTGCACACCACCCAACGTGGGGCCGATCGCGGGCGCGACGCTCATGGCCATGCCGACGGTGCCCATCGCCATACCACGGCGCGAAAGGGGGTAAATCGAAAATACCGTGATCTGCAGGACCGGCCACATCACGCCGGTGCCGACGGCTTCCAGCAGACGGCCGATCAAAACCAGTACGAACGATGAGCCGAGCCAGGCGAACACCGAGCCGAGCGTGAACACCGCCATCGATGCAATCACGATCTGGCGGGTGGAGAATCGGCGGGTCAGGTAGGCGGTGAGCGGCACCATAACGCCCATGACGAGCTGGAAAATCGACGTCAGCCATTGGCCGGTCGTCACGGAAATGCCGAAATCGGACACGATGGTGGGCAGTGCGGCGCTCAACTGCAGCTGCGTGAAGTTGCCGACGAACGTGATAAAGGTGAGAATGGCGATCGATACGAACGCGGCATGCGTCAGATGGTCGTTTTGGTACGATTCCTCGCGCGTGAGCGGGCAGGATAGGCTGTGGCGATTGTTGTTGCGGTTGTTGCCGCTGTTGTTACTGCCGTTGCCGCCGTTGTTGTGGCCGCCGTCGCTGCCGTTGCTTCCGTGGACATCGCGGTTCGGACGCGGTTTTGTCTCCGGTTCCATATTCTTCAGCAATTAAACCCCTCCGTTTGCAGACTGCACAAGTCTAATACCGTGGGTAGCCGGAGCGTGCGGCAAGGGTGCGGGAAGTCTCGTATAACGGAAGTGTCGGTGCGGCGGAAATCAGGCTTTGCCGAGCATTGTCAGCACGATCAGCACCACATTCAATGCGACGATCAGCGCGGCGACCGCGATATTGACGACGTGCTTGACCGGACCGTCCACGTACTCCCCCATCAGCGTGCGGTCGTGCGTGTAGCGCATCAGCGGAATAATCGCAAATGGAATGCCGACCGACAACACGACCTGGCCGACGATCAACGCTTCCGTCGGATTGTCGGCGAACCACAGCACCACCAGCGCGGGTACCAGCGTCACCACACGGCACGCCCACATCGGCGCTTTGATGCGTAGCAGGCCGTGCATGATTTCGCTGCCGGCGTAAGTGCCGACCGACGTGGAGCTCAGGCTCGACGCAAGCAGACCAATCGAGAAAATCGTGCCGATCACCGGGCCGAGCACATGCTGGATGGCCCGTTGCGCGCCTTCGATGGTGTCGGTGCCGGTCATGCCGTACAGCGAGTTCGCGGCGAGGATGAGCAGCGCGAGGTTCACCGAACCGGCAAGCAGCAGCGCCCAGGCCACGTCGATTTTGCTGCCGTGAAGCAGCTTCTTCACGCTCGGCTTCGCTTCGCCGGGGGCGTAATGGTCGTTGACGAGCGTGGAATGCAGGTAGATGGCGTGCGGCATGACCGTGGCACCCAGCATGGACGTGGCCATGAGCACGGTGTCGGTGCCTTTGAAGCGTGGAATCAAGCCGGCGACGACTTCTTTCGGATTTGGCGGGGCGATGAACAGGCCGGCGATGAAACCGAACGTGATCACCAGCAGCAGGCCGATGATCAGTTTTTCGAAAATGCGATGCGTGGCGCCTTTTTCGAAAATCAGCAGCACCGTCGACACCGCGCCGATGATGCAACCGCCGACGAACAGCGGCAGACCGAACAGCAGTTTCAGTGAGATCGCACCGCCGATCACTTCCGCCAGATCGGTGGCGATGGCGATTACCTCGGCTTGCATGAAGAACATGAAACGGCCCGCGTCGCCAAGCCGTTCGCCCAGGATTTCCGGCAGGCTTTTGCCGGTGACGATGCCGAGTTTCGCGGACTGGTATTGGATAAGCACGCTCATGCAGTTGGCCAGCACCAGCACCCACACCAGCAGGTAGCCGTAGCGCGCGCCCGACGTGATGTTCGCCGCCACGTTGCCCGGATCCACGTATGCGACCGCCGCCACGAACGCGGGGCCGAGGATGCCGGCGAGCGCGGGGCCGTGGTGATACGGCCGGGCGGATCGGTCATGCTGCGCAGTGATCGTCATATTCTTCGAATCCATATCGTTCTTCATATCCACGCAACGTTATAGTGCGTTTTCCGCGCAGAATTGTTACGTCTGTTACGGAAAGCTGAACAGCTGCCGAACATGCGCCGATTGTGGGGCGGACAGGCCGCGATCACGGAAGCCGCTAAACTGGTGCAGAGAACATCGCATTTCGACTCAAGGGGTTGTTCCATGACTGTTTTCCACACTCCGATGATCACGCTTTCCGACGGCAATCTGATTCCGCAGATCGGCTTGGGCGTGCTGCGCATCGACGACGAGGGCGTTACCCCCGTGGTCGAGAGCGCGCTGGAAGCCGGTTATCGCCATATCGATGGCGCTGCGGGGTACAATAACGAGGCTGGCGTCGGACGTGCGCTGCAGAACGCGGGCTTCACGCAGGGTGAGAATCGCAAGAACCTGTGGGTGACGACGAAGCTGCGCGATTCGGAACAGGGGTACGATTCCGCACGCAAGGCGTTCGACCGTCAGCTTGACCTGCTGCAGCTCGATTATGTGGACATGTATATGCTGCATTGGCCCACCCCGTTCAATTGGCGTTCCGGCGAAACGTGGAAGGCGTTCGACGAGTTCCGCGCGGAGGGTCGCGTGCGTACGCTTGGCGTGTGCAATTTCCTGCCGGAGCATCTTGAGCGGCTGCATAAGGAAACGGGCGAATATCCGGCCGTCAACCAGATCGAACTGCATCCCACGTGGCAGCAGCGCGAGGTGGTGGCGTATTGCAAGGCGCACAATATCGCGGTCGAGGCGTATTCGCCGATGGCGCGTGGCGCGGATCTCAATGCCGGCGATGGTGTGATCGAACGCATCGCGCGGGCGCATGGCGTCACCGAAGCGCAGGTGATCCTGCGATGGCATATCGAAAACGGCACGATCATCATTCCCAAGTCGGTGCATGCGGACCGGCAGCGGCAGAATCTCGACCTGTTCGGTTTCGTGCTTGACCCGGACGAGCATGCGGCCATCGACGCGTTGGATGGGCCGACGCGTGCGGGACATGATCCGATGACGTTTACGTATGCGTGAGACTGCTTAGGGTGCGATGACAAGGCGCGGATCGCGTGACGGCACGCATTTTCGCCGACGGCTGTTCAATGCCGACGGGCCGGTGGAACGCATACTGATCCTGCTGGTGATCGCCGTGGTGTCGGGCGTCACCATCGGCCTGCTCATGCCGAAAGCAAACCCGACCGTCGGCGAAATAACAGGCGAATACACCGCGTCAGGCACCGCCGCGCAAACGCTGCAGCAGCTGACGGTCGACGATAATCAGCGGCACGCCGGCTACGATCGCGACCTGTTCGGCTTCCGCCAAACCGATGACGACGGCAACGGATGCGACGTGCGCGAAGACGTGCTGGCGCGCGACCTCACCGACGTGCGCTACCGGCAGCATGGATGCAAAGTGGAATCGGGCACGCTGGCCGACCCGTACACCGGCAAAACAATCCACTTCGTACGCGGCGCGCGCACCTCGTCGGCGGTGCAGATCGACCATGTGGTGGCGTTGGAGAATGCCTGGCGGTCGGGCGCGAGCACGTGGGACCAAGCCAAGCGGTACCGGTTCGGCAACGATATGTACAACCTGCTCGCGGTGGACGGGCCCGCCAATCAGGAGAAGGGATCCGCGTCGGCCGCGTACTGGCTACCCACGAACGGCGCGTACCGGTGCGAGTACGTGGCCCGGCAGATCGGCGTGAAAGCCAAGTACGGGCTGACCGTCACGACGAAGGAGAAGCGGGCGATGCTGTCCGTGCTGCATGGCTGCCCGGCGCAAAGCGTGCCGGAGCGGTGAGGCGCGTGGCAGGTGGCGGAGCGTAGGTGCGCGGTGAAGCGTAGGTGAGTGGCGGAGTCTCCCGAAATGTGTCACGATTCGAAATTTCGGCTGTTTTTTCGAATCGTGACACAAAACAAGCGACACGGGCAGTACCGGAAGAGTAGGTCCAAGGCCTGCTCTGGAAAGGGCGGAGCTGGCGCACAGATAGCGTGGGCAGTGCCGGAAGAGCGGAATCAAGGCTTGCGATGGAAGCGAGGAGGGCACTCAGGGGAGGAAGGCATGCGGAAAGCGGGAAGCACTAGGCGGCGAGAAACCAAACACGCGACACTAGGCACAGGCAGCTAGGCACAGCCAACGCGACACTAGGCACGGGTGGTGGCGCGGGCTATGATGCGGGATTGGGTGGTGATGAGCTCCGGTTCCAACGTACGGCTGCCGTCGATGCGGTTGATGATGCGGCTGACCGCGGTCGGCGCGATCCAGTCGAGGCAGGAATCCATGGTGGTCAGCGGCGGCTGGAAATATGCGGCTTCCTCGTTGTTGTCGAAGCCGATCACCTGCACCCGGTCGGGCACCGCGATGCCGTTCGCTGCCAAAGTGAACAGTGCGCCCAACGCAAGCTGGTCGTTGAACGCCACGATGCCATCGAAGGGGATGCCGGAGTCGACGATGCGCTGCGTCATGCGCGCGCCCGAGCCGATGGTCCAATCCTGGCCGACGTTGGGCACTAGCCGTGTGTCCAATTCGACGCCTTGGTCGGCACACGCTTCGAATATGCCTCGCATGCGCAGCTGCGCGTTGCCTTCCACGGCGTCGCGCAGCTCGAGGATATGCTCCGGATCGGTTCGCGAGCCGATCACCGCAAGATTCGTGGCACCGTGGTCGAACAGGTATTGCGCGGCGAGACGCGCCTCCTGGACGTCGTCCGGGGTGACATGGTCCGCCTTGCCATGCGTGGACCGCGCGCCCACGCAGACCAGCGGATAATCCACGTCCAGGTCCTCGGGATCGAGATCCTCGACTTCGGAGATGGACAGGATCATGCCGTCCGACACCGTGGCATTGAAGTTTCGCAACAGCGCGCGGGCACCCTGCGCGGATCCTTCCGCATACGTGGTGATGTACACGGAATAGCCGTAGATGCGGGCCGCGTCGATCACCCGGTTGGCCAGTTCGGCCAAATATGGCGCGGTCAGGCTCGGCACCGCGAGCGTGATGAAGCCGGTTTTGCCGCGATTGAGATTGCGGGCCGACACGTTGACGCGGTAGCCGAGCCTGTCGATGACGTCCTGCACTTTTTCGCGTGTGGCGTCGGCCATGCGGCCGGAATGGTTGATGACGTTCGACGCGGTTTTGAGGGAGACTCCGGCCTCTTGCGCCACTTCACGCAGTGTGACGCGTTTCCTGTCAGACTTGTCCGGCTTCACTTCGGCCATATCTCCCCCTAACCGCATCCGTCATCGATATTCGACTTCCGACTTTACCGCCTTACCACGAGCACGCCGTTGCGGCGCACGGTGTACGAGCCGGGCTTTTCCTCCCGATCCGTCTGGAACAGGATGACCGGCTCGCCTTCGATGCCTTGCAATTCGACCGTCTTCTTGCCACGGGGCAGGTAGAAGTCGAAGGTGGCGTCGGCGGAGGCGCGCACGGTGTGCAGCACGTCGGCATTCTCCTGCGACGAGGCCGCGAGATATGCGCGGACCAGCTTCGTCAGATCGGCCACATCCAGGTCGCAGCCGACGAAATACGCTTCGCCGGAGCCGTACGGATTACGGGTGACCGCGGCCGTGCCGTCGAGCTCCCATTCGTCCGCTTCCTCGCCGGCGTACGTGGCAAGCACCTGCGCGTGTTCGCCGGTCACGTTCACGTCGTTCTGCCACAGGCGGGTCGTGGTGCCGTCCAGCGCGGCCGAATCGTCGGCGGACGACAGTCGGATCTCGCCCGGCTCGCCTTCGGCTTCGGCGCCGAGGATGTTGAATTCCTCGCCGCGGACGCCCAGCATCGAGCGCAACAGGCCATCGCCCGCGCCCGGGTATCCGCCGAGCCAAGTGTGGAAATGCTCGTCGATCAGTCCGGTCGCGTAGCCGACCACCACGCGGCCGCCGGCGGCCGCGAAGTCGGCCAACCGCTGCGTGTCGGCGGTGCTCAGGATCAGCACGGTCGGCAGCACGACGGTCTTGTACGAGCTCCAGTCGTAGGCGAGCGGCACGATGTCGGCGCGCGAGCCCGCGTCCAGGAACGCGCGGTACCAGTCACGCACGTCATGCCAGTGGTTGAGTTTCATGCTCGGCAGGGTCTGGGAGCGGGTGGCCCATTCCGATTCGGCGCTGAAGAGGATCGCCGTGTCGGAGTGCGCCAATTCGGTGCCCTGCACGCCGGCGTCGGCGAGCGTGTGCAACGACGCGCCCAGCTCGCACACCTGGCGGAACAGCTTCGTGTCCTCGCCGGCGTGCGGAACCATGGCCGAATGGAACGCTTCGGCACCGAACGCGGACGCGCGCCACTGGAAGAAGTTGATGGCGTCGGCGCCCATGGCCACATGGGCCAGGGAGTCACGCACGGTCTCGCCCTTGCGCTTGCGGGTGTTAAGCGGCTTCCACTGCACCGCCGAGGTGGAGTGTTCCATGACGTACCACGGCTTGCCGAGCGCGAGCGAATCCATGAGAGCGTCGGAGCAGGCCAGCTCGTCGAGGTGGGATTCGCCCTCGTGGAAGTAGTGGTCGTTGGATACGAAGTTCACTTCCTTGGCCCAGGCGGCGTAGTCCATGCAGCACTGGTCGGTGGAGACCATGAAGTTCGTGGTGAACGGCTTGTCGGGGCAGATTTCGGCGATCGCGTCGCGTTCGGCTTTGTAGAAGTCGAGGAGCATGTCGTTGCCGAACCGTTCGAAGTCGAGCTTCTGGCCGGGGTTGACCATCGAGTCGGCGCCCATGAACCGTGGGATGAGCACTTCGTCGAAGCCGTTCATCTCCTGGCCCCAGAAGGTGGTGCCCCACGCCTGATTGAGCGCGTCGATGGTGCCGTACTTGCGGCGGCACCATGCGCGGAAGGCCTCGAGCGCGTTGTCGGAGTAGTCCTCGCGGTTGTTCCACCCGTATTCGTTGCCCATGTGCCATGCGGTCACATACGGGTTGGTGCCGTACCGTTCGGCGAGCTTGCGGCACAGGGTCAGCGCGTATTCCTTGAACACCGGGCTGGTCGGGCTCCAGGATTGGCGCGAGCCGGCGTTGACCGGATGGCCGTACTTGTCACGCGGAAGGACCTCCGGGTGGCTTTCGTACAGCCACAGCGGCGCGGTCGCCGTCGCGGAGGCCAGGTCGACCACGATGCCGGCATTGCCGAGTTTGTCGATGATGCGGTCGAGCCAGCCGAAATCCCAACGATCCTCGGTGGGTTGGATGCGATCCCAGCTGAAGATGGCGAGGGCCACGGTGTTGACGCCGGCCTGCTTCATCAGGCGGATGTCGTCGTCCCAGATGTCCTCGGACCATTGGTCGGGATTGTAGTCGCCACCGAAGGCGATGCCGCGGCCATCCGCGGTCAGCAGTTCCGGCCATTCGAAGTTGCGTCGCGCACTCACGATTATCTCCTTTGGTAATTGGCATAAAGCCATGGTTTTTTGTATATTACATTCGTTATTCGCCCACCGGCATGTGGTACACCGGTGTAGCATACACGTCGGTGACGTCAGCGACGCACGCATCGGACTGCTCCAGGCGGGCCGCCATCGACGATGTTACCTTCACGCGGACCCCGCGCCTCAGCGGCGTGACGACCAGCGTCAGCTTTCCACCAGCGGCATCGATGGCATCCGCGTAATCGCGCAATCCGACCTGCCATGTCTCGCCGTTGCAGAAATTATCGGCGATCAGCACATCGCCGCAGAACAGCCAGCCGATATCGCCCTGGTATGCGATGTTCAGCATGACATCGGCGACCTGCCGTTGATCGCGGAAAAGCCGTCCCATGCCAGCCGGCAAAGCGATTTCGTACCGATCGGCGTGCAGTCTTCTCAGACGCGCATACACCGATACGGGCTCCACCGGCCGCGGAGAGCCGAGCAAGCCTTCCGGATATGCGGCGATCCCGTTTTCGGCGCGGGGCGATTCCAGCGTCCACCCATCGCCGTCCTCGTACAGCAACGCGTTGTCGTCGTCGACGAAGGCGAGGCCTCCGTCCAACACCGTCATCCGCCCGGCGAGCGCTCGTGTGACGCATACGATCTCCGCCGCGTCCCGGACCATGAAGCGTTCGAAATCCGCCTTGCCGACGGTGACGTCCTGGATGTCGCCTTCGAAATGGAACGTCAGCTCATCCATGCCATCGGGCTTGAGGAACACGAACGTGCGGAACGGTCGGCCCGGCACCCGCAGCACGGTGACCGGCTGCAGGTTGGCGCGGACGAGCCGCACGCCGTCCAGATCCATGTTGAACGGCAATATGCAGTTCTCCCCCTCGGCGAGGCCGATGCCGGTGAACCGTATGCGCTCACCGGTACCCGTCGTCACGTCGATTTGCTCACCGTGACGGCTCGGCACGCGCGCATGGTCCTGGAAGTTGTCGATGGACACGAAACCCCGTTCGCCATCGCTGCGCACGGCATACCGGAGGGTCTCGGAGTCGGACGGATCGATGCGGTCCTGCCCGTCCTGCAACGAGACCGGCATTCCGGCGAGTTCCGGCCCGAAGGCTTTGACGAACTCGTGCAGGGTGCGCAGCCGCCGGTAGGATTCCCGCACCTGTCCGAATTCGCCAAGGGGCGCTTGGAAATCATAGGAGCGTTTCGGGGTCTGCCCCTCATTGAGGAATCCGGCCGCGCCATTCGGGTTGGTTCCGCCATGGAACATGTAGTAGCCGAGGAAATCGCACCCCGAGCCGAGCTTGATGTTGGCCATCGCGTCGACGGAGCGCTTCGGCAGCACGAAACGGTAATCGTACGAATTGAACATCCCGCCGCCCATCTCGCAGCAGGCGTACGGGCGGCTGTCCGGATCGTACGGGGGATCGAAGCCGTCGCTTGTGCTGGAGCCATGCAGCCTCCGGTATCGGTACTCGTCGGTGGCGGGATGCTCCGTCATCCCCTCGGCACCGACGCCGTCGTAGAACAGCCACGGCCGGTACGCGTATCCACCCCACAGCGGCAGCATGTCGTCCGGAACCGGTGACTGCCAGCCGGTGCAGGTGAACATCGGCGGGTCGATGCCTTCCTCGATCGCGATGTCGCGCAGCCGTTCCAGGTAGCCGGCCCCATCGTGGCCGGACGGCACCCATTCACGGCTGATGCCGGTGGTCATCTCCCAAGGAGCCGACGACGCCATGTACTCGTTGTCGACCTGGGCCGCGATGATCGGCCCGCCATCCTTGAAATACAGGCCGCGCAGCTGCTGCGCGATATGCGCGTAGAGACCGCGCACCGCATCGAGGAAGCCGGCGTCGAGGGAACGGACCTCATACGACTTGCCGTACAGCCAGTCGGGAAGTCCGCCGTTGCGCACCTCGCCATGGCAGAACGGTCCCAGCCGCACGATGACGTGCAGTCCGTGCCGGGCGCACAATTCCACGAATCGGCGCACGTTCCTGTTGCCGGAGAAATCCCACTCCCCCTCGCGCTCCTCATGGTGGTTCCAGAACACGTAGGTGGATACGACGTCGATGCCCGCCGCGGCCATCTTCGCGAGTTCCGTGTCCCACCGTTCGGCGGCGATCCGCGAATAGTGCATCTCGCCGGCGATGGGGATCCATGGCGATCCGTCACGGGTCAGGAAGCGGTTTGTGGCGCCCAGGGTCCCGCCATCCGGCCCGCATGCGGCTGCGGCGCGGATGACGGGGATCCCGTATGCGGGCGTCCGCGCGAACTTGCTGGCTTCCGAAAGATCAACCTCATAGCGCATAACGCTGCTCCTTGTCGAATTCCCGCAAGCAGGAGGACCGGTCAGCCCTTGACCGAACCGGCGACCAGGCCGGCCACGATCCAACGCTGGCAGAAGATGAAGAACACGAACACCGGGATGAGCGCGATGGTGGTGACCGTCATGAACAACGGCCAGTTCGTCGTGAAGGTGCTGATCGCGTTGAACACCTGCAGCACGATGGTCTGTTTGTTGGTCGACGAGATGTACACGCTCGGCGTCATGAAGTCGTTCCACGTGCCCATGGTCTGGAACACGATGACGGTGGTCAGGATCGGGCGGATCAGCGGCAGCACGATCGTCCAGAAGATGCGGAACGGACCGGCGCCGTCGATACGGGCGGCCTCGATGATCTCATACGGCAGGCCGCGCATGTACTGCACGATCAAGAAGTAGCAGAAGGTCGCGCCGCCCGTGTAAAGCACGATCAGGCCGAGCAGCGAATCGACGAGACCCACCTGTGCCTCCATGCGGTACTGCGGAATCAGCAGCGTCTGGCCGGGGATGATGAAGGACAGCATGAGCAGCACGCCGATCACGGCGGTGAACTTGCTCTTCTTCAGGATCATGCCGTATGCGGCGAGCGCGCCGAACAGCACCTGCAGGCCGACGCCGACCACCGTCACGATGATGGTGTTCTTGAAGGCGTTGACAATGGGCAGATGCCCGAATGCATACGTGTAGTTCTCGAAATTCCATGTCTTTGGTAACCCAATCGGGTCCATGGACATCTCGGCGCTGCTTTTGAACGTGTTGATGACGATGACGTACAGCGGCACCGCGCAGATCAGCGCGATAGCGATGACGACGACGGAACGGATGATCGAGCCGATACGCTCGCGTTGCTGCAGAGTCATGACAGCCTCTTTTCTACCAGATTGGTGATTACCTGCTGCAGGGCGACCAACAGCGCGCAGCAGATGAAGAAGATGACGCCCAGTGCGGAGCCCAGTCCGTACCGGCTCGAACCGATGCCCGTGAGGATGATGGACTGGGTCACGGTGTAGGTGGAGTAGCCCGGACCGCCGCTGGTGAGGCCATACGGCAGATCATAGACCTTCAAACCACCGGTAAGCAGCATGAAGATGCTCACACCCATGGCCGGAACCATCTGGGGCAGTGTGATGTTGAAGAACTGCTGGCGACGGTTTGCGCCATCGACGGCGGCCTGTTCGTAGATATCGGCGGGGATAGCCTGCAGATACGCCAGATACAGCGTGGCGTGCCAGCCGATCTGAGCCCATACCGCTACGAAAATCACACAGAATTTGGCAAGTTCGGAATTCGACAACCACGGAATCGCATCGATGCCGATCTTGGCGAGCAGCGTGTTGACGACGCCGGACTTCAGCGGGGAGAAGATGTACTGCCAGACCAAGCCGAGCACGGCCATGGACGGCACCGAGAAGAAGAAGAACAGGGAACGGGCGAAGTTACGGCCGAAGAACTTGCGGTTGAGCACCACAGCCAGCGGCAGGGCGATCACGGTGATGAGCACGGTGGTGGCCACCGTGTACAGCAGCGTGAAGCCGAGGCCCGCGAGCAGCGTCGGATCCTTGAAGCACTGCACGTAGTTCGCGAACCCCACGAACTTCGCGTCCGCGAAATTGTAACCGGAGTAATCGGTGAAGCTGAACACCAGGCTTTGCAGGAATGGGATGAGGATCACCACGATGAACACCACCATGATCGGCAGCAGGAAGCGTGCCGAGGCGAAGTTCTCCATGAAGTTGCGGTGACGACGCTGCTTGAGATGCAACGCCTCTACCTGATCAGCGGAATGTGGACGCGCCGCTGACGCTGTTGATACTGACATGTTGGTTGCTTTCTACAAAACGTGAGATTGGCAGGTCCAGGCGTGGCGCGGACGGAAGGGTCCGCGCCAGCCTGCCGCGATGGATGTCTGTTCGCGATGGATCAGGAGAGGGTCTTGAGCTTGGAATCGAGGTTCTCCGCGGCCTGCGTAGGGCTGATGGAGCCGAGGGCTACCTGCTGCAGCTGGGTGAAGGTCTCGGCGCGCAGCGCGGTGGTGCCCTTGCTCCAGTGGGCGGAATTCAGGTACACGTTGCCGGTCTTGATGTACAGGTCGTAGGCGTCCTTGAAGTGGTCGTCCACCGTGGCGTTGAAGCCCTTGACGGACGGGATCAGGCCCAGCTGCTTCTGGTACAGCTTGAGGCCCTCGTCGGAGGTCAGGAAGGTGAAGAACTTCTCCGCGGCCTTGAGCTTGTCTCCGGAGATCTTGTTGTTGATGCCGAAGGCCGGATCGATGGAGCCCGGCGCGTACGGGGTGTCACCCTTCTTCAGCATAGGGATCTGGCCGAAACCGTAGTTGAGGCCGGTCTCATTGAAGCTGTCGATGTCCCACGAGCCGGAAGGATAGACCGCAAGACGTCCGGCGGTGAATTCCGACTTGACCTGGTCGCCGCTCAGGCCGGACACGTCGGAGCTCATCAGGTTCTGCTTGATCAGCTTGTCCCATTCGCCGTAGTACTTGCCATACACGTTCTTGAACGTGTCCTTACCGGCGTCGATCTTGGCGTCGAGCGCCTCGCCCTGCTTGGCGGATTCAGCGCCGATCCAGCCCTCGACGGCGTTGCCCAGTCCATCCTTCGGCTCAAGGTATGGGGTGATTCCCGCGGCTTTGAGTTTGCCGCACATGGTCAGGAATTCATCCCACGTCGCCGGGATGGAGTCGTAACCGACCTTCTTCAGCAGATCCTTGTTGTACACCCAGGCATTGGTCCAGGTGCTCACGCCCATGGCGTATACTTTGCCATCCACGCTATAGGCCTTTTTTGCGGCATCGCCGATTTTATCCATGAAGCTTTCATTGCTCAGGTCCTTGGCGTAGTTGCCTTTGACCAGATCGCTCAACGCCTCCGGAGGAACGATGTAGACGTCGGCCAGGTTTCCGCCGGAGATTCGAGTCTGCAGCGTCTGCTGGTAGCCACTCTGGGAACCGGTGGTGGTGCTGTAGTCGATCTTGATGTCCGGATTGGCCTTTTCGAACGCGTCGATGATCGGCTGGTACTTGTCCTGCGAATTGTTCGAGAAGAACGACAGCGTGGTCTTGCCGTCGGCGGCGTTTCCTCCACCGCACGCGGCCAGCGGAACAAGCATCGCCGCAGCGGCCACCGCCGCAATCATCCTGATGGATTTCTTCTCCATAATGTGCTCCTCCTTGTGTTCCATCATTGGCACCCGCTTTACGTACGTTCATTCGTCGAACCCACTCCAGCTGCGGTAGATACACGTCAATATGTCTTCAACTGACCATTCAGTTGATTCGGGATATTTCCTTCCCTTTTTGATATAACTGTGTACCTGTTGAAACAGTATAGGTTTTCCGGTGTACCATGTCAATTCAAACAAGGAAATTTGCATCCCATCGACCGCTACCCCCTACAAAACATCGGCGTGTCGTATACCGGCAGCACCGTCGACAGCGGACGACGACCCGCCCGCACCATCCGGAGGCGCGCAGCCCGAAAGCGTATTGCGGGTGGGCAGGACGCATGTGGACAAGTCGGTGTATTACGGGGGATTATTTTTCCGATGAATTCCCCAGTATTGGTTGGGATTGAAAAGATGCTGAAAGTCCACAGATAAAAAATCGGCGGCCCCAAGGAAATATCCTTGGAAGCCGCCGATATGCTTGCGTGCGTCGCGCTACGGGCTCAAGCGAGTACACAGCGTGCTACGCAGACCGTGAGCAACGCAGACCGCGCGCTACACAGAATCGCAAGCTACAAACTCAGGAACAGCTCGTGGATGCGGGTGTCGTCGGTGAGCTCGGGATGGAACGCCGTGGCGAGGATCTTGCCTTGGCGCAAGCCGACCACATTGCCGTCCACCGACGTTTCGACGGTGGCGGCCGGTCCGACTTCGGCCACGAACGGCCCGCGGATGAACACCAGCGGGAAATCTTTGAGCACGATGTCGGCCGGGGCGTCCTGCGGAACATGCTCGCCCGGTGCGACCACGACGGCGGAATCACCGGAAGAGGAGCCGAAATCGGCGGTGGCGGCGAACGAGCCAAGCTGGCGGCCGTATGCGTTGCGCCGCACGACGGCGTCAAGCGCGCCGAAGTAGACGTTGTCGTCGTTATCGAGCTTGCGGGCCAGCAGAATCATGCCGGCGCAGGTACCGAACACCGGTTTGCCGGCGGCGATATGCTCTGCAATCGGCTCGAACAGGCCGGTGGAGCGCAGCAGCTTGCCCTGCGTGGTGCTCTCGCCGCCGGGCAGAATCACCCGGTCGATCGAATCGTCGAAATCCTCGGCGGCACGCAACAGTTTCCACGGCACGCCAAGACGATCCAGCATGGCCGCATGCTCGGCGAACGCGCCCTGCACCGCCAGAATGCCGGTCACGCCGTGCTTCGCGGATGCCGAGCCTGCGGCGACGTCGGCCGACTCTTCCTTTGAAATGTATTCAACTGCTACAACCAACGGATGCTCCTCATTCAGGTTGTTCAACAAATCGTTCGGTGAATCGCCGAACATCACAACAAAAAGCGGCAGGCACGTGCAGCACCGAAAATCACACGCACCCACCGAGTCCTTCAAAGTAGATCACACGACCGGCTTATGTAATCCTCGCGGAATTGCAAGCAATCAAGCAATCGACGAATCAACAGATCATTCGCCGCGGGCGGCCATGATGGTTTCGATCTCATCTTCGTTGATGCCGACCATGGCCTCACCGAGGTTCTCGGACAGGCGCGCGAGCAGATCGGGGTCCTGCCAGTTGGCGGTGGCCTGCACGATGGCGGCGGCGCGCTTGGCCGGGTCGCCCGACTTGAAGATGCCGGAGCCGACGAACACGCCTTCCGCACCAAGCTCCATCATGAGGGCTGCGTCGGCCGGGGTGGCCACACCGCCGGCGGCGAAGTTGACGACCGGCAGACGGCCATTGTCGTGCACGTACTTGGCGAGATCGTACGGCACGGCCAGCTGCTTGGCGGCCTCGTACACCTCGTCGTCGCGCAGGGAGACGAGCTCGCGGATCTGCTTGTTCATGGTGCGCATGTGGCGCACGGCCTGGATGACATCGCCCGTGCCCGGCTCGCCCTTGGTGCGGATCATGGACGCGCCCTCCGCGATACGGCGCAGTGCTTCGCCCAGGTTCTTCGCGCCGCACACGAACGGCACGTCGAACTGGTTCTTGTCGATGTGGTACACGTCGTCGGCGGGGCTGAGCACTTCGGATTCGTCGATGTAGTCGATTTCAATGGCCTGCAGGATGCGGGCTTCGGCAATGTGACCGATGCGCACCTTCGCCATGACCGGGATGGACACGGCTTCCTGGATGCCCTTGATCATGGCCGGGTCGCTCATGCGGGAGACGCCACCGGCCGCGCGGATGTCGGCCGGAATGCGCTCGAGCGCCATCACCGCGCATGCGCCCGCGTCCTGCGCGATCTTAGCCTGCTCGGGGGTGGTGACGTCCATGATTACGCCACCCTTGAGCATCTGTGCCAGATTCTTGTTCAGTTCGTTCCTGTTGTTGGCCATCGCCAGCCTTTCGTCGAAAATAATCGTTTGCTATCGATACTAACGATTTCCCATTTCGATTTCACGCGAACTGAATCTTATAACCTACCAAAAAGTCGGTTTTGCTAAATTTGCAACCTTATTTTCATGATTGTTTCATTGGCTTATGATTTCGATTCCGCCGACATTTCGTCGGTTTCGTCCGTTTTTCTTGCTTTACCTGCGACCATGGCTTTCGATTCGTCCGCTTCCGTACGCCGTCGCGCGCGCTATAGGAAACACGAATGACATGCGATTTTCATACGACCACATTGCGGACGTGCGACGCGTCCGTATGCGGCCGCATGGGCATGGGCACCTCACCAGGCCCCGCATTACGCCGATTCACACGCTAGTTCGCACGCATCGGCTCGCCGCATCAGTTCGCAATCCGCACGCGCCAGCTCACATGCGCACGATGCGGTCCGCGATACGCATGGTGGAATCGCGGTGCGAGACGAGCAGCACCGCGCTCCCCTGCTGCGCCAACGCGTCAATCGATTGCAGAATCACGGATTCGTTGTAGGCGTCGAGGCGACTCGTCGGCTCGTCGAACAACACCAGCGACGCGTTGCGCAGGAAGACGCGAGCCAGGCCGATGCATTGCCGTTCACCCTCTGAAAGCCGCCCGCCCAACTCGCCGACGGGGGTATCAAGGCCCTGCGGGAGCGAGTCGACCAGTTCAAGCGCGGAAGCCTTGGCGAGCGCGGCGCGCAGCACGTCATCACCGACAGAAAGGGGCGTCCGGGTGGAAAGCGCGGAATCAGCGGCATTCCACGAAACGGGAGGAGCGGGCGGGGTAAGGAGCGCTCTGCCGGAAGTCGCGGAATCGTCCGGATCGCCAGCATTATCAGCCCTATCCGCACCGCCCATATCGCAGGCCATGAGCAGGTTTTCACGGATAGTGCCGTCGAACAGGTAGGTTTCCTGCCCCATCATCGTTTGCACGCGACGGCGATGATGCGCGTCGATCTGCGGCAGTGGCACCTCGGACAGTGCGACTAAGCCGGATTGCGGGTCCCAGTAACGCATGAGCAGTTTCAGCAGGGTCGATTTGCCGCGGCCGGACGGGCCTTGGACGCCGAGGATGCCGTGTTGTGGTATGTCGAGCGAGACGTGGTTGAGGATTGGCTCGGCGGATGACTCGGGGGCATCCGCATCGCTTCCGGAAGTTGGAGCCTCGCCCGAATTGCCGTAGCCGAACGTGACGTCGTGCATGGACATGCCATGGTAGCGCGGCAGGAAATCGCCCCGCTCCTCCACTGCGGGGGTTTCGTCCATCAGCGCGAACAGGCGGCGGGCGGCTGCAAACGTTTGCGTGAGATTGGCCGGCAGCGCGCTCAACGCGAGCGTCGGACCGAACGAGCTGGCCAGCAGCACGAAAGCGGCGGTCAGGCGGGCGGCGGGCGCGGAAAGGACGGTCTGGATGGTCGCAGCGGCAGCGGAAGCGGCGGAAGCGATCGGCATCGTCGTACCGGACGTGACCATCGCCAGCAATGCCGCGATGGCAGTGAACAGTACGACCAGCACCGCGCCGAAGCCTGCGAAATCGCCATTCTTGGCACTCAGCCGGGCGCGGCGGCTCCAGAGCGAGCGCGTGCGTGACGCGATGCCGGCAAGCCGCGCATGGCCTTGGCCGAATCGGATGATTTCGTCGAGACCGCGCATATCGTCGAGCATTTCGTCATCAAGTTGGGCGGATTCGCGGCGAATATCCCCACCGAGACCGCCTACCGCCGTGGCGAAGAGTTTCGGCAGCACGATGCCGACGGTCAGGTGCGCGATGACCAGCGTGACAGCGATCGCAGGACTCAGCGTAAGCAATGCGACCGCGTAAAGCACGGTGGTCGCGATGGCGATGACAACCGGCGAAATGGTGTGCGCGAAGAAGATTTCCAGCAGTTCGACGTCGGTGGTGACCAGCGCGATCAGGTCGCCTTTGCCTTTGCCGGACAGTTTGGCGGGCGCGAGGCGACGCAGCGCGGCAAACGTTTTCGACCGGAACAGCGCGAGCAGGCGGAAGGCGACATTGTGGTTCATGTACTGTTCGGCGTAGCGCATGCCGCCGCGGATCAGTGCGCAGATAATCATGGCTGCGATTGCCGCGGGAAGGCTGAGATTCCAGACTTTTGCGCCAGCTGCGGCAAACAGCGCGGCGACGCCGAAAACCGGCAGGAACGTGGCGGCGAGGTGGCCGAGGATGCCGCACGCGCAGGCGATGGCCATGGGTTTGCGCAGTGGGCCGACTTCGCGCAGCAAGCGGGCGACGACTTGGGTTGTTGGCATGTCCGATTTGACGCCACTGGCGTTCGATTCGGCGGAACCAGACATCCGAGACACGGCAAACGCACCAGACGCATGAGTCATACGCGATACGCGCGGCGCGACGCGACCAGACAATCCCACCCGTTCCACGCTTTCCTGCGCCCGGAACAGCTTGGCATACGTGCCGTCCGCGGCCATGAGATCGTCATGCGCGCCCTGCTCGACGACGACACCCCCATCAAACACTACGACATGGTCCGCGTCGGCCGCGTTCGCCATGCGGTGCGTGACCATCAGCACGGTTGCGCCGGCGTCGGCGAGCGCGCGAATCGTTTGCAAAATCAACGTTTCGCTGTCCGCGTCGACGCTGCTGGTCGCCTCGTCGAAAATATAGACGGCCGACCTGCGCAACAGTACACGGGCGATCGCAATGCGCTGTTTCTGCCCGCCGGACAGATTCGCGCCGTCCTGCGTGATCGGCATATCGAGTCCTCGCGATTGCGCGCGCACGAAATCGTCGATATGCGCGGCTTCCAGCGTCTGCCACAGCTCGTTGTCGGTGGCGTCGGCGCGGGCCATGAGCAGGTTGTCGCGCAGGGTGCCGGCGAACAGGTGGCTGTGCGCGGAGACGATGGAGATTTCGCGGGTGAGCGATGCTGCGGTGAGGTCGCGGATTTGGTGCGATTTCAGGGTTTCACTGTCATCCGGCGCCGCACTGCTTAACATAGCGCCCAGCACTTCGTCCCGCATTCCGGATGGCATTTCGGACAGCAGCACATCGCCTTCATATCCGACAAGCGTGCCGGCAAGCAGCTGGACGGCTGTGGATTTCCCGGAACCGGATGGCCCGACGATCGCAGTGACTTCGCCGGGCAGCGCACGGAGGGCCACGTTGCGCAAGGCGTAGCGCGTTTCGCGCGCGTCACCCGCGCCGCCGCCCTCATCAACGCTGTCCGCATCCGCGTTCCGCATATCGGAATGCGATGTGGACGATATACGACGGGGACTCGCAACACCGGCACCCGCAGACCCGGCAGCGTCAGGCCCCGCACCAGCAGTACCCCCAGCATCCACATCCGCGTCCGCATACCGGTACGAAACACCACGAAACTCCACGCCGACACCACGCCCGGAAGCCCCGAATTCCGGCAGTTCCTTGCTGCCATGCTCCGGTTCGGGCGCGTCGAGCAGCGCGAAAATACGTTTCGTGGACGTCATGCCGTTCATCGCAACGTGGAAATACGAGCCGAGCTGTCGCAGCGGAATGAAGAAATCGGCGGCTAGCAGAATCGCCAGCAATACCGCGGCGATCGGCGTCAAACCAAGCGGCAGCACGCCGGACAGCGCGAAAACGCCAGACGGCGAGAGCGAGCCGGATACAAATCGCCATATCGCAACGCCGATGCCGGCGGCCGCGCCACCGTACGCCACGGCATCCATCGCCGTGAGCGAACGCAGTTGGATCTGCAGCACGTTCATGGTCATCACGCGGAACTGTTCGGCCTTCTCGTCCATGACTCGTGCGGCGCGCTCGTCCGCGTCGAAGGTTTTCAGCGTCTCAAGTCCCTGCAGATTGTCGAGGAACGCGGCGCCCATATCCGTGTATTTGCCCCAGTATTTCTTGAATACGCGGGCAGCACGCATCGCCACCATGCCGACGATGAGCACGATGAGCGGCGCGCAGGCGAGCAGCGTCGCGGCGGTGGGCAGGTCGATCGGCGCAAGCACGGCGAACAGCGTGATGGGGGCGAGCACGGCGTAGCACAGTTGCGGCAGGAACAGTTCGAAGAAGCTTTGGATTTGTTCGATGCCTTCGCCCGCGGACTGCACCACGCCGGCGGTGCGCACGCGCTGCGCGTAGGACGGGCCGAGCACGAGCATCTTATTGAACAGTTTCTCACGCAGCGCGAGTTTGACGCGTTCGGCGGCCTCGCTACCGAAACGTGCGGCGGCGCGAATGGTGACGAATCGCACGACCGCGACAATAAGAATAATGGCGATGCAGGGCGCGGTGGCGGACGGTACGGGCGCGAACAGCGGTTGCAGCATACGCACCACAGCCACGACGAAGGCGATGTTGGCCACGAGGCCCAGCCATTGGCAGGCGACTTTCGCCGCGATCAATCGACCGACGCCGTCAGCCAAGGAAAACAGCCGCTTGTCGAACATCATGCCCCTTTTCCAATCGTTTGCAATCCCGCCATCCGCTCCAAGCGTATCGGGCATACCGACGAAAGGCAATGACGGAACGGCAATCGCAGAAAATCGTCGGAAAAATCTAGAAAACCATCAGAACTCGCAAGCAAATGCACAACAGCAAAACCACAGAAAACCAAGGGAACGGCGAAAAGTGAGGCGGCTGAATGTTCGCCGTTGAGCAAACAGCCTAGGCGCAAGGGGTAGTTGCGCCAAACTTGAGTGTACACGGAACATGTTGTGGTTCGCAACGTCACTCCGCCCAGTTTTGCCGCATTTTCCACCGTTTTCGCCCGTAAGGGCAACCCCTCTCGAACCCGTCGCGCAACCCGTTGGACACCCTGCGATCGAACGCGTCAAACCTTTTTTCGAGATGACGCATCCGTGCACCAATCCCCCGTTCCGTTGACGTTTCGTGCCACTTTGTCAGTTCAAACAAACCCGTCGCCATATTTCTTGTTGTTTCTTACAATGCGGACTTACGTCACCGTAACTTACGATATGCGAGGCGCGACACAGGACGCGAAAAGCACGTCACCGATCACCGCAATCGCAGCGATCGCATATATCGCAAAACCCACGAAAACCGCGGAAACGCAAGAAAAGAGAACACTTCATGCTCACCGAGTACACGACCCCGGGCGCATCCGTCGAAGTACGCGACGACGAATCCATCTACTCCCTGCTTACCGAACGCATCAAGCGCACCGGCGAAGACACCGTGATCGCGGAACGCAAAACCGCTCCGGGCCAGTGGACCAAGGTGACGACCGGCGAATTCCACAAGAACGTGCTCTCCGCGGCCAAAGGCCTGATCGCGTTCGGCATCGGCAAGGGGGATGCCGTCACCCTCTTCTCCACCACCCGTTACGAGTGGGGCGTGCTTGATTTCGCACTGGCCGCAATCGGCGCGGTCAATGTGCCGATCTATGACACCGATTCCGCGGCGCAGGCCGAACGCATTCTCAACGATTCCAACGTGAAGCTCGCCATCGCCGACGATCGCGAACGCTTCGACCGTCTTGATTCCGTGATTGGCCGCTGCCCGTCTCTGAAGCATATTCTGATGCTCGACGCCAATGCCATGGGCGCGCTGGAGGGATTGGGCGTCACCGTGTCCGACGAAGAGCTGGACGAGCGTATCGCGTCGGTGCGTGCCGACGATCTGGCCACCATCGTGTACACGTCCGGCTCCACGGGGGCACCGAAGGGTGCCGAGCTGTCGCATCGCAATTTCGTGTCGATCACGCGTGCCGGCAGCCTTGCGCTGCACGAGATGATTCTTGAAGACCATCCGCGTCTGCTGCTGTTCCTGCCGCTCGCCCACTGCTTCGCGCGCTTCATCCAGTACGCGTCGATCGCTTCCGATGACGGCGTGGTCGGCTATCTGCCGGACACCAAGACGCTGCTGCCGGATGTGCGTTCGTTCGAGCCGACGTACCTGCTGGGCGTGCCGCGCGTGTTCGAGAAGGTGTACAATGCGGCTTCCCGCAAGGCCGGCATGGGTTGGAAGGGCCGCCTGTTCCTCAAGGCCGCCGAATCCGCGCGCGACTGGTCGCGCATGCAGCAGGCTGGCGAGAAACCGACCATGAAGCAGACCGCCGAACACCTGTCGTATGAGGCGTCCGTATACCACACCGTGCGTGGCGCGTTGGGCCCGCGTATCCGTTATGTGGCGTGCGGTGGCGCTCCGCTGGACGTGTCGCTGGCGCATTTCTTCAATGGCATCGGCCTGCCGATGATTCAGGGCTACGGTATGACGGAAACCGCGGCGCCGTTTGCCGCGACCCGCGTCACGGACAATGCGATCGGTACCGTCGGCCAGCCTGCGCCGGGATCGTCCGTGCGTATTTCCGACGATGGCGAGCTGCAGGTCAAGGGACCGAACGTGTTCATGGGTTACCACAATCTGCCGGAGAAAACGGCCGAGGTGTTCACCGAGGACGGTTGGCTGCGCACCGGCGATCTTGCGTCGATCGACGATGAGGGTCGTATTACGATTACGGGCCGCAAGAAGGACATCATCATCACCGCCGGCGGCAAGAACGTGTCGCCGATTCCGATGGAGCAGGAGATTGCGAAGTGTCCGATTGTGGAGCATGCCGTGGTGGTGGGCGATAATCGTCCGTTCATCGGCGCGCTGGTCACGCTCGATCCGGAAGGATTGGCGGCCTGGCTGCCGTCCGTGGGCCTGTCCGCGGATACGCCGCTTGACCGCGTGGCGGCTACCGCCGCCGTTCATGACGAGATTCAGAAGTATGTGGACAAGGCGAACGCGACGGTTTCGCGCGCCGAATCCGTGCGTAAGTTCGTGGTGCTGGATGCGCAGTTCACGCAGGAGAACAAGTGCCTGACGCCGTCGCTGAAGGTGGTGCGTCCGGCAGTGAACCGCGTGTTCGCCGACGTGATCGACCAGCAGCTGTACGCCGGCAAGCGCTGAGCCGCACATAGGTAAACAAAAACAGCACGGCGGGGAACGCTGCGTACAAAAGTACGTCAACTTCCCCGCCGTGCTGTTTTTTAGGCGCACCCCGTATCGCTGAGATAACGCGTGCGGTAACAGTGCGGCAGGAAACGCCGGCGTACGAAGGTACGTCAAGTTTCCTGCCGTGCTGTTAACGCTCCGTTATTTCAGTGACGGTTGTTGAGGCGGTGGTACATTTCGCTCAGCTCCAGCTCCTTCTCGAACTGGCGGGCGTTGGTGTTCTCGTCGATGACGGCGAGTTCGACGCCGGCGATGCGGGCGAAGTCCTCCCAAGCCTCACGACCGACGGACGTGGTCATGCAGGTGTGGTGGGAGCCACCGGCGGTGATCCAGCACTGCACGGCGGTCTTCAGGTCCGGCTTCGGCTTCCACACGGCGCGGGCGCACGGCAGGTTCTTCAGGGAGCCCTGCGGTTCGACGATGGTGACCTCGTCCATGAGCAGGCGGAAGCGTTCGCGCTCGTCGGCCATGGAGACCACGACGGCGTCGGCCGGCTTGCCGGAGAACACCAGACGGACCGGGTCGGACTTGCCGCCGATGCCCAGCGGGTAGATGGCCAGCTTCGGCTTGGCGATGGTGCCGATGGACGGGGAGACTTCCAGCATGTGGGAGCCCATGTCGAACTCGTTGCCCGGCACGAAGTTGTAGGAGTAGTCCTCCATCAGGGAGGCGCCACCCTCAAGGCCGTAGCCCATCACGGCGCCGATGCGCACCAGCACGGAGGTCTTCCAATCGCCTTCGGCGGAGAAGCCCCAGCCGTACTCGGACGGGAAGCGCTGCGGGCCGACGCCCGGCAGCTGCGGCAGGGTGCCGAGGTCTTCGAAGTTGTCGACGCCGGCGGTGCAACCGTTCTCACGCATCATGTTGACCATGGCGGCCTCTTCCTTGGCTGCGATGAACAGCTCATCGTAGCGGGAATCAAGCAGCTCGGGGGCCACGTCGTACTTGGCCTTGTAGTCTTCGATGAGGTCCTTGACCTGGCTGTCCTTGACCTTCTCGTAGGCGGCGACGAGGTCGTTGACGGCCCAGGTGTTGATCGAAGCGCCGAACACGCGTTCGGCTTCGGTCTTGTCGCCTTCGGTGACGGCCACGTTGCGCATGTTGTCGCCCCAACGCATGACCTTCATGTTCTGGGAGGCATCCCAGCCGGCGCAGGCGCGAGCCCAGGTGCCGACCTTTTCGGCGACTTCCGGATCGGTGTAGTGGCCGACGACGATCTTGCGCGGAATGCCGAGACGGGACACGATGTAGCCGAACTCACGGTCGCCGTGGGCGGCCTGGTTCAGGTTCATGAAGTCCATGTCGATGGTCTCCCACGGGATTTCCTTGTGGTGCTGGGTGGCCAGCTGCAGCAAAGGCTTGGTCAGCACTTCGAGGCCGCGGATCCACATCTTGGCCGGGGAGAAGGTGTGGCACCAGGTGATCACGCCGATGACGTTCGGGTTGGCGGAGGCTTCGGTCATGAAGGCCTTGACGCCGTCGGAGGACTTCAGGGTCGGCTTGAGCACGATCTTGGCCGGGATCTTGCCGGTCGCGTTGAGGAAGTCGACCATCTCGCCGGTCTGCTGGGCCACCTGGCGCAGCGCCTCCTCGCCGTAGAGGTCCTGCGATCCGACGCCGAACCAGATTTCCTTGCCTTCAAATGGGTTTTCCATTGCCATGTTGGATTATTCCTTACTTCGTTGTTGGGTTTGTCGTTTCAGTTTCCGTCGCGTCAGTGCTGGCCGTAGACGTTGGTGTAGCGGTCGTTAAGGCTATCGATGTCTTCCTGGGAGATCGGGATGATGTCTCCGAGCTGCTTGGCGGCCCACATGGTGTGCGCCACCTCTTCGGTCATGGCGGCGGCCTTGACGGCGGCTTCCGCGTCCTTGCCGATGGTGAACGGACCATGGTTCTGCATGAGCACGGCCGGGGACTTCGGATACTTCTTCAGGGTTTCGACCACGCCTTCGCCGATGGCTTCGGAGCCGATGAGGCGGAACGGTCCGACCGGCACCGGGCCGCCGAACTCGTCGCCCATCATAGTCAGGCCGCACGGAATGTTCTGGCCGGTGGCCGCCCATGCGGTGGCGTAGGTGGAGTGGGTATGCACCACGCCGTACACGTCGGGCATGTGGCGGTAGATGTACGCGTGGGACGCGGTGTCGGAGCTCGGCGCTTCGGCACCGTCGACCACGTTGCCGTCGAGGTCGCACACGACCATCGAGCTCGGGGTGAGGTACTCGTAGCGCAGTCCGGACGGCTTGATGACCATCAGGTCGGCGGTGTGCAGGCGCTGCGAGACGTTGCCTGCGGTCCACACCACCAGATTCCACTTGATGAGCTGCTCGTGCAGGGTGGCGACCACTTCGCGCACCTGCTTGACTTCAGCTCGTACTTCCGGGCCGTAATCAGCCAACGTTGCCATATTGTGTTCCTTTCGTCAGGCTTGCTGTTGTTGCGATGGACGGTTATTTGGTTTCCAGCGGGATGCTTTCGATGGCGGCATGCTCGATCGGCAGCCCCTTGCGGAAGCGGTCGAAGAAGGCTTCGAAGCCGGCCACGTCGTTGGCGTCCGGCGCTTCCGTGGTGGAGGCCGCGTCGGCGAAGACGCGGGTGTCGAGGTAGTCGGCGAGCGGCTGGTCGGCGTGCCACAGATAGTCGGCGAGCACGGCCATGCCCCACGCTCCGCCTTCGGCGGCGGTGGCCATGACCTTGATCGGGGTGTCGAATGCGGCGGCGAGGATCTTCTGCGCGACCTTCGGCGTGGTGAAGATGCCACCGTGGCCGACGAGCGAGTCGACGGCGACGCCTTCGTCCTTGGTCATCACATCCATGCCGATCTTGACCGGCGAGAAGGCGCTAAACAGCTGGGTTCTCATGAAGTTGCCGAGGCTCATGCGCGCCTCCGGGCTGCGGGCGAACAGCGGTCGGCCTTCCGGCAGGCCAGCCAGGAATTCGCCGGAGCGGAACGGATAGTTGAGCAGACCACCGCAGTCGGCGTCGACATCGTCCGCGATCGCGGCGCGGAACAGCGTGCCGTACAGCGTGCCGGCATCGACCGGCTGGCCGATCGCGGCGGCGAACTGTCCGAACAGGCCGACCCAGGCGTTGAGATCGGAAGTGAAGTTGTTGGCGTGGCTCATGCCGGCCAGGTCGCCGGCTGGGGTGGTGACGAGGTCGACTTCCGGATGCAGGCGCGCCAGCTTGTGCTCGAGCACGACCATGGCGAAAATCGAAGTGCCGGCGGAGACGTTGCCGGTGCGCACGCGCACGGAGTTGGTGGCGACCATGCCGGTGCCCGCGTCGCCTTCCGGCGGGGCGAGGACGACGCCCGGCTGAAGGGTGCCGGTCGGGTCGAGCAGTTTGGCGCCTTCGGCGGTGAGCGTGCCGGCCGGGGTGCCCGCCACGAGCGGACGGGGCAGCAGGTTCTCAAGCTTCCACGGCTGCGCGGCGACTTCCTCGATCGCGTCGAATCGCTTGATGAACTCGGTTTCGTAGGTATGGGTGGCCGGGTCGATGGGGAACATGCCGGAGGCGTCGCCCACGCCGAGCACCTTCTCGCCGGTGAGCTTCCAGTGCACATAGCCGGCGAGTGTGGTGATGTAGTCCACCTTGGAGACGTGCTCCTCGTGGTTGAGCACTGCCTGGTAGAGGTGTGCCACGGACCAGCGTTCCGGAATGTTGTACTGGAACAGCTCGGAAAGCTTCTCGTGGGCTTCGTGGGTGTTGGTGTTCTGCCAGGTGCGGAACGGCACGAGCAGTTCGCCGGACTCGTCGAAGGCGAGGTAGCCGTGCATCATGGCGGAGAAGCCGATGTGCCCCACGTGGGTCAACCGTTCGCCATAGGCGGTTTCGACGTCGCCGGCCATCCGGGCGTATGCGGTCTGCAAACCCTTCCAGATTTCCTCCTGGGTGTAGCTCCACAGCCCGTCCTCGAGATGGCTGGCCCACTCATAGTCGCCCGCCGCGATGGTGTGGTAGGCGTCATCGATGAGCACCGCCTTGATGCGGGTGGAGCCGAACTCGATGCCCAGGCTCGTCTTGCCTGCGCGGATCTTCTCGGCGGTCACTGCGACCTGCTCTTGCGTCATAGTTCACGAACTCCTTGCGTCCGAGCGCCTCGCAACCACTCTGTCAACTGAATGTTAGCGCTCACTGTTAACGCTCACTATTGTAGGCACAAACCCGTGACGCACCAAATCCGACGTGTCATCGGAGCAATGAATATATAAACAAATCGAGAAGAAGCAGTGCCTTAGCGGCGGCGGACAGGACCCAGGGAGCTGCGGTTGACCATCTGCGCCGACACCAGTCCGACGCCATGCTGCGATGATCCGAAGGAGTTCTCCTCCCCCGCGCCCAGCAGGTACAGCGTCTCGCGCATGGCGGCGACACCCAGCTGCTCAAAGCCGGGGCGGACCGTGGTCAGCGGCGGGAACATATTGTCCATGGCAGGCATGTCGTCGAAACCCACCAGGCTCACATCCTGCGGAATGCGCACGCCATGCTCATGCAGCGCGCGGGCCACACCCACGGCCTGGCTGTCGTTGGCGCAGACCATGCATGTCGGCAGATTGCCGCCGGTGCGGCCGATGTTGTCGAGGATGTGGTTCATCTTGCCGTACGCTTCAGAGGATTCCCAGGTCTCACACTGCACCGTCACGGAATTGACCGCATTGGCCGCGCATAGCTTGTTCCATGCCAGCAGGCGCGTCGCCGCGTCGCGCCACTCCTTGGGACCGGCGAAATACAGCACCGAACGGTGCCCGTATTCCACGACTAGATGCATCACGTCGGCCATCGCGGACCATTGGTCCATGCCGACGACGGATACGCGGCGGCGGTCGGCGGACTTCATCAGCCGCAGGCCGTCCTGCACGCCGATGCCACCGTGCGTGGATGTGACGATCACACGAGGCTGCGCGATCCGCGTCCGGCATGCCGCGGAAAACATGACATCGGTGGGCGTGAGGAAGATGAACGCATCGACGTTCATCTCGTCGAAGGTGCGGCACAGGTCGTCGAATTCCTCCTGCGAGCACAGCGCCTCATGCACCATGCTCACCGTCACGAACAGGCCATGCTGGCGAGCCATCGTCTCAATCGCGGAAATCGTGGAAATCGGGCCATAGAAATGCTGGCCGCCGGCGATCAGGCCGATGGTGCGGGACCGGTGCGAGGCGAGCGCGCGGGCGGAGTTGCTGGGACGGTATCCGAGCTGGTCGATGGCCTTCTGCACCTTCTCGCGGGTGGCGTCGGAGACGTCCGGCGAATGGTTGATGACGCGCGAGACCGTCTGGTGGCTCACACCAGCCAGCTTCGCCACTTCGAACATCGAAGGACGCTTATTGCCCGCATTGCGTTTGCCTGCCATGCCCCGTCGCCTTTCGCACACAACTGTTGGTACGTTCGCCTATTGTACACGCAACTTCAGTTAGCGCTAACAATCCTCATGCTCCAAGGATGCGGCACACTGCGCGCAGGCTACCGCACGGCCGCCAAAGCACGCAGACGCGCCGCGAAGTTGGGCCAATCGGTGCGCATGGCGGTCAGCAGCTTGCGGTTGGGCACGTCATCGACCGGCACCCATTCGATCTCCATGCTTTCGTCGTCGTTGGCCTTGGGTTCGACGCGGTGCCCCGGCTTTTCGAAGGCGAACACCGTGGTGTACGACCATGGGCCGTGGTCCTCGCAGTACGATCCGACCACGTCGATGTCCTCCGGCGTGATGTTGGCTTCCTCGTACGATTCACGCAACGCGCCCTCGATCGGGCTTTCGCTGTCGGCGGTGGCACCGCCGGGAATGCCCCACGTGCCGCCTTCCGCGCTCCATACCGCGCGGTGCTGCATGACGACGTGCGTCACCTCACCGGTCGTCTCGCTGCGGCGGGCCAAGAGCACGCCGGACGCGCCGTTCGTACCCCAATGCTTGCGACCGCAGGCGCAATCGACCCAGCCGTCTCCCGGCTGGTGCACGTTCTCCTTGGGCGGCAGCGGCTTCGCGGCACCCGTTTTCGCATCATATTCGGCGTCCGACGCAAGGTCGGAGCGGGTGACGTTCCACAGGTCGGTCCATTCGACGCCCAATTGCGCCGCCAGACGGCGCGCCAACGGCAGGCTCAGGCCGATGATGCCGTGCGGATCGCCTTCGATCGAGTCGATGAACGCGCCGCCGAAACCTTCCAAAGTGAACGATCCGGCCACTTCCAGCGGCTCGCCGGTGGCGATGTAGCGTTCGATATCCAGGTCGGAATATTCGCAGAAGTGCAGGGTCGCTTTGCTGGCGCCGCGCACCATGCGGCCCGACGCGAAGTCGATGAGGCAATGGCCGGTCCACAGCTCGCCGGTGGCACCGCGCATGGCACGCAGCCGTTCGCGCGCTACCTCTTCGCTATGCGGCTTGCCGTAGCATTCGCCGTCCAGCAGGAACATGGAATCGCAGCCGAGAATCAGCGGGCCGGCCTTCGAACGGGTCAGGCTTGGACGGCCATCCACGAAATCGGCGATCGGCTCGGCGACGGTGGGAATGGCGATGCCGGAGAAATCGCGGGTCTTCGTCTCGTCGGCGGACTGCGCGCTGTCCGTGCGTGCGGCTGTGCCCGCCGAGGATGCGTCGCGATCGTCTGCTGCCCGGAGCGGGAAGCCGACCACGCGCTCCCCGCGCGCGTGCGCCGCGGTATCGGCGATGTTGCGATACGCCTGGTGCACGGCCTCGGCCTTCGCCGTGGCGAGAATCATCACACGCTGTTCGACGCTCAGGTCGTTCACGGTGACGCCAAGCGCGGCCGCCTCGCGTTCGAGCGCGGCAGGCTCGTCGACGTGCGAGACACGGATGGTCGGGCAGATGCCGGCGGAGAACAGCACGTCACGGCGTGGACGGGACTGGGAGGCGAGAATCAGCGGGATGCTCATGCGCGTTCCACCTGCACACCCTTGGTGTCGACCGCGAGATGCAGCACACGCCAATGGCCGGATGCCAGCTCTTCGGCGGCGATCTGTTCAAGCTCCTCGTGGGCGTCGCCATGGTGCAGCACAAGCACGCATGGGCCAGCGCCGGACACGGTGGAGGCGAAGCCGTGGGAGCGCATCTTCTCGATCAGCGCCCAAGACGGCTCCATCAGCGAGGCGCGGTACGGCTGATGCAGGCGGTCCTGCGTGGCCGCGAACAGCAGTGCGTTGGCGTTCTGACGCGAGCCGGAGGCCAGCATCGCGGGGTTCATGGCGGCCGGCAGCAGGCTCACACGGGAGACGTTGTGCACGGCGTCCTTGAACGGAATCTCAGTCGGCAACGCCTGACGGGCCTTTTCGGTGGACAGCTCGTAGTCCGGCACGAACACGGCCGCGGTCAGATCGTCCGCCACGCGGTAATTGATGGTGTGGAAGCCGTTGTGCATCGGCTCGCCGCCTGGAATCGGCACGGATCCGACACCTTCCGCGGTCTCCATGTCCCAGGACATGGTCAGGCCGCCGTACACGGCCGGGGCCACGTTGTCCGGATGGCCTTCGATGGCAGCGGCCAGCTCGAACACGGCGTCGCGATTGAGGTCGTCATCCTGCGCGAAGGCGGCCGCGGCGGCGATGCCGGCGACGATGGCCTCGGCGGAGGAACCCATGCCTCTCGCCTGCGGGATGTTGTTGTGCGCCTGCAGAATGAATCCGACGCGTCCCAGACCGAAGGTCTGGCATGCGCGGCGGAACGTGGAGACCACCAGGTGCGTCTCGTCACGAGGCAGGGTGTCCTCGCCCTCGCCTTCGATCATCACCTGCGCCGCGGTGTTCACCGGGTCGGCGCTCAGCGTGAATTCAAGCTCGTCATGATAGTCCAAGGCCAAACCGACCGTATCGAAACCGGAGCCAAGATTGGCGCTGGTGGCCGGAACCTTCACACGCACCTTGCGGGTAACTGGAGTCATCTCTCGTCGTCCTTCGTCACATCTTCATTACAAATCAAGCACCGTATACCGTGGCAGTGCCAGAGTCAAATTTCAGGGGGAACCGCACCCGTGCATCGTATTCGGGCCCATGACGGCGGCTTGGCATGGCTTGCATGCCAATCGCATCATGGGCCCGAATCGCATCCGATATCAGTTCAGCACGCGCAGGATCGACGGCTCTCCGCACACGCAATCCAGCTCGCACACGTCCTTGACGGTTTCGCGCAGAGTGAGCTCATCGGTCATGTGGGTGACCAGACGCAGCTGCTGCAGCTCGCCGTCATAGCCCGGATCCTTCAGCGTCGGCTTCAGATCCTGGTTCACGCCGTTGATGGACACGCCATGGTCGGCGAACTTGGCTGCGATCGCGGCGAGCACGCCCGGATTGTCGTGAATCACGAAACGGACCGCGAACTCGGCCTTGGAAGCCTCGATCGGAGCCTTCTTCAGATCCTTGTACAGCGGGATGGACGGACCGGTGCAGCCCTGTGCGATATGGCGGGCTTCGGTGACCACGTCGCCGACGACCGCGGAAGCGGTCGGAGCGCCGCCGGCGCCGCGGCCGTAGAACATGAGGTCGTCCGCAGCTTCGGCCTTGACGAACACGGCGTTGAAGGAGCCGTGCACGGAGGCCAGCGGATGGGTGTTGGAGATCAGTGCCGGGTAGACGCGCGCGGACACGCCGGCATCGGTGTTCTCCACGACGGCGAGCAGCTTGATCACCTTGTTTTCCGCGGTGGCGGCGGCGATGTCGTCGGCGGTGATCTTGGTGATGCCTTCGACGGAGACGTCGTCGATGGTGACGGAGGTGTGGAAGCCGAGGGTGGCCATGATCGCGGCCTTGTTGGCCGCGTCGTAGCCCTCGATGTCGCCGGTCGGATCGGCTTCGGCGTAGCCCTTGGCCTGCGCGTCCTTGAGCACGTCATCGAAGTCGAGGCCCTTGGTGGTCATCTCGTCGAGGATGTAGTTGGTGGTGCCGTTGACGATGCCGAGCATGCTCGTCACCTTGTCTCCGACGAGGGATTCGCGCAGCGGCTTGAGGAACGGGATGGCGCCGCCCACGGAGGCTTCGAAGTAGATGTCGACGCCCTTGGCTTCGGCGGCCGCGTAGATCTCCGGACCATACTTGGCCAGCAGCGCCTTGTTGGCGGTGACCACGGAGGCGCCGGATTCGATGGCGGCGAGCACGAACTTGCGTGCCACGCCGGTGCCGCCGATCAGCTCGATGACGATGTCGGAATTGGTGGCCACGCTCATGGTGTCGGTGGTCACGATGGCCTTGTCGATCCACGGGAACGGATCGGTTTCCACCGGGTCGAGGCAGGCGACGCCGGTCAGCTCGATCGGTCGTCCGATACGTGCGGCAAGCTCGTCCTTCTGCTCGACCAGCAGGCGTGCGGTCTGGGAACCAACGGTACCTGCGCCCAGCAATCCAACGCGAATCGGCGCAACATCTTCCTGTGCCAAGGCATCCTCCCTTGAATGTGAAGTATTGGTGTGACCTTGCTTATTGTACGGTCTCAATATGACGTAAGGCCGCGGAATATCAAGAAAATGGACGGTTTCCGAAGCTTTCCCCGCAAGGAAGCCCGAAAACCGTCCATACCGTGAGACGCAATCGTGGACTATTCGCTGACGTCCCAGCTCAGCAGATCGTCGATCGTCTGCCGGCGGATCATGACGTGTGCGCCGGCCTCGCCGACGCCGACCACGGCGGGAATCAGCGCCTGGTTGTAGTTGCTGGCCATCGTGCGGCCGTATGCGCCGGTGACTGGCACCGCGAGGATGTCGCCACGCTTGATGTCGGCGGGCAGCCGCACCTCGTTGACGACGATATCTCCCGATTCGCAGTGCATGCCGACCACGCGGCACAGCTTGGTCTGCTCGCTTCCCTTGCGGTTGGCCAGACGCGCGGTGTAGTCGGAGCCGTACAGCGCCGGACGGATGTTGTCGCTCATGCCGCCATCCACGGACACGTACACACGTTCCGTCACCGGATTGCCTGACTTGTCCTTCGCCTCGCCGGAAAGCTCGACCGGCTTGACGGTGCCCACGCGGTACAGCGTGACGCCGGTGGGGGCCACCGTCCAGCGGCCTGGCTCGAAGGAGATGACCGGGGCCGGCATGCCGAGCGCGCGGTTCACGGTGCTGACCGCGTCGGCGAGCCTGCCGAGCTCCACGTCGATGTCCATGGAATCCTCGCCGTCGGTGTAGGCCACGGAATAGCCGCCGCCCAGATCGACTTCCGGCAGGGTGTACGCGTCGGTGGCGTAGAAGGTCTTGCGCAGCAGCATCATGCGCTTGGCCGCCTGGATGAAAGCGTCCGCGTCATGGATGTTGGAGCCGATGTGCGAGTGCACGCCGACCAGTTCGAGCACGTCCTGGCGGCGGTAGATGTCCTTGAGCACGGCGAGCGCCGGGCCGCCGGCCACCATGGTCATGGCTTCGGCGAGCCTGCGGTCGCCTTCGGAGACTTTCTCGTGGCTCAGGTCGTACGGGTATTTGACGTCGTACTGGAGCTTGCGTTCCGCGTGGGCGGAGTGGTCGGAGCCGTCGGCGGAAGACGCGTTCTCCCCCAATCGTGCGTTCGACCCTGCCGGCGTCACGTCGGTGAGGTCGTCGAGCACGCCGAGTTTGCCGACGTCGGCTCCGGCGGGCAGCAGGGCCACGCCGAACTTCTGGTCCTCGTGGGCGGTGGACACGAATTCGTGGCCGCCGGCGTGGATGCCGGAGGTGACGCGCAGCATGACGCGGGCGCGCTTGCCGAGCCGCTTGGCGATCGCGGCGATGCGTGCCGGCTCATCCGGCTCGTCGATCACGATTTTGTTGAAGCCCTGTTCGATGGCCAGCTCGATTTCCGCATCGGACTTGTTGTTGCCGTGCAGCACGAGGCGGCGGCCTGGGACGCCCGCGGCGAGCGCGATGCGCATCTCACCCATGGTGCAGGTGTCGATGAGCATGCCGGATTCGGTGACGATGCGGCAGATTTCCTTGCTCAGCAGCGCTTTGCCGGCGAAGCTGACGTGGGTGACGGTGTTGTTGAACGCGTGGGATGCGGCGTGCACGAATTTCGTGGCGCGGGCGCGCACGTCATCGGTGTCGATGACGTAGAGCGGAGATCCGAATTCGTCGAGCAGGCTTGCGGCGGTACGGCCGTGGAAGGTGATCTCGCCTTCGTCGTTCACGGCCGAGCCGGCCGGCCAGATTGGGCTTACAGGCATGGTTTGCGTATCTCCCTTTTTCGTGGATTCGCTTCACATCTTGTCCGGAGCGGTGACGCCGAGCAGGTCGAGGCCTTCGGCGATGACCGTCTGCACGGCGTCGTTGAGCTTGAGTCGCGCGGCGGCGCGGGCCGGTTCCGGAGCCTTGGCGATGCGGATGGCGTCGGCCTGTTCCCCGCGGGCCTCCGGATCGGTGAGTTCCATCGGCACGACGCGCTCCACGTTGTACCACTTGTGGTAGGTGGCGGCGAGGTCCTCCAGGTAGTGGGCCACGCGGTGCGGGGCGCGCAGGTCGCCCGCTTCGCGCAGCAGGGCGGGCCACTGGGCGAGCGCGGCGAGCACTTCACCGTCGGCGGTGGTGTCGAGCAGGCTCACGTCGGCGCCTTCGTAGGTGATGCCGGCGGCGGCCGCGTTGCGGTCCACGTTGCAGGAGCGGGCGTGCGCGTACTGCACGTAGTACACCGGATTCTCGCTGGAATGCGAGGACAGCAGGTTCAGGTCGATGTCCACCGGGGAGTTGTAGTCGGTGCGGGCCAGCGAATAGCGGGAGGCGTCCACGCCGATGGCGTCGGTCAGGTCGTCGATGGTGACGACGTTGCCGGCGCGCTTCGACATGCGCACGGCCTTGCCGTCCTTCATGACGTTGACGAGCTGGCCGATGAGGATCTGCATGTTCTCGCCCGGCTTGTCGCCGAAGGCCTCGCACATGGCCATCATGCGGCCGATGTAGCCGTGGTGGTCGGCGCCGAGCATGTAAATCGCCACGTCGGCCGGGTTGGTCTCGCGGTGGCGCTTGTTGCGGTAGTAGGCGATGTCGGCGGCGAAGTACGCGTAGTTGCCGTCGGACTTGATGATCACGCGGTCCTTGTCGTCACCGTGCTTGGTGGATTCGAACCAGGTGGCGCCGTCCTTTTCGTAAATGTCGCCGCGGGCGCGCAGATCGGCGATGGCCTGGTCCACTTCGCCGTCGGAATACAGGCTGTTCTCGTGGAACCACACGTCGAAATTGACGCGGAAGTTCTTCATGGAACGCTGGATTTCGTCGAACATCATCGGCACGGCGCGCTTGCGGAACTCCTCGCGCTGTTCGGAATCGCCTTCGCCGAGCGGGTTGCCGTCCTGGTCGGCGCCGCCGTCGACGCGCGGCAGGCTCAGCACGTCCACGCCGTCCGCGTTGGCTTCGTCGATGACACGCTTGGCGATTTCGTCGATGTACGCGCCCTTGTAGCCGTCGATCGGGGTTTCCTCGCCGTGGGCCGCGGCGACGAGCGACTTGGCGAAGCGGTTGATCTGCTCGCCGTGGTCGTTGAAGTAGTATTCGCGCACCACCTTGGCGCCGTTGGCCTCAAGCACGCGGGCCATGGAGTCGCCGACGGCCGCCCAACGGGTGCCGCCGATGTGGATCGGGCCGGTCGGGTTGGCGGATACGAATTCGAGGTTCAGGGTCTTGCCGGACAGGTGGTCGTTCTTGCCGTAGTCGCTGCCGGCTTCGAGCACGGTGTCCACCACTGCGGCCGCGGATGCGGAGTCGAGCGTGATGTTGATGAAGCCGGGGCCAGCCACTTCCACGGACTTGATGCCGTCGGCATTGGTCAGTTCGGCGGCGAACAGTTCGGCGAAATCACGCGGCTTCATGCCGGCCTTCTTGGCCAGCTGCATGGCCGCGTTGGACGCCCAATCGCCGTGCGCGCGGTCCTTCGGGCGCATCACGGCGAACTTGGCCTGCGGCGGAATCAGATCGGCGGTCAGGGTGCCTGCCTTGCCTTCGGAGACAAGGGTGTTGGCAATGTTGAAAATCAGTTCACTAAGGGCTTCTGGACTCATTCTTCCAAGAATACCGGGCACGCTGACAGAATCAGTCTTCCTGTCCATCCTCACGATGGGGTTGCGATACGTCCTGCGGAACGCTTTGCAAGGCGTTCTGAGCATCGTCCTGCACGCCATGCCGTTTCGCACGCCACGCCACGGACGCGTAGTAGCCCGTGTAGCACAGCGCCACGAACGGAATCATGTACAGCAGCGTGGAGCGCTGCGACGGATCGCAAATCACCAGAACCAGCGCGCCGACGCACATCACAATCGCGACGATCGGCACGAACGGGTAGCCAGGCGCGCGGTACTTGAGCTCGCCAACCGTATGTCCCTGCGCGAGCCATTGGTGGCGGAATCGCAAGTGGCAGACGGAAACCGACGCCCACACCACCAGTGTGGCCAGGCCGGAAACCGCGACCAGCGCGAGGTAGACGGTCGAAGCGGCCACCACGGAGGACAGCAGCGCCAGCAGCGAGCCGGCCATGCTGAACATCACCGCGAAAACGGGCACGCCGTGGAAGTTCGTTTTGGCGAGCTTGCGCGGAATCATACCCTCCTGCGCGAGCGACCACACCATGCGCGAGCACACGTAGAGGCCGGAATTCGCGGCGGACAGCACCGCCGTGAGCACCACGAAGTTCATGATGTCGCCGGCGAACGGCATGCCGATCGACTGGAACACAAGCACGAACGGGCTCGCGTCGACGCCGGACTTGCGCCACGGAATCAGCGCGGCCATGACGGCGATCGAGCCGATGAAGAAGATCGCCAGACGCAGCACGGTGGTGTGCACGGCCTTCGGAATCGCCTTGGACGGGTCCTTCGTCTCGCCGGCGGCGACGCCGACCACTTCGGTGCCGGAGAAGGCGAACACCACCGTCAGCAGGGTGGAGAAGATCGGCAGCACGCCGTTGGGCAGCCAGCCGTCGCTGTAGAAGTTCTCGAACATGGGCGCGTGGTCATAGCCGGCGATCGGAATCGCGCCGAACATGGCGAGCAGGCCGATGACGATGAACGCGATGATGGCGAACACTTTGATGGACGCGAACCAGAATTCCGATTCGCCGTACAGGCGCACCGACAGGATGTTGAGCAGGAACACGACCACGATGAACGCGGCCGACCAGATCCATGCGGGCGAATGCGGGAACCAGCGTTGCATCAGCAGGCCCGCGGCGGTGAACTCGGAGGCGAGCGCCACCGCCCAATTCAGCCAGTAGAGCACGGCGATGGTGAACGCGGTGCCGGGGCCGATGAAACGCTTCGCATACAGGTGGAAGCTGCCGGCGTACGGCATGGCCACAGACAGCTCGCCGAGGCTCAGCATGATGAAGTAGACGAGCAGCGAACCGATGGCGTACGCGATGATCGCGCCGAGCGGGCCCGCCTGATGGATGGTGTAGCCGGAGCTTAAAAACAGTCCGGTTCCGATGACTCCACCAAGCGAAATCATGGTCAGGTGGCGCGTCTCCATTTTGCGCTCCAGCCCGCCCTGCTCGTCGTTCTGCTGGGCTTGCGCCGTGGGATCCGCGGCGGTTCCGGTCGCTGGCTGCGGCTGCCGTTCCTTCGTCCGCGTCGGTTCGCCGGCGATCTGCGCCTGTGCCTGCTGCTCTGCTTGCGATTGCGCCATGCTTGCCTCCGACTTCCTGCGCGTTTGGTTGGGTGCGGCGTGTGTTTTGGCTGGCCGCACAATCGCAATACTATACGGCAGGCTCACGGCAATGCGCGAGCATCGTCGGATCGACCGCGAGCGGAGGAACGCCCGGAACAGCGGCGGCCCGCAGCCGGGAAGGCATGCGGGCCGTCGATCGCGCTACTCGCGGTATGCGCGGAACGCTCAGAGCACGGCGATGGCGTCGATCTCGACGAGCGCGCCCTTCGGAATGTCGTTGCCGCCAAAGGCCACGCGGGCCGGCTTGACGGAGCCGATGAAGGTCTGCGCGTACACGTCGTCGACCTCATGGAAGTCCTCGACGTTCTTCATGTAGATGGTGGCGCGGCACACGTTTTCGATGCCGCTGCCCGCGGTGTCGAGGATGTGCTTGATGTTCTTCAGCGCCTGCGCGGCCTGCTCGCCCGCACTCTCGCCGGCCAGTTCGCCGGTGGCCGGGTCGATGCCCAGCTGGCCGGAGACGAACACGAATCCGTTGGCCTTCACGGCCTGGCTGTAGGCGCCGAGTGCTGCCGGGGCTTCGGAGGTGGCCACTGCTTCCAGCTTTTCGCTCATACTGTTCTCCTTTGTCGTAAGGTATGTTGCTGCAAGGTATGTAAACGCGCGCCAAGTATGTGCCAATATGCCCGTACATGCGCTATTTGCGTCGCACCTGAAATCATACTTTTCCGATGGGTGGAAGCGGGAAAAACCGTTCACAGAACGATACGGCCGGAGTTGGCACCACACGGCGCAGCAGGCACGAAAACGGCGGAATCGCAAGGAAAACCGCGGAAAAATACAACAAACGAGCAACAAAAAGGCTCCAGCCGTTCGACTGGAGCCTTGCCCGGTGGGCTTGATGGGGATCGAACCCACGACCTTCTGTTCCGGAGACAGACGCTCTATCCGCTGAGCTACAAACCCATGCAACGCACTACTGTACACGGTCTGCGCCCGTTTGCGACACGATTCGGCGAAAAACGTGACGCAGACCTTGCAATCGTTGGGAAAGTCAGTACGCGCGCTCAATGCATCAGAGTGCTCGGCGCAACCAGCACGCGCTGCACGCTCAGTACATGAGGGTGGCGAGGCGACGACGTGCGCGCTTCAGACGCTCGTCGGTCGGCTCGGGGATCGTGAAGTATTCGAGCAGACGCTGGCGCACCGGCTCGATGTCGGCCTTGTGGCCCGCCGCCACGAAATCAAGCAGACGGTCGAACGCGTCCTGGATCTGCCCGCCGATCATGTCGATGTCGGCGACGGCAAGCTGCGCGTCCACATCGTCCGGCTTGTCGGCGGCAGCGGCACGCACCACGCGCACGTCCGCATTGGCGGAACGGGCCAGCAGCAGCGCCTTCGCACGTTCGCGGGCGGCGCGCGTATCGTTCGGATCGGCTTCCAAAACCTTCTCGTACGCGGCGGCGGCACCGGCGTAATCGCCCTGCTGTGCCAGCATGTACGCTTCCTGATGTTCCGGCGGCACCTGATCCTGCACACTGCCGGCGGATGCGGAATTGGCCGCGTCGGAATCCGGATCGCCCGAATACGGAGCGGTGCCAGTCACGCCGGCCTGCTGTGCGGCGGCGATAAGCTTCGGCACGACCACGTCTGTGATCTGCTGCAGTTCCTCGTCGGACGGAAGGCCCTGCAGAATCGGCATCGGACGGCCGCCGATCAACGCGAACAGCGCCGGCGCGCCCTGAATCTGGAACGCCTGTGCGATGGAGGGATTGGATGCGATGTCGATGCGGGACAGCTGGATCTGGCCGTTGAGCTTGTTCACCGCGTCACCCAATGCGCGTGCCATGGCGAACAGACGGTCGTCGGTCGGCACCCACAGGAACAGCAGAATCGGGAACGTGGCGGAGGTCTGCACCATGGCCTGGAACGTGTTCTCCGTGGTGTCGATGACATATCCGCCAGCCGCCGGAGCGCCGCCCGCCTGCCCCGGCTCGGCCTTCACCTGATGCTTGAGCGCTTCCAGATCAACGGCTCCCGCCAATGAAACACCCGGATGGAACGCTTGCTGCTCTGCCATACTTGCCTCCAAAAACACGAAATCGTTGCTGGCACCAACTATAGGTGCCAACAACGATTTCCCGGTTTTCATTCCCACGGATGCGCGATAGGCGGAAAACCGCCGACGATGCGCGTCCAAGGACCCGTCGTTTTACAGCGCTTCGACCTTCACCGGCTGGCGTTCGGAACCGACCGCGGTGATTTTCTGCCCGGAATTCGCCGGCGGAACATACAGCGCGATGACGTTCACATAGCTCGTCTTCATGGTGCTGGTGGCCTTGCCATTGCCGAACAGCGCCTTTTCCGCGTCAGAGGCCGGCTGCGATTCACGGCCAGCGCCGGCGGAACGCGTCCATTCGGAGTTGATCTGCGCCACCACCAGATCGCCGCCGTCCGCGGAACGCATGACGCTGATGGCTCCATTGACCGGTTCGAAGGTCTGCTGCTGCGTGCCTTCGTTAAGCTCCATGGCCTTCTGCACCTGGGCAGTCAGATCGGCAAGCTTCGATCGCAGATCATCATCCGCGAATTTGCTGGCGTACTTGCTGTTCGCCCCGTTCTGCAGCAGGTCCGCATACGCGTCCACCGCCGCTTTCGGCGTCATGACCAGACCGGTGTCCGTAGGCGTTCCCTGCGCGCTGCCGGTTTTGGAGATTTCGAAACTCGGCATCTTCACGCCGGAGAACAGTCGCGCCACACCCCACAGCTTGTAGTTCTGGCGTGCGGAATCCTGCCTGAACACCAGCAGACGCTTGGACTGCTGGTCCTTGGTTGTGGACGTGATGGAGAACACGGACCGTGGCCAGCCGGCATCCGTGGAGATCACGGCCTGGGCCAGATCCGTGGGGATGGTGGTCTTACGGTCAAGATTGCCCGTGGCTTTCGCTACGTTCAGCTCGCTGGTGCGGATGTCCAGTTCCGGACCTTCGAGAATCGTCGGCAACGTATCAGTGTCACGGTTCTGATTGCACTGGTCGAGCGTTTTGAGAATCCTCGTGCGGACCTTTTGCTCCTGCTTGGCGCTCAAGTTCGGCGCATCCTGCCGGGTGGTGGCTTTCGGGGTCGGCAGCTGGCCTTCGCAACCGCACATGCCGACGGCCATTCCCAGCGCGAGCATGGCCGCGATAATCGCCTGACTACGCTTCCTCATCACTGGTCCTCCTCTTGGCCGTCTTCCTGCGTTTCCGTCTGAACCTCCTCTTGGGCAAGACGAGCGAAATACGCGGCAAGCTCATCCTGCGAGATCACGGAAGTCGCCTCGTCGTCAACAGACGATTCGCCCGCCGTCGATTCAAATACGGTCGATTCGGACACAGTCGGCTGGCTTTCCGCAATCGTGTTCTGCTGGTCGGCGACCAAATTACGTGCCACAGGATCGACGATGACGGGCTGTTGCGTTTCCTCGAACGACGACGTACGACCGCCGGTGCGATGTTCCGCATGGCGACGCCTGCCGTGACGCGACCTGCTCCGTGCCCTGTTGCTGGCGGCGGTTTCGGCGTTCTTCACCCAAGCCGAAACCTCGTTCTCATCGCCTTCGTTGACGCCAACGCCTTCGACCATGGCGAAAGCGCGCTTGTTGCGGCGCTTATGCGGCGGCATGGCGAATACGGAAGCGGAAAGCACGGCGAGAATCGCCAGCAGTCCGCCGGCAAGATACAACGGCATGGCGAAATTCGGCAGGTTACGACGGTCCCAATTCAGAGTGACCGTATCTCCCTTGCGGTTGCCGAAATCAATCAACGCCACAACATCCTCGGCGTTATTGCTGTTCGATCCTTTGACCTGCATATCAACGGCACCGTCATTGCACTTGATGATGCGCCACATGTCGGAGTCCTTGAAAGCCACCTGGTTCTGGGAATTGTCCGCGGTTCCCTGCGCGGAGACCTTCATGGTGGAAAGCGTCGTCCAATCGGACAGACCGGAGACGCGCATGTACTTGCTTCCCGCAATCCATCCGGCAACGTCGCGCGCGGAACCTATGGCGATGCACACATTGGATTTCTTGTCACGGGATTTGGCCGAAATATTGACGCGGCTGTCTACCAGCTGCAGCACGTTCGGATCGGTGACCACGTATTCCGAACCGTTCACCGGAGCGGCGGCGGTGATCTCATTGTCCGGTTTCCAGACGGTTGAATTCAACACGCCAAACACGACGCATGCGATGGCAAGCAAGCCGAAAATAGGCGTGACGATGCCACGCATGATCTTCGCATGCCGGGTAGGGCCCGTCTCGATCTGCGGCTTCTCTTGTTCTTCCTGCAATACAGTCATAGCTTTTCCATTCTACAGGGTCCGTTTGCACAAGCCTGAAAAAAACATGAAAATCATGCTTTGCCGCTATGGTTGGCCCTATGCGTAAATCACTTCTTTCCAAGGCCGTCACGGCAGTCTGCGCAACGGTCATGTGCCTGGGCGTCACTGCGTGCGGCGGTAATTCCAGCGCGAAATCCGACAAGTCGAACTCGGATTCCTCCTCATCTTCCGAAAAAATCGGCATGCACCAGATCGCCGGCGTGACCGCCAAGGGCGAGCTCGGCAAGAAGCCGACCGTCTCGTTCAAGACGCCGATGACGGTTGAGGACAACAGCTACGTGGTGCTGCAGAAGGGCGACGGAGCCCAGATCGAGGACGGCGACCGCGTCTGCTCGCAGGGCATCGCCATCAGCGTCAAGGATGGTTCCGAACTGGCCAGCACGTGGGAGAAGAACACCCCCAACTGCTCCACCGTAGTCACCTCGGATACCAGCCAGATGACCGAGAACTACTACAAGATCTTTAAGAGCCTCAAGCTCAATTCCACCGTGGCGTTCGGCGTGAACGACTCGAATTCCTCCGGCACCTCGTACCTGATGGTACTCACGCTGGTGTCCAAGTCGAAGGACCTGAAGAAGGCCACCGGCGAGAAGGTCGCGGGCGTTCCGGCCGACCTGCCGAAGGTAACGCTCGCCAAGGACGGCAAGCCGTCGATCGACATGAACGGCTATAAGGGCTCCGATTCCTTGATTTCCCAGGACCTCATCAAGGGCAAGGGCGCTGTGGTCAAGGATACGCAGTCCGTGATGGCGCACTACACCGGCTGGCTGCTGGACGGCACGCAGTTCGATTCCTCGTGGGACCGCGGACAGTCCTCCGCCTTCTCGCTTGACAGCGTGATCAAGGGCTGGAAGCAGGGTCTGGCAGGCCACACGGTCGGTTCCCAGGTGCTGCTGGTGGTGCCGCCGAGCCTCGGCTACGGAAACAAGGATCAGGAGAAGATTCCGGCGAATTCCACGCTGGTCTTCGTGGTCGACATTCTCGCCGCCTACTGATCCAGCCGGTCTAACCGCAAAAAGCCTCCCACCCGGGAGGCTTTTTCATTAGAAGAGTCGTAGAGAGTCGTCTTCGGTGCCCTTCATCTCCTCATAATCGAGAATCAGGCATTTGAAACCGCGGTCCTGCGCGAGCACGCGGGCCTGCGGGGTGATGGTCTGCGCGGCGAAGATGCCGTGCACGGGGGCCAGCAGCGGGTCGCGGTTGAGCAGATCGCAGTAGCGGGTGAGCTGTTCGACGCCGTCGATGCCGCCGTTGCGCTTGATTTCGATGGCCACGTGCTCGCCGTTGCCGTCAATCGCCATGATGTCGACCGGTCCGATGGCTGTCGGGTATTCGCGGCGCACGAGCTTCGCGCCTTTGCCGATGCGTTCGATCTGTTCGGCCAGGTACTTCTGCAGATGGTCTTCGACGCCGTCCTTGATGAGGCCCGGATCCTCGCCAAGGTCGTACGATTCGTCCGAATAGATGTGCTGCAACGTCACTTCCAGCATGTCGTTCGATTTGTCGGCCGACGCGCGGATCACCTTTTGCGGCACTTCAGTATCAACGTCGTCATCGGCGTGGTCGGGGGTGATGTCCCTGATGCTGCATGGCGCGGACATCCAGTTGAGCGGCTTGTATGAGCCGAGTTCGGAGAAGATCAGCAGGCTGTTGTCCGCCTTGATGAGCAGCACGCGCTTGGCGAGCGGCAGGGAGGCGTTCAATCGTCCGGAATATTCGGCAGAGCAGTCAGCAACAATAATTCGCACGAGGCACTACCCTACCATGCGCGTCGCCGTACGTACGGCATACGTATTCGCGGCGGCGGAAAGCCACGTAAAAGACAAAAGCGGCCCGGTAATCGCAATACAAAAACATATTGCGATTACCGGGCCACCTTACGTCAAGCGGAAACGGCTTATTCGGCGCGCTTCACGTTGGTTCCACGCTCGACCGCGACGGTGAGCTTGTTCGAATCGAAGGAGATGAAGCCGTCGGTCACCTCGAAGGAGAGACGTTCGCCTTCAGGATCCACCACGACGATGGTTCCTTCCTTGATCACAGTCAGCACAGGCTCATGGTCGGGCAGGATGCCCATTCCGCCTTCGGAGGCGGGAATGGTAACGGACTTCGCCGTGCCGTGCCACACAGGGTGGTCAGCGGCGACGATGTTCACCTGCAATGTCGATCCGGCCATCACGCACCGTATTCCTTCTGCATGTCGTGCCACTTCTTCTCGAGGTCGTCGATGCCGCCGATACCGGAGAATGCCTGCTCCGGAACGTCGTCATACACGCCGTCGCAGATGCGGGTGAATGCTTCGATAGTCTCGTCCGCCGGAACGTAGGAGCCCGGACGGCCGGTGAACTTCTCGGCGACGTAGAAGTTCTGGCCAAGGAACTGCTCAATCTTACGGGCACGGTTCACAGTGGTCTTATCTTCTTCGCCAAGCTCATCGATACCGATCAGGGCGATGATGTCCTGCAGCTCCTTGTTACGCTGCAGAATCGCCTTGACGCGGTTTGCACAGTCGTAGTGCGCCTGACCCACGTAACGCGGATCAAGGATTCGCGAAGTGGAGCTCAGCGGGTCGACTGCCGGGTAGATACCCTTCGAAGCGATGTCACGAGACAGCTCGGTGGTTGCATCCAGGTGGGCGAAGGTCGTTGCAGGAGCCGGGTCGGTGTAATCATCGGCCGGCACGTAGATGGCCTGCAGCGAGGTGATGGAGTGTCCACGGGTCGAAGTGATTCGCTCCTGCAGCGCGCCCATCTCATCGGCCAGGTTCGGCTGGTAGCCCACTGCGGACGGCATACGGCCGAGCAGGGTGGACACCTCGGAACCAGCCTGGGTGAAACGGAAGATGTTATCGATGAACAGCAGCACGTCCTGATTCTGTACGTCACGGAAGTACTCTGCCATGGTCAGTGCGGTCAGCGGCACGCGCAGACGGGTACCCGGCTGCTCATCCATCTGGCCGAAGACCAGTGCGGTCTTCTCGAGCACGCCGGCCTCGTCCATTTCGCCGATCAGATCGTTACCCTCACGGGTACGTTCGCCGACGCCTGCGAACACGGACACACCGCCGTGGTTCTGAGCCACACGCTGAATCATTTCCTGAATCAGCACGGTCTTGCCGACGCCTGCGCCACCGAACAGACCAATCTTGCCACCCTGCACATACGGGGTCAGCAAATCGATGACCTTGATACCGGTTTCGAACATCTGGGTCTTGGACTCCAGCTGGTCGAATGCCGGCGGGTTACGGTGGATAGGCCAACGTTCGGTAACCTTAACGGTCTCGTCGGCCTTCTTGTTGAGGATGTTGCCGGACACGTCGAATACGTGGCCCTTGGTGACATCGCCAACCGGCACGGAGATCGGGCCGCCGGTGTCATACACGGTGGCGCCACGCACGAGGCCGTCAGTCGGCTTCAGAGCGACGGTACGCACGGTGGAATCGCCAAGATGCTGTTCAACCTCAAGGGTGATCTTCTTGGTGGTCTCGCCCTCTTCGTGGACACCGGTGTTGGCCAGTTCAACGGTAAGTGCATTGTAAATGTCGGGCAGGTGGCCCACCGGGAATTCGACGTCGATAACCGAACCCTGGATACGCGTAACGCGTCCAGCGGTCGGCTCTGCAGCCGTCTCGGGAGCCGCTGTGGTCTGATTCTCAGCCATATGCGTTCCTACTCTTCCTTCTTGTTCAGCGCATCAGCGCTGCCGATGATTTCGGTAAGTTCCTGGGTAATCGATGCCTGACGCGAAGCGTTGAGCTTGCGAGTCAGTTCATCGATCAGGCTGCGAGCGTTGTCTGTAGCCGTGTGCATGGCGTTCTGTCGGCTTGCAGTCTCGGATGCCGCTGCGGTGAGCAGGCATTCATGGATACGGGACTGGATGTACTTCGGCAGAATCGCGTCGAGTACTTCGTCAACGCTTGGCTCGAACGCATACAGAGGAGTCGCAGCATCGGCATCGGATTCCGGCACAGGACCGGATTCCGGCTGTTCCGGAAGCACGAGCTCAACGGGTAGCATGCGCAGCACACGCACCTTCTGAACCACCATATTCACGAACTCGGTGAACACAATGTAGAGTTCGGAGACTCCACCTTGGTCCGCCGGCTTCATATAAGCGTCCAACAGTGCCTTCGAGATGGACTCTGCGACTTCCACGCCGGGCTGGTCGGTATCGCCTTCCCAAGTGCCGGCAACCGGACGGTTGCGGTACTTGTAATACGTCACACCGCGACGACCATACACATACAGTTCCGGCTGCTTGCCCTTCTCGTCGAGTCGGGCCAACAGCGATTCCGTTTCGCGGATGATCGAGGAGGTGTACGGACCTGCCATACCACGATCCGAGGTAAGAGCGAGGACAGCCACGCGAGGGTTGTCCTCGTTCTTTTTCACAATCGGATGGTCGATATGGGTATGGGCCACCAGCGCTTGCACGGCGTCGAAAATCGCATCGGTATACGGCTTCGCGTTCAAGGCCACGTCACGTGCCTTGGCGATGTGCGAAGACGCGATCATCTCCTGCGCGTTGAAGATTTTCTCCAGCGACGCGGTGGAGGCGATCCTAGATTTCAATGCGAGTTGCGAGCCCATGAATCACTTCTCTCCTGCGACGATCTTTTCCTGCTCGACCGGAGTGGTGTGCTTCTCGTCAGGCTTCTTCTCGACCAGCGGCTTGCCCGCGCTGGTCACGAAGGTCTCACGGAACGCTTCCACGGCCTTGTCGAGGGCAGCCTCGGTGTCGGCGGTGAAGTCTTCGGTCTCGCGAATGGTCTTGAGGATATCGGTGTTGTGATCCAGATAATCCAGCATGCCCTTTTCGAACGGCAACACGTCGCTGATTGGCAGGTCATCCATCTTGCCATGGGTGCCGGCCCACACGGACACGACTTCCTGTTCCATCGAATACGGGGAGAACTGCGGCTGCTTCAGGAGCTCGGTCAGGTGGGCACCACGGTTCAGCTGAGCCTTCGAAGCCGCATCCAGATCGGAAGCGAACATGGCGAAGGATTCCAGCGAACGGTACTGCGCCAGCGAGATCTTCAGCGTGCCGGAGACCTTCTTCAAGGCCTTCGTCTGGGCAGCGCCACCGACTCGGGACACGGAGATGCCGACGTCCACAGCAGGACGCTGGTTCGCGTTGAACAGGTCGGACTGCAGGAAGATCTGGCCATCGGTGATGGAAATCACGTTGGTCGGAATGTAGGCGGACACATCGTTCGCCTTGGTCTCGACGATCGGCAGGCCGGTCATCGAGCCGCCGCCGAGGTCATCGGAAACCTTGGCGCAACGTTCGAGCAGACGGGAGTGCAGGTAGAACACATCGCCCGGGTAAGCCTCACGCCCCGGCGGACGACGCAGCAGCAGGGAAATCGAGCGGTAAGCCTCAGCCTGCTTCGACAGATCGTCGAAGACGATGAGCACGTGCTTGCCGTTGTACATCCAGTGCTGTCCGATGGCGGAACCGGTGTACGGTGCGATGTACTTGAAGCCTGCGGAATCGGAAGCCGGGGAAGCCACGATGGTCGTGTACTCCATAGCGCCGGCCTCTTCCAGGGACTGCTTCACCGATGCGATGGTGGAGCCCTTCTGACCGACGGCCACGTAGATGCAGCGGACCTGCTTCTTCGGGTCTCCGGATTCCCAGTTGCGCTTCTGGTTGATGATCGTATCGATTGCGATAGCGGTCTTACCGGTCTGACGGTCGCCGATGATGAGCTGACGCTGGCCACGGCCGATCGGCGTCATCGCGTCGATGGCCTTCAGGCCGGTGGACAGAGGCTCGTCAACCGGATGACGATGCATAACGTCAGGTGCCTGGGCCTCGAGAATACGACGGCCTTCGGTCTTGATCTCGCCAAGACCGTCAATCGGGTTGCCTAGCGGGTCCACGACGCGGCCAAGGTAGCCGTCGCCGACGGGCACGGAGAGCACTTCGCCGGTACGACGCACTTCCTGGCCTTCCTCGATACCGGTGAAATCGCCGAGGATAACCACGCCGATCTCGCGGGCGTCAAGGTTGAACGCCAGGCCAAGCGTGCCGTCTTCGAAGGTCAGCAGCTCATTGGCCATGCAACCAGGCAGTCCCGTCACGTGCGCAATGCCGTCGCCAGCGGTCGCGACATAACCGACTTCCTGGGTCGGAGTGTCCGACGGCTTGTACGACTCGACAAACTCATCGAGCGCCTTGCGTATCGTGGTGGGATCAATGGTAAGTTCTGCCATGATCACTCCTTATTGTTGTTTATAAATTCAGTCAAGTCTTGTTTCAGGCTTGTTCACCGTGCGGCTCGCCGTCAGGCGGTCGCCTTCACCGTGCGCTGAAGATGTTGCAGCTGTGCGACCACCGTGTTGTCGGTGACCTCGTCACCCACCTGGATGCGCATGCCACCTATGACGGTCGGATCGACCACCGAGTTGATGTGCACCGGATGGCCGGTCTTCGCCGAATAGATGGCGATGAGCTTGTCGACCTGCTTCTTGCTCAGTGGCTTCGCCGTGGTGACGGTGACCATCGATTCGCCCATATGACGGGAGAACTTGTTGATCAGCCACTGAATGGTCTGCAGATAGCGGCGATTGCGCAGATTGCAGGTCGCATGCTCGGCCAGACGCTTGGTCACCACATTGAAGTCGGCATTGCCGATCAGGCTGTACAGCAGCTTGATACGGGCTTCGGCGGGGACGGTTGCGTCATACAGCTTGCTGCGTACGACCGGAAGGTTGAGCAGTGCGGAATGCAGCTGGGCAAGCTCGATGGAGACCTGCAGAGTAGCATTCGTGTGGTCCGCGTAGTACATCATGCCATCCACACCGAAATCCTCGGTGGCGTTGGCGATGTCGGATACGCGGCTCCAGCGGCGGGCCACCAGATCGGACATGATTTCCATCGTCAACGGATGGGCATCATCTCCAATGAGGGTCTTGACTACCGCAACCTTGTCTTCGACTGGGCGCGACGGGTCGGTGAGGGCACGTTCAAGCTGGATGTTGTGGTCGAGCGCGTTGGTGATCGTGAACAGTTCGTTCCCGATGCGCCATGCGTCCTCGCCGCTGTCACGCAGCCTGGGGGCCAGCGAGTCACGCGAAACGCGGTCTGCGATACGCGACGCTTCTCCTCGCATTGGTCACCTCCCTTTCTTGAAGGTTTCGATCACTTCTTGTCGCTGTCCAGATCGGCGATCATCTGGTCGATCATCGTCGACTGCACGTCGTCGCTTTCCAGCTTGCTGCCCAGGATCTTGCCGGCCAGTGCCGTTGCCAGCACGCCGACCTCACCCTTCAGGCTCACCAGAGCCTGCTGCTGCTGGGATTCGATGGAACGCTGGGCGGTGGCGGTGATCTGCGCCGCATCAGCCTCGGCACGGGTACGTGCGTCGGCGATGATGTGCGATGCTTCCGCGCGAGCGTCGTCGCGGATCTTGGAAGCCTCGACGCGTGCGTTGCTCAGCTGGGCATCGTACTTCGCCTTGGCTTCGTCGGCATCCTTCTGGGCCTGTTCGGCCTTGGCGATGCCGCCTTCGATCTTGGCTGCGCGCTCATCGAACACGGCCTGGAACTTCGGCAGGAAGAACTTGTAGAAGAACACGGCGACGATGATCAGAATGACCAACGACCAGAAAATGTCGTAGCTTTTCGGAAGGAACAGTTCCATCTCGCTAGCTGCGGTCACCATAGTGTCTTCCTCCTTTCACGTTCGTTTGCGTCTTCGGTGTTTACCTTGGGGATCAAGTCTTACTTGATGAAGGCGAGCACGAAGCCGAGCAGTGCCAGCACCTCGACGAATGCCAGGCCCAGGAACATGAGGGTCTGCAGACGGCTGCCGAGCTCAGGCTGGCGAGCGGTGCCTTCGATGGTCTTGCCGATCAGGATGCCCAGACCGATGCCAGGGCCGATGGCGGCGAGGCCGTAGCCAACGACGTTCAGGTTGCCGGCAACCTCAGCGAGGGTAACGATATCCATGATTGTTTCCTTTCTGGTTATTGCTTGACAAGAAGCAACACTTAAAAAGCCGGCGGTCAGTCGATCTCCGGATAGCTCATATTGATGTACGCGGTGGTCAGGATGGCGAAGATGTAAGCCTGCAGGCAGGCGACCAGCGCCTCGAACAGGAACATGAACATGCCAGCCGCGAAGGTGATGATGCCGAACGGCATCATCACCTTGTTCACCACATCAACGAGGAAGAACTGCGTGGCCGAGAGGCACAACGCAAGGATCAGGTGGCCCGAAACCATGTTGGCGAACAGTCGGATCGTCAACGAGAACGGGCGGATAATCAGCAGCTCAAGCAGCTGAATCGGGGACAGCAGAATATAGATCGGGGCCGGAACGCCCTTCGGGAAGATCTCGTCCCTCAGGAAGTGGCCAAGGCCCTTTTCACGGATGCCGGCAATCCAGTACTGGCAGAAGCACCACATGGCGAACACCAGAGGCAGCGTGATGGACGCGCTTGCCGCAATGTTGAAGCCCGGGATGATGCCGCACAGATTGAAGACCAGCAACGTGCAGAACACGGTGGTGATCATCGGCACATAACGCTTGCCACGCAGCTCGCCCATCACCTGATAGACGATGTTGTCGCGGACAAACTCGATCAGCCATTCGACTGCGCCCTGCCAACGGCCAGGGATGAGCTTTGCACGGCTTGCCGTAATTCCGAGAACCAGCAGCATGATGACGGTCGCAAGAATACGAACGAGGATGATGCGGTTGATGGCGAACGGCGTGCCTTGAAAAACAAACGGATCGGGAAGGAAGTCATTGATGCTCGGCATCTCTGGACCATCGGCGATGGTCATGATGCCCTCTCCCAATGCACTAATCATTCACGCCTCCTGCTCTTGTGTCAGCTGTTAGTCTAGCCCAACAGCTGAGTCGAATGTGACATTCCGGTTACCAAACCAGAACATCCTTCGGGTTCTATGTTAACGCGCCCATAAACGCGTTCGCATACCAGCCCCGAATGGCTGCAAAGGATTATCAGACCGTGGCTAGACAACATTCCGCACCGGGAGCTTTCCCCTACTACCGTATAGCGAAAACCGGCGTTTCGCACGTTGCGGGGACTATTAGACACAACCACGGCCGTTGTCGATTCGGCCTATTTCACCCCCATTCACACCAAAATAGACATCGTTTGCAACACTGCTTGATAAAACGTTTTACTTAACATATCGCACCATAATATATGACGGCGAAAATGAAACGATGTCGCAGCAGGCAACAAAAACCGCGCAAAAAGCCCACGACACCGCGCAAAAGCGGCAATCGTGGGACAATCGCCAATACTTGTCAGCACTCGCCGATCTTCGTGAAATCAGCCGCGAATGACACCGTATCCATCGTGCGAGAATGGCGTGAACGCGTCGACACGCGGAGAACCGGGCTCGTGTCGGATCGAACGGTCGGTGCCGAGGCGCTTCTCCTCGCGCAGCTGCGGTACTTCGCTCAAATCGTAAGGCGTGGTCTGATAGACCCAGTTGAGCCAGTTGCGCCACAGCAGGTTGGCGTGGGCGCGCCAGGCGAACAGCGGTTCGAGCTTCGGATCGTCGTGCGGGAAATAGTTTTCGGGGAACGGCACGTTGGTCATGCCCTTCTTCATATCCCTCTCGTATTCCTCGGCGAGCGTGTACTTGCCGTATTCCCAATGGCCGAGCGCGAACACTTCGGAGAAGTCACGCGTGGCGATGAGCCCCGGGCCGGACTTCGGACCCCACGTGAGCACCTGCAGCTCGGGATTATGGGCGATATCACCCTCGTTGACCCCCGCCAGGCGGGAATGCGGTTGCAGGCAGATCTCGTCGAAACCGTTGGTGAGGAAGCAGTATTCGTCCTGCAGATACTGGGGGAACACTCCAAAGAGCTTCTCCGGCAGCAGCTCCTTGCGCACGCCGTACCGATAGTTGAGCGCGCCCATCGCGCCCCAGCACAGGTACATGGTGGAGAAGACGTGGGTGGATGCCCAGTCGAGAATCTGCTTGAACTCGTCCCAGTAGTCGACCTGCTCGAAATCGAGGTGTTCGACGGGCGCTCCCGTCACCACAAGACCGTCGTAATAGTTGTCTTTGAACGCGTCGAGCGTCTCGTAGAACTTCACCAGATGGTCGGCGCTCACGTGCGTGGCCTCGTGGGTGGAGGTCTTCATGAAGTCGACCTCGACCTGCAGCGGGCTCTTGGAGATCAGACGCAGCAGTTGCGTTTCGGTCTCGATCTTCTTCGGCATGAGGTTCAGGATCACCAGCTTGAGCGGACGCACACGCTGGCGCTCCGCTTCGGGCTTTTCAAGCGCGAAGATGCGCTCGGAGTCGAGAATGTCTCTGGCCGGAAGGCCGCTGGGAATCTTGATAGGCATGTTTCCTATTATGGTGCGGACCCGGATATGGCGTATTCGGCGGTTTTCATCGACGGTCCGCAGCGTTATACGAAAAACGGATAACGCGTTATCGGATATGCGATTTCACTAGCAGCGCAATATGCGACACGCCGATTTGACTTATTAGCCAACATCCGTAAAGTAGTTAGAGCTGCCTCAATGAAGGCAAGCCGACGCGGGGTGGAGCAGCTCGGTAGCTCGCTGGGCTCATAACCCAGAGGTCCATGGTTCAAATCCATGCCCCGCTACTGATTGACCGCCGTTCCCATCATCCGGGGCGGCGGTTTTTGCATATTCCAATGCCTTTGCAGGCGTCAAATTCGGATCAGTCAAATCATTAAGGCTCACGCCGAGATAATCCGACACTTTTGCCATATCTGCAAAAGACCAAGGATAGCCGGGTTTAAGCATCCGCGAAAAAGACTGAGGGAATTTCCCAAGCACCGCCGCTACATCTTTCTTCGGGATTCGCCGCACAGAAATAATCATGTTGATATTAGTTATCGCTATATCGCCGGCAGCCATATTTGCGGTGCCAGGCATTGCCATTGTTGTTGTCATGGTTCCATAATAAACACAGTTGATTACTTTTGCAACACGCCGAGAATTGCCAAACGTGCATATCAAGCTGTATGAATTAACATGTGAGTTTAGTTAGTGATGACAGTGTTACGTCAGCAGTACAGAGACTACTGCGGCAAAATCATGTCAAACAGCGAGACCTTGCATCGTCCATAGGGATGCACGAACAAGTGCTTTCCAACAAGATGCACGGTTTGCGGCCATTTACGTTGCGCGATTTATCGCGTATTGCCGATTATTTCGATGTGAGCCTGGATTATCTGACCGGCCGCAGCGATTACACGAAACCATTGGAGGTGGCGTGATGGGGTCTCTGATTTTGTCTGTTGTCGCGTTGGTTGTTTCGATTGCCGCGCTTGTCTATTCGGAGTTTTAAATGTCTGGCTTCGGTGCTTTTATCGCGTCTTCCGGGTTGCGGTGGAATCGTCGGTGTGCGTTCCATCCCCGGACTCGTTCGGCAATCCGGTGTCGTGCCTGCCAGTCCTTGTCATTCCACCAGTCGTCTCGCATGTCGGCGGCCGGTATCGTCGCATACCCGCAATGCCGGAGCCTTGTTGGCGATTTTGTCCAATGCACGCATATTTCCGCGTCTTCTGGCAGCTCGTCCATTCCTTCGGGCGGCCATATCGCCAGTTTCACGTCTTCACCGTCGTTTGATATGCGTGGTATCAATGTGCGTTCGCCGATTCTCCACTGTTTCCCGCTGAGTTTTTCCCATTCGTATGCGCGGATTATGCAATTGTGGCCGAAGATTCTTACATCGAATCCGTCACCGTCACCGTCGTTGGTGAGCATGGCGAATCTCGGTTTACGCCCGCACCCATCGTCAATCGGAGGCGTGGCGTTCGGCACGGTGGTGACGATGTATGTGTTCATCCAGGATGCTTCAGGTCTGCGGCGAATCGTCCTGGCGAATGCGATGGCCGATCCCATAAGCGAGATGATCGCGATTATTTCGCTTAGCCCAATTTGCATATGTTCTTCCTTCCTTCGTCATCCAAGACGGCTGATGAATGTTGCAATCGAAAGCCTACGACGGAGGAAGGGATTTGACCATTCAACAATGAGAAAGGGGAATGGAGGAGTGACGAAATGAACGAGAAACGGAAGGCGAAATGGGTCGCGCAGACCCACAGCCTCGAGAACATGGCCGACATGATGAACCGCGAGATGCGACGAAGGTTCCGGATCACGACGAACCGGTCGCTGGTGGACGGCGTTCTGGGCGACTTCGCGCTCGAGGACCTCGACAACAGCACGGAGTTCCGAACGCTCGCCTACCTCGACTACGAGGAGATGCGCGGCTACATGTACGGGATGCTGGAAAGCTACCGCCATTACAAGCCATTGATCATGGGGGCCATACATGCGTAAGTTCCTTCAGATCGTCGCGCTGGTGCTGATGTCCCCGTTCGTGTTACTCGTGCTCGGGATTACCATCTCCGTCGTCCGGTTGGGTGATTTCCTGTCCGACTGACGGCGTCCCATAACTGAATGCCATCGGCGTCGGTTCGACCGCAGGTTGCCGACGTGGCTGTTAAAGCATCCTGCCGCGCCTTGCCCAGCGCGTTACAAACACACCACGTGTGGCGTGGTGGTTGAAGCGTCCCTAGCGGGGAGGCGTGCGGGTTTACAGCTATGGGCGTGTGGCGTGTTCCCAGGGACGAAAGCGGCACCATCGGCTGGCCACGGCCAGCGCTGCGCGTCCAGACCTTCGTCGTGGCATTGCGCCGCTGACCACATGCGACGGCCTTGGCACCATGCCGAAATGCTTCACATGCGGGAACCCTTTGGAATTCATGAGGCCTTTTGGCTTCCTGTTTTCCGCTATAGGGTTCCCCGCTCTAACCTCCTTCCATCCGAAATACACAAGACGTTTCATCCACAAGACTTATCCACTCACCTACTCACAGATTGGGGACAACATCATGGGCTATGCAGTTGATTACATTTCTACCGAGGAACGCAAACGCAGGAAGGTCAAGAAGAAGTATCGTCGTGAGCATGTGACCAGCAAGGCCATCCGTGCCAAGGACATGAAGAACGCGGTGAAATGGAATCTTCCGAAGCTGGAGTATGACACCACCGGCACGGACACCGTGGAGCGTTCCATCGTCATCAGGATTTTGAAGCTGGATCGCATCAGCCCGACGACCGACGCGGACGGCGACCATGCCATGCAGCAGTTGATTAGCGAGGGCATCGTGCTCAAGCCGAAGCGTGTGGGTGGCCGTCGTGTCTTCGACCGTGCCGACCTGCTCCAGTCGTTGAAGGCGTGGGCCCGCTGATGGTGGTGATGCAGGTGTGGTTGACCACCAAGGAAGCGGCGGAGTATTTGGGCGTGAGCGACAAGCAGTTGCGCAGGTGGAGGCAGGCCAAGGGCGCGGGCCCTGTGTTCGTCCGCTATTCCGCCCGCACCGTCCGCTATCCGCTGGCAGGGCTGGAAAGGTTCAGGCGTGAGCATGCCGCGCGTTGACCATCGACTCAGGGTGCCGCCAGCCATCAGCGCGGAGGTGGTGGCGAGGTACGGCAACGACTGTTGGCTGGCCATGCCGGGATGCACCAAGGTCGGGGACACGTCCGACCACATCGTGCCCCACGTGTTCGGCGGGCCCACCATCGTCAAGAACCTGCGCCGCGCGTGCAGGCACTGCAACGGATTGAGGCGTGAGCGGATACTGTCGGGTTGGCCCAGCGTGATCCACGCGGTGATAGGCCCGCCGTGCGCTGGCAAGACCACGTGGGTGATGGAGCACATGAAGCCGGACGACATCATCGTGGACTACGACCAGATAGCCAAGGCGCTCATGCCCGGCATGGACGCAGGCCAGCCAGTGCCCGACGCGGTGAGGGAACTCACGGCCGGCGCGTGGCAGGGAGCCTACCGCAACGCGGTGACGCTGGCCAAGCCCGTTGGCCTGTGGCTGGTCAAGGTGCTGCCCGGCACCCAGCGCAGTCCCCGCCTGTTGGACGAGTGGCTGGCCTTGGACTACGACATCCATGTGTGTGATCCGGGCAAGGCCACGGTGACTCACAGGCTGGAGGAGATGAAGGCGGGAAGGCGTGAGCTCGCGGCGTTGCGCCAGTGGTATCGCAGCGGCATCACCCAGGCTGGCATAGACTCAAGGCAGAAGGCCAGAAGGGCAAGGCTCACGGCCTTGGGACTGCGAGACGACGAACCATCAACGCCATTGCCGCAGTCTTCGCCGCTGAATCTGCCGAGGCCGCGATGGTAGGCCACGTTTTTTAAGCCGGAAGCCACCACCGATACCCCGCGCCCACCATTTTCTTATCCCCACAAACCAAATAAAAAAGCCCGAAAACAGGGACGGCACCCACGTTTTCGGACTGATTCGTTAGCCAATTAGGGAATCTACAACAAATTTGGTTTGGAGGCAAAATCATGGGTGAGTTCCATGGACTTGACGGCATGGAGGACGCCGGAATCATCAAGGGCCCGCAGGAAAAAGCGACCGAGAAGTTCATCAGCCGGTTCAGGGAGGGCAAGGCCGACAACGCTATGGCCGACTTCCTCTATTCCAGCATGCTGAGCATCGCCAGGAACATCGACGCGCAGAACAATCGCGGCCGTGAAATCAGCCGCAACATGACCTCGCTGCTCGGCTACATCCAGCAGCTCGAAAGCCTCTACCCCGCCGAAGCCCACAGCGACGGCAAGCTGGAGGAACTCATGGCGGCGATGGCGAAATGAGCACCAGACCAACCCCCAGCCTCAAACCACGCTACGCGACCCCGCGCAATCCCGCCCGACCGAGCGACGGAGGCAAGGAAGCCCGGATAGCCGAGGCGTTGGGGACCCCGTTCCTGCCATGGCAGCGCATGGTGTCCGACGTGTTCGGTGAAATCGACCCCGACACCGGCACCTACTACTACGACACCCTCGTGCTCACCGTGCAACGGCAGGCGGGAAAGACCACGCGCGAACGCGCCACCGAGACCCGCAACGCCTTGTGGGGGCCGAACCGGCGCGTCTGGTATCTGGCCCAGACCGGCAAGGACGCCTCGCAGCAGTTCCGCGAATACATCACCGGCTTCGACAAATCGCCGTTGGCTCCGCTGGCCGCTTCCAAGCGCATGAGCAACGGCAGCATGTGCCTCACGTTGAAGAACGGCAGCACGATACAGCCGGGCGGCACCACCGACAGCGGTGGCCACGGCTTCCAGGGCGACTCCCTGACCTTGGACGAGTGCTGGGCGTTGCCCGCAGACAAGGCCAAAGCGATCCTAGACGGCTTCCTCCCAACCACCACCACAAGGTTGAAGCTCACCGGCGTGCGGCCACGGCTCACGTTCTGCTCTACCGAAGGCACGGCCGAGTCCACGTTTTTCAACCCGAAGCTGGACGAACTGCGCGCCATGATGGACGCGGGCGAACCCATGGGCCGCACCTGTTTCTTCGACTTCGGCATCCCCTTCGGCTCCGACCCGGAGGACTTGGACAACATCTGGGCGCATCATCCCGGAGCCGGCCACCTCTTCGACTACGACCAACTGGCCGACTTCCGCCGCCAGTTCAGCCAGGACGCGGCGGGCTGGGCCCGAGCCTTCGGAAACCTCCGGGACTCCGGCATCATCGATCGCGCCATAGATCCGCAACTGTGGCAGGACACCACCGCGCAGGCGATGGACCCGGCAGACGCCACCGGCCGCCTGTGCTTCGGCGTGGCCGTGGCCATGGGCGGCGTCGGCACCGCCATAGTCGCGTGCATCGAAACCGGCACCGTGCCGCTCTTGCAGGTCGTGGACGTGCTGCCCGGCACCGGAACCGCGCCCGAACGCCTGCGCGAATTGCAGGAACGCTACCACGCGCCCATCTGCATCGACCTGCGCGGACCCTCCGCCGCATTGGCCGACCGGCTCCGTCTGAGCTTGGACGAGTGGGGCATCCCACGCTACGAGCTCGTGGACATGAAGGCGGCGGACGCGGTGACCGCTCCGCAAGCGTTCATGAGCGCGTTGGACCAGCACGCCGTCAACCACGCGCCGGACTCCGACCTCGACCACGACGCGGGACTGGCGGGCAAGCGCATGAGCGGCGACGCATGGCTCTGGAACCGCGCGGCCGGCGTGAACGCCCCGACCATCGAGGCCGCGACCCTCGCGTTCTGGGGTCTCACCCACATGCCCGACGACACCCCGCCCGCCGTGTACTGATGGCCGCCAATGTCCGATATGGCCGCTCTGGGCCGATTTTTTTTGGCACGTCGAAACCACGGGCGGCATCATGTCCGGCATGAGCATACGAGAGATGGTGGCGAACATGTGGGGCGCGGTGAAGCGCAGCGCCAGCCGCGTGTCAAGCGTGGCGACCGCGCCGTTCCGCAGGCCCGTGGGACGCGACCCGCTGAACATGTCGGTCGTGTTCCGTGGCGTGCAGATTCTGCAAACCGCCGTTAGCGGCCTGCCCGTGCGCCAGTTGCGCCGGGGAATGGCCGTGGAGCCCGCGCGGATCGTGGAACGGCCCGACCCCGACACATGGCGCGCCGACTTCATCAGCGAAACCGTCATGGGCCTCGCGCTGAACGGCAACGCCTTCTGGCTGAGACTCAAGGGCGTGGACGGCTCCACCATCGGACTGCGCAACCTCCCGCCCGCGCTGGTGAGCGTGAGCGACGCGCGCGGCGACATCGCCAACCCAGACAAGCGCTACGGATACATGGGCCGCGAATACACGGCCGCCGACATCATCCATCTCAGATTCTTAAAGGTTCCGGGCCGTCTTCGCGGCATGGGCCCCATCGAGGCGGCACGCGAGGAAATCGAGGGAGCCATCGACGCGCGCGACTACAAGTCCCGCTACTTTTCCGAGGGCACGCACCCGACCGGCATCATCAGCACCCCCAAGCCATTGAGCGACGAGGTGGCCGAGAAGGTCAAGGAAGGGTTCAAACGCAACGTAGACGACGTGAAGGTGCTCACCGGAGACCTGAAATACACCCAGCTCGCATTGAGCCCGAAGGACATGCAGTTCTTGGAGACGCAGCAGTTCGACACCACGCAGATAGCCCGACTCTTGGGCATCCCCGCGTCGCTCATGCTCGCCGCCGTGGAGGGCTCGAACCTCACCTACTCGAACATCGAGCAGGAATGGATACAGTTCGCCGACTTCACTTTGGAGGCCTACGCGCAGCCCATCGAACTCGCGTTGGGCGAGGTGCTGCCACGCGGCACCACCGTGGAGCTCGACTGGGACAGCATGCGCCGGTCGGACACCAAGACCAAGGCCGAAACCTACCAGATCCTCATAGCGTGCGGCGTGCTCACCGTTGACGAGGCACGCGGCATGGAGGGACGCCCGCCGCTTCCGGCATCACAGACCCCGGCACCATCGACCGACTTGGAGGCACAGGAATGACACAGCACAGGGAAATCGCCTACCGGGGGCTCCGCCTCCGCAAGGCCACGGAAGGCGACGGACGCACCATCGAGGGCGTGGCCGTGCCCTTCGGAGACATCTACAACGACCCGTGGGAGGGCGCGGAGACGTTCGACCGTGACACCGTTTTCGACAACTCCGACACCGCCAAGCTCTGCTACCAGCACAACGAGCTGATCGGGGCCATCACCTCGGCAGAGAACCGCGACGACGGCCTCCACATCACCGCCAGAATCGCCGACACCCAACTGGGCCGCGACGCCGTAGCCCTGATGGACGAAGGCGCTTTGGACTCCCTCAGCGTCGGCTTCGTCCCCTTGGAGGACGAACGCGACGAGAACAACGTGACCCACCGCCGCCGCGTCCGACTCATGGAGGTGAGCCTCGTGAGCTGGCCCGCCTACCAGAACGCCAAGGTCGAAAGCCACCGCAACCTCGACATGCATCCCAACGACCAGGAAAGGAACCACATGGAAAACGAAACCCTCGAAAAAGTGCGCGCGGAACAGGCCGAACAGGCCGACACCCTGCGCAGCATCCAGGCAAGCCTCGCCACCATGACCAACCGGGGCAGCTCGAACCCCGCCGCCACCTACCGTTCCTACGGCCACCTGCTCAAGCAGCTCGCCAAGGGCGACGAACAGGCCCGCAACGACTACGAGCAGATCAGCAAGCGCGACTACACGGGCGGCGTCCTCGCCGACACCAACCCGCAGCCGGTATGGATCAGCAACACCCTGCGCATCCTCGAACAGCGCCGACGCATCACCAACCTCGTGAGCCACGCCGCCCTCCCGTCCGAAGGCGAGACGCTGAGCTACCCCATCGTCACCGAGGACACCACGCAGGTCGGCACCCAGGCCAAGGAAGGCGACTACCTGCCCTACGGCGAAATCAAGATCGGGGCACGCACCGCGACCATCGAAACCTACGGCGGCTACACGTCCCTCTCTCGACAGGCCATCGAACGCGCCAGCATCCCCTACCTCGACAAGACGCTGGAGGCGCTGGTCAAGGCCTACGCCAAGAACACCGAGGCAGCCACCCGCATCGCCCTCTACGGGGCCATCGGCGACGTGGCCGACTCCAACAAGATCGACGCGGGCAAGACGCTGGCGGCCATGACCCCCAACGACTGGCTGGACATCATCATCGACGCACGCCTTGAAGTGGAGGACCGAAACACCTCGCTCGACTTCCTCGGCGTGTCCGGCGACGTGTTCAAGGCCATCGCCCACCTGAGCGACGACGGCGACCGGTTCATGGACATCAGCGGCGGCGGCATCGACCGCCTCGGCACCATCGACACCACCGACATCACCGGCTCGCTGCTGCGCGTGCCCGTGGTGCTCATGCCCGGAGCCGACACGGGCACCGCCGCGTTCCTCGACAAGAGCGCCGTCACCGTGTGGGAGAACGGCAACAGCCCGTTCCAGCTCCAGGACGACAACGTGCTCAACCTCACCAAGGACTTCAGCGTGTACGGCTACGCCGCCTTCGGCGTGACCCTGCCCGAAGGCATCCTGCCCATCAAGTTCGCCGCCGCATCCAACTGACCGAAAGGAACACAACCATGGCATCATGGAACACCCCATTGCCCAACATCCCCGAAACCGACTACGGCCCCGCGTTCGAGCCGACGATCATCGCGGCCATCAAGGAACTGCGCGCCGCCATCGACGGCCAGACCACGCCGGCCGCCCCGACCGTTGACGCGCTCGGCGGAGCCACCGACATCGGCAAGAACATCCTGAAGGCACGCGACGCGGCTGCCGTGCGCACGCTGCTGAACGTCGCGGAGAAACCGGCCGCCTGATGGCAGACGACCCGCTACTGGACGAACTCGCAAGGCAGGCCGGAACGCTCGACACCGACGACCGGCCCGCCCTCGCCGCAAGACTCAGCGCGGCCCGCGCCTACCTCAGCCCGCACGTGGACGGCCACGGCATCCCGAAGGACGTGGTGGACGACTGCACGCTGTCGGTGGCCTTGGACCTCTGGCAGGCCAAGGACGCAAGAAACGGCATCGTCGGCATCACGGACGGCGTGGAACCGTTCCGCATCCCCACCGACCCACTCAGGACCGCATGGCCCAAACTCAGGGCGGCGGGCATCCCCGCAGGACTGGGCATCGCATGAGCCGCACCGAAGAACTCACCGAACAGCTCGCCGAACGGATCACGGACGCAGGCCACGGCCTCATCCTCCAGGTCACCACCGACCCGACGCTGGTCAAACCATCACCCGGCAAGGTCAGCGTGGTCATCATGCCGCCCGACCTCGCATGGAACGGCTGGGACGCTCTGGAGCCAGACGTGACGTTCAAACTGCTGGCCGTCGCAGGCACGCCGAACACCAACGCGCGCGGCTACGACCTGATCCACCAGGCCATGGACATCCTGCACCTCGCCGACGTGAACATGGCCACGGCCACGCCGGTCGGCTTCGACCTCGCGGGAGCCGGAACGCTCGCCGCCTACGAAATCACACTCAACCCCATGTAATCGAAAGGAACACAACCATGGCAGCGGTACGAACATTGGGACCCGGACGCCTCACCATCACCGACACCGGGAACGGCCGCGACTTCAGCGCCAACGTCACCAAGGTGCAACTGGTCGCGTCGAACAACACAGACGACCCCATCAACTTCCTCGACGGCTCGCAGGACACCAGCACCAGCACCGACTGGACGCTGGAGGGCACCATCGTGGACGACTTCGACACCGACAACCTCAGCGCGTGGTGCTTCGACCATTCCGGCGAGACCATGCCGTTCGAGTGGGTGCCGAACAACAAGGGCAAGATCAAGTGGACCGGCAAGGTCAACGTGAGCGCCGTGAGCATCGGCGGCGACGTGAAATCAAAGAACAGCAACGACTTCAGCTTCCCCGCCACCGAAATCGCCCACGCGGCGCTGTCCACGCCCGCATCCGGCGACGGCAACTGATGGCCGACAAAGCGGCCTACGTCGTCGGACAGAAACGCTTCGTGTCCACCATGCGCAAGGCAGGCGCGGACATGAAGGAATTGAAGGAAGTCAACAGGCAGGCCGCGGACATCGCATTGCCGGCCGTCCGCTCGCTCGCGCCACGCGGCAAGACCGGACGGCTGGCCTCTTCCGTCCGCGCGGGAGCCACGCAGAAGGCCGGCGTCATCCGCGCCGGACGCAAAAGCGTGCCCTACGCGGGCGTCATCAACTACGGCTGGCCCGCCAGACGCATCAAACCCCGCCTGTTCGTCAACAACGGCGTGGCCTCCACCGAGGGCGCATGGCAGCGCCTCTACAAGCAATTCATAGACAGGACCATGAGCCAGGTCAAGGGAGCATAACCATGCAGAAATTCACAGTCACCTACACGGACGGCCACACCGAGGAGATCCGCCCGACCATGCGCGCGCTCTGCCAGGCGGAGGAATACGCGCAGGCCCACAAATGGGCGGACGGCAACGCCAGCATCATCCGCAAAAGCAACTACATCGTCTTCGCCGCCACGCGATTCTGCGGCCGGACCACGCTCGACTTCGACGCATGGCTGGACACCGTGGCCGACATCAGCAACGCGCAGGAAGCCGAGGACCCCGCAAACCCTACGGCCTGAGCCCGTGGCCCGACGACTCGCTGGGCCGTCTCTCGTGCCTGCTGGCCCGCTACTTCGGCGGCACCCCGTGGGAATGGAGACGGAAGGCCACCGAGGCGGACTGGGCCACGGCTCTGGAGATCCTGCAAACCGAAGCCGAGCAAATGAGGGAGGCGACCCATGGCGCATAGCGCGATCATGTCGGTGAGAATCACCGGCAACAGCGACGACGCGGTGAAGGCGTTCCAGAAGGCCACCAGCAAGGCCGCCGCGTTCGGCTCGTTCATGGGCGGCGCGGCGCTGAAAGGCGTGACCGCCCTGTGGAACAAGCTCAGCGGCTTGGGCTCCGCCGTCATGGACATGAGCGACAGCACCGACAAGTTCGTGCAGACCATGAACTTCGCCGGCATCGACACGTCCAACGTGCAGAAGGCCTCGCAGGCGGCACGCGACTACGCCGACCGCACCGTGTACGACCTCGGCACCATCCAGAACACCACCGCCCAGCTCGCGGCCAACGGCATCGGCGACTACACCGGCCTGACCGAAGCGGCCGGCAACCTGAACGCCGTGGCGGGCGGCAACGCCGACACGTTCAAGAGCGTGGCCATGATGCTCACCCAAACCGCAGGCGCGGGAAAGCTGACCACCGAGAACTGGAACCAGTTGGCCGACGCCATCCCCGGCGCGTCCGGCAAGCTCCAGGAAGCCATGCTCAAGAACGGCGCGTACACGGGCAACTTCCGCGACGCGATGGAAAAGGGCGAAATCTCGGCGGACGAGTTCAACCAGGCCATCATGCAACTGGGCATGAGCGACGTGGCCAAACAGGCCGCGTCCAGCACCCAGACCATGGAGGGCGCGCTGGGCAATCTGGAGGCCGCCGTGACCGGAGGCCTGACCGACGCGTTCAACCTGTTCAAGCCCGCCGTGACCGGAGCGCTCACCGAAGCCGCCGACAGCATCGGCCAGTTCGCCCAGACCGCCACCGGCAACCTCCAGACGTTCATCAACGCGCTCAGCCAGACCGGCGCGTTCCAGGCCGTGTCCGACACCGTGAAGGCCGTGGGCGACGCGCTCGGAGCCTTGGGGCAGGCGTTCGCCGACATCGCCACCGCCATCGCCCCCGGCTTGCAGGGACTGTCCGACGCGGGCGGCGTCGGCACACAACTGGGCGAGGCGTTCAACGGCGCGGCCGGAGTCATCCAGGCGTTGGCCGACAAGCTCACCCAGTTCGGCGAATGGGTAAGCGCCAACGCGGAACCCATCGCGGGCGCTCTCATGGCCATCGGCGGAGGCTTCGCCGCGTTCAAGGTCGCCAGCGTCATCAGCGCCGTGGTCACCGCGTTGCAGGGCTTCAGCTTCGCCGCCACCGCAGCGGAAATCGCGCAATTGGCGCTGAACGTCGCCATGAACGCCAACCCCGTGATAATCGTCGTCACCGCCATAGGCGCGCTCGTGGCCGCGCTGGTGTGGTTCTTCACCCAGACCAACATGGGCCGGCAGATATGGGCGCAGTTCACCGCGTTCATGGGCCAGTGCGTCAACAACATCATCGCCTTCTTCCAGCAGCTCCCCGGCAGGATAGCCGCGTTCTTCAGCAACGCCGCGCAGGGAGCCACCAACGCGTTCAACGGCGTGGTGACATGGTTCAGCGGTCTACCCGGCCGCATCCTGTCCGCCATCGGCAACGTGTCCGGCCTGCTCGTGAACGCCGGAAAAAGCATCATCGACGGCTTCCTCAACGGCCTGAAAAGCGCATGGGACGGCGTGACCGGCTTCGTGGGAGGCATCGCCGACTGGATCAGCTCGCACAAGGGCCCCATCAGCTACGACCGCCGCCTGCTCATCCCCCACGGCAACGCCATCATGGACGGCTTCGCCCAAGGCATCCGCACAGGCTTCGACGGAAAGGTGCGCAGCGCGATAGCGGGCGTCAACGCCACGCTGGCCTCCACGCCCATGAACGCCACCGTCAACGCCACCCGTGGCGCGGCGGCGGGCCAGACCGTCGTCAACAACTACGAGGTCCACATCGACGGGCTCGTGACCGACCCGGACGGCACCGCCAAGGCCATCGAGAAACTGCTGAACGGCTACGCGAAACGGAGGGGCCGCGCATGAGGCAACCCGTCATGTACATAGACACCGGCGGCGGCTACGTCAACGTCACCGGCCACGCGGGAGCCACGGCCGGACTCGCCGGCTTCACCATCGAGTGGGGCACCGACAAGCTGGACGAACAGCCCGACCCCAACGTGCTGCACTTCCAGCTCATGGACCGCACCGGCGACCTCGCGGGCAACGCCACCCGCATCGCCGGCATGCCCGTGCTGATCCAACTGTCACGCATGCCACTGTGGCAGGACCTCAACCGCAGCACGCCATGGGTTGAAACGCCACCGGCACTGACATGGGCCGACTTCCACCAGCTTCACACGCCCGACCCGACCGAGCCGCCAGACCCCACGGCGCTCACCCTGTTCATGGGCAACATCACCACGGGCGGCACCATCACCCAGCGCGGCAACGGCACCTACCTGCTCGACCTGTACGCCAACGCCACCACCGTGCGACTGAAACGCACCACGCAGCAGGGACCCACCGACCCGGCATTGCCCGACCTGCACTGGACCGGCGACGCGCGCGCACGCGTGGACGAAATCGGCCGCAGGATCAACGGGCTCGGCTGCCCGCCGCTCGACCCCGACAGCATCGACTACCTCAAGCGGGCCGCGCCCTACCCCGCGCCATACGACCTCGACAGCATGCCAGACCTGTCCACCGTGCTCCACAAGCTCGCCGCCCCGTTGCCGGACGTGGCCCTGTGGTACGAGACCCACCAGCACGGCTCGGAACACCTCGCGGCACGCTACGCGGGCGACAAGGCAAGCATTACCCTGCACGGCGACGGCACCCTGAGCGTGGAGGGCGCGGGCATGGAGCAGAAGGCGCTCTACGCCTCGGACATCCGCATCAACGAAACCGACATGACGTTGCCCGACCCCGTGGCGCAGGTCACGTTGAAGACCCGCAAGGCCAAATGGGACGACAACGACCAGAAGGTGACATTCGAGGACGCGGAGGCGACCGTCACCGACCGAGGCAGTTTGCCCCAGAATCTCACCGAGACCATCGAGGCCGTAACGTTCGAGACCGACGCGGTGAGCGTGGACGAAAGCGGCGGACACTGGCCCGGCACCGTCTGGCAGCCAAGCGACGCGCAGCGCGACCAGTGGGCCGACTGGCTCGCCACGCAGACCCTCAAGCCGATACCCGAAGCGCCGACCATCTCCAGCAGGGACATCGACCTCGACCTGTACGAGCACACGTTGCAGCCGAGCGCGATCCTGCTGGCCTTCGCCTCCACCAGATACACGAAGCTCTTGGACGCGAACGGCTCGCCGGTCACGGCAGGCGCATGGCTCGCCATCGGCGGCACCCTCTCGTTCGCATGGGACGGCGACGAGCCGGACCTCAGCAACGAGCTGACCATCACACCATTGCCCATGATCCCCAGCGAACTGAGCACATGGGCCGACCTCGACCCCATCGGTCTCCCGTGGACGGCCACGGTGTTCACATGGGGCGAATTCGGGCAGATCACATATTTCGAACAATAGGAAGGAAAACCATGGCAGACACCACACGGGCGGAGTTCAACCCGGCAGACATGCCCACCACGCCACGCCATCACATCAAATACCCCGGAGCCAACGACCTCGTGCGCTTCGCGTCCCAGCAGTTCCAGGCCATGGCCGAGTCGATCGACGACAACATCGACCAACTGCCCGCAGAAATCACCGACGAACTGAACACGGCCACCGCGAACGCCAAGAAATGGCGAGACGAGGCCGAAGGGTTCGCGTCCAGCGCAGGAAACATCCAGGACTCGGGCGTGGCCGCGCTTATCCGCAGGGCCGGCAGCGACACACGCGGCGCTCTCTACGGCGCATCGGCCCTGTTCATCGGCGACAGCTACACGCAGGGACTCCGGGCAAGCGCCCACGCGAACCGGTGGACCACGCTAGTGTGCCAGGCGTTCGGCTGGAGCGAGGACAACCGAGGCGTTGGCGGCAGCGGATACAGCCTGGGCGGCGAAAGTAACAAGACGTTCCTCCAGCAGCTCCAGGCGGCCAAGGCGGACAACTCGACGCCAGACATCATCTTTATCAGCGGCGGCCGTAATGACGGCGGCACAACCATCACGACCAAGGCCGAGGAAACCTTCCGCTACGCTAAGACCAATTGGCCGACAGCGCGCGTCGTGTGCATCCCGGCCCTGTGGGGCGACTGCCGGCCCATCAGCGTGGACGCGCAGTACCGGGCAGACGACATCAAGACCGCCGCGCTGAACGAGGGTGTCGGGATGATCTGGGACAGCTGGCAGTGGCTTTACAACCTCGCCGACCAGATCCACGACCTCGGCTCAGGCAATCTCGACATGCACCCGAACGACAAGGGCTACGCCACCATCGCCCACCACGTCATCCAGGCATTGCTGGGTGGCCCCACCGCCATCAGCACGCCACGCGTGCAACTCGGCAGCTACAACAACAGCAAGTCCGGCAGCATGAGCATCAGCATCGACGACGGCATCGTCACCCTGTGCGGCGACATGGGCAGCACCGGCAACGTGTATGCGGGCTGGGACTTCGCGCAACTGCCCGCGCAGGCGCGGCCCGCCACCACCAGGTTCGCGAACGGCTGGACCGCGCAGGGCGGCAGCATGGCACTCGTCAAGATCAGCACAGACGGAAAATGCACCATCAACAACCTGTACGGCGCGGCCGGCACCGGCGTGGGAATCACCGGAATCAGCTGGCCTGTCGGAAGATAAGGGAAGGAAACACATATGCAGGAAACGGAAATCACGGCCCTGGCCGTCGTCGGTATCCTCATCATCCTCGATTACATCACGGGACTCGTCAAGGCAGCCATGCAGCACGACATCAGCAGCACGAAGATGAGGGAAGGCCTCTACCACAAGGGCGCGTTCGTGTTAATCATGGTCCTCGCCGAGATCTTGGAACACGCGCAGCGGGTCATCGACCTCGGGTACACGCTGCCCATCGTCATCCCCGCAGCCGTGTACGTCATCCTGACCGAGACGACCAGCATCCTGGAGAACCTGGGTGGAATCAACCCCGAACTCAAGGCCTCCAAATTGCTCCAGCTGTTCCGCACACAGGAAGAGGGCAAAGACCAGTGAGCGTCATACGCGAGGACATCGTCAATCAAGGCCACGGGCCACTGTCCCCGTCCTATTTCTGCGTGCACAGCACCGCAAACCCGGGAGCCACCGCACGCAACCACCGCGACCTATGGGCCCGCGACTACATCTATGCCGTGCACCTTGTGAGCGACTGGGCCGAGGCGATCCACACCGTGCCCTACGACCGCCTCTGCTACCAGGTCGGCAACGGGAACCGGTACGTGGAAGGGCTGGAGATCTGCGAAGCCACCAACGCGCAGGACTTCCAACACGGCATCGAGATAGCCGCATTGGTGGTCCGTGAACGACTCGCAGCGCACGGGTGGGGAATCGACCGGCTCATCTGCCACGACGAAGCAACGAAACGATGGGGCGGCAGCGACCACACCGACCCGATACCCTACTTCTCCCGCTGGGGTTACAGCTGGGAGCGATTCAAACAACTAGTCAAGGAAGGAGACACGGGAGTGTCAGCACAGGACCTATACGAGACCAAGGGAAACGACGGGCGCAACCTGTTCGACGGCATCATCCAGACACGCTCCGAGCTCAAGGACCGCGCTACAGACGCACTCATCCAGACCAAAGGCAACGACGGCCGCAACATCCTGGACAGCGTCATCCAAGCCCGCTACGACATCGCCGAGCTGAAGACCATGCTTGCGGCCCAGAACGCAGCAATCGAAGCACTGAGCAAGGCCGTTGGAGCCAACCCCGGCGACATCGCCGCAAGCGTGGAGAAGGCCGTCAAGGCCAAGCTAGACGCCCTCGAAATCAATGTGACGGCCAAGTAGTCGATTACGTAAGCCTGACGGCCGCCGTTGCCTCTCGTAGGCGGCCGTCGGGCATGGCCACGTAATGCTCTGTGGTCTCCACAGACTCATGGCCGAGCAGTTCGGCCACCACGAATAGGTCATGAGTCGTGGAATAGGCCACCGTGGCGAAACGATGGCGCAAGGTATGCGCAGCCCAGCCGGCCGGCAACAGATGACTGACATGGTCTCCGATATAGGATTCCTCGACATGGCCTCCGAACCGGCCGGGGAAAAGATAGCCTCGCGCGTCCATGACGGCCGTCGCCAGGTCATCCGGCAGCGGCACGACGCGCTGTTTGTCTCCCTTGCCGCGCACGATCAACGAATGGCCGATACTGTCTGCCACCACGTCATCGCTGTGCACGGCGGCTATCTCGCCACGTCTCAGTCCGCACTCCGCGCCGAGACGAATCATGAGCCGTTCCGGCGGCGTGGCCATCTCCATCGCCGCGCGAATGTATTTGTCTGGGCATGGTCTGGGATGCGCGTGCGGCTTCTTCACTCGCGGCACATCGAGACTCGGATCGTCGTTCCGTCTGCCGCTCTTGCGCAGCCAACGGAAAAACGACGCTATCGTGTTCCGGTACGCCTTGAGGGTCTCCGGTTTCCATTGCTGTTCCGCGAACACATGCACGATGCGTTCCGTGGTCACGTCTTCGGGACCATCCGGCATGAGCAATGTCGCTAGATGCACCATCTTGTATCGACGGCTTTTGATTGTCTGGGTTGATAGGCCGGCCGCCTTGAGGGTGTCAGTCCGCCCGTTGATACTTCTGCGCCATGGGACCGGTGCGCTGATCTTGTTTCTCATGATTCATCATGCACCCCTGGCTTTAAGCGGTTAAAATGAGCTCGGATAAGCTCAGAAGCCCCATGGATTTGAACCGTGGACCTCTGGTATCCCCAGAGGTCCAAGGTTCAAATCCATGCCCCGCTACCAATTGAAACCGGAAACCTTTTGGTTTCCGGTTTTTTGTTTTCCCCAGGACGTTTCGCTCCTTTTATATAAAGTCCCCATACATATCGAACGCAACCGGCACACACAACGTATGGTCATGCCGCCGCAGCCTTCATAATCGAACATAATCGCAAATCATGTATTAAAACGCTTTACCAAAAGTATTTGAAGAAAGTACTTGTAGCCGCATCGCCGTAATCGTTACGAAAAAGGGAAATCACAAAAAGAACACAACTACCTCTATAATCGGCTATATGAATGAAGCAACATCATCAAGCGCGACACCGCGCACAAAGGCAACAGCAAAGACAACAGCCAAGGCAGCGGCCACAAAGACAACGAGGACAGCCGCGAAATCAACCGCAAAGACGACAACCAAAAAACCAACCACCAAGCGCACTTCCAAGCCGAAAACCGCAACGAAGCGAACCGTCGGCGAAACTCCAGCACCTATCATCAACCGCACCAGCCCGGAACAGTTCGGCCGCGTAAACGTTCTTGACATCACTCCGTCCGCCGAAAACGGCCTGTACCCGGCCCGCGTGGAGCTTGGCGAGGCATTCAAGGTCACCGCGCAGGTGTTCATCGAAGGCCGCACCAAGGCCGGCGCCACCGTGTCCGTGCGCAACACGCGCGGCACCGAGAAGGGCCGCTTCCCGATGATCTGCACCAACCCCGGCCTGGACCGCTGGGAAGCGATGGTCAAGATCGGCGACCACAGCGACCTGAAGCCGTGGGAAGACGGCTACGCCGACGTCAAGAAGCAGCTCGGCGAATGGCACATCGTGGTCGAAGGCTGGGAGGATACGTACGCTTCCTGGCTGCACGACGCGCAAATCAAGGTCGAGGTCGGCGACGATGCGGAGAACGCGCTGGAATCCGGCGCGCAGCTGCTGGAACGTTGGGCTGGCGCACGCGATTCCAAGCTGACCGCCGACGACAAGAAGACGCTGCGCGAAGCGGCGAAGGCCGTTGCCGACAAGTCGCTCGACGCGACCGCGCGTCTTGCCGCGGCGACCACCGACGCAATCGCAAGCCTGCACGAAACCAATCCGCTGCGCGACGGCCTGAGCGCGTCGAATCCGCAGCGCTTCCGCGTGGAACGTCCGAAGTCGAGCTTCGCCGCATGGTACCAGTTCTTCCCGCGTTCCGAAGGCGCGTATTTCGACGCCGACGGCAAGATCGTGCAGGGCACGCTGAAGACGGCGCTGTCCGGCCTCGACCGCGCGAAGACCGAAGGCTTCGACATCGTGTACCTGCCGCCGATCTTCCCAATCGGCGTGACCAACCGCAAGGGCCGCAACAACACGCTGATCGCCGGACCGCACGATCCGGGCTCCCCGTTCGGCATCGGCTCCGAGCTGGGCGGCCACGACACCGTCGACCCGCTGCTCGGCACCATGGACGATTTCAAGGCGTTCTGCGATTACGCGCACAAGCTGGGCATCGAAGTGGCGCTCGACTTCGCGCTGCAGTGCTCGCCTGACCACCCGTGGGTCAAGCAGCATCCGAACTGGTTCCGCACCAAGCCGGACGGAACGATCGCATTCGCCGAGAATCCGCCGAAGAAGTACCAGGACATCTATCCGATCGATTTCAACGCCGACATGGAAGGCATCGAAGCGGAAACCGAACGCATCATGGACCTGTGGATCAAGGCCGGCGTGACGATCTTCCGCGTGGACAACCCGCATACCAAGCCGGTGCGTTTCTGGCAGGACGTGATCGCCGCCGTGACGAAGAAGCATCCGGAGACGCTGTTCCTGGCCGAGGCGTTCACCCGTCCGAGCATGATGCGCGCGCTGAGCTATGCCGGCTTCACGCAGTCGCACTGCTACTTCCCGTGGCGCAACACCAAGGAGGAGCTTGAGGAGTATTTGGAGGAGACCAACGGCGACGGTGGTTTCTACCAGCACAACACCTTCTGGCCGTCCACGCCGGATATCATGACCGCCTACCTGCGCGACAACGGTATCGCCGGTCACGCGGTGCGCGCGGTGCTCGCCGCGATGGGCTCTCCGAGCTGGGGCATCTACAACGGCTATGAGCTGATCGAGAACAAGCAGCGTCCGGGCTTCGAAGAGCAGATCGACAACGAGAAGTACGAAGTCAAGGTGCGCGATTGGGACGAGGCCGACAAGTACGGCATCTCCGAGCTGCTCACCTCGCTCAACAAAATCCGTTCCGAGCATCCGGCATGCCGCAGCTACCACAACCTGCACGTCCTGCCGAGCGACGACGCGGGCGTGGTGGCGTTCCTGCGCCAGACCCCGGCCGAGCTTACCGGTACCGGCAAGCCGGATACGGTGATCGTGGTGGTGAACCTCGACGGCCACAACGCGCATCAGTCCATCGTCCACATCGAGCTGCCGGACTTCGGTTTCGCCACCGACAAGCCGCTCAAGGTGCGCGACGAGCTGACCGGACGCGAGTTCGAGTGGAGCTGGGACAACTACGTCTCGCTGGCACCGTGGGCCGACGTGGCGCACGTGCTGACGGTGGTCGAGGACTGAGTGAGTTTGGGTGCTAGGCACTCTGCCTAGCACCCAGCCAGCGCAAAACACATAGATCAAGGGCGGGTTGAAGACGTTTCTCACGTTTTCAACCCGGCTTTGTGCATTCCGTAGGTGGTTTTTTTGATTCCGTAGGTGCTCTCCGGTCAATCCACGCAAACAGAATGGCTGAAATCAAGCCTTTTTGCCGCAGGGATACCAGAGCCAACCACCTACGGAAGAGCAAAACCACCTACGGAATTGTTCTTCCAACGTTCCAAGGCAGGATAGTCAATCACAATCGGCCAAAAAGATGTTGACCAGCGAGCGCATCACGCCTTATCTCCCCAGCACTGAGCACCATTCATATAGGTATCCGGAAAATGGTGCCGATATGGCGCGAAAGCGGGTATTCTAAGTAACGAACTACTGCTGATCATTCGATCAAGGAGAAAACAATGGCAGAAACCTTCAACGTCGTGGTGGAGATCCCGCGCGGTTCCAAGAACAAGTACGAAGTGGATCACGAGACCGGTCGCGTGTTCCTGGACCGTACCCTGTTCACCTCCATGGGCTACCCGGATGACTACGGCTACATCGACGGTACCCTGGGCGAGGACGGCGATCCGCTCGATGCCCTGGTCATGATTCCGAACTCCGTGTTCCCGGGCTGCGTGGTTGAGTGCCGCGCCGTCGGCCTGTATCACATGGTCGACGAGGCCGGTGGAGACGACAAGGTGCTGTGCGTGCCGGCCGACGTCCGCTTCGACGACATCAAGGACGTCGACGACGTGTCCGAGTACCACAAGGCTGAAATCAAGCACTTCTTCGAGCAGTACAAGGCTCTGGAGCCGGGCAAGGAAGTCAAGCCGGGCGACTACTGGACCGGTGCCGCTAAGGCCGAGGAGGAAATCGTCGCAGCCCGCAAGCGCCTCGCTGAGGCGTGAAGCTGACAGCGCGGTGCGCTGTCAGTAGCCGAAGTGAGCAGCTATGCGGCGAAGCCGCATGCGCAGCATGCGGAAGCGAGAAGTGAGTCGAAATAATTCCGACTCGACGATAGACGATAACAAGCCGCTCTTGTTTCAAGGGCGGCTTGTGCGTTATAGTGGTGGCTTGTAATTTACGGCATGCGAACAGTATTCGCTGAATTCAAAGCCCGCGGGACACCATCGATCCGCGTGCGGCAGTTCTGTGTCGGTACTCCTAGGCGTAGGCGGAACGCAATCCGTCGAGGCCCATCCCGTGGGGAGACCGGCGGGATGAACCTTTTCACCAGCTATGCTCATTCAGATTCTGCTTATTGGCGTGTCCGTGTCCATGGACACGTTCGCCGTCTCCATCGGCAAAGGCCTGACCGTCAAGAAGCTGCGCGGTCTGGACGCGCTCAAAACCGCCCTGTGGTTCGGCGGATTCCAGGCGCTGTTCCCGCTGCTGGGCTATTTCGCGGCCAGCACGTTCAGCAAATACGTGACCGCCGTGGACCATTGGATCATTTTCGGCCTGCTCGCCCTAATCGGCGGCAATATGGTACGCGAGGCGTTCGAAGAGGACGAGAAGAACGCCAAGGAAACCCCTGAATTCGATTGGCGGCACATGTTGCCGCTCGCCGTGGCCTGCAGCATCGACGCCTTCGCCGTCGGCGTGAGCTTCGCTTTCATGACGCTCAACATTTGGCTGTCGGTGGTCATCATCGGCATCACCACCGGCCTGTTCTCCGCCGCCGGCCTGTATATCGGCCGCGTGTTCGGCTCGCGTTGGCAGAAGCCGGCGCAGATCGCAGGCGGCGTCGTGCTGATCCTCATCGGCCTGAAAGTGCTGTTCGAACATCTCGGCTTCCTCGGCTGACGCTACAGCCCACAGCAGCGCACGCAGCGCAACGGAAAAGCCCGCAATCGCAATGATTACGGGCTTTTTAAATACGTGAATTATGGCGATTACGCAACCGCCAAATCGTCAGAACGTCACGACGGCGAGCGCGGCGATGCCTACCACGGCACCGGCGATCATGACCGGCAGCATCGCGATGCCGATCCACGGATCGCGCGCGGTCGGTTCGGGGTCGGCGTCGCGATGCCAGAAGTACGAGCAGACGGCGAGCGCCACGATCACCAGCAGCACCACGACGAACGCGACCGTGCCGATCGCCTTCAGTACCGTCGGCAGGAAGCACCAGCCTGCGCTGGCGATCATCGCAACGCCTTCGACCACGCTGTGCGACAGCGAGCGGATGAGGTGCGTGCGGTTTTCGCGGGCCATCTGGCGTCCGAAGGAGATCACGATCAGCAGGATCAGCAGGCCGCCGACGCCGGCGATCCAGCCGTCCTCCATGGAGAAGTCCTTGCCGCCGGTCGCGTCGGCGGCGAAAATCGCCCGTCCGAGCGTCATCGTCGTGGCGCACACCACCGACAGCAGGCCGGCGATGACGGCGATCACGTGTCCGGCGGTGCCGTCGCGGAACGGGCTGAACACTACCAGCAGCGCGATCATCGCCAGCGATCCGATGATGGTGAACGGCACCACGGCGGGATTGGCGGAATCGCCGTATGCGATGCCGGGAACGAGCGCGAGCGCCACCAATACCACGTACGCGACGATCTGGATCGCCAATACTTTGCCGAAAGCGACCTTCGACGGGTTTTGCTGGGAAACGGCCTGCGGAGCGGTCATCTCGGACCCCCTTTTCATATTGTGGTCAATACGTATGCAATATGAATAAATGTAGCCGTATGTGTCCACATACTTCAGTTACAATCGATGAAACGCCGATAATACATTTTGCGTGTACAATCGCGGCATCAGTTTAGAACAAAAGGGAGCTGACGTGACGGATCTTACGCTTATGACGTTCGCTAGCGATCCAGCTACCGTTCTCCCCTCGTTGGTGCTACTTTCCCACCGCGTGCGCGTGTTGCCGATGGATGCGGCCAGCCTGGTGAAGATGCCGGAGAACACCATTCTGTTTCTTGATGCGCGTGACGACCTGGCCACCGCCAAAACGCTGTGCCGTCTGATTCACGCGTCGGGACTGTCCACGCCGATCGTGCTCATTCTCACCGAGGGCGGCTTCACCGTGGTCAATTCGCAGTGGGGCATTGCCGATGTGGTGGTGGCTACGGCGTCCCCCGCCGAGGTGGAGGGGCGTTTGCGCCTGGTTTCCGAACGTGGCAACGCGCCGGTCAACGCGGCGTCCGGTTCGGGCGAGCAGGGCGTGCAGAACGAGGATGGTCTGATCCGTTCCGGCGATTTGGTGGTGGATACGAATGGCTATACGGCCAGTCTGCACGGCCATCCGATCGACTTGGCGTACAAGGAGTTCGAGCTGCTCAAGTATCTGGTGCAGCATCCGGGCCGCGTGTTCACGCGCGCGCAGCTGCTGCAGGAGGTGTGGGGCTACGACTATTACGGCGGCACCCGCACTGTGGACGTGCATATCCGTCGTCTGCGCGCCAAGCTGGGCGGCGAGTACGAGCATCTCATCGGCACCGTGCGCAACGTCGGCTATCGTTTCGATCCGCCGGAAGAGAATGAGCATGAGGCCGCGGCCAAGGATGCGGCTCACGGCGAGTCCGGCGAAAGCTGACTTTTTCTTGCGATCATTCCGTTGATGTTCGACGGGTTTCGTTTGTTTTCATTGGCCTTTCGCTGATTTTCTGTTGTTTTTTGCTGATTTTCTGTCGTTTTTCGATGGATTTTCGCTGTTTTTGCCGATTGCGACGTTTCCGCAGGTTTCCCGCGTTCGTCCGCATGCGAGGGGTAGGCTGGGAGGCATGCCTCGGGAATCGAAGAAGGCGCGGATCGCGCGCATGCATCAGGAATACGAGCAGTTGTGCGTGGAGATTCCCGATCCGAAATGCGCGTTGAACTTCAATTCTCCTTTCGAACTGCTGGTGGCTACGGTGTTGAGCGCGCAGACCACCGACAAGCGCGTGAACATGGTCACGCCGGAACTGTTCGGCGAATATCCCGGTCCGGCGGAGCTTGCCGCCGCGAATCCCGAGCACGTCGAGGACATCATCCGCACCATCGGCTTCTTCCGTACGAAAGCGCGCAATATCATCGGACTTTCGCATGAATTGTGCGAACGATTCGATGGCGAGGTTCCGGCCGACATGGCTTCGCTGGTCTCCCTGCCGGGCGTGGGACGCAAAACCGCGAATGTGGTGCTTGGCAACGCGTTCGGCGTGCCCGGATTTCCCGTGGACACGCATGTGATCCGGGTGACGGGACGTCTGCGGTGGCGGTCCGACTGGGCGAGCCCCTCCCCTGACCCGGTGGCCATCGAACGTGAGGTCACCGCCTGCTTCCCTCCCGAAGAATGGACCGATCTGTCTCACCGTTTGATATCGCATGGCCGTGCCATCTGCCATGCGCGAAAACCGGATTGCGCCGACTGCCCCCTCAACGACACGTGTCCGGGCGCGTTCGCCGCGTGATTCCGACGCATGCCAGCCGCCACGCCGGCACTCCGTCGAATCGCACCCGGCCATCGGGCGTGTAGCACGCGTCAACTAGACTCGGGTGCATGGATGAAAACGGGCGGAAACGTAATCTGAAAGCCGAGGCGACGCGCTGGCTGATCTTCTTCGGCGTCGCGCTCGTGCTCAGTGTGCTGCTGTGGCTGGGACTGTCGCTGACAGGCCGCAAGAATCCCATCACATCCTTCGACACGCTCGTCTCCGACTCGTCGGTGACCGTCGGCATCGAAGGCGACGCGCCGAAATCGCTTGACATCCGCACCGAACAAGGCACCGCCGTGGAGCAAGCGCTGCTTGGCAACGTATACGAAACGCTGGTGTCACGCAGCGAAACCAACAAGCTGCAGCCGGGAATCGCCAGCTCCTGGCAGGCTTCCGACGACGGTCTCACGTACACGTTCACGTTGAACGGCGGCATGACGTTCGCCAATGGGCACAAACTCGACTCGTCCGACGTGGTCTGGTCGCTGCAGAACGCCGTCAACAACCATTACGTGGGAGCCGACCAGCTTGGTGATCTGAAGGAAATCACCAATTCCAATGCGAATACGGTGGTCATCACGCTCGCCAAGCCGAATCCGCGGCTGTTGCGCGCGCTGGCCGGCCGTGCAGGCATCGTGTACGACGCGGAAAGCAAAACCAACTATGCGAAATCGGCGGTCGGATCGGGACCATTCACCGTGTCAACCGCGGACCAATCGCAAATCGTGCTGCAACGCAACGACTCGTATTGGGGCAAAAAAGCCGCATCATCGCAAGTGACGCTCTACTACTACGCCAACGAGGAATCCATGGCCGATGCCATGAAAGCCGGCAAAATCAGCATGGCGCTGCCGCTGAGCGCTTCAACCGCCTCGGAACTGGGCAAAACCAACGGTATTACCGCGGACAGCGGCATCAGCTTCGACAAGGTGATGCTCGCGTTCAACAACGACAACAACAGCCCCTTCTCCGACGAGCAGATCCGCAAGATGACGCGATACGCCATCGATGCGAAGACCATCGCCAAGAACGCGCCCGACGCGTACGCGCCGCTGGGAGGGCCGATCAGCCCGCTGGAAGACGGGTATGAGGACCTGAGCGGACTGTACCCCTACAACCTTGAACAGGGGCAACGGATGCGCACGTATTTCGGAGTGAACTACATCGCGCCAATCGACATTCTGGTGCCGAAGGAATACGAAAGCATCGGCAACGACGTGAAAACCGCCATCGAAAACCTCAATATCAACACCAATCTGGAAGTGCTCGATTCCGCCGCGGACGTGACGGAACGCATGAACGCCGGCACCTATAACATCGCGCTGACCACCATGAGCGACGAAGGTGACGCAAGCGTCTTCGACAACGGCCAGTCCGTGTTCCATTTCGAGAACGGCGACGCGCAGCAGGCTTACGCCAATGCCATGGCCGCGACCAACGACAACGATTATCACGCCCGCATGCGCGATTACGCGCGCGCCGTCAGCGAGAACGCGGCCAGCGACTGGCTGTACACGCGCAAGAACTTCCTTGCCGTTTCCGATGGGCTGCAGGGGTATCCGAAGAATCTGACCAATCGTCTGCTGCCGTTGAACAGATTGACGCTGCACTGATTTTTCCACGGTTTTTTATGTGGATTTTCCGCGATTTGCCTGCGATTCCGGCATTCGGTTCGATAGGCGCTGATACGACGGCAGTTGTCACATTCGCTTTCTAGACTAGCGACTATGACTGAAAGCCAAGATAACACCATCAACGCGAACCTCACGCCGCTGCCCGACAGGGTCGGCGTGGACGGTCTCGAAGACAAGTGGCGCGGAGTCTGGGACGAGAGCGGAGTCTACAAGTTCCAGGGCACCCGCGACCGTAAGGCCGTTTATTCCATCGATACCCCGCCGCCCACCGTTTCGGGCCACCTGCACGTCGGCCACGTGTTCTCCTACACGCACACCGATGTGATCGCACGTTTCAAGCGCATGAACGGCTACGACGTGTTCTACCCGATGGGCTGGGACGACAACGGCCTGCCGACCGAACGCCGTGTGCAGAACTATTACGGCGTGCGCGTGGATACGTCCCTGAAGTACGATCCGAATTTCGTGCCGCCGTTCGAGGGTACGGACGGCAAGAAGATCGACGCCAAGGACCAGGTGCCGATCTCCCGTAAGAACTTCATCGAGCTGTGCGAGAAGCTCACCGCCCAGGACGAGAAGCAGTTCGAGGCGCTGTGGCGCTCCCTCGGCCTGTCCATCGACTGGTCGCAGACCTACCACACCATCGGCGAGCATCCGCAGCGCGTGGCCCAGAAGGCGTTCCTGCGCAACCTGGCCCGTGGCGAAGCGTATCAGAAGGACGCTCCGGGTCTGTGGGACGTGACGTTCCAGACCGCAGTGGCCCAGGCCGAACTGGAATCGCGCGAATATCCGGGCTTCTACCACAAGGTGGCGTTCCGTTTCGAAGACGGCACCCCGATCTACATCGAGACCACCCGTCCGGAACTGCTGGCCGCCTGCGGCGCGCTGATCGCGCACCCGGACGACGAGCGTTACAAGCAGTATTTCGGCCAGTACGTCTACTCCCCGCTGTTCCACGTGAAGGTGCCGATTCTGGCGCATAAGGCGGCGGAAATGGACAAGGGCGCCGGCATCGCCATGTGCTGTACGTTCGGCGACGTCACCGACGTCGAATGGTGGCGCGATCTGAACCTGCCGCTGCGTTCCATCATCCAGCGCAACGGCCGCATCGTCATGGACACCCCGGATTGGATCGAATCCGAGGAAGGCAAGCGTATCTTCCAGGAGACCGCGGGCAAGACCACGTTCTCCGCACGTAAGGTCATCGTCGACGAGCTGCGCGCTGCCGGCGATCTGGACGGCGAGCCGACCCCGACCAAGCGTATGACGAACTTCTACGAGAAGGGCGACAAGCCGCTCGAAATCGTCACCTCCCGCCAGTGGTACCTGAAGAACGGCGGCACCGACGAGAAGCTGAACGCCGAGCTCATCGCGCGCGGCAAGGAGCTGAACTTCCACCCCGATTTCATGCGCGTGCGCTACGAGAACTGGGTGCACGGCCTCAACGGCGACTGGCTGATCTCCCGCCAGCGCTTCTTCGGCGTTCCGTTCCCGCTGTGGTACCCGGTGAAGGAGGATGGCACCCCGGATTACGATCATCCGATCACCCCGAGCGAGGACCGTCTGCCGATCGATCCGACCGACGATGTGCCGGAAGGCTACACCGAGGACCAGCGTGACGTGCCGGGCGGCTTCACCGCCGAGCCGGACATCATGGATACCTGGGCCACTTCCTCCCTCACTCCGCAGATCGTGACCCGCTGGGAGGAGCCGGGCGAAGAGAACCAGGCCATTTTCAACGCCACCTTCCCGATGGACCTGCGTCCGCAGGGTCAGGACATCATCCGCACCTGGCTGTTCTCCACCATGGACCGTGCGCACTTGGAGAACAAGTGCCTGCCGTGGGCCAACACCACGCTGTCTGGCTGGATCCTCGATCCGGACCACAAGAAGATGTCGAAGTCCAAGGGCAACGTGGTCGTGCCGGACAAGCCGATCAAGCAGTTCGGCGCCGACGCGGTGCGTTACTGGGCCGCCGCCGCCCGTCTGGGTCTGGATGCCACGTACGACGAAGGCCAGATGAAGATCGGCCGCCGTCTTGCCATCAAGCTGCTCAACGCCACCAAGTTCGCTCTGGCCATCGGACGTGAGGACGAGAACCATCACGTGGGCGCTCCGGCAGTCGCCGCATGGAACCCGGCCGACGTGACCGAGCCGATCGACCGTTCCGCGATGTCCAAGATGGCCGCCGTGGTCCGCGAAGCCACCGACGATCTCAACAACTACGAGCATTCCAAGGCTCTGGAAGTCATCGAGAACTACTTCTGGCAGTTCTGCGACGACTACATCGAGCTGGTCAAGAACCGTGCTTATGGCACCGCCGATTCCACCGGCAACGTGCCGAGCGAGGCCGCGGTGAAGTCCGCACGCACCACGCTGGGCCTGGGTCTTGATGCGTTCGCGCGCCTGCTGGCCCCGTACCTGCCGTATGCCACCGAAGAGGTGTGGAGCTGGATGCATGAGGGCGAAGGCTCCGTGCACCGCGCAGCATGGCCTGCGGCCGACGTGTACGCGGCCGCCGCCGGCGACGCATCCGCCGATCTGCTTGCTCATGCCGGTGAGGCTCTGGCCGCGCTGCGTGGCATCAAGTCGAAGGCCAAGGTTTCGATGAAGACCCCGATCCTGTCTGTGACGCTTGCCGTTGCCGACGATGTGCGCGAGTCCATCGAGGCCGCGCTGGGCGATATCGCCGAAGCTGGTCGCGTGACCGGACCGATCGCCTTCACCGCACCGGCTGCCGCCGAGGGTGAGAACGAGGCCGCCGATGTGACGGTCGCCGAAAGCGAGCTAGGCGAACCGCCGGCCAAGAAACCGAAGAAGTGAGTCTCTGAGGTGAGCCGCCAGCGGCTTTTGTAGCGCAGCCGCTCACTTCACCCACATACGAGGGGCCTTTCCTTTGCATGAAGGAGAGGCCCCTCGTATATCCCGTCACTGTCTGCAACTAACCGTGCCCCCTTTTGCTCATATTCAGTCAAAATCGCGGGAAAAATGCTTTCGTGAGCGAAAAGGGGTATAAATCGCAGGCAAAACGGTCGAAATCATATCCCCTTTTGCCCACGTCCGTGCAGAATTGCCCTAAATCGCAAGACGTGCGCGCATAGAACCGTCCTTATCCCGTTCTCGGCTGTTCTCAGCGTACATTCCTGCCCCTGCGCACAAACCCGTACGCGAAAAATGGTTTTTATGGGCGTAATCTCAACGAATGCACAAGCGGAGGCGGAAATCGCAATCAAAAACCCCGAAACGCACCACGTAAGCGACGGAGCACTATCGGATTTAGCGCATCGCACAAACCGCGTGCTCTACAGCACCGGAACGGACAGGAGGTACTGCGGGCCAGCGGACGAATTTCCGGAACCGTTCCCACCCAATCCAGCCTGCAGCGCATCGTCGAAAACTTCCGCAGCGGCGGCCAATTCGACCGTCTCGTCAATCAAATCGCCATTATCCGGCGTGAAACCGGTTTTCGCCAAGCCATAGCCGGCAACCGGCAACGAACTGGACATCGAATCGGCGGAAGAAGAGGAATCGCCACCGCTGTTCTTCGAAGAGCCGTCCACTCCCCCGACTTTCGCCACATTCTTCGACGTGGTGTCCGCCGCGGCGCCGAACGACGGGCGTAGTCCGCCCGCGTAGCTCATCACATCATCCATGCTGATGGCGTTCTTGTCATCGACCAAGCTGGTCGAATCGGCGGTGTTGTTCTTCGCCTGCGCGCGTTCGGCCTTGCGTTGCGCACGGGACCGCCGTTTCTCGGCTTTCGCGCACAACGATTGGCTGGCGGAGGCGGAACGCAACGTGTCCAGCACAGAAGCGTCATCGGCAGCGCCCGATTCGGACGTGTCGTCATCCGAATCCAGCTGGTCGGCGAATCGCAGCACGATCTGGTGGAATGCGCTGGCCTGTCCGGTGTGCTCGCTGGCGTCCGCCAACGCGGTCATCGCCGCGGACACCTTGTCGGACGCGGTTTTGAGCTTCTCATTGTCTTTGATGCCGGCACGCACGTCGGCGATCGCCTGGGTTTCGTAGCTGCCAGCCGTGCCTGCGGTGGCGCCCAGTTCCTTAAGCCGAGCCGTGTATGCGTCGGTGAAATCCATCGAATACGGGATCATGGCCGCGGACAGCTGCGATTGGCCGGCACTGTAGTCTTTGGAGCCGCGCTGTTGTTCCTCGCCGGCGCGCTTGGTGAGCTCGTTCACCAAGCCGGATGTGCCACGCTGTTCGATGGTGCGAATCACCTCGTCGACGGCGTCGGCCGCGCCGATATGCCGGTATGCGGCGCTCACGTCGTTGACGGCGTTGGCCAGGTCTGCCACGGATTTAGCTACGGAGGTATCGCCGTTCAGTTCGGACGCGGTGCCGAGAATGGCGGGAAGCTGTGTGGCGTTGCCAATCGAACCGGACAGATGCGTGGTGTATGAGCCCACGTACGCGTCGATGTAGCCGTCGAACGCCTGATCGTGCGCTTTGGAACGTACGGCGATGGTCTGTTTGGCAAGCGCTTTCTCGTTGTCTCTGAGCTGTTCCAGTTGGGCGATGAGCTTGCGGTTGCGTTGCGAGCCGACGTTGGTCAGACCGTCCACCAAGGTGGTTGCGCGCTTGGTCAGGTCAGGCAGTGATTGCTGAACGTTGCCTTCCACCGCGGCGATGGACAGTGAGCTCATGGTGAAGTGCTTCGCCGTCACGTAGGCGTTGAAGGTCAGGTCCCCGCCCGGTTTGCCGACCGCAGCCACCAGGGTCGAGGTGTTGTCGGATGAGACGAGCACGCCGTCATCGGCGGTCACGTCACTGCCGACGCGTCCGGGAATGGTGAAGGCGACGATTGGCGTCAGATTGGCGGTCACGTCGGGTTTCGTGACATGCAGGGCGATGCGTATGCCGATCATGCCGGAAGCGTCGGAAACGTCGGAAACGCTTACGTCGGGCCCGTTGAGGGTGAAGGAGGCGGATATTTTCCACGGCAATGCGACAACGCCTTTGGGAACGCGTTTCGACGTGGAGGATCCGCTGTTGGTCAGGAAAAGGCGGCCTGGTTTGTCGATGGAGGTGTAGGCGCTCATCACGTCATCATGCGATGCATCGGCCGCGTACTGCCCATTCTGTTGCAAGGCCGATATCGCGTCGTTCACGCCGACTGCCGCGACGGGAGCGGCGGTGATGACGGCGACCGCGATCGCCGCGGCAAGCGGGCGTCGGGCACCGGATGGACGGTTCGCGGTGGCGTGGCGCATGCCGGACCTCTCAATCGCAATCGAAACAACTTTCCAAGGCATTTAATGTAGTGCCCGGCATGCCCGTCGGCAATGGACGTTCGCGCGGGGCGCGCGGAAAACGGACGGCTCAGGCGAAAACGTCGAGTACGCCCGGGTCTCCCCCGTTTTCGGCGATGCGCTTGTGGCGGCGCTTGGCCTCGGTCACCACGAATTCGCGGTACATTTCGGCGATTTCCGGATCCAGTCCGGCTTCGTCGGCAATGCGATGCAGACGCTCGATCTGGGCATGTTCACGCTGGTAATCGGCCGGCGCGAAGCCCGCACGCGCCTTGAGCACACCCACCTGCGACGTGTATTTGAACCGTTCCGCCAGCAGCGAGACGATGGCGGTGTCGACGTTGTCTATCGATTGGCGCAGCGAGGCGATTTTAGCCACCACATCGGCCACTTCGGGGTTGTTCTGCGCGGTGCGCGCGTCGATGATGGTTTCGGATTCGGTTTCTTCTTCTGGCCGAAGCCAGTCATGTTCGCTGTCGCTCATGGGTATAAGCCTACCGCGCACCCTACCGCGGCATCTGCCGAACAGCGGTCACTTCGCGAAGTAACGCTGCAGCACGATGGTGGTTTCGGTGCTGACCGACACCGTGCGATGGATGAGGTTCAACAGCTCTTCGAGCTTGCTGGGCGATTCGACGCGAACGGTGAGCATGAAGCTGGGCGAACCGGCGACGGAATCGCAGGACATGATGCCGTCGATGTTTTTGAGCTTGTCTGGAATCTCGGCTTCCTGGGAGTAATCGATGGGCGTGACCGCGATGTAGGCGTTCACCGCAAGGCCGCGGCGCTCGTCGTCGATAACCGCCTTGTAGCCGCGGATCACGCCGCGACGCTCAAGCTTCTGCACGCGCGACTGCACGGCGGACACGGACAGGCCTGTCGCCTCGGAAAGGTGGGACAGCGTGGCTCGGCCATCCTTTTCAAGCATGTCGAGGATTACGCCATCGGTCGCGTCGAGCTGGCTCGCAACCGTACGTGCGTCTACCGGACCATTGTCACTGTTGGCCATTCATACCCCTTTTCCAACAATCCACTGCACCGGCCGCAATCGACCGTCCCCACTGCAGTTCCATGTTCTTTTTCTTCCTTACCATACCCACTACCGCGCACATACCGTCGCGGAATCGCCGCAGTTTATCCGGACGGCGCAACGCTGTCATGAAATATCTTTGTTTTATTTAGCTCATACCCCCATATCGACCATATATATTTTTCCCATTTATCTTTTCTCGTCGTATTTTTACCTATTTTTTAATTGACAACGTTGTCCAAAAAGTGGCCAATTTCACGAAATTCGTCGAAACGTACGCATAGGAAAGGGGCTACACGGCGATTGCCATGCAGCCCCTCAAACCTTCAGATTCGCTTGCAGCCGACGACTTAGTTGCCGTTGGTGGCGTTGCCGCTCTGCTGGATGAGCGACGCCATGAAATCGCGGTTGGTCGCTGTCTTCTTCAGGCGTGGCACGAGCGTCTGGTAGGCCTGTTCCGGCTCGAGGCCGCCCAGCAGGCGACGCAGACGGTAGATGATCGGCAGTTCCTGCGGATCGGTGATGAGCTCCTCGCGGCGGGTGCCGGAGGCGTTCACGTCGATGGCCGGGAACAGGCGCTTGTCGGCGAGCTCACGGCTCAGGCGCAGTTCCATGTTGCCGGTGCCCTTGAATTCCTCGAAGATCACCTCGTCCATCTTGGAACCGGTTTCCACCAGCGCGGAGGAGATGATGGTCAGGGAGCCGCCGTTTTCGATGTTGCGGGCGGCGCCGAAGAACTTCTTCGGCGGGTACAGCGCCTGCGCGTCCACACCACCGGACAGGATGCGGCCGGAGGCCGGCGCGGCGATGTTGTAGGCGCGGGCCAGACGGGTCATGGAGTCGAGCAGCACCACCACGTCCTGGCCGAGCTCCACGAGACGCTTGGCGCGTTCGATGGCCAGTTCGGCGACGGTGGTGTGGTCGGAGGCCGGACGGTCGAAGGTGGAGGAGATGACCTCGCCCTGCACCGTGCGTTCCATGTCGGTGACTTCCTCCGGACGTTCGTCCACGAGGACGACCATCAGGTGGACTTCCGGATTGTTGGTGGCGATCGCGTTGGCGATGTTCTGCAGGGTGATGGTCTTGCCGGCCTTCGGCGGGGACACGATCAGGCCACGCTGGCCCTTGCCGATCGGCGCCACGATGTCGATGAGGCGGCCGGTGAGCTTGTTCGGCGTGGTCTCCTGCTTCAGGCGTTCCTGCGGATACAGCGGGGTGAGCTTGCTGAACTGCGGACGATGCTGCGCTTCCTCGACGCTCATGCCGTTGATGGAGTCGATGGACTGCAGCGGCACGAACTTCTGACGCTGGTTGCGACGTTCGCCTTCACGCGGGGCGCGGATGGAGCCGTGCACGGCGTCGCCCTTGCGCAGGCCGTACTTCTTGACCTGGCCCATGGAGACATACACGTCGTTCGGTCCCGGCAGGTAGCCGGACGTACGCACGAACGCGTAGGAGTCGAGCACGTCGACGATGCCGGCGACCGGCACGAGGTCTTCCTTCGGCTCGTCGCGATGCTGGTCGCGGTCGGTGCGATCCATACGATCGTTGCGCTGGTCGCGGTCGGCGTTGCGATCCATGCGGTCGGCGCGATCGTTACGGTCGTTGCGATCATTGCGATCGCCCCTGCCGCGACGCTCGTCACGCTCGTCGTAATCGCGGTCACGGCCACGCATACGGCGGCCACGGCGATCGTTGCGTCCACGGCTGTGACGGTATTCGTTGTCTTCGGTCTCGTCGCGACGCTTATCATCGTCGGCGTCTTCCTGCGACGGCAGCGTGGCGAGGATGTCATCAAGGTCGCGCACGACGTCTTCGCTCTTCGGCCCGTCCGCCACGCGACGGCGGCGACGCGGCTCGAAATCGTCCCTACGGTCGTCATCACGACGGCGACGGCGGTCATCCTGCTTCGGAGCGGCATCGTCAAGGCCCAGTTCGGCGAGCAGGTCGGCGCCGGCTTCGGCGTCACGATGGCGACGACGCTTCGGCGCTTCATCGTTCGGCTTCAACGCGTCCACCGCTGCCACGGCATCCGCGACTTCGGAGGATTCCGCGGACTTGGCCTGCTTGGCACGGACGGGGCGTTCCTCCTGCTTGGCTTCATCGGCCTTCTTGTCCTTTGCCGATTTGACCTCAGCGTCTGCGGCGGGAGCGGACTTTGGCGCGCGCACGGTGACGCCGGCCGGAGCCTGGCCGCCGGAACGGGCGGCTTGAAGTGTTGCGATCAGTTCGGTCTTGCGCATGGTGGAGACACCACGAAGTCCCATCTGCTTGGCGAGCTCCTTGAGCTCGGGCAGTTTCATATCATCGAGATTAGGGCTTGTTGCCACTGGTAGTTGCCTTTCCTTGGCTTCCACAGGCATGCGCCCGCGACAGCTGTAAAAAAGAATTGCGGAAAATTTCCGTCGAATGAAAAGTCCGCCGCGAAACATCGCGGTTTTCGAACTGTCCTAACCATACAACGCAACCCAGACCAACGCAAAGCGGGCACGCGCGGTCCGCCCGTGCGGTTCGCGCACCGCGCAATCGCAATGAAAATCGCAATGCAAAAGCCCATGCCAAAAAGCATGGGCTTGATCAAAGTTACGCTGCGAAAAATAAATAACGCGTGCGAAGACGCCCGTCTGAGGCCGAAGGCGTACAAAGGTACGTCGAGCGCCGGAGAAAGGGCGTATGCGCACGCGTTATTTATTTTTCTACTTTTCTTCGTGGTAGGACTTGTCAGTGTTGACCGACCACACGTTGTCTTTCGACGTTTCGCCGCTCTTGATGTCCTTGACGGCTTCGATGGCGGTGGCCATGGAGTGGTCCATGTTGTTGTAACGGTGCTGTCCGTTACGGCCAACGCAGTACAGGTTGCCGAAGGAGTCGAGGTAGTCGACGAGTTCGGGCATGCGGTCGTAGGTGTCGAAGTAGGCCGGGTAAGCCTTCTTGACGCGTTCGCGGTGGAAGTCGAGCACGTCCTGCGGGCCGTTGATGACCTGCATGCGGGTGAGCTCCTGGATGGCGAACTTGGTGGCTTCCTCGTCGGTCATGTTCCAGAAGGAGTCGCCTTCCTCGCAGAAGTATTCGAGGCCGATCCACACGGTGTTGTCGACGTCCTTGACCAGGTACGGGCTCCAGTTGTTGAAGATCTGCAGACGGCCGACCTTGTAGCCCGGATCCTGCACGTAAATCCAGCAATCCGGCACGATCGGCGGGTTGCCGAGGGTCGGAATGTCGGTGGTGTTGGTCAGGCGCAGGTGCTTGACGAGCAGGCCGACGGTGACGAAGTCGCGGTACGGCAGGCCGTTGGCGATTTCGGTCATGTCCTTCGGAGCCGGCTGGTCGGAGGCGTCCACGGCGTTGACAAGGTCCTTGACCGGCATGGAGGAAATGAAGTCGTCCGCGGCCATTTCGGTGCGGTTGCCTTCGGAATCCTCGTACACGACGGATGCGATCTTGCCGTCCTTCTGGCGAATTTCCACCACATTGGCGTCGGTGATGACCTTCACGCCGGCGGCTTCGCAGTTGGATTCGACGGTTTCCCACAGCTGGCCCGGGCCGAGCTTCGGATACCAGAATTCCTCGATGAGGGAGGTTTCGACTTCGGAGTTGTCGCGCTTCTTCGGCAGGAGCTTCTGGAAGGCGTTCTTCAGCACGCCCATGATGCTCAGGCCCTTGACGCGCTGTGCGCCCCAGTCGGCGGAGATTTCGGACGGGTGACGGCCCCACAGCTTCTCGGTGTAGCCCTCGAAGAACATGGAGTAGAGCTTACGGCCGAAACGGTTGATGTAGAAGTTCTCCAGATTGGTTTCCGGCAGCTTGTGCACCATGGACTTCAGGTAGCTGAAGCCGGCGACCATGGTGAGCTTGAAGCCCATGGCCTTCAGGGTGTTGGCGCTCAGGGAAATCGGGTAGTCGAGGAAGTGGCGGTTCCAGTAGATGCGGGACACGCGGTGGCGCTTGAGCATCACCTTGTCTTCGATTTCCGGATCCGGGCCGCCCGGCTCCATATCATGCTCGCGGTGGAGCTTCTTGTCATCATAGCTGGGTGCGCCCTGCAGCGGCAGAACGTCCTTCCACCAGTCCATGATGCGGTCGTCCTTCGAGAAGAAGCGGTGGCCGCCGATATCCATACGATTGCCGTCATGCTTGACGGTGCGGGAGATGCCGCCGAATTCGCGGGTGGCTTCCAGCACGGTCACGTCGTACTGTTCGGAGCCACCGTCCTTGACGAGCTCCCAAGCGGCAGTCAGGCCGGCAGGGCCGCCACCGATGATGACCACGGATTGCTTTTGCGTCACTTTGAAGTCTCCTTACAAACAAAATCGAAGATATTCTACCCGAAGGTAGGGAAACGCACAGCGCACCTGTGCGCATGCACACAAAATCACCGCCAAGTCCGACAGCAATCGCCCTGATAAAAGGAAAACCAGCCGTACGGCTTCCGCCGAAGACTGGTTTTCCGTAGGTCCGCTACATGCTGTCGGGAATGTCGATGTCGGTTTTCTGCACTTCCTCGACGTTCACGTCCTTGAACGTGACGATGCGCACGTTCTTGACGAAACGGCTGGAACGGTAGACGTCCCACACCCACGCGTCGGTCAGCCGCACGTCGAAGTAGACGTCCTGGCCGGCGGAACGCACGTTGAAATCGACCTTGTTGGCCAGATAGAAGCGGCGCTCGGTCTCCACAACGTAGGTGAACAGTTTGATGACGTCGCGGTATTCCTTGTATAGGGACAGCTCGGCGTCGGTTTCGTAGTTGTCGAGGTCCTCGGCGCTCATCGTCTGCCTTCCGTGTCGCGCTTGCGGCCACGTCCAAGCGTGCGCCACCAAGCATCCTTCGAGGTTTTGCGCTCATCCGAGCTGTACGGCCAGTTGTTGTCGGCATCGCCGGCCTTCTGGTCCGTCTTCGCCGTTCCGGATGCTTCGTTCGGCTGCGATTCCTGCGATGGCGCGGCAGACGTCTCGTCAGCGGAGGTCTGCGCCGTGTCTCCACTCTGGCCTGCCGCTGCGGCATCGTCCGCATCGCCCTTATGTACGGAGTTGAGTTGGATGGCGATCGAGTGTTCGCGGGCGCTCAACGCCTCCTTGACGCCCGGATTGTCTTCGATCACGTGCATGCCGAACGCGTCGAGCGAGCGGATCGGGTCGAATTCGTCGACGAGCGTGTCCATGACGATGAGGTCCTGGTAACGGTTCTCCGACGCGTTCCACAGGGCATCGCGCGAACGGCCGGACGGCACGAAGCCGAGCGACTGGTAGACGGATACGGAACGCGTGTTCTGTTCCGGCACGGCCACCCAAATGCGGTGCATGCCGAGGCCCGCCGGTTCCGGCGCGAAGCCGTACGTCATCACGCGAGGCATGATGTCTCGCGAGTAGCCGCGGCCGCGGTAGTCCTTGCCGAGCACCACTTGGATGCGGGCGGAACGCGCCCAGCCGTCGATGTCGATGAGGAAGATCATGCCGATCACGTTGTCGGAAGAGGCCGCGTCAAGCTCGCCGTCGCCGTCATGGTCGGCTTCGGTGACGATGGACCATGCGATGGTACGACGAGATTCCGGATCCCCCACGCCGGATTCGTTCGATTTTTCGCCATTGGACCATGCCACGGAACGACGCACCCACGCGTTCACAGCGCCACGTTCGGCCACGCGGTCCTTGCCGGTGATGCCGGATGCGCCGACGTACGCCTCAATGACCTCCATGCGTGCGATGTCGTCGATGGTGGCGGGGCGCAAGTGCACCATCTCGCCCTTGATGGGCGGAATGACGATGCGTTCCGGCAGCTCCCTCGCCCGCTGGTCCGTCGTCTGTTCCTTCGCTGTGGTTTCAGCGTACTCTGACATGATTATCGTTCCCTATGTTTCTCGGCGCGGTCCCTCGCCACACCCATACCGACGGTATTGTACCCGACTGAACGCCAGCTGGGAGTTTTGTTAGGCAAAATCCCCGTGAAACCTCCCCCAGCCGACGCGTGAATCGTACGAAAAGGCATGTAAAAGCAGATAAAAAGCAACAAAATGCAGAAAGGCGTGCGTTTTTACGATTCCTCTCATCGCAAAAACGCACGCCTTTCGATGCCATCAATCAGGCAACGTTCGGCAATCGCCGGAACGTCACTTGATCTTGCCCATCACGATCTTGGTGACGGCCTTCGCGTCGGCCTGGCCGCGGGTGGCGCGCATGACGGCGCCGATGATCGCGCCCATCGGCTTCATGTTGCCGCTCTTGAGCTTCTCGACGATGTCCGGGTTGGCCGCGAGTGCCTCGTCGACGGCCTTTTCGAGCGCGCCGTCGTCGGAAACGACCTGGAAGCCGTGCTTCTTGACGACCTCGTCCGGAGTGCCTTCGCCGGCGAGCACGCCTGCGACGGTCTGCTTGGCGAGCTTGTCGTTGAGCTTGCCGTCGGCGATGAGCTTCTCGACCTCGGCCACGTCGGCCGGGGTGATCGGCAGCTCTTCAAGGCTCACGCCCTTGTTGTTGGCTTCGCGGGACAGCTCGCCCAGCCACCACTTCTTGGCGCCCGAGGCGGAAGCGCCGGCCTTGACGGTGTCCTCGAGCAGGTCCAGAGCGTCGGCGTTGAGCACGTCGCGCATCTCCAGATCGTTGAAGCCCCACTCGCCCTTCAGGCGGTTGCGGCGCTCACGAGGCATTTCCGGCATCTGGGCCTTCATCTCCTCGATGTGCTCCTTGGTGATGTGCAGCATCACCAGATCCGGATCCGGGAAGTAGCGGTAGTCATCGGCGTCGGACTTCACGCGGCCGCCGGCGGTGGTCTGCGAGGCCTCGTCCCAGTGACGGGTCTCCTGCAGAATCTCGCCGCCTTCGGAAAGGATGGCGGCCTGGCGGCGGATCTCGTACTGGATGGTCTTCTCGATGCCACGGAACGAGTTCACGTTCTTGGTTTCGGAACGGGTGCCGAACGGATCGGACGGGCTGTTGCGCAGCGACACGTTCACGTCGGCGCGCATGTTGCCCTGCTCCATGCGGGCATGGGAGATGTTCAGCGCACGCACGATGTCGCGGATGGCGCGCATGTAGGCGCCTGCGATTTCGGGGGCGCGGTCTCCTGCGCCTTCGATCGGCTTGGTCACGATTTCGATCAGCGGCACGCCGGCGCGGTTGTAGTCGACCAGCGAGTGGTCGGCGCCTTCGATACGTCCGTCAGCGCCACCGACGTGGGTGTTCTTGCCGGCGTCGTCTTCGATGTGGGCGCGCTCGATCGGCACACGGAAGATGGTGCCGTCCTCAAGCTCCACGTCGAGGTAGCCGTTGCCGTTGGTCGGCTTGTCATACTGCGAGATCTGGTAATCGCGCGGCATGTCCGGGTAGAAGTAGTTCTTACGGGCGAACTGGCTCCATTCGGCGATTTCGCAGTGCAGGGCGAGACCCAGCTTGATCGCGTAATCGACGGCGGTCTTGTTGACCACCGGCAGGGAGCCCGGCAGGCCGAGGCTCACCGGGGTGAGCTGGGTGTTCGGCTCGCCGCCGAAGTGGACTTCGGCCGGGCAGAACAGCTTCGTGGTGGTGGACAGCTCCACGTGGGTTTCCAGACCGATGACCGGGTCGAACTTCTTGACGGCATCGGCGTACTTCATCAACTTTTCAGCCATTTTGTTTTCTTTCCTCCGATGCTTCCTACTTGTCCAGTCCGTCGAGCCACGGGGTCTTCAGGGACTGCCAGATCGGGCCGTTCCAGCTTTCCTCGAGGGCCGCTTCGAGAGCGGCGGCGGGCTTGTACATGACCTCGTCGCGCTGCTGCGGGGCGAGGAACTGGAAGCCGACCGGCAGGCCGTCGTCGCTCAGGCCGGCCGGGATGCTCATTGCCGGCACGCCGGCGAGGTTGGCCGGAATGGTGGTGATGTCGATGGCGTACATGGCCATCGGGTCCTCGGTCTTCTCGCCGAACTTGAACGCGGTGACCGGGCTGGTCGGGCCGACGAGCACGTCGACCTTTTCGAAGGCCTTCTTGAAGTCGTCGATGATCAGGGTGCGGACTTTCTGCGCGGAGCCGTACCAGGCATCGTAGTAGCCGGCGGACAGGGCGTAGGTGCCGAGGACGATACGACGCTTGACTTCGTCGCCGAAGCCGGCCTCACGGGTGTAGGCCATCATGTTGGCGGCGGTCTGCGGAACGCCTGCCGGCGGCATGACGCGCAGGCCGTAGCGCATGCCATCGTAACGGGCCAGGTTGGAGCTGACCTCGGACGGCATGATGATGTAGTAGGCGCCGAGGGAGTACGGCAGGTGCGGCAGGGACACTTCGATGACCTCCGCGCCCATTTCCTCAAGCTTCTTGACGCCTTCGTTGAAGCGGGCCATGACGCCCGGCTGGAAGCCTTCGCCGCCGAGCTCCTTGATCAGGCCGACCTTGAGGCCCTTCAGATCGCGCTTCATGCCTTCGCGGGCTGCGGCGACCATCGGACGCGGGCCTTCCGGAATGGAGGTGGAATCGCGCTTGTCGTGTCCGCCGATCACTTCCTGCAGCAGGGCCGAGTCGAGCACCGTACGGGAGCACGGGCCGATCTGGTCGAGCGAGGAGGCCATGGCGATCGCGCCAAAACGGGAGACGCCGCCGTAGGTCGGCTTGACGCCGACGGTACCGGTCAGCGAGCCCGGCTGGCGGATGGAGCCGCCGGTGTCGGTACCCAGGGCGAGCGGAGCTTCGAATGCGGCCACTGCGGCTGCGGAACCGCCGCCGGAACCGCCCGGCACGCGCTCGGTATCCCACGGATTGTGGGTGGTCTGGTAGGCGGAGTGCTCGGTGGAGGAGCCTTGCGCGAATTCATCGAGGTTGGTCTTGCCCAACAGCGGCATGCCCGCGGCCTTGAGCTTCTCGATGACGGTGGCGTCGTACGGCGGCACCCAGCCTTCGAGGATCTTGGATGCGGCGGTGGTTTCGATGCCCTTGGTGACGATCATGTCCTTGATGGCGATTGGCACGCCGGCGAGTTCCGGCATCTGCGCCTTGTCCTCATCGGACTTGGCGTCGAAGGCGTCGGCCTGTTCGAGGGCCTGGTCGGCGGAGACCTTCAGGAAGGCCTTGACGCTCGGTTCGGCGGATTCGATGACCGCAAGGTGGGCTTCGACCAGCTCACGGCTGGAAACTTCCTTGGCCTTGATCTTGGCCGCCATCTCGGCGGCGGAAAGCTTGACGAGTTCGGTGGTGCTCATATCACTCCTGTCCCAGAATGCGCGGTGCGACGAACATGCCGGTCTCGGAGACCGGGGCGCCTGCGGTGGCTTCGGCCTGGGTCAGCGGGGTCTCGGGGACGTCCGGACGCAGGTAGGCTTCCAGCGGGACCGGGTTCGCGGTCGGTTCCACGTCGTCGGTGGCGACTTCCTGGACCTTGTTGATGGATTCGGCGATGACGTTCAGATCGCCCTGCAGACGGGTGATTTCCTCGTCCGTGAGTGCGATTCGGGCCAGATCGCCCAAATGCACGATTTCTTCTTTGGTGAAAGTAGGCATGACCCTAACAGTAACGCGTCTGCGTGACGAGCGTGTGCCCTATTTCGTGCCCCGTTCGCAACCCGGCCGCGACTGGCCGCCATCCGTTCGACGGCCGTTCCGTCGCCTGGTCGGCGAGCACGCATCCGCTATTGCGGCAAAGCGACGCTTAACGGCTTTTCTTGCCGCGTGCCGATGGCGCGATCAGGCTTGCGGCGCGGCGTGCTGGGCGATCCAGGCGTGCATGGAGACCGCGGCGGCGGCGCCGGCGTTGATGGAACGGACCGAGCCGAATTGGGAGATGTAGACCACGTCATCGGCCAGTTCGAGCGCTTTTTCGGACAGGCCCGGGCCTTCCGCGCCGAAAAGCATGAGGCAGTGTTCGGGGAAATGGTAGGTTTCCATGGGCACCGCGCCGGGAATGATGTCGAGCGCGATGACGCGGGCGGCTTGCAGTTCTGCTATTTTCGCGTCCAAGGCTTCCAGTTGGGCCATGGTTTCGCCTGTGTTCGGGGCAGTGCCGGAAGTGCCATCCGTCGCGGCTGCGGAGCCACGCATATGGAAGGCGATGGCGGCGGCTTGCGATTGGGCGGCGGCGATTTCGCCGGCGATGCGCAGTTTCCAACATTCGACGAGTTCCGTTATGGATGGATGGTTTTCGACGTGCTGGTACAGCTCCGTCATGAGCGCGCCCTTGCGATTCCATTTGTGCGGGCCGACGATGTGCACGCGGCGCGCTTGGAACGCGTTGGCGGTGCGCACCATGGAGCCGATGTTGAAATCGTGGGTCCAGTTCTCCACGGCGACTTCGAAATCGTGGCGCCCGCGGGAGTCCAGGTCGGCTTTGATGGCCGCGACCGTCCAGTAGCGGTAGCGGTCGAGCACGTTGCGGCGGTCGCCTTCGTCGAGCAGGGTGGAGTCGAAGCGGATGTCGTAATTGGGGGATGACGCATCGTCCGGGCGTGGTTCGCCTGGATGGGTTTGCGACCACGGTCCTACGCCGACCTCGCGGAACGTCGGTTCGCCGGATGCCTGTGCGGCAACATCGATGGGATTGGGATCGTGCACGTTCTCCCCTTCATAGGAACAGCAATACAAATATGTCAAAGGCCCGCGCATCCGTATGCATCATCATGCTTGTCATCGCACATTCGACGACGTCAACGGCAGATATGTTTGCGGTCGGTCGGCGGGAAACTCGGTGTTCAGTGGAGTTCGGATTCCTTGAACACTTCGACGAACGGCAGTTCGGATTCCTCCGAAGTGACCGGGTTGATGACCTTGATGGTCGGGTCGACCATGTCGACACCGCCGATCAGCGAGGCAACGGCCAGCACTTTGGCGCCTTCGTTCTCCACCACGGAGAAGTCGAGGCTCAGCTCGTTGCCGTTGCGCAGGGTGACCAGCGATGAGGTCTGCACATACGATTTTTCAGACAGCCAGGAGTCGATCAGCACCACGCGTTTGCCGGCAATCGACGGACCCTTGATGGACGGATAGACGAAGTCCATGACGAAACCGTCCAAATCCTCACCACGGGAGGCGGCGGCCTGGATCATGGCGGAGACCAGCGGCACGGCCGCGGCGGTCAATGCGCCGACCGCGTCGAAATCGTCGACGGAATAGCCGGCTTCCTCCAACGTGTCGAGCAGGATATGGCCGACGATGGAGGCTCCGCGATGGTCGAACAGCACGGAGGAGAGTTCCGAGAAAGGCTTGTCCTTCATTTCGGCCTGCAGCAGCGTCTTGAGCTGGTCGCGAGGTTCGAGCATGGCGAAATCGACGGTGGATTCCGTCGAAGCGGAAACAGACTGGCCCGCAGCGGAATCATGCGTCGGAACCGGTGTCGTCTTGCGGAAAGTGTTCTCTTCGGTCATGGTTCCAGCCTATCCTTTCGGCTCGTCATTCACCGTGCGGTATGGGTGATTTATGAGCGATAAACATGGTTATTCGGCGTTGGTCTCGGGAGCGGACAACTCGCGGATATCCCCTTTTTCGGGCGCGATCATGTCGACGGTGCCGATGACCTTGCTTTGGTCGACGCGTTGCAGTTTGCGCGCGGTGACCAGCACGCGCGATTCGAGCGACGCGGCGAACGAGTTGTATGCGCCGACCGTTTTGGTGATGGCGGAACCCAGTTTGGTGGCCCGCTCCCCCAATACTGCAAACCGTTCGTACAGCTCTCGGGACAGGTCGAACAGCATTTTCGCGTCATCGGTCAGGCTTTGCTGCTGCCATGCGTATGCCACGGATTTGAGCACCGCCCATAGGGTGATCGGCGAGGTCAGCGCGACTTTCTGCGCGAATGCGTCGTCCATCAGTGTCGGGTCGGTTTCCAATGCGGCCTGCAGCAACGATTCGTTGGGGATGAACGCGATCACGAAATCCGGAGCATCGCTGAACGCGTTCCAGTAGGCTTTGTCTCCCAGGGTCTTCACATGGTCTCGTACCGCTTTGGCATGGGAATGCAGCAGCTCGTTCTTGCGGGCCAGTTCCTCCGGTGAGGCGGTGTCTGGAATCTCGCATGCGCGCTGGTAGTCGGCGTATGGCGCTTTCGCGTCGATCGGAATGGTTTTGCCGCCCGGCATGTGAATGACCATGTCCGGCCGCTGCGTACGCCCCTCGGCATCGGTGACCACCACTTGGGTATCGAAATCGACATGTTCCAGCAGACCGGCCGATTCCACGATGTTGCGCAACTGTGCTTCGCCCCACGCGCCACGCACCTTGTTGTTGCGCAAAGCAGACGACAGGGCGCTCGTCTCACGGTCCAATCGCGCCTGCTGTTCACCAAGGCCCTTGAGCTGCTCGCCGAGCGCACCCATCTCATGCTTGCGCCCCTCTTCAATCTGCGCGACCTTCGCCTGCAACGCGTCAAGGTTCTTCTGCACAGGAGCCAACGCGGACAGCACTTTGCTTTGCTCCTGCAGCTTCTTCTCGCCTTCGGCCTGCCGACGTTCCGCCTCCTCGGCGGCTCGCCGCCGCTCACGTTCCACACGCAATTCCTCGGCACGTTGAGCTTGCGCCAATTGCGATTTGAGATACGTCAGCTGCTGGCCGAGCCCTTCCGCCTGCGTACGGTACTGCACCACCGCCGCGTTAAGTTCGCTGATACCCTGACGATCCGCCTCAATCTGCGCCTTCGCCTCGTTCAGGTCGGATTCCTTCGCGCCACGGGCCATATCCTGCCCTTTGGCACGGCCCGCGAAGAAGCCCGCAGCCGCTCCAAGCGCGGCCACGATCACCAGCAATATCACTACAAACACAGGATTATCGAACATACGTTCGATGGTATCACGTCGTTAGGAACACATCAATCCACGCATCCACATTCATTCGCAAGACCGACCGCATGCCACACAACCGTGCACTATGCTGAAATCAGCCGAACGCGAAATGCATCAGCCCAACACGAAGGGACATTATGGGATTCGATCTGTTTTTGGCGGCCGTGTCGATTGTGGCCGCATCCATCGCCACCTGGGCGTTGTTGCGGCTGTTTCCAAGCTCGGACGCACGCCAGGCGATTCCGCTGCGGACGGACGGCGGATTTGCCGACCCATCCCACACAACCGACGGTGGAGTGACGATAGACGGCAAAGTGACGGCAGACGGCGAATCGGCATCCGACATCGACGGACAACCCACCGACCACCTTGGCAAGCGCCTCGTCATCGCGCTTATCCTGACCATTCCAACGTTCGTCATCACATTACTGGCGCTGGCCAAAATCGCCATGCCGGGCTGGCTGACGAATCCGTGGCTGCACGCCATCGTCATCACGCCGGTCATGTTCTATTGCGCGGCGCCGATTCACCACCGCGGCCTGCCCGCATTGCAGCGGCGGCGTCCGAACGGCGATTCGCTGGTTTCGCTTGGCATGGCGATTGTTTACGCGTACAGCCTGCTGCTGTGCGTGGTGTCGTGGATTTTCCCGGCCGGCTCGCGCGATCCGTATTTCGCGTTCGTCGGCGTGGTCGCGACGCTTTCGCTGGCGGGCACGCTTGTCCGGCAACGCGCGATGACCGCGCAGCAGACGGCAGAAACAGAAAAGGCGCAATCGGCACAGTCAACAGAATCAACAGAATCGGCGCGATCCCAAGCGAAATCCCTTGAGCCAACGCAAGAAAAAAGCGCGGAAGAATTGCTCTTCCGCGCTTTGGTAGGTCATGCGATCCGCGCACGTGTGCTGCAGATCACCACGTCGGTGACGATGGTGGTCGCGGTGTGGACGTGCGCGTTGTGGCTGGCGTTCGGCGTGCAGCCGAAGCTGGCGATCGCCATACTGCTCGGTTCGACCGTGCTGTCGGTCGCAGGCCTGGTATTGCAGGCTTACGACCGACAGGTGACCAATCGATAATCGTCACTCAGCCGGGTTCGGGGCATCGGCGGAATCGTCCGTCTTCTCTTCGCCCATATCCTCCAGCTGGTCCGCGGCCCACGCGGACAGCTCCAGGTGGTCGCCGCCGGTCTGGTCCACCAGCACGGTGTCGCCGTCGTGCACTTCGCCGGCCAGCAGCATGCGGGCAAGCTGGTCGCCGACTTCGGTCTGCACCAGGCGACGCAGCGGACGTGCGCCGTACGCCGGATCGTAACCGGTGTTGGCCAGCCATTCGCGCGCCGAATCGGTCACGTCGAGCGTGATGCGGCGGTCGGTCAGACGTGCGGACACCTGCGCGACCTGAATGTCCACGATGCCGCCGAGCTCCTCGCGGGTCAGCGGGTGGAACATGACCAGTTCGTCCAGACGGTTGATGAATTCCGGCTTGAACTGCATGTGCACGGCGTCCATCACGGCCTTCTTCTTGGCGTCCGCGTCCATGTCGGGATTGACGAGGAACTGCGAGCCCAGGTTGGAGGTCATGATCAGAATCGTGTTCTTGAAGTCCACGGTCCTGCCCTGGCCGTCGGTCAGGCGACCGTCGTCAAGCACCTGCAGCAGCACGTCAAAGACTTCCGGATTGGCCTTCTCCACCTCGTCGAACAGCACCACCGAATACGGACGGCGACGCACGGCTTCGGTAAGCTGGCCACCCTCTTCGTAGCCGATGTAGCCCGGCGCGGCGCCGATCAGGCGGGACACGGAGGCCTTCTCCATGTATTCGCTCATGTCGATGCGCACCATGGCCTTCTCGTCATCGAACAGGAAGTCGGCGAGCGCCTTGGCCAGTTCGGTCTTGCCCACGCCGGTGGGGCCGAGGAACAGGAACGATCCGGTCGGACGGTTCGGGTCGGAGATGCCGGCACGCGAGCGACGCACGGCGTCGGAAACCGCTTGGATGGCTTCCTTCTGGCCGATCACGCGCTTGCCGAGGTACTCCTCCATGTGCAGGAGCTTCTCGTTTTCGCCCTGCATAAGACGGCCCACGGGGATGCCGGTCCAGTCGGAGACGATTTCGGCGATGGAGTCGGCGTCGACGCGGTCGGGGACCATCGGCACGTCGGCGTTGGCATTGTCGGCTCCGCCCGATTCCGCCTCGTTCTTCTCGGCTTGGGCGATTTCCTTCTGGATGGCCGGGATTTCGCCGTAGTTGATGGCTGACGATTTCGCCAGGTCGCCTTCGCGCTCGTACTTTTCGGCTTGCGTACGCAGCTCGTCGAGCTTCTTGCGCAGGTCGCCGATACGGTTGTGGCCGTTCTTTTCGGCGTCCCAACGCGCTTTCAGCCCGTTGAGCTTTTCGCTTTTGTCGGCGATTTCCTGGTTCAAATCGGCGAGACGGTCCTTGGCGCTGTCGTCCAGTTCCGCTTCGGCCTTTTCCGCGGCCTTGTCGTTCTTCGGATTGCCCAGCAGGTACGACTTCTCCATCTTGAGACGGTCCACCTGGCGGCGCAGTTCGTCGATTTCCTCAGGCGAGGAGTCGAGTTCCATGCGCAGGTGCGCTGCGGCCTCATCCACCAGATCGATGGCCTTGTCCGGCAGCTGGCGTCCGGAAATGTAGCGGTTCGACAGGGTTGCCGCCGCGACCAGCGCGTCGTCGCCGATGGTCACCTTGTGGTGGGCCTCATACTTCGGCGCGATGCCGCGCAGGATGGCGACGGTGTCCTCCACGCTCGGCTCGCCGACGAACACCTGCTGGAAACGACGTTCGAGCGCCGGATCCTTTTCGATGTTCTCACGGTATTCGTCCAGTGTGGTGGCGCCGATCAGGCGCAGTTCGCCACGGGCCAGCATGGGCTTGAGCATATTGCCCGCGTCCATGGAGCCTTCGGCCGCGCCCGCGCCGACGATGGTGTGGATCTCGTCGATGAAGGTGATGATCTGCCCGTCGGCCTTCTTGATCTCCTCAAGCACGCTCTTCAGACGTTCCTCGAATTCGCCACGGTACTTGGAACCAGCCACCATGGAGCCCAGGTCAAGCGAGATAAGCTTCTTGTTCTGCAGGGTGGTCGGCACGTCGCCGGCGACGATGCGCTGCGCCAGGCCTTCGACGACGGCGGTTTTGCCGACGCCAGGCTCGCCGATCAGCACAGGATTGTTCTTGGTACGGCGGGACAGGATCTGGATGACGCGGCGGATTTCCTGGTCGCGGCCGATCACCGGGTCGAGCTTGCCTTCCTTCGCGGCGGCCGTCAAATCGGTGGAGTACTTCTCCAAAGCTTTATACGAGCCTTCCGCGTCGGCGCTGGTCACCTTGCGGTCGCTGCCGCGCGCGGCGGTCAGGGCGTTACGCAGCTTATCCGCGGTAAGACCGTTCTTTTCCAAGATGTCCGCGCTTTGATTAGGTTTCGCGGCCGCGATTGCGACCAGCATGAGGTCAACGGTGACGTACTCGTCTCCCCTCCGTTGCATTTCTTTTTCGGCTTGCGATAGCACCGCCGACAGCTGCCTGCTGACGTCCGGCTGCGTTGTGGTCGATCCGCTGGCGCTCGGCAGCGATTGCATCGCCTGATGCACTTCGGCGCTCACGTTTTGCGCGTTGCCGCCTGCCGCTTCGATGAGCGCGCGGGCCATGCTGTTTTCCTGACGCAGCATCGCGTCCAGCAGGTGCAGGGTGTCTACCTGCGGATTGCCCAGCGCCGCCGCGTTCTGAACGGCGTCCGAAAGCGCTTCCTGCGCCATCTGCGTGAACTTCTGTTCCATATCATCCTCCATGGTTCGCGCCCGGCCGCCCGGCCTTCGCTACCGGGCCGGCGTTCGGACGCATATGTCGTTGTCTGATATGCTCAACCGACTTCATCGCCATTATATTCCCAAAACTTGAGTCCCACACACTCAACTTTTTGCGTTTCTCAAAACCGTTTTTCGACACAGGACGGCAGTCACCGACAATCACCAGCGCTCACCGGCAATCGCAATACATACGAAAAAGGCGGGCAGCAACGTAACGAAATCACGAAACGTTGCAAACCCGCCTAATCCAAAGTCCGCCAGCAAGCCGAAAATCAGCCGCGCACCACCACGTTGCGCAGATCGCCGATGCCCTCGACGTGCACGATCGCCTCGTCACCCGGATCCAGATGACCCGACGCGTTCGGCGTACCCGTCATAATCACATCGCCCGGCAGCAGCGTGGTGAAACTCGTAATCGCCGCGATCTGCTCAGGAATGCCGTGAATCAGATTCGCCGTGGTACCCGACGCCATCGGCACATCCTCACCGTTGAGCGTGAAGGAAATCTTCGCATCCTTCCAATCCACATCGTCACGCGTCACAATCCACGGACCCAACGGGCACGCCGTATCAAAACCCTTCGCACGCGTCCACGTCGGATCAAGACCCTGCAGATCACGCAACGTCACATCATTCACGCACGTGAAACCCAGCACATAATCCATGGCCTGCTCCACCGGCACATTCTTGGCGATACGACCCATCACCACAGCCAACTCCGGCTCGAAATTCATATCATTCGAACACAGCGGAATCACAATCGGATCATCCGGACCAATCACCGACGTGCTCGGCTTGGTGAAAATCACCATATCCTCCGGCGCATGCTTGATATCGGAATGACCGGCCTCATGCATGAACTGCGCATGCGCCTCATAATTCTTCGCCAAACCGTACACCTTCGACGGAATCACCGGAGCCAGCAGACGAATGCCGTCACCATCCACCGGATAGCGCTCGCCGGTCGGCTCGACGGCCTGGCCGGACAGCGGATAGCCGTTCAAGGCCACGAGATAGTCCTTGCCGTCGTTCTTGTCGGTCTGAACGAAGGCGTACTGCGGTACATCATTATGCGTAAAACGTGCGATTCTCATACCCGCAAGTCTACCCGCTCGCCACGCCCGCCGTTCTCGACATGCGTCGCTTTGCGGACGATGCCGATTGCTCGCATTTTTTACGATTTTTGCGATTATTTGCGATGCAGTTCCGCCCGCAACGCCGCCACCTCGCGTTCCAGCTCGTCGATGCGGCGCACCTGCTGGGCGATGAGCAGGTCGCGCACGTCACCTCCCGACAGAATCGGGACTTCGGCTGCGTTGCGCGGCGCGGGCAGCGTCGCATTGTTTTGCGTTTCCGCTGGTTGCGTTGGCTGCACCGGCTGCGATACCGCAGATCGAGCAACCTCCGCAGATTCCGCCGACGGCGCCACATCCGCCGACGCCGATGGCACCACTCCACCATTCCCATCAACCGATACCAGCCGGTCCGTGCCCATACGGCAGGCAATCTTGCGCCAGCGCGCGAAACAACGTTCGATGCGCTTATAGCCGATCAGCGATGGGTCGAGTCCGGCTTCGCGGAACAGTTCGACCGGCGATTCGCCCGCATGGTACCGGCGCATGCAGTTGTGTTTGAACGATTCCGTGTAGGTGATGCGTCGCGACGTCGCTTCGGCCACCACCGGCAGCGAGCGCAGATATTCGACTTCTTCCGGACTGAACGCTCCCCCACCGTTGCACATGATGTTCCCTTTCGGCTTGGCGTGCGGCGGCTCCCTTCCACCGCACGGCAGTCGAATGGCCTCCGTCATGCCATTCCCCTGTTCGGCTTGCGATTCGGCTTGCGATGCGCGCTTGCGATACGTGTTTGCGATGCAAGGCCGCAATCCGATTCGTTGTTCGCTTCGTGTTCCATCATACCGGTACGAATGGCGTTTTTCCAACCATTTCAGGCGGTACTAAACCCTAAATCACCCGTATTCGTCACAGCAAAAGCGGGTGAACCGTTGATCGCTCAACGACTCACCCGCCCGAACAAGCCCCGTTGCCTGTCTGCTGGCCCGCTCAGACCGCCATCGGCGTATCGGATTCGCGGAAGCGCAGCACGAGCGCCAGTCCGGCTCCGGCCATTACCAGGGCCGCGATGGTGAACAACACGGTGCCCATTGCGCCGGTGAGCGGCAGCTGCGTGACGTTCTTCACGTTCTTGACCCAGATCACCTTGTCGACCTCGCTTGCCAGACCAAAGTTGTTGGCGCCGACCAGCTTGAAGGTCGATTCGCCGTTCTCCTGATTCACGGTCAGTTCGACGGTGAAGGTCGGCACGAAGTTCTTCGCGTAGCCGTCCGCGAATCCGGTTTCCTTCAGGGTGTATTCACCGGACTTCAGGCCCTTGATGAACACATTGCCGGTGGTGGAGACAACATTCGCGGAGGAGCCGTTCTCATCCGCCTCGGCCAAGCGGTATTCGCCGTCCGAAAGCTTGACGAATTTGAGCGGGGTTCCTTCGGCCTTGCTGCCCTCGAACACGTTGAACGTCGCTCCGGCAAGACCGTTGGCATCGTCACCGACACCATACTTGTGGAAGGCGAATTCGCCGGTGTAGGCTTCGAATACGACCGGCGGGGTCCAGTTCTCGTTGTCACGGGAGACTTCCGCGGTGTTGGACACCTGGTTGCCCGCAGAGATGATGTCCTTGTTGACCACGGCGGTGTAGGTGATGACCAGCTGTCCGCTCTTGCCGGCCAGATCGAACTTCAGCACAGTAGTGGTCTTACCACTGTCATTATCGACAGTTGGCTCGGTCACGTAGGTAAACGACATGTCCTTGTCGCCGATTTTCGCGGCGAAGTCCTTGTTGACCGTCAGACCCTTGGATGCGACGTCCTTCACATAGTACGGATAGGTGTCGTAGCCTGCTGCCGCGTCCGGAATATCCAGTGTGATGGTGTAGGTGATGGTCTGCCCGATGCCCACACCATCCTCGGTGGTGATCGAGTCGGCCGTCTTGCCCGGCTGGTCCGGATCGTTCTCGTTCTTAGCCACGAACGCGCCGACCGCGTTGATCATGCCCTGGCCGGTGACCGCGTCGCCCTTCACTTTGAACGTGGCGGATAGACCGTTGAGCGTGGTGGCGACGATGGCGTTGACACCCAGTTCGCCGTCCTTGTCAGTGTCGGTAACGAGGTACCAGCCTTCATCAAGCGAGCCGATGGTCGCAGCCCCGCCATTACCGGCAACGGTTCCGTCAGCCGTAACGCCGGTGCCGGCCTTCATCGCTTTCGCAAACTCGCGGAACCAAGCTGCATCATTGTCGCCGGTTTTGGTGGCTGCGAATGCAGCGGGATTGCTGTCGTATTCGCTCGGCATGGTACCGGCCGGATCCATCGCGTTATTGGCTTCGACCACCGCTTCGGTCACTGCTTGAACCCAGTCAGCATCCGTATCGACCTGCACCGCGTCACCGTCCACCGTCAATGACGCGAACTTGTACGCGGAATAGGTGTGCCCTTCCTGCGAATGCCGCACTTCGATCGATGCGCTGCCGGCCGCATACGCTCCGGCCGTGCCGAACGCCATACCGCCCAGCAACGTTGCCGCCGCGGCGATTACTGCACAAAGCCTTCTCGTCTTCATGATGAGAGACCTCTCTTCCTTGGTTTGGTCGGCCTTGTTACCGCAGCCGATTGGTTGGTTTTATGGGAAGTTTCGTAAGTTGTGTTGCTCTTTAGTTGTGATTGAAAAAATGCGATTGCCGGATTGCGATCAGAGAATTGCGATTGCCGTCCGGCAGTTCCGTCACGGCCGTCCGCGCCCGATCAAAGCCAGTCCGACGATGCCCGCAAGCAGCAGCACCAGTGCCGTGACGCCGACCACGACCAGCCAGGTCCGTCCTTCCGATGCGCCGGATAGCGGCAGCGCGGCCACCGTCTCTTTCACGTTGGTGAACGAAGCTTCGTAGGTGGCGGTCTGTCCCTTGTCGAACGCGCTCCACATGTCGGCTCTGGTGATGCTGATCGGCACTGAGGTGACGTTGCCTTTCGCGTGATAGCCGGCGATGTTGCCTTCCGTGACGGTGTAGTCGCCTGCCATCACGCCACGGAATGTGTACTGCCATTCGCCGGTAGGCAGCTCGTCATCTTCGGAAAGGTCTTTGCCCAGCTTCGATGCGCCGCCCTGCATGAAATCGATGCGCAATGTGGCTCCGCTCGCCGGCATTCCGCCTTCCCAATGTTTCGTCACGACCACGTTGGCGGACGGCACCTGCAATACGGGATGCTGGTAGGCCGCGCAGGCGGACTGCTTGTCGAAGGTGTAACAGACCTGCGCCGACGCGTTCGATCGGAAGCCCGGCTTTCCTGCGGAGGTCGTGCCGGTGCCCGCGTCGCCGGTCGCGTCGTAGTTGATGCCGCCGTCGACCATATTGACCCGCGCGTAGGCGCTGTCGGTTGGCACGATGCCGTACGAGAGCGTGTAGGTCGCGTTGTGCAGCAGCTGGTAATCGCCGGCGAATTCGACGCGGATCTTGCCGTTGCCGGCGTCGCTGTACCACAATGTGTAATCACGTTCCAGCACTGGAGGCGTAGCCCCCGAAGACAGATTCGTCACGTTGAGCGTCACGCCGCCGGTCACCCGGTAGTAAGTCGCTCCGCCGAAGTTCCGCATGCTGGCCATGTTCCAGACAACGCCATCGACCTGCGCGTATTCGGACAGCTCGTCGACGATCGAGACGCCGCTGTAGGCGCTTCCCGTGGTGATCTCCTTCTGGATGTCGTCGAAGATCTTCGTCAGGTCGTCAGCGCTGTTGGTGGCCTTGTAGTAGCCGAGGTTGCTGCCCGTACCCCAATTGGTTTTGTTGTACGCGGTGGCGTTCGGATAGTTGCTGGACACGGCGTGCATGAACTGGTTGGCTTGGTCGTTCTCCCTGTTACCGAACGATTGCTGCTCCGGATTGGCGCCTTCGAAGATGCCGATGCTGTAGATGAGCGTGCCGGCCGATTTCATGGCGAGCGCGGTTGTCACGGCGTCATTGGCGACTCTCGTGCTAAAAGTGTTTTGCGTGGTCGGCACACCGTCCGCGAAGAAAATGACGACTTTCTTCGCGCCTGGCCTTGCCCGCAGCAATGCCGTCTGCGCGGCGGCCATGCCTTTGTCCGCAGGGGTCGCGCCATTGGCGGACAGCCTGCTCACCGATGATTTCAGAGCGGCGGTATCGCTGGTCAGGGAACTCACCACGCCGGATGTCTGCCCGAATTGAGCGATGGCGATTCGCACTTTGCTGTTTTCGTCCTGGATGGTGTCGTTGGTGGTCTCGGTGGCGTCGATGAAGCTGGTCGCCGCTTCTTTCAGCGCCGTCAACCGCTTCGGATTCGATTTGTTGCATCCTCTTTGGCTTCCGTCCATGCAGTAGTTCATCGATCCGGACGTGTCCAGTACGAGCACCACTTCGATTTTCTCCGTGGTCTCATGGCTTTCGCGGGTATCCTTGCCCACCACGTTGAGGTTCAGCGTGTATTTGCCGCCGTTGTTGTATGTGATGCTTTTCGTGTGGTCCGGCTGCGGCACGGCGACGTTACGCGCGGCACGCATCACGGTTTTGCGATTGAAGGTGAAGCGATCGCGCATGATGTGTTCGGCATCGTCGGCATCTTCAGCAGTGTTGCCATCGTTGTCAGCATCGTCCGCATCGCCGGTTTTGCCGTCATCGGCTGTCGCGCCCGCATCGCCATTCGCCACAGCATCCGTGCGATTTTCGCCGGCATGGTCGTTTCGATCGCCGTCTTGAGCCGGTGCAGCACCATTTGCAGGTACGTCAGCGTTCTCAGCCGTCGGCTGCCTAACCGCCTGCCGTTCCTGCTCCTTCTGCTCATTCGGCTGTTCCGTCTTATCGCACGGCTGCCGCTGTTCCGGCATCGTCTCCGACGGTTGTTCCGGTTGCGATTGCGACTGCAGTTGCGATTGCGCTTGTTCGTTCGATGGCTGCTGCGATTCGCCGTCGTCCGTAAGGCATTGTGCGTCGTCATCGTCCGTTGCGGACTGTCCGGCAACATCTTGCCCGGCAATGTCGGCAACGTCCGATCCGACTGCGTTTTCAGCATCGGATTGTTGTGTCGATTCCGGCTGGCTCGCTGCGGATTCGGCGGCCACGTTGCCGCCATCCGTCACCGTTTCGTCGGCGAACGCGGTCGCGCCGGCTCCCGTGGTGCCGGCCAGCATCGCAATCGTGACAAGCAATGCGGTGAATTTTCCCATCCGCGCGCCACACCGGCTTATGAAGCCGGCAAGCGGGTCCTTCATCCACTTCATGACATGTCCATCTCTCATGGCGCTGCGGCGAATTGCCTATGCGCCTCCATGCCTTGAACCTTATGGATGAACGTTTTGAAACCCGTCCCCTCCATTGATGGGTTCGGGGAACGTACGGACCCGCGAAAATCGCGGCCTTCCCCCTTATCCTTTACGCGGCCAGGCGGAAGCGTGCCGCATGATTCGGTGTCGGGGCCGCATCGACCGCACGACCATGCAGCACAACAGCATGCCGCCCATCGTGCAAACGATGGTCATGGCGAGCGCGCCCAGTTCGGTCGCACGTTCGTCGCGCACGTCGGCCGGATCTGGCGCGGGCAGCGGTATTGCGACGCGATGCCCGGAGACTAGCAGCCGATGCGTGTTGATGCCGTATGGCGTGCAGGTCATCAACGTCAGCCGGTCTTCGCCGGGCACGATTTTCAACCGTGAGACGTCGTCCGGTTCGATCACGCTGATTCGGTCCACTTCGTATCCCAGCGTCTCGTCCATCACTTTGATGTACATGAAATCGCCGTCGTGCAGTTCGTCGAGCCGTGTGAACATCAACGATTTGACCAGGCCGCGATGCCCAGTGACCACCGTATGCGAGTCAGTGCCGCCGACCGGCAGGCTGGTGCCGTACAGATGCCCGGCACCGACGGCGAGCACCGGTTCGGACGTACCATGCCGAATCGGCAGTTCCACGCCGATTTTGGGCACCAATACCGTGCCCATGATGCCTGCGCCAGAATCCAGCAGGCCCTGATAGTTCGCGTCCGTGTCCGCCGCGGAAAGCCCGGAACCGCCGGAAGGCGCCGAATCGTCGGCGGTATCAGCATCTCCGGCAGTGCCAGCCGGTCTGGTAGTGAACGGATCGGCCGCCTCGCCCAATACCGGCTGTCCTTCCACGGCAAGCCGCCGATTGTATGCGCGCGCCCGTTCCAACTCCTCCATCGCCATCGGATACGGCCATCCGGCAACCGTGCGAGCCGCCGAATCGGATGTCTCGGCCAAGCGCCGCGCGGAATGCGCCTGCATGGCGAACGGCAACGACGCGACCACCACCGCGCCCACGATCAGCAGCACGGACACGCACCGCACCAATATGAAACGAATCCGCCGCAGCCTGCGCGCACGAACCACATCGGCAATGTCAATCGCCTCGTAAAACGACGGCGTTCCAGCGAACGTTCCAGCAGACGTTCCAGCGAACGCAACAGTTCCGGCATGACCACTGTCGGCAGCTGCACCGGCATCAGATCCGACTCCGGCGCCATTGCCGATGCCATCGTTATCATCACCGGCATCATAGGAATCAGCCGAGGCGCCCGCCACGGCACCGAACAGCCGCATGGGCGAACGCAGCACCGCATGCGCATGCACGTAGGAATCCGTCCTGCGGGCGAGCAGACGGACGGGTTTACTCATCAATCGAGAGGCAGACCAAAACATGGGTTTCTCCTTCGAACACACCCATGTTCACACCCGCCATACGAAAGCCCTTGCCCCCTATAGGAGGGCTTACCCCTAGAAAGACAACGGTTTCAGGCACGAAACCGGCAATTATGGCACCAAACCGCGCAGCACCCCACCTACCGGCGGAACGCAGCTCAGACAAGCCGTTTTTCAGAGGAATGCAAGTCAGACGAATGTAAGCCAGACGAATGCAATCCAGGCGGACGAGCCCCGCAAATCCTTAAAAAAACAGAAAAAGTCAAAGAAAGCGCTCAGATGAACGCACGCTCACCGAAAATCGCAGTGCCGACGCGCACGATGGTGGAACCTTCGGCGATGGCCAGTTCCATGTCGCCGGTCATGCCCATCGACAGTTCCCGGCAACGGTCCGTGCCCGGTTCGCCGGATGCGAGGATGAGGTCGCGGGTCTTGCGCAGGTGCGAGAAACCGCGGCGAATCACCGTTTCGTCGTGCACATGCGCGCCGATCGTCATCAGTCCCTGCAATTCGATGCCGTCCAACGTGCCGATTTTCTGCGCGATGCGGATGGCGTGCGCCGGATTGCAACCGGATTTCGATTCCTCGCCGGATTCGTTGACTTCCAGCAGCACGCCGACAGTAATACCGCGAGCCACGGCTCTACGTGAAATTTTTTCTGCCAAATCGATTGAATCGACCGATTCGATAGTGTCGACCACCGGCAGCACTTTGCCGATTTTATTGCTTTGCAGCTGGCCGATCAGGTGGAATGGAATATGCTCCGCCGCAGCATCCGGCGCGGCGCCTGCGACGCCCAGCGAAAACCCGCGTTCCGCGCATCGCCGTGCCAGCCCTTCGGCCTTCGCCGTCACTTCCTGCGGACGGTTCTCGCCGATCATGCGCACGCCGGCATCAATCGCAGCCATGATTTCGCCGATGTCGCGCGTCTTCGTGGCGGCCAGCAGGCGCACGGAGCCGGCTTCGCGTCCGGCTTGTTCCTCAGCGGCCGCGATGCGGTCGAGCACACGATGCACGCCGTCCGTGATCTCACGTGCGCGCGCATCGTCGATCACCTCGTTGGCGAGGTTCTTGTGATCCATGTATGCAGTCATCGTCCACCTCTCGCAAGTTCATTCGACCGCCGGTCCGCGGCCGGCACCACCGTTTCCGGCATGTCGGCTGATATTTCGATACCAGTGTTACCAGAAAACCGCCGACAACGTATAAAGAAGCCCGCGCGATGACCTGAAGTGAAGCGATAAAGCGGTCATAAATTCGCGCGGGCTATAAAACCAGACGGCAGTAGAAGGGGGACTTCAAAGACTCCGTCTACGCATTTAATGTATCAGATAAATGCGCGCGAACCGCCGGAAAAAACCAATAAATCTGAAAACTTTTTTTCAGATTTTATCCCCCTTGCGCAGCCCCTCCACCAAACGCTCCAATTTATCGACGCGATCGCTCAACACCATCACCTGGCATACCAGCGATTGAATCTTGCCCAACGGCACTTCCGACATCGCATTGTGGTTGTCCACAGCCGTATCATGCGGTTCCGGCTCTTCGGCCGCCTTGCGCATGATGTCCTCGTCACGCTTCCAGCGTGCGATATTGCGTTCGATGCGCTTGTGCCCGATGACCGATGGGCTCAATCCCGCGGAAATGAAGATCGCAGTCGGCTTCTCCCCCTGCAGATACCGCCTCATGCAGTCGATTTGGAATTCCCTCGCATACGTGATTCTGCTGTCCGTCACCGCGTCGATCGACGGCAATGTACGCAGGTATTCGATTTCCGCTCTACTGAACTGTCGCTTCGTCATATTCGCCCCTTGTAAATCCCCTTTTGACCGGCCATACCGATAACGCATAGACCGAATTGCCGAAATCACCACCCAGAATACCGGATGACGCACACCACCTTACGCACACCCCAAACGAAACGCGCGGCCCGTATCACCATGCGCTAAATATCCTTCTCACACTGTGAGATATCTCACAGCGACGGCACGTTTTCGGAGCACGCTGCAACCTCGGCATGGCACGTCACGGCACGTCCAGCAACGCATTCCACAATCGCGTCCCACGAAACCCGCCGTTCCGGCCGCCGATGCAGGTACAGTTGCAAGCATCGGCGCAACCGGTCTCTGCATCGGCAACACCGAACCGCCCGCCAACGACAGGAAGGAACCCCGTGCCAGGTCGTTTCGCACCCACCCCATCAGGCCGCATGCACATCGGCAACATCTATGCGATGCTCGGCGCATGGCTGTCCGCGCGTAGCCGCGGCGACGACATGCTGCTGCGCATCGAAGACATCGACGAACCGCGCGTGGTGCCCGGCGCGGCCGAACTGATGATGGACGATCTGCATTGGCTTGGCTTGGATTGGGACGGCGATCCGGTGTTCCAATCCGCTCGGCACGACCTGTACCGTGAGGCGCTGCATTGCTTGGAAAACCTGACGATTGACGACGCATACGATTCGCCGTTTGACGAGCGCAACGACCACACCCCCGCAGTCGGCAGCGCACCCAATGGCGCAATCGCTGGCACAACCCCGCTGATTTACCCTTGCTTCTGCTCGCGCGCCGACATCCGCGCAGCCTCCGCACCGCAGGAAGGCGACCGTTTCATGGTGTATCCCGGCACGTGCCGCCGGCTTATCGCCAGCGATCCGGATACCGTCCGGCGGCGGCTGGCCAACGGCGACCGCCATTCGCTGCGCATCGCCATGCCCGCCGACACAAACCCGCGCGCAACCGTCCAATTCGATGATGCAGTGTTCGGCCATCAGGAATTCAATCTGGCGCGCGACGTCGGCGACACCATCGTGCGCCGCGCCGACGGCCTGTTCTCCTACCAGCTGGTGGTGGTCGTGGACGATCTTGACATGGGCGTCGACGACATCGTGCGCGGCCGCGACCTGCTCCGGTCGAACGCCTTGCAAATCGCCATTCGCCGAGCGCTTATCAAGGCGGGATTCCGCAAGGCGAAAACGCAGGCTTCTGCACCATCGCAGCACGCACCACAATCGCAATACACCCCATATAACCCCGAAAACCCACGGTATGCGCATCTGCCGCTTATCGACAACGCGGCCGGCCGCAGGCTCGCCAAACGCGAGCGCTCTTTGGATATGGGGGCGCTGCGCGCGCATGGCGTCACCGCGGAGCAGGTTGTCGGCTATTGCGCGTGGCTGCTTGGTTTGCAGGGCGATTCCGCGCATACCAGTCCGCAGCCGATGAGCGCCGTCGAGGCGTTGCAGGAGTTCGATTGGGGTAAGGTACGGACCGATACGGCCGACCGCAGTATCAGCCAAGACGATTTCGACGCGTATTTCGACCTGTGACAACGGCTGGCCGGGTCTCGCCGAATTGCCGAGACGACCCGGTCAGTCCGGAAAACAGCAGAAAACAGCAGAAAATAACGGGAAGCAGTCGACGTTCAGCCGATCCACAGCTCCGAGTCAAGCGGATATTCGTTGACCTTGCAGCCGTCCAAATGCATGGATTGCTCCTGCATCAGCGGCGCCAACTGGCCTTCGCCGGCGCAGGTCGTTTCGTTGTCGATGTGCCCCAGCCGGTGTCCGACCTCATGGTTGATCACCATCGTGCGGTATCGCGCCAGGTTGCCGCCGGCGGCGAGCCATTGTTGCGTGCCGCCGTTCCAACGGTCGTCGTTGACGATCACGTTGTTGTCGACCCTGCAACTGTATTCCACCGAGCATGATGGCGAGAACGACGTCATTTCCGACGCTTGGGACAGCACGAGATTGAAATCGCAGTTGCCGTCCGTGGATTGGTCGAATATGGCTCCGGCGCGTGGCCATCCGTGTTCGTCGTTGAGGATGCGGAACGCCGCGTTGCCGAATTCGTCGGCCGAACCGACGTTTCCTTTGGTTGCGATGCAGTAATGGTATTGCGTCACCGGTTTGCCGCTGTTTTGCGCGGTTTCCTGCGCTTTGTTCAGAATCGCGGTTTTCTCGTCGTCGCCCAGTGCCGCCGATTGCGCGTTCACCGCTTTGGCGACGGCCTGCTCTTCCTGCGATTGTTTGGTTTCCGGTTTGGTTTTTTTGGCCGTCTTATGCTGATTGGTTTTGGCTGTTTTCTTGGCTGGCTTCTTGGCCGACGTCGAATGCGTGGCTTGTGCCGTCGTCTGCGTGTTCGGCGTCATGCGGACCAGCAGTGCGTGCACGCTGCAGGACGTCATCGATGCGATCAGCAGGAACAGCGCGAGCACCAGCACGGCGGCCCTGCGGATGCGAAACGCCTCAAGCCGTTCCCGTTGGCCCATTGTGGCGTCGGCTTTCGGATCGAGCGCACGTATGATACGACGAATCCGCTTCAATCCAGCCTCCCGATATGGTGATGTTTCTCTCTTCGGCAACAGTACCAGTCTCAGTCAACATGCCGAAGCCGCCGACCGCCATGCATACCACCTATGCGTAAGGCCCGTGGTTCCGGAGGGAATCACGGGCCTTACCAGCATGCCAGACGAATGCCGGCAATCGTCAAAGTAATGCTCAGGCGAACAGCACCTTGAACAGGAACGCGCCGACGATCGCGCCTGCGATCGGGGCCACGACCGGAATCCAGGCCTCGCCCCAGCGGGAATCGCCCTTGTTCGGAATCGGCAGGATGGCGTGCAGGAGGCGCGGCATGAGGTCGCGGGCAGGGTTCAGACCAGGGCCGGTCGGGCCGCCCATGGAGGTCACGAGGCCCCACACGATGAAGCCGACGACGATGGATGCGGCGGCCGGGTTCGCCTTGCCCCACGGCAGGGACAGGCAGCACAGGGCGCCGAGCACCAGCATGAAGGTGCCGAAGAACTCGTTGAGGAAGTAGTTCACGCGGTCGTTGTGCGCGTCGGTGGTGCAGAAGGTGCCGAGGATGGCTTCGGCATCGTCGGTGTCCTTGTAGTGCGGCAGGTAGGTGACGTACACGATGAGCTGGCCCGCCACTGCGCCGAGCAGCTGGGCGATGATGTACGGCAGGACCTCGTTCCACGGGAACATGCCGTTGACGGCCTGCGCGAGGGTCATGGCCGGGTTGATGTGGGCGCCGGAGACGCCGCCGAACATCAGGACCGGGAACATGACGCCGAAGCCGTAGCCCATGGCGATGTTCAGCCAGCCGGCATGGTAGCCCTTGGTGTTTTTCAGTTCCGCGTTGGCGACAGCGCCGTTGCCGAAGACCATCAGCACGGCGGTGCCGACGAATTCCGCGGCAAGCTTGGTGAAGAGTGTGTATTCCACTGCAGTTTCCTCTGTTGCTTCTTCTCTAACGATTCTTACGATTCGTGCGATTCGAGATGAATTGCGATTCCGCTCTGGGCGGACAACAGCGCACTACCTTACTCCGTACGGAGGAAGTAACGCGGCTTTGGGTGGACACATGTCCGAAATACGAAAAAGACCCAAGCCATTGGCTTGGGTCTTGTCTGTGCCCCCTCAGGGATTCGAACCCTGGACACGCTGATTAAGAGTCAGCTGCTCTAACCAACTGAGCTAAAGGGGCGTTGGTCTTGGCGAGGTTTTTGTTCTCGCTGAGCACATGGAGTAAATATACTCAGAATCGGAAAGAACGCAACCCTCGGCGTGTCGCAATCATAAAACCGCTATTTTCCAACGTTTTCAGCAAATCGCAGAAAACCAAAAAACAAGGCGAAAATCGTACGAATCGGCATTCTAGGCAACGGTTTTCCAAAGAAAATCAGAAAAAACTTGCTCCGGGCGTGTCGCAAAAGGCAGGCAAAGACGCAGGAAGACACATAACCGCAGGAATAAAGAATGCCGCTCGACAGGAAATCGCACAACAAGAAAGAAGACCGAGAAAGACGGGAACCAAGAGGGCGGAAAACAAAGCAGGCAAGCAAGCAGAGAGGAACAGAAGAGAGGAAAAACAAAAAGAGAAAAACAGGGAAGAAAGAGCAACGACAAAAAAGAAATCCCCCGCACCAATCGGTACGGGGGATTTTCGATGCTTAAGCTCAGACGTGTTCCAGCCTGAAGTCATTCACCGCCGGTCCGTAAGGACGTCGAGCGGTGAATGGGGCGAAATCACTCAGCGACGACCTTCACGAAGAAGTTGGCGGTGATTTCCGGGTGCAGGGCGACGGTTGCCGGGAAGTCACCGGTGGTTTTGATCGGCTCAACGGTGATGTTCTTCGGGTTGACCTCAACCTTGGAGGAGAGCGCGATGGCGATCTTCTCTGCGGAGATGCCGCCGAACAGCTTGCCGGACTCGGAGACCTTGGCAGCGATTTCGACGGTGGAACCCTCGATGATTTCCTTGGCGGCAACAGCCTCTTCGCGGGTGGCGACGGCCTTGGCCAGACGAGCGCGCTTCATGGCCTCGATCTGGGCGGCGGCACCCTTGGACCAAGCGAAGGCCAGGCCCTGCGGGAACAGGTAGTTGCGGGCGTAGCCGGACTTGACGGCCACGACGTCACCCGGGTGGCCCAGGTGGTTGACGGACTTGGTGAGAATAACCTTAGTTTCAGCCATTGTTCAAACCTCTCTAAGATCAGCGGCCGGACGTGGCGTACGGCAGCAGGGCCATCTCGCGGGCGTTCTTGATAGCCTTGGAGATCTCGCGCTGCTCCTGCACGGTGACACCGGTGATACGACGGGAACGAATCTTGCCGCGATCGGAGATGAACTTACGCAGCAGGGCGACGTCCTTGTAATCGATCTCGGTGACCTTGGCGGCCTTCAGTGGATTCGGCTTCTTCTTAAACGGCTTGACCGGCGGCTGCGGCCTCTTGCGTGACATCTTGATGTTCTCCTTAAAATCTGGAAATACTGCGATTAAGCTGCTTGTTTCGCTGTTCGCCTATGTTGCGGACGGGGTTCGGTCCGTCAGAATTCCGGTTCGTCGCTGTCGCCGCCGAATTCGGAGGAACCTCCGAAGGACTGGGACGCGCCGAAGGAACCGAAGGACGAGCCGGAGTTATCCGAGCTTGACCACGGGTCCGAGGCCGGAGCGGACTGTGCGGGAGCGGCATTGACCGGAGCGGAGGCTCCACCCTGATATCCGGCGCCGCCAGCATAGCTGGAGCCACCCTGATATCCGCCGTTGTTGCCGCCGAAACCGCCGTTGTTGTTGGCGTTGTTGTAGCCGCCGCGATTGCCGCTGAAGCCTCCGTTGCCGGACGAGCTTTGACGGGTCACCTGGGCGGTCGCGTAGCGCAGGGACGGGCCGATTTCGTCGACCTGCATCTCGATGACGGTTCGCTGGGAACCGTCCTGCGCCTGGTAGGAACGCTGCTGCAGACGGCCTTGCGCGATGACGCGCATGCCCTTGGACAGACTCTGCGCGCAATGTTCGGCCATGTCGCGCCACGCGGAGCAGCGCAGGAACAGGGCCTGACCGTCTTCGAACTGGTTCGAGTTACGGTTCCAGGTGCGCGGAGTGGAGGCGATCGTAAAGCTGGCAACGGCGGCGCCGCTGCCAATGGTACGAATTTCCGGATCGGCCGTGAGGTTGCCCACCACGGTGATTACAGTTTCACCTGCCATGTCGTTACCTACTTACTTTGCAGCTTAGAAAGCTTGGTTTACTTACTTGCGAAGAATCTTCGTACGGATGACGGATTCGTTCAGGTTCAGCAGACGATCGAGTTCGTCGCTGGTGGCCGGCTCAGCGGAGTAGTTGACCACGACGTAGTTACCTTCGGTCTTGCCGGCGATTTCGTAGGCAAGCTTGCGACGGCCCCAGATGTCGATGTTCTCGACGGCACCGCCTTCCTTGGTGACAGTTTCCAGATACTGCTCGGTCAGCTTCTTCAGACCGCGCTCATCCAGCTCAGGATCAGCAATGAACATCAGTTCGTACTTATGCGCAGACATCACCCACCTCCTTCGGACTATCGGCCATGGACCTTCCATGGCAGGAGTGTGTATGCGTGCTGCCTTCAGGCATCGATAAGTCGCAATGAACATATGGATACGATTGATGGCAACTTGTACAGGCTACCCCGACGCCGCGACGTATCGAAACGGCGTCTGCCGGGCGCGAAATCACGTGCGGAGGCAAGCAAAAAGCCCCGCTCGCAAGCGGGGCTTAATCGCAAAAAATCGTAATAAATCCTGAAATATCACGATAGCCGTATGGCAATCGCACGAAATATCAGGCGTAGATGTTGCGCGGACGCATGTCTTCGGGTAGGCCGTTGAGCAGCGTAGAAACGGAGCCGGATTCGAACACGGAGCGGATGCCGGCGGCCAGCAGCGGGGCCACGGACAGGACGGTCATGTTCGGCAGGCGCTTCTCTTCGGGCACCGGAACGGTGTCGGTGAGCACGATTTCGCGGGCGCCGCAGTCACGCAGGCGCTCCACGGCCGGACCGGACAGCAGGCCATGGGTGGCGACAAGCGTCACGGACTTCGCGCCGGCATTGTTCAGCGTGCGCACGGCCTCGCAGATGGTGCCGGCGGTGTCGATCATGTCGTCGACGACCACGCAGTCGCGTCCCTTCACGTCACCGATGATGCCGTGTGCCTCGGCATGGTTCGGGCGCGTGGTGTCACGGGTCTTGTGGATGAAGGCGAGCGGCAGTCCGCCGAGCTTGGCGGCCCACTGTTCGGAAACCTTGATGCGGCCGGCGTCCGGGGACACGATGGTGGTGTTCTCCAGCGGCATGCTGTTGCGCACGTAGTCAAGCAGGATCGGCATGGCGGTGAGATGGTCGACCGGGCCGTCGAAGAAGCCCTGCTCCTGGGCTGCGTGCAGGTCGACCGTCATGATGCGGTCGGCGCCGGCGGAACGGAACAGGTCGAACATGAGGCGTGCGGTGATGGGCTCGCGGCCCTGATGCTTCTTGTCCTGGCGGGAGTAGCCGAGGAACGGCGCGACCACGGTGATGGAACGTGCGGAGGCGCGCTTCATGGCGTCCACCATGATGAGCTGCTCCATGATCCACTTGTTGATCGGCTCGGTGTGGGCCTGCATCACGAAGGCGTCGGCACCACGGACGGGCTCGGTGTAGCGCACGTACATCTCGCCGTTGGCGAAATCGTATGCGGTGGTCTCAAGTACGTCGGTTCCCAGGTATTTTGCGGTTTCCTGAGCCTGCTCGGGGTACGCGCGACCCGTCACCAGAGCCAGTTTCTTATCCGGAGTGCCTTCGAGAATCGCCGACATGCTTGCCTTCCCAATTGTTCGATATGTGAAAATAAGCCAAACTCCAATATAACAATGCGGGTGCCCACGGCACGCGGCCGTTGCGGAAGCGTTTCACCATACCGCTCCAAACTGCCGTCGGCAACATCAAAAAATCCCCAAACCATCGACGCAGAAGGCACATCTCAACGTCGATGGTTTGGGGGAAAACCGGATTACCGGACTATTCGGCGGACGCGAACGCCTCGCGGATCTGCGCCGCGTTGCCGTAGGACGCCTGCGCGCCGTAGCCGGTGGCCGCGTACGCCGAAACGTACGAGGCGAGTTCGGCGGCTTCGGACAGCGCCAGTCCGGACGCCAGGCCGGCCAGCACGGTGCCCATGAAGGAATCGCCGCAGCCGGTGGTGTCGACGGCCTTGACGCGTACCGGGGCGATGCGCTGGACGCGATGTTCCGGATCGTCCGCGGTGCCGTCGAGTACCACGGAACCGTCGCCGCCAAGCGTCACGATTGCCTGTTCGAAGCCGAATCCGCGCAGTTCGTCAAGCGCGTGCCACCAGCCGAACGAATCCCAATCGTCGTTCTCCGGCTCGTCGATGCCGAGCAGTTGCGCCATTTCATGCTCATTGACGAGCAGGATGTCGGACGCTTCAATCAGTTCCGCCGGCAGGGACGGGGTGAACGGCGAGTCGTTGAGCAGCACCTTCACGCCCGCTTCATGGCACATGCGTGCGGCCGCGGTGACGGTTTCGATGGGGCTTTCCAGGCACAGGCCGAGCACTGTGGAGTGGGTCAGCGCGTCACGCACGGATTCGACGTAGTCGACGGTCACCTGCGCGTTGGAGCCGGGCGAGTACACGATGGTGTTCTCGCCGTGCGCGTCCACGGTGATGACGGTGGTGCCGGACGGGCCGAGCACGCGGCGCACGTGCGTGGTGTTGACGCCCGCTTCGCCGAGCGCTCCGAGCAGGAAGTCGGCGTTGTTGTCGGAGCCGACCGCGCCGAACATCTGCACGGTGGCGCCGATGCGTGCGGCCGCCGCGGCCTGGTTGCCGGATTTGCCGCCGGGCAGCAGCTGTAGCGGGCCGCCGGTGATGGTCTCGCCCGGCCCGGGCAGTCGCTGTGCGGTGACGGTGTAGTCCGCGTTCATGGAACCGATCACGGAAACGGTGCCGTGGATGCGGTCCAGTGCGGAGAGGATTTCTGCTGCGCTCATGATCGCTTTCCTTTCTTGCGATTATTGCGATTGCCGACGGTCGCCGCACTTTCACTGCGCGGTTATTGTGCTCTCACTGCGCTTTGGCGGCGAGGCCGGAGATGCGGGTCATGAATTCGTTGAGGAACCTCGGCACGTCCACGCCGACGGCGACCTTCATGGTCTTGACCGGGTCGTTGAGGCGGGTTTCGTCGCCGATGGTGCGTCCGCGGGTCGGGCCGTCCACGTCGACCTTCATGTTGATGTCGAGCGTGGTGACGAGCGTCAGGTCGACGGCGACGCCGACGGCGAGCGGATCGTGCAGGCCGCAGCCGCCGAGGTGCGGCGAGGTGGTCTCGTAGGCCTTGATGTAGAAGTCGGTCATGTCCGCGAGGAACTTGCCGGCCTTGGTGCCAAGGTCGCGCCACTGTTGGGTTTCCTTATAAGTAAGCAGGGTCTGCAGGGTCACGTCAAGGCCGATCATGGTGGTCGGGGTGCCGGAGCGGAACAGGTAGTCGGCGGCTTCCGGATCCTGCGAGATGTTGGCTTCCATACATGCGTTGCAGTTGCCAGGTACGGTCAGTGCGCCGCCCATGAGCACGATTTGGCCGATTTCGTCTTTGATTTCCGGTGCTTTCTTCAGTGCGGCTTCGATGTTGGTCATCGGACCGGTCGGCACGTAAATGAGGTCCTTGCCGTAAGTCTTGACGGCGTCGATGATGAAGTCGACGGCCAATTCGGTTTCGACGGAACGGTTGGAGTCGGGGATGTCCACGTCGCCGATGCCGTTGTCGCCGTGGATGAACGCGGAGACGGGCAGCACTTCGAAGTGGTCGGTGGTGCTGGAGTGCGACAGGCCTTGGTAGACCTTGACTTCCGGGTGGCCGAGCAGGTCGGTGACGGCGAGCGCGTTGCGTACGCCCTGTTCCACGAGCACGTTGCCGTAGGTGCCGGTGATGCCGATGAGTTCGACTTCCGGGCTGCCCAGCGCGTAGGAGATGGCGAGCGCGTCGTCGACGCCGGTATCGAGATCAAGAATGAGCTTCTTCATGATTGCGCCTTCCTCGTTGATTGGCTGTGACGGCCGTTCGCGTCCGCGCGGCTGCCGCCTTTGTTGTGTTCTTTTTTTGTGCGATGTTTTATGCGATTGTTGTGTGGTGTTGAGTACGGTCTCTGTATCACCTCACAACATTATGATAAAACGTTTTATCAAGATTTCCAAATCATCCTTTCGACGTGCGTGTCGCGGCGGAAAACCGCCCCTTTCTCCGATACGCGCCCCACGTTACACGCGCAATACGCAATATACGCATCGCACGCGTTATGCGCGTTATGCGCGTTATGCGCGTTATGCGCAAGCGGCCTGCACCAGTTTCGGCGTCAACACCTTCACCTGCGGCGAGGCGAGCCACGGACGGCCCGCACCGGAATCGCCATCGCCACGTACCACGGCGTCGATTCGACTGCCCAGCATGCCCCAGCCGGCGGCGGCCAAATCGACCACGCTCTGTTCGACGGTGGTCATGCGCAAACCCAATCCGAATCGTCTGAGAATGTTGTCGTAGCCGATCACCTGCATGTCCTCGGTGACGTGCAGCCCGCGTTCCGCCATACGCTGACGGAAGCCGAGCGCCATCACGTCGTTGCAGCAGAACACGGCGGTCGCACCGCCGTCGATGATCCGGTCGGCAGCATGATAGCCGCCGTCGAAACGGTAATCGCCGGACACGCACAACGCGGGATCGAACCGCTCCCCCGCCTGCTCGATCGCATCCACGAAACCACGGCGACGGTCGGCCGCGCTCGATTCGGCCACATCGCCGGTCACGATGCCGATGCGCTTATGCCCGCCTTCCAGCAGGTACTGGGCCGCAAGCCGACCGCCGAGATAGTTGTCGAAGCCGGCCGCGTCACACCAACCGCATTGCGTCAGTCGGTCGATGAGCACCACCGGGCAGGTGACACGCTCCACGTCCTCACGCAACGCGGCGCCGGCACCGGCCGCGCAGGATTCGCGCGCGGGAATCAGCAGCACGCCATCCACCCCACGTGACGTCAGCCTGCGCAGCAAAGCCTGTTCCGACTCACGCGAATCATCCGAATTGGCCACGATCAGCGAATACCCCTGCGCCGCGCACTCATCCTCTACGCACTTGGCAAACGCCGCGAAAAACAAGTTCTCAATATCAGGCACAATCAACGCCACCAACTGGGATTGCTTGGTCACCAAGCTTCGCGCGCTCTGATTCGGCACATAATTCAGTTTCTTCGCCGCATCGGCAATGACCCTGCGCTTCTCCTCGGACACGCGAGCAGGACGATTATTCAACACCAGCGAAACCGTCGTCACAGACACCCCTGCGACAGCAGCCACATCCTTCAGCGTCGCACGATACGCCATCCAAACCCCCTTAAAACGTTTATCCCTCCAGCATAAATACCATGGAATCCTGACGCGCCCAGCATCGCAATAACAAACAAATTCCTTTCACAGCAAAATAATCCGCACTATTTCCACCGGTAAATCGTTTTTCGGAAGTGTTTTTTGCATACTCGCAACGTTTGTCCAAAATGAGCGCCGCACAAGAAGAAAGAAACCAGCAATGCGGCCAACCACGCAGAAAAACAATGCGAGACCGCGCAAAACCATCGTCATCGTCGCAGTGGTCGCCATCGCACCCACCAAACGCTATGAGAGGTCGAGATCTCCGTCCGTGCGTAGAAACTCCATCAGGTTGAGATGCCTTACGCCGTCACGTTGCATTGGCAGCTGGTCCAAACTGAACAGGTATTTCGGATACCCGTCAGCCAGCTTCGTGAACGGACGGAATTCACGCTCCTCAACATTAGGATCCTGCACACTCATCGACACCTGCACATAGGCGTACCGTTCCCGCTTACGCACAATGAAGTCGCACTCCAGCTTACCAATAATGCCCACGCTCACCTCGTAGCCTTTCGACCTCAAATGCACGTACAGCGCATTTTCCAAGGCTGGTCCGTAACTCATTCGCGTACCAGCGTTACGCGCGAATCGTATGCCAGGATCCGCAAGATAATACTTCTCCCCTCCTCTCAACGACCTGCACGAACGCAAATCGAATCGCGGGCATTTGTAGAGGACCTTCGCACTCTCCAACAGCCGGACATAGTTCGCAAGAGTCTCACGTTTGACCGTCACGCCTTCGCCATGTTTCATATAGTCGACGATCCCCGACAGATTCGTGGGAGCTGCATAGTTGTTGATGAGATAGTCCTGCACACGCTGGAAGGTATCGCGGTGACGCACCACTTTGCGTGCGGCTATGTCTTTGTTGAAGATCTGCCCTATGACCTACCACAACCAAGAACCTAACCCACGAAAACAGCAGAAGCCCCTCAACTCTTCAATTCCACTACAAAGGTCACATCACGGCATACGCACGCCGACGCGCGTATGCGTGCACGACTCCAGCAGCGAGCCGTACCCGCCGTTAGATGGCAGGCTTCAGTATCGTGACGCCATGCGTTAGCGTCACCATGCAACGATAGGAACACACTATTCAATAGTGCATCATGAAAGCGTGACGTTGCCCTTGCGCAGGTGCCGTAAGACTCCGCGGACAAAGCAATGAGGCTTCCCCGTGAGAAGGGAAGCCTCATATTCCATTCATTCTATTCAGCGATGATGACGCCGAATCACCGATCATCCTTTGGGAACAACGCGTCGAAGGCATGTTCCATCACGGACTTACGGCGGATCACACCGACGAGCCTGCCATCACCATCCACCACCGGCAGTTTCTTGAACTGCTTCTTGGCGAGGATTCGGGCCACCTCTCCAACATGCTGGTCGGGCGTGGCGGCAACGACCTTATGCGTGGCGATGTCCATCACCTTCTTGCCGGAGAGCGCCTGCACCTTGGAGGCCACGGTTTCGTCGTCGAACACCACCATCGTCGAACCGGTGCCGGTGGGAACCGTACGGGATTCATAGGTGGCAATCGATTTCAGGATATCGCCGTCGCTGACGAAGCCGACGAGCCTGCAATCGCCGTTCACCACGGGAAGGCTGGAGACGTTGAGGCGGATGAACTCGCGTACCACATGCGTGATGTCATCGCTGTCCAGGCAGCTGTAGGGCTGATCGTCCATGATCCCGCCGATGGACTGTTCCTGGGCCTGCTTGAACAGGGAGGCAGCGGGGGCCACGTATGCGCCGGCGTAGTGATGCTCGGCGGGCTGGCCTTCAGTGGTTTCGGCCGCGACTTCGGCGGAGGCTTGCGCCTCGTAGGCCTTGGCGTTGCGTGCGGCCTTCTCCTTGGCACGGCTGGTGACGGTGAAGATGCAGATGATCAGGGCGACCAGCGAGATGGCGGCGCACAGCAGGTAGGAGAACGCGATGCCGCTGGCCGTGGCGGACTTCACACCCTGGGACATGTGCGAGGCGGTCACGGATGTTTCTGCGGTGACCAGAAGCGAGGTCGCAATGGCTGCCGCGATCTGGCGGCCGGTGTTGGCGATGGCGTTGCCATGGGCGATCATGTCGTTCGGCAAAGCGTTGACGCCCCAAGTGTTGATCGGCATGTTGGCGATAGCCTGACCGGATGCCTGCAATGCGCAGAACACGGCGACAAACAGCACTGATGTCCTGGTGTTGATGGTGCCGAGAAGACCAAGAGAGATGGTCATGAGCGCAAGGCCGCCGATGCCCACGCCGCGCGGGCCGAATTTGTCGAATGCGGCACCGGCGACCGGACTCAGGATGATGCCGACCGCCGCGGCGGGCAGCATGACCATGCCGGTGACGGTGGCGGATTGGCCGAGCACATTCTGGATGAAGATAGGCAACGTCACGTTGGTTGCGGCGACTGCGGCGTTAATCAGAGTGACCAGAATCGCGGAGTTGCGGAAGTTGCGGGTGGCAAGGGTGTCAACGCGCAACAATGGCTCATCGAGCTTGACTTGCTTGTATACGAATGCGACGAAGGCCACAAGACCAACGACGATTGAGGTAATGACGACCGGACTGGTCCATCCCATCGTGGAAGCGGACGAGAAGCCATAGAGCAGGCCACCGAACGCGATGGTCGAAAGGATCACGGACAGGACGTTGAGCTTTGGGTTCTTCAACTCGCCGACGTTCTTGAGCATCATCGTGCCTCCGACAAGGATGACCAGTGCCACAATTGCGATGCCAATGAACATCGGGCGCCATCCGAAACTGTCAATCACCAGACCACCGACAACCGGGCCGATAGCCGGGCCGGCGGCCATGACGATACCGGCCATGCCCATGGCGGTGCCGCGCTTATCCGGCGGATAGACGAGCATCGGCACTACGGCGACCAATGGCAACAACACGCCGGAGCCGGCGGATTGCAGTATGCGTCCGACGAGCAACAGCACGAAATTCGGCGCGACGGCACACAGCAGTGTGCCGACCATGAAAGTGGCAAGGGCTCCGGCGAAGAGCTTTCGGGTGGAGAATTTATCAATCAGATAGCCTGAAATCGGCACCATGATGCCCGATACCAGCATGTAGACGCTGGTCACCCACTGCACGGTGCCGGTGGTGATATTGAAATCACGCATCAGTGCCGGCAAGGCCGGTGACATGACGGTCTGGTTGAGCAGCGCAATGAACGAGCCGACGACGATCACGCCCACGACGATGAATCGGGCGTGCGAATCAATAGGCTTTACGGAACTGGCGGCGGACCCGAATTCCGCGGTTTTCTGTGAGGTCACAGCATTTCCTTCTGTTGGTAACGGCATGTGTGGGCGATCCGGCCCCATACTTGTGTCAAGACGCGGGGACACCGATGAGTCCGGGGTAAAGGAAAAGCCGCCATCCGTTCCGCATTCATATACGGCAAACGATTCGCGGCTTTGCGTAAGTTGATGGCTATGGTGAGCGATTCATGCGACGTCGACCGCGGATGGGCCATCGGTGCATCCCGGCATAAGGCGTGTCCCCGCTACACCAGCATCGAAAAAAGGGACATTTGTGGATTGGCAAACAGAACATTGCCGACGAACGACCCACGGCAGGTGCGTGCGATGAACATCGCGTAGCGATACAGGTTCATGGCATCTCCTTGACGGGTCTTCGTACGGCAGACATCGAGAAGCCTATCATCATTCAGATCGACGGTGAAACCCACGCATGCCCGACAATACACAAAATCTTTACAAAAGGATTGGGCTTACCGCATACGATCCGCCTGGGTAGCGGTCCGAGGATGAATCAGGGGCGAGCCAAGGGTTGCGTCTCGTGTTTCCGTCATGATGTCTGGCAAAATAGTGAAGCCGGACATGCGAGGCATCGACCGGAATCGGAAAGGGGCAAATCATGCGAGTTCTCGGCAATATCCTGTGGATCATTCTTGGTGGGTTGGCCATCGCAATCGGATGGGCATTGGTGGGACTGATTCTGTGCATCTCCATCATCGGCATCCCGTTCGGCCTTCAAGCGTTCAAGATGGCGGGACTCACCCTGACGCCGTTTGGCAAAACCGTGCAATACGGCGGCGGAGTCGGCTCTGCCTTGGCCAACATCCTGTGGGTGGTGCTGGTCGGCTGGTGGATGGCGTTCGGCTATCTGGGAGCCGGCGTACTCAACTGCATCTCCATCATCGGTATTCCGTTCGGATTGCAATCGTTCAAGATGGCCAAGCTTGCGCTCTGGCCATTCGGAGCGGAAATCGTCAACCTGTAGATTCCAAATACTACAAAGCCGCCAAAGCAACCCTTGACGAGGCGGTCACCGACGTCAACAATTGGATTGACCAGCAAGCCGCCAAGGCCGAATAATAAAACACACATTATGCTGCTGCAGCAGCCAGTCCTTGCAGAACAATGTCATGACAAAGGCCCGAGGAGGCGGCGCTGCCGCAGATGTTCCGCTCCCATGGAGAGGATGTGATGCGTCGCGCGATGGCCGTGGTGAACGTAGTGAACCAGACGAGCACGCTCGTTCCCGCCGTGCTCGGCGGCGTGCTGTACGCGGCGGTTCTAGGACGGGATTCCATCACCTTCGCTCTGGACAGCTGAGACATCAAAGCCATGTGTGGATATGCAAACGGCCGCCATCAATCATGGTGATGTTGGCCGTTCACGTCCCATTAAATATACTTTCGCACCGTATCTGGCTTATATACGGCAGATTCGGGAGACTTGGATTCACAGCTGGGTCATTAGGCCAGAACGTACATCCGGCTCTCGCAGCCATTTCCTGACGAAGCCAACTACTTGCAGCACGTTATTTCCCAATCGCCACTTACCGGACCCAATTGCCAGGCTGCGCCGCATCCGCCATGACGCACCGTCGCAAACGCTCCCGTCTGACGCGCTTTACTGGCCTTGTGCGCGGTAGCGGGCTTCGGTGGCGGCTTTGGCGGGTTCCCACCAAGCGCGGTTGTCTATATACCAAGCGATGGTCGCCTGCAAACCGGCTTCGAAATCGGTGCGCACAGGCTTCCAGCCGAGTTCGGTACGCAGCTTGCTGGAGTCAATCGCATAGCGTCGATCATGCCCGGGACGGTCACGCACCCAGTCGAACGCATCTTCGACACACCCCATAAGTCGCAGAATCATACGCATTACGGCAATATTGCTCATTTCGCCATCTGCGCCGATCAGGTATGTTTCACCGATCCGCCCGCGTGTAAGAATCTCCCACACCGCAGAAGAGTGGTCTTCCGTATGGATCCAGTCGCGCACGTTCTCGCCTGTGCCATAAAGTTTCGGTCGCACGCCCTCCATGATGGAAGTGATCTGCCGCGGAATAAATTTTTCCACATGCTGGTACGGCCCGTAATTGTTGGAACAGTTGGAGATCGTGGCGCGAAGCCCGTACGTGCGAACCCATGCGCGCACCAGCTGGTCGGATGCCGCTTTCGACGCACTGTATGGGCTTGACGGCTTATACGGCGTGCTTTCGGTGAATTTGCATGGATCGTCGAACGCGAGGTCGCCGTACACTTCGTCGGTGCTGATGTGGTGGAATCGCACGTCATGCTTACGGGCGGCTTCAAGCAAATGGAACGTGCCTTCCACGTTTGTTGTGATGAAGGGTTCAGGATTGGCGATGGAATTGTCGTTGTGCGATTCGGCCGCGAAATGCACGATCGAGTCATGACCAGGCACGATACGTTCCAGTAACGCAGCATTGCAAATATCACCTTGCACAAGTTCGACTTGCGATTGCGGAAGACCGGCGATATTTTGCGGATTTCCGGCATAGGTCAGTTTGTCGAGCACGGTTATGTGCACGTCAGGATGGTTATGTGCCACATAGCGCACGAAATTGGCTCCGATAAACCCACATCCGCCGGTCACGATGATGTTGCGCGGCTTGAAAATCTCACTACTCACGATTTCAGGGTACCGGCAGGGTTGCATAGCCATAAAGCGATTCCACAAACTGGCTTATATATGGCAGATTTGGAAGGCTGACCGTTGAGCTAGCGGCCAAAATGCACGGTAAGACGTCACTTCCACAACCGCACCATCCGCACCGACCAGCACACGGTTCCCCGATGCGATCACGGTTCTTCTAGAGCTAGACCTATCCGATGAGGAAATGAAACAGCACTCATGATTCTCCCACACAGTTTCGCCCCGCCTCAACGTACTAGTTTCTGAAAACCGACAAGTTGTCATTTTTGTTAGAAACTACACTTATCCCCATCATCAATTGCAACATGCGTGCATTTGGCATAAAATACACATTAATTGCACGCAAGATTAGGGCAGGTGATTCAGATGGGCAATATTACCATTCGCATGAACGACGATCTGAAAGCCCGTGTCAACCAGACACTCGACGCCATAGGCATGAATTTCAACACTTACGTGACCATGGCAAGCATCCAGCTCGTAAATCAGCAACGCCTGCCTTTTGACACTTCCGTGCGCGCCGCGGAGCCAAACGAGCAGACCAAGCGAGCCATGCTCGAAGCCGAAGCCAAGGAACGCGGTATCCTCCCAGACGACGCGGCCACCTTCAACAGCGCGCAAGATGCCATCGCTTGGCTGCACAACAATCACGGTTGAACAGGCAAAGCGCCATGATTACCACCAAATTCGACCAACAATTTCAGACCGACTTCAAACGCATCTCACGACGGATATCAGATCGTCACGGAACTCGAATATGTGATCGAAGCCATTGAGGAGTACGGACGCGTTCCGGAATCATATAATCCTCACATGCTTGATCGCCCACGAGGAATCTACTCGGGATATGCAGAATTCCATCTTGCCGAAGGGAAAATGGATGTGTTGGTGATCTACTCGGAGCGATCGGAAGCGTCAACAATCCGATTCATTCGCTTGGGATCCCACGACGAACTGTTTGACGGTCCGTTGCTTTAGATGAAACCATCGTAGGCTCCAACGAGATTCAGCCATCGATTTCCGCCTAATAAAACATATCGAGCTTATATATGGCAGATTTGGAAGGCTGACCGGAGACATCTCGCCTATGTATGGCAGTCCATTCCGGGAAAACCGCAGTTAGAGGGTACACAATTACCCTCTAACCGGTCTGTCACAAAAAACGAGCTGCCACATATAAGCGAAATACGTCCGGACAAACGCCAGAATCTACCATATATAAGACCACCTGTCAGAAATCTAATTCAAGCCGATCAGCAAACCGCCATTACATTACCCTTGATTTGGTGTACATACAACACCTTAGTTATCCTTGATTTGGTGTATAAATAGCACTTCGCTTACCCTTGATTTGGTGTATAGTTGAGCGTGTTATTACCCTTGATTTGGTGTATTTACGGCGGTGAGACATGGAGACTTTCGAACGAAAAGCGTACGAAAAACTGGCTTCCTGGAAGAATTCTTCCCAAGGAAGCACGGCCCTGCTCATCGAGGGCGCGCGGCGCGTCGGGAAAAGCACCATCGCGGAGGAATTCGGACGACGGAATTATGCGTCGTATATGCTCGTCGACTTCTCGAAAGCCCCCGATGACGTGCTGGGCTACTTCGTCGACCTGCGCAACGACCTCGACGCGTTCTTCATGTACCTGTCATCCTTCTACGGAGTGGAACTGCACAGGAGGGATAGCCTCATCATTTTCGACGAGGTGCAGCTGTACCCGAAGGCCCGCGAGGCCATCAAGCAGCTGGTGGCTGACGGGCGTTACGACTACATCGAGACAGGCTCGCTCGTCTCTATCCGCGAGAACGTCAAGAACATCCTCATTCCATCAGAGGAGGAGTCGATCCGCCTGAATCCCATGGATTTCGATGAATTCCTCTGGGCTTTGGGAGAAAAGCCACTGTCCACGCTCATCGCGGACTCGTTCAAGAAGCGCAGGCCGCTCCCCGATTCGCTGCACAGGAAGGCCATGCGGCTGTTCCGTGAATACATGCTGGTCGGAGGCATGCCCCAGGCTGTGTCGAAATACGTCGAGACCCATGATTTCAGCAAAGTCGACAACGTCAAACGGAACATCCTCCGACTGTACAGGCAGGACATCTCCAAGCATGGCGGCAGCGACCGGATACGCATCACGCGCATCTTCGACAACTTGGTGGGTCAGCTTTCCAAGAAGGAGAAGAAGTTCAACATCACATCGCTGGGAAAGGAAGCGAAAACCCGCGATTACGAGGACGCCTTCCTCTGGCTTTCCGACGCGTTCATCACCAACGACTGCTTCAATTCCACTGATCCGAGCGTGGGCTTGAGCATTAGCGAGGACCATTCGACGGTCAAATGCTACGCCGCCGATACAGGGCTTCTCACTACGCTCGCCCTGGCCGACTCGGAACAGACCGGAAGCAACCTGTACCGGGACATCCTCCTAGAACGCATCGAGATCAACGAGGGCATGCTCGCGGAGAACGTCGTCGCACAGCTTCTCCGGGCCAACGGGCACCGGCTGTTCTTCTATTCGCGCAGCGATCGCGACGACCCGTCGAACCGCATGGAGATCGACTTCCTCATCGTCGAACCGTACGAGAACACGGCAATGAAGTACAGGGTCAGCCCCATAGAAGTCAAGTCATCGAAACGCTACCGCACGGTCTCGTTAGACAAATTCAAGGCAAAATTCGACAAGAAGGTCGGCACCAGATACGTGCTGCATCCGAAACCGCTGGTCGTGGAAAATGACGTGGTCAAGCTGCCGATCTACATGGCGGTACTGCTGTAGAAGGCTTCACGCAGACAGCGCTTTTTGGTGCACTACCAGCGAATGACGCCCAACACTTGCGCACGCATATGTTGTACACCTTGAACACATCTGTTTGCTGCCCGTCACCCAGTTAACCGTCCAGCCACCTTTCAGACATCCGCTAGACACTCGTTCGTCCACAGCTGAACACTAAAATATACCCGGTTTAATTGTACAGAGCCTCCAATTATAAGGGGACTATCTTGCTGAAGGATGCGACGATGCCTATTTTCTCGCCCGACCGTCACGCTTGTGCACCTTCATACGTAAAACTCACTAAGCAGCCGATTACGGGCGGAGCGTATCGCCCTCTTGCGAATGACGAAGATAGCAAAGCTTGCGCTCCATCCGCCCTTTCAGGTCACCATGGTTCAAAACTGTATACGCAGAAATCAGCAATTCACGCCATCTCCGATAACGCAAGCGTTTTCATTCCCAAAGTCGATGCGTCCCATCTGCCAAAAACGGCTGACGACAAGTCCATTGACGAAGCCATTAACGAAGCTGCGAACAACAGTACCCATTCAGCCCCCCCATCTGCTGAAATTCAACTCGCGCAAGCTAACGAGCATCCTCTGATGCAGGCTATCGAGGTCTGCAAACAATCCGTACACACTACGGCAAAAGCACTCTCCACCGCAGGACATGCAGTTGCAAAAGCTGCCAACGCCACCGGCCACGCCATCCGCACAGCTGCCACAGCAGTAAAAACTGCATGGCACACCTTCGTTAACTTCAAAGCCGTACAGCTCATCATCAAATTCTTCAAGAAAGTATATGCACTCTGGAAGAAGCGCATGAGGTTCTCATACGCCTTCTACACCATCGTGTTCTTCCTGCTTACCTCAGCTGAGGTTATTTTCCTCCAATGGGGAATGTATTCCGAGCCCGAATATGACAAGAGCACAGAAATTGATGAAACAACGAAGGTCCTTCAAAGCGTTGCGGGACAAGTCACCAGATTCATCAGTCAAATGTGGCTTGAGCAAAAGAACGTCTGCCTCGTCAGTTTTGTCGGCTTGGCCTTGATTTATCTCGCGTTAATTCTTGTAACGAACCGATTCTGGATCGCCACTCTTGTTTTCGGCGTTGCCCTTACCGCTTTTGGAGTCGCCAATAGCATTAAAGTACAACTGCGTAATGAACCGATCATCCCTGCGGATTTAACATTCATTTCAGGCGGCGACACCGGTAGCATCATGTCATTCGTACCGAAATCCAGTCAAGCATTCGTCAATGGGGCGATTAATTTTGTAATTTGGTTTGCGATTATTGCCTTCGCTCTTTTCGTCTTGGACGGACGTAGACGTTTCATTCATTGTTCATGGCGCCACCCCATTGCAAACGCCAAAAACATCATTGGCAACATTTTCCGTGTCCTTGCAGCAGTCCTCAGTGTCGTACTGCTGAGCGCTTACGCCATGGGCCTGGGCACACCTGGATCGAACGTCTATAAATGGGCTAAAGATAATGGCTACGAGCCCCAATTATGGAATGCCATAGGTGATGCTCAAGCCAATAATCCGGCTACCACATTCCTTAGCCTGTCAAAGGTCAAGGCCATGGATAAGCCCGGCAACTACAGCCAAAAAACTATGGAATCTCTCGCTAAGAAGTATACGCAAGAGGCGAAAACCATCAATCAGACTCGAACAGGTGAGCTTACGGACAATACCGTCATCATGATTTTGTCTGAAACTTTCTCCGACCCCACTCGCGTTCCGGGCGTTTCTTTTAGTCTCGATCCAATACCGAACATCCGTAATATCAAGAACACGACCACTTCAGGACTCATGCTGTCCCCCGGTTACGGCGGTGGCACCGCGAATATCGAATATCAGGCTTTGACCGGCTTGAATCTTGCGAATTTCAATGATTCTTTGATTGTGCCGTACCAGCAATTGGTTCCGAACCAGAATGATCCTTATTCGTTCAACCAGATTTGGATGAAAAAGTATGGGAAAAATGCTTCTACTGCGGTGCATCCGTTCCAGCAAAGCATGTATCTGAGGAATATCAACTACAGGAAGTTTGGCTTCTCATACCTGTACACGCTTGATAGCAAAATTCCGCTGAAACATACCGGTTGCATCGACCGTTCGCCTTATGTGAGTGACAGCGAAGCGTATCAGAGCATTCTTGACCTGCTCGATAGGCAACAAGATTCGAAGTCCTCGCAGTTCTTGCAACTCGTTACCATGCAGAACCATATGCCCTATGGCGATTACTATGACAATAACGAGTTTTCAGACGCCAATATTTCAGAAGATTTATCTGATGGGGAACGCTGGAATATCAATACCTACACTAAAGGAATTAACTGGACCGACCAGGAAACGGCGGATTTCCTTAATCAGCTCGACCAAATGGACAAGCCAATCACCGTTATCTTCTATGGAGATCATCTGCCCGGCATCTACGACACGGCAGATATGAACAAGAACAATAAAACCGTTTTGCATGAAACAGATTATTTCATTTGGTCAACTTCTGCTTCGTCTTCCCATGGAACGAAAGTTAATCCCACAACCACCGCGTACACATCATCCAACTATTTCATGCCGCTGGCTGCAGAACACATGAACGCTAAGGTATCACCGTATCTTGCGATGCTTACGGAATTGCAACAAGAAGTCCCTGCAATGAGCCGTGTGATCGGCACTAACGGCGGTATCGGGCAAGGTAAGGCGACGTACCTGGATCATGATGGCAACGACATCAAAGTCACAGCTTTAAGCGCTAAAGCAAAGGAGCTGCTCAAAGATTACAAACTGGTTCAATATGACCAGACCGTGGGCAAGAATTACCTTAAGGACTTGGATTTCACACAGGTCCCATAGGAATCGGAAAAATAGGGCCGCACAGGAAATGTCTGTGCGGCCCTATTTTCATATGCAGAAAATCACTTTTTGAGGAGTGGTTCGACCTGCTGCTCGTACGCGGTCAACGCGGTGTCGATCACCTGGTGCATGTCGTAATACTTGTAC
>ERZ827524.28-NODE-28-length-197603-cov-11.178468_pt1 | contig 197603 bp, 245 predicted proteins | sample MGYA00519702_ERZ827524 | MGnify/ENA primary metagenome ERZ827524 (study PRJEB31778, sample SAMEA3449341) | human gut metagenome | biome: human gut; feature: human-associated habitat; material: faeces | place: United Kingdom | collected 2010/2012 ...
CGGTTATTGCTTCCATTTCACTATTCTATGGTGTTGGATTCTGGAATGATTATTTTTCATCCATGATTTATTTAAAATCAGCAGAGAAGTTTCCAATACAGATTCAGTTGAGATCTATCATCCTTTTGACTTCACAGATTTCAGAGGTTGTTATGGATTATTACGATATGAACGGAGCACCGCCTGATAAGGCAGTCAAAATGGCATGTACTGTAATTGCTACCGTACCTATTCTGTGCATTTATCCTTTTGTACAGAAATATTTCACCAAGGGCGTTATGGTTGGCGCTGTAAAGGGTTAACTTAAAATTATATAATTAGTGTCTGCTGATTAAACCGTCTCTGGCTCAAAATCAGCAGATTGACGTGTTAATAGTTCCAGTAGCCATAAAAGTGTAAAAAGTATCCGTGACTGTATCTTGAACAGATTCGTCACAAATACGGATAATGCGATTGAAGTTAGGGTTGTGTCATAAAGCTTGGTTTTAATCAAGCCCATTCCATAGCAACGTTTGCTTAAGCTGAAGGCTCTTTCTACCTCTATTCGATCCTTGTTATCCTGATATTCCTGTTTTTTCTCTTTCACTGACTGTTTTTCAAGGCTTGGTCTCCCAAGCTTTGGGCCGGATAATCGTATTCCATGCATCTTACAGTATTTTCTGTTTTCTCTGGTACGATAGATCTGGTCTGCTAATATACGCTCCGGATAATGACCGGTCCGTTCCCTGAAACGCTCTGCCGCTTCTTTCAACACGGTACTTTCATTGTATGCATCATAGGATACCTTTTCTATTCTGCCAAGACCATTATCATCAATGCTAAGGTCAAACTTTGCCCCGAATTCTACTGGTGACTTTGTTTTTCCCCTGACGATTGGTCTGATCCATGGCTGTGTAATACTGACAATGCGGTTGTCTACACTATGGGTCTTGTTCTGGTACATATATTGCTGTTGCTCATACAGTTTATAGATTGTCAGCAGGAGAGTGCTCTCTTTCGATGTCGGTGCATAACCGTCCTGCATGAAATTTTCGAGGTACCCGATATCTCGTCTGATGAATGCCAGCTGTTTACGGATCGTTGCCCTGATCTTCTTAGTGCTGCGCTTTTTTGCTTTTGCAAGTGCAAGATAATTTTTTCTTGCTATCCTGCGGTACATGCGGGGGCTGGAAAATCCATATGTTTTGCAGAAGCGGATGATAACCGTTTCCAGTTTTTCCCTTGCTTCATTCAGCAGGGAAAAATCCTGTGGATATCGGATATTAGATGGGGCACAGGTGGCATCAATCATCAGGGTTCCTTTATTTTCAGGGAACTGTCCCTGCTTTGTATCCTGCCCATCACCTTCTCCCCCTGAAGGTGGATTGTTATGGTCATCATCCTTTTTGCCACTGGATTCCTTTTCTTTGACTGCATCCAGCATATATTCATTCGCTTCCATGATAACATCCATATTCAGACGTTTACGGAACAGGACTAAGGTACTTGCATCAATTGGCGGTTCTTCCTGATAACCTGGAAGCCCAATGAAATACTGGTAATACGGATTTTCTGTCAGTTGTTCAACGAGTTCCCTGTCAGAATACTGATATTTCGTTTGTATGATCAATGAGCCAAGGGCAAGACGTAATGGCTTGGCTACTCGGCCATTCTTGCCTTTGAACAGGCGGGAATATTTCTTTTCAAAGACTCCCCATGGAATAGCATCTGCCATTTTTACCCATCTGTTTTCAGGGTTCATGTGAAGTCCTATTGGCTGATTGAAATCCAGAAAGTTACTTTGTGTATTATCAGTATATTTGTACATTATTTTCCGCTCCATAAATGGTATTTTTCTATTGAAAACTGCACGAAAAAAGATTTGAGATCCGTTAAAAACCTGCACTTTATTATACCATCTTTGAGCAGAAAACACAGTAAAATTAATGGTTTTAAGTGAATTTTTCTTTTATTCAGCAGACACTAAATAACTGTATATAAGGAAAATATGATATGATTATATTCAAATATGAAATTACAGGATCAGAGGTATACACAGTATGTACAGAGACACTATATTTCAATATGTAAAAAAACAATATGGAACAATTCCAGAATATCTGTGGAATGATTTACCAGATAGTGCAATACTTCGTAATGACAATGGAAAATGGTACGCAGTATTTATGAATTTGGAAGGCTTTAAAATCGGATTGGATACAAAAGATAGGGTTGATATTATGGTTGTAAAATGTAAGCCGGATATGATAAGTGTTATGACACACATGAAAGGCTTTCTGCCGGGATATCACATGGATAAAAGTAATTGGATCACAATTCTTCTGGATGGGACAGTCCAGGAGGCGAAGATATTAGATTTTCTTGATATGAGCTATGATTTGACGGACGGGGCAGATTGAGGAAAGTATGAAATAATATTTAAAAACGATAATATCCTCTTGTGAAGAAAGTTGCATAAAAGCTAAGTATATTTTCAATAAAGTTGTGAAGTTTATTTTTCATGGAAGTCTATCGCCTTTCGTTTTCCTATGACTATTACCATAATGATCTGCAAGATCTGTTTGTGGGACAACTGCATATTACATAGGGTAAAATCTGTGTGTGAAAAAGTTTGCATAAAAGCTAAGTAAGTTTTCAATAAAGTTGTGGAATTTGTTTCTCATGGAAGTTCATCTCCTTTCTGTTTACGCTGTCATTATAAAACACGAAGGGGGATATTACTTGCCAAAATAAAAAAATAAATAGACAAAAATTGCAACGGGCAGAAAGTGTGTAAATATTCTCTGTCCGTTGCAGTTTCTTATATATTTTTGCTATACCGATTGCTAATAATATTGCAACAGCGGATTTTATGATTCATTCCACGCTTATGAATGAACAGTATTCACATCAGATTGAAAATTTTAAAAACACTGTGGATGTCAGAGTAAAAGAAATGCAGTGATGGATATGATAAATAGCCAAAAAACGTCCGCAAATAGAATTTACAACAGAATATAAAGCAGATAAAGACGAATGGTATCAGATGTGCCATTCGTTTTTTTAATAAAAGCACAAATTAACCTACTTACGAGCATAAAATGATGTGCGTTGGGTTGTTTTCTGGACTATGAGAATCAAAGTCCCATTGATATGATTAACATGGAAAAGAGGTGCAAAATCTTGGATACAGGAAGAAAAGATGCCAATATACAGATAGGAAAGAGACTAAGAGAGGCAAGACTGAATATGAACCTCGAAAAGTCAGAAATTGCGGATGTATTGGGTGTTACGGTGGAACATTATCGAAAGCTTGAGGCGGGTATAACGGGAATATCTGTAGATAAAGTGTTGACACTCTATCATAAATATGGAATTGATCCTACATATCTGATAACAGGCGAGAGCAGTATGAAAGATTTTAATCTGGATTACTATGTTGCGAACAGCACAAAGGAGCAGAGAAATGAGTTCTTTGACCGTGTGCTGGCTTATTTATCTAAGTTGATTAGATAAATTGAAGTGCTTCCTACTTCCAAGCCCGAAAAGGAGGAAGTGTTATGCTTAATATTGCGGTCTGTGATGACAGCAGAACAGATGTAGAAATGCTGGAAAGTGCTTTTGATAAGTTAGCACAGTACCAGTTTTCTTATGAAGTGTATTTTACAGCGAAGGAGTTGCTGAAGCATGTTATAGATGATGGGGAAATGTATCATCTGTATATATTTGACATTGAAATGCCGGAGATGAATGGTTTGCAGCTTGCAAAAGAAATCCGGAAAATAGATGCCAAAGCATTGTTTGTATTCCTGACTGGATATACTCAGTATGTTATGGATGTTTTTGAGGTTATTACCTTTGACTATATTTCTAAACCGATTACAGTGGAAAAGCTGGAGTCCGTCCTTTTAAAAGCCATGCAGTATCTTCATATGATAAAGCGTGACTTTGTCTTTCAGTTCCGAAAAAATCAGTTTCGTATTAGCTGCGATGATATTGTGTATTTTGAGAAGAAAGGTCGTCAGGCAGTGATACATACGATCTCAGAAAATTTCAAGGCAAATATGACAACTGAAGAAATATGGAAACAGCTTGATGATAAGGTTTTTGCCCATATTCATGTATCATATATCATCAATCTTGGGCATATCAGGGCGATTGATGGAGATGAAGTAGTGATGGACAATGAAGAAAGACTTCTGATTGCCCGCTCCCATAAGCAGAATTTAAAAGAAAAACATATGGAGTTTGTAAGGAGGATGGTTTAAGGATGGAATATGTGATACGCTTTGCCATCAGCCTGTTTGATCTGGCAGTGTTTATGTATTATTTTCATTCCAATAAGAAAATGAAACCAGTATCAAAGGTATGGATATGGGCTGGATTTACCATTGCTGCAATTATATGGACATTTGTCAGTAGCATAAAAAATCCGTATCTGAATCTTGCGACTCTTTTGATTGTGCTTATACTGTTATCATTTTATTATGAATCAGGAATGTGGACGAGAATTATAAATATTGTGACATTCATGGGTATTGGAATGCTGTTTGAACCTGTAGCCTTGCTGTTACTCCATGCTATGAATTTTCATATGGGAGAAAGTTATAAATATTATTTTGTAATGGTAATATGCAGCTTTGTTCGTGGAAATGTGATGTATATTCTGTCAAAATTGATTTCAAAGAAAGGGATGCAGATTGCTGCCTTTCCGAAAGAAATTTTGGGTGTGCTGGTTATGGTATTTACCTTTACGGTGTTGAACTGTTGCTTTGTTATTCTTTTGTCATTGGAGGCGGGCAGTGAAAAAAGCCTGCTTATGTGTGCCAGTATTGTAATTTCCCTTGTTCTGACGGATTATTTTATGCTGTATATGATGGAGCGTTTTAATTATCTTGTGCAAAAACAGTATGAGGATGCAATGTACAGGGAAGAAATGCACTATAAAGACATCTATTATGAAGAAGCAGAAAAACAGAATAAGGAAGTGCAGAAGTTAAAGCACGATATGAAACATAAATTGCATGAACTGTATCATCTGGTGGAAAATAGTGATGGGCAGGAACTTTCAGAGAAAATCGGTGCGATGTGCATGGAATTTGAGCAGATAGATGAAAAGCAGTATTCTGATAATCCAATCGTAGATTCTGTGCTCCGCATTAAATTTGGCAGGGCAAAGGCGAGGGGAATAAAAGTAGAAACATCTATTCGTATTCCAAAGCAGATGCAGCTTGATCACGGGGATATAGGTGTATTGTATGGAAATCTTGTGGATAATGCGGTAGAAGCCTGTAGCAAGGTGCCGGAGGGACAGCGTTTTGTAAAGATTGAAAATAAGTACCAGTCGGGGATTTTGCTTCTTGTAATAACAAACAGCAAAACAGGAAAGAAAAATAAAAGCCTGAAAACAACCAAGAAAGATAATATCCGACATGGGCATGGTGTTCAGAGTGTCCGCAAAGTGGTAGAAAAATACAATGGAACGGTAAGTTTTACAGATAAAGGGGATATATTTGAGGTTTCAGCAATGCTCTATGGAATTGAAGTGAAGGAATAAATGCAAAGCGTTACACTTAAATGTCAATCTGTTACACTTTGCCGCATTTTCCTGTAAAGTATGATATAGTGCATTCATCAAATGCAAAGGAGGACATACATATATGTCAAAATTAAGAAGATTGATGAACCGACTCAGTCATGGAGCATTAACCAGCGTGGCAGCACTTGCCCTTACGGTAACTGCAACCAATATGAACCGTTGCTGCTGGTTTATTTTCGGACAGGACAAGTTACCGGATAATGCGAAAAAACTTAGAAAATTTTAAGGTGGTAACAGGGTATGATTGCTAAATTTGCAAAGAAGATAAATGAAATATTGATACAAAAGGGGATTGTGCAAAAAGAGGATGCAGAACTGTACCAATATGGGATAGAAAATGGCATTGTTGTTGCAGGAAACCTTTTGGCTTCTGGAATATTTGGCATTGTGACGGGGAGACCGGGACTTGTTCTGGTCTTCCTGTTATTTTATGCCTCGTTGAGAAGCTATAGTGGGGGCAGCCACTGTAAGAGTAGAATCGGCTGTTTTTTGATATCAATGGCAATTTTATTTATTCCGGTTTATACATATGAGCCTGTAATGAAAAATGTTCCTAATGCCGTGATTTTATTGATCGGAGTTCTTGCAGTGGTAATTATTATTGTCCTTGCCCCAGTGGAAAGTATCAATAAACCTCTTGATGAGGAAGAAAGAAAGTATTATGCAAGGGTAACACATTGCATAACAGCATTGCAGGTATGTGTTCTTATCATTTTATTTTGTTTGGATCTACAAGATTATTTTTATGCTGGGTATGTGAGTATAGTCCTGATAGCAGTATTTATGGTTATGGGAAAGATTGCAGTGAAACGATATGTGCAATAGCAAAATGTATTAAAAATAGGTATTGATATATAATTTTGTAGACGAACATGGAATATTACAAATATAGAGTAATGGTTAAAATTTTGGATGAAAATGCCGAAATATAATAAAAAATAGGAAAATATACAAAAAATAATCCAACCAAATGAAAGAAGTATGTCAAATTTGTGTGTGGAAGGGGATGAGCATATGTTCAGAATTGCTATATGTGATGATGAAAGACAATTTAGAAAACGCATTCATGATATTTTAATAGAATATATGAATGAAAATGATATATTATACGAAATTGATGAATTTGAATCAGGAAAGGATTTTATAAGTTTAGGTATCAATCTAGCAAAGTATGATATTGTTTTTCTGGATGTAAATATGGATGAACTGGATGGAATGGAAACTGCGCAGAAAATAAGAAAAGTCAGCAATGATGTTTTTATAGTTTTTGTTACAGCATTTATTACATGTGCCCCTCAAGGATACAGCGTAGGAGCTATAAGATATATTCTGAAAAATAATGTAAATTTTCCGGAACTAATATTTGAGTGTATGGATGCAATCAGCTTGAATATGAATTATGTAGCCCAAAAGAAGAAATTTAACTTTAATGAGGGTACAAAGATTGTAGCATTAGAGCGTTTGTTATACATAGAGAGCAGATTGCATAAACTTGAGTTTTACATTATGGAGGACAAGTTAAAAAAATATTCAATATATGGCAAACTAGATGAGCTGGAAAAAGAGTTGCAAGGTAATGATTTTATCCGGATACATCAAAGTTATCTGGTTAATATGAAGCATATTGAGAAAGTCAGCCGGTATGAGGCGTTATTGAACAATGGTATTAAGTTGGAAATTCCAAAAGCACGATATAAATTTGTTGAAGAAACATTTGTTTCGTATAAAGGAGAATTGTAGATGCTGATTAGTTACATTCAAAGTATTATGGTGATAATATTGGAGGTAATATGCTGCAAAATATTTTTTGAAAGTTTTGCTGAAAAGAGATCAAAAAATAATTATAGAAATTATAGTATTATTTTAGGAATTGTGGTATGTGAATATGTAATAGCTTCATTATTTTATGATAAGTTTATCTTGAAACAAATATTGGCTATAGTTGCTGTTGCGGTGTTTATGTGCTTTTATTTTAAAATTCATTTCGGAAAAGCAATAATCTTATCATTATTATTTCAGGCATTGCTGCTTTCTGTAGACTATTTTACACTATGGTTAAATGTTTCTCTTTTTGATAGTATAGCAGAAATTAGCAGGTTGCATTTTGTAGGTGGAAGTTTAATAACGGTTTTGGGAAAAATAATTCTTTTCCTAGTTGTTTTGCTTATCAGGAAGAAAGTAGGAGGGGAGTCCTCGGATGTTTTAAGAAGTACAGATTGGCTTCGATTTATTTTTTTCCCAGTTTTTACAATCTTCACAGTTATTGCATTGATCATGACATCTGGAAACATTGAGAATCAAAAGCAGGAAAATGTATTCTTGGTTATAGCATTGTGTTTAGCAGGGATGAATATAGTTGTGTTCTATATGATAAATGATATATTAAAACGTGAAATTAAGATTCGTGAAAATGAAGTGTTTCAACTGAAAGCACGAAATCAGACAGACATGTACCGTTCTATTTCAGAAAATTTTGTTAAACAACGGAAAAAAACACATGAATATAAGAACCAGATTATGTGCATTGAGTCTTTGATAGAGATGGAAAATTATGATGAACTAAAGGATTATGTGAAAAGTATAAGCGGAAATTTGAGTACAGAGTTAGATTATATTAAAACAAATAATGTGATTATTGATGCTATATTAAATAGCAAATATAAGGAAACATTGGATAAAGGCATTGTATTTATCTTTCAAATCAATGATCTATCAGGAATTAAAATGTGTGATGAGGATATTGTTGTTATATTATCGAATCTTTTGAATAATGCAATAGAGGCTTGTGAAAAGTGCTCAGGCAAAAAATTTATGAAAATGAAACTGGTTAAAGAGAAAGACAACATTATTATATCTGTAAAGAATACATATGATGGTAAACTTAATATTAAAGATGGAGAAATACAGACCTCAAAGAAATATGAAATGGATGAGCATGGGGTTGGAATAAAAAATATAATTGAGGTTATAACAAAATATCAAGGCTCTTATGCTATACGAAATGATAATAATGAGTTCTACTTCTCAGTTATATTGCCAAACTAAGATGAACCTTAAAAAAGTGATTTGCTGCAAGCAAATCACTTTTTTTTGTCATTTTCTGCAAAAAAAGGTCACTTTCTGCAATGGATATTGTTTTGTAAACAGATAAAGTTATACTTAATTTGGCAGGAGGCATAACTATGATTGAAAAAATAGCTGATGATTTAATTGGTCAGATGACTGAAGCAAGGTTAATTGACAAAGAGATGGAAGCAAGATATGTTTATGTTTTTATCTGTTGGATAGAGAAATTTATTACTGTTGGCAGTATTATCGTAATCAGTTTGATGTTTCACAAGCTGCTCCCAACTATATTTTTTCTTGTGTTTTTTTTAGAATTAAGAAAGAGAACTGGCGGATATCATCTGGACAAGTTTTATAGATGTTATTTAGCATCCATTGTTTCTTATTTAGTTATCGTGATTATAAGTGAAAAATTGTCAGAACATCCACAATGGTTATTTGCAATAGTACTACTTGCTATAACAGGGATAGGATTGATTGGTACAGCGAATCATCCTAATATGCACATGACATCAGATGAATTGATGGAATCGAAAAAATCTGCGAGGACTATTGTTTTACTTGAGGGGTGCATAATACTTGGCTGTGTTCTGTTAGATGCAGATATGGTTTACGTTAGTTATATGGCAATAGCTGTTATATTATGTGCAGCTTTGCTGTGTATAGCAAAAATTTTTAAACAGGAGGTGAAAGAATGAAGAAGGTTAATAAGAAAGTGTTGAAGGTTGTAGAACATGTCATGAGAAATGAAGCTGTATATGGAATAGATAGATTCCCACCTGCATGCATGGGAATATTTCATCAGCCGAAACGTCCGATTATCCAGAAGAAAAGTGAAAGATAGTTAACTGGCGTGTTTTACTATTATATCTGTAGCCATAGATGCTATAGGAACTTAATTGTTTATTCCAAGATGACAAGTATAAAAAGGAGGTACTGATATGTTAAAAAAATTAAGAAAGTTATTGCATTTGCATTAGCATTGACTATGTTAATGGGTATGGGAACAATGGTGTCAGCAGCAGAAAAGGAGAGTAGTATTCCTGAATATTCTGAAACCAATGATGGTGGAATGACGGTGAATATTGCAGGAGATCAGGAAGGAACAATAGTTGAAGGCAGTGGTAATGAGGAAGGGATTAATCCGCTATGGTGGCCTGGAGATGGACCGGCTCCGCAGGTGACAAGCATTTCACTTTATAAATATGGCTGGCTTACAAATGGAAATTTTGGCGTTACGATCAAGGTATATGGATATGGCAGCGATACTACAACATTTGATGGAAGAAGTATTTCGTGGATACATCAGGAGCCATTTATTATATCTGGTACAGGCGCAGATGGCTTCTATTATACATATGATTGTGGTCCGATTACGCAAGCGGGAAGTTATAGATTTAATACAACTTTCAGGTCAACAAACTTCCCTAATACTACACGTTCCTTTTCAACGGTATTCACGTTTAGTGCAAACTAATATATGTTAATTCATATAAATAACATATTATAATGCGAATGGAGGTGGTTAAATGCGTATTGGTTCGGGAGTGCAGAGTGTATCTGAATTATTTGGAAAGCGACAAAACAATAGCAAAACATCTGTTAACGGAAATGAGGCATTTCCTCAGACATCAATGAAAGTGTATTTAAAGACGGATGATATGTTGTTTTCAGGCGGAAATGGAACCGGTCTTTCGTTTTATATTAAGTATGCAGAAGAGTCAACAGATGATAATCCTGTAGTGATAGCCAAAGGGATTGATGAAAATGGAAAAGAATTTGAAGAAAAGATTAATATTAACGATATTGATTTGAGAAATGCTTCTTATGTCGAAATGAGTGCTTTGGAGGCATATTATGATGTTGATAGGGGTAATAGTCTCAGCTCTTTTCCACAAGAAACTGGTCACATGGGATTAAATGAAAGATGTGACCTTATATCCAGCTTTGAAAAGGTTATTCAGGATATGAACAAATTAGGAAAGTATGATTTGCAGATGTTTTATATGCGAAATATGAATACTTATCTAAATCTGGAAAGACAGAAAAAAGCATAAAGTTGTTTATAGATTCCTGTTGGAATGAAAATTTATACGATGTTAATTTGAAAGGAGATTTTAAAATGTAGAAAGTAAAAAGTTTAAAGGCGTTGGTGTTGAGTTTGATGTTATGTTTGGCAATGGGAACAACTGCGTTTGCAAGTGAAGTATCCACTCAGGGACAGGCTGCCCCTAATGCAAATAAGGCAGTAGAAGTAAGCGATTGTGGCGATTTGGACGTAGTACCTGCTTATGATGACGCCGTTGCTCTTGCAGATACGATTCAGTATGATGCAAATAGAACCATTACAAGAAGCAATTCCAGAAGCGGTGTATTCAACGGAAATTATTATTACACCATTAATAACTCAAGCGTTACAAAGTTGTGCTTAAATGTTTATATGCCTAATGAAAGTGGAACAGATTATCTTCAGGGAACAATTACTCTTGTAGGAAATGACGGAACAAGTGCACCGGTACAAATTGCTAACTATTCAGGAGATTCATGGACACTGACATTTACAGGTGTTAAGGTAGGCGTTAGATACCATTTCCATTATGAGTTGTATTCTGTTGGGTCTTCGCAGGTAGGCTATATTGCTTCTGCTGCTTATGCACAATAATAGCTGCTTGAATATGGGATATTAAGCAAGCGCAACAGAATATTTTCATTGTATGTTGCATTTTATAGCAATCTGGCATAAAGTGCAACATACTATAATAAGAAAATTAGATTATATTGCTGCTGGAGGGATTATAAATATGGTAAATATGGTAAATACCGCTGTAAATAACAATATTTATGCAGGAAGAAAACCTGGTTCAAAATATAACCAGTCACATACTTTTCAACAAAAGGAAGTATTAGAGGTACCGGATGGTGCAGCAGTTAACAAATATGCAAATGTTCAAGAAATCTATGAGGCATTAAAATATAACGCGTCATATAGAGTAGATAAACAGGAGCAGGATGAAATTGCTGAGAAAGAAATTCAAAATGAAGAACCAGAAATAAGCAATGATTCCAGTGAAAAAATGACAGCATGGTACCAAGGTGTTCCTTTGAAAGAATGGGCATTAACGGATCCTAAATACACGGATTCAGAAACGGGAATTTCATGGTATATTAGAGACGGAAAATATCCGTATATGGTAGGTGAGGATGCAGAAAAGTTCCGAAAACTTTGTGAAGAATCCGGGGAGTTTGCGCTAAAGAAATTTGCGGAAATGACGGGATTAATACAGAAATTAGATGACAATACAGTAGCGTATGTGGGTGATAACGGAATTGCAGTTAAATCTAAAGATGGGAAAGAGATGTTTGTGGACACATCAGGCTTATCATATGATATTGTTATGGATATGTTCAGAAATTTGCCTAGAAATGGGAATTTTTTCAGCAATAAGTATTGGTCAGACAATATACAGAAAGCACAGGCTCGGAGCTGATGATACGTTATATTGCAAGAGTGTGTATGCTTGGACTCCGATAGGAGAAAGCAGATTGGTTCTGATTGACAGAAGAATCATATGATTTCATCATTAATTTGGCAGGCAATAATATTCAAATTATTGCCTGCTAAATTTTTACCAAAATTCTTCTAATACCGTTTTTAGACTAGGAAATATTGTTGAAAGCGTACTCTCAATATATTCTTTAGAGCAGAACTGTAGCTTTGAAATAGTATCAATGCTGTGTTTTTTACTTGATTTCTGAGTAATTTTTGTTCTGTTGGTCATTTTCTGCAAAAACAGGTCACTTTCTGCATAGGATATTTTCTTTTGCTTTGATTCCTGCTATTCTTAGAATATACAACAGATTGCTCTATATGGCACATTGAATACTGAGGAAAGGAGAAGTAAATATAATTATGAATATGCTTATAGAATGATCTGCATATAACGACAAAATGATATTAAAATAGGGGGTGATTTTGATGAAAGATTTTCATTTGAAGATTTTAGCTATAATAATGATAATTTTTGGCATATTTGGTTTAAGTACGCTTCCGTTTCTTTCCATTATTGTCCAATATATTGACTCAATAACTGGATTTAGTTCAGGAAATGGATATCTTACCAATAACATGGATTATCTTTTTAAAAGTCCTCTTATTTATATTGGTGGCTTTTTTGTTTTTAGTATCATTTTGGCAATTATTTATCTGGTTTATAGTTTTTTTAAAGCAAAGCGGGGGTGACTTCTAATGAAAAAAATAATTAGTATGGTTTTAAGTTTTATATTGATTTTGGGGTGCTCGACAACAGCGTTTGCTGCGGAGACTCATAACTATGACACTGAAAATTTGCCTCATGATGGAGCTGATTATTTTGAAACGGAAATTAAAGCTGATGAGGAAAATGAAGAACGCATTTCTGATTTTGTTACCGTATATGGTTATCAATATACCAAAGGTAGTTTAAAAAGTGGTGCATGGAGAAATGGCACGAGTGGTGGTAGTTCTACATCTAGCGCAAAATTATCATTGAATTACACTCAAGATACTTCTTATAATATTTCCTTTAAAGCTTCAGTTTCCGGTGGATATACAAATGGTGGAACTATAGGAAGTGAGTTGGGTGTTACACTAGGTGCATCAAAATCATATTCTTTAGGTAGCGGATACTCCGTAACTGTTCCAAAAGGATCTCATTATTTAATCAAATATCGTCCTATGTATTATACATATAAGGTCGTTGAGACAAAATATAAAGAAAGATATAATGAAGCATTAGGCGGCATGGAGAGATATGTGGTTGAAACAAAAACCTGCTATGTAGACGTATTTTCGCACTGGGATTTTACACATGTAGCTAAGTAAAGGTGTATGTTACACTAAATAAAAGCAGGGAACTATCTATATCCATGCTTCAAACTGGAGATAAAGCTCGTGGATCTGCCACGGGCTTTTCTCATGTTGTTATATACATTTTGCTGAAATTTTAAATTTCAGTGTAAAAGTAGATTGGTGTTTAGAAGGAATATGCAAAGTATTACACGAAAATGTCAAAGGATTACAGTTTCCTAAAACCCATAATAATTTCTGATATAATGCGATAAGTCAGAAAGGATGATGGGGCTATGGGGAAAAGAGAGCACATATACGAAATTATTGCAGAGAATATCAGAAAAGAACGCAGAAGGCTTGGAATTACACAGGCAGAGCTTGCAGAACGGGCAGATGTATCATTGGATACTATCAAAAGTGTTGAAAATGGCAGAAGGGCAATGAGTCTTGATACATATTTGAATATTGTTCATGCATTGGAGTCATCGCCTATGGTTTTGATGAGCCAGCAGCACCCAGAAAAACACATTGAGCGTTTTGCATTTTGATGAATCGATGTGACGAAAGAGAAATAGAATTTGCATTACATATGATTGAACAAATATTAAGAGGACAGGAAGATTATCTGAGTGAATAGACGGGTAGTTATCCTGTCCTTTGTCTATGACTCTTTTGCAAATTTTTCAGCGAGATGGTATATGATTTCTTCAATGGTGGGAGTATCATTTTCACATGGAAAGTCTGTCCAGAAGCGTTGCATTTTTGGATCAGGGCTTTTTAAAGCAATGGAAACTGCCCGCCCAATTTCCTGTTGGACTTCTTCTTTTGTGATTCCTTCTTTTTCGGCAATGATTTCCAAATATTTATCAACAGAGTATGTGTTTTTATCATTCATAGTGTTGTTGTGAATCCTTTCTGAGAAGGGTATTTGCGGTCAAATTGTCAGGTGCTTGAATTGTCCCGGTTGAATACCATAAAAGTAAAACAGATAATCCGTTCTATATTACATAATAACCTTGAGAGCTGTTTTCTATGCAGATTATGGCTATTTTCTATTCTATCATATACATACAGTATGGTGCATACACGCACCATATCATTATAGGACACTCTTGCGTAGAATACAAGGAGGAGGTCTTTGTAATGATAGTATATGACAGGTTATGGATCACACTCAAGAAGAAAAATATTAGCCAGTATGCACTAATTAAAGATTATGGAATAGATAAAGCACAGTTACAGCGATTGCGAAAGAATATGGTCGTAAAAACGGTAATCCTTAACAGATTATGTTCCATACTTGATTGTAAGATAGAGGACATCATGGAGTTTGTGCCGGATGAGGATATTAAGTAAAGAGATATTTCCAAAATGTAATGAGAGTTTGGAAATATCTCTTTTTTAATCCGCAAATATTTATATTCTTGGTATTAAGGTGTACAATATTCCACCTGAAATAGCTGGTTTAGTCACTCTTACAAAAGATTCGCTTACGGTACAATGAATACAGCTTAAGCAAATATATAAGGTGCCGGAAAAGAGTGGAAGGTGTACTACGATATTGTTAATAGTGGAGAAAGAATAAAAGAGTTGCGTGCGGCAAGAAGAATGACAAGACAGCAGCTTGCCGAGCAGATTGGATTGTCAGTGGATGCTCTGCGGAAAATTGAAGCTGGTGTAAATGGAGCAAAAATAGATACGCTGATTAGTATTGCTGAATTGTTTCATATAACGTTGGATTATCTTGTGTGTGGGTGTGAAAGAAAGGCAGAAGTCGATGATCTGCTGGTTGGTCTGAAGGAGAAGGAAGTACAGTTTATCCGGAATATGGTATTAAATGCCGTTGACAATATGAAACTTCTGACAGAATAAAAAAGTCGGATTGCATTTTTGATAATGCAGTCCGGCTTTTTTTATAAGGATTTGGAACAGGTGGGAGTGTTACTCTTAGTTCAAAAGAGTGTCGGTTACTGTAGAAGATGCGTGGTGTCAGTTATACTTTGTTCAGGTTCTGAGAAAAGAACCGTTGAATATTGAAAACAGAATAGGACACGCATATCCCACGAGCTTATATCGCCTTGTCTATGACAGGGTGGCAGAATCCCATTTCGTGCGATGACTATCCTCAGAGCTGTAGCCGATTATGAGAAACGTAACAGCAGGAGCCTTTAAGGATAAGAGCAGAGGGTTGTGCCTACCGGGTTAGCAGCCGGAGGTAATGAGATAATAAGTGCACCTGAATTTCAGCAAAACGCATTTTCAGAGAGTGGCTACTTTCGTAAGTCCAGATGGGCAGGAAACTACGAAGTGTTTGTGGCTGGCAAAGGATATGTTACCCGATACGGGGATGGTTAAGAAACCGGGAAGATAGTATTTTATCTTCCCACACAAACTGATTTGCAGTAACCAGCAGACAACAACGGGGCTTATAAGTGCAGAGAGCATTGGCAGGTCAGTTTATGTGAGGAGATAAAGTGTGCACAGGATATCAAATCAAAATAAAAACAGGAATGGAGATTTTAAAATGAATAAAGCAGTTATATATTTTGGAGCAACAGGAAATGAGGCAGCGGATCAGATGGTAATGCAGGTTCTTGAGGAGTATTGCACTGTGAATGGATATGAGGTGGTTGCAGTCATTTCAGAGAACGCAAGACCGGAGGGAATGACATTTCCTATGAAGTTTGCCTTTGTCGGTATGGCAGAGGTGGAAGATGTTGATGTGGTTGTTACTCTTATGAGTGATATGGTCGGTGATTGTGAAGAAACAATTATGGATAACATCATTATGCTCGGAGAGCACGGCATTACGGTTGAGACAGCAAACGATGATATGGCTGGATATTATCAGAAGATGGAGCAGGCAGGGAAAAAGGAAGATAACGGTATTGTTTCACTTGCTGATTTTATGGCAGTATTTTTCAGACGTCTCAGAGCCGACAGATAGGAGGTTTTATGAGTAAGTGTTGTGTTATCTGTGTAGGCAGGAATGCCGACAGAGCCGCAGACAGGATAGAAGCATATGCTAAGAAAGCGGATTTTGAGATTGTAGAAACAATCTTTAAAGATACGAAGTCTGTGGAAAGACTTAAATTTTATATCGAAAGAGATTCCATTATCAGTATTCTGGTAAGCAGTATCTATGATATTTCATCGGACAAAGATGTGGTAAAGGGTATTATGGAGCTTGCAGCGGAGCACGGTATCAGTATTAATGACGAGAGCAGGGGCTATGAACCTGCTCTCATCTCGTTTGAGGAGGATAATGCCGGATAAAAAGGAATTAAGCATAGTGACATTTTCATCAGAAACCGTGGTGTTTGATGGGAAAGGAGACAGAGTTGTTGCCTGCCCTACGGAACAGGAAGCTGTCGAATATATCCGTGGGCAGGAAATACCAGTTGACAGACAAGGAAGTGAATATTATGAGTGAAATAAGACGGGGCGATATCTGGATGGTTGATTTTGGAGTACCGGAAGATGAGAATGACCACAAGCTGCACGGTATCAGACCAGTAGTGATTGTGAGCAATGACAGTGCAAACAGACATAGCACGGTATTCCATGCAGTACCGCTTACAAGTAAGATTCATAAAAAGACATATCTGCCAACACATATTTTTATCAGTTCGTTTAAGGCTGTTGGATTAAGAACGAACAGTATCGCTCAGTGTGAGCAGTTATGTGATGTGAAAGATACGGACCTGATAGAAAAAATCGGGAAAGTAAGCAAAAACCAGTTAAGACAGATAACAAAAGGTATGCAGATCCAGTTGGGTATGAGTACAAAACATAATAATCCAATCGCATAAATTCCAGCCGGGGCGAAAGCTCCGGTGTTACATAGCCGTCAGCATATCTGGTGGCTTAATTTGATTGGAGGGATAGGATGACAGTTGAACAGTTGGACAAAATATCGGCACAGAGATTAGAAGATGTGGATATTGATACATTGGTGGAAGTAAACAGCATAAAGTACGCTGACGGAATGCCTGTGGAAAAGAAGGTTGCGGGAATGATTGCAAAGACAGGTAATCCGTATTTCCGCAGATCAGGAAAGAGCAAAATTAAGATTTCATTTTCTGATAACGGGGAAAGCCTGAAAGACAATTATATTGCTATGCTTGCCAATGTATAGAGCAGTCAGCCAAAATTAGGGGTGGAAATTCAGATGGATTTGTGATATCATTACAGACAAATAAGGACATCTAACCCGAAAGGGTATCAATTTCATATTTATGTTTCCATTCCTCTTGATTTGGGACTTCTAACTTAGAAAATCGAAGGAGTGGTGGACATGAACAATTCTAAAAGAATTTACAGAGCAGCCATCTATGTTAGATTATCTAAGGAAGATGGCGATCTTGATGATGTGAGAAAAGCTGAAAGTAACAGTATCTCAAATCAGAAATCCCTGATACTTAATTATTTAAAAGACAAAGAAGATATTGAAATAGTATCAATCCGTGAGGATGACGGCTATTCAGGGGCAACTTTTGATCGTCCGGCGTTTAAACTTATGATGCAGGATGTGAAAGACGGTATTATAGACTGTATCGTTGTAAAAGACCTTTCGAGGTTTGCAAGAGAGTATATCGACGCAGGGCGATACATTGAGCGGATGTTTCCAGCAATGGGGATACGATTTATAGCGATCAATGATGCCTATGACAGTGCAGATACACAAGCACAGGGAAACGAGATAATCATTCCGTTTAAGAATCTTATCAATGACGCTTATTGCAGGGATATTTCCATAAAAATCCGAAGCCACCTTGAAACAAAGAGACAGAACGGAGAATTTGTAGGAAATTACTGTGTCTATGGCTACAAGAAATCTGAGATTGACCATAATGTGATTGTCCCGGACGAATATGCAGGTCATGTGGTACAGGACATTTTCTGCTGGATAAAGAACGGAATGAGCCTTGATGCCATAAGCGATAAGCTGAATGTTCTTGGTATCCTGTCACCTATGGCATACAAACTCAGCAATGGCGAAAATTATAAGACAGCATTTCAGAAGAAAGACGAGCTGCTGTGGACTCCTGTTGCGGTAAGGCGTATCGCAACGAATATTATTTATACAGGAACGCTTGTACAGGGAAAAATCACAACACCAAACCATAAGGTTAAAACAAAGATATTAAAGCCACAGGAGAAATGGGCAGTAAGCCACAACAATCACGAGGCACTGGTATCTTTAAGGACTTTCCAGATTGTACAGCGTCTGTTGTCAGTGGATATGAGAATGGCACCGGGAAAAGATTCTATTTATCTTTTATCCGGAATAGCAGTATGTGCCGACTGTGGGGCACTTATGACACGAAAGGTGTCTACAGTAAATGGAAAAAAGTATGTTTACTATATGTGTTCCAATAACAAGAAGAATAAGAAGTGCAGCTCCCACAGGATAAAAGAGGCAGACTTGGAAAGCCGTGTATTTGATACCTTGAGGGATATGACAGCAATACTTCTGGATGCAGATGAGGTAATAAAGGAAGCTGGCAATAGTGCCAATTTCAGAATAGACCAGAAAAAGACAAAAGAGAGGGTCAGTGCAAAAGAGAAAGAGATAACCAAATACAACCAGATGCTTGTTTCGCTTTATGAGGATTACCGAGATGGAATTGTTGATAAATCAGATTTTGCGATTATCAAGGAGAGTTTTGAGGTAAAAAGAGCAGAGGCGGAAAAGGCAATCGACAGGTTGCAGAAGGAAGCGGAAAACATTGCTGCCGGGATTGAAAGGGATACCGAGTGGCTGGAAGAACACAGGAAATGGAAAACAATGCCTTCTCTTACCCGTAATGTGGTAGTAAGCCTTATACAGTCTGTAAAGGTATATGAGGGCGGTGATATAGAAATCGTACTGGACTGTGACGATGAATACAGAAAAATCGTTGCAAGAGCCGGGGAGCTGGAAAGACAGTATGATGCGGAAAGGCTGGTGGTTTAAATGGCAAGGAAGTCAAGAACACAGCCGAAACAGTCCACGGATACGCTGAAGGCTTTATCCAAAGTGTATAAGACTGCCATATATGTGAGGTTATCTGCGGAAAAAGATGAAACGAGAGACAGAAAAACCCTGATCAATCAGAGAAATCTCATTAAGAACTTTGTGGATCAGCAGATGGACATGGAAGTTTATGACATCTATATGGACGATGAAATTTCCGGTACAACATTCGACAGACCGGAATTTGAACGCATGATGTCGGATATGAGGGCAGGAAGGATCAACTGCATTGTCGTAAAGGATTTGTCCCGCTTGGGTAGAGATTACATTGAAACGGGCAATCTGGTAGAGCGTGTATTCCCGATGATGAATATCCGCTTTGTAGCGATTACGGATAATTATGATTCCTCAAAGAAAGACGCAGACCTTATGGTTGCGGTCACGAATATAGCCAATGACCTGTATGCTAAGGATATTTCAAAGAAAATATCTTCCAGTAAGCAGGAAGCGATGGAAAAAGGTATTCCGACTGGAAATGTGGCTTATGGCTATAAGGTAGTCTTTAATGAAAATAAAGTCAAGGTAATGGTTGAGGATAAGGAAGCCGCAGATGTTGTAAGGTGGATTTTTAATGAGGCAGAAAAAGGTACACTGCATTCTGTGATAGCGGCAGAACTGAATGCGAAGCATATCCTTACACCTGCCCAGTACAAAGTAAGGCATAATATAGAGAAACTTGAAAAGCTGCGTGGAGTTAAGTGGACTGTTGATACAATATCACGCATTTTAAAGAATGAAGTCTATATTGGAAGATATGTGACAGGTAAAGACAGGGTATGCCTGTACAGACACGAAAAGAGGCATACTACCAATAAAGATGAGTGGTATGTTTTTGAAAATCATCATATTGCACTTATTGCAAAGGAACAGTTCTATGCGGTACAGAAGAACAAAAGAAAGGTAATAAAGCCAGCAAAAAATCAGACAGTGAATATGCTGAAAGGCAAAATCATCTGCGGCTGTTGTGGAAGCAGTATCCATATTCACCCAGAGAAACACGCAAAGGTTTATCTGTGTACGCATAGAAAAAGATATGGAAAGGATAGTTGTAACTGCCTGCCTGTAAAGGTAGACGATGTATATGCAGCGGTGCTTGCCGTTATAAAAGAGCAGATACAGGTCTTTGTTGACAGGGAAATGATATTAAAGGAACACCACAATGACAGCAGGGTAATCAGACAGGAACAGGTATATACGGAAGCCGTGAATAAGTGTGTCAAGGAAATGGACAGACTTATGGAATTAAAGAGCGGCTTGTATGCAGATTACACAGAAGAACTGCTTGATGAAAAGGAATACCTGCAACTGAACAGGGAGTATTCGCAGCGTATTGAGAAATTGAAGATACAGGCTGATGAATACAGGCAGGCGGCAAGTCAGTATGAAAGTGCTGAAAAGACTGTTGCCCAGTTAAAAGCTGAAATGCTCCGTTTTAAAGGAAAACGCAAGTTGACGCAGGAAATGGTCGATTTGTTTGTAGCTCAGGTACGCATATACGAAAACAAGAATCTTGAGATCGTTCTGAACTATGAAGATGAACTGAAAAAATTCGCAGAACTGAATATGGAAAGAGAGGCAGGATAATGGCTGAGAAAAGAAAATTAGCCTTTTATATCCGTCTCTCTGATGCGGATGAGGAGGTAAAAGCAGGAACAAAAGACGAAAGTAACAGTATTACAGGACAGAGAAAACTCTTGTATGCGTATATCAAGAAAACAGAGGAATTTGCAGGTTTTGAGGTACTGGAATACTTTGATGACGGATATTCGGGAACAATGTTCAATAACAGAGCAGAATTCCAAAGGCTCATACAGGACGCAGAGCTTGGAAGATTTGAATGTATCATAGTAAAAGACTTTTCACGATTTGGAAGGGATTACCTTGAAGTAGGCAACTATCTGGAGTTTGTATTCCCTGCAATGGGAATGAGGTTTATTTCTGTCAACGATAATTATGACAGTGACAGAAACTTTGGTGTTACTGGAGGAATGGATGTAGCTTATAAGAATCTGATTTACCAGCTTTACAGTATGGATTTATCAAGAAAGGTAAAGAGTGCCAGAAGGACAAGAAATCTGAGTGGCGAATACACGGCATCATTTGTCTGCTATGGATACAAGAAAGATCCAGACGATAAGCATAAGCTGATAATAGATGAAGAAGCTGCAAAGGTTGTTGTGGAGATATTTTCACTGATCATTGCAGGATATAATGCAAGTGAGGTTGCCCGCATGTTAAATGAGAGAAAAATCCCGACAAGAGTTCAAAACCAGTGGAAGAATGGAATCAATTATGTTCCGGTTCATAATAAAGGGGATTATATGTGGGATAATTCAGAAGTTATAGCGATTGTCCAGAATGAGCAGTACAAAGGAATAATGATCCAGAATAAATGTGAAACTGTTGGTTTTGGAGATAATAAGAAGGTTCGCAAACGAAATAAAGAGGACTGGTCTGTTGTAGAAGGTGCAATACCAAGAATAGTAAGCGATGAAATGTTTGATGAAGTCAATAAAATGCTACGGGTTGAAGCCAGAGGGATTGAAAAGAGTACAAAGAAACGTAAGAAAAATCTTTTTATCTGTCCCTATTGTGGAAGAAAGCTGATGAATTCCAGTGCAGTATGTACACCGAAGCTCCTCTGTCCAAAACGCAGGATGGTAAGGACTGGCGAATGTCAGCAGATTTTTATGCTGAAGTCAGAAGCACAGGACAAGGTGCTGGAAATCACAAAGGAAATCTGTAGAACACTTATACAGGAAGAAGAACTTAAAAAGGCATCAAAGGATAAAAGGAAGGTGACAAGCGATGAGTATTTGATTAGTGAGCTTAAAGCGGAGTATGACAGAATATCAAACAGCACAGTTTCTTGTTATCAGTCATACAGAGAGGGAAAGTACACAAAAGAAGAATATGTGCAGTTAAGAAAAACAAACCAAGAGCTGTTAGCTGATCTGGAGAATCAGATATCAGATTTGCAGGAGAAAGTTGCAAATCAGGAGCCTGACGCAGAGGAGAAGATAGAACAGCTAACCCAGTATAGTATGCTAGAGCAGTATGACGGAGATGTACTTTCAAACATAATTGATAAGGTGCTCATTTACAACGACAAAGATATAGAAGTTGTGTTTAAGGGTGAGAACTTTATCCGAAATGCAGTGTAGTAAACAAAATGAGTAATATAGAAAGCCAGTAGTGAAAAAGCTGCTGGCTTCTTCTATGGGTAATAACGAAAAGGTTAATAGTAATAAACTATTCTGTACTTTAAAAATCAGTAAGGGTTTGATAGAATATGTACAGAAAAAAATAAAATTTTTTTTGTCCCAGTCTTGACAGATGCAGGCTATCCGATCTGGTGGGGAATCGCAGCATGGCCGGTAGACAATTTTGTCAAAGGCAATGACTTTACGGGTAAGACCGTGATTCCGTTCTGCACTTCTTCATCTTCCGGACTGGGTGACAGCGGCAATCTTCTGGAAGAGATGGCAGGGGCCGGTGACTGGCAGGAAGGTCACAGATTTAGCTCCGGTGCATCCGATGCAGATGCGGCAGACTGGGTGGCTTCTCTGAATCTGAATGAATAAGGAAATGAGGAAAGCGCAACAATGAAAGTATTGTTGATCAATGGCAGCCCCCACAGAGAGGGATGCACCTACACCGCATTGTGTGAGGTGTCCAGAGCATTAAATGATAACGGAGTGGATACGGACATTTTCTGGATTGGTAATAAAGCATTGAGTGGCTGTATTGCCTGTAAAAAATGTCAGGGCACAGGGAAATGTGTGTTCAATGATTCTGTCAATGAATTTCTGGAGATCGCCGGGGATTATGACGGATTTGTATTCGGAACTCCCGTTCACTGGGCGGGTGCCACAGGAGCCATGACTTCTTTTATGGACAGAGTCTTTTATGCGGATCTGAATGGCGGTGGCAGACGCTTCCGGCTGAAACCGGCAGCGGCCGTGATCTCAGCCAGAAGAGCGGGAACTACGGCGACCTGGGATCAGATGAATAAGTATTTTGGCCTCATGCAGATGCCCATCGTCACTTCTCAGTACTGGAACATGGTACACGGGGCCTGCCCGGAAGACGTGCGCCGGGATCTGGAGGGATTGCAGACCATGCGGACCCTGGGGAACAATATGGCATTTTTCATCAACTGCAAGAACCTGGGACTGAAAATGGGATTGAGATTGCCCGACACGGAAGCTCCCGTGCATACAAATTTTATAAGATCCTGATTATGAATTCAGGGAAAAAGGAATCTTGAAACCATACGGCGGAGAGATTCCTTTTGCTGTAATAATTGCTTGTAAAACCTCCCGGATTGTGTCAAACTGATAGTTGTGACAGGAATGGATTTTGAGAAATAGTTTCCAAAATAAGGAGTAATCATGGCTGAGATATTATTGGGTTCCCATGTGGGAATGTCGGGAAAAGAGATGTTCTTAGGTTCTGTGAAGGAGGCGGAAAGCTACGGTGCCAACGCACTGATGGTCTACACCGGGGCACCACAGAACACGAGACGCAAGGAGATAAAGGACTTGAATCTGGAGGCAGGACTTGCCTATGCCGAAAAGGCAGGCATCAGAGAGGTGGTCATTCATGCTCCCTATATTATTAATCTGGGGAACATGGAGAAGCCGGAAATGTTCGATTTCGGTGTGGATTTCCTCGCAAAAGAAGTAAAGCGCACCGCTGCTTTTCACAGTAAAGTACTGATACTGCATCCGGGTTCTTCTCTAAGCGCCGGTGTGGAAGCTTCCGTGGAGCAGATCGCAAAGGGATTGAATCTTGTTCTTGACGCAGACGACAGTGAGGTCAATATCGCACTGGAGACTATGGCTGGCAAGGGCAGTGAGGTCGGCAGAACCTTCGAGGAACTGCGCATGATCTATGACAAAGTAGAGCGGAAGGACAGATTGCGGGTATGCTTTGATACCTGCCATGTAAACGATGCAGGATATGATCTGGTGAATGACTACGAGGGTGTGCTGGCGCAGTTTGACCGTGTGCTGGGATTAGATCAGATCGCAGTGATCCATGTGAACGACAGCCTGAATCCCTTAGGATCCCATAAGGATCGCCATGCCAATATCGGACAGGGTACCATCGGCTATGAGACCCTGCACCGGATCGTCCATGACGAGCGGTTTGCAGAGGTACCAAAGATTTTGGAGACACCATGGCTCTGCGCAGAGGGAGAAACGAAGAAGACGATCCCGCCGTATAAGCAAGAGATTGCATGGCTGAAAGCCTGAAAACAGAGAAATACGAGGGTACACAATTGAAAAAAAGGATTATCACAGCAGTAGCGGTATTTGGACTTTTGGGCGGAATATTATATTTTGCGTATGCACAGACAGCGGCGCAGAACAATGTGAAGCATTTCACAGCTTTTTTTGCTGTGGAGGGAGAAACTATTGACCAGAATAATGATATGAAAAAAGAAATCGCACGACTGACAGGTGCGGATTGTGAAGAATTGTGGCTGGTGGGACAGTCCAAGGAAAGTGCCTTGAACAGTTATATTGTGAGTGGGGAATATCCGGATTTTATTTCCGGAGATACCAGTCTTTATGAGGCAGGGGCATTACTTCCTTTAGATGAATACTGGGAGAATTATCCCAATATCAAAAATTACCTGACGGAAGAACAGTGGGAGAGATTCCGCAGACCGGACGGTCATATCTATTGGATCCCACAGTTTGGTGTGACCCATGGCGAAGATGTGGAGGTGACCCACTCAGGTGAAGCCTTCTGGATCCAGACCAGAGTGCTGAAATGGGCGGGGTATCCGGAGATTCATACTGTGGATGAATATTTTGATCTCATCGAGCGCTATGTGGCAGCGAACCCGGTAATGGAGGATGGAACACCGAACATTCCGTTTACGATTTTGTGTGATGGCTGGCGGTATTTTTGTCTGGAAAATATTCCGCAGTTTCTGGATGGTTATCCAAATGACGGAAGCTGTATTGTGGATCCGGATACATTACAGGTTTACGATTATAACACCACAGATACTGCCAAATGGTACTTTAAAAAGCTGAATGAGGAATATCACAAAGATATTCTCGGTGCAGAAGTATTTACAGAGACCTATGAGGATTATCTGGCAAAATTATCCACGGGTGCGGTCTGCGGTATGCCGGATCAGTGGTGGCAGTTCTACTATTCGATTCAGAATGCCTATGATGAACAGGGCCTTAGAGAACAGGGCTGCGATTATGTTCCACTTCCGATTACCAGAGAGGAAGGAATCGCCAATCAATGGCATGTAACGCGCTCTGCAGAGCTGGACAGCTCTACAGGCTTATCCATTACGGTATCCTGCGAGGATATTGACGGAGCTTTGCAGTTTGTCAGCGATCTACTGGAACCGGAGATCATTAAACTGCGATTCTGGGGCGAAGAGGGAGTCGACTATAGCGTGGATGAGAACGGATTGTTCTACCTGACTGAGGAGCAGGCGAAGCGATGGATGACTTCGGAGGAAAAGAGAAAAAACTTTTGTTTTTATTCTTATTTTCCCAGAGTAGAAGGAAAGCTTCCCGATGGGATCAACGCATTTTCCCTGGAATATCAGACAACGGAATTTTTTAAAAATCAGCCTAAGGACATTCAGGAATGTTTTTCAGCTTACGGAGTGACAAATTATGTGGATATGATCGGCAATAATGAGGCTCCCGGGGCATGGTATCCCATGTATAGCTACACGACATCCCTATCTGCCAATTCTCCTGCCGGACAGGTCAGGGATCGGATGGATGCGGTGAAACACAAATGGCTTCCGCAGGTAATCATGGCAGAAGATTTTGAGACTGCGTGGGAGCAATATATGGAAGCATATGATTCCTGCAATCCTGAGATTTATTATCAGATGTTGCAGCTTGAGGTGGAAAAAAGAGTAAAAGGATAAGTTTTTTACAAAAAAGTATAAAAAACAAATAGAAAAATACCTCTCAATTCCTTTAAACTAAAGAAAAGGATTGGGGGTATTTTTTTATGAACGAGAAGAGAAACGGAGCTTTGGACAGATATCCAATAGAAAAAAAGAGAGCAGGAAGACCATCTGTTACAGTGAAAGAAGACGGCGCAGTCATTTTTTATCTGTATGCACCGGCAGCAAAAATAGTACAGGTTGCCGGACTGGGAGGATATTTTACAAATAAGAAAATAGATCTGATGCCCGATGGGCAGGGCGGATTTTTTGCGGAAGTTCAAGATTTTCACTGGGGGATGCATTATTATTTCTGGTATGTGGACGGTGTCCGGATCTGCAATCCGTACGCCGGAATTTCTTATGGGTGTTTTGCTGCGATCAATACTTTTGAGGTGCAGGAGAAGAATGTGGATTTCTATTTTGCAAAGGATATTCCTCATGGTACGGTCAGCATCTGTAAATACGTTTCGAAGGTGAGCAGCCACCTGAAGGAATGTTATGTCTATACACCTTATGGATATGAAGAAGGAGATGAAAGATATCCGGTATTGTACCTGCAGCATGGCGTAGGAGAGAACGAGACCGGATGGATCTGGCAGGGGAAGGCAAATTTAATCATGGACTGTCTGATCGCAGAGGGAAAGTGCGAGAAAATGATCGTGGTCATGAGCAGTGGCTATGCCTTCAAAGATGGAGAAAAACCTGTATTTTACCCCGGGAATTTTGAGAGTGAACTGATCCACAACATTATTCCTTATATTGAAAATAATTTCCGGGTGAGAAAGGGAAGAGATTACCGGGCGATGGCGGGACTTTCCCTGGGATCGGCGCAGACTACGGATATTGTGGCAAAAAATATGAAGTTATTTTCTGCTGCCGGTGTTTTTTCCGGAGTTGCTATTCATGAGATGGAACGGATCTGCGATAGCGACGAGCAGCTGGATGTGGTATTTATGTCCTGTGGCACTTATGAAGAACAAATCAGAGAAGGAATGGAGCAGATAGAACAAAAGTTTGAAAATGCAGGAAAGTATTGCATTTCCAAAGTATATGAGGGATATCACGAATGGCATGTCTGGAGGAAAAGCCTGTATGATTTTGTACCGTTATTGTTCCGGAAAACGGGGGCAGAAACGGATGACATTCCGGGGGAAAGAACAGCCAGAATCACAAGACAGAGACTACAGCGACAGACCATGGAAGAACAGATACTGATGTTTGATCCGGTATATCGCCAGATCCGCTTTGAGACTGATGAAGCAGGGAGGCCTGCAGGAAAATACCCGGACATCCCTCACGGAATCTGCATTACGGAACAGGGAACGGCAGTCGTATGCTTCGAGGCACCGGAGGCAGTCTCGGTAGAAGCCGCCCTGGACGGAAAAGAATTCCTAAAACTCAGGAAAGATCAGGAAAGACAAGGATATTGGACAGGGGAAATGCACAACATCACCCCGGGATACCATAATGTATATTTCAGGGTAAACGGTACAGATGTGATGAATCCGGATGCACCGGTGGGATACTCGAGAGATAGGGCTGTGAATTATCTGGAAATGCCGGATCCGGAGTTCCCACTGACAGAACTGGCGGATACAGTGCACGGTCAGGTGCATATACATTATGATTATCTTGCGGAGGAAGAGAAAGTAAGTACGATCTATGTATATACACCGGCATATTTTGAAAGAGCGGAAAAAGAGCGGAGCGTAATGATCTTAAAAGCACTTTCCACAGAAACTGCGTCCTGTTTTCTTCACCAGGGGAAAATACCGAACATTATGGAATACTTTCTGGCAGCAGGAAAAGCCGTGGAGACTATATTGGTCATGACAAATGCGGAAGAGACAGCGGAACGGATGCAAAACATTATAAAGAAATATATTCCGGATGGACAAAAAGCAAAAGCAATCGTCATGGAACGAAGCGACGGAGAAGATTGGAATTCCTTCCGGAGACGATTTGCATCCTGCCGGATATAAAATTATTACCTGCATTTCCTATATTTTCCCGGGTGTTTGTGCAAGGAGAGCCGGACTATAATAGAACTGATAAAAGTTCGGGAGGGATAGAAATGACAGGACCGACAGCACCGAAGGATCCGGAAAAGGCAAGACCTTTTTTCTATATATTAAAAGACAAAGATATTTTTGGAGAACGGCAAAAGGACGGAACAGGAATCCAGTTTATCTATGAAAGCGACGGACGGCTGATCAACAGTGCACAGATCACGGGAAATGTTACGGATAAGGAAGAACTGACACTTCTGGAGACAGTAGAGGGATTTGGCAGACTGGTACATAGTATCGGCGTAAGCGTGGAGACGGACCGGCCGAAAGAAACCGCAGAATTTGTATTTCAGATGTATGGGAAAAAGGACTTGTATGGAGGTGGAACGAATCTTACAACTTCTCTTAAGTGTGACGGCATGGAACATAGAATCTATCTGTCGGATTACAGGTGGACAGAGGATGATCATGTGCCGGGACAGATTAAAATTCTGTTTGCAGCGCCGGAGCGGATGGGAAAAGTCAGCGTAAGACTCTTCCTAAATGACGGATACGAAGCACCTCCGGAGGAAGAGGATCTGGTTATAGATATGCATTCGGAAGAATACTGCGGCATGATCAGCCGCTCTCTGTTGCAGCTGGGGAATCCTTATCGTATCCGTAAGGCTATTGAAAAATCTAAGGCAGGAAAAGAGGTAACGCTTGCCTATATCGGTGGATCTATCACGCAGGGAGCCGGAGCCATACCAATCCATACGGAATGCTATGCATATAAGTCCTTTCAACTGTTTCAGAATCGTTTTTCGACACAGAACAATGTCAGGTTTATCAAAGCCGGAGTCGGCGGAACACCTTCAGAACTGGGAATGATCCGGTTTGACCGGGATGTGCTCAGGGAAGGGGAACGACCGGATATTGTGGTTATTGAATTTGCAGTAAACGATGAGGGAGATGAGACAAAGGGTGTCTGTTATGAAAGCCTGGTGCGGAAAGTGTTGAAACTGCCATGGAAGCCGGCAGTGGTTCTCCTGTTTTCGGTATTTGCAAATGATTGGAATTTACAGGAGCGGTTAAGGCCGGTGGGGGATCTTTATGATCTTCCCATGGTGAGCATCCGCGATGCGGTAACTCCACAGTTTTCATTAAAGTGCGGCGAGGGAAGAATTTTATCTAAAAATCAGTTTTTTTATGATATCTTTCATCCTAATAATACCGGACATACCATTATGGCAGACTGTATGCAATATCTGTTTGAACGTTGTGATGCAGCAGAACCTGCAAGAGTTGGGACTTTTGTGGAAGGAATGACGGAGGAACAGATCCTGTCGGAAAAGCTTTCCGGACCGGCAGTGATCGGTGCTGATTTTGAAAGAATTTTTTTACTGGATAAGAAGAATCGTTATGTAGGAGCCAAAATCCGGGCGGGTAGTTTTACTTCCACAGATATAGAATTACAGAGTGTGGAAATGGACGGAAACCTTACACAGACACCGGAATTTCCGTATAACTGGATGTATGATGGAAGCAGACCGCAGATGCCGGGATTTGAAATGGAGATTACCTGCAAGTCACTATTTCTTATATTTAAGGATTCCGGAGAAACGGATGTGGGGAAAGCCAATGTATTTGTAAATGATGTATATTGTATGACGGCGGATCCCCATAAGAACAATTGGCTGCATTGTAATGCTGTATTACTGTTTTGGGAGACAGAAAGCAGATCCCATAAAGTACGGATTGCAGTGACAGAGGAAGACCGGAATAAAAAATTTACAATCTTAGGATTTGGATACACAATATAGAACAGAGTGAGGAAAACAAAATGGTTACAGCAAAGAACCCAATTTTATCCGGTTTCTATCCGGATCCATCCATATGCAGGGCAGGAGAGGACTATTACATTGTGAATTCCAGCTTTGTGTATGCACCGGGAGTTCCGATTTTCCACAGCAGAGATCTGGCGCACTGGGAGCAGATCGGGAATATTCTTGACAGACCGGAACAACTTCCGGTGAAGGGAAGTGAAATATCACAGGGGATTTATGCACCAACCATCCGGTTCCATGATGGACTGTTTTACATGATCACTACCAATGTAAGCTACGGAGGCAATTTCATTGTAACGGCAAAAGATCCAGCAGGACCGTGGTCGGATCCTTATTATCTCGGCGAAGATGCTCCGGGGATCGATCCCAGTCTTTTCTTCGATGATGACGGGAAATGCTATTACTGTGGTACACGACCGAATCCGGAAGGAGTCCGCTATAACGGAGACTGGGAAATCTGGGTGCAGGAACTGGATCTTCGGCAGATGAAGCTTGTGGGAGAAAGCATGGCAATCTGGAAAGGGGCTGTAAAAGGAGTTATCTGGCCGGAGGGACCGCACCTTTATAAGATCGACGGTTATTATTATCTGATGCATGCAGAAGGAGGAACCGGACCGGAGCACAGCATCAGCATTGCCAGAAGTAAAAAGCTGTTCCAGTGGTTCGAGGGCTGCCCAAGAAACCCGATCTTCACCCACAGGAATCTGGGGAAAAACTATCCTGTGATCTACGCAGGACACGGAGATCTGGTGGAGGATGGACGGGGAAACTGGTATGTGGTAATGCTGGCATCCAGACCCTGTGAAGGACACAGCAGCATGGGCAGAGAGACTTTTCTGGCAAAAGTCACATGGGAAAATGGATGGCCGGTGATTGCAGAAGGCATCGGGCATCTGGAAGATACATTGGAACTGCCCACAAAAGAATACCGTTTTCCAGAGGAAGTAAGCAGTACTTCCGATCATATCAGTTTTTGGGAGAAAACACCGGACAAACGGCTGGTAAGTGTAGAAGAAATCCGTGAAGAAAACTATTCCCTGAGTCACCGGCCGGGGATGCTGCGGCTCTATACAAAAAAGGAAAAAATATCTGACCGCAATCATTGTTCCTATTTCGGAATCCGTCAGAAAAATTATGCATTCTATGCAGAGACCGGGATGGAATTTGAACCGAAGCAGGAATGTGAGACTGCGGGAATGGTGTTGTACCAGAATCATGAAAATCATTTGCGCATGGAGATCCGGAAAAGGGCTGAAGAGAATTGTTTTGTTGTGACAGCCTGCATCCATGGGGAAGAGAGAATCCTTACCGAAAAGCCGGCAGGAGAAGGTAGACAATTCTTTAAAATACGAATGCATTGCGACAGGCAGAAGGCACGGATATGGCTTTTCAGGGATGGCAGGGAGAGGCTGATTGCTGAGGATATCAGTCTGCTTCCTTATACCACGGAGGAAGCAGGAGGATTTGTGGGATGTACGATAGGAATGTACGCATCTGCCAATGGACAGGACAGCAGTAACTATGCTGATTTTGCCTGGTTTGTGCAGAATGCCATATAAAAACGGATTGCGGATAGAACGCAGATGTCCTATAATAAAGAAGAGCGGGCTGTAAAAATGTCTGCTCTTTTTTACATAACAGAGGAGAGGATCTTATGGGGAAGGTATTACATGAACTGGATCTTTGGATGGATGATTTCACCATCAAAAAAAAGTTTTATATTTTCTATGTTGTCTGTGTGCTGATTCCCCTGATCGTAACAGACAGCGTTGTATTTCTGACGACTGCAAAATTTGACAGAGAGCGCAGGGAGCATGAGATGTTCAATATTGCCAGTACGGTGGAATACAGTCTGAGCAGTATGATCGGAAATGCCGGGGAGATAGGCAACAGTATTTATACCAATCGCGATTTTGAAGAGTTCTTATCCAAAAGATACACTAATTCTGCAGAATATGTGGCGGCATATCAGAATTTCCTGAGCGGGACGTTATTGGAAAATGCACTGGGAATGAACAGTATGACATTTACCCTGTATACGGATAATGATACCATTGTAAACGGAGGAAGGGTCAATACGCTGGATAAGCTTAAGAATACAGAGAGTTATCTGCGGCTGAATGAAGAAGCGAAAAGCAAGGGACTCTTTTTTGTCTATGATGACAGCAGTTCCAGAATCACAAGGGAGCGGCGCATCATTTATCTACAGCGGCTGGATTTCTATGATGCAGAGACAGAAAAGTATTTAAAAATCGAGTTTGATTATGGCAGTATGGTGCGCACCATTAAAAACATGAACTATGATAATGAGGTTCTGATCTGTGAAGGAGATCGGATCCTTCTTTCCAATGGACAATACGGCAGCTACGGCAGCGAGTTTCAGCGGCTGGATAACGCAACAATGAGAGAAGCCTATGAACATACCATCAGTCTGTATGGTACGGAACTTACGATTTATGTAAAGCCGGTAGAGAACAGTTTTCTTACAAGCATCCGGAACAAACTTCCCATCATATTGCTGCTCCTTGCGGTGAATGTTATTTTTCCCTTCTGGTTCGTTCAGATATTCAACCGTTCCTTTACAAAAAGGATTACAGAACTGAGCAAGGTATTTAAATCAGTGGACAGTGATCATCTTATTCCAATGCCCTGTGAAGAAGGTAAAGATGAGATCAGCAGTATGATACGCAATTATAATCGCATGGTGGAACGTACCAATGGACTGATCGAGACTGTATATAAGAATAAAATCCATGAGCAGGAGATGCTGGTGGGAAGAAAAAATGCGGAGCTTCTCGCATTACACAGCCAGATCAATCCCCACTTTTTATTTAATGTACTGGAAAGCATCCGGATGCACAGCATTTTGAAAAAAGAAAACGAGACAGCCGACATGGTGGCCAAACTGGCGGTGATGCAGAGACAGTATGTGGAATGGGGCAATGATTCCGTGAGTATCTTCCAGGAGATTGAATTTGTGAAAGCTTATCTGGCGCTTCAGAAGTATCGTTTTGGAGAACGGCTGAATTATGACATTGAAGTAGACAGAGAATGTGAAAACTTCAAGATACCCAAGCTTACGATTGTAACCTTTGTGGAAAATGCCTGTGTGCATGGAATCGAAAGCAAATCCAGTCCGGGATGGATATTTGTAAGGATAGGCCGTCAGGGAGAAGGGCTGGAGATAGAAATTGAAGATACCGGAAGCGGTATGGCGGAGGCCAAACTTACAGAGCTACAGAACAACATGTGCAATGCCGACATTGAGATGCTCAAGGGCGGCGGAAGAGTAGGGATTATTAACGCCTGTGTCAGATTGAAAATGGTAACGGAAAACAGAGTGGAATTCCGTGTAGAAGGAGAAGAAGGAGTGGGAACCACGGTTACGATACGGATTCCCTGTTTGCAGGAGGGTAAAACAGATGCTGAAAGTATTGCTGGTAGATGACGAGCCGTTTATTTTACAGGGATTGAAACTTTTAGTAGATTGGGAGAAGGAAGGCTTTCGGATTGCGGGAACAGCAGCAAATGGGATGGAAGCACTGGCTTTTTTGAAGAAGGAAAAGGTAGATTTGGTTATTGCCGATATTAAAATGCCTCAGATGACAGGACTGGAACTGCTGGAACACATCCGTAAAGAGAAAATTTCAGATGCATATTTTGTTATACTGAGCGGATATGCGGAATTTAGTTTTGCACAACAGGCAATGCAGAATGACTGCACGGATTATCTGCTAAAGCCGGTAGACAGCGAGATTCTGTGCAAAGTACTGAATAAGGTACTTGCTCTGCGCAACAGAGAGGAGCTGGATCATGAAAAGAACCGGAAGCTGGAACAGGCTTATCTGGCAAGACATATGATTGCATTGATCCAAGGGAAGTTTGATGACCTGAATGTCAGATATATACATGAACACATGCGATGCGGAACCGGTGTGCGTTATGTGGAGATCCAGACGGAAGGATCCTATGATGATGAGGGAACGACAGATCGAGAAATGCGGACATTACAGAGGCGGCTGTATGAATACAGCAGGGAATTTCTGAAAGAAGATGCAGATCTGAGTGTGTTTGATGTTTCTGTCAATGAAAAAATCTACGATATCGGACTGATTTTGTTTGATTATGTTCCGGAAAAAAGTGGGATGGATGTAAAACGGTATCTGGAACGATTCCGGGAATATCTCGCATCAAATTTACAGACAAATGTGGTGATGCTGGCAGGAAAAAAAGTGCAGGATATCAGCAGCATAGCAAAGTCTTACGGCAATACCTGTATGCTTCGTTCTTTTCAGGGGTTCCGGACAAAGAAGGATATCTATTTCTATGAGGAGGAGGTCCAGGTATCTCCGGAAGGACTGATCCTGTGTAAGCAGAGCCTGGATGGCCTGCTGAAGGCAATCGAACAGAACAATCATCTGGAAATCCGGGAGGCGGTGGCTTTCTTTTATGAAGAAATGTGTAAACGCGGTATTTGCGGGGAGACGATGACCCTGAATATTAATTATCTGTTGTTTCAGCTGATTCACTTAGCCTGTGAACAGGATGATGACGTGAACCAGGAGGAAATCTTAAGGGTCATCAGTGAGAGCAGCTTTGAGACCGGGGTAAAGCGCGGAAGTAAGGCACATCTGACCAGATTTGCCTGCGAATATGCGGATTATCTGTCACAGCTGCGGAAGAATGTATCCAGAGGAATTCTGGGTATGGTGGAAAAAGAGATCCGGGAAAATTACGCTTCAAATATTACACTGAAAAGCCTGAGTGAAAAGTATTATGTCAACAGTGCTTATCTTGGACAGCTTTTCCGGAAAAAGTACGGACAATCCTTTAAAGACTACCTGAACAATTACCGGATGGAGCAGGCTGCGGATGCCCTGCTGCGTACCGATAAAAAGATCGTTCAGATCGCAGAAGATGTGGGCTACCATGATCTGGACTATTTTACGAACCGTTTTATTCAGATCAAGGGCTGCACTCCCGCAAGATTCCGTAAAAAGATGCAACAGGGAGAGTAAGAGAATAAAAGACAGGGGAAATTACAGAACCACCTATAATTTCCCCTGTCTTTTGCTATAGTTCCTCTGATTGTTAGTTCCTCTCAAAAAGGTAAAATAGATTTATCGAAAGGGAGGTAGTTACAACATGAACAAAAAGAGACTTGTAAGCATGTTACTTGTGTCAGCAATGACAGCGGCACTGTTCACCGGATGTGGCAGTGACGGTAACCTGACATCCGGAGATGGTACAACGAGCGCAGGAACCAACAGTACCACAGAAGAGGCAGGTATCAAAGAGTTCACCGCATTTTTTGGGGTAGCGGGATCTGAGATCAATGACGACAATGAAGTGCAGCAGCTGATCGCAGAGAAGGTAGGCGCCAAAGTAAAAGAGACCTGGCTGACCGGACAGACTGCAGATGAAGCTGTGGGTACCATGATCGCCGGTGGTGAGTATCCGGACTTCATTGAGGGACAGACTGGAACCACACAGCTGTATGAGGCAGGAGCATTGGTAGCACTGGATGATTATCTGGATGATTATCCTAATATCAAGAATCTGTTTACTGATCTGGAGTGGGAGAAGCTTCGTCAGGAAGACGGCCACATTTACTGGATCCCGCAGTTCAGCTGCATCAAGAACGAAGAGAAGGTATGTGCACATAATGATGAAGCATTTTGGATTCAGGCAAGAGTTCTGAAATGGGCAGACTATCCCGAGATCCGGACCATGGATCAGTATTTTGATCTGATCGAAGCGTATAATGCAGCAAATCCTACTATGGAAGACGGAACAGCCAATATTCCTTATACCATTCTCTGTGATGACTGGAGATACTTCTGTCTGGAGAACGCACCTCAGTTCTTGGATGGTTATCCCAATGACGGAAGCTGTATGGTAGATCCTGAGACGCTGACGATACTGGATTACAACACTTCCGATACCGCAGTAAAGTATTTTAGAAAATTAAATGAAGAATACAAGAAAGGCATTGTAGACCCCGAGTCCTTTACCCAGTCTTATGATGAGTATATTTCCAAGCTTTCTACAGGACGTGTCCTGGGTATGATCGATCAGTGGTGGGATTTCGCTTACACAGCAGGCGATGCCATCAAGCAGGCAGGACTGGATGCACAGGGATGCGACTATATTCCACTGCCTATAACAATTGATGAAAGTGTAAAAAACCAGTGGCATAATGCCGGTGGTGCATTCAATTCCGGAAGCGGACTTGCAATTACTGTAAGCTGTAAGGATGTTCCCGGCGCACTGAAGCTGATCAATGATCTGCTGGATCAGGATATCCATAACCTTCGTTTCTGGGGTGTGGAAGGTGTTGACTATGAAGTAGATGAGAACGGTGAATTCTACAGAACACCGGAGCAGAGAATGCAGGCTTCCGATACAGAGTATAAGGCATCCCATATGTGCTCTTATTCTTATTTCCCTCAGTACAACGGAACCAGTGATGATGGTATCAATGCAAACAAGCCAGATGGCCAGGCGAGGGAATTCTTCGATGGATTAAACGACGATGTGAAAGAAGCATTCCAGGCATATGGCGTCGAGACTTATGTGGAAATGCTGGGCACTAACGAAGCCCCCGGTGAATGGTATCCTATGTGGTCCTTCTCCAATAACTTCAATACCAGCACACCCGGTGGTATGGCATGGACCAAGATCGGTGAAGTAAAGCATGAGCAGCTTCCTCAGGTAGTTATGGCAGCTGATTTCGACAAAGCATGGGCAGATTATATGGATGCATATAATGCCTGCAAGCCGGAAGATTTTATCAGTGAATTACAGGCAGAACTGGACAGCAGAATGGAACTGGCAGCAAAGTTCAAATAAAAACATATAAATGAAATTTGAGAATGGGCAGATGCAGGTAAAATTTCATCTGCCCGTTTTTTAAGGAGCGAGGATATGTCGTTAACGAGAACAAAATCGAAACAAAAAGTAAAACAAACCAGAACACCTATCACATGGAAAGAAATCAAAAGGCAAAAAGTTCTGCTTTTCTGGGCAGGAGTAATGATGATCTATGGAGTGATTTTTTACTATCTTCCCTTAGCCGGATGGGCGATGGCATTTCAGAATTATAAGCCGCAGCTGGGAATCCTGCACTCCGAATTCGTGGGACTTCAGAAGTTTCGGATGTTATTCTCGGATGTGACATTCCTTCGGGTCATTCGTAACACATTGGCCATGGGTGTGATCAACCTTGTGGCAACTTTCGTTACCGCAATTGTATTTGCTATTCTATTGAATGAGATCAGGAGTAAGGGCGGAAAAAAGACAGTGCAGACGATATCTTATCTTCCACATTTCCTTTCCTGGATCATCGTAACCGGTATCCTGCATGATATGTTGTCCGGTACCGGAATTGTAAATGAAGTATTGGTAAATCTGCATGTGATCAGCCAGCCGATCAATTTCTTTGCCCATCCCGGGTATTTCTGGCCGATCGTAGCATTTGCAAATGTCTGGAAGGAGACAGGATGGAATGCCATTATCTATCTGGCGGCCATCACATCCATTGATCCTTCCCTGTATGAAGCTGCTGCCATTGATGGCGCAGGAAGATGGAATAAAATCAAATACGTTACCCTTCCGGGAATCAAACCGACCATCGTAATTTTACTGCTGATGAATGTGGGGAATGTATTAAATGCAGGATTTGAAATTCAGTATCTGTTAGGAAACGGATTGGTACAGAAGTTCTCCCAGACGATTGATATTTATGTATTGAAATGGGGTATCAGCCAGGGAGATTATGCAATAGGTACAGCCGCAGGTATCTTCAAGAGCCTGGTAAGTATCATCCTGATCGTTCTGGCCAATCAGATTGCAAAACATAATGGTGAAGAGCAGTTATTCTAAAACAGAAAGAGATGGTAATTACAATGATAGATACACAGTATAAGATCAAGTCCAAAAAATTCGACATTTTTCCGCTCATAAACAGTGTCATCATGATCCTGTTTGTGATCATAACATTATATCCGGTGCTGAATACCCTGGCAATCTCTTTGAATGACGGTACGGATGCCCTGCGGGGAGGAATCTACCTGTGGCCGAGAAAATTCACCTGGAAAAACTATACGACGGTTTTACATAAAGATAATCTGATCACAGGCGCTTATATCACAGTTGCCAGAACACTGATCGGAACCCTGTTGTCCCTGGCAGCAAATGCGATTCTTGCCTTTATCGTCAGCCGGAAACGATTTCTGTTCCAAAGGGAAGTTTCCCTGTTCTGGGTCATCACCATGTATGTAAACGGTGGACTGATCCCAACATTCCTCTTATATAAGGGGCTGGGGCTTACCAACAGCTTCTGGGTATATGTGATCCCCGGAATGGTAAGTGCGTTTAATATGCTGGTGATCCGTACTTATATGAACGGAATTCCTGACAGCCTGGAAGAATCCGCACAGCTGGACGGTGCCGGTTACAGCACTATTTTTCTTAAGATATATTCTCCGCTGTGTAAGCCGGTATATGCCACAGTAGCCCTGTTTGTGGCGGTAGGCCAGTGGAACTCTTGGTTTGATGCCATGCTGTACAATCGCATGAGCAGTAATCTGACCACATTGCAGTATGAATTGATGAAGCTGTTATCCTCCGTAACCAATCAGGGAACTTCAGCGGAGGCAATGAAGAATGCCGCAGGAACCGTAACACCGACTTCCGTGCGTGCAGCGGCAACGATCATTACCATGCTGCCCATTATCTGTATTTATCCTTTCTTACAGAAGTACTTTGTAGCAGGACTTACTTTGGGTGGCGTCAAAGAATAAAAATCGGAGAACAAGCAAATGGCAGGAGCATATCAGACTGGTATTTATCGAAATGTATTGAAAGAGTGCGGATATGAAGAGACCGCTATTACAGAAAGACTGGAACAGACCTTTGAAACCATATTTTACGGAACGGAGGCAGAACGTTTTTATCATGAGGCAGGAGATGATATGGCGTATCTGGAGGATACCGGCAATCATGATGTACGCACGGAGGGAATGTCCTATGGCATGATGGTCTGCGTACAGCTGAATAAGAAAGCGGAATTTGACCGTCTCTGGAAGTGGGTGCGGACTTATATGTATATTCCGGAAGGACCCTGCCGCAACTATTTTGCCTGGTCCTGTAGCACGGATGGAACGCATAATGCGGAGGGACCGGCGCCGGACGGAGAAGAATATTTCGCCATGGCATTGTTTTTTGCATCTGCCCGTTGGGGGGACGGGGAAGGAATATTTGCTTACAGCAAAGAGGCAAAAGCAATCCTGCGGGAATGTATCCACAAAGGGGAGCCTGGACATCCGGGAGAACCTATGTGGGATCCTTCCAATCATCTGATCAAATTTGTCACAAACATGGATTTTTCGGATCCTTCCTATCATCTGCCACATTTTTATGAACTGTTCGCAGAAAATACGGAGGAAGGAGACCGGGAATTCTGGAAACAGGCAGCGGCAGCCAGCAGAGAATATCTGCATAAGGCATGCCACAAGGAGACCGGGCTTTCTGCAGAATATGCAGACTATGACGGGACACCCCATGCAGGACATCAGGAAATCTTCGGAAGACATGACTGGTACTACAGCGATGCATACCGCACCATAGCCAACATTGCCATGGATCATCTCTGGTATGACAAAGATCCGTGGCAGACGGAGATTGCAAACCGGCTGCAGAAATTTTACTGTGAAGAGCAGAGAGAACACTGGGACGGTGTGTTCCTGATTGATGGAACAAGACTGGAAGAGAAGGCACTGCATCCGGTTGCCATTGTGGCAGTCAATGCACAGGCGGCACTGGCAGCGGACGGATCACATGTAAAGGAATGTGTAGACCGCTTCTGGAATACTCCGCTCCGCACCGGGGACAGACGCTATTATGATAATTTCCTGTATCTGTTTGCCATGCTGGCACTTTCGGGAAATTACAGAATTTATCGGAAGTGAGAAAGAAGAAAATATGCCAGAGGAATATTTGAAGTACGGACCACATGGAACGGCGGAGTTGTTGTCATTTTCTTTTGGAAAATAAATTGTCATAGATGAAAAGAGAGGTTTTTCATGAGTACAGAGACTAGGGAATATGCAAAAAAGCTGACAGCGCAGATGACACTGGAAGAAAAAATGAGCCAGATGCTGTATGAATCACCGGCGATCGACAGGCTTGGGATTCCGGCTTATAACTGGTGGAACGAGGCTCTGCATGGAGTGGCAAGAGCCGGAGTGGCAACAGTGTTTCCTCAGGCAATTGCCCTTGCGGCAACTTTCGACGAAGACCTGCTTCAGAAAATCGGAGATGTGGTTTCGACAGAAGGCAGAGCCAAATTCAATGAATTCTCCAGAAAGGGAGACCGCGGAATCTATAAGGGACTGACTTTCTGGGCGCCAAATGTCAATATTTTCAGAGATCCCAGATGGGGAAGAGGTCATGAGACCTACGGGGAGGATCCTTATCTGACCGGAAAACTGGGGTGTGCTTATATCAGGGGATTACAGGGACCAGATAGAGATCACCCGAAGGCAGCGGCCTGTGCAAAGCATTTTGCGGTGCACAGCGGACCGGAGGCTCTCCGCCATGAATTTGATGCAAAGGTATCAAGGCACGATTTATATGACACTTATCTGTATGCTTTTAAACGCTGTGTCAAAGACGCCGGAGTGGAAGCAGTTATGGGAGCTTATAACCGAGTCAACGGAGAGCCGGCATGTGGAAGCAGGACGCTGTTAAAGAACATTCTGCGGGACGAATTCGGATTTGAAGGACATGTGGTATCGGATTGCTGGGCAATCAATGATTTCCACCTGCATCACCATGTGACGGGGATTGCGGAAGAATCTGCTGCAATGGCGGTGAACAATGGCTGTGATCTGAATTGTGGAAATGCTTTTTTGCATTTGCCGAAGGCTTATGAGATGGGACTTGTGAGTGAAGAAGCCATCACAGAAGCAGTGGAGCGTCTTATGGAGATCCGGATCCGGCTTGGCATGATGGAGGATTACCCTTCTCCCTATGCGGATATTTCCTATGAGAAAGTGGAGTGTCCGGAGCATGTAAAGCTGTCCGTGGAAGCATCCCGGAGAAGCCTGACGCTATTGAAAAATGAAGAGGACTTTCTGCCGCTTGAGAAAGAAAAAATCTGCACTATTGCGGTGATCGGTCCAAATGCTAATTCCAGAGATGCGCTGGTGGGCAATTATGTGGGAACCTCTTCGCAATACATCACTCCATTGGAGGGAATCCAACAGTACGTGGGAGAAGAAATAAGAGTTCTCTATGCGCAGGGGTGTGGTCTGTATAAGGATAAGGTGGAAGGCCTGGGCGAGAGGAAAGACCGCATGCAGGAAGCTGTGATTGCCGTGGAACATGCCGATGTGGCAGTAATGTGCCTTGGACTGGATGCAACCATAGAGGGAGAACAGGGCGATGCCGGGAATGAATATGCCAGCGGAGACAAACTGGGATTAAATCTGCCGGGACTTCAGGAAGAACTTCTGGAAACCGTTGCAGCTATGGGAAAACCGGTGGTGGTTCTGTTAATGGCAGGAAGCGCCATAGATCTGTCATGGGCGGAACACAACCCGAATGTAAAAGCCATCGTGGATTGTTGGTATCCGGGAGCCAGAGGTGGTAAGGCAATTGCCGAAATGCTGTTTGGAGAATTTTCCCCCTCCGGAAAACTGCCGGTGACATTTTATCAGGGAACAGAAAACCTTCCGGAATTTACAGATTACAACATGGCAGATCGAACCTACCGGTATACCGATAAAAACGTGTTATATCCCTTCGGATACGGACTACATTATGGCAGAGTCCGTTATGAAGAGGAATGTGTATCCGGAGAAAGGACAGATACTTCCGGGGAGGTGAAAGTATCTGCCAGCGTGATAAATGAAGGCAAATATGCCTTGTGGGAAACGGTACAGGTCTATGTGAAGAGAAAGGAATCACTGGATTATGAACCAGGATTTCAATTAAAGGGAGTCTCCTGCGTGCATCTTGCACCGGGAGAAAAACAGAGGATCGAAGTTACACTTTCCCCTCGGGATTTCGCATATATTACCGAAGAGGGAGACTGTGTAGTAAGACCCGGGGAATACCTGATTGCCATTGGTGGACAGCAGCCGGATGAAGAAAGTGAAAGACTTACCGGTCAAAGGGTAACCTGCCTGAAGGTGGAAAAGACGGGAAGCAGTATTTCTGTGGAATATTAGGGATGACTATGAAAGAAGAGAAGACATACCGGCAGGAAGCAGTGGTGCCGGATCGGGGACTGCCCTTTAAGCTATTCCGTTTCGAAGGCGCAGACGGAAAATATATTCGTGAGGCGCATCAGCACTGTAGTGTTGAAATATTTGCCGTACGGGAGGGGAAAGCGGATGCTTACCTTGGTGATAAAAAGTACGTTCTTTCGGCAGGAGAGTTCATGATTATCAATAGTAATGAGGTGCATTCCATTCATACGTCGGGACGAAATGAGGCAATTGTTTTACAGATCCCAATGGAAAAACAGATAATGCGGTTTTCCGGTGAAAAAAGGGAAGAGGATGAAAAGCTTTTTGCATTACTTGAGAAAATGTACAGACAGCAGATCAGAAAAGAGTACGGCTATGAATTATTGATGCAGAGTATCTTTTATCAGCTGAAATACCTTTTGATAACTGTTTATCAGGTGCCGGATGAAAGGAAGGAACATTGTACTGAAAACAGGAAAATGGGACACCTTGGAAAGATCACCGGATATCTGCAGGAACACTATGCGGAAGAAATTTCGCTGGAAACGTTGGCAGCAACGTTTGGGTATTGTCCCACTTATTTATCTAAAATGTTCCGCCGGTATGGCAGGATCAACTATAAAGATTATCTGCGGAGTATCCGGTTTGAACATGCATTGCGGGAACTGGAGGAAACGGATCTCACCATAGGTGAAATAGCTCTAAAGAACGGATTTCCCAATAGCCAGGCTTTTTCCAGACTGTTCCGGGAGAAATACGGTATTCTGCCAACAGAGTACCAGAGAAGACAATAAATTCCGTACAAAAATTCCTGAATCAGGGATTTTGTACGGAATTTATTTATTCCTTTAATATTTCTTCCAGCAGGACGGCAGCAGGATCACGAGCATGGGGAAGAGCTCCAGTCTGCCGGCCAGCATATCGAACATCAGCACGCATTTGGACAGGGGACTGAACAAAGCGAAATTCTGGGTGGGACCGACTAATTCCAGACCGGGACCGATATTGTTCAGGGTGGCCAGTACTGCGGTAAAGTTTGTGCTCAGGTCATATTCGTCCAGACAGACGATCAGCAGGGAAACGAAGAGTACGATAAAATAAGCCGTCATATAGACATTGGTGGAACGAAGCGTCTCGTGGGACAGATTGTGTCCGTCCATCTTGATCTTTTTCACCATCCGGGGATGGATCATCATGGACAGCTCCTTGCGGATCGCCTTGAAGAGGATCAGCACACGGGATACCTTTATACCGCCGCCGGTACTGCCGGCACAGGCGCCGATCATCATCAGGAGCAGAAGGATCGTCTTCGACAACTGCGGCCACATATTGAAATCCGTGGTGGCAAATCCGGTGGTGGTGATGATCGTTCCTACCTGGAAAAAGGAGTGTCGCAGTGTCTCTCCCAAAGTTGCATAGAGCGGGCGGATATTCCAGGCGATCGTCAGAGCACTGGCGAAAATGATCAAAAAATACCAACGGACTTCTTCGATGGAAAAAGCTTCCTTAAACTGCCTGCTTAACAGACAGAAATATACCGTATAATTGACACCGCTTAAGATCATCAGTACCGTTACGGCATTCTGTATCAGTGGAGAGTAACCGCCGATACTGCTGTTTTTGATACCGAAGCCACCGGTGCCGACACTGCCGAAGGTCGTACACAGGGAATCAAACAGCGGCATACCACACAAGCATAGCATGATCACGCCCAGAACAGTGATCGCCATATAAAGTCCATAGAGGATTTTCGCAGTATCCCGTACTCTCGGTACCAGCTTGCTGACGGAAGGACCGGGGCTCTCCGCACGCATCAGGTTCATGGTGGAGCCTCCCATCATCGGCAGGATCGCCATAATGAATACGAATACGCCCATACCGCCGATCCAGTGAGTGAAGCTGCGCCAGAACAGGCTGGCATAGCTGAGTGCTTCCACGTCGGACAGGATACTGGAACCTGTGGTAGTAAAGCCGGAGATCGTCTCGAAGAGAGCATCAATATAAAAAGGGATCTCTCCGGTGAGAACGAAGGGAATCGCACCGAAAACAGACATGACAAACCATCCCAGTGCAACGGCGGTGAAGCCTTCCCTGACGTACAATTCCTTAAAACGTCCTGTGTGCCTGAAGCTTAATAATTTTCCCAAAATGAAACAAACAACTGCGGTCGCCAGATAGATCAGTGCCACATGATATTCTCCGTAGATCATACCAACGATCCAGGGAAGCAGTAAAAATAAAGCTTCAAATTGTAAAATAAATCCGATAATAAAACTCAATATCGCAAAATTCATGATAATGTCCTTTTATAAAATTACCCTTCAATAATATCTTTAATATCATTCAGCCGTGCATGTGTCAGTACTACGACCACATAATCGCCTACATGGAGTTCATCCTGACCACTGGGGATAATAGCCTGTCCTCCGCGGACGATGGAACAGACCAGGATATTTTTCCGGATGTGCAGACGGTTCAGAGGTACATTGGTAACGGCAGAATCCTCTTTGATGTAGAATTCCAGTGCTTCCGCATGACCGTCTTCCAGCTTATACAGATTCTCCACATTACTGTTGAGAGATTCGTTCATGGACCGTGCGTATTTAATGATCATATCTGCAGTCACCAGGCGTGGATAGGAGATCGTATCCAGCTTGATATCACTTAAGACCCCACTGAAGTTGATACGGTTGATCTTGGTGACTACCTTTGCATGGGAAGTCCGTTTCGCATACAGTGACAGGAGGATATTTTCCTCATCCAGCCCGGTCAGCGCAGCAAAAGCATCTACGTTCTCCAAACCCTCCTGTATCAGAAGACGTTCATCCGTACCGTCGCCGCAGATGATGGAAGCCTTGGGAAGCAGCTCGCTCAGATGCTCACAGCGGGCGGGATCCTGATCGATGATCTTGGTATGGATGCCGACTTCTAAAAGTCTTCTTGCCAGATAATAAGCAATGGTTCCGCCACCGACGATCATGGCAGTACGTGCCCTGCCGGCGCCGATACCGATCTTTTTGAAGAAATCATTGGCCTTGGGAGGAGTGGACACAATAGCAACCACATCGCCTTCCCGGAATACAAAATCACCCCTGGGGATCAGCACCTGATCACCTCTGGTGACCATACATACCAGTACATCACATTTTAAGGTGGTACGGATATGGATCAGTTCATAATTATTTAAGAGACAGTCATGGGTCACGCGGAAATGCAGAAGCTCGATCCTTCCCTTGGAAAAAGTATCGATCTTAACTGCGGAAGGGAACTGGAAGATCCGGGCGATCTCAGCTGCACTGGACAGCTCCGGGTTGATGATCATGGCAAGCCCCAGTTCTTCCCGCAGAAAAGCAATCTCATTATTGTAGATTGGATTGCGGACACGGGCGATGGTCTTACAATGTCCCGCCTTTTTCGCAATGACACAGCACAGAAGGTTCTGTTCATCGGATCCGGTCACGGCGATCAGCAGATCAGCATGGTCAATGCCGGCCTCGGACAGTGTCTGGAAGCTGACACCATTTCCTACGATGCCCATGGCATCCAGATCATCCGTGATGGAATTCACTTTTTCCTCATTTGTATCAATTACGGTGATATTGTGATTTTCACCTCCCAATTGTTCTACCAGGGTGTAGCCTACTTTGCCGCAGCCCACAATGATAATGTTCATAAATATCCTCCAAAATGAAATTCATAAAGACAATATCAATCATTATAGCACACTATAGAAAAAAAGAGAAGAATGGAAGGAATATCTTGTCCGCGGAAACATATATTGAACTATTCAGAAACACGATACATGGAAATCATGGGAAACATCGAATCAGAAATATCAGCCGGGATGCGGGGAAAAGCACTGATTTGCTATGGGAGGTGGAACATGGACAGCCTGCTTCGGATCTTTCCGCAAAAGAGAAGAGATTTTTGGAAAGTGACCGCGGACAAAGCACAGGAGGTATGTGAGATCAGGCTCCGGGTGGACAGGCCGGTGATCATTGAAACTTCCCGGGGAGATTTTTTTCTGGATCATAGCGGAATCTGGCGGGAGGAACCATATGGGGCATACTCCGTGACGGAGACGGAGATCCGGGACCTGATCGCCTATTTGTGTCAGGATTCCGTCTACGCCTACGCGGATGAGATCAGACAGGGATTTCTTACAGTGGAAGGGGGACACAGGATTGGTTTAAGCGGACAGGCTGTGCTGGAAAATGAGAATAGTCTGCGGACACTGAAAAATATATCCTTTGTAAATATCCGCGTAGCTCATGAAATCAGGGGTGTCGCAGATAAAATACTTCCGGAGCTTTATAAAGCGGGACGATTTCAAAATACGCTGATCGTATCACCGCCGGGATTCGGTAAGACTACGTTGCTCCGGGATCTGATCCGGCAGCTGTCCGACGGCAATGCTTACGGACCGGGACTTCGGGTAGGAGTGGTAGATGAGCGCTCGGAGCTGGCCGGGTCTTACCGGGGGAGACCCCAGAACGATCTGGGTATGCGGACGGATGTGCTGGATGCCTGCCCGAAAGCTTTGGGGATGTTATTGTTATTACGGTCAATGTCACCGCAGGTGATTGCTGTGGATGAACTGGGGGAAGAACAGGATCTGAGAGTGCTTCACATGGCCGCATCCGGCGGCTGCAGCCTGCTGGCTACGGTGCATGGGGCAGGGGAAGAGGATGCAGCCAGACGTCTGGGTGGAGAATATATGAGAGAAATGTTTGCCCGCATTGTGATCTTGAAAGGGAGGGGGCGGATGGAATGCAGATGCTTGGAGGGGGGATGATCCTCTGCGGCTGCCTGGGGCTGGGTATGTGGTATCGCGGGCAGTTTTTGATGAGGTTACATATGACCAGGGAACTTATCTGTCTTCTGGATCAGTGGATCAGTGAGATCCGTTATAACAGATCTACACTGCCGGAAGGATGCAGACAGATCGGCAGACAGCGGGAAGACCGGTTGGGAGAGATCTGTAACAGGGTATATCGGGAATACGCAGAGGCGGGAGGAACCGGTTTCCTGGAAATCGCCGGAGAGAGTTTTCGCAGGCAGTTGGAAGCGTTGCCGTTAAAAAAAGAAGAAATCGATCAATTCCTGATTTTTGCGGGAAAAGAAGGGTATGCGGATGAGACCATGCAGATTCGGGCGATGGAATTGTCCAAAGAGGGATTGGAGCGGACAGCCACAGCACAACAGCGGGAAATTACGCAGAAATGTCGGCTGGCGGTAGGACTGGGTGCTATGAGTGGGATGTTTTTGGTGCTCCTGTTGCTCTGAAAGATAAAAAACAGGACAAAAAAGGACGGGGAAAGATGGAAATAGGACTGATCTTTAAAATAGCAGCGGTAGGGATCCTGGTTACGATACTCAGTCAGGTCCTGAAACACAGCGGCAGGGAGGAACACGCTTTTCTGATAAGTCTAGCGGGACTGATTCTGGTCCTCAGCTGGATTGTTCCTTATATTTATGATCTGTTCGATACCGTGCAGACCCTGTTCTCGTTTTAGGAGGAAAAATGGCAGAGATCATCAAAATCGCATTGTTGGGAATTGCCGGAGTATTGTTTGCTATTCAATTCAGGCAGCAGAGACCGGAATATGCATTACTGATCGGTTTCGCACTGAGTATTCTGGTATTTTCTTTTGTGTGCCGGATGGCGGGAAATTTGTTGGAAGAGTTTCGGGGATTGCAGCAATATCTCGGAGATTCTAAGGGATACCTTGGGATTCTGATGAAGGTGGTGGGGATTACTTATCTGTGTGAATTCAGTGCCGGTATCTGCAAGGATGCCGGATTCTCGTCTGTCTCGGATCAGCTTGAAATCCTGGGAAAGCTGTCGGTGCTGTTTGCGGGCCTGCCGATCCTCCTGTCGGTGATCCGGCAGATCTACAGTATGATGTAGGAGCGCGGAGACAGATGGATACGATGTGGCAGGAATATGGGATAGAGGAATTGGAAAAGGGAATGCAGAAGCTGTTCCCGACGTTTCGAATCTCTGTGACAGATCTGATGACGCAGATCCTGCAGGGAGATATTCTGGGGGCGGTGGGGTGTCTGTTGAAAGAAGTCATACGGGAAATGAGCAATTCCGCCACCGGTATCAGAAATATATTGATCTGGTTGATAGTACTGGGGATTCTGTCGGCATTGCTGATTCATTTTGTGGAAGTATTTGATAAACACCAGATCGCCGATCTGAGTTTTTATTTTATCTATCTGTTAATGGGTGTGATTCTTCTGCAATGTTTTTCGGGAGTATTGGAAACGGCCAGAGAAACGGTGGAGAATATAGTACTTTTTGTCCGGCTGATGGTGCCGACCTTTCTGTTGACCGTAGGCGTGGCTTCGGGACCGGTTACGGTGGGAGCCGGGTACCAGCTTATGCTATTGTTGATCTACGGCACGGAGAAAATTCTTCTGGGAGTGGTGCTCCCGCTGATTTACAGCTATTGTCTGCTGACGATGATCAACGGAATCTGGGTAGAGGAAAAACTGGCACTTTTGGCGGATTTACTGGAAAAGCTGATCGGATGGATCCTGAAGGCTTCCCTGGGTGTGGTCACAGGAATCAGTCTGTTCCAGTCGCTGATCACACCGGTGGTGGATTCCTTGAAAAATTCCGCAGTGGAGAAGGCTGTCTCGGTACTGCCGGGGATCGGAAATGCTGCGGATGGGGTTCTGGAGCTGGCGCTGGGATCGGCAGTTGTGATCCGGAATAGTGTAGGAGTATTGTTACTGTTACTGCTGGTGGCAGGGTGTGCGGTTCCCTTATTACAGATTTTGTTCACGGCAGGATTTATCAAATGTGCCACGGCATTTATGGGAATCGTCAGTGATAAAAGAATTACCAATTGCACGGATCGTATGGGAAATGCCATGATGCTTTTGTTCCGTACCGTGGGAACGGCGCTGCTGTTGTTTATGGTCACACTGGCGCTTCTGGCGATCGGCAGCAGGGGGATATAGAAAATGCAGTGGTTATATCATGTGATCGGACAAGTGGGGATTTTCCTGATCTGTGCGCAGACATTGATACATTTCAGACCCAGAGAGTCCTATGAAAAATATTTAAAACTTTTGTTGTCGGTCATGCTTCTGATCCAGTTATTGCAGCCGCTTTTGACGGTGCTGGGAGGGGATGAAATCGCAGGCACCGACGTGCAGGCGGCGGAGTTCGCAGAGGAAATCCGGACCGTATTGGAACAGGCGGCTGTGCAGGCAGAACAGACAGAAGATGAGATACAGGCGGTCACAGATACTGCGGCGGAAGTAACGGAAGAAACGGAACCTCCGGACGCTTCGGACCCGGTGAAGATCCGGGTGGAAATCCCGGAAATAGAGGAAGCAGAAATAAAAATCCGGTAGAAAGAGGACGGGAAATGATGGAAAAATTATTGGGAAAAAAATGGTTTAGCAGAGATAATCTGTTGCTGCTGGTCCTGCTGGGAGTCCTGTTGTTCGTCATTGCACTGCCGGTAAAAAAGGAAGACAGCGGAAAGGGGCAGGAGAAGGAAAATGCAGCGGCGATGCTGGAAGAGCTAACGGCATCCACACAGACAGTGACCGCCGGCAGTACGGAAGAATATGCGGCATATCTTGAAGAAAAGTTAAAAAAGATGCTGGAAGCGGTACGGGGACTGGGGGAGGTCGAGGTCATGGTCACACTGGAATCTTCAGAGGAGAAGATCGTGGAAAAAGATATGACGGCAGAACGGTCCAATACCGAGGAACAGGATGCTGCCGGAGGAGCCAGGACGGTAAATACCTCTAATACAGAGTACCGGACGATATACCGGGAGGATACGGGAGGGGATCCTTTTGTCGTGAAGACCATTACACCGAAAGTGGAGGGGGTACTGGTCGTAGCGGAAGGCGCGGGGAAGGGCAATATGGCCGGTGAGATCACGCAGATCATCCAGGCACTGTTCGGAGTGGAAGCGCACAGGATCAAGGTGTTGGAAAAATAAAGAGCGGGAAACATATCCGGCGAAAGGGGTACATACAATAGAGTATAAAATCAAGAAGGCAGATACAGGCCTTTGGAAAAGGGGAACGCAGTGAAAAACTTAATCAAGAAAAATCAGCTTATGATTACCGCACTTGCCATTATGATAGCCATTGCAGGTTATCTGCAGTTTGCGGGGACCAACCTGGAAAAGGAGTATCTGGCGGCGGATGATGCGGATACATTAAGTGCGGTGGACTCCACGGATATCGTTACCGATATGGAAAGTCTGGATTCCGATATGGATATTGTAATGGAGGATTATCTGGAGGAAGATATGCAGGTGGCGGAAGCAACACCGGAGGAAGGAGAGATTCCCGGGGAAGCAGTGCTGACCGGAACAAGTGGTGTGGAAGTGCTGTCTGCTGCCAGACTTTCCAAGGAACAGACCAGAGCCCGCAACAAGGAGACACTGCTGGAGATCATTAATAGTACGGAACTGAGTGATGCGCAGAAACAGGAGGCGGTGGACAGCATGGTGCGCATGACGGATATTGCGGAAAAAGAAGCGGCAGCAGAAGTGCTTCTGCAGGCAAAAGGATTTCAGGAAGCCGTGGTCAGCATCAACGGGGATGCCGTGGATGTGGTGATCAATGCAGCGGAACTGTCCGATGCACAGAGAGCGCAGATTGAAGATATTGTAAAAAGAAAGACGGATATTGCGGCGGAAAATATTGTTATCAGCACCATTGTACAGTGATATTTTTGTGTACATAGGAAAGAATTTATGTTATGATACCAAGGGTTACAAGCCAAAAGTCTACGCAAGCTTGCTTGCAGGAGACTTTTAGGATTAGGAACCCGTACCACATGAGCAAGTAGCCATTTTCAAGGAAAATGAGCGGATTGTGAATGTGGTTCAGATTGAGAGAGTGCGAAGCACGGAACAATCTGGAAGGTATCATAATAACCCGGAAAAGAAAAAGGAAAAATGATGAAGAGAGTCTTTTTAATTGTACTGGACAGCTTCGGTATCGGTGAAATGCCGGATGCCGAAGCTTACGGCGATATCAATGTAAATACGCTAAGAAGTGTATCCAAAAGTCCGTATTTCCATATGGAACATATGCGGGATATGGGATTATTTCAGATCGATGGTGTGGGAGTGGGAGAGAAAACCGAACATCCCACAGCGGCTTATGCCCGTATGACGGAACGTTCGAGAGGAAAGGATACGACCATAGGACACTGGGAGATTGCCGGTATCTATTCGCCAAAGCCTCTTCCTACGTATCCCAACGGTTTCCCGGAGGAGGTTCTGGAAGAGTTCCGGCTGCGCACCGGAAGAGATATTCTGTGTAATAAACCTTATTCCGGCACCCAGGTCATTGCGGATTATGGGGATGAACACGTACGCACCGGCAAGCTGATCGTATATACTTCGGCAGACAGCGTATTTCAGATCGCTGCACATGAGGATGTGGTTCCTGTGGAACAGTTATACGATTATTGTCGTATTGCCAGACAGATATTACAGGGAGAACACGGCGTGGGTCGTGTCATTGCCAGACCTTTTGCAGGTGAGAGCGGACATTACACCCGTACTCCCAGGAGACATGATTTCTCTCTGCTGCCGCCCGCAGTTACCATGCTGGATCAGCTGAAGGCTGCAGGAAAGGATGTCATTGCAGTAGGCAAGATCCAGGATATTTTCGTGGGCAAGGGGATTACCGAGCATGTCTATACTTCCGGCAATGCAGAGGGAATTCAGCAGACACTGGAATATCTGGATAAGGATTTTGAAGGACTGTGTTTTATTAACCTGGTGGATTATGACATGCTCTACGGTCATAGAAGAGATGTGGACGGTTATGCGAAGGCACTGGCATATTTTGATGAGAAGCTGCCGGAGATCCAGGCACATATGAGACCGGAGGATATTCTGATGATCACGGCGGATCACGGCTGCGATCCCGCCTATACGAAGACTACGGATCATACCAGAGAGTACACACCGTTTCTCATGTACGGAGCACCGGTGGTTCCCGGCAATCGCGGAACCCGGCCTGCTTTTTCCGATATTGGTGCGACGGTACTGGACTATTTCGGGATCCAACCGGAATTTGAAGGAAACTCTGTATTAAAGGCAGATCCGTCATAGAAAGCAGATTATCAAATCTGCAAAAATAGATTTTTGATATATTTGGAGGACTATAATAGTGAGTAATTATACAGAAGAGATCAATCGTCGCCGGACCTTTGCCATTATCTCTCACCCGGATGCCGGTAAGACGACCCTGACAGAAAAGTTCCTGCTCTACGGAGGAGCCATTAACCTGGCGGGAAGTGTAAAAGGTAAGGCAACCGCAAGACATGCTGTATCCGACTGGATGCAGATCGAGAAGGACAGAGGTATCTCTGTTACCTCTTCCGTATTACAGTTCGAGTATGACGGTTATTGTATTAATATTCTGGATACCCCGGGACATCAGGATTTCTCGGAGGATACTTATCGTACTCTTATGGCAGCGGACTCCGCAGTCATGGTCATTGACGCGTCCAAGGGCGTCGAGGCGCAGACGAGAAAGCTGTTCAAGGTCTGCGTTATGCGCAAGATTCCTATTTTTACATTCATCAACAAGATGGACCGTGAGGCAAGGGATACCTTTGAGCTGTTAGACGATATTGAGAAGGAGTTGGGAATCGCTACCTGTCCGATCAACTGGCCCATCGGTTCCGGCAAGGGATTCCAGGGCGTATACGACCGTGAGAAAAAGTGTGTGATCGCTTACTCCGATACGGAGAAGGGTACAAAAGAGGGAACTTCCACGGAGATCCCCATACAGGATGAGGAACATTTGAAAGAACTCATCGGAGAAGATGCGGCGGACAAGCTGTTGGGAGAGGTGGAACTGTTGGATGGTGCCAGCGCGGAGTTTGACCTGGATGAGGTACAGAAAGGTAATCTGACTCCGGTATGCTTTGGTTCCGCACTGACGAATTTCGGTGTGGAGATATTCCTGAAACATTTTTTGAAGATGACCACCACTCCACTGCCCAGAAAGGCAGACATTGGTCTGATCAATCCTACGGAGCATGAGTTCAGTGCCTTTGTATTCAAGATTCAGGCTAATATGAACAAGGCTCACAGAGACCGTATTGCATTCATGCGTATCTGTTCCGGCAAATTTGATGCCAACATGGAGGTACGTCATGTACAGGGCAATAAAGTCATGCGTCTGTCCCAGCCCCAGCAGATTATGGCAGATGAGCGAAAAATCTTAAACGAGGCCTATGCCGGAGATATTATCGGTGTGTTCGATCCCGGTATCTTCTCCATCGGTGATACTCTGTGTATGCCCAAGGAAAAGTTCCAGTACGAAGGAATTCCCACTTTCGCACCGGAGCATTTTGCCAGAGTACGTCAGGTGGATACCATGAAGAGAAAACAGTTCGTCAAGGGTGTGGAACAGATCGCGCAGGAAGGTGCCATTCAGATCTTCCAGGAGTTCAATACCGGTCTGGAAGAGATCATCGTAGGTGTAGTCGGCGTGCTGCAGTTTGATGTCTTGAAATACCGCCTGGAGAACGAATATAATGTGGAGATCCGTCTGGAGAATCTGCCTTATGAGCATATCCGCTGGATCGAGAATAAGGACGAGATCGATCTGGCCAAGCTGTCCGGTACCTCAGATATGAAGAAGGTCAAAGATATGAAAGGCAATCCTTTGCTTCTGTTTGTGAATTCCTGGAGTATCGGTATGACCCTGGATCGCAATAAGGGGCTGGTACTGACAGAGTTTGGCAGGAATTGATCGGAAAACAGTAAAGTGTGTAGGGGGAACAGAATGCGGGAGATGAAAAAAATATTTGCCGGAATTCTCATGACAGTTCTTCTGACAGGGTGCTCTTCACAGGAGATTTTGTCGGAAGTGCCGCAGACCATCGTATTGCCCGAGGAACAGATCGATAGTCTGCCCATGCAGGAAGAGGATCCAACGTCCGCAGAAACCGAAAATACAGAGAGCTTTTCCCTCCTGGAGGAGGGAGGCTCTCGTTTTGCATATGAGAGTCTGGAAGCTCCGGAACAGATCTGGTATCTGGAGATCGAACAGGCACTGGGAGAGATGGAAGGCACGGTCAAACTGTCCACGGATCCCCTGGAGCAGGGACTGGATGAGCAGGACATCGATAAAATCTTCCAGTGTGTGATGATCGATCATCCGGAGATTTTTTATGCCACAGGCTATACCTATACGAAATATTCCAGAGGAGAAAAAACGGTTGGAATTGATTTCGCAGGAAGCTATGAGCTGACGGAAGAGGAAGCAATAGTCCGGGCGGAACAGATCCGGAAAATAACGGCGGACTGGATACGTGGAATCGGTGAGGACAAAAGCGAGTATGAAAAAGTAAAGGCAGTGTACGAGCAGATCATTTTTGCGACGGACTATGACCTGAATGCCCCGGACAACCAGAATATCTGCTCCGTATTCCTGGAAGGAGCGTCTGTCTGCCAGGGATATGCCAAAGCAACGCAATATCTGTTGAACCATCTGGGAGTTATGTGTACGCTGGTGCAGGGAACCGTGGATACCGGAGAGGCGCATGCCTGGAATCTGGTCAGGGTGGACGGAGATTATTATTATGTGGATACCACATGGGGAGATGCTTCCTATCGCATGGAGGATGGCAGCGAACAGGAGGGATTGTCGGAGATCAATTATGATTATCTGTGTGTCACAACGGAGGATATTCTGCGTACGCACCGGATCGAGGGCGTGGTGGCCATGCCGGAATGTACGGCTATGGAGGCCAATTATTATGTCCGTGAGGGCAATTATTTTACGGAATATAACAGGGAACAGCTGCAGAGGATCTTTGATGCGGCCAGAGAAATGGGCAGAACGGATATTACGCTGAAATGTGCGGATGAGACCTGTTACCGTGAAATCTGCCGGGTGTTGATCGATGAACAGGAGATATTCTCTTACATTCCGGACAGCAACAGTACGATCTCCTATGCACAGAACGGGAAACAATTATCCTTGACTTTTTGGGTGACAAATGAATGAATCTTTGGTAGAATAGATACAAATAGTTTTTCATAGATTTACAGATAATCAGGAGGAACATATATCATGGAAAGAGAAATAGATAAAAAGAACCTGGTATTAAAAGAAGATGAAAGCATCGGTACCGTACAGATCGCAGATGATGTAGTGGCTATGATCGCATCTCTGGCAACGACCGAGGTGGATGGCGTCAGCGCAATGGCCGGCAACATTACCAACGAACTGATGAGCAAAGTCGGTGTGAAGAATCTGACCAAGGGCGTAAAAGTAGAGGTTCAGGACAAGAACGTAACGGTAGATCTGGCAGTGACCATGGAATACGGATACAATATTCCCGCAACCTGTCAGGCAGTACAGCAGAAGGTGAAAAACGCCATTGAGAATATGACGGGACTGACCTGCTCTGATGTGAACATCCGCATTGCCGGTGTGAACATGAAGAAGGACAAATAAGAGGAATTACAGGAAGATATTATGGGAAGACACGAGCAGAGAGAACAGGTTTTTAAGCTTTTATTCCGTGTGGAGTTTCATTCACCGGAAGATATGCCGGAACAGCTTGCATTGTTCCGCGAGAATAATGAGGAAGTTCCTTCCTGGCAGGATGCGGATGCCATTGCAGCCCGTTTCGAGAAGATTAAGGACAAGATCCCGGAACTGGATAAACTGTTGAATGAGAATACCGAAGGCTGGGATACCACCCGTGTGGGAAAGGTAGAACTCGCAGTGTTACGTCTGGGTGCGTATGAGCTGCGTTATGATGACGATATCCCGGACGGGGTAGCGATCAACGAGGCGGTGGAGATCGCCAAAAAATACGGTCAGGAGAGCTCCGGCGGATTCGTCAATGCGATCCTTGCCAAGATTATGAAGTCCGGTGAGTAGAATACAAAATGTAGTCAGCGTACGACAACTGAATACTTATATCAAAAATATGTTCACGCAGGATTACTTTTTACAGACGGTGTTTGTAAAAGGTGAGGTAAGCAACTGTAAATACCATCCCTCTGGACATATTTATTTTACGTTAAAGGATTCTGCAAGTGCCCTGAACTGTATTATGTTCGCGGGAGACCGCAGAGGACTTGCTTTCCGTCTGACGGAAGGGCAGCAGGTGATCGCGAAAGGCTCGGTGAGCGTTTTTGAGCGGGACGGCAGATATCAGCTGTATGTGAAGGAAATAACCTTAGACGGTGCCGGTGCCCTGTATGAAAAATACGAACAGTTAAAACGGGAACTGGCGGAAGAGGGCATGTTCGCTCCGGAATATAAGCAGCCGATCCCCAAATACATTCACACCCTTGGTGTGGTGACGGCGGATACCGGTGCGGCGGTGCGGGATATCATACAGATCGCCACCAGGCGTAATCCTTATGTACAGATCATTCTGTATCCGGCACTGGTACAGGGAGCTTCTGCGGCTCCGTCGATCGTGAACGGAATCCATGCACTGGAGAGACAGGGCGTGGATGTCATGATCGTGGGACGCGGCGGCGGATCGATCGAGGATCTGTGGGCATTTAATGAGAGAATGGTGGCACAGGCAGTATTTGACTGTACGGTTCCCATCATTTCCGCGGTGGGACATGAAACAGATACCACGATCATTGACTACGTTGCGGATCTGCGGGCACCGACACCGTCCGCAGCTGCAGAACTGGCGGTGACGGCAGCAAACGACATCGATCAGGAGATCCTGAGCGGACAGGAGAGGCTGTACCGGCAGATGGACAGGGTGCTGCAGCGTAAGAGACAGCAGGCAGAACAGCGGGAGATGCGCTTGAAATATTTAAGCCCGGCCAATCGCATCCGTGAGAAGCGGACTTACAGCATACAGCTGGAAGAACGGTTAGAGAACCGGATGCAGACGATCCTGCGGGACCGCAGACACACCCTGGCACTTTATATTGAACGAATGAAGGCAGTCTCGCCGTTAGAAAAGTTGAACAGTGGTTTCTCGTATGTGGAAGCTGCGGATGGGAAAAATATCCGTTCCGTGACGCAGGTGCATGAAGGCGACAGCCTGCGGATCCGGGTAAGTGATGGCGTGATCGATACCAAAGTGGAACAGGTGCAGCAGGGAGACAGATTCACCGTGTGATCCAGGGAAGAGGACCAAGGACGGAGGTATTAATTTTGGCAGGAAAAAAGAAAGCAGAAGAACAGGAACAACGCAGTCTGGAAGAAAATTTTTCCGAACTGGAGGAGCTGATCGAACAGCTGGAAGCAGAGGATATCTCTCTGGAGGATGCGTTTACGGCATACAGTAAGGGAATGAATGTCCTGAAGCAATGCAATGAACAGATCGACCGGGTGGAAAAACAGGTTATGAAACTGAATGAAGAAGGCGGACTGGAACCTCTGGATCCGCAGTAAATATACCGGCAGGAAGAGGAAGGACGGCATTGACATGGAAGAAACGATATTCAGACAGGAATTACAGAAGAGAACGACAGCAATAGAGGATCTTTTGAAACAATATCTTCCGGCAGAGGAAGGATATCAGAAGACGGTCATTGAAGCCATGAATTACAGTCTCATGGCAGGCGGAAAGCGCTTGCGCCCCATGCTGATGCAGGAAACATACCGGATGTTGGGTGGTGAGGATGATATCATAGAGCCTTTCATGGCAGCCATTGAGATGATCCATACTTATTCGCTGGTGCACGATGATCTTCCGGCCATGGACAATGATGAATATCGTAGAGGACGCAAGACCACCTGGTCTGTATATGGCGACGGTATGGGAGTGTTAGCGGGTGACGGACTGCTCAACTATGCCTTTGAGACTGCATTCCGCGCTTTTCCGGCATACGCCGCGGGAAAAACGGTGGATGAGAATTATCCGAGAGTAGCTGCGGCACTGAATATTTTAGCCCGTAAGGCGGGGATCTACGGCATGATCGGCGGACAGAATGCAGATATTGAGGCTGAGGAACAGACCACACCCCTGACTACAGAGCAGATCCTGTTCATTCATGCCAACAAAACGGCAGCCCTGATCCAGTCGGCAATGACCATCGGTGCCACACTGGCAGGAGCCACGGACGAGGAGATCGCAGCTCTGGAGCTGTGTGCCTACAATGTCGGCATCGCATTTCAGATCCAGGACGATATTCTGGATGTGATAGGAGACAGCAGGGAGCTTGGCAAAGCCACCGGCAGCGATGCACAGAATCATAAGCAGACCTATGTGACATTACACGGACTGGAGGAATCCGGCAGGGAAGTGGAACGGCTTACCGGGGAAGCGGTAGCGGTTTTGGATGGTTTCTCGGGAGAACATGAATTCCTGAAGGAACTGTTGCTGCATCTGGTCCACAGAACAAAATAGCAGAGGAAAAGCGAATGTTACTGGATAAAATCGAAAAAGCAAATGATATTAAAAAGATAGATAAATCGGACTACGGGGAACTGGCGGAGGAGATCCGGCAGTTCCTGATTCAGAAGATCAGTGTGACCGGAGGACATCTGGGATCCAACCTGGGGGCTGTGGAACTGACCATGGCGCTTCACCTGGCTCTGAATCTTCCGGAAGACAAGATCATCTGGGATGTCGGTCATCAGTCTTATACTCATAAAATTTTAACGGGCCGCAAGGACGGCTTCGATGTCTTACGCCAGTTTCATGGCATGAGTGGGTTCCCAAAACGAAAAGAAAGCAGTTATGATGCATTTGATACCGGCCACAGCTCGACTTCCATATCGGCAGGACTGGGACTGGTAAAAGCCAGAGATCTCAAAGGGGAGAAGACGACCATTGTATCTGTGATCGGTGACGGATCCCTTACCGGAGGTATGGCATACGAAGCATTGAATAATGCTGCAAAGCTGGAGACCAATTTTATCGTTATCCTCAATGATAACAATATGTCCATCTCCGAAAATGTAGGTGGTGTGTCCAAATATCTGAATAATATCCGTACAGCAACCGGCTATCTCGATCTGAAGGAAGGAATCTATAATGCCCTGAAGAGTAAGCCGGGCGGAGACGGTATTGTAAATCGCCTGCGTCGTGCCAAGAGCAGCTTTAAGCAGCTGGTGATCCCCGGTATGTTTTTTGAGGACATGGGAGTGACTTATTTAGGCCCTGTGGATGGACATGATATCGAGGGACTGATCAAGGTCATTGAGGAAGCCAAAAGAGTCAAGGGTGTGGTGCTGATCCATGTACTGACCCAGAAGGGCAAGGGGTACGGACCGGCAGAGAAACACCCTGCCAGATTTCATGGGGCAGAACCTTTTGATATTGAGACCGGAATCCCGTCCCACCCCCGGACAGTAGCGAATTATACAGATGTATTTTCTACGGTAATGTGCAAGCTGGGGCAGCGGGATGAACGGGTGGTGGCCATTACGGCAGCCATGCCGGACGGTACCGGACTGAAGCGCTTCCGGAATATGTATCCCGACCGTTTTTTCGATGTTGGTATTGCGGAGGAGCATGCGGTTACGTTTGCGGCCGGATTGGCGGCAGGCGGCATGAAGCCGATCGTTGCGGTATATTCTTCTTTTTTACAGAGAGCATATGACCAGATCCTTCATGATGTATGCATTCAGAATCTGCCGGTGGTATTTGCCATAGACCGTGCCGGCCTGGTAGGCAGTGACGGAGAGACACATCAGGGAATTTTCGATTATACGTATCTGTCCGGTATTCCCAATATGCACATCTGTGCACCGAAAAACAAGTGGGAGCTGTCGGATATGATGAAATTCGCAGTGGCACTGGAAGCACCCATTGCGGTGCGCTATCCCAGAGGTACCGCTTATGCGGGCCTTGCTGAATACCGTGCACCCATTGAACTGGGGAAGGCGGAGTGGATCGTGAGAGAGGGCGGCATTGCACTGTTCGCCGTAGGCAGTATGGTGAAGACTGCGGAAGAAGTACAGGCACTGCTGCATGAAAAGGGTTATCGGGCAAGTATTATCAATGCCAGATTCATCAAACCCATTGATGAGGAAGCGGTGTTGTCTGCTTGTGAGGATCATGACATGATCGTGACCATGGAGGAAAATGTGTTAAGCGGAGGCTTCGGGGAAAAGGTGCTGACCTGCCTGAATGATCATGACAGGCAGATCAAGTGTGTTATGGCGGGAATTCCGGATGCTTATGTGGAGCACGGAAATGTTGATCTTTTGAAAAAAGAGATCGGACTGGATGCAGTAAGCATTACAGAGAAAATACTGGAAAAGTTATAAGAGTTATAGCAATAGGAGATGTATATGAAAGAACGACTGGATGTGATTCTGGTAGAGCAGGGCTATGCCCCTTCCAGAGAAAAGGCGAAGGCAATCATAATGTCCGGTAATGTCTATGTCAACGGACAAAAGGAAGACAAGGCAGGCACCGGCTTCGATGTCAGTAAGATCAAACTGGAAGTCCGGGATCATACCATGAAATACGTAAGCCGCGGTGGACTGAAGCTGGAAAAGGCAATGGAGCAGTGGGGCTTTTTACTGGATGGCATGATCTGCATGGATATCGGAGCGTCTACCGGCGGATTCACAGACTGTATGCTGCAGAACGGTGCCACGAAGGTTTACTCCGTAGATGTGGGACAGGGACAGTTAGCCTGGAAACTCCGGAATGACGAACGTGTGGTGTGCATGGAGCAGACGAATTTCCGTTATGTGACCCCGGAGGATATTCCGGATGCCCTGGATTTCGCCAGCGTGGATGTGTCTTTCATCTCGCTGACCAAAATATTGATTCCGGCGAGAAACCTGTTAAAGGCTGGGGGTCAGATGGTATGTCTGATCAAGCCACAGTTCGAAGCGGGCAGGGGCAAAGTCGGTAAAAACGGCGTGGTCAGAGAACCTCAGATCCATGAAGAAGTGATCCGTAAGATCATCGATTATGCGGACAGCATCGGATTCGAGGTACTGCATCTGGAGTATTCCCCCATCAAGGGGCCGGAGGGAAACATTGAATATCTGCTGCATATCCGTAAGCCGGAAGAGATTACGGAGGAAAAGCTGGCATTGAACGAGCATGAAGCGGAGAGTGCATTGCAGACCATCGTGGAGGAAAAGACCGGATTGTCTTATACACCGGAGTGGGATGCCCTGATCAAAGGAATCGTAGATAACTCTCATACACTGTAACAGACAAGGAGTGCAGGAAACGATGAAGCATTTTCTGATATATACCAATAAACATAAAGATCAGGAACTTGCGACCACGAAGCGGATCCAGGACTATTTGGAATCGAAGGGCTGTACCGTGAAGCTAAAGGTCAAGGAGTCTGACTGGAAAGAAGAGACAGATGCTGCGGAGGAGGAAGCAACGGGTATTCCTCTGGATGTGGATTGTATGATCGTTCTGGGCGGTGACGGCACCGTACTGCAGGCAGCCAGAGAGACGAAAAAAATCCTGGTGCCCATCATCGGAGTGAATCTGGGAACGGTTGGTTACATGACGGAGATCGAACTGTCCGGACTGGAGGAAGCGCTGGAACGCCTGATCCGGGATGATTATAAAAAGGAACGCCGGATGATGTTGAACGGCAAGGTCTGCTGTGCGGACGGCACCGTGTCGGAGGGCTGGGCACTGAATGACATTGTCATCTCCCGAAGCGGCACTTTACAGATCATAGAATTTAACATCTATGTCAACGGACAGCTGCTAAATCATTATAAGGCAGATGGTATGATCGTTACCACCCCAACAGGATCCACAGGATACAATCTGTCGGCGGGAGGACCATTGGTAGAGCCCAAGGCGAAGCTGATCACTCTGACACCGATCTGTCCTCACAGTCTGAACCAGAGAAGCATCATATTGTCACCGGAGGATGAGATCGTTATAGAGATCCCCGGAGGCAGAGAGGGTAAAAGCCAGACTGTGGAAGCCAATTATGACGGAAGCCACAAGGTGACCATGTGTACCGGAGATCACATCCGTATCGTGCAGTCAGAGAAGATCACGGAATTCATACAGCTGAACCAGGTCAGCTTTTTGGATGTGTTACATCGCAAAATGAGAGATTCCTGACGAATTGTCGTAAGAAAGGCATGAGGTTAAGATGAAGAAGACCAGACATCGCAAGATCGTGGAGATCATAGAAAAAAAAGACGTGGAGACACAGGAGGAACTGGCCGGCTATCTGAAGGAAGCCGGATTTGCGGTGACCCAGGCAACGGTCTCCAGGGACATTCGCGAATTGAAATTGTCCAAAGTTCCCACCGGAGGAGGTAAACAGAAATATGTTATTCTGAAGCAGGATGACAGCCATATGGGAGACAAATATATCCGTGTGCTTCGGGATGGTTTTATCTCTATGGACATGGCACAGAACATTCTGGTGATCAAGACGGTATCCGGCATGGCCATGGCAGTGGCGGCAGCACTGGATGCACTGAAATTCTCCGAAGTGGTGGGATGCATCGCCGGAGATGATACCATCATGGTAGCGGTACGTACCGTGGAGGATACCCAGATCCTCATGGATAAGATCCATCTGATGATAGAAAGATAGACAGGGGGAAATACATGCTTCGCAGCTTACACGTGAAAAATCTGGCTCTCATCCGGGAGACAGAGGTAGAGTTCGGAGAAGGACTGAATATACTGACGGGAGAGACCGGTGCCGGAAAGTCATTGCTGATCGGCTCGGTGAATCTGGCACTGGGAGGAAAGTTCGAGAAGGATATGCTCAGGCGGGGAGAAGAGAGCGGCCTGGTAGAACTGGTCTTCGATTGCGAGGAACCCAGACTGGCAGAAAAATTGAAAAGTATGGATCTGGAACCTTCGGAGGACGGAACAGTGATCTTAAGCAGAAAACTGTCCTCGGGGAAGAGCATCTGCCGTATTAATGGCGAGACCGTAACGGCAAAGCAGATCAAAGAGCTTTCGGAATTGCTGATCGACATTCACGGACAGCATGAACACCAGTCGCTGCTCCATAAGAAAAAGCATATGGAGATCCTGGATGCTTATGCCGGAGCGGAATTCGCAAAGTGCGCAGAGCAGGTGGGCGCATTGTATCATGAATGTGCCACTTTAGAGAAGAGAATATCCGCAGAGACACTGGATGATGCTTCCAGAGGCAGAGAACAGTCCCTGGCGGAATTCGAACAGAAGGAGATCGCAGATGCCGGGCTACAGCCCGGTGAGGATGAGGAGCTGGAACAGGCATACCGCAAAATGTCCAACAGCCGTAAAATTGCGGAAAGCCTGGCAGAGAGTTATCGTCTCAGCGGCAATGATGCAGAAGACGGTGCGGGGAATTCCTTAAGCAGGGCACTGAGGGCACTTCGCAGCGTGACTATGTATGATCCTGCGCTGGAACAGATGGAAGAGCAGCTGGCAGAGGTGGAATGTCTGTTATCGGATTACAATCATGATGTGTCGGAATATATGTCGGATCTGGAATTTGACGAAGAGGATTTCAGGAGCACCGAGGAACGGCTGAATACCATCAATCATCTCAAAGGAAAGTACGGCAATACGATCGAAGAGATACTCAAATACAAAGAAGAAAAAGAAGCGTATCTGGAAAAACTGGCGGATTATGATACTTATATGCAGAAACTGAATGCCGAGTGGACGGAAAAACAGAAGCTGCTGGAGAAGACCTGTGAGGAACTGTCCGGTATCCGTCGTAAAAATGCAACCGTATTGACGCAAAAGTTAAAGGATGCGCTGATCGGCTTGAATTTTCTGACAGTGGAATTTGATATTGCGGTCAGACCCGGTCAGACCATTACGGCAAAAGGATATGACGATGTGGAATTCCTGATCTCCACCAATCCCGGAGAGAGTCTGAAGCCCTTAAGTCAGGTGGCAAGCGGCGGTGAGTTGTCCCGTATTATGCTCGCTATCAAAACAGTGCTGGCAGGGCGGGATGAAATCGATACTCTGATCTTCGACGAGATCGATACCGGTATCAGCGGAAGGACTGCATGGAAAGTAGCGGAACAGCTGAGCGTTTTATCCGGAGCCCATCAGGTCATCTGTATTACCCATCTGCCCCAGATCGCTGCCATGGCAGATGTACATTTTGTGATTGAGAAGAGCAGTACGGATGATATGACCATCACGGATATTCATAAAGTGTCGGCGGAAGAAAGTCTGGCGGAACTGGCAAGACTTCTTGGGAGTGATGCACTGACAGAGGCGGCACTTTCCAATGCCAAAGAAATGAAAGAGCAGGCCGGTATGTTTAAAGAAACCAGGTAAGGGAATGCTATAGTGGAAGCGAGATCAAAAGGATGAAGGATGACTTCATCCTTTTCTTTGTGCAAATTCAACCAAAATAAATCATCAAATTTGTGAATTAAATTGATTGAATTTGACTGAATATGAGCATATAATAACATCATAAGAACACGAAAGGTAACAGACAGGAGGAATGGAAATGATTTGTACTGTGACATTCAATCCGTCACTGGATTACATCGTATCCGTGGATGACTTTCAGCTGGGAATGACCAACAGAACTTCATCAGAGCTGATTCTTCCGGGAGGAAAGGGAATCAACGTATCCATTGTGCTGAAGAATCTGGGTCTGGATTCCACAGCGCTGGGATATGTGGCGGGATTCACCGGAGAAGAATTGATTCGAAGATTGACTGATTTTGGAGTGAATGCCGATTTCATCAAAATCAATCACGGAATGACCAGAATCAATCTGAAACTGAAAAGTATTGACGGTACAGAGATCAATGGCTGTGGACCGGATATCGATGCGGAAGCGCTGGAACAGCTGATGGAAAAAATTGACAGATTACAGGAAGGAGATGTCCTGGTACTGGCAGGAAGTATTCCCTATTCGATGCCGGATGATATTTATCAGAGAATTCTGGAGAGAATTCAGGGAAGAGGTGTTCTCACCGTAGTGGATGCCACCAGAGACCTGCTGGTAAAGGTATTGCCGTATCATCCTTTTCTGGTAAAACCCAACAACCATGAACTGGGGGATATCTTCGGCGTGAAGCTTTCTACCAGAGAGGAAGTGGTCCCTTATGGGAAAAAGCTCCGGGACATGGGAGCACAGAATGTTTTGATCTCCATGGCGGGAGAAGGAGCGGTACTGATCGCAGCGGACGGTCAATGCCTGGAGGCTCCGGCTCCGAAAGGAAAGCTGGTCAATGGTGTCGGTGCCGGAGATTCCATGGTAGCGGGATTCCTCACCGGATGGCTGGAAGAGAAGGAATACGCACATGCTTTCTGCATGGGAATCGCCGCGGGAAGCGCCAGCGCTTTTTCCGAGAATCTGGCTACCAAAGATGAAGTTATGCAGGTATTGAAACAGGTAAAATCATAACAAAATAATAAAAAGAAACAATAAAAAAGAGAGAAAGGGTTACAATATGAGAATTACGGATTTATTGGACAAAAGAAGTATTTCCCTGGATGCAGCGCCTGCTGACAAAAAGGCAACACTGGATATGGCAGTGGAACTGATGGCGAAGAGCGGAAAGCTTATGGATGTGGAGCAGTACCGTGCACAGGTCTATGCAAGAGAGGAAGAGAGCACCACGGGAATCGGCGAAGGCATTGCAATCCCTCACGGCAAATGTGATGCAGTGAAGACTCCCGGACTGGCAGCCATGGTAATTAAAAACGGTGTGGATTATGATTCCTTGGACGGCGAACCGGTGACATTGCTTTTCCTGATCGCTGCACCCAATACCAAGGATAATGTACATCTGGATGTACTGAGCAAATTGTCCGTTATGCTGATGGATGAGAATTTTACCACATCTTTAAGAAATGCCAAAAGCGTAGAGGAATTTTTACAGATCATCGATGCAGCAGATGAGAGTGCCAAGAGCATTGACGACAGATTAAGTGATACCGGCATTACCACCGAAGAGAAAAAGAGCTTTAAGCTCCTGGCAGTGACTTCCTGCCCGACCGGAATCGCGCACACTTATATGGCAGCGGAAGCGCTGGAGAAGGCAGCAAAAGCAGCAGACTGCCAGATCAAGATCGAGACTAGAGGTTCCGCAGGTGCGAAAAATGTACTGACTGCGGAAGAAATCGCCGCAGCGGACTGCATCATCGTAGCGGCAGACGCAAAAGTTCCCATGGATCGCTTTGACGGTAAGAAAGTGATCAGTTGTCAGGTGTCTGACGGCATCAGCAAGGCGGATCGGCTGGTACAACAGGCCATCAGCGGTGAGGTGGAAATCTTTCACGGTGAGAGCGGAGCGGTAAAGACTGCAGTCGCCGGCAAAGAAAGTGTGGCTCATAAGATTTACACACAGCTGATGAACGGTGTATCCCATATGCTTCCTTTTGTAGTAGGCGGAGGTATCCTGATCGCGATCGCATTCCTGATCGATGGACTGAATGTTGACATCAATGCACTTCCCGCAGATCAGAGAAGTAATTTCGGTACGATCACTCCCATAGCAGCTATGTTTAAAAACATCGGCGGCGTGGCATTCGGTCTGATGCTTCCGGTACTGGCGGGCTTCATCGGTATGGCTATCGGCGACAGACCGGCGCTGGCTCTCGGATTCGTAGGCGGTATGCTGGCGGCAAACGGTAAGTCCGGATTTTTAGGAGCACTGGTGGCAGGCTTCCTGGCAGGCTACCTGATCGTAGGACTCCGTAAGATCTGTGACAAACTTCCGGATGCTGTTGAAAAACTGGCGCCTGTATTGATCTATCCGGTAGTGGGTATTTTGATCATGGGACTTGCCATGAACTTTGTGGTGGAGCCGATCATGGGCGGTATCAATACCGGATTGAATAATTTCTTAAGCGGAATGGGTGATTCCAGCCGGGTTGTACTGGGTCTGATCCTGGGCGGCATGATGGCGATTGACATGGGTGGCCCTTTCAACAAGGCAGCATATGTATTCGGAACCGCAGCAATTGCGGCAGGCAATTATGATATCATGGCAGCAGTTATGATCGGAGGAATGACTCCGCCCTGTGCCATTGCACTGGCAACCCTGTTATTTAAGAATAAATTCACCAAGGAAGAGCGAGATGCAGGTCCTACCAACTTCATCATGGGTCTGGCATTCATCACGGAAGGTGCCATTCCTTTCGCAGCGTCCGATCCTCTGCATGTCCTTCCTTCCTGCATCATCGGTTCTGCACTGGCAGGTGCACTGTCCATGGCATTCCACTGCACACTGATGGCTCCTCACGGCGGAATCTTTGTATTCCCTGTAGTGGGAAATGCACTGATGTATCTGGTAGCACTGGCGGCAGGCACGGTCGTATCCGCATTACTGCTTGGTGTATTGAAGAAAAAAGTTGCTTAATGCTTAGTCATAGGAAAATAAAAGGAGAAAAAGACAATGAAAGAATTCAAATATGTTATCACAGATCCTGAAGGCATTCATGCCCGCCCCGCAGGGGAACTGGTAAAGGCAGCCAAGGAATTTGCCGCTAATATCACTCTGACCAAGGATGGCAAGAGCGGAGATTGCAAGCGTATCTTCGGTATCATGGGCCTGGCTGTCAAAGCCGGCAATGAGATCACTCTGACCTTCGACGGTGAGGATGAGGAAGCAGCATACGCAGCAGTAACGGAATTTGTAAAAGCAAATCTCTAAAATAGAGGAAGCATAATCGTCAGGAGAGGAAAAGAGTCATGGAAGTCTACCAGGGTAAAAGCGTATTTGGCGGAATCGCTATCGGCAGAATCAGTGTTCATAAAAAAGACGAGCAGCAGGTAAAACGTGTCAGGATCGAGGATCCCGAGCAGGAGATCTTACGCTACAGACAGGCGAAACAGACAGCCATGGAGCAGCTGCAGGGTTTGTATCAGAAGGCTCTGAAGGAGGTCGGGGAAGCCAATGCCGCTATTTTCGAAATCCATCAGATGATGCTGGAAGATGATGACTATAACGAGTCGGTAGAAAATATCATCCGCATGCAGCAGGTGAATGCAGAGTATGCGGTAGCTTCTACCGGTGACAATTTTGCACAGATGTTCTCTGCCATGGATGACGACTATATGAGAGCGAGATCTGCGGATGTCAAGGATATTTCCGAGCGCGTGTTAAGCGTGCTCGGAGGCCGGGCCACCGGGATTGACGCATCCGGGGAACCGGTGATCATCGTTGCAGACGACCTGGCTCCTTCTGAGACAGTACAGCTGAACAAAGATCTGGTGTTGTCCTTCGTGACGGTACACGGTTCCGTCAATTCCCACACGGCAATTCTGGCCAGGACCATGAGCATCCCTGCACTGATCGGTACCGCAATTCCTCTGACAGATGATATCGACGGAAAAGTCGGTATTGTAGACGGAAAAAACGGGTGCATTTATGTGGATCCAGATGAAGATACCCTGGGCAAAATGCAACAGTTAAAGCTGGAGGAACAGGAGAAGAAGGAATTGCTCCAGACCCTGAAGGGAAGAGAAAATATCACTATTGATGGTAAGAAGATCATGCTCTATGCTAATATAGGTAACAGCAAGGATCTGGCGGCAGTATTGCAGAATGATGCCGGAGGTATCGGTCTGTTCCGCAGCGAGTTTATTTACCTGGAGAGAGATACGTTCCCTACCGAAGAAGAGCAGTTTCAGATCTATCGTACGGTAGCGGAGACTATGGCAGGCAAACCTGTGATCATTCGTACACTGGATATCGGTGCGGATAAAAAATGCGATTACTTTGAAATGGAACCGGAGGAAAATCCGGCTATGGGTTGTCGGGCTATCCGTATCTGTCTGACCAGACCGGAAATCTTCAAGACACAGCTGCGGGCACTGTTCCGCGCCAGCGCCTTTGGCAATATTTCCATTATGTATCCCATGATCATCAGTGTAGATGAGCTAAGGAAGATCAAGACAATCGTGGCTGAGATCCGACAGGAACTGACAGAACAGGGAGTTACTTTCGGTGAACCGAAGCAGGGGATCATGATCGAGACTCCGGCGGCTGTCATGATGAGCGAAGAACTGGCAAAGGAAGTGGACTTTTTCAGCATCGGAACCAATGACCTGACGCAGTATACATTAGCGATCGACAGGCAGAATCCCAAGCTGGATGCTTTCTATGATCCGCATCATCCCGCAGTGCTGCGTATGATACAGATGGTCGTGGAAAATGCGCATAAGGCCGGAATCTGGGCAGGTATCTGCGGAGAACTGGGTGCAGATACGACATTGACCAGACGTTTTCTGGCTATGGGTGTTGATGAATTATCCATGTCTCCCGGAAGTATTCTTCCCGTGCGGAAGATCATACTGGAGACAGATGTGACAAAGGAAAGAGAAAATAACAATTTATGCTGACAGAACAACGTTATGAGGTCATTCTGAAATTATTGGAAGAAAAAAACAGCATTACGGTGGCCGAGGTAAAAGATCTGTTAAATACGTCGGAATCCACGGTGCGCCGGGACATCACAGCATTGCATAATGCCGGGAAGCTGGTAAAGGTCTTCGGAGGTGCTGTGGCATGTGACCGGACGGTGATAACACATGAACCCACGGTGGAACAGAAGGCAGAAGTCAATGTGGAAGCCAAACAGCTGGTGGCTGCCAAAGCAGCAGCACTGATCCGGCCGGAGGATTTTATCTATCTGGATGCAGGTACGACCACAGCAAGTATGCTTTCTTATCTGACAGAGAAAAGTGCCACCTTTGTGACCAATGCGGTAGCGCATGCCAAGACACTGGCAGCAGCAGGATTCCGCGTATATCTCATCGGTGGAGAATTAAAAGGCTCCACGGAGGCTGTGGTGGGGAACCAGGCGCTGATGACTCTGCAGAACTATCATTTTACCAAAGGCTTCTTCGGTACGAACGGGATCAGCAAGCAGAGTGGACTGACCACACCGGATATGAATGAAGCTATGGTGAAAAAGACAGCCATGGGACAATGCAGAGAGGTGTTTGTTCTGGCAGATCATTCCAAATTCGGCAATATCAGTTCCGTGACGTTCGGTTCGTTCCAAAACGGTACCATCCTTACGGACACCTGTCCGGAGGAATATAAAAACAGCGGCAACGTGGTGATATGTGGATAGACCGGAAAAAAATGTAAGACAGTAATCCTGAGATCTTCGGTTAAAAAACAGAATGCGACGTACACTATACCCTATACAGAGATGACAGAAATGCAGTGGGGGAATGTGTATGAAGCTATGGATCACAGAGACGGAAAAAGTGAAAAGGCAGGCAGAGGAAGAGGCCGTAGTCATCTTACAACACTGGAGACAGAAAGTAAGAAGACTTCGCCTCTACCGGGCCTGCCTTTGTGCTGTGCTCATTTTGGCCTGTCTGGGTCTCACGGGTTACAGTTATTATCTGGTGGACAGCAGTATCCCTTCTGTGATCCATGTACGTGCGGAATCGGAGGAGTCATTGAAACTGAGTATTCCTGCCAGGGGAGAAATAGTTAATGTCAGCAGGCAGGGAAACAGTAACATTCCCGATGGTGCGGTGACGATAGATCTGAGCCGTCCGTTGACGCTGAAGACCGGAAATGCGGACAATCTGCAGATGCAGGTGAAATTGTTCGGCATCCTGCCGTTCAAACAGGTGGGCATACGAGTGATCGAAGACCGGGAATTGATTCCGGTGGGAGTCCCGATAGGAATTTATGTCAAAACGGAAGGTGTACTGGTAGTAGGTACCGGAGAGTTCGCATCACAAGGGGCGGGAAAAGTATCTCCGGCAAAAAATATTTTGAAAAGTGGTGATTATGTAATAAAGTTAAACGGTACGGAAGTTACCGGAAAAGATGACTTCATTACGAGAATCGAGAACTGCGGCGGAGAACAACAGATCCTGACCATCCGGAGGGATGCTGAGACTTATGATGTGAGAATAAAACCGGAGAGGGATCGGACGGGAAAGTATAAGATCGGTGTCTGGGTCAGGGATAATGCGCAGGGAGTTGGTACCATGACATATATTGACGAAAACGGGAATTTCGGTGCACTGGGGCATGGAATCAATGATGTGGATACCAGCACATTGATGGAGATGAATGATGGCACACTCTACCAGACTGAGATTATTTCTATACGAAAAGGGGCGGCGGGCCAGCCGGGAGAGATGACGGGAATGATCGTATATTCGGATGAGAGGATCTTGGGAGATATTACCAGTAACAGTACCCGGGGAATTTTTGGAAAATGCAATCAGAAGGCACTGGCACTCGGAACGGAAGAAGCTTTGCCCATTGGATTAAAACAGGAGATAGAGAAAGGACCTGCACAGATTTTGTGTACTGTGGACGGAACCACAAGATATTATGACATTGAGATTACGGAGATCCATCTGGATCATGACAATGTGAATCGCGGAATTGAACTTCGGGTAACGGATCCGGAGCTGCTATCGGTGACCGGCGGTATTGTCCAGGGGATGAGTGGGGCACCGATTATTCAAAAGGGGAAATTCGTGGGAGCCGTCACCCATGTCCTGGTGCAGGACAGCACCAGGGGATATGGGATTTTTATTGAAAATATGCTGGAATAGTCTTGCATAAACTTTCCGTTACTGTACGACCGCTTTGTCCACTTCGATGACAGTGAAGAAATCCGGATGGCTGGTCTGGATACGTTTGGTAATGGAATCCATGACTTCCTGATCGGAGACCGGATAATCATATGGGATCACGATATCGAAGATGACATTGGTATGGGTGGGACCTTTGACAATGCGAAAATCATGCATGCTAAGCTTCGGATCGATCTGATCCAGGTATCCGGAGACTTCTGCCTTCAGGGAAAGGGTCTCGGGATCGCTGGTGCTTACAGGATCCATGTGGATCACAGCATTGCAGTTCAGCTTTCTGCGCAGTTCATGTTCAATGGTATCGATGGTATCGTGCAGGGTTATAATATTACCGTCCGCAGGCACTTCTGCATGCAGAGAGATCAGAGTCCTTCCGGGACCGTAATTATGTACGATCAGATCGTGGATGCCGATGACGTTATCGTAGGATAATACGATGTCATTGATCTGCTGTACCAGTTCCGGCTCGGGGGGCTGCCCAAGCAGGGGACTGATCGTGTCTTTTGCTGCGACAAAGCCGGAGTAGAGGATGAACATACCCACCAGCACACCACAGTAACCGTCGATAATGATACCGGAGGCGGCGGAGACGATAGTGCCGATGAGAACCACCGTAGTTGCCACCACATCGCTTAAACTGTCAATGGCAGTAGCTTTCATGGCTACGGAGCTGATCCGGGTACCGATGCGGCGGTTATATAGTGCCATATAGCATTTTACCACGATCGAAAATACCAGTATGCCAATAATGACAGGGGAGTAATCAGGAGCTTCCGGATGGAAGATCTTGCTTACAGAGCTTTTCACCAGTTCGAAGCCCATGAGCACGATCAGGATAGAGACTAACAATCCGGAGATATATTCGATCCGCCCGTGTCCGAAAGGATGGTCAGAGTCCGGCTTCTGTCCCGCCATCCGGAAGCCTACCAGCGTAATGATGGAGGATGCCGCATCCGACAGGTTGTTGAATGCATCTGCCGTGATGGCGATGGAATGACTGAATAAGCCTGCCAGAGCCTTGGTAGTGAACAGGATCAGGTTGAAACAGATCCCGACGATACCGCAGAGTATTCCATATGCCTGACGAACGCCGGGATCCGTAACATTTTCATGATCCCTGATAAATAATTTTGCCAATAATGTAACCATAAGATAACCCCTTTTTTCAAATGAGAGTTTAAGGGATATTGTAGCGCATATGTAGGAAAAATACAAGTGAATCCGGATGATTTGCAGAAAAAGGATTCGCAGAAAAAACGCTCAAAGATGCAGAGTAAGAAATCAGCGGTTGCTATTGCGCATCCGGCATTTTCAGTGTATAATCTCCGTGGACGTAATGTAAGCTTTTATAACGGTTCCGATGTGCAAACCCCGGAACCGTACAGGTAATAATGATAAAATAAAATGGAGGAACGATCGATGAGAAAGAAACCGGTTGTATTAATGATCCTGGATGGTTATGGATTGAATGATAAGGTAGAGGGCAACGCTGTAGCACAGGCCAATACCCCTGTGATGGATTCCCTGATGAAGGAGTATCCTTTTGTACATGGTAATGCCAGTGGTATGGCAGTAGGCCTTCCCGAGGGTCAGATGGGTAACTCTGAGGTAGGTCATATGAATATGGGTGCCGGCCGTATTGTATATCAGGAGCTGACCCGTATCACCAAAGAGATCCAGGACGGAGACTTTTTTAAGAATGAAGCTCTGTTAAAGGCTATTGATAACTGTAAGAAGAACAACAGTGCCCTGCATCTGATGGGTCTGTTATCCGACGGTGGCGTACACAGCCACATTACCCATCTGTATGGCCTGCTGGAGCTGGCGAAACAGCAGGGCCTGGAGAAGGTATATGTTCACTGCTTCTTAGATGGACGTGATACCCCTCCCGCAAGCGGTAAGAGCTATGCAGAGCAGTTAAATGAAGAAATGAAGAAAATCGGTGTAGGTAAGATCGCTTCCGTAATGGGACGTTACTATGCTATGGATCGTGATAACAACTATGACCGTGTACAGCTGGCTTATGATGCCATGACCGAGGGCAAAGGTCTGACCGCTGCCTGCGGTATCTGCGGTATCCAGGAGTCTTACGACAGAGAAGAGACCGATGAGTTTGTAAAACCTACTGTTGTTGTAGAAGATGGCAAGGCAGTCGGACTGGTGCAGGACAAGGATTCCGTAATTTTCTTCAACTTCCGTCCCGACCGTGCAAGAGAGATCACCAGAGCCTTCTGTGATGATGACTTCAAGGGATTTGACCGCGTGAGAAAGGATATTACTTTTGTATGCTTCTCTGATTACGATCCTACCATTCCTAATAAAGAAGTGGCATTCCACAAGATCGCCATTACCAATACCTTCGGTGAGTGGCTGGCAGCCCATGACATGAAGCAGGCACGTATCGCCGAGACTGAGAAGTATGCACATGTAACCTTCTTCTTCAACGGCGGCGTAGAGCAGCCCAACGAGGGAGAGGATCGTATCCTGGTAAATTCTCCCAAGGATGTAGCTACCTACGATCTGAAGCCCGAGATGAGTGCTCCCGCAGTATGTGAGAAGCTGCTTGACGCGATCCGTTCTGAAAAATATGATGTGATCGTGATCAACTTCGCTAACCCCGATATGGTAGGTCATACCGGTGTGATCTCCGCAGCCATCAAGGCTATTGAGACCGTAGATGAGTGCGTAGGCAAGGCAGTACAGGCAGTGAAGGATGTAGACGGCGTTCTGTTCATCTGTGCAGACCACGGTAACGCAGAGCAGATGATCGATTACACCACCGGTCAGCCTCATACCGCACATACCACCAATCCGGTTCCTTTCATCCTGGTAAACTATGATACTGCCTATACTCTGAAAGAGGGTGGATGCCTGGCAGATATTGTACCGACACTTATCAATGTGATGGGTATGGAGCAGCCCGCAGAGATGACAGGAAAGTCTCTGTTAATTAAGAAATAGCATGGAACAAAAGAAGAGAAATCTGGTAACTTTAGGAAGTACGGGAATTACTGTGGAGAAGAACTCCTTCGGAGCGCTGCCCATTCAGCGGATATCCAAAGAAGCAGCTATCGGACTGCTGCGTAAAGCCTATGCGGCAGGAGTGACCTTTTATGACACTGCCAGATACTATACCGACAGTGAAGAGAAAGTGGGCGCTGCTTTTGAGGGTATGCGGGATAAAATATATATCGCTACCAAGACCGGAGCCACCACAGCAGAAGGCTTCTGGAAGGAGCTGCATACTTCCCTGGAAAAATTAAAAACAGATTATATCGACATTTATCAGTTCCATAACCCGGCATTCTGCCCGAAGCCGGGAGACGGCACAGGATTGTATGAAGCTATGCTGGAAGCGAAGGACAAAGGCATGATCCGCCATATCGGCATCACGAACCATCGTCTGAATGTAGCGCATGAAGCCATTGACAGCGGACTGTATGAGACTCTGCAGTTCCCTTTCTGTTATCTGGCGACGGACAAGGATCTGGAGTTGGTACAGGATTGTAAAAAAGCAGGCATGGGATTTATCGCCATGAAAGCACTGTCCGGCGGACTGATCAATAATTCAGCAGCGGCATATGCATATCTGGCACAGTTTGATAATGTACTTCCGATCTGGGGAGTGCAGCGGGAGAGCGAGCTGGATGAATTTCTGTCCTATATAGATAATCCTCCTGCATTAACACCCGCATTGCAGGCGGTGATCGACCATGACAGGGAAGAACTGCAGGGAGAATTCTGCAGAGGCTGTGGCTACTGCATGCCCTGTCCCGCAGGGATCGAGATCAACAACTGTGCCCGCATGAGCCTGATGATCCGCAGAGCACCTTCCGCAGCACAGCTGACAGACGAGATGCAGGCAAAAATGCGTAAGATTGAAGAGTGCCTGCATTGTGGCAGATGTAAATCCAAGTGTCCCTATGGACTGGATACTCCGGCACTGCTTGAGAAAAATTATAAGGATTACTGTGAGATCCTTGCCGGAAAAGCGTATTAATGCATAGCAGATCTGAATAATAACCTCCTTATAGGATATACTTAACTGGGAAAAAGTAAGTTAAGGATACCTGTAAGGAGGTTTTTTATGGAAAAATATCTGGAGATCATCGAAGTACACGGAAGGGAGATCCTGGATTCGAGAGGGAATCCAACGGTGGCAGCGGTTGTTACCGTGAAGGACAAAGAGACCGGCAGATGCACAAAGAGTATGGCGGCAGTGCCTTCCGGAGCCAGCACCGGACAGTTCGAGGCTGTGGAACTCAGGGACGGTGAGACCAGATATTTCGGTCTGGGCGTGCAGCATGCCGTAAAAAATATAGACGAGAAAATTGCCGGTGTTTTACTGGGAGAAAATGCCCTGGAACAGATCCGTATCGACAGAATCCTTAAGGAAACGGACGGCACGGACAACAAGAGCAGCTTAGGTGCCAATGCCATGCTGGCAGTGTCCATGGCGGTGGCAAGAGCAGCCGCGGAGGCACTGGGACTTCCTCTGTACCGTTACTTTGGAGGAATCTCTCCGAGACTTCTGCCGGTACCCATGATGAATATCTTAAATGGCGGCAAGCATGCGGCGAACACCGTGGATTTCCAGGAGTTTATGATCATGCCCGTACAGGCGGAAACCTTTGCGGAAGGGTTACGGATCTGTGCGGAAATTTATCATAATCTGAAAAAACTGCTAGAGGAGAAAGGCTTGTCCACCGGAGTCGGGGATGAGGGCGGTTTCGCACCGGACCTGCCGGATGCGGAGAGCGTGCTGGATCTCCTTGTGGAAGCAATCGAGGCTTCCGGATATGTGCCGGGACAGGATATCCGGATCGCCATGGATGCCGCCAGCAGCGAACTTTATAATGAAAAAACGGGAATGTACCATTTCCCCGGAGAGAGTAAGCTGAAGGGAGAGGAAGTCCTGCGGGATACCGGAGAAATGATCTCGTATTATGAACGGCTCGTAGAGAACTATCCCATTATCTCTATTGAGGACGGACTGGATGAAAATGACTGGGACGGATGGCAGGAGCTTACAAAACGGCTGGGAGAGAAGATCCAGTTAGTGGGAGATGATCTGTTTGTCACAAATACAAAACGGCTGGATGCCGGGATCAAACTTCATTGTGGTAATGCCATTCTGGTAAAGGTCAATCAGATCGGAACGCTGTCTGAAGCCTTCGAAGCGGTGGAGATGGCACACAAGAATGGTTACAAGGCGGTGATCTCCCACAGATCCGGCGAGACGGAGGATACCACCATAGCAGACATAGCGGTGGCACTGAATGCCGGACAGATTAAGACCGGAGCGCCCTGCCGCAGCGATCGTGTGGCGAAGTACAACCGGCTGCTTGCCATGGAAGAGGAGTTAAAGGATGCCGCGGCATATATGGAGCCGTTCCACAAGATCTGAGTGGTTGCGCAACAAAATGTAAACTACAAAAAATAAAAAATGTATAAACAGGAGGATTTTCATCACCGGAAATCCTCCTGCTTTTATAGCAAAACGATAGAAAAATACATGAGTGAAAGAAAAATGCATAAAAATAAAATGTTTAAATATACATAATAGAAGCGCAAAATATACACTATATGCAAATTTGAAAAACAGTAACTATTTTTATTGAAAAAGTTTTTCATAAATATACAGACATATGTGCGTGCTGTGCGTACACCGAGAAGAGACAGTTAAAGAGGCAGAGTCACGGAAACTGGCAGATGCTTCATGCGTAATTCAGTTGACATAGCCTCAAAAGTGTTGTAATATAACAAAAGTCGTTTTCGGAAATTAAAGTACATTTTTTGCGCGTGTATACTTGCATACAAATGCGAAGAATGCATTTTATTAATGTCCGTAGGCAAAAGAAAAGCAAGGAGTTGAAGAGATGCTTAAATATATTGCAAAACGTATCGGTCTGGCGCTGATCACGATTTTTACAGTAGCAACACTCACCTTTTTCCTGATGAACATGGTACCCGGAGGACCGTTCCTCTCGGAGAAGGCAGTAAGCCCCGCTGCACAAGCAGCCCTGGAGGCAAAATATGGACTGGACAAGCCTTTGTCCCAGCAGTATCTGACGTATATGAAAGATGCTCTGCACGGTGATTTCGGAGAGAGTCTGAAGCAGAGAGGAAGAACCGTTACTTCTATTATAGTATCCAAGTTCCCTGTATCTGCAAGAGTAGGTGGGCTTTCCGTTATCGTAGCGCTGTTGGTAGGTATCCCTCTGGGATGTCTGGCAGCTACCCATCGTGGCAAGACGCTGGACAGCGTGATCTCCGTGATCTCCACCTGTGGTATTGCGGTACCAAGCTTCGTTATATGTACTCTGCTTCTGTATTTCCTGGGAAGTAAGGTAAAGATATTGCCCACCTACGGAATCGGCACCTGGAAGCATTATGTGATGCCCGTGATCGCACTGGCATTGTACCCAACTGCTTATATTATGAGACTGATGCGTTCTTCCATGCTGGATGTTCTGGGACAGGATTATATGAGAACCGCTACGGCGAAGGGAGTAAAGCCTTTCTTCCGTCTGTTCAAGCATGCACTGAGAAATGCACTGCTCCCTGTTATCACCTATGTAGGTCCTATGATGGCTTATACTATGACAGGAAGCTTCGTAGTAGAGAAGATTTTTACGATCCCCGGTCTGGGCAATGAATTTGTCAGCTCGATCATTAACCGTGACTACACCATGATCATGGGTACCACCATTTTCCTCGCAACACTGATGGTTGTCATGAATGTGCTGGTGGATATCGTATATAAGATCGTCGACCCCAGGATCAAGTTGAAGTAAGATTAACAGGAAGGAAGATACCGATGAAAGAACCGAATGCTATGAGCTTTCATGTAAAATATAAACCGGAAGATTTTATGCCGGCGAATGAAGAAGAGAAGCAGAGCCAGGTCATCATGCGTGAGAGCGTGGGCTTCTGGCAGGATGGCTTCCGCAGACTTCGTAAGAATAAGGTTGCCATGGTCAGCCTCTTCGTTATTATTGTAGTTATGATCTTTTCCTTTATTGTGCCTGCATTTTATCCCTATGATTACAAGACACAGATCAAAGGAAGCGAGAATCTGCACCCCATGCAGTATTCCGAGAAAGAGATAGAGCGTATGGATGCGGGAGAGAAGGTATTCCCCCATGTGCTCGGTACCGATAAAATGGGCCGTGATTATGCCATCCGTGTTATGATGGGAAGCCGTATCTCCCTGCTGGTTGGTCTGATCGCTACTGCCATTATTTTTGTGATCGGTTCCCTGATCGGTTCCATCTCTGCATTCTTCGGTGGATGGGTGGATCTGATCATCATGCGTATTGTGGATATTATCTATACGATACCGGATTTTCTGCTGATCGTGCTGCTGTCCTTCGCGTTAAAGGATCCTCTGGCAAAGCTGGCACAGCTTCCCGGATTCGGATGGATGCAGATCGTAGGATCTAACCTGATCAGTATCTTCATCGTATTCGCATTGCTGTACTGGGTAGGAATGGCACGTATGGTACGAAGCCAGATCCTGACCCTGAAGGAAAATGATTATGTCATGGCAGCCAAGGCTTTGGGAGCCAAGGATGGCCGTATCATTAAAAAGCATCTGCTGACCAACTGTATCGGTACTCTGATCGTTACCACCACACTGCAGATCCCTTCCTCTATTTTTACCGAGAGTTATTTAAGCTTCTTAGGTATGGGTGTGGCAGTTCCGCTGCCTTCCCTGGGAAGCCTTGCAAGTGATGCCATTAACGGAATGATCACATTCCCGTACCTGCTGTTTGCACCCTGTCTGCTGATCAGCCTGATCATCTTAAGTTTTAACCTGTTTGGTGACGGACTTCGTGACGCATTTGACCCGAAGCTTAAGAATTAATGGAAGGAGTAGTGAAGATGGATAACAATTATCTGGTAGATATACAGCATGAACGTCTCTCTTTCTTTACTCCTGCCGGAGAAGTAAAGGCACTGAACGATGTTTCCATTCACCTGAAGGAAGGAGAAGTACTTGGCATCGTAGGAGAGAGTGGTTCCGGTAAATCCGTAACCGCATACAGTCTGATGGGACTGACCGCTTATCCCGGTAAGCTGATCGGCGGAGAACTTCACTTCAATGGACACGAAGTGGAGAAAATGACCGAAAAAGATTTTTCCAAAATGCGTGGTAAAGAGGTTTCCATTATTTTCCAGGATCCTCTGACCAGCTTAAATCCCGTATATACCATTGGCAATCAGATCATGGAAGTGATCCGTCTGCATACCGATGCGGACAAGAAAAAGGCATATGCTAGAGCAGTGGAGCTTTTGTCTCTGGTAGGTATCAATGAACCGGAGAAGCGTATGAAGCAGTATCCCCATGAACTGTCCGGTGGTATGAGACAGCGTGTCATGATCGCAATCGCGCTGGCATGTGAACCGAAGCTTCTGATCGCCGATGAACCTACTACCGCACTGGACGTTACCATTCAGGCGCAGATCCTGGAGCTGATGATGGAGCTGAAGGACAAGCTGGGCATGGCGATCATCATGATCACCCATGACCTGGGTATTGTGGCGAGCATGTGTGACCGTATTGCAGTCATGTATGCCGGCCGTATCGTGGAGACCGGTACCTGCGACGAGATCTTCTACCATCCGAAGCATGAATATACCAAGGGCTTGTTGGAGAGTATCCCCCGTCTGGACAGCACGAAGCATGAGAAGCTGATCCCCATCGAGGGTAACCCGGTGGATCTTCTGAATCCTCCCGAAGGATGTGAATTCGCCCCCCGCTGTAAGAACTGCATGAAGATCTGCCTGAGAGAGAATCCTCCTAGAACGGATTTCAGCGAGACGCATTATGCACACTGCTTTATGAACCAGAAAGCTGAGATGGAGGGAGGAAATACCAATGAGTGATAAGTTACTTCAGGTTGAACATTTGAAGCAATACTTCCCCGCAGGCGGCATGGGTAAAAAACGTAAGTTCGTGAAGGCCGTGGATGATGTCAGCTTTTTTGTGAATAAAGGTGAGACTCTCGGACTGGTAGGAGAGAGCGGCTGTGGCAAGACCACCACCGGACGTTCTATCTTACGATTATACGAGCCCACCGGCGGTAAGATCACATTTGACGGCAATGTGATCCTGGACGTTGAAAATAAAGTAAAGGTAGATATGCTGCCTTATCGTCAGAAGATGCAGATGGTATTCCAGGATCCTTATGCAAGTCTGGATCCCAGAATGACCGTAGGAGATATCGTAGGGGAAGCCATAGATATTCATAAGCTGGCTGCCAATAAGAAGGAACGTCATGATACGATCATTTCCATGCTGGAGAAGGTTGGACTGAACTCTGAGCATGCGAACAGATATCCTCATGAATTCTCCGGTGGACAGCGTCAGCGTGTCGGCATTGCGAGAGCACTGGCAGTGAACCCGCAGTTCATCGTCTGCGATGAGCCGATCTCCGCACTGGATGTATCGATCCAGGCACAGGTGGTGAATATGTTCGAGGAGCTGCAGGAGCAGATGGGGCTGACCTATCTGTTTATCGCACATGATCTCTCTGTTGTAAAACATATCTCCGACCGTATCGGCGTTATGTACCTGGGCAAAATGGTAGAACTGGCAGACAGCTATGAACTGGTAGCACGAAGCCTGCATCCTTATACCAAGAGCCTGATCTCTGCAATCCCCATTGCAGATCCCATCAAGGCAAGAGCAAGTAAACGTATTGTTCTGCAGGGAGATGTACCCAGCCCCTTAAATCCTCCTACCGGATGCCGTTTCCGCACCAGATGTCCTTATGCGGATGAGTGTTGTGCACAGAAGGAACCCGAATGGAGAGAAGTGGAAAAGGGCCATTACGTGGCTTGCCACCATGTGGAAAAGATCAATGCCTGAAATTAGGTATTGACAGCTGAGCAATTTAGCTGTTTAATATAAAACTATACAAAGCATAGTGCTTTTGTATGAAAAGAAAGAGGAGGATAACTTTATGAAAAAGAAGTTAGCTATGCTGCTCACCGCAGCAATGCTGGTAGGTTCTCTGGCAGCATGCGGCAGCAGCGACAATGGTTCTTCTGCAACCGGCAGTGCCAGTGCAACTGACAGCACCAAGACCGATGCAGCAGCAACTGAAGTTAGTACCGAAGGCAAACAGCTTACCGTTCAGATCGGTCCCGATCCCGAGACCATTGATCCCGCACTGAACAGTGCAGTAGATGGCGGTAATATGCTGCTTCACTCTTTTGAGTGTCTTCTGACGATTGACCAGGATGGTAAGATCGCTCCCGGACAGGCTGAGACCTGGGAAGTATCTGAAGATGGTCTTACCTGGACCTTCCATCTTCGTGATGGATTAAAGTGGTCTGACGGCAGTGATCTGACCGCAGACGATTTCGTATACAGCTGGAAGCGTGTATGCGATCCCGTAGTAGCAGCTCCTTATGCTGAGACTGTTCTGGGTATGGTTAAGGGCTTTGACGAGGCACAGGCAGGTGATCTGGATGCTCTGGCAGTATCCGCTCCCGATGCTAAGACCCTCGTTGTAGAGCTTTCCAATCCCTGCCCTTACTTCGAGTCTCTGGCAGCATTCGCTACCCTGAGCCCTGTTCAGCAGGCAACCGTAGAGGCTAACGGTGATGCATGGGCTACCGCAGCTGAGACCTATATCTCCAACGGACCTTTCTACATTACCGAGTGGGTACCCGGTTCTCACATTACCATGTCCAAGAACCCTAACTACTGGAATGCAGATGCGATCAAGCTTGGCAGCATCAAATTCGTACTGATGGAGGATTCCAATGCAGCTTATACTGCATACCAGTCCGGTGATGTACTGTTCATCAAGGATGTTCCTACCCAGGAGATCCCCAGCTTACAGGGTAACCCCGAGTTCCATGTAGAGCCTAACCTGGGAACTTACTATCTGTCCATGAACCTGGAAGATCCTGCATTCGCAGATGTAAATGTTCGTAAGGCTCTGAGCCTGGCAATTGATCGTGATTATGTAGCAAATACCCTGATGCAAGGAACTTACTCTCCCGCATACAACCTCGTAGGTGAGGGCTGGGTAGATACCGACGGCAGCTCCTTCAATGCAAATGCTAACGGTGGTCAGAGCTATATCTCCGATGATTTCGATGCTAACCTTGAGGAAGCTAAGCAGCTCTTAGCTGATGCAGGTTACCCCAATGGTGAAGGACTTCCTACCATCACCTATACTACCAATGATGCAGGTTACCACAAGACTGTTGCTGAGTACTTACAGCAGGCATGGGGCGAGCTTGGTATTAATGTAGAAGTAAATATCGTTGAGTGGTCCAGCTTCACTCCGATGAGACGTAACGGTGAGTACATGGTAGCACGTAACGGATGGGTAGGAGATTACAGCGATCCTTCCAATATGTTAGACCTGTTCTGCACCGGCAACGGTAACAACGATGGTAAGTTCTCCAACGCTGACTTCGATGCAGCTATGGAGAAGGCAGCTTCCACCATGGATACCGCTGAGCGTTCCGCAGCTCTTCATCAGGCTGAGGATGTTCTGATGGAGCAGGTAGGCTGCATTCCTGTTGCTTACTACAATGACTTCTGGCTGCAGAGCGAGAAGATCACCGGTATCTGGCATTCCGCTTATGGTTACTGGTACTTCATGTATGGTGACATCGCAGAGTAAGCTGCGAATCTGATCATTCAGAATAGAAATAAAGGATCCCCGTGAGATCGTAAAAATTTCTGGGGGTCCTTTTTTGTGCCGCCTTTTCGGTACTGTCTTGTAAAATGTTGTTGCAATTGTGTACAATATATGGTAATATAAAATCTGCTTGACATTAGGAGGTGTGAAATGGAAGCATTAAGAGTAGTAATCAACATAATTTTTATATTGGTATGTGTAGCACTGACAGTGTTAGTATTGATGCAGGAAGGTAAATCCGCAGGACTGGGTTCCATCAGCGGCGCTGCTGAGACCTACTGGGGCAGAAATAAAGGACGTTCCATGGAAGGTATGCTGGTGAAGATCACGAAGATCCTTGCAGTATTCTTCATGTTACTTGCAGCCGTACTGAATCTGAACGTATTTTAATCATTACGAAGGATGACACTCTTGTGTGCAGAGCATACAAGGGTGTTTTGTTTTATAGATATTTATTGAGAGAGGTTACATGAGTAATAACGAAATCAGAGAGAAAAGAAAAAAAGTAATCTGTGATCTGGTGAAGGATGATTTTTACGTTCCGATGAAGGAAAAGGAATTGGCAATGTTTCTTCAGGTCGCAAAAGAAGACCGGGAAGAGTTTCGTGAGATCTTGCGGGAACTTTTAGCGGAAGGAAAGCTTACCCTGACCGTAAAAGGGAAATATATGAAGTCCAACGGTAAGGTTCTGACAGGAACTTTTATCAGCAATGCCAAAGGCTTTGGATTTGTGGAAGTGGAAGGAAGGGACGAGGATCTGTTCATTCCGGAGGACAAGCAGGGTGGAGCATTCCATAAGGATACTGTGGAAGTGGCACTTCTGCCTGCGAAGACCGGCAAACGGCAGGAAGCGCAGGTTATCCGTATCATTGCCAGGGGAATGACCCAGGTGGTGGGAACCTATGAGCAGTCCAAGAGTAATTTCGGCTTTGTCATTCCGGATAACACGAAGATAGCACAGGATATTTTCGTGCCGAAGGAGTGGTCGAAGGGAGCCATGACCGGACATAAGGTCGTGGTGGAGATCACCGGATACGGCACGGATACGAAGAGTCCTGAGGGCAAAGTCGTGGAGATCCTGGGACATATCAACGATCCCGGTGTAGACATCATGTCTATCGTACGTGGCTTTGATCTGCCGGTGGAATTCGGCGAGAAGATCATGAACCAGGTGGAAAGGGTATCCCAGACGGTATCCGAGGCAGACTGTGCCGGCCGCAGGGATCTGCGGGATGTGACTATGGTTACCATCGATGGAGAGGATGCCAAGGATCTGGATGACGCTGTCAGTGTATCCTTTGACGGGACATATTACCACTTAGGAGTACACATTGCAGACGTGACGAACTACGTGCAGGAGAATTCCGCACTGGACAGAGAAGCATTAAAACGCGGCACCAGCGTCTATCTGGTAGACCGCGTGATCCCCATGCTGCCCCATGCCTTGAGCAACGGTATCTGTTCCCTGAACGAAGGTGTGGACCGTCTGGCATTAAGCTGCCTGATGAAGGTAGATGAAGAGGGCGAGATCGTGGACTATGAGATCTGCGAATCTGTGATTCGGGTCAATAAGCGAATGTCTTATACCGTGGTGAAGAAGCTGCTGGAGGAGCCGGAGTGTGTAGAGCATAACGCCGGTGCGCCGGATGGAACCGCTGGAGAAAGCGCAGGAATCGTAACAGACTATTCCCAGTATAGGGAACTGCTTCCTATGTTCCGACAAATGGCTGAGCTCGCGGACAAACTGCGGAAGAAGAGACAGAAGAGGGGATCCATTGATTTCGATTTCCCGGAGTGCAAGATTTTACTGGACAGGGAAGGGCATCCACTGGATATTATGCCTTACGAGCGGAATGTGGCAACTATGCTGATCGAGGATTTCATGCTCGCAGCGAATGAGACAGTGGCACAGCATTTTTACTGGCAGGAGCTGCCCTTCGTCTACCGTGTCCATGATGTACCGGATCCGGAGCGGATCCAGAAGCTGTCCACGTTCATCAGCAATTACGGGTATTACATGAAGGCGCTGGGGCGCAGGAACAGCAAGGTCTCCGCGGAGGAAATCCATCCCAAGGAGATTCAGAAGCTGTTACAGAAGATTGAGGGAACTCCCGAAGAGCCTATGATCGCCAGACTGACCCTGCGCAGCATGAAACAGGCGAAATACAGCACGGAGTGTACCGGACATTTTGGACTGGCATGTCAGTATTACTGTCATTTTACTTCGCCGATCCGCCGTTATCCGGATCTGCAGATCCATCGTATTATCAAGGAACAGCTGCGGGGACGCCTGAAGGAAGAGAGAGTGGAGCACTATCGGGATATTCTGCCGGAGGTGGCTAAGCATTCTTCCGAGATGGAGCGCCGTGCCGATGAGGCAGAGCGGGAGACGGACAAGCTGAAGAAGGTGGAATATATGGAACAGCACATCGGAGAGGAATACGAGGGTGTGATCTCCGGTGTCGCCGGCTGGGGACTGTATGTGGAACTGCCCAATACCGTGGAAGGGCTGATCCATATTTCCACGATCCCGGGCGACTATTATCACTACAATGAGGCAGCCTGTGAGATGGTGGGAGAAGCCACCGGACGTTGCTTCAAACTGGGAATGCCGGTACGGATCGAAGTGGAAGACTGCGACCGTTTTATGCGCACCATCAATTTCCGGCTGGTGGATCAATAAATCCGCGGATTAAATGAACTGTTAGTTCATTGACAATTACGGAAAATATAGTAAACTGTAACTATTCAGAGCCGAAAAAGAAGCTCCGCAGGGGCGTTTTGTGAATGGGTTTCTGAATAGTTATAAGGTTTTAAGAGGTAGCCATGGCAAAAGGAAAAGAGTCCCAGAAGCTGATCGCAAACAATAAAAAAGCATATCACGATTTTTTCATCGATGAGACCTATGAGTGCGGCATTGCCCTGCACGGTACGGAAGTAAAGTCCATGCGGATGGGAAAATGCAGCATCAAGGAGGCTTTCGTCCGCATTGAAGACGGAGAAGTATTCGTCTACGGAATGCATGTAAGTCCTTATGAGAAGGGGAATATTTTTAACAAAGACCCCCTTCGTGTGAAAAAGCTGTTGCTGCACAAGTACGAGATCAACAAGCTGTTGGGCAAGATCAAGGAAAAAGGGTATACATTAGTCCCTTTACAGGTATACTTTAAAGACGGTAAGGTAAAGGTAGAGATCGGACTGGCACGTGGTAAAAAGCTCTATGACAAGAGAGAAGCCATTGCCAAAAAGGATCAGCGCAGAGAGGCAGAGAAGGAATTCAAGGTCCGCAATCTGTAATCTGCAGGCTCTGATCCTGCAATGCTTTACTGCAAGTGCTTGACAGTGTGTGTGCCATCAAGTATACTTGGTCTGACAATTGAATAAGGGGTAGTAAAGGTTTCGACAGGGGTTTTGCAGCTGGAGAAGCGAGTCGCATGGTAATGCGTTAAATGGCCAAATTAAAATTAAACGCTAACGATAATTTAGCATACGCTGCCTAATGGCAGCAGTCGGCCCTAGGGCACTCACACCTTAGGATCCCGGCTTCAAACATGTGAGAAACGACATATGCAAAGCTTTGCGCATATGGGCGTAACATGAAGCTACTGAAATGCTCAGGGTGTTTATTCCCGGGGCGCGGAGGGAATGTCAAAGAATAGACTACACTCGTAGAAGGACAGGGAATAGGCTTTTGGACACGGGTTCGACTCCCGTCTACTCCATAGAAAAGTGCCGTTTTTGCGGCACTTTTTATTTTTCGTGTGTGCATTATTGAGGACTGATTCGCTGCAAAAGAGCATCCTGCAATACTTGTGAAAAGTTAATATTCATTGCAACAGCAGCTTCATTCAGCCATTCGGGAATGGTCAATGTTTTTTTAACAGCTTTGTTATTAAAACGTTTGCGATATTCTAGGGTATCGCATGCAACCATACTTAAAAAGGAATCCGCAGTAACTTTGATGTTTGACATTTTGGAGGGCTGTGGAATGGGGCGTTGGTCCTTTTCATATCCATAGAGAATAAGCGCGAGGGCATCTTCAGCCATAAACAGAGCATCAGCCAGTGTGTCGCCGCAGGTATAACAACCTTCCAGATCGGGAAAATATACAGAATAACCTCCATCTGGTTCAGAAGTAAAAATAGCGGGATAAACATATTTAGACATAAGAATCTCCTTTCTAAGAATCCATTCCGGCAAAAAAACACCTCAAATAATAAGCCGAAATGTTTAGATGATTGGCATATTATTTGAAGTGTTTTTAGATATTTTTAGCATACTGTTTTTTGAAAAAATTGTCAATGAAAAGGAAAGGTCAGATGAAAAATGTGGTATAATTTCCAAAGAGTTTTACAAGGGAGTAATTGACAAGCTATGAAAAAGAAACACAACAGACCTCAGAAACGTTTGATAACACAATTGTCATTATGGCTGGCACTGCTATTGGCATTCACCGGCTGTGCGGAAAGCACCGTCACGTCGCAGGATAATACCTATGCGATAGAGCAGCTGGCGACGATCCCCTCCGAATTGCTGGAAGCATCGGAGACTGCAGTATCGGAACCCGAATCCGGACAGCCACAGGAAAACGCTTCGGATACACAAGAATCGCAGCAGGTCACATCTGCAACAGACGTTCCGACAGGAGAGGGCACATCAGCATTTTCCCTCCGGGAGATTCCGGCATACTCCGGCACACCTTATACAGAGGTCAATGGCAACCAGCCTTATTTCACAGAGGAGGAGCTGACCACACAGTCCTTCGAAACCTACAGCGAGCTGGACAGCCTGGGGCGCTGTGGCGTGGCATATGCCAACGTGGGACAGGATCTGATGCCGACAGAACCGAGAGGGGAGATCGGAGCCGTGAAGCCTACCGGCTGGCATCTGGTGAAATACGATAATGTGGACGGAAAATACCTATACAATCGCTGCCACCTGATCGCTTACATGCTGGCGGCGGAAAACGCCAACCCGCAGAACCTGATCACCGGAACCAGATATCTCAACGTGCAGGGAATGCTCCCTTTTGAGACGAAAGTCTGCGATTATGTCAAAAATACAGGGAACCATGTCCTGTACCGTGTCACTCCCATATTTGACGGTGATAACCTGCTGGCAGACGGCGTCCTCATGGAAGCCTATTCCGTGGAAGATGCCGGAGAGGGAATCAGCTTCTGTGTATTTGCCTACAATGTGCAGCCGGGGATCGGCATTGACTATGCCACCGGAGATAACTGGGCGGAGGGCAGCGGAACCTACCAAAGCACCGTAGCGTCCGTTGCGGAAGAGACACCGGTGCCACAGCCTGAGACCGATACTGCGGTGCAGATCACACCGGAATCGTCGGCGCCACAGGAATCCCAGGGAATTACTTATGTGCTGAATACCAATACCAAGAAATTCCACTATCCCACATGCTCCAGCGTGGACGATATGAAAGAGAAAAATAAACAGATCTACACCGGCAGCAGAGAAGAGGTCATCAATATGGGATATGTTCCCTGCAAACGGTGCAATCCCTAAATCGGAAGCACACAAAAAGAGATATGCGCAACGAATTGCGCATATCTCTTTTCGCGTCAGAAGCTGGAAGAAAAGATGAAATGGATGAAATATGGATGCACAATTGGATAAAATACACAAAAATAGTTAATAAATATTAGAATTATTGTCAATTTAAAACACAAAATGCACATGTTATAATCCAAACATAGCTGAGCAAACGATTGCGCAAACGGGTTGCGCACCACAGGGAGGATGCTGAGTGGGATATAGCAGTCCGGCCGGTGCGGGGCACCGGTCGGAAAGAAGAAAGGGAAGGTGCATTATGAAGAAAAGAGACTGGAAGAGAAGTCTGGCATTTGTGTGTGCAACGGCTCTTATCGCAGGAAGCTTAAGTCCATACGGACCGTTGACCCGGGTAAAAGCGGAGGAGACGAATCTATTTACGGACGGTGATATGGGCGATGACGAAATGGGAGACAGCACGGATGCCGCAGACTTTTGGGCGAATCAAAATTGGTATTTTGAAGGAGATACCTGGAATTGCACAAGTCAGGTAAAATATTCTATTTGGGCCAAGCAGGCAGGCGGCTGCGGACTGGAGATCGATTTTGATAAAGCAGATGGAACTGTCTGCATGTATCAGGAAATCGGTTCGCTGGAAGCCGGAAGCTATACTGTAACGGGATACATTAAAGATGGCAGTGGAAGTGACGGCACGATTGCTCTGTACCATGCAACAAAAGACGGCAGTTGGAATGTGTCAGAGAAATCGACACAACTGACGGAAGAATATGCCATGTTCAAAGATGAATTTACGGTGGCAGAAGCTGTCGGCAACTATAAAGTCGGATTCCAGATTACCAGTAAAAATGGTGCATGGATCTATATCGATACTCTGACACTTACGAAGAAGGCTTCGGATTCAGCAGAAGAGACTCCGGCACCGGAAGCAACAGAATCCCCGGACCCCACAGCTACGCCGGAAGCTTCTGCCACTCCTGAACCGGAGAGAAATGTTCTGTATTCCAAGACTTTTGAGGAAGGAACCGACCCGGCAGATATGTCTGACTGGTCACAGACCTGGAGTGTAGACAGCAGTGCTACCTCCAAAGCAGATACCGGCGCCGGTAATAATACTACAACTGTCTGGAACTACTACTCGGCAACGGCACAGAATCTGACAGCTGCTACTACGGTGACAGCATCCGATGCCGGTAACTATAAAGCATCTTTCCTGACAGCCGGAGAGAACGTGACCGGAACCATCAGCCTCACAGCCGGAGATAGAAAAGTATCGGCAGATCTGACCGCAGGAGGCTGGGATGTTTATACTCTTGCAGAGACCGGTGCATTAACCGTGGAGGCAGGTGCGGAGCTTACCATTACCATTTCTCTGGATATTGCAGCAGGCGGTTATCTGAAGATAGATGACATCCTGGTGACGAAAGCAAGTGATGATGAAATTCTGGCTGCAAAGAAAGCAAAGGCAGAAGAATTACAGAGCCTGATCACGGAATATAAAGCATTAAAAGAGACAGATTATACTGCTGACAGTTGGAAAACTCTGCAGGAAGCACTGACAGAAGGCGAGAACTTCCTGCAGGCACTGGATGGCGATTATACTTCCGCAACCGTCACAGAGGTCGAAGAGAAGATCACGAATCTGAAAAAAGCGAAAGATGAATTAAAAAGCGCTGCTGTGGTAACAGCCGGAATCAATGTGGAAAAGGTCAATGGACTGACGAGTGATTTCATCGGCGGTGTGGATATTTCATCTTACAGAGCTCTGAAAGACAGCGGTGTAAAATATTATGATTTTGAAGGAAATGAATTGGATGATGCCGGATTTTTTAAGCTGCTGAAAGATAGCGGTATTAACTACGTACGTATCCGTGTATGGAATAACCCTTACGATGCATCTGGTAACGGCTACGGCGGTGGCAATAATGACCTGCAGAAAGCGGTGGACATGGGTAAGCTGGCTACTAAAGCCGGAATGCGTGTCCTGATCGATTTCCACTATTCCGATTTCTGGGCTGATCCTGCCAAGCAGAAGGCACCGAAAGCCTGGGCAGACATGACGATTGCGGAAAAGACAGCAGTAGTAAAAGATTATACGATGAATAGTCTGAACACTTTACTGGATGCAGGCGTCGATGTCGGAATGGTACAGGTCGGTAATGAGACAAACAACGGAATTGCTGGAGAGAGCGGTCTGGAGAATGCCAACACCACAGCAATTTTCCGCGCCGGATGTGAAGCAATCCAACAGGTGGAGCAGGATCGGAACAAAGAAATCAAGGCAGTAGTGCATTTCGCAAATCCTGAGAAACAAAATTATATGACTTACGCTAAAGCATTGGCCGATGCCGGTGTGGAGTATGATGTATTCGCCTCTTCCTATTATCCTTACTGGCATGGAACCCTAGATAACCTTAAGAATCAGTTAAATGCGATTACGGAAAAATATGGAAAAGAAGTCATGGTAGCGGAGACCTCCTGGGCGACCGGATTAGAGGACAGTGACGGTCATGCAAACACCGTCCGCGAAGGCAATAACGATGCAGGCATGGATTATGATTTCAGCATCTACGGACAGGCGAAGGAACTGCGTGAGGTGATCAATGCCGTCGCAGAAATGAACAAAGGTATCGGAGTGTTTTATTGGGAGCCTGCATGGATCCCTGTAAAAGTGTATGATCCGGAAGCAGAAGATGCCGAGCAGACCCTTGCAACGAATAAGGCAGCCTGGGAAAAATATGGTTCCGGCTGGGCAGCTTCCTATGCGAAAGAATATGATGCCGAGGATGCCGGAAAATGGTACGGCGGATCCGCAATAGACAATCAGGCATTGTTTGATGCCTCTGGCCATCCCCTGGAAACCTTAAAGATATTCAGTTATGTAAAAACAGGTGCGGAGACGGCTAAAAAAATCAGCACTGTTAAAAATGCAGATGCAATCGAGATAGAATTAGGAAGTACCTTTACTTTACCGGAGACGGTAAAAGTTACCTATTCAGATTACACTTCCGGAGCAGAAAACGTAACCTGGAACGCACAGGATGTTGCCGCAGTCAACACTAACGCAGCAGGAAAATATACTGTGAACGGAACAGTATCTCTGGAAGGAGAGACCTATCAGACAAAATGCGTGATCACCGTGAATCCGCAGAACCTTCTGACCAATCCCCGGTTTGAGGATGGAGAGAACGCATGGATATTAAGCGGAACCGGTATTAAAGTCCTGATGGATGGCAAGGACTCCAAAGATGGAAACGGATATCTGCATTTCTACAATGACAGTGATTTTACCTATGATGTAACACAGACAATTACGCTGGATGCAGGAATTTATCGGTTCGGAGGATATCTTCAGGGTGGTGGAAACTTAGCGGCAGACAGCTACGAGGTCTATGCCTCCGTAGATGGTAAGACACAGACAGCAGAAGGCGAATTGAACGGCTGGAAGAACTGGAGCAATCCGGAGGTACAGGATATCGAGATCACTGAAGATGGAACAAAAGTAACGGTGGGAATCCGGGCAACCGCATCTGCCGGAGCCTGGGGATCCTGGGACGATATGTACCTGAACAAAACCGGAGAAGTTACCCCAGCGCCCGCAGTTACCCCGCAGCCGACCGTAACCCCGGCACCTGTAACAGCACCGGAAACAGAGAGCAGCTCTGCGGACAAGGATACATCTGCACCGGTACAGACAGTAGACTGGAATATCGTGACTTCCAACGTACAGGCAAAGATCGCGGAAGTGACACAGAATCCGAATATTAACAGTGTGAACATGAATATCGTATGCTCCGGAGAGACCAGACTCCCTGCCGCAGTGCTGGGAAGTATCAAAGGCTCAGACATGACCCTGGCACTTCATAGCGGCAACGGTGTGGCAGTCAGCATCAGCGGACAGGATCTGAAAGGCACAGCCCTGAATGCATTACAGAACATTGATCTCACCGTGGACAGCAAAGCCCGGAATATCCCGGCAGCCATGGCAGCATCCAAGAAGGCAGAAGCCACAAAACAGCTGTCTGTAAAAGACACCGGAGCATTCCCGGTAGCTGTGAACATTCATGTGAATGTCGGAGCAGAAAACAGTGGAAAATACGCAAATCTTTATCGTTATAATGCCGAGAAGAAACAACTGGAATACTGTGGCTCCTTCCCCGTGACCAGGAATGGTCAGTCCATGTTTGCTCTAAAGCAGGGCGGTGATTACATGGTAACGGTAACCGCGGCACAACCGAAGGAGATCGTATATTTTAACAGTGGCGATTATGCAGTGAAAGCAGGAGATACCCTGTCTGCCATTGCCAAACGCAACCATATGTCATTGGCGGAACTGAAAGCCAAAAACCCGCAGATCAAGGATTTACATAAGATTCGCGTGGGACAGAAATTGAATCTGAATTAAAAAATAGAATGGGACTCCGAAGTTGATTTGGGGTTCCATTTTTGAATTAATAGCTGCATATGTGAAAGCAAAAAGGTAACACAATTGATATTGTGTTTTGGGATATTTCACATATCCTTATAAAAGCCTTTATAATCCTATAAATGCCGAATTTATCAATGCTTACAGGATTTTTTACTTTAACGTAATTTCACATAAACCTTTATATTTTAATATAATTTGGTACAAAATTGGTACAAGATTGGTACAAAGAAAAGCCTTATGCAAAATATTTTAATACGATATGTCGATGAGAGAAAATAGTATTTTACTCTCTTTTTTTTATGCTTAAAAATAAGAATATAGAAGCGTAAAAAATAGGGTATACACTTGTCCGGTGTATACCCTAAAATTTTGTTGCAATAAGAACATTTGTTTGGTATAATTCTCATATAAGCCTCATAGAAAGGAGAAAATGATGATAAGGTATGAGAATATGACTTTTGAAAATCAGGCGGCTATTTTAGCCTTTAAGACAGCTCAAAAGGCTATCCCAGAAGAAATATCCAGGTATGCAGCTGAGACAGATATTATTACAGTGGCAGGAATATCAGAAATATATAAGAAAATAAAAGATTCTGTACTGTTACCAGTATATAATTTTAATGTAATTTAGGCTTCAAAATAGTCAATATGGTAAATTAACCATCTGAAAGCATTCTATTCGAAATAGAGTGCTTTTTCTTTTGTATATTATCAGGATAATTGAATTATTCTGAAATCAGTATTTCATCTGTTTATTGATAGTGCGATAATGGCAAGTTAGATAATAAAAATACTTTTATAATTAAATCATCAGAAAACGAAAAACTTAACGCAGATGTCGTCATTATAAAACACAATAAAATGATTCAGATAAGATTTGATGGATTCAAAAATCTTACACTTAATACTTACAATACATTATTTGTTTTACCAGATGAGTTTAAACCAGTAAGCGGAGCATTTTATGATTGCAGTAATCCAAACGGAGAGATATATCGGATAGTGATTAGCTCAAATGGCGTAGTTGAATTATTCCCATATACAAATATAAATCTCTACAATGCTTGTAATACTTTTGTTTATATTAGTAATTAAGCCATTTCAAAGGACACCCACATTACACTATACCTTTGGGCTACGTTTGTATATGCTACTAGATTATTATCACCATCAAAAAATATATCTATTAACCTATTTAAAGACGTCCCTTGTGATATAACAGTGAATAGAGTATATGGTGTTTGAGGTAAACTACCAGACACTAACTTATCCACTGAAACCATATTTGATCCAACAACTAGATTAATGGAAAAGAATCCACACGTAGATAATTTATACTTACCCAACTTGCCATTTATTTTCATACTATCATTAAACACAATTTAATATAATGGCAAGTTAGATATAAAAATTCAAATAATTACATTATCAGAGAAGACAGGAACTAATAGTAATACTGGAATTATAATCATACCAAAATCATCATATCCTGACGCTAAGTGCATTATCCCATTTGGGTATGACAGTACATTAGGTTATCGTATTGGGATTTTTGATGTAAGCACTAAGAGTTTTAGATTTGCAGTGCAAACGGCTGTAAACGGGGCATGGGCTGAGAGCAAGACTATAACATTTAGTGCCTTAATCATAAAATAAAGTACACACTGATTACGTAGTAGTGGATTATTCTTCACAATCCAATTAAATTAATTAGTTTTTCAATCTAATTGCATACAGCGTTCCTTTGAATACGACACCTTTTAGATCAAAATCATCATAAGTACCTAATATTATATCTGTGTTAGTTTGTATGGTAATTGGATAAACATTTATACTTCCACCACCACTAACTAAACTATTACGTATGGTTTGACAATGCTGTTTTAGTGTTCCTCTGAATATAGCATTATTATAAACAATTTCTTTGCTTATATTGCCGTCCAAAAATCCTAATATAAGCCATGTCCCAGGTGCTAACGACACTCTACAAATTTCTATATTGGTTTTAGTTCCGGTTATTGTGTACGTACCAGATATATTTTTCATATCAAACCAATCTAACTTGCCATAAACTCATAAAATATAAATAACACATACTTTAATAAATAATAATTCCATAAAATTCCATTTTAAGTATTGACAAGAACAAATGTTCGATATATTATATTACTAACTTATTAATCAATGATATTGATAATTTGGCGATTATTTATATCATTCAATAAACATAACAACAGGAGAATAAAAATGAACGAAAGTGAAAAAATCAAAGAACAAATTTTAACTAACATCAAAACCTATCTGATTACCGATCTTACAGAAACACAGATTAATTCCGTTATTATAGTTCTTTCACGAGAGCTGCAAGATGTTGTAATCACTAACCAAAAAGATTTACCATCAGTAGACGTAGTTGACAATAATAAAATATGCAATAGTTATTTAGCAACAAAAAAAATTGAAGGACTTAGTGATAATTCTATAAGAGCATATAAATTCAGTATTAACAAAATGTTAACGTTTTTCAATTGTGATATAAAAACTATAACAACAAATCATCTTAGAGTATTTTTTGCAGAATATGGGAAAACTGTAAGTTTGGTTACAGTAGATAATATAAGAAGAAATCTAAACTCTTTCTTCCAATGGCTAGAAGATGAAGATTATATAGACAAAAATCCATGCAAAAAACTTAAAAGAATAAAAACCCCTAAAACAATAAAAACACCTTTAACAACAATAGAAGTAGAGAGAATACGAGATACATGCAGCAAAGAATCTAATTCCAGAGATATCGCATTAATTGATCTTCTTTTATCTACCGGCATAAGATGTGAAGAAGTAACAAAAATAAAATTATCTGATTGCAATTTTGATGAAAAAACTATTCAAATACACGGTAAAGGTGCAAAGGATAGAATTGTATATATGTCAGAAAGATGCAGAATGCATCTACTGGATCATCTGAAATGTAGAAAATTTGAAAGTGATTATTTATTCTGTAATTCATCACATAATCATTTAACAACAGGAGGACTTTCTCATATAATGCGAGAGATAGGAGATAGAGCTGGTGTTGAAAAATGTCAAATTCACAGATTTAGAAAATATTTTGCTTCTGACTTAGCTGAAAAGGGATGCGATATTACATATGTACAACAATTACTGGGGCACGCAAAATTAGATACAACTAAAAAACATTATGTAACAATCAAACAAAATAATATTCATAATGAATTTGATAGATTAGTAGCGTAAAAAAAGGGAGTCGATTTAATTCGACTCTCTTTAATATTTATATGTAAACAACAATTACTATTTATTGATATTTTCAAATTTATGATATGGCAAGTTAAATAACATAAAATCTGAATGGATTTATCTTTATGGTAATGATAGTAGCGAATGTTATCTCAAATACAAAATAGAAGGAACTACGTGTTACGTTGATGCATTTATTCCTATCACCATTACAACCACAAGCGGATGGTCATTAAGTTCATTGCTTTCTGCTCCTTTACCAAAATCAAAGAGAACAAATGCTATGGCTGCTAATTTTCCTGCACAATGTTATTATCCTAATATATGCGTATTTGGAAGAATGACTACAGGAGGTGCAATTGCTGTTTTTGCAAATAATTCTGCGTTTTCATTACAGACTTATAATTTCGCATTTAATTTTACATACGAAATTTACACTTCAACTGCACCGATCGCAGATGTAAATTTATAATTTATACCTCCAAGTGATACAAAATATCCGCCATATATATTAGATGGATATTTTGATAAATAACCAAAGTAATAATCTCTTTTATCAATCAAAAATGAAAAATTTGCACTTTCTCCATCGGCAATATTGGATGCAATGTCATTTATTACATTATTAAAGGCAGTATCACTATTATATGTTTTCTTAATATTATTTTTTGTTAACTTGCCATTATATTACATGTAATATATACGTTATTAATAATTTAATAATATAGTAATATTATTTATTGGCAAGTTACTTAATATAACCAAAGTAAAAGTATATTTCACAAAAAGTAGTGATGGAGCAACTGTTTTAATAGATGGTATTAAAAAAGGTGCCTGTATTATTGCTATGCGCAATGTAATAAGTAATGGCACTGTAGCTACTTATATTACCAGCGCATTATGTGATACAGACGGTGTTGTTAAGTTATACCTAAATACTAATGTATCATCTGTTACGACAGATGTGACAATTATTTGGGCTAACTAATTAATAATAATATCAGATATATTTACAGTCAGTGGTTTATTTATATTTGCATAGTAGTTAAATACTATAGCATAATTACCTGTCAAACTAGATACATCCATAGTTACCGTATTAGGATTACTTGTGGTTGATATAGGAGTGCCAGTAAAAACTTTCTCTGGCGTAAATCCTTGTACGATGCTTTTTTGCAATAAAATGCCGTAGCTTGTATTTGCTCCTGCTGTAATATTAACACTTGCAATCGTTATACTAATTTTCTTATAACCTGTTAGATCAATAAATGGAGAGATATAAGCGGATCCAGATATAGTATTGTTACTTGATGATGCGGAAATTCTCTGAACACCGCCAATTCCTGTGATTGTTGGTGCCTGACCTGTAGTGCTTGTCCATCCAATTCTAGTATATACAGTACCAATAAAATTATATCCAATAGCAAATACGCCATTTTTTAAAAGGTTAAGGTTTTGCAATCCTGCTGATATCCAGTCTGTCCATATGTTATTAAATAAGATCTGAATTTTATCGGTACTATCATTGTACCGCATATTTAACTTGCCATTATTTATATAATAAATTTCTAATATCAAACATTATAGACAAATATTTCTTTATTAGATTATATCTAAGCTACTTCCAACTTAAAATAAAACCTTATTAAATTTAGTTTTAGAAGAAATTAAGTCATACGAAAACCTGATATAAAAATACATAAACATATTAACCTTATAAACAATTAATAGATATAACCAAATAAAGAAAATATATCACGTTATTAACTAAATGCCGTTAATTAATTGTATGTTATTTATAAAAAACAATAAATAAATCAACAGAATTAAGATAAAATCATGTTGACTTGTGATAATGGCAAGTTAAATTGGTTTGATATAAAAAATGTATATGGAGAATATACAGCAGTTGGCTCTAATAACAGTGCAGAAATTTGTAGGTTATCATTGACACCTGGCACGTGGCTTTTATTAGGATATATAGATAACAGTATGAGTAAAGACACTATTTATAATAACTCTATATTTAGAGAGTCTCTAAGTCATCATTGCCAAACTGTACGTAGTACTTTAATTGGTGGCGGTGGAAGTGTTAATTCCTATGCAATTACCGTACAAACCAATATAGATATGATTTTAGGCACTTACGACAATTCTGATATCAAAGGTAATATATTCAGAGGAACGCTTTATGCAATCAGATTATTAAAATTATGATATTAACAGAACCATATACGAAGTTTAATAGTTTTTGCTATATCCTCTATATTATAAGTAATATGCCGCTTACAGTACATTTCAAAATTACTGTGCTTGGTATAGAACTCCGACATATGCATTGGCTGGTATCCTACCTGTGGCAGATGGATTAGAGTATCTTCCCTGTATATAAACATATCCAGTATTTATTCCTGTTCCGACTTCAATGCCGTTCACGTGGGTATATTGTGCTTCATCTCTATTATAAAGTGCCCATGAACAGACAGCCATAGGTATATATCCTGTTTTTGTAACATTAAATGTGATTGTAAAATTGCTATTTTTGCTTAATATTACATCAGAACCGAGTTCAACTTTTTCTGTCACAAACTTATTTAACTTGCCATTCAATTCAGTGATAGCATCTTGAGCATTGGTAGCACTTAGTCCAGTGCCTGTATTATCATAGGCTGCATATTTTGAGTCTGATATACATCCTAATATTTGTTTATCTTTATACATGATTTTTGACATATTTTAATTTTCTCCTTTCTAAAAATAAAATATATAAAAATAATGAAAAGTGACATATATTGCAAAATGATTTTTGGAAAAATGTCACTATATTGTTAAAATAATAATATTAATTTGTTTTTTGGAAAAATAGGCTTGTGATAATGGCAATTTAAACGAAATAGAAGGTAAAATTGACAACAGTATTAAAAAAGTCAATATCCACCATAGCGGAACGACTGAAGTTGAATATACATTGCCACAAAACATTGGATTAAACGATGTTATTATCTGTAATTCGAGCTTTGGTGGTGTATCTGGTACGACATTTGTGCTAGGTGGTTATGCTTTATACTATAGTGCATTTTCGACACATGTAGCATATACAATTCCAGCTCCTAACAGTACTTCATCAAATGCAACATCAACTGTAACTTTGATAGCTCAAAACAAAATCAAAGTAAAATGTAACAATGCCAATGCTTTTTGCAGTGTTACTGTAATTATGGGCGGTAATTCAGCTAATTAAATTATAAGGTAATATACCACTCACGGTGCATTTCGTAATTACTGCGCTTGGTATAGAACTACAACATATGCATTGGCTGGTATTTTAGCTGTGACAGATGAATTAGAGTATTTCCCTTGTATATAAACATATCCAGTATTTATTCCTGTCCCGACTTCAATGCCGTTAACATGGATATATTCCGCATCGTCTCTATTATAAAGTGCCCATGAGCAGACAACCATAGGTTTATATCCTTCTTTTGCAGCATTAAATGTGATGGTAAAAGTGCTACTTTTGTTTAATGTTACATCCGAACCGAGTTCAACTTTGTCTGTCACAAACTGTAACTTGCCATTCAATTCAGTGATAGCAGACTGCGTGTTTGTAGCTGTTAAATTAGTATCTGTATTGTCAAAATTGACATTTTTTGCATCGACAACATCAGGATTTGCATCAAGAATAGCCCTCATATTATTGTCTGTTCTTTCCTCATCACTTAACGCATCATATTCTGCTTGAGTCATTGATATTAATGCCGAAGAGTTTTCTAATCCTTCCATTACTGCCTTTGCAGAGGCTGCCATTGAATTATCTATTGCTTTCTTCATGTCAACATAAGTTTTCGCAATACCGTTAATTTCTCCGAGTTTTGCTTGAGCGGTCTTTCCATCATCAAATTCAACAGTTTGAGAACTTGTCCAACGTGATAAAAGCTGATATCCAGAACTTGTTAATATGTAATTTTTAACTTTTTTAAATCCAGTTAAAATACTCATTATAATAACTCCTTTCTTAATATTCTTGTTGCCAAATAGTTTTACCGATCATTTCAGTTTCAAATGGTTCTTCTTGGCTATATAAATACGGATCATAAAATTCAGATCCGATTTCATTTAATTTAAAAATTTTTTGTTCCCATAAATTTAATAAAGAAGATGTTACACTATCTATCTGATTATTTTGTGATAGAAGAGAAACAGCTTCTTTATATTGTTTTGTTTTTATTAAATTAGAATGTTGATTGTATACTTTTTCATCATCCAAGGATATATCATTTCTGAGATGCGGTTTAAAATCATTTAAACTAGACAACATAGCACCTCCTATTCATATTCCTTCAACCATTCACTATTGACATTCATACGTTCTGCATCTGGATCAGGCTCTGTGGAATTGATATCTGTAAAAATAATCTTTTGATTATAAAAAATTTCTTTTGCCAATTCCCAAATACCAAGTTCAATTTTATTGAATGATCCACAGTCAATAGAATATGGTTTTAAATCGGATTCGTGTTGTTTAATATAATTATAAGCTTCATCGTTCTTGCCAGAATCACGAAGCCTATAAAATTCATCTATAATTGGAATAATGATACTATCAACATCTTTATAGTTTGATAGTTCGAAAGTCATTAAATTAAAATTTCCTTTCTAGTTTTATAGTATAAATTAAAAAAAATAAATATATAATAATGGCAATTTACCAAAAGAGTGGAAGCTTATTAGTACAGTAACAACATTAAGTGCTATAGGTTCTGGAAAAGGTCTTACAATACCAGATCTATCGTCATACAAGGAATTATTGATATTAACGACATTAAGTTACTTTGAAACTTCCGAAACGCATCCTATTATTAATGGTCATATAAATGGTACTGGGTATGTCAGACCAGGATGTTATCTGGGATCATCAAATTGGCAAACGTGTACTATTTATATTAGTGATGCAGAAATCAATGTAGTTGATTACGTTAAAAATGGTACTGCTCAAACAAGTGGTTTTTTCGTAACATTCTACATTAGATAATTAATTAATTAGCTTTCCATGCAGTCCAACCGCCACTTGATTTATATCTAGTCTTTAATGACCCATCCTCTGAACTAATTGCAAATTGTGTTTTATAAACACTGCTAGTTCCAATCGTAAAAACCATATTTGAAATTGAAAAGGCATTATTTTTTGCAGTTGGATAGACGTATCCGATGGAATAGAGTGGTAAATCATTGCAATCAGTTAATTCACTACCGCTACCAATACTATAGGCTTTGAAATATGATGATACTGTTTCATTTGTTTTAACTAAATTGCCATTTAATTATATTAAAATACATCAAAATTGCAGTGGATGAACTTATTATAAATGGCAAGTTAGATAACATTAGTACAAAAATAGCAAATGTTACAATTAATGCAGTTGCTCAAGATAAGACACAAATTATTAATGCTTTAAATACATATAACACTCAAATTCCATCAGGTATATGTATAGTTAATTTTAAACCTGATAGCGATAGGAATTATTATAGCGGAGTCATTACCCAAAAAATAAATGATACTTACGGACTCGGAATAGTTTTTTCATATTATAATAAATCAACTGTATGGATTCGTTTGGACAATAGAGTATGGAAGGATACTTAAAGCGATAAATCAAGTAATAATAATATAACTTACCGTTCTTGTCCCACTACCTATAGGTAACATACCTGTATCATAAAAAATTAAACCTAAATTGTTTTTATTTAAAGCATAAGAGAATACAATGTTTAGATTAGATGTACAAATTACCTGAATAAAATAATTACCTGTAATATTGAGATTATGTGTTAATGTAGCTTTGCTATCACTGTTTACTGTAACTGTAGCAGTACCAAGATATATAACTGAAATATTCGCTAACTTGCCATTATATAAACAACTATATATTAAAATATATCAAACAAAGTACAATGGATAAAATCTTTGCAATGTAATAGTAGAAGTTCCGCTGCTCAAATCATTCGAAATATTTTTTATAATATATTGCCTAATATCATTGCTATTTATTTTTTTATATTCAACTTTTATGTTAATATCTAACCATGGCAACATCTTCGTACTAATTTCAATTGTTTCATTCATAGATGAAGCTTGCTGATTAAAATATACTGCATTTTGTGCTGCCACAGATTCAGATATGATGTTATCAAATTCATCACCAGTCTTTACGTCAAGTACTTCTCCAATTTTTTGAATAGTATATGGACTTTCAGATTCAACCCTAAATGTAATATTTTTACAATTATATTTGTCTGCAAAATACTTTTTAGTGTACTTCTTGTCATTTTCGTCCGCAGTTAACACGCATAAAGCATGAGGTTGGTACTGACCAAGATAATACGAAATCCATGTTTCGTCTTTCTTTCTTAGCATAATAGTATTAACTTCATTAGGGATAAAAGTGCCTGAAGCGATAGAAGTGGTAGAATATTCATTGTAGACTGGGAAAGCCGGTAATGAGTTGATTTTTATTTGTGTATTATCAGTATTTGTTACTTTTGGTTTGAATGCTATGATTTGATACTCAGTATATTCATCATACTTATCTAATGTGAGAGTAAATACACCATTAGACTCTTCACATTTATCATCTGCATCCCGATCTATCTCATATGATTTGCCAAAAACTTCTGTAACATTTTTGATAGAAGAGAGCGAATATGTAGTACTTTCTGAATTATCAGATATTAAAACTTTTTGTAAAAAATCATTATCCAAAACAACTGGATCATTTACACAAGACGGAACCATATTACAGCAGAAATTATTATAAACATCAAAATATGCTTGAATATTTGGATATAGATCAGTAACTCCTGCCACAATAGTAGCTTGTGTATCTCCTGCGGAAAATTCAAGATCATATGGCATTTTATTCCAATTTGGATTTTCCTTACGATATTTTTCATATCCAGTAGGATTAGTAGATTGCTGACCATAAAATTCACCAATATCCTCAATTAAAATTTTATCAGTAATCTCTTCAGCTGTGATAAAATTTCTTAAAGCTTTTTGAATAGTAGTAGCTTTTCCATCAGCATCATTTTGCTGAATTACAATGGTAGGAGCACCACCAACTTGTCCATTGCGTGTTCCATCCATCTTAGCAAACCAATCCATTAATGTCGTAGACAACAAATTATTTGTTGCATCATATGTTGTGCTACTATCTGTAAGTACATACGTACCGCAAGGATACCAAATATAATTACCTTTAAAATAATTAAACACACCAATATCAAATACGAAATTTAGACGCATGTATAAATTCATCCATTCTTCAACATTTTTAATGTTTTGAATAGTACTCTGTATGTTACGTCTAATTTGATTATCAGAAGATATGTCATAGTTGGACGGAGTAACGTCACCCATTACTTGCAATACATTTCCATTGTCATCAGTTATTGTAATCCTATATGCATATTTCAATGTAGGTTGCAGAATGGTTTGCTTATCAAGCTCGGTAATAACATAATTCATTAATACCACCATTCCCTTCCAACATCAGACAAATCACAATTATATAACGTTTCTGAATCAGGTTTCCCAATCTCTACCCAATCAAAGCTAATCTTTCTTAAAGAATTAATTGAATCTCCTGAATCCGTAATTCCTCCTGTAACGCTTATTAACCACATGCGACCATCGTGGAATTTGAGTATCTTTGGCTTTTTGTTGGCAAGCCAATTTTTAAGTTCAGAATGATATTTTAATCCACTCGGTATGTCAATTGTGTGATTATCTTGGTCGAATTTGATAAATGTACCTGAAGCAGTCCCAGAATCATAATTAGATTGTCCATTACTGATTATAGTAGGATATTGGCTATTCAAGAGATCAATAGTTGACGATTGTGTATTTCTTGTAGTGTCCATTGTATCAAGGTTATATAACGTGCCAAAGATTTCATTTTTATCGCAGATAAATAATCCGTCAAATTCAGATTTAAGCTCTCTTGTAACATAAGTATTTTCAATGCCATTACATACAGATACAACCATATATTCAAGTTGTGTATTAGATGGTTCGAAATAATCCTTTATATTAATTTTAAAATCTTCTTCTACGTTGATCTTCTTAGTGTATATAGTTCTCCATTCAAGATCACCAACTTGCCTACATTTGATAACTACATAATCTGTATTTCTTAATGAGAATCCAGAGTTTCCGGCTTCAAGTGTACCATCATCAAAATCTGCATTAAGAATAGTATCATAATCCCAATCATCAAATCTATTCTCTGCTTTTAAATCAGGATTTTTCGAAACAAATAACTGATCAAATGTACCATTATTTATATAAATATTTTTTACATCTTTTGCCTTAGTGGGAGATGGATCCATAACATACCTAGCTCCCAAAAAAGTAGTTCCAAGAAAAAGCATGTCAATCCACCTCCTTATGCTTTAACATAACCGTCCTCTTCATAATAGACTTTCAGGTTATATAAATTATTTTTACGTTTTACTTCAAATATTACTGGGAAAACACCATCGTTATTTAATGATACCATAGCCACATTTGAATCTGTATCGGTAACTTGATTATTTTCCTTATCTAGCAGAATAGCATCTGGTAATTCTACATATCTAACATAATTACTCAACACAGATGTTGCTTCTAACACACAATAATATGCAGCAGCTATTTTTTGTATTGACAAAGATACTTCACCGTCGAATGTCGTATATCCAAAAAATGATTTATTCAGAGGAACATTTCTTGCTTTAATAAACATACTAAATGTATCAGAAAAGTCATATCCTGATATATACGTTACCTTGGAATTATCAAGAATAACCTCTCCATCTTTGAATATTGGATCGTTTCCTTCAACGTTAAATCCAATATCTACGATATTACAATCAACCGTAATATATCCTTCGCAGCGATTATTCACTACTTGGATAAACATGTTATTAGGTTGTACGATATAATCTGCCGTAAATTCCCAATAGCCAGTATCCGCATCCATATCATGTACAGTCTTACCAACACATCTCACATAATACGAAGTAATATTCTTAATTCCATAAAATGTGTAAGTAGGATTATCAAGATTATAGAATACACTAGATTGTCCAACTAAATTTTTCTCGGTATCATATAAATACAAAATATATTCTTTTAAGCCATCATTTTCTGCTTGGGAATAAGAAATTTTGACATCTATACTTGATTTATTGACTCTCTTTTTAAAATCAACAAATGTGAGGTGTGGAGTAGAGAAACAATAGAAGAGTACTGGCTGAGACAACTCACTGGAATTACCATCAAAATCAAATACTTGAATTTGAATAGAATATTGTCCAGGTTTTAATGTATTGGCAGCAAGCTCATATGATAATTTCATACCTAATTGCGTGTCATCTAATACAGTTTCAAACGTTGTATTATCTGTTATAACAACTCTTTTTTTCTCAATCTGATTACCTGAATAATAAAATTGAAATACTTCTATGTTTGTTGGATCGAATGCTTGAACAAAAGATAATATTGGAGTAGGCAAAATAGCCATGATGAATCACCTCCTATTCATAATCTTTTAACCATTCATCGCCCGTGGATTGATTAGCAGGTTCTTCATCCTGATTTACAAATCCATGAGCATTAGTTGCCTTAATTTCTTTATATGTACCATCTCCACAGAAAAACTTTTCTTGATCACCGGCAGATGGTGCAGGAATATAACCTGCTGTGCCTGGATTATCCGCAGTAGCTCCAACAAAAGGTATCCATGTATCTGTATCTGTAAATACGGCATTTGCAGGCACATCAGATTCTACGGTATGATTATTAACCTTAGATGCATTTGCCGCACTATCAGCACTTGTTGCATGTTTAACACTCTTATTTACATCGGCAGTATTATCTACATTTGACAATCCGACTTCATCTTTAGTGTAATCAGGTTTTGTTGCAGCTTTAGCCCAATCACTCACATCAGATGCTGGCATACTATCAGGAAAATCTGTAATTTCTGATACAGTATGAGAGTGTTTAGATGGCGTATATGTATCTGGTTTATCCGTTACACCTGTCCATGGTACAGACGATGCTAGTCCAGCCGTGTATTCCGTATAACCTTCTTCAGACGATAATTTTGTGTTATCAACGACAACATAAAGCATTTTCGTATCATTTACTTTTACAGTATCTCCGTTTTGAACTTCGTTGATTGTAAGTGCAAATCTTGCTTCATCATTATCAACTGGATATAATCTCTCCAATGCTCCCTGCGGAAGCCTAGCCAAATCAATCATACCAGTTAATTTTGAAGCATCTAACGATATAATATCTTCACTATTATGCGTATGCGCTTTTTCAGCTTTCTTTGCCAGTTCAGAATCCAGTCTATCCTTATTTTTCCCTTCATAATACTCCATTCCACTTAATGTTAGAATGGATTCACTAATATTAGGCATGATTTTCCTCCTTATTGTTCAAAGAGTTTATCTATATCAGCCCTAGTAGCATAACGTAAACTTTGTATGACATAGTTTGATATATCCTTACCCTTTGTATTTATTGTTTTACCGTTATCAACGGCAATAAAAACTGTATCATCGGAAATCTCAGCCACATCGTAAGAGTCAATTTGTTTTTGAGGTATAGCCATAAATCTCCTTTCTATAATTTTGCGATAATAAGCTTTTTCTGTTGGTTGCCATTAATATAATGAACCAAGCATTTGTCATTCTTTTGGAAAGTAATAGCAGTGCCATTCTTAACTTTATATTTGGCATTATTAATCAAAACAGTGCAATAATCTTCTTCACTAGAAAGAACAATCGCCTCATAATCACAAAATAATTTTTCTATTTTTTTATCAATTGCTTTATAAATACATTGTGTTAATGTATCTAATGCACGTTCAGTATTTTCCATAAAATCACCATAGAAAAGGAGAGTAGTGTGAAACTACCCTCCATAAAATTATCTTTGTTTATTGTTAAACTTCTGAGTAATATATCCAGGAAGACGTTTGATAATAGCGTCTCCAAGTTGTTCTGCATTTTGAACACCTTGAAGATTTATGTCGCCAATATTAACAATGACAGAAGAATTATCCGTAGTGGTTCCAGGTGCAAATTTTGTAAAATCAGGCATAAGCATCTGTGGTGTAATATTCATACCAGTAATCAGATCAACAAACTTCTCAAAAGATGCATTCTGATTAGGTGTAAGAACACGTTCACCATTACGAGCCATAACGAATCCATCTTCGCCATGCTGTTTAGCAAGATCAGCTAACAAATCGTCAGGATTGATCTTGACAACTCCACCGTTTGCATACTTTCTAACATGTTTCTTTGATGCAGCAATAATCCTTTTCTGTTCATTGGACATGATAATATTAGAATTATTCTTCCGCTGATCAGCAGTGGCCGCCGCACTTGTATTACTCTTTTTTCCAGTGATCTTGTTGATGACACTGGTAGGTGCACCAGCACTAATCATTCCCGACACATTATAAGCAGATCCTACGGAACCGGCAGAACCAGTACTTCCAGAAGCTGCTTTCTGTGCTTCTTTAGCGGCATTGATTTGCTCATTTGCTGATGCCCATGCCGCATTGGCTAAAGCCTGTAATGCTTTAATCTGCTCATTAGCAGACTGCCATTGTGCATCCGCAATAGCCTGTTGAACAGAAATATACTGCGTTCTAAAGCCGTCCAGTGTAGACAATCTGCCATTAAGAACATCATTCTCCCAGTTTGCACCAAGTACCTGACTGGCATACTGCGCATTCATCTGTGTATTATATTCATCAGTAATGGATTGCCATTGTTCCTTCAGCTTATTGTAATAATTAACTTTTTCATTATAAGACTTAATCAGTTCTTCATTACTGTTGATCTGCTGTTGGATGCCGACATACTGGTTCTTGAAATTTTCAACATCTAAGATATTGTTATTGAGAATCAATTTCTGATATTCGGAACCAAGTAGAGCGGCAGCATTCATCTCATCAATATTATACTGATAAGCATTTTTAACATCATCCCACTTGGCTTTGAAGTTCGTCAGAGTATCGATCTGTTTCCGCAATTCGTCTGTCTTTACATCTAGTTCAGCATCATCGTATGAACTTTGAGCATCTTTGATAGCGTCATAGTCTACATCATAGACGTATCCACGTCCTTCTACATACAGCTTCTTTACTTTACTATTGTATGCTTTCTCTAGTTCATATTTAGCTTTTTCAAGAGCAAGAGCTTTATTCCTTTTATCATTGGCATCCTCTAGTCCATCAATGATAGCCTGGATACGGTCAATCTCATTATCATAAACTCTGTCAATCGCATCGAGAGCAGAATCCATGTTGGACAGATTGTCATTAAGTTTATCATTAGCAGACTCCAACTCATCAATCTTTTCCTGCCATTTATCCGCTTCTTCTTCCAAACGGTTTACTACAGCAGAGATTACCTTATCGTATATATCTTTCTGCTTGTTAAGCATCTTCTCAGTATAATCAAAATAATCCTTCGCTTTTAGCTTTCCAGAATTATAAAGATCATCGAGATAATTCTTAACAGAAGAGCAGTATGTATTGTAATCAATCTTACCGGCATCTAAGGATTTCTCCATGTAATCCATATAAGCATCGATTTGTTCTTTTAGATCGTTATAGAGATCATCAGCTGTTTTCTTTGCGGAATCAGCAGAAGACTTGGTTTTATCACCACCTGTATAATCTATAGTAGGTAACTTAATTTCAAGACCTTTACCAGCCATGATCTCTTCCATTTCTTTCTGGACTCGATTGATAATTGTCTGTCTACGTTCATTTGACATAATGGTACTGTCGTCATTTAACAGATCAATCAGCTGTTTTAACTTTGTGCATTCAACACCGGTAGCTGTTAAAGCAACGCATAAAGAACTAAGATTTCCTATATCATCAGCAGTAGAAATAGTAGTAAGATTAGCGACCTGTTTTTGCATTGCGAATAACAATATTTCTTGTGCTGATTCTTCAGATACAATTCCTTCGGTTTGAAGGTTTGTTATTTCACTTGCGGTAACATTCGTAAGATCACTTGTTGTATTCGCAAGGACAGTTTTTTGCGCGGCTAATTCCTTTTGTTGATATATAAGAGTACTATTTACAACTTCTTCCGCATTAGAAACACCCATCTGTTCAAGCATAGTAGTAATTGCTTGCTTATTTTCTTCGGTCAGGTTCTTTAATGCTCCAGAGTTTTGAACATATGCAGTGGCAAGATTATTAAATGCCTCTTGACATTTATCCATATCATCTGGATTATTTGAAATTATTTTGATAAAATCATCATAAGCAGATTTGTATTCATCAGTTACGTTTTCCATACTTCCAAAAGCTTCAGAAAATGAAGTGTTATTGAGAATGGAAGACCAGTCAAAATCTTCTTTATTGAGAACATCGGCATATATTTTATCAAGCTGATCGAAGCCAGCTGATAGAGCTTGAACTTGAGAGATGGAATCGGTGAAAGAAAGTGACTGCGATTCTTCTGCAACCTGTTTTAAATGTTCTTCGTAAGCTTGAATAGCTTTGTCTGCATCCTTTATACCTAAAGTAACTGATTTCCATGTTTCAATTTGCTCTACATTAAAATCTTTTGTATATTCTTCTAATTTAGAATAATCGTCTCTATTAGAAATACCATGATCATCAGTTATACTTCTTAGTGAATTTTGCAATGATCGTTTAGCTTCTTCTTCATTACCGATAATAGGAGTTAAATCAATAGTGATTCCTAACTCTTTTAATTTATCCTGTAATTGTTTCGCCAGAGGAAGAATATTTATATCGCCATCTTCAAATGAAAGTAGCTTCGAAAAAGCATCATCTATTTCCTTTTTATGTTCTTTTGGTATACTCATCAAAGGATTTAGAATATTTTTCGTAATATAATCTTGATAATCAGATCCAGATAATAGATCAATATCTAAATCATTCCAATCAATTTTAGGAATGAGTGTATTTACCAAATTTTGAGAATCGTCTGATAAATATTGATAACTATAATTCTGCTCAACCCATGCCTGCAAATTTGCACTCATCTTAGAATATGAGTTATTAATTTCTTTCTCTTTTTCTGCTATTTCTTTCTTAAGACCTGCTATATTAGCTGCATGAAGATTATTATCCATTAGCTGTAATGAATTATAATATTCTTGAGCTTCCTTTAATGCGATGTCTCTAATTTGATAAGCATTTTGCCCACCATTATTAGTAGCATGTTCATAACCAGCAATTCTAATCTGGTCATTACCCATATCTTCCCATGTTATTTTTGCATCTTCTAATGCTTTAATAAAATTATTTCTATATGTTCTCAGAGGATCATTTACATCATTAAATGTAAAAATGCCATTCCCATTCTTAGCAATATCTGCAATATCATAATTTAACTGATTAAATTCTTGTTCGGCATCAGCAAGTTCTTGCTTGAGCTGAGTGATTTTGCCCTTGTTTGTGTCTACTTCTGAATATATTCCTTTTGCTACTTTATCAAGATTGTCAACTAACGTTTGCTTCGCAATATTTTGCTGAGTTTCTAGTACTTCATTTAATTTAGCAGCTGTTTCTTCTGCATTCTTACCAATATTTAATAAAGCATTACCTTGGTCGTCATAACCGGAAACAAGAGAAGGAGATAGCTCTGCAAACTCCTGTGAGATAGATAAATATTCCTGATAATCATCTTCAGATAATGATACATTCTTTGAAAACTCGTTAACACCGGTAGATAATTCTAAAAATCTGTCTTTATTCTCATTAAGAGTGGAAGATAATTTCTTCAAGGAAGAATTTGCATCATCAATTTTTTGCTGAGCTTCTTCCATAGCTTCAGCAGCATATTTAGCACGGTTTACATAATGATCAATTGCGTTCGCTGCCAATTCAATGCCTTTTACAACGAGTGCAGATATTAACATATTGGCCGCCATTGAGACTGCGCCATATGCTAGTGATTGAGCTTTGGCTGCAACCGTAGAGGCTTTAGATGCACTTGTTAATTCTTCTGTAATTTGGATTGCTCCATCCGAATTTATTATTAATTCTTTTGTGGCATCATTAGTTCCTTTAATAGCCAATGATCTGGATTTTTCAATTGTAAAACCTGCTTCAATTGCATCATTATATTTTTGAATGGCAGATATATCATATGTTGGAACTTCTAATAATGCTTTTTTAAATCCTAATGTTTGTATATCATATATAGTATCTTTGATTTCTTTAATTGAATGACCAAATAAACCAATGGATTCATTCATTTGAGTTGTACTGTCTTTAATTGTTGTGAATATCATACTATTTTGTTGTGTTATACTTGTTTGAGGAGTATAATTAAATTAAAAAAGGAGAAATCACAGATGATTATAAACAAAGATATACTTGAATGTAAGGATTGTAAAAAAATGTATTTTTTTGATTCATCAAAGCCATATAGTAAATTTTGTTTAAAATGTGGTGGAAGATTAATTTATATAGATAACGCAGATTGTGACACTGATAGAGCAGAAGCTGTGAAAAATCAACCCAAATATGATCCTACAAAGGATCCTAGTAGTCCAGCTTACATCCCAAAAGTAGAATGTCCTTATTGTCATTCAACAAACGTTACCAGGATATCTAACACAGAAAGAGTAGCATCTATTGCTATGTTGGGTATTTTTTCAAAGAAGATTAATAAAAATTTCAAGTGTAATAGTTGTAAAGCGACTTTTTAATGATCGAACAAAACATACGTTCCGAATGGAAATATATGATATTTTGTTGTATTATGAGTATATCGTAAATGCGTGAAAGGAGAATATTCATATGAAAAATTATTCAAAAGAAGAAATTTCTAAAATAGTGTTAGATTGTTCCAACACCATTTTAGAAACTAATATGCAATCAGTTATTGATGAAGCCTTAGATATAGCAAAAGAGGGCAAAAGTAACAATGAGACAATTATTGAAATGTTTGCTCTTATTTATCACAAGACTCAACAAAATTGTTGCGATACAATCACTGAAGTATTAAATAAAATACTCAATGATTAATTCTCTTCATTAAACATTTTTCGAGATTATTTTGAATAGCGTCAGATAAAGAGTTATTTTCTTTTAACTTCTGATCGACAATGTTTGAAATAATCTCACTTATTTTTTCTTTAATAATATTTTTCATAATTATATCTCCATAAACTCCTAAAATGTATTGGCTATTTCATTCCATTGGAAGGACATAGTATATAAATATAATTTTTTCTGAATACTATTTTCTTTTCTAATGGCAGATATATAAGTTTTCTTAAAATCATCATTTAAATTAGTGCTTAGTATTTTTTGTTCCCAATCTGCATCAAGAGATTGTGTAATATTATTCATATAAATCCTTTCTTTGGGGGGGGGAGTTAAAACTGATATGATCATTGACAAGGAGTCGATTCCGAGACAGTATTTCAAACAGGCGGTCAAAATATTCCAAAATGTCCTACCTGTGGATCAACCAATGTCAAAAAAATAAGTAGTACAAAACGTTGGATATCAGCAGGGCTATTTGGTTTGGCTAGTAGTAACATCGGTAAGACAATGGAATGTAACAACTGTGGATATAAGTGGTAAGCACATCAATAGAACTAACGTTACGAAACCACACCAGAATCGTACACTTCATTTAATTGTACTTCAAGCTCTGCCAATTTTTCTTTTTGATCGTCAGAAAAAGCAGCTTCGAGTTTTTCAAAATTGGTTAATTGTTCATTGTAATAATTTAAAATTGAATCAATAAATTGCATTATATCACCTCCGAGGATAATTACATGAATGATATTTTTCACAAGGACAAATTAATATGGGAACATAACATACGAAATTTTGAAAAAGAATTTTTAAATATGTTTCCTGATATGAAACTACCTAATTATAAAATAAATTTTATTCAAGAAATTAAAAACATCAATTACTCAATGCAGGTCGAACATACAAAAAATCCTATGGCACTTAATATAAACATGGGATATATGTGCGATAAAAATTTTGATTATAAAAATGTATTAACACATGAATTTACACATATGAACGATTATTATTCGCTTTTAAATGACAGAAATCCAAAATTTAAATCAAAGGCATTGTCACTTTATACAGAATATCATGCAACATATATTCAAGCACAATATTTATTTTCTCAAAATAAGAAGAGTATTGATTGTATTATGCAAAATATATTAGAAAGTGAATTGCTGATCCAAGAAAATATTGAATCTTTTAATAAAGGAAAAGACCTCAGTTCATGGAACGGAATTTTATATGGTTACATGTATTATTTTGGATACGTTGATTATTATAATTCTATATGTAAAAAATATGAGATGAAACACTTTGATTTTGAAAATGATAAGATATTATACGATTTATATAATTGTCTAACATTACATATAACAAGTGATTCATTTTGGGAAGTGTGTTACAAAATTCAAACATTATTAGATAAAAGTATTTTGTATGAATTGTTACAAGATAAAAAATAATGTCCATATTGCCATTCACTCGACACCTCTAAGATTGACACAGTAAGTCGTATGGCTTGTATGTTTAGATTAGCAAGCAAAAAGATAGAAAAGCAATGGCATTGTAATAAGTACGGATCTGATTTTTGATAAAAAATAGAAGAGTAGTAAAAGACTTGTCGAAAGATGAGTCTTTTATTTTTTGAGTAAAATAGCACAGAGCCGTAGTTTTACCTACGACTCCGCACTATTTCCTCCTAAACGCATGTCAAAAGACAATTGTTTATTTATCCTTTCTTTCACATATCTATCAGCTAATGGACACCCATTTCCGTTTGATATGGTACAAGACAAAGCTAATGGACACCCATTTCCTTGTCTGTATAAGAATTGTATCAAAAAATATGGTTAGTGTCAATACTAAAATAATTTAACTAATCCATATGACTTAATATCATTTTTATATCCATCATATATTTTGGGATCAAAAACATCCCACATATGATGTGTGATTTTTGATCCATTTATATGTCTGACACAATTATAAGCGACAATATCTGCAATTTGTAAGCCTATGCTATTTTCTTCTTTTACAGTAAAGCTTGTAGTGGTTATATATTTGTCAATAGCATCTGGCATATAAATATTTGTGCCGTTTTGTAATATATCAAAATAATATTTCTGTATTTTTCTATTTTGGGATTCTTCTCTTGATTCGAATACTATACTTCCACGAGCTTTATTCTTAGTTAAAAAATGAATATAATTATTAATAACAGAAGAAAATAATATCTCATATATATCATGAGAAAATTCGGGATATTCATTATTATATTCTTTTACATTAGTATATGCAGTTGTTATTTTAAAATCTACGTTACTAATACTATTTCTTAATGAATCCCAAAAATTTGTACACATGATGGTATCAGAACACATCATTTTAAATGATTTTTGCTTTTTTATTATATCAGTATAATGGAATACGATATTAGGGTTTCCTAAAATAGCCTTAGTATTCTGTATAGATGGAATTAAAATATTTTTGTAGTCATTTCTTGATATTATGATACCACCCAGCAATAAATATGGATTTGCTATTGTCTGCGCACTTTCGTCTAAAAATAATATATAATCAGATCCTATCATATAATAATCTCCACAAATTTATTTGGTATTTATTACCATGTTAATATTATACGACAAGATATTACAGAATTCCATCAGAACATATGTGCTCAATGATTAACTATTTTCTTTATACATACCAGGAGATAAGAAGTTTTCATATACCGTATCATTTTCTTATCTACCGGCTGATAATACTCTCTATCCTCAAGTATGATGTGTTCTCCATTTTTATATCGCTTCTGGTTAAGCTCTAACTCATGTTTAGCTTTCAAACGTAGTGCTGAGTAGTGTAGTTTGTCAATAATATTTTTGATCAATATAATTACCTCCCATAACTATTTTTTCTAAACATACGTTCCGACTACCAATATCTTCCAAGAGGTACTACAATAAAAATGATAGGATATGATCGTGAGCACACCACGATCTCGTGTGTAATTCTATCATGTAACATATTAATTTCACAATCCTAGTTTAGGAGAAAGTGAGAGTAACGCTCTTGGAAGAAAATCATCTAGTGGGTTCTCCACACCAAATTCCCGACCGTTATCAACATCACGGAAAGGAGGTGAAAAATGGAAGAACAATTACTCGAATTTATTGTGAAACTTGTAGAAATTGGACTTGGATACTATCTGGTACATAATGTCTTTTCCAAAAGGACTAAAGACTTTCATGCATCCGTTGACCAGAACGGCGTAAAAGTCGATAGCTCATTCTACAAGGAGTAACTTTTCTTCATTTCAAAAATTCAATATCGTTTAGAATGGCTGAAAAGAGAGTGGAGGTAAAAATGAAATAGGGAGCTGTGATCGTAACATATCACGGCTCCTTATTTTTTTATATTGTCACCATTTGTCGATGATATTTTATTGCTTCACAACTTCAAAGTAATATATAATAACAGCGGAAAAGTGAAAGGGGCATTTTTCTGCACTAAAATAGGAGAGAGGCTTTGAAACCTTTCTCCTATTTCTTTGTGTGAAGTTTATTAGATTAAATTAGTTGATAGAACTAACCAATTCTCTTTACAGTTTCACGCCAGTAGTCAAATCTTCCACGAACGTTTTCCTGGTTAGAAGTGCCAGACTGAAGAAACTGCTTGTAATAATCATTAGCATCATAACCATCAAGGAATGTTCTAATTTCTTCTACGAGACGACTGAATGATTTTTTATCCTTAGTGATTCTATATGCGCTATAGAGAATCATAGGTAGAGAAGTAGAAGGAACTTTTAATTTTTCTTCTTCAAATGACTCATTTAATCTATCAAGAGCTTCTGTAAGAGTAGTAATCTTTTCAATGCTCTCATCGCCATGATCAGCAACAAATGCATTTATATCCTTGGATCTGAATGATGTATAATCATTCTCCTGATTCGTTGAAATCAGCATCAATGTCTGAATTATAATATCTCTATCTGATCCATTCTTACGCATAGTAGGAGTAAGAACTTTATCCATAAATGCGTGATCGACGAGATTTCCGATTTCACTATTTAATACATCAGATTCATTTACTACACGCATATGTCTTGCAGATAAAGGTTTACCGGCATTTTGTCTGCGGAAGATTTCACGAACATCTTTTTCAGTACAATCAGACATTCTATATACCTCTAATTCCGCATTAAGAATTTCGCTCTGAACATCCTCATCTAATTTTGTGAATTTTAGTCCAGCTAAGTTCTTTTCTTCTCCATTAACAATAATAGGTTCCATATCCTTAGAAAGCGAGAACTTATTTCCAATAAAATCTCTAATAGTAGAAAGACGTTGTACACCATCAATAATTGCTAATGTGTTATCATTTTGTACGATCCCGTATGTGGGATTAATAGGATATTTACGAAGTAATGAATCGATCAAGTCTGTTTTTTGTTTTTTATTCCACTGTCCCTCTGGTCGCTGCAACTTGTGAGAGAGTGTAATAGCTCCTTTATTCATGTCTTTTACAAGTGACTGAAGAGATCTCGTTTTACATGTGTAATCCATTATGTTACCTCCTTCAAAAATTGAAAAATTTTGATAATTTGAAAGTAACATATTTTTGAAAATTTGTAAAGGGACAACTCTTCCGTTTTTGCAAATTTTTCATCTTTTTTATTCGACATAAAATATTATCGCAATAAAAAATAATTGCCACGGCAATTGTAATAATAGTTCCTTTTTATTTTATGCATTTCTTATCATACCTTAATACATAAAGGTTCAAACAAACGTAGAAGTAGGAGATAAGTTCCTAACTCATAATTTTACGGCTACGTTCCGTAATAGTACCGAATGGCTATTGTCATCGACAGCGTTTCATCTGTCGAATCCCACCCATAGCATTACTGTGGCGGTTCTTCCCATAAGGAAGCTTCCGACCTGACCACACGAGTTCATACATTGTTACTATGTCTATTATGTTGCCAAAATAGCGGAGTAGTATGAGTTTTACGTGCTTCCCAGTTACATGTTTATGACATGCAAATCTATTCAGACGTTATATGGTGTTTATCATCGTGTATCTCACGACTTAGTGTATTCTAAACCTTCGTATCCGAAGTAAATTATATACACTGTTGGCACATTCAAAACATTTTAACAGACAGTTTTGATACTCAACTAATATAATTCGAGTATACCAACATTTTTGAAGGAGAGTGCTGCACCAATACCAGTTGCTAATGTAGGAATTAATCCAATTTTATCAACTATTTTTGTTAATATATCTAATAAATTTGTTGCTAATGTTACAGTATTTTTAACTGCATCTTTATCTATTATTGTTTGCCAAAATTCTTCAGCGGTAGCAGAAAGAATTTTTATTCTACCATTTATAGAGTCAACTATAGCTTCATTTTCTCTCAATGCTGATCCTTCAGCATCAGATAAATCATTAACTACGTTATCAATTTGTTTATAATTTTTTAGCAAAGCAGCTATATTATTGGAACGTGATTTCCCGGCTATAATTTCCAAAAGAGCGGCTTGTGAAGTATCGCTCAAATTTTCAAATACTGCACCTAGTTCTTTGACTTGTTGAGCAGTGGATTTAAAAGTATTATCATCAAGCATAATATCTACGCCTGATAATGCTTTTATTTGTTCACGAAGTTTTGATGTGGACTCACATACACCGTCTGTATCTTCTCCCATACTCTCAAGTTCTGCTTTCGCTCCACGCAATCTTAAACTTAAAACTTTGAGCGAGTTACCGGTATTTTCACTATTCTGAACAATTTCGTTCATTGCCGTAATTAGACCGATACTCTCTTCAAATGAATTGTTTCCAACTTCAAGAGCGGAAGCAGATCTCTTCATGGCTTCACCGATATCCGTTGCTGATAAAGCATACATATTACCTATTTGGTTATAGTCATCAACGATTTTAATACTATCTTCTGCTTGAATATCAAACGCTTTCATAGCAGTAATCATATCTTCGGTAGCTTCTTGTACATCTACACCATCACCAACATTTACAAACAATGTTGCATTTTTTGCTAAATCTTCTGCTTGTTCAAGACTGTATCCTAGTCTCAGAAAGTCCGCACTAGAATTAAGAAATTCTTTGTTTGTACTTGCGATTTCTTTTGCTGTACTTGCAACTGTTTTTTGAAATCGTGCATAACTAGCTTCTGTTGCATCAGATACCTTGCGCACTTCGGTCATAGCCTCATCAAGGTCTCTGATTATATTAACACCTTCACCAATATATCTGAAAATGTCATTAACACCAAAAGCCATTCCAATCTGGCTTGCAGCACCATACCAAGCTTTTTCCTTAACAACATCCCAAAATTTCTTACCTTCTTCACCAGCTTCACGAATGCGGATCTGAAGTTTCAAAAACTCATCAGTCAAATCAGATACATTGGCATTTGCACCACGCATTGTTAACTGCTTTTGCAGTTTCTGAAGTTCTACTCTAAACTGTTTAGATAAGCCAGAGTTTTTCTTCATGTAATCGCCAATTTTGTTATACAGCTTGTCTCTTGATAAGGAAGTAGATCCTTTTTCAGCCGCTGTCATAGAAGTAATAGCACGAGTCGCTTCTTCAATATTTGATTTATATTTCGCTATACTTTGGAGATCTTCTTCAGTGATTGTATCTTTAGAACCTATTTGATCTCGAAAGGCTTCAAACTGAGAAATTTGTTCTTTTAACTCTTTTAAATTAGCCTTATATTTTTCACTCTGATTAAAATCAGCAGGAGTAGCAGAGAGGTTTGCTAGCTTTCTGTTATAAGTATCAAGAAAGGACTGGATAGAATTAATTGAGGATTCTCTTGATTTGATGGAGTCATTAAAATCTTTAACCGTAGAGGTTATCTCTTTACTGTATTCTGATAGTGTAATTTTACCACCTGTTAAATCAGAATTTAAAGACTGTACAGTATTCCTAATTCCTTGAAATTTCTCATCAAAACCATTTGGTACTTCGATCTTATTTAATAGTGCATTTGTGTTATTTAAGGCATTATTAAATTTAGTAGCTTCATCATATGCTTTTGAAATAACCGAAGCATCATAAACCGTTTCGGTTGCTTTCAACACTTGAGGTTTACTATCTTCTCCTACATATAAAGAATCACCATTTTTTAACTTCGCATGATAAGATGTAACCATACCATCAGCAGTTTGTTGAGTAGTTTTTGTGATCTTAACAATAGCATCTATTTTATCTTTAAGAATATCGAATTTTGCAATTACTTCATCAAATCCAGATGTATTTGGTACAAATTCTATCTTTTCTAATTTTGCGCCTTGTTTTTCTAATTCTACAATTTCAGATAATACTTTGTCTAAATCTTTTGATATATTATCGATATTCTCTTTGTCGCCAACTCTTTGAGCTACACCAAGCAGATTTTGTAGTGCAAATTTTTTATCTAACGCTTTTCTATATTTAGAATTTATACTGTCGTCTGATGAATCTTTATCTGATTTCTTACCAGGCTTCTTTCCACTTGAAATATTCGTTTCAGTAGAGCCTGTAGAAACATACTTTACTTTCGCTAATTCTGCCTCAAGCTCTTTGACTTTTTCGGTAAGTTTTGTCACCTCTTCAACAGAAGTAGTTACATTCAATCCCTGGCTAAATGTTTCTGAGAATTTAGTAGCTGCCACAGAAATCTCATCAAGTTTAGATACAATAAGATTTAACTGTTCAATAACGCCTGTGAGATCAGTCTTGCCAAACAGATCATCCAATGGATTGGCATCAGCAGACTTATTCATTTCGTTTTGAGCTTTGGTAAGCTGTCCCATTGCTGAAGCAGCAGAAGTCCAATATTTCTTATCTGTTTCTGTGTATAAAAGATCTTTTCCACCAAACTCGGACTTGACTTGATTTCGCATATTTTCAATAAATTTACGATAAGCCTGAATTTTGGCCATCATAGTATCAAATTGATTAATATCGAATTCAAAGAAATTTGTGTTAACCATTGAACCGCCAACACCAGACATTTTGATATGCTCAAATAATCTCTGATATGCTTGTAAAGCATTGGACATTTTACTCTGTATCTTTGCTTCTAGCTCTGTGTCAGAACCTACATCAATATTCATGTTAAGCCCAATGTCTTTTACGCTAGAACTTAATTCAGAAATAGAAGAATTGATCTTATTGATCATAGAGAAAAGAGGGCTGAACTCTTCTCCATCACCGACATCAACAAAAATCTTCTTAATAGAAGCTAGACTGGATTCCATCTTTGTGAATAAATCAATCACTGTTTTTAACTGATTTTCATCTACAATAGAATTTCCGATGCCATTGCCATTTCCGCTACCAGTTCCGAATCCTTTACCAGAAGCAATAGACTTGACCACATCAAGCAACTTATCTAAGCTTTTAACAGTTTCTTCGATACCTTCATTGGTGATCTTCACAACAAAATCATTGGAAGCAAGCTGTTTTTTATATTTCTGTAAAGTTTTTTCAAACTCTGCTTTATTTTTAGAATCAGAGAAATCAAAATACATCTCCAATTTATTATTCTCTAATTCTTTCTGACCTTCAGACAGTCCTTTTAATATCTGTGCTAATAGATCACTTTTATCTATTACGATACTCGCTGTCATTGAAGCAGCAATATTATTTGGCATTTAAATTCCTCCTCATCTTATTTTTTCAAATATTTATTAACAGTGAATTCCCACTTGGATTCAAAATTCCTACGAGTAAAAGATTCCATGGAATCACTCTGATTAAAATACGGGTTTGTCCATGTATTAGCACCACTAGAATATGACTGACCAAATCTATAGTTTGGATGATGCCATATTTGAGGTAATCCGTGAATTCCTTGATTCCATTGTAAGTTGATTAAAAAATCAGCAGGATCAATAGAAGCATTATATTTCGCCCTCCATCTATAAATAGATGGATCATTTATTCTAGCTAAAGTATCAAATTTAACCATGTTTACATATGAAGTGAAGTAGATAGTGGCAAATCCATTTTTTTGAACCAACTTATGTTCAAATTCTAATGAATCGAGCATTGTATCATGTCCATTTACAAACCATTCAATAGTAGATTGTTGTCTGATTTCTTTCTGAGCTTTATTACCGGCAGAAATATATCTATCAACATATTTTTCAGTTATTCTATCTGCAAATTTTTGCAGTTCTTTGTCGTTTATTTTTAATCCAGTAGCTCTTATTGCCATCTATTTTCCACCTCCAAAATTTCCACTACAATTTAACTATTTCTACACTAAAATAGGAGAGTGCCAAACTCTCCATAATAAAAGCTCCATAAGCTGTGACACTTATGGAGCCTAAAATATTTAATCTTTATTTCTTAAATAATATGCAATTCCATATATCATACCAACAAATCCAAATACAAAATAATAATGACTTGTTGTTAATGTAAAATTCACAAATGGCTGTAATGCTTCTACAAAGATATTATCAACTCCAAATAGACTGAGAAACCACGCCCCAATAAGTCCATAAAATATTCCATCAAGCATATAAAACCTCCAAAGAAATTTGAATTTCATTATTCAGCATTACATGATTTCTTTTCTAAATCATATAATTCAATATACTTGTCCAAATTATACTGTTTTCTTTCTATACAAATTGCCGATATGGTTACTAAGTCATTATCAAAATCATATTTAACGTCACATATATGAGCTTTTTCAAATCTGATTTTATCAGATGAAGACAAGTGTTCATATATATCTTTCCCCTCAATATACATTTTTGTAGCATATGTCTCCATACCTTACACCTCTTTGAACTCACCCTTCTTAGCAAAATCAATAATCTTATCAACTGTTTCCTTTGGCATATTTCCAATCTTTTCACCAACGGCTTCAATAATAGGATTCAAAGTTACGTTAGACAGCATAGCAAATCGCTCAATCTGATTAGAAATAAATGCATGAGGCTCATATTCATTTGTCAAAATGTCCTTCGCCTTCATATCCAAAATAGATCTAAACTCAGCAATCTCATTTGCTGGAATCAGTGGAGGGGTATTCTCATCTCCAATAATTAATATATCTAATAGACCGGAAGATTTTAAAGCGTCATAATCCTTAATAAAACTTCCGTCTTCAATTTCCAAATTTGTATAATTAGTAATAATAAAACGACAAAACTGAACATACTGAACAACGGAATTTACTTTGATTCTATCAGTTTTACGAAATTTCTTATTACCTTCTTCATCTGTATATTCTTCCTGATCATACATAGATTTATTTAAAATAGCCTGTGCATACCCATCTTTTTCAATGATAGAAATATAAGGCTTAATTTTCAAATTTTCATTAATAAAACTACACTTTAACTGATCAGTAGTATTATTATATCTTTCACAAAATTCTAAAACTTTCATTTTATTTTCTCCTTTTCTCTCCATATAAAAAGAGCCAGGATAACCTGACTCTTATAATAATTGTTATATTATATTATTTTGCTTTACAACTGAAAGGTATTAACAGCCATTTTGCACCCTCATGTTGTTCCAATCGTTCGTTTACAAAATCATGAACTTCTTTAAGACTACCCCTGTTTGCCTCTTCAAGAACCTTATACTCAAAAGGATCTGATTCGTCAACACATACAACCTTGAAAAATAAATTCTCCATAATAATACCTCCCTTTCAGCCCATAATATTATTTTATACAAAACAATTCATATAAATCCACCTTAAGCACTCTGGAAAGTATTACAGCATTACTAAGCAATATATCATTAGTATTGCCATTTTCTATTTTATTCAAAGCAGTAACCGTTATGCCGGTTTTGCGTGACAATTCCTTCAATGTCATATGTCTTTCGTTTCTATAATACCATAACTTATTTTCCATACACCTTAAGATTTACCGATATAATTGTTTTATACAATATTACGGCAGGTAAAATAAACCATGGATGAATATAGGTATGTTATACTAAAATTTAATGCGTCATGAAGAATTTCCAATAATATCCATCATTAGTCCAAATCTCAAAGTATCCATTATCAAATGGAGTATATTTGATTCGGCTGATCTGAGGAGAATAGTGACAAATTTCCATATATGTATCAGGGGCTATATAGAAGTTATGTTGTTTAATCAAAACATCTATTTCTTCTGAGTACATTTTATTTCCTTGTAGAACATACAAAATCTGTAATTTCAGACTGTATACGTCCTTCTTTAGCCTTGTTTAAAATGTTACAATTTCGTTTGTATCTTGTACAACCGATGCAGTTAGTTTCAAAGTTTTCTAACTGAGATGCATTATCGAAAATACCAATATATTCTACGGGATAGATTTTTAATTCTATACGTGGACTTATAGAATCATAATAAATTCTTTGAACACGTTCACATGTTACATTATCATCCACCCATATTAAACCGGTATCTGTAATAGCATCTAACATACACTTAAAATAATTATTTGGATCTCGATCTGTCCTGTCAAAATAAAAAACTGCATCTATATAAAAGTGTCTAGTTTTATTTGGTATAAGATCATAATCCTGTTTTTTTACTTCATCTTTCACATATTGCATAAAACTTTTTTGGTATTTTATAGCCTCTTGAGTTTTATAGCTCATTGCCATAGGTTTTTTATTTTTAATAATAGCTCTGTATGCTAAATAATGGTTAACCGATGGTGGAAGAGGAGAAGTAAGATATAAAATATTTCCCATTATTCCTCCAAAATAGAAGAGTGATTCCTTACGAAATCACTCTTTCCTTTATTGATTTTGCGGTATTATTTAGTCATCTATTACTTCCCATGTGTACATTTCTTTTTGCACAACAGAGTGAACAAATGAATTTAATCCGCCATAACTTTCATATGAAGCAATCAATCCTTCAAGTGATTCAAGCTCCATTTTATTTATTTGATTTTTGATATGATAATAACGATAGGATTGAGAGATCCTATCTTTTAGTTCAGCCTGAACACGCTTGTTTTCTTTAGCTTCATTTTCTTTGAAACGTTTATCTGTATCATTTTTCATCTGGTCAATTTTATTCGAAATGTTTTCAATACTTTTTACTAAATTATTTCGTATCTCACATGACTCTTGATAGTGTTTAAGATCATCCTCATTGATTTTTTGAATATCTTTCTTATGCGTTTCTGTCAACTCTTTTAAACCATTAGCAGTAGACATGACAAGATTATGTTCTTCACGTTTTTGTCTCATTGATTTCGTTTCAATTCCCAGAAAATCAAAAAGAAACCAAGATACAACTTTAACGATCGCTTGAAAGCCTAAAAGTACAGCAAAAAGTGTAATGGCAAACATCTTCCAATCAATATTGAAAAATCCTTCTATTGTTCCCATGCATAAACACCCAACCTTTCTTACTTGGTCTGAGTGTTATCCTGCATCTGCTTCCACGCAGCTTCCAAAAGAATACGAATCTGTTCTTCTGTGATAACCTCTTTCTTTGAATTGAACATCTTATCAATGAACTTGATAACGTATTCCCTTTTCTCCTCGCCAGACTTTGGCGCATCAAATAATACTTCAGCAGCTTCAACAGCTTTAGTTACCCATTTAATAATTTCTTCCATCTGAGTTTGAGATACTTTAGACTTGATATAAGGAATTACGAAATAGGTGATAATAGCTCCAAACACAGGAACTAATGTCAAAATAAATTTAAATATATTATCGCTCATAGGGTTTCCCTTTCTAGTTATCAGTTGTTGTTAATACGGTAGTGATTAACTCGTTCATATCCACCTGTTCTTTTACATCATCTGGCAACTCATTAATCATCTGCATAGGTAGCTGAATTTTGTGTTCAGATTTAATCAGCATATAATACGCACCACTAGAAATTCCTAACTGTGCAATCCAGATTCCAAGTAAAACACCAAAACCATCTAAATTAAAAAGCTGGACAGTAGTAAGATAGCCTGAATCATAACCGTTTACTAAGATATTAGATATGTATTGCATCTCATAAAGACCATTTAATGCAACACATACCATATATCCCATAATCAATACAACAGCGACAACATAATCAATAATTAACAGTTTCTTTGAAAATGGCTTCTTCATTTAGACCGCCTTTCTTCCTTCCTTTTTGCCATGCTCAATGTAATGCTTGTAGTAGAGTGGAAGATTTTCTCCAAATGCAGCTCTCAAATCTGCATAAGTATTCTTATATACTTTTACATCGAAATTGGCACTTGCTTTACGACCTTCTTTCATACCATTCTGCTTAAAATGATTCCAAAGTGCCGTTGCGTTAGTTCCAAAAGCTTTCTTCAAATCTGCATATGTATTAGCATAATAAGTGGGATTGAAAACTAAAGAATAGTCCAGACCATTGTAGATATATTTAGAAGAAGTCGTTGTTGATGTGGAATGTTTTGTAGCAGGAGTAGTTGTTGTAGTACTAGAAGTAGAGTTAATGGTTGTTCCAAGAATTCCTTCAGCAATAGCTTTTGCTACTTTATCTACATTTGCCATATACACATTGTAATCATCACGATCATCTACGAAGCATACTTCAATTAATAGTGCAGGAGCAGCAGCTTTTCTTAAGAAATATAATCCAGTACTTGCTTTTACTCCACGATTAGCAAAACCGATAGATGCCAAATTATTTACAATTCGCTGTGCTGCCGGTTTAGCAGAAGATGTATTTTTGTAAATCCATACTTCAGAACCAGTGGTTCTACCGTTGCCCCTTTGATCTTTAGCACCGGCATTGAAATGAATAGACACATCGAGATTTGCCTTATGTGCATTACATTTCGCAACAATTTTTCTTAAAACATCATTCTGACTTATACCATTATCCACAGTACAATCATATACGGTATGTCCTTTAGATCTGAGTAAAGCAATTACTTTATCCTTAATAATTCTATCCTGTTCAGACTCGTTAAGTAAGCCTACTGCACCACACGCCACTTTTCCTTTTGGATTGTGACCACCATGTACGTTAATAACCATTTTATCACCTCCAAGTGATTCAATAATATTTGATTGTTTATCATATTTTGTGAGATTATATTTTTTGATAACGTTCATCACGTTATTGACATAATTCAGACTTGTACAATATCCATCAGATTTGATTGTTTTGAGATATTTCTTTGGATCCGTGATCCCTTTTAAATTTGAATAATTAGAAATGCTAATAAATTCAAAATAACCTTTCACACCAGATTCCATATTTTTGAACTTAAACCAAGTCATAGTAGAAGAAGTATATTTACCATTTGCTGACTGCTCAGAACCAACTTTAATATATGTGCCAGATGCACTAGGACATCTGTTGGCTCTATATTTTAACCCAAAATAATTATGAGCATTTTAGCCAATTCAGAAGTTCCACTAGCTGATTCCAAAATTGACTGAGCAATAATAGGAGAATATACTTTAATTCCGTATTGTGGAGCATACTTAACAACATAAGCTGCAATTTCATCTATAAATGCCATTAAACTCCTTTCTCTTGTTCAGATGCAGCACGCCATTGTTTGTACAATTCTGTCATTTCCTTTGATTTCTTCCAAACAAAAACAACACGTTTGTTTTGTCCAGGTATTACATCTACAAGTTGCCCTTTTGAAAGAGGAGAGTTTAGATACATAAAGTTCTGTGCCATATTTGGAATAAACCGCACATCATCTACTTCATACCCATTAACACTCCTGTCAAAAACTTCACTATATTCTTTAATAACTGATCATTCCTTTCATTCCCAAAATCGTAAAAAATAGGCTACACAAAAAAATACTGAATAGTAATTAATGTGTAGCCTACAATCTATCTACAAAAAATAACTTACTATTCAATATTTTCATCTTTAATGTTTTCACGCTTCTTAGAAGCATATTTCATTTTTACATTTTTATGTTCAACCTGAATTTCTTCTGCTTTTTCAACAGTTTCCATTTTAGGTTCTACGGTAATTTCTTTTATTACATTTTTGATTCGATCTGGGAAACTCTCCAAATCAGATAAGTCACAATGACTTAATTGTTCTTTTGCTTCTTCCTTATTTTTTGTTCTCGTATATTCAGAAAGAGCAATGAAAATTTTATAATGTTCAAGAGTGTCTGTTATAGTTCTCCATGGTTTAAAAGTTTTAACGGTTTGGCATGTTTTACAAACAGAATATCTTTTGCCACAGATATCACAAACACCATTTAAAGGTTCACTCATTGTACTTTCCTTCCCATCAAAAATAAGAGGAGAGTAATATGCTCCCCTCTTACTATTTATTCAATTAGTCCTGAGTAACAATAATGTCAAACAATTTCGCTTCAGTATCGCAATAAGGCTTCTGAAGAATATAAGAAGCTGCATGTTTGCCTTCGGCGGTCAGATTCAGTTCAACACTAGAAGGATCAATCTGTGCTCTAGGGCAATAGATATATCCAGCATAAACAATGTTCTTATTACAAGGATTATGGAAGATTGCATGAATAAGCAGAGACTTAACAGCAGGAACACTATCAGTTGTCTTAGTAACCTTAACTGCATTTTCAGCTTCTCTTTCATAATTTACGAATACTCTACCAGTTACATCATCAGGAAGAGTGATCTTCTTTGTAGCTGCATCAAGAGTAAACTTACCTTCACCTGCAACAGCAGATACTTCATAAGTCTTACCGAAAGTATTATCATCATTGATAACCTTTACATACTTAACTTCTGCACCAGTAGTACCTACAGGAACATACTTAAGAACTACAGTATGATCAGCACCGATTGTCAGAGTTTCTGATACAGGCGCAACAATCTTATCTTCGCCAGATGCTACTTTCTTGGTAGTACCAAACTGAGAAGCAGCAAGATCGAGAGAGAAGATAGAGTTAGTGAAGCCAAAAGTACCAGTCTGAGCATTATAGAATGTCATAATAGGAGTACCCATAGCATCAGTTACATCTGTACCCTCCGCACTTGTCTGAAGACTGGGATCCTCAACCTGAGTATATCTACCTGTCAGCTCTTTAGTTTCAGGATCATACTCTTCAACAGAACGAATTCTTTCCAGAACCAGCTCATTAGGATTAAAAGCCATAATATTTTCTCCTTTCAAATTTAGGCAATAAAAAAGAACTCATTAACTGAGTTCTCCGAGCCAATCTAATTGTTTTTTATCTATTTCTTTTAGGTTGATTCCAAAACCGGAATAACCAGACTGTAATAGCAGTTCTGCATTCTTAATCTTTGAAATCCTCTTTACGGAATCCATGAATGCATTTATTTTCATTTCCCATACTTGGGAATGATTATATTTAAAACCTTCACTGTTAACCAGTGCAGATATTAAATTAGTTAATAATGAATGATATTCTTTGTTTTCATTCGCTTTCAATTCATCCAGCGCGTCTTCTATAAGTATCATCTTTGTAGTGTTGTTCGCGGGCATTCTTTCATCTTTTTCGATAAAATGAACTTTTCTGAGATAATCCATAATTAATGTGTATGTATATTCATCTATTATTACTTCTTCGCCATTTATATATTGACTAAGACATATTGATTCGTCATCTAAATGTTTTAATAATTTAAACTTTTGGAAGTCTAAATCTCCAAACAGAATAGAAGTAAATTCTTTTGAATAAACACGATACAACATAATATAGAACAACATATACGGAGTGATTTCGGTATAATCAATCCCCATTTTCCACAACTGAGCTTTCATAGACTGTGGCGTTGCCGTGAGATTATATACCATTTGATAATACTTCGATTCACCCATATCACATATCTCATTTAGAGTAGGTTGATGTATGGTAATATATTTTGATATTACATAATCTTTTCCACGATATACCTGCAACTCATCGTTCATATTATATTCCATATTTACCCCCAATAATCGTCATTCACGATACGAGAAGATCCATTATATGGAGTATTTGTAATGCTGTTAATATCATAAATCTGAAATACAAGAGTCCTGACAAGATAGTTATTATCAGTTATTGACTCTTTGTTAGATATTAATTTAGCTTGCATACCAAAAATACTTGACCAATTAAATCGTTCACGGATAATGGATGCAATAAGATCATGTCGTGCAATACCACTGCATTCCTCATCCCTATCATTACCATGGACGAAAATTGTGAATGTTATTTCTCCGTATTTTTGAATATTTGAGTATCTAGGCAATTCATCAAAACCGACCTGATAACAGATATAATGTTTTACGTCTGTCTGGGTGTCAGGAATAAATAAATAAGGACGGATATTAGAGTTTCCACCAAAATATCTATCCCATTCACCTAAAGGTTTATATTTATTTATTTCTTCATCAAACTCCCAATTAATATTACCATCTTCATCAAATAATTCAGACTCTAAATCCTTTTCATGGAGAGCATATAAGAGAGCTGGGTTTGATAGAAGAGCATCTTTGATTTTTTGCTTATATACAATATTATCGTCGTCAGGATTATCATTGACATCGCTGTATGCACGAAGCTTATTTAATAAATCATCTTTTGTGACTAATTTTTCTTCCATACAGTAACACCTCCTAACTTGATATTTCTAATTGAAGTGGATCTGATTCAATCGGATCTCCTTCGTCTTTTGTAATCACACATTTAACAGACAAGATTTTACCTAACTGAGTTTTGTCCAAAGGAAAGCTTAGTTTCGTCTGGTTAAACTTTGCGCCAGATCGCCATGTGACTATATCAGTCCAGTCTTCACCATCTATACTACAAGTCCATGTAAATTGACTGTTTTCATATTCAGATGTAATATCTTCATTGGATTCATTAAATAGATTTGTCGTCAGAGTTCTGAAGCTTCCACCAACTTTTATTGATGATGTAGAAGCAGAGATTTTAGCTGTGATAGATGATGGAGTGGTAGATGGAGTATCAGGATCCGTAGGCTCAATAGATGAATCATAGTAATCTGCCCACATACCAATAATATTGCCATTCTTGTCTTTTTCGATGTAATCTCGATGAGAATCCCAATAATTCTGATAAAATGTTAATGTCTGAATTCCCAGTGGTGTACTATTTTCAATTTTAGTAAGCTTCCACACTATAGGGTGGCTCGTCTTTGCTGAGACAACCATTCTCATATTCTTATCATCTTCATTTGTATACCAAAGATTTTCGGTAATTGGATTTAACGGTAATAATGCTTTTTGCTGATTATCTGGTCGTGTAAATACACGGTCAGTGTAGACTCCAATAGTATACGACTTTTGGCTTCTACTAACTCCCCACATTTTTCTTTTGTATATTTTATTTCCGTCTTTTTCAATCCACATAAACTGATAGTCTATCGGAAGAATTAGATACTTAGGAAATTGATTGGCAAGTTCTCTTTCACAGATAAGCCATTTCCTATAAATACCTCTATCGTCAGGTAAATCGAGCATCATGCCTATCGGGAATTCTATTCCGTACTTTTGGCGATAATCTGTTTCAAAATAATATAAGTCATCATTCTCTTCAAATTCCATCTTCTGAGATGGTTTAAATTGACAATAGAACTCTGGTTGATCCTGATCTAACGATGAATACGTTTTTACTATTAGTTTCACATCAATAGGAGTTTTAATCGTATTTTCATAAGTCATATGATCTTTTATATCTGGATGATCATCATGCATGTAATCGTAAATGTATGCTTTTTTACTCTGCACGTCGTTATTCCACGTCAATTCCATAACCTTGTCTGAATCACTTTTTAATTTCTCTCCCAAAGTAGGATAGTTCTTACCGGTAGAACAAGTATCAACTTGCATACGTCTTTTATAATTTTCGTATAGTGACATTATTTATCACCAACTTTCATTCGCTGAAGCAAAGCTCCTGCATCAAAAACTAGCTTTTTATACTTCTTAAAATCAAACTCATCTGACTCTAAAACAGTAAGAGCAGATTCCAAGCTATTAACAATTTCTACAAAATCTTTGGGATATAATAAAAGTTGATTACAACTAGAAATTTCAGATAATAAGTTTTTATGATATTCAACAACATCTATATTTTGAAAATCATCTTTTGTATTCTGATCAGTGTATAACACCAACCAAAATATTTTCTTTCGTAATTTTTGCTTATAGTAATCTACCTGAGATTCTTTGAACTCACCATACTTATGAGTAATAAACTTATCCATTTGAATCACCATACTCACCAAAGTAGTATGTATGTCGTGACAAATCACGTTCCCACTCACGTTGTAAAGTGGCAAGCCTTTCCATATTCTTAGAATAATTATCTATAAGCTTTTTCTCCTCTTTGCCACCAATCATCGTTGCAAGATTCTTTGTGTTCTCTAATTTAGATGGGAAATAATTGATGATAATACCTTTTGCCAAAATAGTTTTAACAAAATTCGTATCATATAAATCATCTACACTATTTGTAAGTGTGAAATTTAATTCCATGAGTTCATCATCTAAAACATAAGAGCTAAATTTCTTGCGAAGAAGTGGAAGAGAAGAAGTGGTGGTCAACCATTCGCAGAGAGTATCATAAAAATCCTCTTCTGTATAAGTTGCCAGTTCAAGGTCGTTAACCATGGTTAAAGCCTTTTTATATATTGATTCATATTTTAGAGAAGGCATAAGATACCTCCTTATAAGAAATCTTTAATACAAGTACCAAGTGTATCATCAATGATTCTGATCTTTTTTACATCTGGATAATTTTCTGCACGAATCATAGCCATTGCAGTTACCTTAATAATATCTGTAAGCCAATGAGGAGCATTTTTAATCAATTCTTCAAATTCATCATTGGATCTGTCAAAATATTCTTCTGGATATTCGATGCCATCAAAATACTTATATACGTCGCCCAATTCACGTCCCCACTGATTTCTCAAATCAGCATCCATAATTAGAATTTTTGGCTTAGTAATATATTCAGTTCTGCGAAGTGCCTGTAAATCACGATACTTTAAATACTCAATGTTACCGAAATACTCCCAATGATATACGGTATTTTTATCAACACCAACTGCCGATAATTTCCAAGGCGTAACACTTTTACAAGGAATCTCATCATCAGGTTTGAATGTTTTCACTGGTGCTTTTACTTCTACAAAAGAAGTTTTACTACTTGTATTTTCATCTTCATCTTCATTTTTTTCTATTTCAGTTTTCTTATTAGCAATATCAGTCATATGTGCCTTGGCAAAATCGATCATATCATCAGTGGCATTTTGCATATGACTAGATACCTGATAATCATTATTTCTATAAAAAGCAATTAAGTCTTTTGGAGTTACATCCAATTCTTTTGCTAATTCAAAAATTTTCATCCTTTTTCTCCTTATAAAATAGGAGAGTGCATATGCACTCCCCTAAACAATATTTATGTATTAGCCCTGAATCTTGAGTTCTCCGAAGAGTTCATCAATAACAATACCAATACCTTCCTGGTATACAACCTCTGCGTCAACGGTCATATCCTTCTTAAGGCCATCCATACCGGTCTCATAGTAAGCAACATCACCTTCGTTTACACGCTTAATAGGCTTGAACTCAGGGTCGATAGGGATGATGAAGATCTTCTTCTGATCGTCTGCGGAGAATACACTTTCTCTTGTACCAGCTTTATTTACACGAGCCAGAGCAAGGCACTCATATCCCTCCCAGTTACCAAGAATACCATTCTTGTTTCTCTCATCCTTCATTGCGTCAGAGAACATGCTGTAATTAACAGTACTCTGAAGCTTCTGGATAGCAGATCTAGTACCTACAAGCATTACATCCTTACCGGTAGCTGCTGCAACAGCCTCGATCTGATCAATCATTTCAGACTTAGTAGCCTCAGTAAACGGACATTCATGGATCATGTCAGTAGGAAGAGATTCATCCATAGACATAAATGCAGTATAAAGAGCAGCATATCTATTCTGTTCGATAGAGGTATACATCTTATCTACAAGAGCAGCAAAGTCAACTCTACCAGTCTGGAACAGTACGAAGTCAGTATATACTTTTACACCATAGAAAGAAGTTTCAATGGAGAAAGACTTACCAGGCTTAACTGCCTGACGGATCAGGTTGTGATGATTACCTGCAAACTTGGACACAGTAAGAAGAGAGTTGTCGTTAACGAAAAACTCATTTGCATCACCTTCTGCAATATTTCTTTCGTCTACAAGTTCCATAAAACGAGCATTAGCAGCATTCCAACCAGAATTCATCTTATCAACGATTACGTCCTCAATTAAGGTTGCGATTTCCTTGGAATGCTCACGCCATGCCTGTCTACGCTTCATGGAATTTGCTTCCTTAAAGTTAAGACCGAGAATCTTGTCAAACTGATTTCTAAGAATAGTCTGAGTCTGTTCTTTATTATATGTATTAAAGATATTATTGCTTGCGTCCATCATCAGAGAATTGAACTCAAGCATATTGTCGTATTTATTATCAAACTGTGCTACAACGTTTGCACTAAAATATGTAATTTCTCTCATTTATTTATTCCTCCTTTCTCTATTAAGCGACATCCTTGTTCTGAAGAACCTGGATGCGAATCATGGTGTAATAAGTACCTGCGGAAACACTGTGAATTCTTCCAATGAAACCATTGGTAGAAGTAAGAGTAGAAACCTGAGTTCCATCAGCCTGTGCAACATACATACCCTTACCATCAGTAACAACAAGTCTTCCAACCTTAACATTTTCAGCGGACTCATCGGTAAACTGATAACTTGCTACAGCAAAAATTTCTTCATATACAGCAGGATCATTTACCTGATATGCCTTTGCAGGTTTACCAGCTGCGTTTACAAAGTGATAAGCCTGACCCTGTTCATTGGTCATAGCGGTCTTTACTTCAGCAGGAGAACCAATTACAGCAATAGCATCAGTTGCCTTTGCAATAATTGCGTATCTTTCCTGAAGTCCGTTTCCGGTATAGTCACCAACCTTTACAGGTACACCATTATCAACTGCGATAGCTTTTTCGCTTTCATCACGTACAATTACATCAAAAATTCTTCCAATGTCGGTAGCAGACATTAAAGAAGACTCAAACATGCCATGCATGTCACTTTCCTTGGCCTTGAGATTTGTATAAACCATTAGAAAATTCCTCCTTATTTGTTATTTTTTGCATTAAAAAAGAACGTCTCTAAAACGTTCTAAAATGTTAAATAATTATTTTGTTTCTTTGTTTTTATTATTAAGCAGACCATCTAAGAAAGAAGAATTCTGCTCGGTTCTTGCGAATGCTAAGAATGCAGGTTTCTTTTCGTCCTTTTTAGGCTCCTCAATATTCATAGTAAAAGTTTTAGTTGTTTTGACAACTTTACCAAGAGCAGCATCAGCCTTTTCTGTTAATTCTTCTTTTGTAAATTTCTTTACATTTTCCACATCCATCAAAGACTTAAACTCATCTGTTTCCAGATAATTCTTATAAGCTTCGTCTTCAAATACGGTCATCTTATCAGCAATCTGTTCTGCTTCTTCATACTGTGCAAGCTTTTCAGAAATAGAAGAGTAGTTAGCTCTCATATTATCTAACGTAACCTTTTCTTCTGCTGTAACGAATTCCGCAAAAACATCCTGACGTTCACCTTCGAATCTAACTTCATCATTTTCTTTTGTATATGCTTGTTTATAGAAGATATTATTGCAACCAACCTGATAAATAAAATAATCATCAGTAGTTTTTACAATCCAATAATATTCATTTAAAGACTCTTCAATAGGAGCAAGCAAAGCATATAATGCTGTTCTAATATCTTCGTGAGATAATTCAAATGTCTTAGAATATTTTTCTTCAGTAACAACAGTATCTGGCTCTGGATTATCTGCAATAGGTTCTTCTGTTGTGGTGACAGGTTCCTCTACGGATTCTGGCTCATCATTTGGTTTAGGTTCTACTGGTTCCTCGCCTTCTCCTTCTTCGCCAAAAAGAGTAGTAAATAATTCTTCAAGTTCTGTATCAGACATTCCTTCATATTCAAAGGTAATATCATCTACAGTCTTGTTATATTTCTTAAGTAACTCTTCAAATTTTGTCATATTAACCTTTTCATTTCCTCCTTTCTCAAATTTTTCAGTTGTGTTTAGAATTGTTTTGGAATTTATATTGATACTGGATAAAGTTTTATTAAGGTTATCCAGAGTTTCAATTAATTTAGAGTGTTCGTCTTCTGAAATAGAAGAGAATAAAGAATTGTTTTCTTCAGAAAAATCTTTTAGAGTCAGTTTGCTCCCAGCCATTCCAGGGAGTACACCTTTTCCTAACAAAGTGCAGCCTTGTACATAAAAATCGTCGAGATGAAGTGTTTTATCTGTATTATCCCAATGCATTGTTCGAATCACAAGTTCAATAGAACAATCCACAGTTTTCCGTCTTCTCAGAATTTCACAAGTATCAGTATATTCCTCATATACAACGACATCAGAACATACAAAATTTCTATCAAATTCTTCGTCATATTCAAGATGAATACTTTCAGGATGAACAAAGTGACCTACTGGAATTTCCTTATAAATCATCTTGTCCAAATTTTCATCATAATACATCGTATGTCCAGAAAAATCTTTAATAGGATTTCCATTTTCATCTTCTTCAGACGTTTCTATAATATCAGCCATGATAGGGCGATCTTTAATAGACATCATCTTTTCTTCGAGAACATCTGTTTCTATATGAGAATTATTTCTGTTGGACAAATCGTGGAAGGCTCTAATTTTTCCGTATAATAATCCTTCTGTTAAATCATCCTCTAATTCAAATACAGCATGTGTTTGAACTGCAATATTATAACCGGATTTCTCCGCACTAAAACTCATTGACTTTTTCTTCTGACTGTAGAAACCGTAAAGATCTTCTAAAGTTAAAAGCTTTTTATTCAATCGTATATTTCCTCCCTTCTTCAAAAATTCTCCCAAAGAGGGAGTAAATTAAAACATCAACTTATTCGTAAATCCAATTTTACCAACTGGGATAGTATCATCGAATTTTAAAGTTGCGTTATTTATAAATATAAAAAAAGATCCACCAGAAGGAATTTCTGTGAATCCTAATTTAACTAAATTATTTTTTACTACCTCATCCGAGGTGAATAAGAATTGTGTTGAGTTTTTCATATGATCACCTCTTATTATTTATTGCCTTTATCATCGTTCTTTCCAGAATCTCTTGTCGATTGTCCTTCAGAACTCAAATTTTCTTCAGGTAAAGATGGTCTACCACCTTGATTATCAGATGATTGTGTATATGATGAGTTAAATGGAATTGCATATTGATTAACATTAAGAACTAATGCATCGAATCGAATCTTATTATATGCTACATACGGATCATCTCCTAATGCACACATATAATCCATTTTTCCAACACCAAACGCACTAGAATCTTTTTTCTGACTTATAAATTCATCACGATTATATTGAGTTTGATCAAAGATTTGTAAATATACCCCATCAGTAATATGATTCTTAATCCAATAATTCAACCATGACTCAATACGTCTAATATAAACAGATATTTTACCTAAATCATTCGCATTTGAATATTTAATACCATTTGCATTACTTGAATCGCCTGAACTGACAATTAATCTATTGATACCTGCATTTGCAAAAAGGTTATTCATTGCTTTATTCAGATTGTCTGTATCCGTGGCAGATGTTGACTTCTCGAAATCGACAATTTGAGCATCGCTCTGATATGGAACAGTCCCATATCCAACTAGATCAGGTAGGATTTCCTTTATAATTGCATCAAATTTATCAACTAATTCTAAACTGATTGCAAAATCATCTACATTTTCAGAATCTAATAATGGGATTTTATTTAAGATCAACTTATAGTTCTGCAATTCCTCTTTTGCAGCAACAAGATTTTCTGTATCAAGAAGATTTAACAAAGACTTGAACAAAGGTAGAAAATAGGGTAGTGGTACATAAAATTCATCATCTGTACTTGCGATAAGTGTTAATGTATTCTCAGGTGGTAGTCGGAAATATTGATATTCTCTACCACCGGATTTGTATTGATTATAACCGTCAATAAATACCTGATCCCATACACCAACGCCATCATTATTGACACCGTTAATAAAATCTTTATTATTTGATTTGTCAAAATATGATGCATCAAAATATGTAATCCATTCACCTTCTTGTGTTTTACCATAGATACGACAATATTGAATATCTAACGGCATTAAAAAGATTCCGTTTTCATCGTCTCCATTCATCCAACCTACATATATTCCATCACGAATAGTATTTGAGATTACATTTTGAAGCTCTTTTGCCATATTAAAATGGTGAAAAACTTTTAATACTTTTTCATAATTTTTTAATTGTTTGTCTGGATCAAAATCTTTTGTGTAATTAGCAAGTGGAGTTATATTGTATGTATAGAGTGGCATAGTAGAGAAGTAAGAAATCATCTGCTTATAAAGCATTGAGACCCTGGTTAAGAAACGAGATACTTCACGAATATTATCTATATTATTGAGTGGAGATTGTATATATTGATCAAGCAGATCTCTTGTGTACTGTGTATATGATTTAGAAACTGTTTTGGTTACATTTCTCTGCAATAGCTCTTGAAACTTTGCAAAACTAATTTTTTGCGCACGATCACGAGATACTGTATATCCTGACTCGTCAGTTTTTGTATAAATCTTTTGAACAATCGGTTCCTTTGTATTTTTTGAATTACTCAAATGTGTGTTATACCTCCTTTCTTTTAGAATCGTGTTACTTTTTTGGGTGCTCGTACTGAGAATAGTTTAGATATGTCGGTGAAAGATTGGGTACGCTTTTTCTGTGTGATAGACTTTCTACGTTCACACATTGTAGCATAAGCAGCAAGGCAGCACGTATATGCTCTATCATCGTGAAGTTTATTTGCTTTTTCAGGTGTTAATTCAAAAGAGTCCTTTCCAGAATCACGCTTCTTACGAACCATATTTACAAGTTCTTCTTTTAAAGCATCTATATTTGCCAATGCAAGTTTATCCATCCATTCAAGTTTTATTGTTTTTGTATTAACAGATTGAATTTTTCCCAACTCGTCATTTAATTTTGCTTCAAATTCTTTTTCATTTAGCTTTTCTTTTCGAAGTTTTTTTGATATTTCTTCTCTGGCTAAATTCAACTTTTCCTGATCTATATCAAATACAGTTAAATAATCTTTGTTGTCATATGGAGCAGTAAAACTAATTTTGTCTTGATTAATTAACTCAATCATTGCTTCATACATTTCAGATTTGTATCCGGCAGGAGATATAAGATGTACCTTATCGACGGCATTTGGAAATTTTTTTACATATTCTGCCGAATATTCTTTATCTATTAAACCTCTATGTGTAATACCAGCTGCATCAGTCCAATCTGGCATTAAATAATCTGCTATGTTTACACCGCCTCCACCAGATCCAGCATCTATATATATTCCTACAATATTTCCATAAGCATCAGCACCGCCATTATAATCAAGAATAACTTTCTTCAGATATTCAATTTGGTCAGGTGTTTGCATAGGAGACTTTATTTTCTTTCCTACATCAATAAGATTTATACAATTTACCAATCGTAGACGTATATCTTTACTTCCATCTACTTGTTCAAATTCATATAATTCTCCAACAAGAATAACTGAATTGTCGCGACTTCGTGCGGGATCATACGTGATGATGAATTTTTTATCACCAGTATCATTATAAAGAAGTGGCTTTCTTACTTCTTCATTTCTAGTAATAACACCACGCCTAATAATAGCATCGCTACCGGCATCAGTTGTGAACTCACAATAATATTCTCGTCTAGCCTTTTCTGGATTTGTTTTCATATCAGAATCAATAGTAGATTTTTCAAAAAGAGGAGCCATAACTTGCCCATGGATTGTAGGGTGAAGAGGAATTTCACAAGTAATATTAGCAACAAAATAATCTTTATCGCCCATTAGCATTCTTTTAGAGAATTCTCTATATAGAGAATAATATTTCGTAGAAGTATCAGAAGCAGAAGATATGTAGAATTTTTGGTTTGGTATTTCCTTAGGGATAGCTCTTAATCTTATTTCATCAATACGATTCCCATCTCTATCTTTTCCGGATTTGAAACTTTTATTTACAATTGCAAATGCAGAATAAACAGACATCATTTCGTCTGATAGAAAACCGCACTCATCAAAAATTACGTTTCCCCTCATGCCTCTTTTTTTGTCCACATTTGAATTCAATGTTTGAGTGAAACTGCCATTATAAGTTGAATATGAGAATCCATTACTACCATGAGAAAATCCATCGCCAGCGGCATTTTTAATTTCAATTTCAGCTTTAAATATATATCCAGTAGAACCCATCATTGTGTCGATATTATCATTTGCAAGTCGTTCCAAAGTTGTAAAAGTTTGTTCAGCCTGGCTACCTGAACCAGAAGCTATATATGTCCAGTAGTTATTAAATAACATATCTTTCGCCATGATAATAATATCAATTAACGTAGATTTACCAAATCCTCGACTACATACAAGTAATACATTAGGACATGTCCAACTTTGTTGAACAATCCATGCCTGTGCATCTAATAATTCTATATTAAAAAAATCATTAATAAATCGTACTGGATTACACTGATAATATTTCTGTAAATATGCAATCTTAATCAATGAATCTATTTTTCTTGATGACATCGCATAGATTCCAGGTTTTACATAGATTACATCTTCTTGAATACACAAATCGTCATATTTTATTAAATCTAGCGAATTATCAATATCCTTAAACCGCATCAGAAGACACCTCCTCGGTATCATTCTTTCCCTCAGATTGTTCGTCATCCGGTTCGGAGAAGCAAGAATATAAATCATTAAGGTTCGCTAAATCCATATTTAGAGATACATTGTTATCTTTTAAATAATCTTTTATATCAAGATTTTCTCTTAATAAAATACGAGAAATCTCTATATACTTATCTAACTTGTACTGTAAGTCAGTAATCATTTTTCTCTGTTCGGCAACCATATCAGACCATTCTGATTCATCTAAATTAAGAGTTTTCATAATGGAAGCATTACTTAGATCCATGACTTGTCTCATGGCTTTACAGGTTTCCATATCGAAGCCATTAACTTCTCCTTCTCGAAGATTGAGTTCTTTTATTTTTTTGATTTTACCAGTCCAAGTATTTTCACCTTTTTTTGCGTTTTTATTATGTTTTAATGAGATGCAACTGTCTTGAGCTAGACTTGTGATAACAGAAGTAATTTTGCCTTTACTTTCTTGTAAAGATTTTATTGTCGCTGAATTTTTTTCAATATTATAAATATCACACATTAATTTGGCAACAGTATCATCTATTTTGGATTGTTGTAGAAATCCACGAACTATAGAAATGGCAGAAGATGTCCTCATCATGTCTTCATTTGCATCTTCACTCGAATCAAGGATGCCAAGTAGTTGTGAATATAAAAATGGCTGATCTGCTAGATCTTCTTTTTCAAAAGGATCATAGTTTAATAATCTAATAACATCATTTTTATTTTTAAGGAAACTATCATATGTATCAATCCCAGAATGAGTTTCAATAAGTTTTTCTTCTGTTATGGATTCTTTTATAGATTTATTTTCATTTTTTTCTTTAACAAAATGATCCGAGTCAAAGTATGTAAGACCAATGTAATTTGGCATTGAAATCTGCCTAATATAAGCTGCCCATACATTAGACTTAACTTTACCAGATGCAAGATTTTCAACTTCTTGAATGCTTGAGTCCCACACTTTCTCAAGAAAAGGTTTATTTAAATATCTAAGAGCGAGCTGTATAGATTCCTTTGTAGGATCTTGATCAACGCCATTCGTTGTTCTTAAAGCTATTTTTTTCGCACATTCTTTGCAAATAGGAGTAATACCACTTTTGCTCATAGGGTCAGTACTAACATAAAAATTATCCTTGGCTTTATGTGTATCACACAAATAACACCAAGCTCCTTCTTTTAGAAATCTTATTTTTTCTTCTTGTGTTTCTACTTTTTTCTTTAATTGAGCAGCCGTTAATTTAGGTTGCATTCCTTTTGTTGTAGTCAATTAACGACCACCTCCTTTTGATCCAACATAAAAAGAAGTTACTAAGCAACCTTAGTAACTTCTCCAAATTCTTTTATATAATTTCTATAATACATCCACTTACATGGTTCACCATTGACTGTGCCAGCGTGTTTTATCCTACCTTTACAACAATCTGTGATACTGCTTACACTTTTCAATCCACAATGCGCCAATGCAGAGGAAGCAGATTCAAATATCTCTAAATCATTCAAACATATGATGGAAGAGTATTGCAAAGGTGTTGAATTTATTTTTCTTTTAATATCCTCTTTTGAAGCTGATATAAATTGATTATAATACATCCAATGTAATGGCATTTTAGTTATTTTATCTCTACCAGCAAACGAACTTCTACCAGTTAAATTAGAGCTAATACAAGAATCACTAACCCCATAAGATTTACAAGCGTCAGCTATTTTATCAAATGTTTCATTAGTCTCCAAACATACAATTTTCTTTATAATTGCATTAGTGTATTTGTAATCGTTATTTTCATCATAATCTTCAAGATATCTCCATATCATAGGGTTTCCATCTGGCATTTTACCTGCTGAAATTATTTCTCCACGACAACAACCTGAAATATTTAATTTTCCATATTTCTTTATAGCATCTTCCATAAAATCAAATACTTCACCAGTATTTGTTAATATAATTGGATGAGCACTAGCTTTATTCCTTTCTGCTTGCCCATCATATTTACAAACGCCTAATTCTGCACCCATTCGAAGATAATGACTCGTTGTATTTGTTGCAAGATTTAATTTTTCTGCAATTTCAGTATTTGTATATTTTTCAGTATTCCATAATTCCCACGTCTGCTTTACATAAGAATTATTTGCATCAATAGCGCACTGATCAAAATCAATATTATTTACATTTATTTCTAACAAATCAAGAACACCTGAATTAATAATAGAATTTTTTATATAATCTACAGTTGAATAACTGCAATCGATTTCATAATAATTTTCTATACCATTTTCAATAGCAACCTGACGCTTTAGTAAATCATTTTTCTTTTCATTCCTTATTTTCGATTTGAATCTGAATGTATCAGAATAATGCTGTCCACCATGAGTTTCTATAATACAATTTTTGCTTAAAATGTAAAAATCATATTTCTTTTTCTTTATAAAATCAAATTGTTTCTGATTTTCAAATTCAATGTTTCCTTGCCTCAATACAGACATAAAAAATTTTTCAGGGAATGAAAAACCATCATCACACTTAGGACAATTTAATCCATATCTAGCAACAGAATTAATTTTTTTGATATATTTTTCACCACAAGTAGGACATGTAAACGATGTTTCTTTACTTGAATATGGGAAATACATACAATCATTTTTGTCTGTTAATAACTTGTAAACCTCTTGATTTGTAATAGATAAATCATTAAATCCTCGCAACAACATACTACCATTGCAATAAGGGCATCCGTCTTTCTTCGCTTGGTCAGTTGTTCTATTCGAAATACCACCGCATATTACGTGCTTCATTTTCACAGGATACATACTCCCCTTATATTCTGACATCACTTCAAAATTGAAATTATTTAATATGTAATCTTCATACTCTGATTGAGTATATTTTAATTTCTTTTCTTTCATATATATTTTCTCGCTTTCCACCCGCAAAACCAATTAAAAATAGAGTGAGAGAGTAGTGCGAGTATCTACTATGCCTAAGATGATCAGTCAAAGGCTTCTCACTCTATAAATCCAACTACCTGCAATCGAAACAGTTACAATCCACTTATAGTTAGCTAATAACTTATTCTCTTTTTACGAACTAAATTTTCGTATAATAAAAAAGAGCTATTCCAAACGAAATAACTCTTTCTTCAGCTGTCAGAGTAGGATTTAAACCCATGTTATCCGATAGAAAGTCGGAGGTCTTTGACCACTTGACTAACCGAGCATATTTAGGGTGGAAGAGTACCACCCATTATTTTTACAGAATAACTTCTGTTTTACCTTCAAACTTAGTATTTAAAACACGAATCTCAGCAAGCTTCTTACCGATTTCTTCCTGAATCTTAGTAGCGAAAAGTTCAACTTTTGCCTTGCCAAGTTTCTCAACACTATCAAAAGGTGCTTTGACTTCTGATTCTGGAATCTTTGTAACATCTACAGAGAATGTGATGTGAAGGTTTTCATCTACAACAAATGACTGGTTGATAATATCTTTTAATTCAACAGAGATAATAGTTGAATCATCAACTTCACTATCAGTTGTAACTGGATCTCCATTAGAGTCAGCTTTCATATTAGATTTAAAGGATATTTTAGAATATTCGATTGTTCTGACAAAATTATGTAACATATCTTTTTCAGTAGCAGCATCAGTATCAGATGTACCTAATTCTGCAACAGAAATATCTACACCAATAATATTTTCATTAATAGTTTTGCTAATATTTAATTTCATGAATTTATACCCTCTCTTTCGTTTACAATTATTTGGTTGTATGCATCTTTGAAACTGATTACTAAGTCCCTTAAAGTTTCTTTATCAATAGTACAGTCCAAATTACTCATATCAATATTCGGATTTGATACCGTAAACTCCAATGTATTTCCATTTGGTGCAAATAAAACTTCCACAGATTCATTGAGTAGAAGAGTAATAGAATCAATTTTATTTCCATTATTCGATGTTATTCGTTTTACTTGACCGACTTTTAATCTATCATTTTCAATAGATAATCTACTTGCCATTATATGTACTCCTTTTCTTTTATTTTTTCGTTTTCTTTTAATCGTTGAGTTGCGGAAATAGGACTCGAACCTACATACTCTTGATTATAAACAAAGTGAGCTTCCAATTGCTCGTCATTCCGCTATGATAATAGGAGAGGAGTGCCATCCCCCATATCATATAGATTGGTAAGATCCACTGCCAATTGATTACCAGTCAACCGACAAAGAGAATGTTGAAAATTCTCTGAAATAGATGGCAAACGTGGTTCAAAAACCATCACAAACCCAGATTTGTAACTCTGGTAAAGTCATTATCACCCATTTATTCTTTGGAATATCAGCCTGAAGCACTAACTAACTGATATTGAGTCCATGGAACTCAGTTTATTAGGATAGAAGAGTGCGCACAATCCCATCCATGCTATTGTTATCCAGTTGCAATGCCATCATTGGATTCGAACCAAGACTTCTGCTTATGTTAGCGTACTATCCGTTATACTAATGACCTGGATAATTAGTATTTTTCGTCTTTCCAGAATGCCAGACCGCACAGCAGTCATTCACTAATTTTCCATACATAAAACTCAGAAAAGACAATAAGCCATTTCTTACAAAACTCCATGGATTGTTTTAATTCTTTTTAATACTCTGTAGATACTATTTTGCAAGTGCTTTTCTTTCGGATTTATAATCCTACACTGTCTTGGGGATATAGCAGTAACCCTTCAAATACTTCAACAAACACTGAAGACAGTCCAACATTTATCTTCGACGTATACTTACAACTCAAGGAAGTAAGGGCGTATCACGTATCTTGCCTTAGTGATACTATTTTGTTATTCTCTCTTTAACGCAGAGAATACGAACATCATCTCACTTATGGTTGAGAGATACCTATTATCCGTGATGTTTATAGGATCAAGTCGCTAGAGTAGTTGCGACAGTGTTATTATTTGTCTTGTGCCCACACCAGGCAACACCTCATCGTTCGGCAATTTATTAATCGGATAGCCGTATAACCGATACTCTCTGTTGATTTAGCTATTCCAGTCGCAAGGATGTTACGGTATCCAACCGTTAGAATCTTACACCGTTCAAGACAGAAGCCTTTATTCAAGGATTTTTAGCATTGACTCTCGCCAATATCCTGGAATGTATTTGAAGTCCAACATTTTACTACCTGTTATCCTGCACACTAGCCGACAGTATGGCGTTGGACAGATCCTCCTAAGTTGTTATTCTCTAAAATTCCGCAAATATACGGCATTTTATGGAAATGTTTTGACAGAATATGTCGTGAATAATATAATAGAGTAGACAAGCAGATTTCCATCATTTTGATTTAGGCTAGATCGAGATGGTCAATAGGCGGTTCTGAGTCACGTCTGAATGGTGACATTCAGTTTAACATAGATATCCTCGTGACATCATGTAGGAAATACTTACAAAGGAGGATACGAAGTAGTGACTTTAAGTGTTTTTATTATTACTATTGTTTACGGAACAGTTAGTAGTGTATTGGCTACTTACATAGTACGTTACATTGATAAGAAGACACAAAAATGACCGCCCTCGCTAAAGTCCGGTCATTAATGTGTTAAGTATTTAATTTATTTAGCCGTTTCTGATTGTATTTGGCTCAAACCGTCTAACGGAAATTTGCTTGTTTGTTTTTTACATGTAATATATTAACACAGATATGTGGAAATATCAAGACAGAAAAATTAGAAGAGTTAAATCTTGCCTTCCTCTTTAGCCTCTTTAACAAGTTCCTGTTGTTTTACCTTTAAAAGTTTTAATTTATCTCTTAATTCTGATTTTGAAACAGGCTTAATATACGAGGCCTGTGTTACCGCACTTGATTTGTGATTTGCCCACTGCGCAGCAAGATTTAGATCGCCTGTATCTTCATAAATTTTATTTATAGCCGTTTTTCTCATACAATGAGTATGAAAGTCTTCTAGTCCAATAATTTCACCAAATTTTTTCATTCGCTCATAAATCATATTTTTTGTCCATGGCTTCCATTCATCATTATATTTATGAATAAACAGAGCATCGCATTCAAGGTGATCATAATCATCTTTCCGCATGGATAACCATGTTTCAATCATATCTTTACATGTATCGTCGAATGACACTTCCACTCGATAACCCTCTTTTTCACGAATACCTTCAAATACCATATTATCCAAATCAAGAGACGAAATTGTAAGTCTTTCTAATGCACCTAATCTATTAGCAGAAAAGAGAGATACTTCAAACAATAATTGATCTTGGATAGTCCATTTATTATTTTCTGTTTTGTATAAATCTGCTCGAATATTGGTAATCTGTTCATTAGTTAAAAAATAATGATTTAGAATTTGTTCCTCACTTGCCTTCTTCATTCTATCTAATTTTCCATCAAATGGATGATATTTAATAAAACCACGTTTCATAGACCAGATAAAAAATGAACTCACGGCAGATATTTTCATATTAATTATTTTTTTATGATTTTGAAGAGTTTCCTGACAAAATGCCATATATGCTTCCATGATATCAACAGCATTTTCCATGAAGTCATCAGAATACAAATCTATTTCGCCATAATTTTCACCTAACCACATAAGAAAGTGACGGAATAATCCTTCGTATCTTTTATAAGTAGTATCTTTAACATCTCTGTTTTTTATGATATTAGATTGTAAATATTTTTGATACTTCTTCCAGTTCTCTTCATAGATATATTTTTCTTTATCAGGAGTAAAATATTTCACTCTCGTAATTTTTTCTCTTGACAATATTTTGTCCTCCTTTCATTCAAAATAAAAAAGAGCAGTAGTAAAAACTAAACTACTTCTCCATAATCAATAACATTTCTCCCCCATTTAATTTCACTAGAATATTTTAATTCGCCTAATTTAGAAACTGAATTCCAATCAATATTATTTTTAATAAATGACTCAATATTTTTACGAAGATCAATTGAATCATTGTTCAAAATATTATAAGTATTTTCTTTTGTTAAATCACATGGGAATAATATGTAATAATTTAAATTATTATTTTTAAGCATAAACTGTTTTTGGGATAATTTTATGCGATAATTTTCTTTTGATTTGCTATTTAATATACATTTATTAGAAAAGAAATATGTTTTATATGCTTCTATAACACCTGCTATTTCTATGTAAATATCACGATCTTTTACATGTATTAAATAATCACAATTCATATTTTGCGTATAACCAGGAATGAATTCAGAATACTTCACATCTCTTATATAATCAGAACCATAACGTAATCCATAATCTCGTAAATATTTTGAAAAAATATATTCAAATTGACTTGTGACACGTTCACCGTCATCAAAATCAAATATAATACCTCTGCCACATTTACCAAGAGATATGTTTTTCTTGGACAACAAATCTTGTAGAGAACAGTTATAATACTTTCTAGCTGTTTTTTGTAACGAATTTGCATTTAACCATGTATGATTATTATCTATTTCTGATGTTGTTATAAAATTTCTACCATCTTTTATTACATAATCAGTAATTTCATTTAGCATAGTATCAAATTGTATTTTTGATAACGATCTATCTATCATAGATTCTTGAATTATTTCTAATCCCAATTCGCGTTTCATGTTATTAATTGTGCCCCAATAATATTTAATTGCTTTTATTGGAGGATGGTAACAACCTACGCCTCTAAAGTCATCATACATTAAAGGTCTTCCTAATTTTGATTGCATTTTGTAAATTAGATTTATCATTTTCCCTTTTGACGGTAATTTACCTTTTGCAACAAATCCACACCAATCAATAAATTCCGCCCAAGATGTAACATTTTTGTCAGGACAATTTACAACAAACCATCTAGCGTCTGGTAGGTTATATGGTTGCTTTCTTAACATAGGATGCGAAATTGGTTTTCCTAATTTTTCACTTTTCTCAATATAATCCTTTACATATAAATCATATTTCTCTATATCAAATTTTCTAGGTTTTGATTTTTCAATAGCTATAATATAATTTTCTCCTTTCCATTTTTATTAAAAGAAAAGGAGAGTGGTTGGTAATTATCCAACAAACTCTCCATTAATTAGTGCGATAGGAACATACCCTATACATGCGTTTCACTAACAGAGGTAGAGATAAGCAACCGCTTGTAATTCTCTTTATCAATCTAACTGATTGACCTATATATTTATTCTCCGCTTCATATAAAGTTCGTTGCCAACTGTATTTTTCTCCATACTTGGCTTTTAGCCATTCCAGTGATTGTCTCTTGCATTTCTGCAAATCGTAACTGGCATCTCCCAATCGATATATAAAACATTAAATAAGTGGACAGGGTTGGACTCGAACCAACGTAGACCAAAAAGTCGGCGGATTTACAGTCAGCTGCAATTGCCGCTATGCGACCTGTCCATAAAAGTGCATATGCTGTGACACATATACACCATAGAAGAAAGGCTTGGTGATGGGTGTAGGTGGATTTGAACCACCGACTCTTGGTTTAAAAGACCAATACTCTATCCATCTGAGTTATACACCCAAAGTGCGCAGTCTAAACTACACACTCATATTTATTACCAATCAAATAAATGACGGTATTCGTTCATAATATCCGAAAATTCATTATATTTCTGTCTTGCTTCATCAAACGCATCACACACTCTGTCAATAGCTTTATCATATTCTTCTTTGGAAACTTCATTTCCATTAACATGATATGAAACACTGGTTTCAGGATGATTTGTAAAGTGATCACATTCACACATACACTCATAATCATCTTCATCCTCTTCACCAACAGATACTTCGAAAATAGCTCCACTATCCAGATGTTTCAAAGCAGTAGAAGAGCAGTTATCCATTACATAAATAACAGCTGAATCATCATCAAGATATCCATTTTCTCTCTTCATTGGCTCACACCAGATATCAGATCCATTTACATTGCATAGAGAAATAATATACTCATCTTCGTATCCACCATATTCAGGAATTTTAATCTGAATTTCCTCAATTTTGTAACCGTACTGAACCAGATTCTCAATAATTTCTGTCGCTTCTGCATACTTAGCAATAATAGCAACGTCATTTTCTTCATCGTTATCCTTGATGGCATCGTAATTTTCAGTGACTTCAATAACAAAATCTTCAAAGTCATCAAAATGTAACTTTTCCAATATAATCACCACCAGTCAAATTAAGCGTTCTTAACAGCATCCTTAAATGCTTTACCAGCCTTGAACTTGGGAGCCTTGGAAGCAGCAATCTTCATAGCCTCACCAGTCAGAGGATTTCTTCCATCTCTAGCAGCTCTCTCAACAGCCTCAAAAGTACCAAAACCAACCAGCTGTACCTTACCACCGGCTACAACTTCATCCTGGATAGCCTTAAGTACACCTTCTACAATAATGCCAAGATCCTTCTTGGTTACTTCAATTTCAATATTCTCCTGAGTCTTTGCGATTAATTCTGTCTTGTTCATTTAATTATTCTCCTTTTTCCCTAAAATTTATTTTATATTTATCGGCAATTTTGTTTTGCCTTTTTCGAGTATTTTGTTTTGGGTTTTTCGGCAATATTTTTTAAGATTGTCGAAATAATAAAGAGAGCAGTAGCGAACTGCTCCCAATGTGGCTTCGTCAGCCAAAATTAACCATAGGTTATTTCCATTTATTAATTGCCAGTTGGAGTCTGGACTATTTTATGTTATACTAATTCCGTGATTTCATATCACATTCTTGGTCATCAGCCTTTCCATAGAATTTGTTTTTTCTTACGAAAGGAGGACGAAGATATGAATAAGTGTGCATTTCCTTATATTGTATCAGTCAGGTCTTACGAACGTTTTCGCTTGGGAAAGTGGGAACAAGTAACTAAGTACTGGCGTAGACCGCCTAGACGGTAGTTTATAATTCTTCATCCTGAAGCCGTGATCAAGTTCTCATGTTGATTACTAATTCTCGATGACTGATGACCTTTTATGATATGTTTCACTGGAATACATAGTTTCACCGATGTGGTGAAAGTGTCATTATGAATGAAATTAGTATTTAGTCTAATTCAATAGGGTAGCAACATTTAATACCTCTATTATTCACAACTAATACGGTCTGCGATGGCTTTCCAGTTAATCTCTTTTGGCGTGTATACTCATCACCACTGCCTCCAAGACTACCGGATTGCACTACTTTAATTCCAGATACGTCTGTCATTGCAGGAAAGTGTTTATGTCCACATAATACGCAATATGGAGTAAATTTAGCCCATAATGCAAGTTTTGCAATAGATGTATCACTCATAGTATCAAAATCACCATGGACACCGAAATATGATTTATCTCTAATAAAGAAAATAGACATAGTATCATCTATGTCTTCATCATATACAGTAACGTTGTCTGCATTTTTCAACATAGACTTAATGAACCATATAATAAGAGAGTCTAAACGTTCTCCTAAAAGAGCATCTTCCTTTTTCTCTTTGATTCTGCTATGATTACCTGAAACTCCTCGTACTTCAACATTATTAAAATGTTTACCAAGCTCATATACGAAATCTGAGATATATTCACAAGCAAGTTTCACCTGCTCAATTACATTCTCTTTATTTGTAACAGAAATCGTCGAATGGATGTTGCCGCTGATGAGATCTCCTAACAATAACACAACACAATTTTCAGCAGAGTGTGTTTTTTGAATATCAACAATCTCAGACAAATACTGATTTAACCTATCTTTTGCGATTTTAGAATCATAACAACCATCATAGCTATAATATGAAGATCCAAGATGGAGATCAGATAAACATACGATCATATCATTGTCACTATATTTAATAAAAGGACTCTTATCATATGTAATGTATCTAGCATCGGCAATACTATTAAGCATATTGTCAATCTTTTCGATTGTTGTCTCTAGCCTAGATTCTTCTCGAAGTCTACGATTAATATCAAGACGTTCATCATATAACTTGCGTTTTTCTTTCTGAATTTCTTGCTTTTCTAAACGTAACTTTTTGAAATACTCATCGTCATTTTCATTTAAGTTCTTACTCTGAGTATTTTTCCATTTATAATAATCAGATACGAAAGCAGATCCAATAAGAGGAGGCTGTGAGCCTTTTCTGATCGTGTCAGGGTTAAAGTCTAAATTATACCTCTGACAAATTTCAGACCAATCATCATCACTGATTTTGTTTACTTTATTAGAACAGTCTTGAAGCAACTGTTCATACTTTTCAGGTGTCAAATTGTATTTACTTAATGTCTCTTCAATATTAAACAATTATTCACCAACTCTCTATTCTTCAGCAGTTTCGCATTTTTCGTCAGCAGAAATCTCAAATGTAATCTTGAAATCAATTGTATCAAACGGAATTGCATCAATTACTTGTTGAGATAAATCTTCGCCAGTTCCGGCATCTACTAATTTTAAATCCTTTACGGAAATATTTTCTAATTTGATTGTCTTTTTAGGAGCTGTAATTTTCTCCTCTGACTCTGTAATTTTAATCATCCTTTTTCTCCTTTATTATATTACTCAATATTTTTTCAATATTATCAAAATCCCAATACCAAATTTCTAGCAATTTGATATTATGGTCTTTCGCATATTGTTTCTTCCTTTTATCATGTTCTTGCTGAATTTTGAAAGCATTTATAGCATAATCATTCCCTTTTCCTCCAAAATCTATAGGTTTTTCATGCTGGATGCCTTGATACTCAATTAATAAATTATATTTAGATAAATAGAAATCGTATCTTAATTTAGTATTATGAGTGCCAATCAAATCATCGAAAGTTTTTTGGGAAGAAAACATAATATTATTTTTTAGCAAAAAATCAATAATGACATTTTCTCCTTTTGACAAATTACATATTGGACATCCTCTATAATTTTTGTTCACAAGATCTGTGGCGATAGGAAACCATTCTGTGCTACATTTTTTACACTTTACATGAACTTTTTTTGACATACCATTATAATTATCTATATATTCTATATAAGGATTAGATATTGATAATCTATATAAAAAATCGCTCAATGAAATTCTTGATTCTTCTCCCATTTTAATATACGCACAACTTCTACATATTACGTCATTTGACAATATACGATTAGGTAATGTTTTATAAATATTGTGACAAAGAGTACATTCACAATTAATTTCTTTATTTGAACCTGAGTATTTACCGACAATTTTTATTGGTAGATTATTATTTTCGATATGCTTTTTTAAATTAATTTCTTTATCCCTTCTATAACATTCCTTACATCTATAACAGCCTGATAATAAATTGGTTGGTCTTGCAGTAATTGAATAATTATCTAATGAACAATAAAAAGCGATTGGTGTTCTATTGTCTATGTAAATATCATTAGTATTCCAATATGTTCTATTTGTTTTATTAAATAAGCTTAAATTTCTAATGAAAACTTCATGAGAATTTTTTCTACTATTAGAAATTAATTTTTTTGCACATTGTGGACATCCTTTTCCTGATAACAAATTTGATGGATTTGCATACCAAATTGTATTATCAATTAAACATTTACATTTTAATTTCGTCTTTGAATTTTTATATTTATCCAATATTTCTATATTTGAATTTAGATTATGTATTTCTTCAACAAACTTTGCATGTGTTTTTGTTTTACTCATTTTAAAAACATCTCCTTCGTAACATTTATTAAGAGATTAGATATTTCTCTTTGTCTATTCTCCATTTTTCTAAATTTTGATTAAGTAAATTATTTTTTTCAAATAAAAAAACTAAAAAACCATTTGATTTCTTATCTGTATCTATTCTTATTATCTGACAGCCATTTTCAATTAAATAGTTTGCCAAACGTTTGCTTTTACAAACAAACATATTTTTTCTCCTTTTCATCCAATAAAATAGGAGAGTAGTAAAACTCTCCTTAAATAATTAAAGTTAGATCAGTGATAACCTCGTCGATGACACCGTACTTTAATAGTTCATCACTAGATAAATACCAATCTTTATTCCTATTTTTATTAAAAGTCTTTTCGTCGATAGTAGTATTATCAAGAATATAAGACTTCATTTGTTCAATTTGTTTCTTATAATTTTTCTGTGCTTCCTCGATCTGCTCTGCCGTGCCTTGGAATGCAGCGGATCCACTATGTACAAGCATAGAAGTATGAGAAAACGCATAACGTTTCTTCCCTGATAGGAAGATTAAAAAACCTGCCGACATTGCAACACCCATTCCAATTGTAATAATTGGAATTCTGCTTGATTTAACCAAATCACAGAAAAAGAGAGCCTGTTCTATATCTCCCCCATAACTATGAATAAATAGACGAATCGGATCAGGACTTTCGACATCCTTTTCTTCGATATTCATTTGGATAATTATCTTTGCAAGCTCGACAAGAGAATAGTCTTCATCAATTTCATAATCAATGTAGAATGTTCTATCATTCCTACTTTTCCAGTAGGTATATTCTTCAGGAGACGGTAATTGGTCTTCTTTTATACCACCAACTAAAGGTATTTCCAGTAATTCCATAGGCATTTTGCCTCGTTCTTTCTATAGATTTCTCATAATGAGATTTTTAAACTGTGAATTTTAAGCTAGAATTAGCTATTACGACTCTAGTAGATTTACACTGTTTAGATAATTCTTCCTCTAAAGCCTTTTTAAGAGTTTCTTTAGCAAGAGAAGATCCATGATGTAGAATAATTTTCTGACATGTAATAGATGTATAATCCTCTACAAGCTGTTTGAATGGAGCATGGCCAGACATTGATTTCAGAGAATAAGACGCACACCGGCAAGCATATTCTTTTTGATCAATGGTAATAGATTTTCTCTTATTATCCTTCAGCAACGCGGCTAAAGAACCTTCTGTACTAAAGCCTACAAAGAGGACAGTACTGTTCTGATCAGGAACGCATCTCTTAAGATAATGACGAATTCTACCGACTTGACACATTCCACTCGTCGAAATTACGCAGCAAGATTCATCACTTGACACAATAGCTTTGCTTTCTTCTGGATCTTCAACAAAATGAAACATATCATCCTGAATCATTTCATCAAATAGAATTTTATCTTCACCATTAAGGCATTCACCATAATCTTCGAATATCTTAATCGCAAGAGGAGAGTCTATATATACCTTTGGCTTCCAATCAGAATCCTTGTACATCTCATAAATCATAAGAACAAGTTGCTGCACTCTGGATTGTGCAAAACTCGGAATTATGACTCTACCATGCATTTCGTGAATCTGTGTTTCTATAATAGACTTAAATTTATCTAAATCATTCTTCCGCTCTTTCAAACCGGTTTTAATTTCAGGCTTATCTCCGTATGTTGACTCGCCTATAATAACATCAGCTTTCTCTACTTGCTGATATTCTCCAACAAAATGATTTTTGACCACTTTATTCCCGATGTCACCAGTTACTAAAATGGTTTTTGTTAGTCCATCAATGGTGATATATAATTTTACCTGACAGCTACCCAATAAATGTCCACTTGGGATTAATTCAAATGCAAACTCATCATCTATTGTAATTTTCTCATTTATTGGCTTTTCTAATGTATATTCCAACATAGTATCAACATCTTCAATAGAATAGAGTGGATTGTAATTTTTGTCATTCTGAGAATTAATTAATAAAACATCTCGTTCACTAATTTGAGCAGAATCATATGCCATATCTTTTAAAACTTGTTTTGATCCACTTGAAATAATAGTGGCAGCCCTACATCCTTCTTTATACAAGCGAGGACATAAAAGGGAATGATCCGCATGATTGTGGGTGATAAATATAAAATCAATATCACGAGGTTTAAACTCTTTGAATTTTCTGTTATTTACTAGAAAATCCTCATATCTATCATTTGTTTGGTGTAATCCACAGTCAACCAAAATTTTGTGATTTTCAGTATAAATATAAATTAAACTCCCTGTCACATCTTCAGATGATGGTGAGTCTACAAATGATATCCGTATTGAATTTTTTCTTTTCTTTGCGATGATCAGACACCGCCTTTCATATAGATTTCGTTACTTAACGATAGTAGAAGAGCGCATTTCCTTTAACTTTCTCATATTATTCTTAGTCTCTGCTAGATAATATGTATGAGAATTACTGTATGTATGGCTAATACCTTCGTATCCCCAACATACGCCCATTTTATTCAATTTTAATGCTTCACTTTTAGTAATTAATACTATTTTAAACACTTCCTTTTATTCAAATTTCCTACATAAGTAGGATAGTAAGTTTCTTGTGGGCTTTGAACCCACGTTAACTGATTGGAAATCAGTCGTGCTAAACCAGACTGCACTAAAGAAACATAATACAATAAACTGATCCAGTAGGGCTCGAACCTACAACAACTCGGTTAACAGCCGAGTGCTCTACCATTGAGCTATGAACCAAAATAAAAAGAACTCCGTGAAACACGAAATCCTTTTACTATAAGCTGAGATATTTGACTTATTACGCTAACATCTATTGTGGTTGGACACAATTTATCACACAGTCAATTAGACTGTAGTTAGCAACAACACAGATTTTGACATAATCTGCAAACTCTTACTATGAAGCATTATAGATTTCCTTTCTGCACATTCTTCCTTGCGAGATTCATAGGTTGCAGCCTATTAGAGTTGCACGTACTTGTAATTTCTCATATAATGCCTTGCGAGCCTTATATGCCACCATATTACAGATGGATAAGTTGTTTTTCTCTTCATAGTCATACACGCTTTTGCTTCAATATTTTGATATTTTCAAAATTAATATAATTTGTAATATTCTTTTATTATCATCAAAAGTATGTATTTTATTATGGACGATGAGGTGTATATTTGACCATCCATACCTTTTGAGTACAGCCCAATCATCACCATCCTGCTCGACTTGCTATCGTCTAACTTTGTATTAAATCCCCTCTTTTTCAAGTTGTGAGAATTACCTACAATCCAATCAGCACTTATTCTTGCGGAATTCGCACCAGTTGTACATAAATCATCCCCAGATTTCTCTGTTAATACAGCGCATTGCTATTACGCCTACTTAACCGTATCATTAGCAGTAGCCCTCTGATTTTAGGTCAAGCATAGATTTATGTGTTTTCCGTCAAGCTGTATTTCTACAGTCGCAGTATTACAATACATCCATACTGCTTTATACATGTTGCCATGCTTATTTGACGATCCGAAACCGACCGCCTACCGAAGTAGGAGATTACGGGAGTAGGGCATGATCCTACATACTCCTGGATATGAGCCAGGTGAGCTTCCAATTGCTCGTCATCCCGTGATATATTTTTTAGAACACCGGCAGTCATACAATCAGAATGATAATATAGCCACCGGCAAAGAAATGGAGGTAACACAAAATGAAACCTAAATATCAGATACTTATAAGAAAACTGAAACATCAATCATAATTTCAACCAATTATTTGAACGTTATAAATAACGGAATTAATAATTCTTTAAATAGAATTTATATATTATTATCATCATAATATGTTTTATCTGTAAATTGGCGAAACGATTATTGAAATTTGATGTTATTGAATTTATGAGAGTATGGAATAACAAAAGAATGAGTTAACACTTTACGAAACATATAGCGGCTTTTATTTGCATTAACATACAGTTAAGTCAACCAATTATATGTATAAAGTAAATTAAACTTCATTAGTTTATTAAACTTTCCATTTGTTTTTATCATATGTGATCTATGGCATATCACACAAACCTTGCAGCATCATAGTTCATCTGCATCTGAACCGATTGACAATTATTCAATCCGCTTCAGCTCTCTCGTAAGTACCTGATATTTTTAACAGGAGAGAAGAGTGCTACTTTTTACATGCAGCAACTACTTCCTCAAATGTATCAGTTACATCCCATGTAGGAACAAAATCTACAACAGTAGTGAGTTCGATTGCATCCAGTTTAGTGGAAATCTCATCAGTTTCCTTCTGATATTTCTTAGCCAGATTACGAACATCATCACGCTTAAAGTTAATAGTAGTCACACTATTAACATCATAATAATAAGACACCTGATCTCCAGCCTCATTGAACTTATAGCCGGTTCCACGAGAAGTTGTCTCACTATTCTTAATACCTGCCATATTATTAAACACTGAAGAAATTCTCTGCTTTAATTTATTCATAGAAACCGAAGAGTCAATATCAATTTCAGTAGATCTCTTGGCAAGAGTAATAGCTTTAGTTAGCTTTTCTTTCTCTACAATAACTGCACATACCACATCAATAAGATCATTTGCAGTAAAATCTACATTATGAACATTCTTCACCTCAATAATTTCATCATCTGCAAGAGGATTTACTTTCTTTCGATTATGTGTCTCTTTTGTCTCAGTGACAAAATCAGTTCTACAAAGATAATTAGTAGCATTGCTTAAAATAAGATCCAAAAAATTCTGATAACGAAATGCTTCTTTTAATACCATTCCTTTTTCTCCTTTTAATTCCATATATGATAATTGTTATTTGTTACAACTATTTATTCTCTCTTTTATGTAAAAGAAAGACTGATTTCATCCAATCTGCAATGCCACTCATATGAGTAGCAAAGCAGACATACAAAGATTGCCGGTTTGTTTCTTCCATGACAATCGTTTTTGTATCATGTTTTGTATATATTTCATTATATACCATTCAAAGAAAAACACATTTTTTGTTAAAATGTACCAAAAATCCATATATATCAATGGTTTCAACAATTTAGTTTTTCGAACATTTACACGTTTCTCATAGATTTCATACGTTCTTTCGCTTTGTATTTGTCTATTTCTTTTGCACATTTATCACAATATAATTTAGGTCGTCCGTTCTCAGCAATCTTAATTTTTCTACCACATCCTGGATTCGTACATTGTTTATATCCTTTCTTGAAATTGCCTATGTATTGATTGCCAATATTCTCAAATAGAGTCACCTTATAAACAATATCATCATCCATATTACCTAAATCAACCTTGATATTAAGATTATTCACCTTTTTCCCAAAATGAATATAACCATTACTATATAACTCATGTAACAATTCATTCTTTTTGTCGGATGAGAGAGTAACATTAGCAAGTTTGAATACTTCCGAAAGACCCTTAAGATCCTTTTTATTTATCCAACCATCGCTATCCATGTATCTGGCTACTGCAAACAATGTAAACATAAATTTCTTCTGACGATCATTTAGAAGAGACTCCACGATTTCTAGTTCTTTTTTATAGATGGGAATATATTCAAGTTCTCTAAAGAATTTATCAGAATCTAAATCATATAAATTAAGACAAGTTTTTTTGATTTTATTTGCATATCTATATTCTTGATAACCATCAATATCAAAATCAAGCATTTTTTGTTTAACAATATCAATTAAAATATCAGGATCTTGTTTCTTGTCAAAGTAATATTTGGCGATCAGAGTTATCAGATAGCCATTAGAAATATTATCTGGTTTTATTCCTGATGCCAATACATCCCTAATATATTCTTTTTCATTCAGTATGTACAATTTCTTCCTCCATTCCTTCTAAACGTTTAATTATTAATTCTCCAATACAATCCCAACAAAACTGCCGATTACCTTTATAACCGTATGTCATATCAAGTATGATATTCATACGCTCATCATCATTCGGACAAATATCCATTGCTTTTTGTTTAATAGAAGAACATAAATATTTTCGGCTTTCATTGGCGGTCATTTTGTCATTTAAATGTTGCTTCTTTTTATATTCCGCAACACACTCACAATAATACTGCTCAAGTTCTTTTAATGCTTGTCTATGTTCTTCGGTACAACGCCTCTTTACTTTTAATGTGTTGTAATCAAAAGAAGAACTTTTATGTAACTGTGATTTATAACCATCCAATTCACTTTCAACATATCTACAAATCTGATTCATCGAGCAATCACCTATGCCAACTGGCATTTTTCGCTCATACCAAAATAGAAATTCTTTTTGCTCATCTGTAATAGAGTCGTAATTATTATATAGATCCTGAATGGAACAATGATAAAGTGCATAACACTTTGAATCACTTTCTTTTATATATTGTTTATATTGTCTTTTTGTCTCATCGTATACATAAATCATAAAATAAGGTTTTCTATATGCACATAGAGACTGCAAGTATTTATTCTGTCCACAAGCACCAAGATTATACCAACTGCTTTCCATAGGTTTAGCAATAATTCCCTTAATTTTGTCCAACTCATTTTGCTGGTATAGCTGTCCACATTCAATTCTATATTCTAATTCTTTATATTCTGACGAATCTTTCTCGAAATGAGATTGAACTTCCATCATTGATGTGACATAGTTAGTGATAGTACCTACTTGATTCCCCATACCTGCTTTATTAGTTGTTTTTACAGCTGCTTCTGTAACTTTAATTTTTTCTGCATTTCTCTGAACACATTCTATGGCAGGTAAGTATCTATAACGTCTTTTTAATACAGCATTATTAGTCGAAAAATTCAAATCTGAATCATAATCTTCTCCGTTTTCAGCCATACAAAATGAATCCCAACCATTAATAATCATAATAGTATCCATATATTGATACCAGTATTGACAATCGTTAGACGAATTGACTTTGCACATACGAATGTTATTATGACTTGTCATAGGACTTCTAAAAACAACAATTTCATTCTCGTTTTTATCAACCCAAAATTTTGAATAACACTCATTAGCCCTTAATAAACCGGTTACATTTAATCCGCAAATAGACTGCATCAGAGCAAACGGATCACCACTGGCAATTTGATAATTACCATTTACGAACAATTTCCCAATTTTTGCATCATTCATTTTTTTCTTGATATACCTATGTACAGAATCAATTACATATGGATCACCAAGCATATATTCACTTGTATATAATGCACGTTGCCATGAATTTACATCAGTATTTTCATTAATTCCTAAGAACTTAATAGTAGAAGTGTAGTCACCACACATTGCATCCTTGAGATACTTAATCGTCGGTGCGCATAATTCCTTAATGTCTTCGTCGGCAAACTCATAAGACTGTAAATACTGGTAATTTAATTCTCTTTGTTCTTCAAGAATATGTGGAGAAATTTTTGTTACAGAGAATCCATATCCACATTCTTTATATGCACTTATATATTGTTCAATATTGTCATATGCTCCCCATAGTTTAAGTGATGATTCAGTAACAATCATTTCACACTGTCTAATATCCTGATAATTCCCCCAAATATCCTCGATCATATAGTTTCCATTATTATATTTCTCAATAAATTCATAAATAGGAAATGGGTAGAGCATACCTTTTAACCATGCATTCCTTAAGCATACACCACCAGGAATATAATCAAGACCTAAAGATTCGGCAACTCGCTGCATATATTGAATAGTACAAAGATTAAAGCCATCAGATATGTTATTTTCAAGAGCTTTGCCTTTAATAAGTTCTCTTATTGGTTCTTTCGAATCTCCACAATCATTAAGAGAGATAACATCTGCAAAATATTGTGTAATGCAATCTTTTACAACTAAAATTCCATGTGGATCACAAATCGGTTGGGAAGCTGAACAAGTCAAAGCTTTATATGCTTCATATTTAGCAGGAACTAATTTTAATTCTGGATTTCTTTTGCACTCGCATAATTCATTTAGCTTATCTAAATATTGTGAATTGCAAAACAGAAGAGTGTTATTTTTAAGGCCACCGGTTGTTCCTACGAAGCGTCTGTAGTTAACACCATTTACAATAATACCTTTTTTACCAGTAACTCTAGCAAAATCAGATTTCTTGTCTACTACAACCTGTATAAAAATTTTAGAGAAATCAATTTCTTTAATAGGTCTTTTTAGAATTTTATTTGCCATTATACGAAACTCTTGAGCTTCAAATAAAGAAATCAACTCTTGATATTTAAATGCTTCCTTTTTTGTAATCGTTAGATCCCAATTAGAATACTTTAATTTATTTGTTCCGATTTTAAAAATTTCATATTGAGGTACGCTAATTCCAGCCATACTTTCTCCTTTTTTAATTCTTAGTATTTTCATTCGGCAATATCTTCGCAACAACATTACCTTTTAATTCACCTTTACTATCTGCATAGATGCCATTCAATTCTCCGCAATCTTCTCTAAGACAAAGTTTTTCTAATAGATTATCTGTTACAAAATCATTATTATTTTGCAATACTACAATTCTTCCCATGCTGATTACTCCTCAAAATATACAGGCACTCGATCAATACCATAAGACCGACAGATCAGATAAGATATGTAACCATCGACCAGTGTAAAATCTCTCTTTAATACAATCGGAGCTGGCAGCTCACCCGTCTTAAGATAATAATTATATTTTGCTTCCTGTTTTGCAAAACTAGGTTTGCTTTCGCTAAACTGAGCCGTAATCTCAATGTCATCAATATCTACATAGTACTCATTGCCGGTTTCATATACACCAAACAGTTCTTTAATTCCTCTTATTAACTTTCCCATAAATTATCCTCCATTTCTTTTAACTCCATATCCAAGCCAGTCTAATAACCAACGTAAATTCTTTTCACAACCAAAATGAATACATTCGCCATGGTCATTTTCTATATACTCATCACCTTCATATATTCCCTGATCACATACTTCGCATATAGCAATAAATTTTGGCGGTTCATATTTAGGACACCTCGGATTATGCATTCCTTCGGTTTCGCCACATATTTCACATGCCATTTATTAATTCTCCATTCATTTCTAAAATTATTTCAATCTTTCATAAGCAAAACCATCGTCAGTAGAATAGTAGATATCCTTTATTCCTATATCTCTTATGGCGGCCATGCAACTAGGACACGGACGAGATATACCATAATCCTGATCATGTCGGATTCTGTAAATATACAATTTAACTTTTGAGAAATTTATATCCAGATTACGGATAGAGTTAATGCAGCTGATTTCTGCATGAAGCTTTGGAATAAAGTATGTATTATCTATAGCTCTGTAACGATTATAATAATTCTGCCGTGGATGAGTTTTATTACTATTGCATCCAATTCCTATAATAGATCCTTGATATACCGCCACGCATCCCACATGTATTTTTGTGAAATCTGAGATAGCGGCGACTTGTTTTGCTTTCTGAAAATATTTATAGTCTATTCTTGCCAACATTTTTCATCTATAAAAATTATCCTTTCTGAGAGCAATAGAAAACTGACTCGATTTCAGCGTTTTATATTTAGACAAACAACTTACCATCAAAGCACGTTTCATTGAAATTTGATGTATAAATCTATTTAAAACTCCAATAAACTGAACATAGTAGAAGAGTAGTATTACTTCTTTTTCTTTGCTCTATAATCAGCCAACGCCTGTTTCATCTTTTCTTTCTGTTCTTCAGATAGCTGCTTCTTGGGCTTATTAGGATCAGGCTTGGATCCTGGATTGATACGAAACCACTTCTTCGGAATTTTCGCACAGATACTTCCGTCTTTATTCTGAGTCAGGTATTTAAACTCTTCAGCACGTTCTTCATAAATTTTCTTTATACGATTAATCATCTTTCTATCTGTAAATGATACGCAAACATATCTTTCGCCAGTCAGATAACAAAGATCATTTTCATTGTTGTTTTCAAAATCCTTTTCAACTGCCATATTACTTATCAACCTCCGCCTTACGTTTTCTAGCTTTCATATTTTCTATGCATTTCTTATCAAATAGAAGATCGGCATAGATACGATCTGCCCATGATTGTGCTTTTTCGTGGCGTGGATAGTCGGTGCAGTAATCTGTATAGTTGATAATTCCTCCAAAAGTGTTACGGTGTTCCTCTAGTGTAAAATTTCCTGTCATAAATTAATGTCTCCTTTTCGTTTATCATTCGCATACCTCCTTTAAATTTGGTGCTGCGTTTATTGTTACAATTACTTATTCTCTGTTTGATATGGAATTGTTTCCTCTTTTAATTTCTCCAAATGAGTCTACTTTATAAACTTCTAACATTTTTTCAATAGCCCATTCAATTTCTTGTTCATATCTTTCATTATTCAATACATAAATATTGGGAACATTTTTTGGTGGTTTTTTAGGATCTGGCTGAACGCTTCCGACTTCTTGTTTAATTAGAAGAGGTTCTTTGTCACCAATAGAAGATGTGAGATATTGAATACATTGATTAATAGTATCTTTTGACATGGATAAATCTTTAGACATAGTTTCGATACTTCTATAAAATGCTTCTGGTTTATCTTGTGGTTTAGATAATAGCTCATTACCATTTTTATCTCTCTGTCTTATATAAATATAAGAATTGATATATAGGAAAGCTATTAATATATTCTCTCTATTTATAGAAGATTCATTCATCATTATGAAATCAAACTGAGTAGAAGTAAGTTTTGAAAAATCTTTCTTAAAATCAAAATTATCTGGATTTATTTTTATTTCAATACCTGTATCATAACTAATAGAATCAAGATTCTGTTTTACTTCTATCATTTTGTTATTAACCATATATTCAAGTACATCTAGTATTTCATGAAATGCCTTTGGCTTATGCTTAGTAGTTTTAAATCCATAAAATTCCATTACTTTACGAATAGTAATCCAGCTATAATTTTCATATGATCTATATTTATCTATAAGAATATATGTAATATAAAATTTTCTACTAATACCATATTTTGTTTTAATATTCCCTTGAATATAATTATTTGGAAAACGAGTAAAGTATTCTGTTTCTTGCTGATTCATTATTTATTCCTTTGCATATATAATTTTATTTTGAGGTTTCATGTTTTCTAGTTGTTTTCTTATTTTTTGTATCATTTTCTGATCATATTTACTAAATCCTGTATTATGAGGGTTATAAAATGAAACACATTGATATAATTTATCTGAAATTCTAATATAGTTAAATTGACTTTTTATTAATCCTGTTATATTTCCAAAACAACTATATAATCTTTTCTCAGTTATATATTTATTTGCCAAATCAAATTGAATTGTAACAATATTTGAATACTTTGAATAAGGACTACACCGTTCGACACATTTTATTTGATATATGGTATCATTTACTCTATACGGCTTGCTATTTATGCCAAAATAAAAATCCCCTATCAATACTTTTGAATCATATAATTCTGTACGGTTGTCTTCTTTTAATAATAGCTTTCTGTCTTTCCATATAGGTAACTGATTTACAATATTACTAACCTTTACCTCAAATAAATTAATAACTTGATCAGCTATATAATTATAATAGTCGGCTAGTTCTGCCCATAATTTTGGATTTGTTTTATATATTTCTATAACAATATATCCCTTGTTTGTTTTAGCTAATATGTCTACTATAATATTCTTATTCCAGTTTGTATTAAATTTTTTATTTAGATTTACTTCAGTTTCAAAATCTAAAATTGTTAATAGTTCTCCACAAGATAATATTTGCATTCCTTTGCATAATAAATTATTTTTATAGTGTTTATGTAATTCTGATTCCAAATTTTTAAAAATTCCTCCATTAAAATTATTTTACGAGCGTTCAGCAAACAGCACTTTTGTGTATGTCTAATTTAAAAATAACAGAATTTTGACAACACTTTTGTGTATGTCAACTGAACTGAAAGAAGATAAACAACATTTAATAAGACAGACTATAAGTAATTTATTCACTACGTTCATAAATTACTTTAAAAGGCTTTTTATTTATTCTCCAAAATGGGAATGGAAATGGAAAAATCCACTAATTCAAATTAATCCACTTTTATAATAAGCCTAAAAATAAACTAATAATTAGTATTTTTCCCTTTTATGATAGTTTCTGGTTCACCTGGTACTCTTTTATGCATAGTATTTATTCTCCATTCATCTTATTATTTTCCTCTAAATCAACATATCCTCTGATCATATCATCATCTATATGAAATACTGGTAATCTATCTTTATATTCCTCAAATAATTCATCACCTGAAATAATAGAATGATATTTCATTCCATTAGACAGCATTCCAGTTCTGTGATAATCCTTTACGATAGAATCTTTTAGTTTTTCACCAATCTTGCCACAGATAGAGCAGTAGCTACTTAATCTAGTATGGATATTATTTTTACCAAAATAATTACTTTCGTATCTTAATAAACACTCCTTGTAATTATGCTTATGTTTTGATTTCTTGGATATTTTAGAAATATCACTACCGGTATTCTTGTGATACTTTGGTATTTCCTGCTCAAATTCCATTCCTAATGCTTCACAGTCTTTGATGAGTTGTTCATCAGAAATTGCATCTATTCTTTTCTTGAATTGTTCAAATCCATTTATAAATTTATTTTCCATTATATTTTCTCCTTTTATATTATATAAAAATGATTTAACTCATATTAGGTTATTCTATGTTTAGAAGATACATCTACCCAAAATTTTTTGCTTCGCAAAAACCGACCCTATCAAGGGTCTATTTTTAATTTTTTAGAATGAGGTGATATTGCAAAAGTATCATTATAATATTTTTTCTTCCATGGTTCCCAATGATCAATTTCTTCACAGATTTTCTCATATAACTTTTTCATTTCATTTTTAGATAATGATTTGTTTTGTTTATTTTCCATTATATTTATATCCTCCTTTTATTGATACTTATTTAAATAATAACATCAATATATTATTCTCTATTTTTTAATGGATAGTGTGTATTATAAGAGTACTGATCTGTTTAGTTTAAATGTACCCCCTATATGTTTACACATATATGTTTATATGGAGCCGATTATTTAGTGTGAAAGTTTTTATAGATAATACATAAGAGATTTTTGATACGATTTGAGAAGTTTTATCATTTATGGTAGTTTATCATTGAAGTGGTTTTCGTTCGAATTTGGGTATTAGTTTATTATAAAATTCCAGTAAAAGTTGGGTATGTAGTGCGAGAGTGATATAGGGAATATTTTTATGAAATGAAAAAAGAGACATCTTTAAGACATCTCTTTTTAGATAAATCTATGATAACCAGCTTGATTCTGGTTTCGCTATAAGACGAGCATTATTATATGCCATATCAAGTGTAAGACAAGTATGACCTTGATATGAATCACCATGCTTTGTTACTGCTAATGCTAAGTCAGGAGTTTCATTTCCAAGTAAATATAATGGAAGAAGTAATTGTATCTGATCGTTATAATACTGAGGTACAGCAAGTTTATAATTCATAGATACTTTCATTTTCATAATTTCTATAGAACCAATCATAATTGCCAGTAAATTTTTGGCAGATCTTATTTCTTGTGGAACTCGTTCAATATTTTTATCTTCAGATAAAATATGTTTATATTGGACATCTATACGACATTTAGGATCAAATATAAGCAATTCTGGATTAGAAAAATAATTTGCTTTTGGCGGTAAAGTATGTATATCCATTTTGCTTAATTCATATTCAGTGTAGAATTTAACATTGTTTCCAGTCTGATAAGCATAAATTTCTTCATAATCATTTGTAAATAGACCGGTATTAAAGATTGCACAATTATTAATTACTCTAATGTTTTTCTCGGATTGGAGTTTATTATGTGTCTTTACCATATAATTCGCAAGAATACCGTTATTAGGATATGTATCATTAGACCAATTTTCTTTAAAAGCTTTTTGTGATAGTTCATCAGTGTAATTATTCCAGTTCACTTGAAAATATGCCATATATTCAGCTCCCTTTGTGTTCTTAAATGCTTCTATAAGTATATCATATTTGCGAGATGAATGGAACGGGTAAAGTGATGTGTTTTGAGGCTTATATAGCTCAAAAGGATATGATTCATATTCTGTGGATTTCTGAGGTATATATTCTCCTTGAAGATTAGTACGTGCTATTTCATAAGCTTCTTGTGGTGTATTTGCATATACAAGATAGATATAGTCATATGGTTTATAACAGAATGCTGCTGTCGTAGGGATTAAGTATGTGTTCATATAATGTAAACTCCTTTAATATTTTCTTTGATGTTCAATTATTCTCCACTTTAGTTCCGTAAATGTCCATGTTTGTACCAGAATAGTACCATATCGGGTACACATCAATACCATATCAGTCCATATAAGTGTAATAATGAGTTATTTTGTAGCAATAATGTAGCGTCGAGATTTTCTTTATTTAATAGGAAGATTTGAGATTTTAATGTGAAATTTTGAATGGGTGGAATTTTGATTTTTGGGATTTGAAGTAGGTGAAAGTAGCGTGATTTAGGGATTTTTACGATAAATGGGACGATAAGCGGTTTCGAGGTGGGAAAATTGAGTTTTTGTTGAGGTGTGGGGATTTTTTGATGGTTGGGAATTTTTAATGGGGGAAGTAGACTTTTAAGTTGGTGTGTAGGTGAATCAGCTATAGCCTGGCGTTGAAAACGCTGCTCTTTTTTGAGTTTGATCTACCCCCATAGTAGAAAAAATCACGGTATTTCTCTATTTTTCCGTAGGTGAACAAATGTTTTGCTTTTGTGGTGGTGGTAGTTGTTGAAACAGTCCAGTTTCCGAAAGACTGTATTATTAGAATGGTACAGTGGTACAATAAATGTTATCGAAAAATATTTTAAAATAGTTGTTGACAACAACAATACATTGTGATAATGTATAGCTATCAACAACGAACAACAACATATTTCATTTCAGAAAGTTCTTTTCAAGAAATTTCAAAAAGTTGTTGACAATCACAATTCGTTGTGATAATCTAATAATGAAAAGAGGTGATAGCACATTGACAAAAGAACCATATGATATAAAATATGGTTGGGCTAGTCCTTACGATAGCATGGTATTTGCTACCGATTCTGAATACTAGGAATATTCAGAGGAAGAGGACTAGCCACAACGCTAATATGTTGGATAGAATCCTAACAATTCAATTCTAGCATATCAGCACAATTTTCACAAGTAAAAAACAATGATTTTATTTATAAGGTACTGTTTTACATTCCTAGAATGTGAAGCAAAAGACGAAAAAATAAAGTTGTTGCTAGTGGTTTTTATAAACTTTTCCACTATACAAAGTAGTCCCAAAAGGATGAACATAAGCAGGTTATAAGATTTTCCTAGAAAAAATCTAGGTAGCCGTGTGATGAACACAATGCACCGATTGCCCATTTTATATGGTCAAGGTTGATTACCGCGGGAACGGTCTTTCCTCTACACCTATTTTCTAGGTGTGGGAAGCAGTATGAAAGTAGAGAGAAAGAAACGCCGGATAGTTGAAAAGCTATTCTAATAAAATAATCCACGCTAACATAAAAAAGCGTGTCTTTGTGAATCGTATCTACTGAATCAGTAGAAAGCTATAACAAAGAAAAATACATAAGAGACAAGTGCAAGAACAATGTAGCAGGCAATAGGGTAATACCTAGTGTTCTTTGTGTTGGGTAAAACTAACCTATATGACTATTGTTCCTCTGTACTTGTAAAACCGTAGTTATACATAGTAAATAAGGGCAGACAGTAGTAGAAGCAGCACTACCAGTCTGCCTTTTTATAGTGTGTATAACACACTGGATAACAAATAGAACAATAAAACATATTCATTGCACCTATGCACAAATAGGAGAAAGAGGTACTTTATGAAAAACCTTATGATTAACTTTTTAGCTGAGAACATTTCTGATTCTGCACGGTCTGAGTTTATGCACGCTGTACGCTATGAAAACCTGTCTATGGTTACGCAGTTACTCAATGACACTATCTCTAAATTAGAGAAAAAGATTCTAAATGAGAAAGGCACTTATTCCGCAGAGGAAGTACAGGCTTTTAATGTACAGTTGACGAACGCTCAGACTGAGCTTGCCAAGGTACAGAATGAGCATGAGGCACTGACCGACAACTATAACCGTGTGCTTACTCTGATGACGCAGAAGAATGAAGACCATTTCGGCAACTCCATAGACGTAGTACGGACTGTTCTCCGTGTACTTGGTTCATGGGATAATTCCAAGCTTGTAAAGTATGCAATTATTCCCGCTTTTGAGTCTCCCGAATTGTACGAAGCTTTGCAGGCTATTCATATCAATTCCAAGGCAGGTGAAAACGGCAATATTACCATGAGTAACGAAGTTAAAGAAGCATACAAAAAGGCATCTGATGAACTTGAGCGCATTATCAAGGTGACTTTCTCTCTGCCGTTTGAAACTCCATACACAACCAAGACACGTGTAAAGTTGACAGCAGAGGATAAGAAACTTCTGAATGATTGCTACATCAAGGGATTCTCTAACAAATTTGAAGTAGACGATGAAGAAGAGACTGTAAAATTCAAGAAGCGTCAGATTAACACGCTTGTAAAAGTAACCAAGAACCGTCAGACGGGCGAAAAGACTTATGACTATTCCGGTCTTGCTACCACTATCAGCAATATTGTGATTAAACACTACTTTGCATAACATTTGTATCACAAATGGAAAATACATAGTACGAAAGGCAGAGCAAAAAAACTCTGCCTTTTAATAGTGTGCATTTTCACACGGAAAGAAGGATATTATGAAAATATTTCAAGCGCAGCCAAATACTTTTATACACAATAGGGAAATTATGCCAGAATCTATTGTATGTGTATTATCAAACGGCACAGTATTAGTCTGCTCTGATTTCAGAAAGAGAAAAGACAATAAAATCCCTGTACTTTTCTATATGCCTAGTAAAAAATGTTGGTATAAGGCATATCAGAATGATAAAATCACGGACGCTATTCTTGCGTATTATAATGGTATCATTAAAAAAGAGAAACGCAGAAAGACTAATTTTAATGCGCTCATGAAGCATGATAGGATACATAAAAACGGTGGAGGTGGAGTGCGTTTAGGAAAATTTTGTGGACAAGTTACAGATTATGAATGCACAAAAAATCCTATGCATGATTTCAGAAGAGTACATAATTAAATATTGCGGATCACAAAACATTGTGATAAAATGGAGGTGATCACTTGGAGGTGAATTAAAAATGATAGTATATTATAAATTAGCAAATATTCTTAAAGAAAGGAATATGCAATGGAAAGATTTATGTGATTCTGGAATTTCTGTAAACATGCCAACTAGATTTTCTCAAAACAAAAACATTAATTCAGATACAATAGATAAAGTATGTCGATTTCTTAATGTACAACCAGGAGATATTATGGAATATGTTGATGAAAATAAAGCAAAAGAAGCTGAAATATTAGCACAAATGGACGCATTAAAAAAACAATTAGAGGAAGTACGATCAAATAAGTAACGCAAAATAAAACCACATAACCACACCACAAAGCACCCTATAAACGTAAAGGGTGCTATTTTTATACCCAAAATTCAACGCAAAGGAGAGAATAACTAACCATGAGTAAACGTACATTCAAGAACGGACATGCAATCACCACTTTTCCGTCTAATAACGGATTCTGCACAGCTTTAATAGGCAAATACGGAGAAACATTGAAAGTAATCTATTCTGCTAACACAGTAGAGGCAAACCGAAATCACGACAGAATCACAGCATTAGTATAAGGAGTATCAAAACTATGAGCAAGAGAAATCCACACAATACATATTGCAACTATGAAATCAGCAAGGCAAATAAGCCTCGTCCAATTTACAGCGTATCTGCACCCACAGTAACAATAGGCGTCCGCAAGGCAAATGTATCCAAAGCAATGTTGGCAAGGCGGATCGCGGAATTATTTTAACGAACGAATGAGCAAAGCGAATGAACGAAAGGAGAATAACGAAATGAGAAAGGCAATTACAGCATTTGCTTTAGGGATAATTTTAGGCACAATCATCATCGATGTAATTTATTCCGAAAGCGAAAGTAAGCATCATTACTACGCAAACACAGCAGTTGTAACGGAAATTGACTACACAAATAATCTTGTCACCGTAGAAGATTCTGCCGGTAATACATGGCAATTCACCGAAACGGAAGACTGGGAATTTTCCGACACCTGCTCTATGTTAATGGACAGCAAGGGAACGTCTAGCGTCAGCGACGACGAAATTATCCAGGTTACATATTGCGCTTTTGAAGTATTTTAATGAACGAAGTGAGTGAAACATAGTGGAACGAAGTTAAGCGAAGCGAAAGGAGAATAAAACTATGAGAGATCCAAACACAGCAAACTATTATGCACTTTTAATTGCAATTTTATGTAATGAATCTGCAAAGGAAGCACTGAAAGACATGGGTGTATGCCCTGATAATTTTGATTGAGGAGGGTACGGAAATGTACACAAGACAAACTACATACGAAGAAGTAATGACTTTAGAAGAAGCACGGAAAATCATCAATGCAGAAAGGCAAGAGAAGAGAGAAGAAATCGCAGAACTTGCAGAAGCAATCGGATTTTTCTTACTCTGCATTCTCTGCACAATTCTCTGTCCGGTTATGCTTGGAAATATTGGCGGATGGGTTATTACGATTCCTGCCAGTTATTATTATGTAAAACAGGCAAAGGCAATTTTTAAAAGAATGAGGTGATTTTGCAATGGCAAAGGCAAAAGGTTACTACGCAAATGGATATTACCATGGTTACGTTCCGTCTGTGGGCAAATACTGGCAGTTTGAAAGCGAAAGCGCATACTGTGAGTTTTTGCGTGAAAGAGGTGAAGTTTAGTGACTAGACAAACTAAACCGCCTGAGAAAACGGAAATATGTATCCTTTGTACGGAGAAATACTGTTGTAGGGGAATATGTAGAGAAATGAATAACTTCCTTATAAATAAGAAGAGAGCAAAAAGCGGAAAGGAAAGATAGAAAATGAGACCTAAATATCTTAGTTTTTGTAATGAAAGATTAGCTGGACAGTTAGAGTATGGAGATTTTTACGATATTGCAGCATACGGAAATGAAAACTGGAAAGGTAGCTATGCACCGAAGGAAGTTGCAGAAAATGCTTATGATTATTATAGCGATTTTCAGTCTGCAAAACGCAAAGGTTGTCTTACAAAGGACAATACTATTTTCCAGATGTTGATGCGTTTGGTAGAAGATGGATCTGAAGAAGCTCTTGATTGGGCGAATAAAATCCTCAATGAGATCAACGATGCAAAGGTAGAAAGTGATGGTGAATAATAATGCAAGGAGTATGTTCAGATTGCCGGTATAAAGGAACCTGTGGCGAAACATCACGGACACAACCCTGTAAAGGCAAAAAGAAATTTGCACGATCCACACCCGATAAATGGGGATACATGGAATACTGCGTGGAAGTAGTAACTGCACCACATGAATTTGAGAGGTGCAAAAATCGCACCGAAGCGAAACAGAAAGTGCAAGAGTTTAAGAAGCAAGGCAAAATTGCATACGTTACCGGTCTTACACAGAACGGAAATGATTACATCATTAAAATGTAACGGCTCATAGAAATATGTAGCCGTTATTTTTATACACAAAAATCAAAAAAGAAAGGTTAGGTAATAATAATGGGTAAAACGAGAAAGTATGTAGAGGCAAGAGAAATCGAGAGAGAAATGCAGGAATCACGGAACGGAAACGAATTTGTTGATATGGTTGAGAAAATCAGCATCAAACAGATGGTAGAAAATGCAAAGGCAAATAGCAGATTTGGTGACAAAATCCTTATGAATATTGACCCTATGTATATACATATTCCTTCATGGCAGAGAATGTGTGATGTGCTGGCTGCACAGCAAATCGGAAACAATTACAATACATACAAATGGGAAGTGCCGAAGCTTTTGTACTGGAACGGAATTTTGATTTGCATTGATGGTATGCACAGAATTTATGGTGCTTACAAGGCAAAAATCAGTAATGTTGTCTGCGAAATTCTTGAATGTTCTCTGAACGATGCAATTCATCTTTTCTTAGATCAGGGAATTGATAGACGTAAGATGTCACCCGTTGATTATTATAGAGCAGCAATCGAAAGTGGTGATGAAAATTACATTCAGTTAAAGGAAATCTGCAATAGCCACAATGTAGCAGTTAAGGGAGACCCTATTGAGAACCAGGTTGGCATCTTTACACCGATTACAGATGGAATCCGTTCTATTCAGAGAAATGGCACTGAATTGCTTAATAAGATTATCAATCTTATTACGGAATTACAGTGGAACGGATATGCAGATACATATAACGGCAAGGCATACACAGCGAAGTATATCAGAATTATGCATTCCATGTATGCATATTACGACGGCAGAACCGATGAAATGGAGGCGATTCTGAAAGAGAAATGTACTGGTACAAAGTTTTTCGTAGATAATCTGATGGAATTAACACAAGGTCAGGCATTCGATGCGCTTTCTAAAATTGTTAGATATGAAATGGAAAGTCCGTTCAGAAATCAGCCTGAGAAAACTACGAAGAAAGCTAATAAGAAATTGGCTTAAAACGGAGAACAACATAACAGAAATCATTATCCTTTGGCGAGGAAATGATATATATACATAACAACTTTGTTTACATACGAAAGCTGTGCTAACGGCTATACGGGTGAAAGGAATAATATGGATCATATTTATTTTAAAGCAAAAGAATATGATGATTCATTTTTTACAGAAATGGATATTATCAGAGCCGCAATGATTACAGAAGGCATTTTTATTGACTATAGAAATGAAGGTCAAATTAGGGAATTTGCATGGAAGTGTAAAGGAGTAGGAGAGGAAATTAAGAGACCTTCAGTAAGGTATCTTGTAAATAAAGGTAATAAAATTGGTGCTATTCACGTTTTTCGTGATATTCATAATTGCAGCATAGTGGAAGCAAAAGAGGCAGTAGATAAAATGATGGAAGAAAATGAGAGGAGGAAACGTAATGACAAGACTAACAAAAGAAATGCGTGATATTGTACCGATTCTCAAACGGAATGGTTATGTACTTGTCAGATCTAAGGGAAGTCATTTTATATTTAAAAATCGTACAACGCATAGGACAATGACAATTAGTAAGAATCTCAAGTGGATGATTTGGGAAGAGATTGTGAGAGATTATAATTTGGAGGTATAGGCAAATGGCGACTATTGAGTATAGAATTTTATTTCATAAAGGTAATGTAATTTTGGCAGAAAATAAGAATGACTACATCGTAGGAATTGATTACGATGAAACGCAGCCAAAAGGCAGTCAGTGGGGACACGGTTTATATTTTAGCAAAAACGTAGAAGGCTTAACATCTGCATTGGAAACCTTCCGTATAAGAACAGAAGAGAATTATATCCCACGATCAAGAGCAATCGAGCTGGCAACTAAATTCAAGGACTGCGCTTTGGAAGATGAAGATTTGGTTTGTGTCATTGATGATATGGATGAAAGCGAAATTGAATTTTTCGGATTGAATGACGTTGAAAGCGATATTTTGTGAGGAGGAAATAGTATGTTAGACAAATTAACTGAAGAACAGAAAATCGGCTTGCGGATTTATGTGAACAGATACACAACATTTTCGTAGAAGAAGACAATGGATTCACAGAGGATAGCATCGATGAATATTATAACAGTCCTCTTTATAAGGCAATCGATGATATTGCATATAAACTAAATAGATGGGGATGAAAATGATGAGGAAAAACGCATGAAAAATAATAATAGGGTTTATGATTTTATAACAAATGGCAATAAGACATACCAATTTAAAGATGGAAAATTATTATGGGTTATTAAGTGGTAACAAGGTAAATGAAAACAACATTTCAAGGAGAAATAATTATGATTACATGGAATGATAATTTTACTATGAAGAAAAACATAAACGGAAAATCCATTACCATAGGACAACAGAATTTTGATAATATGACTATTTTGATTAAAGAGAAAAATGAAAATGTTATCAGTTGCCCTATGGGATTTGATAACAATGGTGACTGTTACTTCATTTACGATTCTACCAAAGTGTATATAAGATAAACATGATTAATTACTTTATAAAAGGAGAAAAAATATGACAGTAGGAAATTTAAAGGAAATGTTAGATGAATACGATGATGATATGAAAATTGTATTCCAACCGTGCAATAGTATGTACGGAGAACGTATTGGAGATATTGAAGAAGGTAACGGTATAGCAACATACAATGGGAAAAACTACAAAGCGTTAATATTAACATCTGATGGTCAGTGTGGAGCTGTTTGTAGCGAATACGATCTGGATTTAGAGGAGGAAGAATGATTATGAGTAGAAAATATGATATTAGAATTTGTAAATGTGGACGGATTCATGCAATTCCTGATGAGAAAATAGAAAAGGCTTTGGAAGCTGATAAAAATTTTCTATTGATTTGTGCAGGATGTGGAAACGCAATTCTGATTGGTGCAGATATTTCCCCTGATTGGGATGATCCATCAAAAGATTGTTACGAGATGTATTCACGAAATTTTTCTCCTTATGAAAATATAATAATTAATGAGGACATATTTACAGGCAACGAAAATGAAAAGGCTGTTGGAGAAATCCTTTACAGTCATGGATTTAAAGTACCTATGAAAACAGGTCAATATGCAACTGATTTCTTCAATGGCAGATTTTCTGACAGATGGTATCCTGATTTTTATAAGATTCAGAGAAAAGACATTACAGTAAAGGAAATCATGGACTTTATTGATGAATATACACACGACAGAACTACAGTAAATATGGATAGATTTATCAATGAAACGCCAGATGATATTTTGAAAGAGTTATCTAGCTATTGGATTGAAGGATTAAATTGGAGCGGAACCAAGTACGAAAAAATAAGTGAGGTGCTTTTTATGATGAATGCAAAAGAAATTGCGGATATTTGGAAAGAAGTCGTTAAGATTTACAATGATACAAGGGAAATCAATCTGCCCGAAAAAACTATGAGCGAAATAATTCGTAAGTTTGGTTTAGAGAAAACAAAAGAAGTATTTGCAACAGTAGCAGCTATCAAAAAACATGACGGTAGAATTTATGGAAAGAACAGAGAGTATATGAACAGTATTCCTGTTGATTCAGAGATTGTAGAATGGAGAAGTGGAAATCCCGTAGTATATGCAGGACTTGATGATATTCATACGACGCATATCAACCAGCTGATTACCGAATTAAGGAAACTGGATAACTAAATACATCATTCATTTAGAAGGAAGGAAATAATATGTTAGGATATAAGATTTATTTTAATGGAGATAAATTTGTAGCAGATAATACTGCAACAGAAGTTCAGACGATGCCATGCGATTCAACTGTTTCATGGATGGCTAATAAGACATCAGCAGATGATGCCGTAGAAAAACACAATGCAAATAATTTAAAGGATGTTAAAAAATGTAAGGAATGCGGCGAATACTTCTGGCAGACAGACGAAGAAAGAACCTGGTTTGCTGATAGGAATATGAAAGCACCTTGCAGATGTTATTCTTGCAGAAAAAAGAAAAATAAACACTGAAATGGATATTTTATTAGAAGAAAGGCAGGTAAAAAATTATGATGAACGAAATTATTATGGAGTTAAATAACAGAGGATACAAGGCAGAAAGTACAACAGTGGTAAAAAATGGAGTTGAAAAAGTCGGTGTGATTATTGGAGAAGGCACAATAAGACCTACTGTTTATCCTAACTTAAATCTTACAGTTAATGAGTGTGTAAGTGAAATTATTAATACTTATGAAAACGCTCCAAAAATTGATATAAATACGGATAAGATTACAAAGTGGGATTATGCAAAGAATAACTTGCAGCTTTGTTTACAGAGAAAGACAGATGAAAATATTTTAAAGAGGGATTATCTTGATATGGAAATGTATGTCAGGGTAAAAGTCGTAAAAAATGCTACATATAAGATAAAGCCAGGAATGTTTAAGGAAGTAAGTGAAGATGAAATTTTTGCAAGGGCATTATTAAATGCAAAAGAAAATATTCTTGTTGAAGATATGGCAAAGATGCTTGCCGATATGATAGGTTGTGACGACCTTCCTGATACGGATGAAGCAAAAATGATTATTGTTACAAATAAGAAAAAAGTAAATGGAGCAGTTGCAATTTGTGATAAAGAATTGTTAAGCAATATTGCAAGGGAATATAATAGCAACCTTGTAATTCTTCCATCAAGTATTCACGAATGTATTATTCGCATCAACAATGAACCCGACATGGAAATATACTCTAATATGGTTCGTGAAGTAAATGCAACACAGGTTTCTCCAGAAGAAGTATTGAGTGATCACGCATATTTCTTTAATAAAGAAACTTGTGAGATTAGTTGGTAGTGAAATGCGTGTTTCATTGGAAGAAGGGAAGGCAAATATGGAAAGATATGATATAGAAGAATTGGTGTTGGGACTTGCTGATATTGTGAGGGAAAATAGATATTTAAGGCAGGAGAATACCAGATTGAGGGAAGTTGAAAAAGAGTATCATCAATCTATTATAGACAGATGTAGAGAAAGTGAACAGGCAAGTTTAAATATGTTTAAAGCTGCATGTGTCGGAATCGCACAAGGTAAAAATGATATGGAACTTGCAAGAGATTTGGTTGAACATTTATAGCAGATTAAATTCGCATTTCTTTAGAAAGATTGGAGTGATTAACATGAAAATATACGTTTTATTAAGACAAAATTATGAAGGTAGTGACACAGTTTGCGTTAGTGCAGACATAAATGAAATTAGCACAAGTATTTGTGAAGATTTTTATCCTGAACTTGAAATTTGGGAAGATGGAGAAATGATTTATCAGACAAGTGGTAATGATGTTTTAAAAGCTATATCAAAAGAGATGGATAGAAACTAAGATTTCTTTAGATTGGAGATAAGTGAAAAATGATTGTGAATGCTTATTTGAATGTAACGCAAAAGCAATGGGAAGAAATCAAAGAGAAGTATGTAGAACCAAATATGTATCATATTGTGAGTAATTCAAAGCGAAAGTGTAAACGCTGTGATGATTGCAAAATGTATAATCCTTGTTCTACTTATGAAGGATTTTGTTTAGAGACAAATGAATTAGTTGACGGAAATTCTACCTGTGAAAGTTGGTATTAGAAACAGAGAAGCTATTGGAGGGAAATAATAATGTGGACACCATGCGACGAACCTATTGAAGAATACAATGAAGAAACTGGTAAAATGGAAACACGATTCCATTGTCCCTATGCAGATACTTACGTCGGATATGAAGATGAAATGTGTAGAAACTGCTGTGGACTTGGTGTAGATGAATGAAAGGTAAGTGATTTATGGGAAACGCAATTAAGAATTATCAGAAGAAACAGCGCAGAGACCAGCGTGATGCATACAGAGAAGTTAGTCAGATTGTAAAAGAAAAGCTTACAGAAATGTATTTTGGAGATAAGGAGAGCAATAATGAGAGATTTGAGACCAGGTGATGTGGTACATTGTCAAGGGATTATCTGCACAATCAAAGAGATAGCTTGGCAGGAGCCATGGGAAATGCGAAAAGCATATTACTTAGAGTTCCGTGATACAAACGGAGTATACAGAAGTTGGAAACAGAATTTCGATGGCGGTTACGCAGAACTGAAGGGAGACGATTAAATGATTTTGGAAAAATGGGATGATGAAGCGAAAGAAGTTGTACGGAAGTTTTCAAGTAATGAAAAGGATCGGTTAGATGCAATCATTGCAATGCATATTATGGTCTGTAACATGAATGATGAAAGCGCATATATGGCATGGATTGAGCTGGCTGTTCCTGATTGCCCTAGTGAATGGGATTTCATTGATTTTGCACAGAATGATGAAGGAACAGAGGAAAATGAATCGTTTAATGAAGCAGTTGATTTGTTCAAGAAATTATGGAATGAATATGCAAAAGATGACCATGGTTTATACATAGGTAGGAAGGCTTATTAGGAGATGATAAAATGATAAATGCAAAAGATTCACAATCATACTGGAAGAACGTTATGCAAATGGTGTAACGTTTTGGGAAGACCAAAATGAAGTTAATGATAAAGTAGAAGCACTTAGAAGAGCTTTAGAGGATTTAATTAAGATATACAAAGTAAATAACGGCTGTTTACATGATCCATATACAGTAAAAGGAGAAGAACTTGATAAACAAACAACCATTGATTTCTTAAAATACAGATGTCAGGACTTGTACGGAAAAGAGTGGGAGAAACACTGAAAAGAATATAATATAGTTTAGCCACTAGACAAGGCAGTTAGGAGAATAAATACCTAGCTGCCTATTTTATTACAAGAAAGCGAGGAAATGAATATGTACGATTTTACTAAGAGCGAAAGGGAAATTGTAAAGGATAACTTACATGCATATATTGCAAACTTTGGAAAGCCACGGATTGTGCGAGGAGATGACGGAGAAAGCTTTTATGTGTTCACTGATGATTCGAATTCATGGAGACAGTATTGTTACAACATCGATTATTTGAATGGATGGTTATACGGATGTGTTCAGACAATAAACGGAAATCCGAAGCCTGATAGAGAAATGAGGGAGATGTGTGATAGTGCCGGATGGAGAGAAAGATATGCAATCTTATACGGCGAAAAAGAAGTGAAAAATATCAGAGATCATAAGTGCTATGTATTTAGGTATTCAAGCAAGATTGAGTATCAGGATGCAAACGGAGCCATATATGACACTGTAACAAAGAAATGGATAAATTAGAAAGCTGGTGTGATTAGTATGATGCAATATGAAATAGAAGAAAATGGTTGTTGGATAAATGTACTTGGCAAGAACGCAAAGCAAGAAACAATGGTAATAGAAATTGTGCATTGTAATAATCCAGGCGGAAATAATTCACTTCCTTATCTTTGGTATAAGAAAGGTTGGACTAACAAAGTTATGGAAACATATATCGGTTGTAATACTTATGTATATGATTCTGAAGGAGGTTGTTATGGTGGATACAATGTAACAGAAAAGTATGATGGAATGCGAAATGTAATTAACTTTGATTGGTTACTTGAAGACACAGAAGAAAACAGAAAGAAAATTATTGAAGCCTGTATTGGATTGTTTGAAGCTGCAACAGGTAAGAGTGCAACGGAAAAGAAACTTGAACATATAATGGAAGTTGCGTTGAGCAGAGACGAAGAGGTTGTATCTGAAATACCTGATGGTTGGAAGAAAAATCCACTTATGACAGATCCTTGGGGAGCTGTGACTATTGATAATGGAAAACCGGCATTTATTAAAGTTAGCGAAAGACTTAAGAAAAATCCAGAATACAAGAGAATGTTATTGATTTAGGAAGGAGCGCAATTGATATGTTACCACAGATTCAATATGATAAAAAGTTTCTTGGAAAACTGAAAAGTAATTACTTTAATGCAAAAGCATTATATGAAACCGTTAAAGAGAATGCAGAAGAGATTCAGAGAAAAGTTCTTGCGGAGAATGAGTTTTATGAGACAGAAGACATTGCAGAAAAAATGCAAAAGCGAGGTGGTGATGGTAATCCCAAACGCATTCTTGATCCAGATTTGACATATATGATGGATTTAGAAAAAGAACTGCCTCGATTCCTTGATTTATGCTATCCAGAATATGTGAAAGCAGGAATTGCAGATCCACGGGGAAAAGAATATATACCTGAGGCAGAAGAGAAAGAATTGTTTTATGAGGCAGAGAAACAGCTTGTGGAATATGGAATTGATATTATTCCTGATGAATTTGGAGAAAAGGAAACTCTTAGAAAAGCAGTACAGATGATTAAGTACAGAGATAAAGTGCTTGATTTAGTGTTGAGATTAGAAAGTGGTGAGGTCGAGAATTATGCATAAAATAATTGATAGTGCTGTTTTATCAGATGGAACAAAAATACAGCTTGAAGATTGGCATAGCGAAAATTCAAAAGAATATCCAGACTTACACGGATATACAATTGGTGCTTATCCAATAGCGAAAAATACAGATAAATGGGGACTAATAAAAACAGGTAAGAAATTCAGATTAACTATTGCTAGAAATGAATATGCAAACTATACGGATAATATGGTACTTGCAGATTATGAAGCATTGAAGAATGAAACTAAATCACTTGCTGATTTACGAGAACATTTTTGGAACAGAGATAAGGATGTATTTTACTTATGATCAGGTTTGCTGTTGGACGATTGGAGATGGAAGTATTGATGCTTTTTGTGATTATATCAGAAGCAATCTTGTAAAGCTAATTACACCAAAGGAAGAGAAAACAGAGTAATAAAAGCGAATAATAAGACAGGTACATATGTTCTGTATCTGTCTTATTTTATTGGAGGTAATAGGAAATGCAATTAATGAAATTTGTAACAAGAGATACCAAGGACAAAAATAAAATTATTGTGTGGTGTACAACAAACAGCCTAATTACATTCAGAGATTTCATGCAGTATGTATTAGATAGTATGAACAATCCTAAAGATTTTATGATTATTGATACGAAGACAGATCTTGTTTATGACATGTATAAAGTCGCAACAGAAATGTATGGAATGCGAAAGAGAACCTTTGAAGAAAGAATAAATGGTGTTTATACAGGCAAGTGGGCGAAATATACAAATTCAGATTTGAATTGTGGAGGTAAGTGACATGGGACTTATATATTTAAAGAATGAAGAGAAACAGTTATACAGTGCATATGGATTAACTGTATATGGCAAGCAGAATAGATATGAGTGGACTATCTACAGTAACAAGCCAGATGAAAATGTATATACATCATTACGGATCGAGCGAAACGGAGAGGAAATCTATAACAGGAATCTTGGTAACAGATGTATCTTTGAAGAGAATTTCAATAGAACGATTGATAATTTCTTATGGTGGATTGATAAAGATAGTCCTGATACATACGACATTGACAACGCAGTTATTAATGATCTTTGTGAAACAAACTCGTTATTTAATCATTTGATTGGAAATCGTAAGCGAAAAGAACGAGAAGAAGCTAATGAGAAAGCAAGGGTTGAAGCAATCAGAGAAGAGGAACGGAGGCAGATTGACTTGATTAAGCAGTATTGTGAAAAGAAAAATCTGTTGTTCAAACAGCATTATGAAAAAGTTTATTTGATTAAGCTGCGTAATGAAAATGTAAGACAGATGATTGAAAATGCAGATGATAAGCGGTTTGAGGGATTAAGGGGTTTCATGAACGAACATCCCGATAACAAGGATGCAGTGATTGTAATGAATGGAAATATTGAAGATATAGCAAGACAGATAGCATAGAAAGCGAGGGGGGGAAATTGATATGAAACTCCAGATGACAACAAATTTTTTACCATTAGTTGATCCTGGTACATATGGAACAGATATTGGTGAATATATGTATCAAGTAGAAGACGATTACATTGATGATTATAAAAATGCAATCGTTAGTTATGGAATTGATAAGATAAACGAAATGCTTTCCGAAGACTCGATTGTGGCTCTGTTTGGCGAATGCAAAGCAGAGAATGGGAAATTACGGAGTCCACAGTTTTATAATTATGAAAATGATTCCATTGATTTCGATTTAATAGTTCCAGATACAACAATTGACCGTATCAGAAATGCAGAATATAATGATGAATTTTTCAAGTGGACAAATAAAAATTATGGTTCATATGATGGATTTATTTCTTTCTTCCCATACGACAGAGATAAATTTGAAGCTGCATTAAAGACAGATGATTTAGATTTAAGTCGTGCGGTTGGAATGGTCATCATGAAGGCATTTGAGCAAAATTTCGGTGACGAAGAAATGGGTAGACAGCAGAGAGATTATGAAGACAGTGTAATTGAAAAAGGATATAGAAACGGTTTGTTTTATGTTGAGGAAGATTAGGAGGAAAATTGATATGAGAAAGCATGAAAATTTTCATTGGAGTGGATATAAATATGCACCTGAATCAGTAAGATTTTCCATAAATGGAAAGCATATAAATTTCCCAGAAGAAGTAAGAAGTCGCTTGGCATATTTAGCAGTATGTGGAGAGAATGAAAACTGTTAATTGAATTAAAACGAGCATTACGAGCAGAAGAAAAGAAACCACGAGTTGTAGGAAAATGTATTTGCTTCTTTAAGAAAGATTCAAACGAGTTCTATTATACACAGCAGCTTAGATATAACCAAGATGATTTACATGATACTTTGAGATGTTATAAGGAATGGAAAAGATATATTCAGAGTAAAAATTGTATGTTAGAGACTGGTTATGAAGTAACAGAAGGTGAATTTAATCCATATGGAGAAAGTAAATCAAAACGAAAAACTGTTACAAGCATTGTAGATTTGACAAGATATAGAAGTATTAGCGTTATAAGAGAACCGATTTTTGGATAGGAGGTTGATTATATGAGTATTAAATATCATCAGAACGGATTAGGTTATGAATATGGAAAAGATCATTCACTTACAAATAACTGGAATCCTGATGCAGACTACGGAAATGAATATTCAAATGTATATTTTAGAATTAATACACCATCATATGATGGCATGAATGGTGGTTGGGAATCAGATGAAAGAAAAACTGTCGGTAAAGAAATTGATAAATTATTTACAAATCTTGGTTGGAAATGTGATAATCCAGGATTTAATGGAGTATGTGCGACCTACACAAAAGGTAAATCACACTTATATATGCATCCGCAGAATTACAGTGGTGAGGTACTAAAGAATGAGATTAAGTCGATTGCAGAGGCTATAGAAAAAGCAAAAACATTTTCATTAAGATGGGTTGAATTATATGACACAGTTTATGACATAACTGATGAAGAATATGAGGAATATCTGAAAAGTAAAGAAAAAGAAATACGCAAATCATTATTTGAAACATGTGTTACTACAAGGAAAACTAAATATTTTTACGCTTTTGATGTGTGTAGAATCCTTGCAAATCAATTTAGATTAAGAAGAATTGGGTTGAATGATGGTCGGAATTATGGAAGCGGCCAAACAATCAATCATATTATGAAAGTTATTGATGATATGGCAAAAGAAAATCTACTATTTGTAAAAGAAAAGGATGGAAATAAATTAGTGCGAACGCCTAATAAGACGGAGCAGAAACAGCTAAAAATATGTATGGAATAAACCAGTTGAAAGAATCGTTTTAAAAGGAGCTTATGGAATATGGAAGATAAGAAATTAGAGAAAATGATTGATGACTTTCATAATAAATTGAGCATAGCACAGGATGCAAGAAGAAAAATTATGTATTACTTGGAAGAGCACTATGAGATTGATGAGACATACGAAGTAGCAATGGAAATACGGGATGAATTAAATTGGTGTGATGGAATTGACAGCGAACACGTAGACAGATTAATTAGAAAGGTAAAAGAAGGTAGATAATATGTTTTTATTATGCGAATTAGATGATGAAAATTATACATCTCCATGTTTTTTACAATTTAATAGTTTCAAGAAGGCTTTCGATGAAGCATTAGTAAGTTGTGGCAATTTTAAGGATGATAATATGCGAATTGATGTGGCAGATAGTAGAAATCGTATATCTGCTAACACAGATGATGGTCACTTTTTTGTGACAGAAATTAAGGAATTTGATGCAAATAAAGGTGATCATATTCTTGTATGGCATCATGCTTATAATGGTGTTGGGTTCGAAATCCTTAATGTGGGAACCGAAGAAGAATGCATACAAAAAAGAAAAGAGGCGGTTAAAAAGATATTTGATGAATATGATTTGTCAAATGGAGATAACGAAGACTTTGACATGGAAAATGATAATGTCGTTGATACTGGCGAAGAGTGGGAAGTATTTAGCATCGTCAAAATTGAAAATGTAGAGGAGTGATTGATATGAAATATTATGAAACAAAAATCGGGAAAATTATTGAACAGGAATTTGACACAAGAGTAGAGAATGCCGTATTTATCTATATCATGGACAATGGAATTGAACGTATTAAACGGATTACAGATGAAGATATTGCCGGTATTGAAGGAGACGGATTATGTACCGCAGCATTCAATCAGAATCTTGTAAGATGCGCAAGACGTATTTGCACCGAATGTGAATGGGTAGAAATTATTGAGTATATCAGACTATTCCTTTTCTGTGCATCTATTGTTCATGAAGTCTCGCTGTACAGAGAAGATTTTTCAAAGGATAGTTTTGCAGAGTTATTGCATGATCTCTATCTCGATGATGAAGAAGTTGGAAATGAAATTCGGTTATATGCAGTGGTAAATAAAGAATGCCTGAAGGATGGTGAATGAGTATGAGATTTATTTCACATTACGAAGAATATCCAATTTATGAGCCGGCTGAAGGCGGTTACTATTATGCCGGTAATCAATTGGTAGCATCTGAACGGAAATCAAAACGGCAGTGCAGAAGGAATTTTGAAAATATTTGGCAGGATTGTTTGAAAGAGAATGAGCAGAACGGATTTGTAGGAAACGATTACGATGAATGGGCTAAAATTATAGGTAGATTACATGTTTATCCATGGATAAGAGCTAACGCCAATTATATTTACCGTGAAGGCGATCTTATTGGAGATGGCGAAAGTTATACGATTGAACGTAGACAAGGTAGCCAGGAAAAAGGATGGGAACCATATTGTTAAAGGAGAGTGATATATGTGTGTAAGAAACCAAAGATGATTAGAGATTTTGAACCATTATTAAAGTCTAATGGCTACCACTTATCACGGATAAATGGTAGTCATTTTATTTATAGCAACGGAGATGCGACAATTGCTGTGAATAAAGACTTAAACAAAATGGTTCGCAGAAGGTTGATTAAAGAGAATAATTTAAAGTAAAGGAATTTTAAGAAAGATTGGAGAGTGATTGATATGTTGCAGCAGAATTGGTTTGCAGATCCTAAATTTGAAATGTTTGAGGACTATGGAGATGTACAAAGCTTTTATGATACCGAAACAAAAAATATTTATGTTGTAATGGAAGAATATGGACAAAAAGGAAGCAATACCATCCAGGAAATTACGCCTGATTCGGAAGAATATGCTCCAAATCTTGAAAAGTGCAAGGTATATATGGAAAATAAATATAAATATTTTATGAGTGTTGTACGTGAAATGTGTGCAAGAAAATCTACGGATTGTCGTTCTCTTAATATGAAAGATCTTGCACGGAGGCTAATGGATATTGCTAATATTCCACAAACTGCGGAGATTTTTGAAATTCCGCTTAATTGGCACAATCAAGTTGGAATTACATTTATGGTTCCTAACTATCCTGTAGCATTTGGATTATATGCTGGATATTGGAACAATGGAACTGAAAGTATGCAATTAGAAATTGTTGGTACAATTCGTAATGATGACGATGGTATATCCATTGATTATTGGAAAGAGGAAATGAGTTTGCCATTAGATTATTTTGAAAATATAACAAAATAGCAATTTCATTTTAAGATTGGAGGAATTTATATGGTATTAGACAAAAAGATACAGGATGTTTTAGAGAAAAATGAATTTAATTTTGATGAAGAAATTAGTGAACATGATAATGGAAAATATATTGAAATCAATCAGGGCACACCAGAAGGAGAAGATTGGTGGGAGACAATCTGGTTTGATGGTACATATGAAGGATTTACAAATGCAGTAGAAGAACGAGTATTGAATTTTGATATTGATGAAGAAGTAGAAATATGGATTCCAAATAGAGGTAATGGTGGCTGTCCTAATAGTATTATGGATTTAGTACATGATGCAGAATGGAAACAAAAAACATTAGAAAAGTTATTGGATGATTTGCAGGAAAATGAAAAAGAAGTAAAAATAATCACAAAAGAGTCTGTTGAGAATGAGTTATATGATTTTTTCAATGACAAAATGGAAACTGGTGGTGCCCCTGAAATTGAAAGAGTTGGGTGTTATTCAGATATGTATGTCACAGGAGATAGTGGAATTGTTATTGATTGTGTTGGTGGAAAGCAGATAAGATTGATTATTCAGGTAGACTAAGGAGAAACATAAATGAATGATAAAATTAAAAATACAGATTTTCTTAATGATAAAGAGAAAATGAGAGATTTTATATGTCTCACAAAAGAAGAATTCCTGGCTAGTTATAGCTATATCACAGAAAATGAATATGACAATACATATAAGATATTATGCAAAGAATTAAAAAATAATTGAAAATGTGAAGAGTTTACATAGACGGAGATATAAAAATGACAAAGCGAGAGCTGAAAGATAAATTACTTACTGGATCAGTACTTGAAGATTTGTTTGAATTTTCAGATGGACAAGATTGCTTGATCTATAAGGGAAATTTTGAAGTATCTGATCAGATAATTTATATTCCTGATATATATCTGAATAGCATCAATATTGAATCTGCACTTAGCAGTGAAGAAATAGATAATATTATTAATCATTGTTATACAGGAAATGATTTTGTAATGGAATGTGATGGAAATGAAAAATTAGCAAGAGAATTGTTCGAATTCGTTGATTGGCAGCATCCAAACATCCAAGATGTATTAGATACTTATGATGATGAAGAACTTGAAGAAGAGTATGGATTCTCAATTGATAAATTATAGAATGAATTAAGAAATTTAATAAGAAACGGAGGAAAATTATATGAGATATTTTGAATTAGGACTAGGCAATAGTGTCGAGGAAGATTGGGAAACATTTGATTATTCGTTTTGTATTAAAGGAGAAAGAGAACCTTTGAGCTTTGAAGAGGCAAATGAGTTTATAAAAAATGATTTGCAGGAACTTGGATACAAAACAGTAGTTAGCATAACAGAAATATCAGAAGAAGAGGCAAAGGCAATTTTCGATTGGGATGCTATTGTTAAAGCTCCTGTATTTAAGTAATTAATTAATAACTTCAATGGATGAATGGAAAAAATATGGAAGATCTCATTAGTAAATTTAAAATCAAAGATGCAATATATAAAATGAGAAATAGAAGATTGTCCAATGCAGATATGGAAATATGGTATTTGATAAATGAATTGCAGTAAGCACACGGATTTGGAATAAAGCAATTCGAGCCTGTATCGATATAGTGAAGAAAGGTGGTGTAAATAGTGGATTATAGAATGAAACGAGAATATTTAAAAAATAATTGTTTGGATAATAATGATACAGATGAAAAATATCTTGTTGAAAAATATACAAAAGGTCTATTTCATAAATGGAATGATAAATTGGAGATATTAACAAGAATATGTGATTATTATTCATATTTGTGGAGATTTTATCCTGATGGAAGACTTGTATTACAGATGATGGAAGAAAATACAAAGGATGAAGATACCGAATGGAAAAGAAAGGACGATTGTGGGCATCTTGAATATGAAACTTTAGACCATATGCTTGTTGACTGGCTGGACGAGTTAAGAAAAAATGAAGGCTTATATAAGTTTGATGAAGAGATTGCATTTATTGAAAGTATATGAATCAAGAGTTTCTTTTGGAATTTAGAATGGAGGAATTTGTATGAAGTCACATACAGAAAAACATACAGTAAAATTAAAACCATGTAAATATTGTGGCGAGACAGAAGTTGAAATTATATATAACAGATTCAATAATCAAGATCATTGTGTCGCTCAATGTAAATGTGGAGCATATGTACAAAGATATTGTATAAATCCACTATTAGCACCAGAACTTGAAAAAACTGTTATTGAGATTTGGAATAATGGTAATATTAGTAAACCATTGTGAATATGAAATGAGGATTTACTAGAAAGATTGGAGGTAGTAAGAATGTCGGATATTGCAGAAATTATTAATATTATAGAAAAATCATGGGGAGTGAATTCTATTGGTTGCCCTTTTGGTTCATGCACAGAGGAATTTGCGAATAAAAAGATGCTAGAAATTGCCAATAAAAATAATTTTCCTGAAGATGTACTTGAATTGATAAAAGCTAATCCGATTAAGCTTCATAAATATCAGAAATTTGATAACGGGCGTGGTATAGGTAGATATTATGTAAATTTGATAAGACAAATGAAACGATAATTTACTGATAAGAACGGAGGTTAATTATATGAATATGCAAACTATTTCAAAGGAAAAACGAGAAGTAATTGTTGAATTAACCGCAGATGATTTAATAATTATTTGTAATGCGTTATATGTTCAATCAAGCGAAGAGAGAAATAATAATTATTTCATGCAGCTTTACAGCGACATGATGATGGCAAGAGACTTATGTCAATATGGTCACGTAGATGATTTTTGCCTTCACAATATTGTAAAGTGTCGTAGTGAATTAAGAGGTCTTTTATCAGAAGAAGATGCTGAAACATTCAACAAATACCTGGAAGATAATGACATGCCGATAGCTTTTGGAAATTCCGATTTTGTACGAATCTATAAGCGAATTGTTGGAGACTCAAAAGGCAGTGATATACTTAAAAACTGGATGGAACAAAATGAATAGCACGAAACGATGATTTCGGATGATAAAAAAGCAAGAATTTCAACGGAAAAATAGAGGAAAATATATGGACTATGTAAAAGGTAAAGGATATTATGTTGGTTGTTTTGATGAAAATGATATTGCAAACAAATTAGATAAGAAAGCAATAGAAAAGGCAAAAGAAGAAACAGGTTTAAAATATACGAATCAGGAAACTGTATATAAAAATAAAAAGCCTGTTGGAATTAAGTTATATGTGTGCGATTTACAAACAATGAGAATATGATGGTGAAACAATGATTTCAAAAACGGAGTAAAATATGAGAACAGTAAAAGAAATAGATAAACAGATTCAAAAGACAAATGATTATATTGTTCAGTTATATGCTCAAATCAACTCTTATGAACAGAGTGTGAAACATTTAAAAGCAGAACGGCAAGATGTTGAAAAGAAAGAGAATGAAATGTTCATTGATAATTGGCTTAGTGAACATTTTGGAATCCAGAACCAGGAAGAAGCAAGACAGAAATCAATCTTTATTGTTTTTGATAAAAATGCCAATTTTGTTAAAACTATCACAACTGGATATGGCGAAGAATTCCACTATGTTAGTCCATCTGAAGATAAAGATACAATGGAGCATTGGCTAAGAGAAAATAAACTATATGCTCATAGAGCCTCGTCATTCTGTGATAGAAATAGAAATTGGTATGATTTATCATTTAAAGAGCAACTTGAAAATTTGTGTTGGGAATTTGATAAGAATGGAAAATTAAAAAAGACACAGTGGTAAACAATGAATCGGCTATTTAGAAAGGTGTGAGATTGATATGATTAAATTGAACTCAGAGATTTTAGAAGTGTTATGTATGGTTTACCATTATAAACACTATAGAAGTGCAATGGCAAGATTATACCCTGAGCAGAAGATAAACTGGTATGAAGATACAAGAAAATTTTATTTTGGATTAGATTTACCAGAAGGATTCAATAAAAATGAAATGGATTTTGATAGAGTGATGCAATTCATCCCAGATTTTAAACCATATAAAGAGTGGATGGAAACAAACGAGGATGAGTTAGATAAATTCGTTTGGAAATGTTGATAATGAAACGTAGATTTGCTGAGAAAATTGGAGGTTGATTATATGTCGAATGAATGGTATAAGACAGACGATTTACAGTGGTGTAAACCATTAGGAGAAAGAAGATATAAATTTATTCAAGCACTTTGGATTGATACATGTCCAAATGATCCAGAAAATGATTATGTTGTTTGTTCAGGTTTAATTGACTTAAATGATTATAGTGATGATGAAATAGAAATGGCAATATCTTCTTATTACGAAAGTTATGATGATATGTTAAATAAATATAATACCACAAGAGAAAATGCACATGAACTTGATTCAATCGTTGCAGAATGCATTTTTGAAGAAGAGTATTATACGGATGGTCGTAGTCATGGAACTTTTGAAAAAGATAAGGCTGTTGAATATGTAAAGAATTGGATTAAAGAAAACTAATGAATCAGCGATTTAGAAAGGATTGAAGTTCTATGACAAGAGAAAAAGCAACTAAAATTGTAACAGATTTTTTAAATGATATGAATCCTGATATGTGGGACGGTAATGGAAATAAACCGAAATCGTTTAATGAACGTGCTTGGCAGTGCCCATTAACAGACAGTGTGAATCTTGAGATTACATTTGTTAACGATGAAGTAGATGGTTGGCATCATTGCTGTGACCTGGTATTTACATTTGATAATAGCTCATTTGATATGTTAAGTGGATGCGGAATTGATTCTCCGCAGAATATTATTGATACTGTGTTAGATTTATGTCGATTATATAAGTAGATCTGAGGAAATATTATGTTGAATATAGTTGTTATTAATTGTAATGGGAAATATGTGGAATACGAATGGGATTCAAAGAAGGCATTTGTACAGGATATACAAAGTGATAATGAAAATATTCCAATGCTCGATGATCCTTTAGCAGAAGTCAATACACAAGACGATAATTTACAGTTATGGTGGAGAAATACAGATGGAATGACTGTAGACGATTTGTTAGAAGAATGTAAACAGGAATTAAATTAGATAGGAATGATTATAAATGAAAGTAGAAAAAGTATTTTATATAGGACAGAAATATCCAGAAGATTTTGATAAAGAAATAGTTAATTATCTTGTTAATAATTACGGATGTGATAGAGATATGGCCGACATTAGATTACATAATTGTCTTGCTTTTGGATGGGCTTTATGTGAAAGCCCAAAAGGAATTGTTGGAATGCAGACTAATTATGACAGAAGCGAAATAAAAGTTGGGCAATGAAACGGAAATTTCAAAAGGATGGTGATAATTATGATGATATGGTTTAAGTGTGACGAAGATGGTTTAATGGTTGGTTTGGAAACAGACACAAAACCTACAATTGGAGATACAATTCGTATTAAGAAAAAAGATTATACAGTTGATAAAGTTGTGTGGTGTTTAGAAGAACCGCCTGCTCAATCTGGATTTCTTATTGATATAAAAAGACAATGAATAGCACATTTTAAGGAGGAAATTATAATGGGAATGGATTATCAGTATGCAGGAAGTGCAAGCTATCCTAGCTTTGATAGAGAATTATGTGAAGTCGCAAAGGTTTTTGGTGGAGTTGAGACTGCATATTTAAAAGAGAGAAAAGAAACAGAAAATGAAAGACCATTTGGATATTGGTTTGGTTTTTTAAGTTCTGACGATTCAAAGGAAGTTAAATTTATTTTTCCAGATGGAACAAATGAAGTATTAATTAAATGGTTTAATAATATTTATAGTGAGAATTTCACACCAGAAGAGACAAAGATTGTATGGGAAAATATTTCTAAACATCCCGAAATTAAAGAAATTTCTAGTCAGATTTGGGGTGAATTAAAAATATTATGTGAATATAATGAGGCTTGGGAATTATATTGAACACGATGAAAACATTTCGAGAAAAATGGAGGGTTAGAATGTGGGTGAAGATGAAAATATAGTTGTAAATACGGAAAATAAACATTATTGTCGTTGGGCAAATGATCGAAGAGATTGTGACGGTGACTGGGATACTTATTGTACGGTATCTGGGCATTGTCAATACCAAAAGAATGTGAGAGATTGTGACGGAGACGTTATTTCATTATGTAGATATTGATCAATAAAATTTCAAAAAGAAAAATGGAGTTGATGTAGAATGAATAACATACATGATAAAGTATTTATTTGTCCAAAATGCAATAATAAAACATTGTATCCTATAAATGGAAATGAAAATATTGTAGGCATTGGCTATCATGAAATTTGCATATGCGATGAATGTGCAGCAGAATTGTGGTCAGAACCACAATATGATAATACGGTAAAGTTTGTTGAGATAACAGAAGAATGATTACATAACGATACCACATTTGATTAAGAAGAAAGGCAAATAGAATGGATAATATTAATATTGATTGGATGTCAATAATCTGCGAGGCGTTACCGGATTATTCAGAAGGGAAAATTTGGTCAGATGGATCAAGTGAAATACTCGTAAAGACAGAATCTGCCGCTGATACTGTTGCTGACTTGATTGAATTTCTTTATAGATTACAAGGAGAAGAAGTGTTAGTTAATACAGGTTATTATGATCCTGAAGAGGACAAAAGGAATAATGAAGAAGATCGGTATACAGGTTGGTGGTATGTGAATATTGATTAGTAAATGAAAACGCATGTCATGAAACGGAGAATATAATGATTACATTAAAAGAATTAGTACAGAATCAAGTATGGAATGATGCAACTGATATCCAAATCATAAAATCATATTTCGAGTTGAATGATTTAGAAGCTGAAGGAATTGATATTATTAGCGAATTAACAAAGTCAAAAATAAACAAGATGAAAAATAGATATGCTGTAGCAGAAACATGGGTGTGTATGCTGCCATCAAAATATTTGTATGAGACTTATAGTGTGGATATTGCTGATCATTTACATAGATTGGAACTTGACTATCTAATGAATGGTTGTGAATTATCTGATAAGCAGCTTAAATGGGCAAAAGAAAATGTTCCAGGCATTGATTTACCAGAGTGCTACTTTCAACCATTGGTTAAATGGTTAGAAGAAAAAGGAATTAGTTTTAAAAATGGAGAATGAAAACCGCATTTCAAGAGAAAGGACAATAAATTATGGGAAGTTTTTCATGGTTGAGAGCTGATAAAACGACAAAAAGAAAAAACTTAACAAAGGGAGATAGCTATAAGATATTAATTCCAAAAGAATTTGGAGGAGGATGTATAAAAGATACATATTATGATTATGGATATGTATTTTATGGAACGGGAAGAGAAGCAGACTTATATGGCATTCTTGCTTATTGGAATAAATGTGACGGAATGATTTTTGATGGTGATGAGTATCCATCCACAATGGAAGACATTCTCAAGCGAGGACATACCTGCGATCAAGAGAACCGATGCAAAGGTATTGATATTGGTTGTTATAATGAAGATATCGATCAGTTGAAATATCCTTTAAAACTTGTATCTGCTTCATATAATGGGACTTATGAAGAATGTGACGGTAAAAGTTATGGAGATCCTGATCAGGGATTTTATAAAACATATTGGTAAATAATAGATGAAAATCGTATTTCGATAGGAGAAAAAGCATGGAAAAGAAACAGTGGATTATTACAAATACAAACAGTGAAACACCGGAAGTTATATTCTATAAGTTCGTCGGAACTGTAAATGAATTGAAGAGTAAGATTCTACATATGGCTCAGAGCTGTTCCGCCGCAGAAGAGCTATTAGAAAATAATGACGAAAGGTATCCTGATAATGTTGAATACGTTGAGTTCGACGAAGATAATCAGACAGTATTTATTGATGTAACAAATTACGATGAAGAGTATGATGAGGTATTCACAGCAAAGGCATTGGCAGCTATTGATTTTGTTTTGTTGGAGGAAGTGTAATGAAGAGAACACCAAGAGAAATCAAGAAACAAACAGAAGAATGGTTGGATGAACGGTGGGTTATTGCAAACATGGAAGATGCAAGACCACAAGATGTGAGTTATTACAATGGAGCTTTAAAAGCTCTTGAGTATGCTGGGTATGAATGGAAACGAGATAAGGACGGCAAACACACTTTATATAAATCATAACGAAAGCTAGATTTAGTTAGAAAAAAGTTTTTAATATGATCATTTAGTAGAGGAGAATATACAATGAATGAGGATATGAAATATGGATATAACATTTGTGGACAAAGAATAAACGACGAAATTGATACTATGATCGAAGAAATACATAGAGCATATATGATACAAACCGATGAAAACGTAAAAAATCGTTTGGATGCACAGATAAAAATACTTTGGACGGTTAAGTCACATGTTGAAGATGCATTGGCTGATATAGCATAATGAAGCATTCTTTATTTAATAAGGAGATGATAAAATGTATGGAAATATTATTTGGTTTGAAAGTAAAAGTGAAAATATTATTGTAAGTTTAGAAACAGATCTTCGTCCAGTAGTCGGAGATAGCGTTCTATTAAACGGAAAAAATTATAAGGTATATGAAGTGAAATGGGTGTTAGAACAGAAGCCTGGACAGTGCGGTGTTATTGCTTATATTGAGTAGATGAAAGTAAGTTTTCGTTAGGTAACGTGCGGAATTGAGTACTGAAAATGGTACATATGAGTGATATAATGGAATTATAAAGGAGGACAAAATTATGTTATTAGATTTGATTGCGTGGGGAACGGGATTGTTTGTGGTTTTTGGTATTCCTTGGTTACTTGATCAGAAGAGAAACGATAGATAAAAACACAGGAGGTATAATTATGGGTATTATAGGTTTGATTTTTGGAGCTTGTTGTATTGGTAGTGGTATTAGTTGTGCAAGTGACAATGCTCATGCTAAGAGAACATCTTCCTTTCAGGATTATGACGGAAATAATGTCTGCTTTGACAGATTAGGTCGAAAAATTGTAAATGGAGAAAGAACTTATCAGGATGTCAAGTACGATGAATATGGCAACCGACATAATTATACTGTTGGATGTTCTAGTAATCATGTTTATGGAGATGAATTTGATCAACAGCTTGCTAGGGAAAGGAAATGGGATGAGATAGATAAGCAGCAATCTATCGAACATGGAAAACTTGCTTATGCAAAATATTTTCCTGAAAAGAGAAAACGTCAAACATGTGAAATTTCTACTGGCAAATTTATCAGTTGCTTATATGAGTGTTATGGAGAATATAGGAAGTTTTATACATTTGATAGTAGATTAAATTCAAGTGCTCCTGGTGATTATGGTGTTATTATTACTAAGGAAGAATATAATAAACTAAATATTCTAGGAAAAACACATGCTATTATGCCAGATAGTAAAGTGGCAAGAGATCTTATCAACAGAGGAATGGCTAGACAGGAAGCGGAACAAAAAGCGAGTGTAAGAAGATAAACACTCGAAACTCGAATTTTATCATAAAAGCTGTCATAACACTGTATTAACAGTGTATTGACAATGTATAAAATGGAGAATATAATAATATCAAGGAAAGGAGTTGAATTATTATATGGCTAATACAAGCGTAACTGTAAGAATAGACGAGAAAGTTAAGGCAGATCTTCAGGATCTCATGAATGATTTAGGTCTTGATATGACAACTTTTTTTACAATAGCTGCGAAACAAGCAATTAGAGAGCAAGGGATTCCGTTTTATATTTCTAGAGAGATGCCGAATGAGGAAACGATAGAAGCATTTAAGGAAGTTGACGAAATGAAAAAGAATCCTTCTATCGGGAAATCTTATACAGATGTAGATAAGATGATGGAGGAATTGCTGGCATGAAATACGAAATTAAGCCAACTAATAAGTTTCAGAAGGATTTAAAACGGATTCAAAAGAGAGGATATGATTTAAACCTCATAAGTGAAATCATAAAGAAACTGGCTAACGGAGAAACTCTTCCAGAGAAAAATAAAGATCATGTTCTTACCGGTAATTATAGCGGACGAAGAGAATGCCATATTACACCGGATTGGTTGTTAATATATGAATATGATGAAGAAGTTCTGTATTTATATTTGACAAGAACTGGTAGTCATAGCGATTTATTTTAATGGTGCTATTTATTAAATGGCACCATGTTTTGTAAAAGGAGTAAAAATCTATGAATGATGGAAAAGAAGCGATTGATAAAATTCGTGAAAAGATCAATGTGCTTTTAAATGCCTTTAGCTGGACGAACGACTACGTGGAAGGCAGAAACCAAGTATTATATGAATTATTAGATTATTTAGACGAACTTGAAAGAGATATGTAAATGATTGTTTCATTTTAAACGGAGGTTTAGTGTGAAAGAAAGTAGAGGAAAGCCATAAACTGGCGCACTTGAATAAGCTGTC